>ERZ1026882.12-NODE-12-length-219184-cov-11.815401_pt1 | contig 219184 bp, 197 predicted proteins | sample MGYA00380171_ERZ1026882 | MGnify/ENA primary metagenome ERZ1026882 (study PRJEB33269, sample SAMEA4719807) | human gut metagenome | biome: human-associated habitat; feature: organic feature; material: feces | place: Cameroon | collected 2013-10 ...
TGGTTCAATCGCTTAAAATGAACAGATTTGAGCTTGGAGAAAGACATATCCTCAAACTTGTATGGTGATGGAATAGCATCAAACGAACGACCAGCTCCTTTCATCACAAGGCTCTTCAATTGAAGTCTGTCGGCTACCACAGACTCATTGCCAACCCTTACAAATGCCAGTCGTTGCTTGTCACCTATATAATAATATGGTGTCTCTTGTCCTTTATAGACATGAAGCAGTACAAGCTTCTTGCCATCCACTTCCTTAAATTCGAGGTTGACAGCAGGTATAGGATCAAGCTTGGTCTTTATCTCCTCACTTTTCCTCTCTGCATCACCTTCTGCATCAGCAAGTCCTACCACTTGGTCATCGTCACTGATACCAAATACCAAGGTTCCACCCTCGCCATTGGCAAAGGCAGAAACGCTTTTTAGCCAACTCTTTGGTCGCTTGACTTCGAGTTGTTGTTTCTTATCGTAGGCAGTTGCTTCGCCTATTAACTTATTTATGTTCATTTAAATTTCATTTCTTGCCATTATTACGAAAGTCCTCATGTGTCACTTTGGGCATATGTTGAACGATTTCTCCTTGTAGAAGTTTACCATTCTTCTTTTTGTTGCCTTTAATCCCATCTTTGCTCCATGTTCCCCATTGTTTGAAGAAAAAAGGTACAGCAAATTTATCTGCCTGCTGTTTTATATTCAATACCCATTCTTCTTTCATTGGGCGTGCAATCGGACCACTTTCTCCTCCAACTATAATCCAATCGATACCTTTTAAATCAAGTGCCCCTAAATCACACAAAAGGGGTTCACATGAAAGGAATTTTACTTGTGCAGTGAGTTTTCGTAAAAAATCCATTCTAAACTTTGTTGAGACATCCTCAACTGTAACACCTAACCAAACATTTTTAGGAACAATACGTGAACCGAAATATTCTGCCATTCTTTCTGCTCTTTTCGTTAACAGTTGATATGTGTGTTGCGGAGTTTTACGAATTACACTCATCACTTCGTCGACGAATTGAAACGGAACGTTTTCGTGGAATAAATCCCCCATAGAGCATACAAAAACAACAGATGCTTTACGCCATCTTAATGGCTCTTCTAAAGCCTCTGGATGAATCGTATTTTTAAAGCCATTTCGATATTTGTTATTGCCCATAGCAAGCAATCTTCGTGCCATAGCTTCTGCATAGCAATGTTCACATCCTTTAGAACGTTTAGTGCATCCTGTTACGGGGTTCCATGTTCGTTCTGTCCATTCTATTTTTGTTACTCTCATTTTACTACAATTGTATATTCTGCTACTTTATGAATGTTTGTTGCCTGTTTGTTGAATTTTCCGCTGATGTCAACCTTCTTACTTTCAAGTAATTCTGAGATGGCGGCAACGTATAGAGAAGGTTCACAACCATTCTTTAGTGCAAACTTTAATCCTTGTTTATTATTAGATATTTTTCCAGAAAGGATTTTGTCTTTAATTTTCGTTAAAACACGATGCTTTTTATTTGTATCCAAAGGATTATAGAATATAGTTCCTGGCTCAAAGTCATTTTCTATGTTACAATTTGATTCTCCTGCAAGCTTGTCATGCTTCCAGCACACCTTTAAAAATTTTTCCATACCTAATGAATGACTTGTGCCAAAAATCAGACCATAATAATTCTTACCTTTTTGAATGGTAAAGGAATGAAGATAATATTCTTTACCTGTAGGAATTAAACTTCTAAAATAGTCTGTGATAACACGATGACATTCTTTCGGCTGTGACTCATCATATGTTATTTTAACCCTATGGAAATAGTTGGTTACAGCAGGTAACTCTCTAAATCTTTTTATAAAAGAAGATGCGATAAAGAAGATGAAATCTGTTTTTGGAAAACTTATCAGTTTTGTAAATATATCATCGTCAATTTGCTTAAATCCATATTGATCCAAAAGTACAAATTTAGCATTGTTCTCATCCTCTAAGTGTTGAAGCAAATTCTTACTATTTATCAAAGTTGAAAAATCTGCACTTTTGCAAACAACATGATTTTTAAAAGGGCATTCTAAATTGCATGCCTCCTGACATTTTTGCATATAGCTAGTAATGTTGGATTTAAGTTCTTTCTCTTTTTGAGATAATAGCTCATTAAATCCAAAATATACTTGTGGCGCATTTTGATTTGACAAGAATGTGCAATGTTTCTTATTTTCACCTATAGCCTCTTGCAATAAGATGAGTGGAGAACCATAATTCCCCTTTGTATCCATACCACTCCCTGCAAACATATCGTAAATAAGAACATTTGCAATGTGTCTATGATGGATGAATACTGGATACCATTCACGAAAGCACTCTTGGAATATTGTCAATTTCAATTTGGTTTCTTCCGTAAATTCTTTTTTGTTTATATCTTTTGCCATATTATTCCCTAATTTATTCGTTATACAAATCTGAAATATCAAAATGCTATCGTCATATTCTGTTGTCGGAAAATAAACATTTCTATAAGAATACCTATTCAAGGCTATAGAGATGCGCTAATAGCTACCACACATTCATCCAAACTATCAAAAGTCGTATCAATAAACGTGTAGCCTACCCATTTACTTGCATCAACAGAATGAAAATCTGCATATTGCTTACGCACATACCGCAGTTCAAAAGCCAAGCGCAGAGCCTTGCTTTCTGCATCATCGCTATCCGTTTGCTTTGCCTCTTTGCTCGTGATGGTTCGCACTTTGACTATCTCGTATACATCACGCACTCCATGCCCCTTGATGTAAGGCATAAAGAAGTGGAGGTCCTGCAGGGCGATGGTTGTTGGAAACTGCTTGCCTGTGTAGTACAAAGTGGCAGTTCCGTCCATGAACTTCTGATATTGCGTATTGTCTTCCTTCACCAATCCGATAAGCACACGGTTGCCAACTTCCACATATACGCCTTTTTGAGGAATGACATGGGCTATCGTCTCATATGACTTGGTGTGAATCAGCTCTTCTATAAACTGTTCTAACAGCTTTCTGTTTTCCGTGTCTTTCGGGCGAAGTGGAAATGCACCGATATTCACCTCTTTTATCGTCTTGTAGAACTTCGACACAGCTACATCATTTGGCTCTCCGTCGCCAGGGAAGAGAATATATCCGCCTATTACCTCCTTCTTCAAGGCATTGGCATCATAGTCACGATAGTAGATGGCATCACGGTAGCGGTGCATCTGGTTGATGGCTTCCTCTGGTGGTACATCCACACCTTGCTCCTTGCCGTCAATGCGATATTTGGCATCAAAGAGATAAGTCATCTTCATGCCTTGCTGCAAGTCGTTCTTGGTGAGTTGCAGCACGATGTCCGGCTTTTGCGGTACAGTGGGCACTACCACATCTTTAAGTTCCACGCTATCGTTCTCTGCCTCAGTGTTCTTAGGGTTGTACACAAGTTCTGCCAATTCCACACCATCCTTGCGGAACAGAATACGTGAGTGTTCACCCTTACCGAGTTCCCATGAAAACACACCGTTCATCTCCATGCGGTTGCGGTGCTCCACATCCTCATCATCCAAGCGCAGCTGCTCCTTGACGATATGGCTCACCTCGATGAAGCACCATATCTCGTAGAGTGTTGCTATGTCTTTTGTCTGCAAGCGATACAGTCCGTCATTGAGCGAATAGGCACGGCGAAGCATATTCCATGTGCGGTACACTTGGCTATAGCCTGTAGCCTTTTGCAGCACCATGCTCTCTTGACTCATTCCCTTGAATCTTCCTACGGTGCGAAAGAACGGATGCCGTTGCAGTCGTCTCAGAGTGTTGGAGGTACCGAGCATAGCAGCCTTCATCGTGTCTGATGCCGTTTTTATGTTTTCTATACGTTGGCGCAGTTCTTCATACCGCTTGCTTATCTGTTGCAAGGCGAATTTTAGGAAGCGGTTTTCTTGCGTGTCGTTTGACTGTATCTGCTGTTCTATACGATAGAGGTGGGCTGCCTCCCTGCGATGTTCGACAAGGCGGTTCTCTATGTCGTGGGGTGTCTGCTTCAGTTTGTCTGCCCTAACATACGTTTCCTCACCATGCAGGCGGTGGCGAGGGCGGTCTATGATGTTCTTGCAAGCCCTTATGAACTTCTGCTGTTCGCCCTCAAACACACTCCACCATATTATGTCGGGGTGTTCGCCCTTGGTGTCAGGAGCAAAGCCATGAAACGTGCGACGCATATAGTCGAGCGACAGCATGCGGTATTCACGCTCAATGTCCTCAACGATGGCGCGCCAATGATCATGATAGTCGAGCGTACTATCGTATAATATTGTACTCCAAGTCGGCTTAGTATCAATTTTCTTCCGAAATATCAGTATTGTTGCTTCTTAATGAATCGTATTAAAAGTCTCCACATCTTTATTCAAATCAAGATGCGGCAGAGTTTTGAACACCTTATACACCAAATCGCTTTTAGGGGCTATTATAACCCAACAAGTGAGGAATATAATCATGAAATCGACATAAAGAGAGCGATTGTTATAGTACCATTTTTCAAGTTCGCCTTTTTGAGGTTGCACATATAAGCGAGCAAACTCAACCGGATCTTTTGCTTTGGAAATATAATATTCTTCATCGCGGAAGATGACGGAACCAATACCGGATAACCCGGGCTTTACCTTAGAAATACATTCTTTTACATCGTCAGAATATAAATCAAAAGTATTTTTTACCAAAGGTCTTGGTCCGATTATACTCATATTTCCAATGAGTATATTGATTAACTGTGGCAATTCATTGATTTTTGTTTTTCGTAGGAATTTACCCATAGGCAAAACCCTCGGGTCATTACGAGTTGTTATTGTTCCGGTTCCTATATTGGGAGAGTTCTTCAACATTGTTGCAAATTTCCAAATATAGAAAGGCTTTCCACCTTTACCGATACGTTCTTGAAAATAAAAGACATAATGCTCACCCGTAAGCAATAGTCCAATAATAACAGGTATCAACAAGGGTGATAAGACACATAACGCCAATAATGCCATCAAAAAATCAAAGCATCTCTTTACAAAATTATACATATTACATCTTCTGATCTAAGTTCTTACCTTTTTCCTCATGCTCAAAATTCGGTATAAACTCCTTCAACAAAGTTACCACCTCTTCTTTCTTGAAGTCATCTTTTTGGAATAAAGTTTCCATTTTATGGAAGAAAGATATGATTTCATCTTTCGGTCTGCAAGGATAATTTTCTATAACTCCAAGTGAAGAGAAACGTTGCATATTCAACTGCTCTCCCTGCACATAAAATTCTTCATAACCTTTCTCTCCGGTTGTGTCGGAAGAGAAATAAAATACGGGATAAGTGTCAGTATTTTCCGGCATTTCAGCAGCAAATTTTCTCGCTTCTTCCTCGCTTTCACAGTATTTGATTTTATAACCGAGGCTGTGAAGAAATTCATCACAAATTGCTGAAAAGGTCATCATTTGTTCCTCTCCAAGCTTAGGGAAAAATATCTCACCGCTTTGTCCCAACATACATGCCAACATACATATCTGCCCACTCTCTTCGGGAGAAACAAAATACCTCTTAACGTCATTAGGCGATGATAATGGTTGACGCTTCATCATTCTCTCAATAAAGCCTGCTAAAAGAGAGCCATTGGAAAATGCGACATTTGCAAATCTGGCTGTCGTAATCTTGAATTGCTTTGAATATGACATTATCATTTCCTCCATAACCTTCTTAGAGCAACCCATTATATTAACCGGATTAGCGGCTTTGTCGGTAGAAACACAAAAGAAATGCTTGGGTGGAAATTCTACCAATAAATCCAATAGTTTTTTTGCCTTCAAAACATTGTTCTCAATCAAGGCTTCAACTGAATATTGGTCTTTCTCACTTCTCACATGTTTATGAGCAGAAAAATTCGCAACAATATCAAACCCTCCTTCATTGCGGAATATCTTCTCAAATATAGGGTCGGCAAAATTCAAAGGATATGTTCTGTAATCCGAAGGAACATACATTTTATAAGTGGAACGCAAATCCCTTGTTAACTCTGTCAAACCGTTCTCGCTTATATCGACCACTACCAATTTACTCGGGCGAAACGGCAATACAGCTCTTATATATGAAGAACCTATCGTTCCTGCTCCCCCTATCACCAAAACGCTTTTACCTTCTATCTCTGCCCTAAGTTGCTCTCTATTCTTTTCTATATCACCTAAAAACATCGATTCTTGTCGAGAGGTGATATATTTCGATATAAAGTTACCAATATTTATCATCTGTACAATCCTTTCTTTATGTTCTCATAATAATCCGGAATAATAACTGTACTTGGTATATTCACGACTCTGTCTTCCAACCACTGTGCATTGCTCAAATCACCGCACTGACAACCTTTGTACATATCCAATTTGTTATTAAGCACCCATATAGGACGAGTCATAATACCATTATCATTCGTATAGGTCAAGAAAGCATCTCTTTCTTCCTTATCCCTCAAAATCACAGCATTCAACCAATAGTTTGACCTGCAATTCTCCGGCTCTGTAAAAAATTCTACGTCTTTATCAGCAAAAAATGCCTTATATTTATCCGTCAACTTTCTTTTCTGCTCAACAAAGAAATCACATTGCTCGATTTGTCCCAAACCCAAAGCTGCTGCAAGATTGGTCAATCTGTAATTATAGGCAGTGTAATCGTGATTGTATTCCCAACGATGCGGCATTTTGGCTGTTGTGGTTATATGCTTAGCCAACTTAGCCAACTTTTCATCTTGTGTCAAAATCATTCCTCCTCCTCCTGTGGTTATCACCTTATTGCCATTAAAACTCAAAGCTGCCAACTTGCCGAATAATCCAGTATGCTTACCTTTATAAAGACTGCCAATACTCTCAGCCGCATCTTCAACCAAAGCAATATTATAACGTTCACAAACCTCCAGCAAACCCTCCAAGTCGCAAGGATGTCCGAAAGTATGCATTGGGACAACTGCTGCAAAACGTTTACCTGTCTTATTGTTATATGTATAACCATCAACACCTTTCCGTGCATTTTCTCGCAAAAAGTCTTCCAACTTTTCCGCACTCATACCCATGGTATGTTTATCGACATCAATAAATACAGGCTTTGCCCCTGTATAAGAAATAGCATTACAAGTAGCAATAAAAGATACAGGTTGCGTTATCACCTCTTCTTCCGGTCTGACACCTGCCAACAAAAGACAAATATGCAAAGCAGAAGTACCATTAACCGCTGCAACCGCAAACTTACTGCCGGTATAATCACATATTGCTTGCTCGAACTTTCCAACGTATTCACCAACAGAAGAAACGAAATTACTATCCATCGCATCCATCAGATACTTACGCTCATTTCCAATAAACCGAGGGTCATGCAAAATAATCATACCCTCCTTTTGTGCAAATACTTCCCGCACAAAATCCGTAAACTCCGAATATTCCATATTATTATATTTTCTCCAAAACAAATTATATCTCAGTGTCAAGCCTGTTCATCATCATGTCAATCAACAACATTATCCATACACTTCAAATTCAAAATAGAACAACAAATTGCACTTCTATCTTGAACTTACCCCCTTCATGGGTAGCCAAATATTTTCTTTCGGTCTCCCTGCTCAAAAACTTCACAAGTCTCTTTTACACCATAACCTGCACCAGCAGTTAAAAATATATAATCTTACTCACACCTCTCATTTTCCATTTTATAGCAAACTATACATATACCTTATAGCCCAATCACCTCATTATTACTTGGCTATATAATCCACACTTTGCAATCTTGGACAAAGGCAAAGATAGTCGTTTTTCAAACTCAAACAAAAAAAGAATAATCCTATTCTCTTATTCGAAATTTATTTTGTATTTTACATTCTAATAAAATTACATATAAAGATAAACTTATACGCTATTATATTCCTGTTCAGACTTTACTGTTGGAAGAGAAAACTTAGCAAGCTATGCGACTGATGGACATGGTATAAATCCCTGTGTGGACAAAAAGTGGCGAAACAAGAAAGACATTCACCATTTACTTTCGAACAGCTACTTACCTAAAAACTCTATATGCGATATTCCTAACCCATGCAGGACTTACAAGCATACAGAACATCATATAACCAAATATTGTTGCTCCAAAACCATATCCAAGTGTCTTGTTTATGATTTTTCTGTCATGCAATTGTTTCTTTGCAAATGCCCAACCGCTGCGACGTTTCTTGAACAACGAATTGGTAAAACGGAAACGCAAAACCACTTCCTGTAAGTTAGCGTGTTTTGTCCCAGCTTTCATACCGTCCAACCAAAGCATCGTGTCTTGATTCTGCCTGTATTCTGGACGGTATTTGCATCCTGCCTTATCAAAGAAACTCTTTCTGAACATCACAGCCGGATGAGCATGAGGATTGCGCTTGGCAAAGAACTTATAGCAATCATCGGACGTTTCTGGATAGATGATTGTTTTGCCTCGACTCTCGCTATTCTCGTCAATCTCCTCAATGGCTCCACCCACAACATCTATTTCAGGATGATGTTGCAGATAATCCATCTGTTTTTCAAAACGCTTAGGCATCGAGATGTCATCGGCATCCATTCGGGCTATAAATTCATACCCCTCCTTAAAACAGATGTCAAGCAAATCATTCAGCACAACGGCAAGACCACGGTTTTCCTTAAACCATTCCACGGTCACGCGCTCGTCCTGCTCATATTTTTTCAAGCACTCTTCCAAATCCTTACCTACAGGACCATCCACCCCTATAAAGAGGTGAATGTCCTTGTATGTCTGATTTAGAATGCTGTCAAACGACAGCTTTATATACTGAACTTCATCGTTCTTATATACAGGTAAAATTACCGCTATTTCTTTCATCTTAATCTAATTTTACATAATATAATCCTCTATGTCCTTCAAAGACACTGTCAAAGCATATTGCTTTTCCGTCTTGTCGCCAACGAGGATGCAAGTCACATCGAGTGTCATTATCATACTTGAATGGAGAGAATACCCTTGCCAACACCCTTACACGCTCTCCCTTAGTGTCTGTATCAAGTCCTATCTTAACCTCTTGAATACGCGAACGGCTTGGATAAGTGTCAAACACTACAAGGTTATTGTCAGTAGGACAATAACTTGGATGACCATCATTGCTTAACTGAGGCCAAATATGGGTCCATTCTTGAGTTTTGTCTTTCATCAGATAATATCCAGGACCAAATTCTTTTTTTCTTTCAAAAGCAATTATTTCCTCGTCATTCTTCCAATAGCAATGGCTCACCATATCGTCGTCGCTCAATACATACATATCAGATCCATCAACATTACAAGTTACTAAACGAGTATACTTTCTTTGACCACAGAACCAACGATACAACACCATAAATCGCTTGCCATTTGGCGACAACATCAAATGGTTCACCTTATGCACACTTCCCACTTCCTTCATTTCGTGTCGAGGTTCAAAGTTTGCGAAGTCAGTATACCTCAACAAGTCTGTTGTCTTTCCAGTTTCAATGTCTATCTTCCATACGGCAGTTGCATTAGCAAAGCCACACCCTTTGTTTTCTCTGGCAGTTCGGCATATCCATAACCCAATCGCAAACTATGCAAGCGAGAGAAATCCAAACTCAAACCTGTCTTACCATCGGCAGAAACAGTATAACAAGGCATTGGCAGAACTCGCTCTTCCATCGTCTCCACGTTAAGTATCACAGAGCAATACTTACCCTCACGCATATCATTATACAATATGCGAGACTTGAAATCAGGACCCAACCATTGCGCCATACATCCTTGCTGCACATTCCAAGTGTGCGTAGTTGCTATATGCCTTATCTTATTGCCGTCCTTTGTGTCGATAAGCAAGATATCTGCTGTACCCAAAGGGTCTGGTTCACTCCAAGTATCCTTAGCCCTCATACAAATCATATATCGCATAGTGGCATCCCATGGCGACTTGTCATAGTAACCAAAGAAATATTCATGCGAAGGGTCGTCTGGCGACACCTTTATTATATTTCCCTCCGACTTTATCTTCTTACTCACAGCATAACAACCCAACTGGTATGCACGTTTGATATATTTCTTAACACCAGGAACTTTGTTTAACTAGTAGTTTATCTTTTGTTCTAAACTCATTGTTTTGACTTCTTTTATTCAATTAGACGTTCCTTTTTATGCACCCTTCTTTATCATCTGCGAATGTAAGTATGCTATCAATTTAATTCCTGGCACAAAATGCCACTGAGCAAATTTCAAGAATGCCATTTTAGGCTTGCCAAGATATTTTATAATCTCACACTTCCACCACTCTGGATACTTCTTCTCGTACTCTTTTATATAATTAAGTATTGTAGTATTATCCTTACCAGACTTACACATCATTAAAAGAGCACCATACAGAATGTCTGTAACTGATTTATTCTTCATCTCAAGTGGATACTTCTTCAAGTACTTATTTTCAAGAATTGCAAAAGCATTTACCATATCACTATGGTCCATTTTTGCATTGTTAGACAAAGACGTAGGACGTTGGCGATAGAAATAAAGAGGTTCGTTCAAATAGTAAGCATTGCCACATGCAGCAATAGCTTGACAGACGTATGCCACATCTTCACATCTACGAACTAAGGGATAACGAACACCTTTGCAGAGTTCACGTTTGTAAACCTTACCCACTGTATGATTACGAACAGATATAATACAATCTGATACGCTCTTTCTACCAGGCTTGTTTATGTACATCGAACGGGCTAGGCCTACTTCTCCATCCAACCATGTATTGTAGTCATAGATAACACAATTGACATTTTCTTTCTTGATAACTGCATCTATCTTTTCAAGAAAATCTCTTGCCACCCAATCGTCATTATCCACAAATGTTATCCACTCGCCTTTAGTAGCCTCAATGCCCATATTACGTGCATTACCAGGTCCGCTATTTTTCTCGGCTTGAAGAAGGGTTATCTGTAAAGGACATTGTTTAACATACTCTTGCAATTTCTTCCAAGATCCGTCTGTAGAACAGTCATCAACAATGACCACTTCAAAGTCCTTTACCGTCTGATTCAACAAAGAATCAAAATATTTGTCCATCAGTTCAAATGAGTTGAACTGAGGAGTAATGATAGAGTATTTTGCCATACTTCCAATTTTGAAAAAAAATACGACTGGAAGCACAGCTTTGTATGATTACTTTCTCATAGCCTTAAGCTTTGCCAATACCCAAATCAATAAATAAAAACCATGTTGCAGCAACCATCCCACAATGCGGGCCTTGCCACTCATATTGTTTTTATCTATTGGATATTTGTTGTCTATCACCTCGCTCAAACGTCTTCTACATCTCTTTACTTCGCTAAGATATGAAGAAAACGGATAGTTCTTGGCAAGACAATTGGCAGAAACTGCTGATGCCGTGATAAGAAAAGCATTAATGGTATTTGCGAACTCTGGATAAAGTTGCATTTCCAGAACTTTATCCTTCATAGCCTTAGCCACTCCACCCCAAGGATCATCTACCTTTAAATGAGATTGGCTATCTCCTCTTTGCACATAATTATAAAGAGGTTTTTCTATAAACGCTACAGACTTAGCAAACCACAATACCTGAAAACTATATAGTGCTTCCTCGCCGATTTTATGTTTTGTATACCTTATATTATTATCTCGTAAAACAATGATTTTCAATGCTTTTCTTACCCCCCCCCAATCAATCTTTCCTGTCATCTGACGACGCATAATTACATCTTTGGAAAGCTTCTTATTCTTTGACATATATTCTTCCTTAAGTACATGTCCATCCTTATCAACATTGCGCACATTGATAAACACAACATCTTCATTATGCTTCGCAAGGAGTTGAAAATAATCCTTTTCAATATAGTCATCAGAATCGATGAATACTACATAGTTGCCTTTAGCTTCTGCAATACCAGTATTGCGAGCAATGCCTGGTCCTTGGTTTTCTTGGTGTATTACACGGATACGAGAATCTACTTCGGCATACTTTTTCAATATACCAAAAGTATTATCACGAGAACCATCGTCTACTGCTATTAGTTCCCAATTTGAATATGTCTGTTCCAATACACTGTCTATACATTTTCCGATGAACATCTCAGAATTATAGGCAGGAACAATCACAGAAATCATTTGTTCTTTCATTTTTCTATTATCTTAATGAGTTATAATTTTTGCAGGAACACCTACTGCTGTTGCATTATCAGGAATATCTGTTAGCACCACTGCATTAGCACCTATTTTAGCACCTTTACCTATATGTGGATTATTGAGGATTACTGCACCAGCACCGATAATCACGTTATCGTCAATTATGGTTTTCTTCTGCTTGTCACTTTCAGCTATTGTTACATGCTGATAAATGGCCACATGTTTTCCTATTTCTACATTTCTTGCTATAATGATACTAGATAAACCATGAGGCAATATCAATGGTTCTTTCAGCATACAACTATTTCCAACAGGACCTGTACCTGTTGTACTGCATTTCTTTGCCTCTATTCTGCGACATAGCAGAACTGCTATTTTACGTTTTACCCCCCCCCCATTTACAAACTCCAATCCTCAGTTTCCAATATAAAGGATAGTCTAATGCAAACTGATAAGCATGTAAAATACGTTGTACTAACTTTTTCATAACATCAGCTTCGTTTTAAAATTCTCTGCCACATCCACAATGTCGTAACCATATTGTTTTACTAGTTTTGAAACATTTCCTCTCTTTTCGGAATCAAAACATACAATCTCTTTACACCATACTTCTGGATCAGATTCTATAGAAATAAACTTTACACTATTAGTAATATCCACTTCCCTTGATAGGTTTGCCGATACAAGACAAGGCAAACCTGCACTTTGTGCTTCAACAATAGTCACGGGGAATCCCTCATGAAATGAAGGTAAAAGAAATATATCTGCTGCTTGCATTAGATTATTGACATCATTTCTCATGCCAAGAAAATTAACATACTTGCTTACTCCTAATTTTGTTGCATATTCCACTAACTCATCGTGTAATTCACCAACACCAGCTATCAAAAGCAATACGTTCTTGCTTTTTTCACTTACCAATACTTGTAGAATATCTAATAGTTTCCTTTGGTTCTTTACTTGTGTTAACCTACCCGCATGAAATAATACCAAGGTTTCATCTTCAATATTCAATTTTTCTCTATATGCACTTCTAATTGCTGAGTTAAATTGATATTGCTGATAATCTACACCGTTTTTAACGAAATATACATCATGTTTTTTTACAAAATCTTTTCCATAAAACCACTCTGCGGACTTAGTGGAGCAACAACATGGAAAGTCTATAAGTTTTAAATATGCCTTTCTATTCCAATAGTGCATCCCCAACAACACCCATCGTTTTATAATGTTTCTTTCTTCAAAAGAAGATCCATGAGAATGAGTTATAATCTTTGCTTTTGAATACTTTTTTACTACTGAGGCAATTGTTGCATTACTCATTATACAAGCATTAATCCATACATAGTCATAATTCGTAGACAACAGCAAAGCCTTTAATTCTCTCTTAAAACCATCTCTATCACTACCCCATGTTGGGATATGAACAAAACGTACATTTTCACATTCGTATTTTGTTTCGTATGAGAATGGAGCACTTGAATGGATTATGTCAAAATGAAATTTATCCGCAAGTCGTTGAATGATTGACATCACAATAGCCTCTACGCCACCCCAGTTATTGGCAAGACCGTAAACTAATATTCTTTTCATATCTTTCTTTCTTATTATATACGTATACAAAATTTATAAACGCAAATATAATCCATACAGTACGCCCACCGCTTAAATTCACAAAAAATGTAGCTGTTACGTAACCTATAAAAGGTAAAACTAAAAAGAGCATTTCTTTCGAAGTCTTTTTTATTTCTTTTATTCCTTTTATTATATAGTTTGCATAAAAGAACAAGCCTAATAGTCCTTGTTCTACAAAGTACAAAAGATATTGATTATGTGTTACATAGTCCAAACTTACATTAACACCATAACTATGTTGATGCAATACAGAAGAACAATTACCGAAACCTGTTCCTGTAATAAAATAATATATCCATCGCTCCAAATATGCGGTCCATATACCAACTCTATTAGCCCCTCCTGTTTCCTTTGCTTCCTCAAAGCTAAACCTCATATTTAATGTCTCGCGAAAATCATTCGGTATAATAAACTGATAGAAAATGTAAATAACCAATAGACCAAATGCGCAGCAAGGAATAATTTTTATGAGTTTATATCTTCTTTTGAGAAACACAATTGCCATCACAACTAAAGCTAGCATACCTCCCCTAGAAAAGGACATAACCAGGGCATACGCAGGTACGACAACGAGCAAAAACTTTAAGAAATTAAGAAACCTCATTTTAATTTTTTTCAATAGGAACAAAGCAAAAGAAAGAGCTACTAAAGAATCGACAGCCATTGCATTGGGATCTGTGAGTCCGCCAGATATGCGAGTTAAATCATCCGCATATTCATTTTGATATCCACCAATTAATATAGTACAACAAAATCCACAACAAAAAGCTAATAGATATTGAGGTATCTTCACCAATCCACTACACATAGATTTAAAAAGAATGCAGGAATACAATCCAAAAATAAAAAACTTCAATATCGCATCTCCTGAACTTGTCTTGCCTACCGTAAAATTATCACCTGAAACAAAATACTCTGTTGTACCAAATGTAAGAACATTAGGATTAAGAATTATATAAACTAACGTATGCAAAAAAACAAAAACAAGGAAATACTTGAAAGCCTTCGGGATATTATATTTTTGCAATTGTAACTTAAACAATAAACCTAAAGCAATAATACCGAAAACACACATAGGGAAAATGGAACTCGCATTAGAAAAAACATGCTGCATACCATCTCCCCATGGAGCAAAAAAGGCTGACATATAGAATAAAAGAATGAATATTTTTTTCGCCATTTTATGAGCAAATATTATTTATTTAAAATAAAACCTATATGAATAATTTGGAGGTGCAAAATTACAAATAAAATAGAGATAAAATAGATGGTAATATCAGTTAATGATTTACTTGAAATTAAATGCATTCATATTATTTACATTTTACTTAAAGAGAATCACGATTTTATCTTCATAAAGACGGCGATTTGATACATACAAATAACGACTGCTTCACGCCAATATTTCCTTCTGCATTTTTTCAACAAATCCTTGCGATTCGCATAATTAATGAGGTCCTTGCGCACTAAATATAGTCCTTTAATAAATAGTAGTCTTTTCTTTAAACTACGTGAATGACTTACTGATTCTGACAAAGAACGATACACTGATGTCACCTTTTCAAAGAAAAAAATCTTTGATTTTAATGAAAAGAATAACCATATAGGATAATCCCCCATTTTCCATTGTGGATTGATGGTTATACTATTGAGATAATTGCTATATAATGAATTTCTAAAAACTGTTGTCAAAGTTGGTACAGGATTCCTATCTATCATCTCACTGAACGAATTACCTCCTACTATTCCTATGATATGAGAATCATCTATTTCATTATTTTGATTACAAATACAAGCTTGCGTATAAGTCAATCCATATTCTTTATTATTGTCTAAGAAATCAACTTGCATCTGTAATTTATTGGGTGCTATCCAAAAATCATCACCCTCACAAAGAGCGACATAAGGTACCCCATCAGCCCATTCTTTTAAATATCCTAATTTGGATTTCCCCTTCGAATAATGATTTTCTTTTAACAGCAGAACTGCAAAATAACAGTTTTTATTCACCTTGTGCTGAGCATATATAACATGAGCATAATCAGTTTCCTTTTGATAAGCAACAGCAGTATCTGAAAGGTTGAAATTATCCTTTAAATAGTCTTTTATAACCTGTTGCTCACCATCGGTAGATGCATCATCAACAATACAACATACAAACGGAAAATCTGTCTGTTGCATAGTAAAGCCATTCATTGTACTCGTTATATAGTTAGCATGTTGAAATGTCAAACATTTAACCATTACCTTAAAATTAGAATATTCCATAGTTATATATTTTCTTTTATTGTTTTATCAATATTGACTTTAATTCGTATACTCATTAAACTTTAAAAGTTCACTCACAACTAAACCTGTAATCACTCCTACTATTATTTGAATTACCAATACTACGTAAAATGGTAATGGAATATACTTCAAAAAAGTAAACTGATAAAGCAATGATAAATGCTGTCATATATGATGGTGTAATATCTTTTATCTGTTTCCCAAAAGTATATTTAAGTGCTTTGCCAGTATACCATGTATTAAGATATAAACCTATGATGCCAGTGGATATAGATGTTCGCAACATGTAATATATTCCATAAAAGACACCATAACAATTCTACACTATAATAAGTAATTCCATATTGCTCAAAAAAACATTATCATTTTTACGATCTCCAACAGCAATAACATTGTATTTACCTGTATCATGTAAATGGAGTACCGTATAGGCTCCAATACCACCTGTTACGCAAAAAAAACTATAATATTTTTATCACTTTATAAATATTTTAAGCTAAGAAGATTGATTTGTTATTACTTTCTCTAAATCTTGTGTATTATCAAAACGAAGCACTAAGGTACCAATAGCATCATTAGCTGCTTCAAAACCATGAACATAATCTCCAGTTTTTACCCAAAGATCTTTTTCTATGATTTCTGCAGGAAGTGAAGGATCAATATGTATATCCTCAAACACTCCTCTTTATCGGCATGAAGTATTATCTCTGCCCAATGACCATTATATGGCTTCTGTTCTATAACATTTGGTTTTCCCCCACCATTGCACGTGTTATGGCAGCTATCATATCAACACCTGTTGCATAGCGAAACATTTCACATAGTCTATTGCCACCGCCACGAGGAGTTAATTCCATTATATAGGTTTATTATTTGGACTTACTCTTGTTTCGATATTAAAAACTGATGTTTTTAAACCGAGAAGAATAATTAGTCGTTGAATCTCATTTGTAAGGTACTCTTCTTCTTCCTTAGTAAAAGTTGAAGGCCAAGAGTAAGCTGCAGGAGTATAAGGGTTTGTTTGCATTTGAGTCAAAACGTTGCGCAAAAACTTACGAATCTTAACTTACCATTTATAGCATAACTATCTGTATCAGACGAGCAACCTTTTTTTCCCCAAGAACTCTTCTATTAATTCATTATCTCGCAAGAACCACTGATTGACGGTTGTAATTTCATATCCTCCACGTGCAGAGGGCTTTATTTTACTTGCCATATCTACTACTTTGTTAGGATAGAAATACAGACCTACAACGGCATAGTTGCTCTTAGGTTGTTGGGGATTCTTCAATTGATAGGCAATTCCCTTCCTTATCAAACTCTGCTACACCATAACGCTCTGGGTCGTTTATCCAATAGCCAAATACAGTAGCTTTCTTCTCTTCCTCCGCAGTTCGTACTGCCTCTTTAAGCTTTGGCATAAAGCCAGCACCGTGAAAGATGGTACAAGGCATACGCTATCATCACCAATAAAGTCTTTTCCGATGGTAAAGGCTTGTGCTAACCCATCGAGCGAGGGACCGCTCGGCGTAGGTGAAATGTACGCTATAGTCAGAACCATCGCCTAAAAGACGTTTAAAGCCTGGCAAATCATAGGGAGTAGAAATTATCAGGATTTCTCTGATACCTGCAAGCATCAACACGCTGATAGGGTAATACACCATCGGTTTATCGTAAATAAACATTAGCTGTTTACTGATGCCTTTGGTAAAGGGGTACAAACGCGTACCACTACCACCTGCTAATACTATTCCTTTCATACATTATTGTTTTATTTTACCTTTAATGAATGCTGACAAAGCACTTGGTTCTGACTTCATCTTCTATATTTTTTTGTTTATTTGATAGTACTCAAATTAGGTACAATACCTTTGTATAGGTATATCATAAAACAGATGTTTAGTATATACTTTTGATATACTAAATTATATTTTACAATATTGAGCATACCATTCAGCAAATCGCCTCATCCCCTCCCTTAAACTTGTATTAGGTTTAAATCCGAAATCTTGTTCCAATGGAGTTGTGTCAGCGTAGGTCACAGGGACATCTCCTGGCTGCATCGGGACGAGTTCTTTGTGTGTCTCGAAATCGTAATCCATTGGTAACACTCCTGCGCGGACAAGTTCTTCTTGTAGAATGGTAACGAAATCAAGAAGATTCTCCGGGGAGTTGTTACCTATATTATATACCTTGTATGGTGGAATTGGAAGACCGTCTTCGCCACTCAGCTTCTCCGGAGCGTGCTGCATGATACGGACTACACCCTCCACAATGTCGTCAATGTAGGTAAAGTCTCGCTTGCAATTACCATAGTTGAAAATCTTGATGGTCTCGCCTTTTACAAGTTTGTTGGTAAAACTGAAATATGCCATATCGGGACGACCTGCCGGACCATAGACGGTAAAAAAGCGGAGACCTGTCGATGGAATATTATAGAGTTTAGAGTAGGCATGAGCCATCAACTCGTTACTCTTCTTTGTTGCAGCGTAAAGACTTATCGGATTGTCAACCTTGTCATCAGTCGAATAAGGAACTTTCTTGTTGGAGCCATAAACAGAACTTGAACTTGCATACACCAAATGTTCCACTTCGTAGTGACGACATGCCTCAAGAATGTTGTAAAAACCAATAAGATTACTCTCTATATATGCGTCAGGATTTGTTATTGAATAGCGTACTCCAGCCTGTGCGGCAAGATTGACAACAACTGCAATCTTATTATCTGTAAATACCTTTTTCACAACACTTTTATCCGCTATTGAAGCGTGAACAAAAGTCCAATCCTTTCCAAAAGTTTCAATCTCTTTGAGACGTTCGTACTTGATATTAACATCATAGTAATCAGTTATGTTGTCAACACCAATTATCCTGATGCCTTTCACTTCATGAAACAAACGTTTGACAAGATTTGAACCAATAAAACCTGCAGCACCCGTCACAAGAACCGTCTTGCCTTCAAGTGAAACATTATACTCTACCATGACTTTTAATCCCTCTTGAAAATATCTCTCGTATAAACCTTATCTGCCACATCGTCCAAACTGCTGTCATAGCGGTTGGCTATGATTGCCTGACTTTGTCGCTTAAATTCGGATAGGTCATTGATTATTTTGCTGCCGAAGAAAGTACTGCCGTCTTCAAGCGTCGGCTCATATATGATGATCGTAGCTCCTTTGGCTTTGATGCGTTTCATTACGCCCTGTATACTGCTTTGACGAAAATTATCGCTATTGCTTTTCATAGTAAGGCGATAAACGCCGACGACGCATTGCTTCTCTTCTGTCGGGTTGTAGTCGCCTCGGTTATAGTAACCGTAATAGCCGGCTTTCTTTAACACTTGGTCGGCTATGAAGTCTTTCCTCGTTCTGTTGCTTTCGACTATCGCACTCATCATGTCCTGCGGTACGTCCGCATAATTCGCCAAGAGTTGCTTGGTATCTTTCGGAAGGCAGTAACCACCATAACCGAACGAAGGATTATTATAATGATTGCCTATTCTCGGATCAAGGCAAACACCATCTATTATATGCTGCGTGTTCAAGCCTTTCAACTCTGCGTAGGTATCCAATTCGTTGAAGTATGAAACTCTGAGTGCCAAGTACGTATTGGCAAAGAGTTTCACTGCTTCTGCTTCGGTTGAACCCATAAACAACACAGGAACTTCTTTATCTATAGCTCCTTCTCTTATCAGTTCAGCAAAGATATGGGCTTTTTCTTCGAGCCGCTTGTCTCCTTGTTTATAGCCTACTATTATTCTGCTCGGATAGAGATTGTCATACAGGGCTTTGCTTTCTCTCAAAAACTCGGGGGCGAAGATTATGTTCTCGCTGCCGGTTTTCTGTCTTATGCTTTCTGTATATCCTACCGGTATAGTGGATTTTATGACCATAATAGCATGAGAATTATACTGCATTACCTTTGTTATAACATCCTCGACCGCAGAGGTATCGAAAAAGTTCTTCGTACTGTCATAATTGGTCGGAGCTGCTATTACTACGAAGTCGGCATCTTTGTATCCTTCTTCCGCATCGAGTGTTGCACGCAAATCCAATGACTTATTCGCCAAATAATCTTCTATATACTCATCTTGGATTGGTGATTTCTTATTATTCACCATATCTACCCGTTCAGGCACTATATCCACCGCCGTAACACTGTTATGCTGTGCCAACAAGGTAGCTATACTCAAACCGACATATCCGGTTCCTGCTACTGTTATCTTCATCGCTTATTACCCTTTTTCAAATTCAACCTAAATTATATCCTATACTACAGATTTTTATCTTTCCCCGTCAGCAAGCTCTTCCAAACAGGGTTGACTTCTCCGACAAAACCCTCGGAGCGGAGCGACCTCTCATATATTTGCCCCACTCCGAGAACTCAATCCATCTTACAAATAATGAGCCGACTTCAAATCAGCCTTGACGAATTTGACCTTTTCGAGTTTTCTCTTCATCTCCATTGTCGGACTGTAATTCACACCCTTATGTGTAATTGTACTTACGGTAACAGCCTCGGGGCTATCCATCGCTTTCGCCTTGATAGCAGGCGTGAAGCGTCCCAAGCCCTCCACCTCGACAGGATAAGAAGCACACACATAATAGCTTATCGCTTGCGAAAGCCCATTCAAAAATGCACGCACTTCACTATCGCTCAATGTAGTACGTTGCTGCAAAAGTTCCGCGATCTCATCCGTATCAATTGTTTTTGCACGAACAATTTTCGGATAATACTTTATCTCACCGGGATGTGAACCGGTCAAAACCTTTTTCTTTACAATCGTGTACTGTATCATAACTATTCATGTTTAAGTTTGAACTTGGCGGTTTCCACCACCTTTGCTTTATTCATCTCATTACGGAACTTTACCGCAGGACGGAAATTCACAACGACTTTTTTGATGTTCTTCACGCCCGCTTTCTCAGGTGTCGTTTCACCCGAAACACGAAAATTCGGACTGAATACACCCAAATCCTTAAAATTCACAGCTCGACCGATAGCAATATTCTCAAATATTACCTCTGCCAAAGCTCCGAACAGAATTCTTATATCCTGTTCCGAAATCGTACCCGCACGTTCGATGAACCTAACCAACTCATCGGTTTTCAACGGCCTATTATTGGCAACAGCTGCCAAAAACTTTTCACCGGGATTTGCACCCAGGGTAATGGTGGCCTTCTTCTTTTTGAACTGATATGCCATAATCTCTGTTTTTAATTGGTAAATAAATTATTTGAACTCTGTCTCACAATGAGACTTTACTTCTGTTTCGCAAATTTTCTACCGAGAAACCACAACACAATCCCGCAATAAGGCTTATACTTCCCCTCTTTATCCTTTTGAGTGTTTATCGTATTCTTTATATGCCCGTTTTCTTCACCCCCGATTTTTTCAACACTCGAAACACTGTCCGACACCGACAAATCATCGGATGATTCTGAAACGAAAATTCTTCAAAGCCTTTTTGATAAGCACAGAAGGTTTATAACGGATATTGACCTTCTTGACAGCCCTCAAATCAAGTTTTTCAGGTGCATCCACTGTTTGGGAAGCAACCGAAAGCACCATCTTCCCCAACCTGCCCAAATCTACACCGCGACCGATTTCTGCATTCTCCACAATCACCTGATACAACTCATTGATAACAAACTCAACCTCATATTCATTCAAAGTCGTCCTCGAAGCAATCAATTGACAAAGTTGTTCAAACTCCAGATTTCTCGTTTTTTCCAAACGCAAAAGCCACACTGTTTTCTTCTCGCCATGAGAGTAAAACTCTTGCGATTCCGGCAACAAATACAACATACGACAATAAGATTACAGATTATACATCACCTTACTTTAAGCACCTGAAACCCACATAATACCATTATCAAACCGGCACTCACCGTTCGCAAACCTGATGAGAAAGCAAGAAAATTGACACTTTTAGGATGAAAAAGTGTCAATTCCGCAATACAAAAGTGTCAATTTTCACTACTAAAAGTGTCAATTTTGTATTGTAAAAGTGTCAATTTTCCAACCTAAAACTGACACTTTTTTCATGCTGCCATCAAGGAAACAAACAACAGCATCAAGTTACGTAATCATAAGCACAAGCCACAAATGATACAATCCAGAATATTATTATCATAGCCTTGCTACAATTCACATATTATTTATTTCAAATAGCCATTGTACTCATCTCTGAGGCGTTGCATAATCTCAATACAAATTGAAATCTGACTATCCAAAGCATCTGCAAATAGATGAAATGTATCTATTCTTTCATTATTTAAGGTTTTTGCAAACCTAAGCATTAGTTCCCTGTCTTGAATATTTGTTTCAATTTGTGGTTATTTCAGATGCCATAGAAATCAACTTATGAATAGCTCTCATTGATTCTATTCCATGATATTTCTCCTCTATATCCGAAAAGTCGTAATACAAATACAAGGAGTTTAATCGAAACTCACTTTCTCGAAATAATTTATCCGATTTAGACACTGAGGATAAAATACCATTGCGGTGGTACGGATTACGTTTTTCATCATAAGCTCTGAGAGACATTTGCAACATACGATACGTATCACAACTTTCTTGCAACCACGACATCGCTTTCTCAACAACTTCTGTTTTACGTTCAAAAACCTTTGATTTCAAATTCCGCTTATACTTGATTCTCTCCATAAATGCACTTATAGAAGCCTGTATAATTATCGCACTCAGAGAACCGAAGAATGCACCGGAAAAATACTGCTCCAATTACTCCCAATAATTCTAAATCAAAGCACAAGTTCAAACCATATAATAATTCCACTTCAAATTACCAGCAATATCCTCTAAATCCTCTTTGAAAATTTAAAGTCCACCCCTAAACATAAACAACCGATGCAACTTTTAAACAAGATACAATATAATTGCACCTAAATAGCCTTGAAAACATTATAGGAGAAATTACTATTGTAAGTAAGCTAACAGACTACAATGCTCCTCCAACATTACCAAAAGCTAACAAAACTAATAGTAATTAATGTATACATCAAAAAAAACGTTTTTAAACCCCACATATCTCACACAACAGCCAATCCATTTTTAAACATAAAGACATTTATAGATCTTACTTTTTCTATCAGATAATCAAACGTTAACATTTGATTATCCCTAACATAACTACGCATAGTATATCTAGATAATTTTTCATTAAAGAAATGAAAAATTATCTATCTTATATTTTATGTTTATTCAATAACCCCATATTTACCTTTAAGTCATTACCAACTTTCTCTTTTAACAAGCTTCCTAATACCAAAAAACTTTCCATTCCACATTCTGATTTTTCAGAAATATACCTATATAATGCATTCTGATTTACACAACTTTATCCAGAAATACCTTACAAAAGAAATAATATATTGTAATTAAATATCCAAAACTTACCAAGACACATAAAACTCAACCATTCGACAAATTAATGGATACCTTTTATGCTCTTATTTTTTCCAACAACCAACCAACCCTACAAGAATACAATATATATTGTATAAAAATACACATATTGCGCTTTTTATTTTTTTATAAAAATAAACCATATCTTCTTTTCTGGAATAACTAATAGCCTTATGAAACATGTTTTAAAAAAAACTCTTGTTCAATAATTGGAACTAAATTCATATAACCATACCTTTCTGCAAAGAAGCATTGAACACAGAAAATACTTTGACTAAAAGAACTTGATTTTTCGTAATCAATTCTTAAGGAAGCAGAGTTTTTTAATACTCTATATACAGCAAAGACTTTATCAAAGAAATACAACTTTGATTTTCGTACTATAAATAACCATAAAGGATAATCACCAATTTTCCAATTTTGTCTTTCACATTCTTCCCGAACAAACTCGTCATAACCCTCTAACAAACACAACCTATACATAGTAGTAAGAGTCGGAACCCCATTAGAAATCAACATATCTTCAAATCCATCACGTCTTGCTCCGACATATCGATCTTTTCCAATAACATCTACATATAAACACTTGGCTTTTCCATAAACTAATCCATATTCTGGATTGGCTTCCAAGAAATCCACTTGCATTTGGAGTTTCTTTGGGTGAATCCAATAGTCATCTCCCTCACATAGGGCTTCATATTCAGTATTGTCTCTCCATTCGGATAGGTATGGCATTTTGTCTTTCCGTTGCGAGTAGTGATTCTCTTTCAAAAGAAGTACTGCAAAATAACAATTTTTATTCGCCTTATGCTGTGCATATGTAATGTCGGCATAGTCTGTTTCTTTCCGGTATGAGACAGAAGCATCAGACATGTCAAAATGTTCTTGCACATACTCCATTATCACTTGTTGTTCTCCATCTGTTGAAGCATCGTCCACTATGCAGCAAACAAATGGAAAGTCTGTCTGTTGCATGGTGAAGCCGTTCAATGCATCTGTTATATATTTCGCTTGATTAAAAGTGAAACACCTTACACAGACTTTGAACTTCGGATAGTTTATATTGTTTTCTTGCATTTTATTGTTTGATTTTATGTGCATGGGAAAGAAATGCACTTAACTATGATAGATTAGATAGATAATTTGCATCCTTGATTATACCGATTATTAGTTTTTCTTTTGTGCTTTTTCCTCAAAGGCTTTCATCACAGCTTCGGTATTGTCTATGTATCTTCGAGGTGCGTCAGAAACGGTGTATCTAATATTTGAAATACGCTCTTTTATATCAGTAGTCTTCTCTCTATCATAAGCATACCAAGATAACTCGCAATGTTTAATCGAACCTGTCTTCATTGGAAGTTCTAAGGTTGAAATGTAATTCTCATTTATTTTTTCCACATCACTCTGTGCCGAATGGTGAACGACTATACCGTAATACCATACATTTTCTTCAAGAAGATAGGCATCTATCTGTGCTTGTCCGAAATAAACTTTCTTGTTAGAATCACAAGTGAGTACACCCTTTGCTATTGCTCCTTTCATTGCAAATTTAAGTTCAATAGCTTCCTGCATAATCAAACAAACGATAGATACTAATTTCACAAGTTGTTCATTTGTATTGTTCTTTGTGAAAAGAATGATACTATCAGAAAACTGAACAAGCTCTATTATTGAGGTAGCCTCTTCTTCTTTAATGAGTTCGTTTATACTGTCATTTAATTCTCCTAAACGCTTTTTTAATTCATCATGTTTCGGATTACTTCTCACGATATCCTTAAACCCCATAATATCCAAGAAAACAACAAACCGTTCTCTTGTCTCATTATCATCTTGAGATATTTCACTATTTTCACCTGTTAGAGCTACTTCTGAAGCTCTACTCAACAAATTATCCTTATCCATGTCAATACTCTATCGTTGTTGGAGATACGGTATAACAATATACATACACTGATGTATCATCTCCACCTCCGTCTCCACCTCGCATTCCTTTATCCAAATAGTGTTTCTCAACCTTTCTTGCGATTTCAATATTATCAGCTTTGGAATAAATCCACCACATATAATCTTTCTTAACGTTATGTTCATCGAAAAGCCTACGCTCAGGGTCGTTTGTTATCCCTATGTAAAAATCCGAATAGTATCTTCGTCCACTATTTTTTAGGTGTTCGTCTATTCTTTCAATAATGTCATTATAACTTGCTCCCATAATTCATTCAGTATTTTTGTAGTCAATGGTTATTTCCCTGCATCTTGGTAAAATTGATTGGCGGAATTATTATCGATGGTAACCCAGCTTTGAGTGAGAGGTTTGTGATATGTTCTCTGATGTATGGAAAGACGATTGCCGCTCCGTTCACCTTTCCAAACTGCTCTAAGTCTTCTAATTCGCTTTCTCCAACACGTTCAAAAATCCCTGCCATCTTTACAATGATGGATACTTGTTCCATCTTTTCATATTTCTGACTTATCTTCACCGTTTCAAGTACCATGACGGAATTACCCTCTGTTTTAACTTCAGTATTGACATGCATATCGGTTTGTACAGCCTCTCCAAAGCGCACATTACTCACTCTCTTGAAATTGCTTTCCAAAAGCACTAATCCATTTATTACAAATCCCGATTTTATTTCGTTTTCCATAATTGCTAAGCTGCTTTAAGTAACTCCTCACTATTCTTTGGCAATTCTTCCGCTATTGACACAGATTGTTTATTTATCCCCTCATAGCAATTCAGAGGTTGAACTCTACTGTAATTATTGTATGCAACGAAGGTAGTAAACAATAGTTTGTTCTCACTGCGATACACGGTAGGCATCATTCCGCAATAATTCTCTCCTTGTTGCTCAAACTCAACATTCTTAATTCCGACAAGTGCATCATCGGTAATGAAACATATATTCTCTCTTGGAAATTGTTTCACAAAGTCATGATAGAATTGCGTTTCCCATTCAAGATATTCTTTATTTGAAGAATACACCTCTTCGGGCAGAACTTCCACAACATGAACAAGTGCATTTGCATCAAATTCATATCGCACTTTCACTGTAGTAACTTTTCCAAGAAGTTCTTTCAAAGCTTCAATAACAAACTCTTTTGCTCTCATACATCAATAACGTCTTAGTATCGGCAATATTTTATCCGACAATGTAATAGAACTGTTGCTATCCTTACAGCAAAAATCATCATCTTTATAGTCAGCCTTCACTCGAAGGCGTTTTAACTGTAACATATTATCCCTCACTATTCTATAGTCGCCTTTCCCACCGGTTTTAGATGGATATTTTTCTATATAACTCACAATTTCATTCAGCAAATATTCATGAGAACCTATTTTCCCTGTGCTGATATTTTTAGTGAGTTCTTCCTCAGACTTAAGCATGGAATGAAGCCAAATATGTTTCAACAGCTGATAACAACTATAATAAGCAGCATGTGCAACACCTACATACAAACTTTTATCGTGCAATAGTTTCGCCGTATCATACAATATCTCTGATTTATTCTTCAACTTGCTTACCATGGCTCTTTACAATTTACTTTACTCACAAGCAAACAATTCTCTAAAACACAGAACTCTCAAAATATGCATAACTTGTAATAAATCCATGATTTCAATCTATGCTGACTATTCAATTAAACGGCGGTTTACTCGTTTTGTTGCATTGCTTGCAATGTTTAGTTTTATTGCCTTGATGTTGAATATCAACTTATACACGTAGGCTGCCGTTTATATGCTTTTATTTCCATCGATACCCAAACGTTTTCTTCGTTCTCTACTTCAAAGCCTAATTTCTTGTAGAGCATAAAAGCTGATGTGTTTTCCTTGCGGACTTTGAGTTTGACTGTTTCGAGTTTCAAGGTGTTGAAAGCGTAATCAAGTATCAAAAGCGATGCCTTCTTTGCAACGCCCTTACCCCAATATTCTTTGTTGCCGATGAAGATATGATAATTAGCTGCTTTACCATCAATGTCTGTCAAATAAATATTTCCCACATAAACGCCATCAGCAAGAATTGCACAACGGTAATCATTTGGATTGGCAACCACTTTATGAATCCATTCCAACTCATTCTCAATCTTGATTTCATTTTTGTAGGTGTTGCCCGTAAATTTGAACACCTCCGAATCATTTCTCCACTTGACGGAAGTGTATGCATCTTCTTCTCTCAATGGTCTAATTGCTACTTCCATTCCTTTATCAAATCTATTATTCTTTCCATATCCTCCTTACCATATCGTTGATCGATTGGGAGGGGGAGTATATTATTTACCATTGTTGTTTCCACTGCATCTTCTTTTGTCCATTCCAATACGTTTTGCCAATATTTGGCTACAAAGATTTTGTGTTGTATCAGATGGTTACGAAGAATTGCCCCTTGTTCCGATATGTAGGGGAATATCATCGGGACTTCTCCTCTGCATAATGCTCTGCCACCAAGGGCTTGTTGCAGTGCGTTGTAATTTGATATACGTTGCTTGGCGGCTTGTTCATAGTCTATGCTTTGCATCATTCGCTTGGTAAATTCGGACATCTTCCGAACAGGCATATCATGGAACATTGCACTTGCCTTGTGAAAGTCTTGGTAACCGGCTTCAGGTGAAAGGTCGATACGCTTTATCAATGAATCCATTCTGGTATATGATTCATCTTGTTCTATCTCAAAATTCGCCTTGACATCGGTATAAAGATAACCTCCATCAGGAACTCCGAAAAATTTTCTACAACTGTAGAACGTGTCTATCCCTCTTATCGGTTTGGAATAAAAGGCTTGTGTGCAGTCAAAAATCAACTGCTTTCCGTATTGCTTTGCCAATTCCTCGCAGTAATCATTCTGTAATCCCCAATAGTTGGTGTATAACAATACTTCATCTTTTGAAAGAGAAATCGTTTCCGATATTTTGTATTCTTCTGTTATATGGTAGAACTCATACGGTAAACCGAGTTTTACTATCGGTTCCAAAACGGAATCGCAGGTATAATACGGTATATATATTTTCTTATACTGCTTACATCTCAGTATATATTCCAAACAAAAACGTCCGCTATTAAGTGCTATTGCCTGCGAATGATACTCCGGAAACGTTGGTAACTCCAATTCAAAATAGCCGCCTATGGGTTTATCTATCATCTTACAATTACTTTCAGCCACTCTTGTTGGTTTGCAAGTGCATATTCCAACTGCTCTGATGTTTCAAACTTCATGACCAATGTACCTATTGCATCATTTGCTCCGACAAAAGCATTGACTTTATCTCCTTTACTTACCCACAAATCTTTTTCTTCCACAAAAGACTTGAAACTATCTTTTATTTCAAGAGTTTCAAACTTTCCTGTTCTGTCTGCATGCAGAATAATCTCCGACCAATGTCCATTGTACGGCTTTTGCGATACGTCAGTTATCGGTTCTCCCATCGCTGCTCGAACGGAGGCTGTAATCATATCCACTCCTGTTGCATATCGCAACATTTCTGCCAATCTGTTTCCTCCTCCTCGTGGAGTAAGTTCCATTATATATGGTTTACCATTGGGTGTAACTCTCGTTTCTATATTATATATGCATGTTTTCATGCCAAGCAGACTTATCAAGCGTTGTATCTCGCTTGTCAATTCCTGCTCTTCCTGCCTATTCATGGTCGAAGGCCATGAATAGGCAGCAGGAGTATATACCCCTGCTGCCTTTTCATCAAACCTTTGAGCAGAATAAGACACGAAGGCGAGCTTACCATCGATACTGAAGCTATCAGTATCGGAAGAACAGCCTTTCTTTTCAAGAAACTCCTCTATTATTATATTGCCTTTTATGGAGTATTCCTTTGCATATATCAATGCCTGCAACAACTCTTGCTCTTCATCTACCCTTGTTACGCCCTTTGACCCTGCCGAGTCGGTAGGCTTAACAATCAAAGGATATGCAAATTCATTTCTTTTCTCAAATGCTTCTTCAATCGAAGAAAATCCGAAAGACCATGGGACATTGAATCCATGCTTTGCAAGAAATGTTCTGAATTTATCTTTGTTCTGTAATATGTCAACCGATTCGTATGGACCGAAAGACGGAAGTTGCATTTCTTGCTGTACGTATGAGGCTGCTATCACTCCCGGATCTACACCGAAAGACATTATTCCGTCAATCTTCCTTTCCTTTGCAACTTTCAGAACGGCTTCCTTATCAATTATACTGACGTTAACATATTCATCACTATACTTGTGAGCTATGTTATCCGGCAAATAATCTGCAGTAATCACATAATATCCTAATTTATGTGCAGCTTCTATAACAGGCAACAAATAACGAATGCCGCCTAACAACATCAGTTTCTTCTGTTTCATCATGCCGCCATCTTTCTTTTATAAGAAAGGGCAGCGTAATCAGAAAATAATGCCTTAGGATTTGCCCCCCCCCGAATTAACTTTTCTTAAACTTACTGCCGGATTGCCCACAACAATCATATAAGGTTCAACAGTCTTTGTAACAACAGCTCCTGCACCGACAACAGCGCATTCTCCAACATGATTAACTTTTCCTGATACAATTAGGGAACGTTGACCAATAAAAGCCTTTGGACCAACTGCTGAAAATGCTCCGATTAATGACGCAGGACCGCAAAATGTATAAGGTTGTAACTCTGTGTTGTGGCCCACTATGCAGCCGGTTCTAAGGACGCATCCTTCATCAATAACAACATCCGGTTGTATTTCACACCCTCTGCCTATAAGAACTCCACAATCAGAAATCTTGGCAAAACGTGAAATCGCCACTGTATGATGAATCAGTGTCGGCACATTTCCACCTTTGCAAAGTATTCGTTTACTGACTTGCTCTTTGATAGACATATTACCCATGGTAAGACAATAGCATTTACCTTTAACACCATCTTTGAACATATCTTCAAAGGAGCCGAGAATCGGGTATCCATGGTCTATCTCTCCGGTTCTTTCATCATTATAATGATAGAGACCTTTAACAGTATAACCGCAATCTTCTGCCAATTCGATAAATATAGGAGTAGCGTGTCCTACTCCTAATAAGTATATTTCTGTCATCTTTACAATTTACTTTATGATATATTCCAACGCTGTTTCACCGCCGGTCCTGTTCTGTTCCCGTCCTGTATAATATGAAGTCATAATGCTCTCATAAATTATATCTCTGTAAACAAAAGACTTACCAAATCGGCGTTTTAATTTTCTGTTTCGCCGTTTCGCTGTCGCCAATCGGCGTTTTATTTTCAACAGAACGGCGTTTCGCCGAACGGTATATAGTAACAATGGTTAGCAGTGCATTTATGTTTCTCTCTATTTCAAGTTGAACTGCACCTCAAAAAAACAGAACAAAAAAAATAGTTGGAAAGAGAGTGATTATGGAATATGGTTTTGAAGTTAATTATGCTTTTTCCAATTCATTCAACCAATTATTAAATCGAAGACATTTTGAACGCATGGTTGACAAACCAATACGTTCAGCTATCAGATTTCCGTAAACGATTTTATTATAACCTTTTATTATACGCGACAATCTATGAGATGGCGTGTTTTCTTTCCTTGTGTTAATTAACTCGGGATTGGGATTACTATCAATCACGGTCTGCAATTCCTGAAGACCTATCAATTCTTTTTCGGGAATCATATTTTTAAATATCTCCACATCACAAAAAAGCAGAGCTTCAAACTCATGTAACTGCAAGTAAGGAATAAAACGATAACGAATACTATCATCTATATCCTGCCTCATAGTATCTTCCAGATAGGATACACGTTTTATTTTATCTATAATTTTTTCAGCTTCGTCCCACCCCGGAAAATAGTGCTTTTCATGCAACCCATAATAATCAATAAGCAGTGTTACTATTGCATCTTGTTCTTTGCGTAGAGTTGTTTCAATTTGCTTTTTCAGTATTTCCCAACGAACGATTCCGCCATGCGAGCGCTTTATCAATGGTGCTTCTATATATTTACCAATGCTCGCAAAATATCCGAAAAGGAGCGTTTGGCAAAATTCTCGTTCGGTTTCGCCTTCGCAAATAACAATTACTCTGCTCATAACTCTTGATTATTCGGCTGCCCATTATGAAGCATATTCCGTTTCCACAGTTCATCTATCGTGTATTCTTCCAACCAATCTTCTAACTCGTCAGAAGAAAGTCGCTTATAGATACTTTCGCCATTAATTTGATCCACTGTAATAATATCCTCTGCATCAAAGTAACTGATCAAATCGGTAGATTGCGTTGCCACAATGATTTGACACTCCTTGGCTGCAACCGATTTTATCATGCCGCTCAATTTGGCAATGGCTACAGGGTGAAGTCCCAATTCCGGCTCATCCAAAATGATGGTCTGCGGTAATTGGGGTTGCATAAATAAGGTTGTCAAGGCAATAAAACGAATTGTTCCATCTGATAAATCGGTTGCTCCATAAATGTTCTCGCTGTATTTATCCTGCCATTTTAATGACAAATTCCCATTCTCATCAGGTTTCAAATAAAAATCTCTGAAATAAGGAGCAATGGTTTGTATCGTCTGAACAATCAAATTGTAATTCTTTGGAGTCTGCCGACTAACAGTGTATAGAAAAGCAGCCAGATTTTCTCCTTGCGGAAGCAAATAATGACCTCCTGTTTTTACATTTGACACCTTGGTAAAGGGTGAATTCTTACTCGTATCATGAAAGTGATATTTCTTTAATTCACTTAAATAATTGCGGATATAATCTGCACGAGCGATAGTGGCATATTGTAATCCCGACTCTTTGGAAAAAGATGCTATATCAATAGGATTAGGTATGTACGGATTTTCTCCATACCATAGTCCCTCTTTGGTTATCACAAAAGCGTCTTCACCGGCAACAAGTGTAAAAGAATAGGCATTATTCGGGAATAATAACTTTATACTTATCTCGGAGGTAATCTTACGCCCCATATACAGAAACTTATCCATACCTCCTGATAAAGCCACAGACTCTTGAAGATTTCTGTTATACAGTGTTTTCAAAAATACAAAGAATGACAGTAAGTTGCTCTTACCGCTTCCGTTTGCGCCAATCAGAATATTGATTTCTCTCAGCGGAAGAACCAAATTCTTAATCGACTTGTATCCATGTATTTCTAATTGTTTCATAGATAATCAATAATAATTTCAATCACTCTTCACACAGTCCAACACTCTCTCCACATCTTCTTCTTTCAGTTCGTGGTGCATTGGCAGGCAGATTACTTGTTTGGCTATCTTTGTGGCGACAGGAAGGTTTTCAGCGGCGGCAGACTCCAAGCCTCTGTATGTCGAAAAGTCTGAAATAAGCGGATAGAAGTAACGACGACCGAGGACTCCTTTTTCTTTCATTTCGAAATAGAGTTCATCTCGTGTTTTACCATATTTTGCTGCGTCTATGAATATAGGGAAGTAGCTGTAATTGTGTCGTACTCCCTGCATGTCATCGAAAAAGCTTATACCTTCGATATTTCGTAAGGCTTCTCTGTATTGTTGTGCGACTTTACGCCTTGCTTCTATGGCTTTATCTACTTGTTTAAGGTTCAATAATCCGTAGGCTGCTCGGACTTCATCTACTTTGGAGTTTATTCCGGGTGCGACAACCTCGGTTTCTCCTGCGAATCCGAAGTTTTTCAAATAGTCTATACGTTGTTTCGTTTTTTCATCATGAACAACCAAGGCTCCTCCTTCAAGTGTGTTATACACTTTGGTGGCATGAAAACTCAGGGTACTCATGTCTCCGGCTTTCAAAATGCTTTCGCCATTGCATTCTACGCCAAAAGCGTGAGCTGCATCATAGATTACTCTCAATCCGTATTTGTCGGCTATCTGCTGAATGGCTTCGGTATCGCATGGTTTCCCGTAACAATGCACCGGCATGATTGCGGTGGTTTTGGGAGTGATTGCCGCTTCAATTTTTGCAGGATCCAAACCGCATGTTGCAGGGTCTATATCAACAAAAACGGGTTTTATTCCATTCCACCACAAGGCATGAGTCGTTGCAACAAAACTGTACGGGCTTGTTATGACTTCGCCTGTTATCCGCAAAGCTTGCAATGCGGTTATCAGGGGCAATGTACCATTGGTAAAAAGACTTATGTACGGGACTTTCAAGTACTCGGCAAGTGCTTTTTCGAGTTCGTGATGAAAATGTCCGTTATTGGTAACCCATTTACTTGCCCAAATTTCCTGCATCATTACATGAAGTTCCGATAAATCGGGAAGCAAAGGAGAGGTTACTGTTATTTGTTTTTGCTTTTCCATAAGCGTTTTGCTTTTCGGTTGAAAGGGCTAATATTTTGAGGTAACAATTCTTGTTGAACACCTCTCTATCAATTTAGAATATCTTTTCATTATAGGTCTCTCAACAAAAATTATCCTCAATCTGTCCAACAATATACATATAACAAAGATGGATACCGTTGAAATAAGCATGTGGAGTAAGAAATAATCGGAAGAAAACCATTTAACGTTTTGAAGTGTGTCAACCCAAAGCCATTGTCGCATTGCATCGCTGTTAGCGTGTATCAACAAGACTCCGAATGTACTTGCTCCAACGAGGTTAATCCATTTACTCTGCTTGATTTTAATGTTCTTGAACCACATAAACGAACAAATCGACACTACAAGAGCCATAGGTGCATTGGAATCAACAAGGAAACTCCACAATAATCCTTTTCCTGATAATATCATGTACCCAATACTCATTAAAAGTGATGCGATGATACTCACCATTGTTGCGAAAAACCAAAATTTGGCATCAGAGTCTTTTCTTATGGGATACAATCGCAAATATGATGCTATGAAATAAAGAACAATAAACCATGAGACGTAGTTATAGACCACATGCACTTTTGGTAAAAAGTATAGGAACGAATAAATGAATAAGCACAATGCCAACAAACGTAAGTGCATTTTCTTGTTCAAATTTTCTATCAAAATATTCAAGAAAGGAATAAACAGCCAAAAGAGTATAAAGCAACTTGTAAAGTTTGTTTCCACCATAGGAATGGGAATTATCAACTTTACCAATCCGGTAAAAGATACTTGTTCTATGCCGAACAAGCAGAATACAAAGAAAATGACAAATCGCCAAAAATAAATCTGCCCCATCAACTTCAGGAATTTTTGCAAGGTGATATGCGATTTGCACATAAAATACCCTGTAATAAGCATAAAGCAGTTTATTCCTGTTTTGCCCCACGCTCCAAATAGCTGTGCAAAAACATTATTAGCATTCGAGAAATCCGAACTCAAACAACCTAAGGTCAAACCTGAATTTACGACATAGTGATGGCACACTATCAAAAACATTGCAACAATGCGATACAATTCAAGGTTGGAGTTTCTCCCCCCCCCCATTTTATTTACATTTGTCAACTCTTTACACATGTAACACCTGTTATTTCTTTAATAAACCTAATACTATCGATTTGATTTCCTTATATTCTTCCAATCCGGTTTTCTCACACAATGCAAGAACTATCAACAAACCTGCCAACAATTGTATGGGCAAAAGAACAAACGGATTAAGCGGAAGGTATGATATTGCGTACACCGGTAATGCCATTAACAGTGCTATTGAAAAGCCGGGCATTATGTCTTTCACTTGTTCCTTTATGCTGTAATTAAGGAATGGTCCGGAATATCGGGCATTCAGGTAATAGGAGAAAAAGCCTACAAATACGCTACCTATCAACATGTAATATATATTCACGAATATTCCCAAACACAAAGGCAATACGCCGATCATTTTTTTCACTATTTCAAGTTTCAGGAACAAATCGCTACGTCCTTGCACTTGCAACATATTCAAGTTTATGGAATGCAGAGGGTATAACATCATGTTAAAGCACAATATTTGCAGAAAAGGAACTGCCGGTAACCACTTGGCTCCTATAAGAACCAATATCATCGGTTTGGCTATTGCTGCAAGTCCGAGCATAAGTACGAAGCTCACCAGCATTGTTATTTTTATAATTCGCTTGTAGCCTGATTTCAATCTTTCTTTATCATCTTGCAACTGACTCAACACAGGGTAGCTTACCCTTTGAATAATCGATGTAAGATTGCTGGAAAATATTGAAGAGAACTGCTGAGCCCTTGTATACTGTCCCAATGTTTGCGGCTGATAGAATTTACCTATTACTACTTGGTATATTTCCGTCCAAATTGTGTTTATCAATCCCGATACAAGCAGTTTCCAACCAAAGTCAAACATCTCTTTGAAACTCTTCCAAGAAAAAATCAACTTCGGAAGCCACTTGTTGAAGACCCAAAGAAAAACAGAATTAAGTAATTGCTTTGATATTTGTTGAGCGACCAAAGACCAAACGCCAAAGCCGCTAAACGCCATTGCTATACCGATAATGCCACTGGCGACGGACGCAATCAGTGATACTTTGGTTTTTGTCTTAAAGTCTATGTTTTTTGTAAGACGTATGTTCTGAACTATCGAGAAAGCATTTATCACCACAATAGATGACATCGCCTGTGTCAAAGGTGTCAGTTGCGGTCTTGCAAAAAAATCCGCTATCAACGGAGCTCCGAAGAAGAGTGCTGTCGATAGAACTGCGCTTATGACGAGATTGGTATAGAAAACCGTATTATAATCTACCTCCGTTGCATCTTGTTTTCTTATCAAGGCATTACTGAACCCACTGTCGACAATGCTGTTGAATACGGAGATAAATATGGTTATTATCGCTATAAGACCGTATTCTTCCGGAGATAAGAGACGTGCAAGTACAAGTCCTACAAGAAAGGTTATCCCCTGCCCTAAAAAGGCATCCAAGGAACTCCAAACAGTACCTTTAACGGTCTTATTTTTTAATGATTCAGACATCTATCTGCCTTTATACATCTCTTCGTAATACTTCTCGTACTCGCCGCTTGTGATATTGTCCATCCATTCTTGGTTATCCAAATACCACCTTACGGTCTTTTCTATTCCCTCCTCAAATTGAAGGTTGGGTTCCCAGCCAAGTTCCTTTTGGAGTTTGGTGCTGTCTATCGCATATCGCAAATCATGACCTGCTCGATCTGTTACGTATGTTATAAGATTTATATCTTCGTTTTCCTGTCTGCCGAGCAGTCTGTCTGTCGTTTTTATCAGGAGTTTTACTATGTCTATATTCTTCCATTCGTTGAAACCTCCGATATTATACGTCTCTGCCACCTTACCTTTATGGAATATAAGGTCTATCGCTCTCGCATGATCTTCAACATACAGCCAATCTCTGACGTTTTCTCCCTTGCCATAGACAGGTAAAGGCTTTTTATGCCTTATATTGTTGATGAACAAGGGTATCAGCTTCTCCGGAAATTGGTACGGACCGTAATTATTGGAACAGTTGGTTATTATTATCGGCATTCCATACGTATCATGAAAGGCTCTGACAAAATGGTCGCTGCTTGCCTTGCTTGCAGAGTAAGGACTATGAGGCTGATACTTCAAATCCTCCGTAAAGAATTTGTCTCCGTACGCCAAATGCCGGTAATTGGAAGACGCCTTTGTCGTAAATGGCGGTTCTATTCCCTCGGGATTTGTCATTTCCAAAGCTCCATACACTTCATCCGTGCTGATATGATAGAACATCTTTCCCTTATATCCTTCCTCTGTCCTCTCCCAATACAATTTGGCTGCTTGAAGCATGGACAAAGTGCCTATCACATTTGTCTTAGCGAAAGTAAAGGGGTCTTTTATGCTTCTATCTACATGGCTTTCGGCTGCAAGATGAATTACTCCGTCTATTTGTTTTTCCTGCATAAGTCTGCATATCGTTTCAAAGTCGCAAATATCCGCCTTTACGAAATGATAATTCGGCTTATCCTCTATATCTTTCAAATTTGCGAGATTTCCGGCATAGGTCAGCTTATCTACATTATATATATTGTAGTCAGGGTATTTGTTTACAAACAAACGAACCACATGGCTACCGATAAAGCCTGCTCCTCCTGTTATTATTATGTTTCTCTTCATTCTTACTCTTGATTGACTGCTTGTAATAAATATTGTCCGTACTGATTTTTTGCCATAGGTTGAGCCAACTGCTTGAGCTTTTCCTTATTTATCCAACCTCTTCTGTATGCAATCATCTCCAAACAAGCAACCTTTAACCCCTGCCTTTTTTCTATCACTTCAACAAAGGTTGAGGCTTCCGATAAAGAGTCATGCGTTCCTGTATCCAACCAAGCAAATCCCCTGCCAAGAAGTTGGATTTTCAGTTGTTTATCTTCCAAAAATCTCTGATTGACAGTGGTGATTTCCAATTCGCCTCTTGCCGACGGCTTTATGTTTTTGGCTACTTCTACAACCTTATTCGGATAGAAGTACAAGCCTGTAACAGCATAATTACTCTTCGGATTCTTAGGTTTTTCTTCCAAAGAAATACAATTACCGCTCTTATCAAATTCGGCAACTCCGTACCTCTCGGGATCTGCCACATGATAACCGAAAACGGTCGCCTTATTATTTTCCTCTGCATCTCTTACGGCTTGCTCCAACATAGGACGAAAGCCCTGTCCGTAGAAAATATTATCTCCCAACACCAAACAAGCAGCATCTTTTCCTATAAAGCTATCACCTATTATAAAAGCCTGAGCCAAGCCATCGGGAGACGGTTGCTCGGCATATTCAAATCTTACACCGTAATCCTCCCCGCTTCCGAGTAACCTTTGAAATCCCGGCAAATCCTGAGGTGTGGAAATAATCAATATGTCTCTTATGCCTGCCAACATAAGAACCGATATCGGATAATATATCATCGGCTTATCGTAAATCGGCAACAACTGTTTGCTTACCCCTTTCGTTATAGGATACAAACGTGTTCCCGAACCTCCTGCAAGTACTATTCCTTTCATATCAATGTTATCTTTTTCTATTATCCTATTCTATAATAATCAAAGCCTTTATTTCTTAACTCCTCGGCTTCAAATATATTTCTACCGTCAATAACCAAGGGTGTACTCATCAGTTGCTTTATCTTATTCCAATCAGGCACTCGAAACTCTTTCCATTCCGTTACCAACAACATTGCATCTGAATTTGCTACTGCCTGATACAAATCCTTATGATAGCTTACGCTGTTTCCTATTCGGCGACGGCATTCATTCATTGCAACAGGATCATACACCTGAACTTCACAACCGCTCTGCAATAATTTATTTATCAAAACCAAAGATGGAGCTTCACGCATATCATCTGTTTCCGGTTTGAACGCCAAACCCAACAAACTTACCACTTTGCCTTTAAGTTCACCTTTGAAGTAAGTATTCAGTTTATCGAACAGCACTGCTTTCTGTCGTTCATTTACCGCTTCAACAGCTTTCAAGACCTGCATATTATAATCATGCTCCTCTGCTGTTTTTATCAATGCTTTGACATCTTTCGGGAAGCAAGAACCGCCATATCCGCAACCCGGATAAAGAAACTTGGCACCGATGCGACTATCACTGCCTATCCCCTTTCTGACCTGATCGACATCCGCACCGACCAACTCACATAAGTTTGCAATATCATTCATAAAACTTATACGGGTTGCAAGCATGGAATTAGCTGCATACTTTATCATTTCAGCCGAAGCCACATCTGTAAATATCAGTCTGTCTCCAATGAGAGTAAAAGGCTTATAAAGTTTGGTCATTATTGACTTTGCACGAGAACTTTCAACCCCTATAACTACCCTTTCAGGCTTCATAAAGTCTTCTATCGCCGCACCTTCTTTCAGAAACTCAGGATTGCTTGCCACATCAAACTCTATGTCCAATCCTCTTCTGCTCAACTCCTCTTCTATTGCTGATTTTATCTTCTTTGAAGTTCCGACAGGCACCGTACTTTTAGTAACAAACACAAGATAGCGGTTCATATTCTTACCTACTGTCCTTGCGACTTCAAGCACATAGCTCAAATCCGCACTGCCGTCTTCATCGGAAGGCGTACCGACAGCACTGAATATTACCTCCGTTGTATCCAACACGCTTTCAAGGCGTGTCGTAAAATGCAAGCGTCCTGCTTTACTATTCTTGCGAACTATCTCTTCCAAGCCAGGCTCATAAATAGGCACGACACCATCGCGTAAAGAATCTATTTTGCTCTTATTCGTGTCTATACACGTAACATTTATACCCATTTCGGCGAAACAAGCCCCCGAAACCAAGCCTACATAACCTGTACCGACGATTGCAATATTCATTATGCTTGTTTAATCTATTGGTGTTCGTATCCCAACAAATAACCTCACTGCTTCCGACTCTATAACCTGCCGTCGATGATTTCTCTTGGGAGGATGCTTTTGACGTCATAGACCACGCCGTTGGTTTTAAGCATTTGTTCGATACGGAGCTTCAAAAATTCGGTATGCGAAACGGCGAGTATGATTGCATCATATTGCTTGTTTAATACGACTTTATCACGTGTCGAATGCACCGCATACTCTTTCATCACTTCCTTTTCGTCGGCGTACGGGTCGTATATGGTTATGTTACCGGTGTATTCCGCCAATGTGTGGTAAATATCCACCACTTTGGTGTTTCTTATATCGGGACAATTTTCTTTGAAAGTAACGCCTAAGATAAGTATTTCGGCATTCTTCACGAGTATGCCTTTCTTGTTCATGCACTTTATGGTCTGCTCCGCCACGTAATTGCCCATTCCGTCATTCAATCGCCTTGCCGCGAACATCACTCTCGGCAATACGCCATAGACTTGTGCTTTTTGAATAAGGTAATAAGGGTCAACGCTTATGCAGTGTCCTCCAACCAATCCGGGGGATAACTTGATGAAATTCCATTTCGACGCAGCGGCTTCAATGACATCGTGAGTGTCTATTCCCATTGCATTGAATATCTTCGCCAACTCGTTCATGAATGCTATGTTGACGTCTCTCTGTGAATTTTCTATTATCTTCGAGGCTTCCGCTACCTTAATCGATGGAGCCTTATGAGTTCCGTTGATAAGAACGGAGCCGTAGAGTTTATCCACCGCCTCTGCCACTTCTGGCGTCGAGCCGGATGTTACTTTCTTTATCTTCTCCACCGTATGTTCCTTGTCTCCGGGGTTTATCCTCTCCGGCGAATAGCCAGCGAAGAAGTCATTATTCAACTTCATTCCGCTTACACGCTCCACGACAGGGACGCATTCCTCCTCCGTCACGCCGGGATAGACCGTCGATTCGTAAATAACGATGTCGCCTTTCGAGATTACCTTGCCGACTGTCTCGCTTGCACCTATCAAGGGTCGCAAATCCGGACGATTGTTGCAATCGACAGGCGTCGGAACCGCCACTATATAAATATTGCAGTCCTTTATCTCGTTCAATTCCGCCGTACACCTGAATCCGTATCTGCTTATCGCTTCCTGCAAGAGTTCGTCGCTCACCTCCAAAGTGGCATCATGTCCTTTCATCAAGGCTGCAACTCTGTCCTTGTTCAAATCATAACCGATTGTTTCGTACTTCGTGGAAAATAACCTCGCCAAAGGAAGTCCGACATAGCCCAATCCGATAACTGCAATCTTGTGTTTTTCCATCTCTTTTTCTGCTTTCTTTCGCTCTTTCGGGTACGGCAAAGCTCCGTCAGTTACATTGCTAAACCCACAACGCCGACGGAATTCTTCATTGTGCAAAGGTAACACAACTTTTCGATACGAACAAACTTTCAGATGCTTAATTTCGTTTTATCCTTTTATCGTTTTGATTTGCAAAGAATAAAATTCACAATATGCAAAGGCGATATCAAAAACCTTTTTGCCGTTTCCGCAATATGTAAACCGGTATTTTAAGGAATAGAATATTGTGTTTCACAAGCAACAAGAACAAATTCCTGAACTGATGTTGTGAAATAAAAAGTTTCAAATATCCGTATATCACTTTGAAACGATACAAATCCTTATCACTTCGCCATCTGAAAGCCGCCTTATTTGAGATATACGGCGTATGTCTGCACATTGCCGGCTTTCCTTGTGGCATTTCCATCAAGCGGATCGGATATATAGAATGCAGTCATGGCATTGCTTTGGGCAAAGATTTCCTTTTCGTACAATCGTTCCCAACAATCCAAATCCTCTCCCTTGCTCATGCGTGTGTCAAAGCCTCCTATCTCCAATAAAGAGGTTCTTTTCACCACTGCTGTTGACGACCAGATGACGTGCTTTCCGTATAATAATCTGCTGTAAAAGTCATTCACTATAAAACCATTGCAAGCCTCTTTCAATGAAACGCCCTTTGAAGAAAATGAATCGGCGTTTGAAAAAATTCTTTCGGCCTTTCGTTTTTCCGAATCGGCGTTTGAATTTTGCACTTCTGCCGAAGACACAATTTTATAGTCTGTAGAGAGAACGGAAGCCTGCGGAAATGCTTCATGCAAACGGGCAATTTGTTCTATATGATTGTCCTTCCAAACATCATCTGCATCCAAGAATGCGACCCATTCACACTTTGCTTCCCTGATACCGCTGTTTCGTGCCGATGAAACGCCGGAATTGGCTTGTGAAATCAACCTTATTCTGTCATCACCATGCCAAAAGCATTCTTTGATAATCTTATTCACCATATCGGCACTCCCGTCCGTCGAACCGTCATCGACTATGATAAACTCCCTGACGGCATAGGTCTGCCTTAAAACTGCTTCCACTGCCGTCCGAATGCTGTTTTCTTTATTATATAATGGTATAACAACCGAAATGTCCATTGTATTAGCTGCGTCCATACTCTTTCTCATTCAGCAAGATGTTGTTTCAGAAAATCCAAAGAACGATTACGTATCTTTGTAAGGGAGTTTTGGAAGGAGACTTCGTCTCTTACGGAAGATGCAAAGAGATTTTTCAAATCCTCTTCCCGCGAAACCGTATAAGGAGACAGGTCGAACAAATCGTCCAAAGTACGGAAACGAGAAATGCCTCTGCCGCTGTTCATCACCAAAGCGAACTTACGTCCGAAAAGAAGGGAGAATATCGTTCCGTGATAGGAATCCGTTAAAACGAAATCTGCATTTTGCATAAGCGAAAGCCAGCTTTCAACACTTCGGAACACCGATTTTTCGCCATCAAAACGCCGTGTTTCAATGCCCAAACGCCTTTCGGGATTAAGAAATACGGCTTGCAAATTCATATAACTGCAAATTCTTTCCATTATTTTCCTCTTTTCATCAGTCCAATCAAGCACATAGACTGCCAAAATACCCTTTCCGCTCTTTTGAAACCTCATCTCCTCTACCCGATTGCCCGACTGTAGGCACTCTTTATTCCAATCCTCAACCAATAAACGGTAATCCTCGGCTGTCAAAAGCAAAGTAGGGTCTGCCACATGAGTGATTTCCAACTTATCTGCCTCTTTGCCCGCAACGGAAGAGAAGTTCTTGTGCATCAAATCCGCCATATCCTCCTCACGAACCCCTATTCCGGAGAAGGAACGAGCCAAATCGAACAAATGTTTCGTCCTCTCGGGAGAGAATTGCCAGCTTTCCAAACCGAAAGAGGCTGCATAGGCTATTTTCTTCACCCCTTTACCCTCCAAGAAATCACCGAAATAAGTCTCCACTCTGCCATAAGAGTCCCGCCAAATCTGGTCTGAACCGAACACAAAGCAATCCCACCTGCCGGCGGTCTCTTTCGGTTTTCCTTTTTCATCGAAAAAATCCACGGTTGACAGCCTTTCATCGACGAACTTCTGCGTATTCGCCGACACTTTTTGCCAAATCTCGGAATTAAAACGGTATGGGAATAATTTCACACTCTTTCTTTGCAAGAGGAAATGAGCAACAAAGCGTTTCAAATCGTCCTTTGCATTCCCGGCGAATGAAGAAAAACGTCTCTCACGACGGTCTGTACACACATCAAATCCCAATCGCTTAATAGTTATTTGCAAAGCATAAGCCTGCAAAAGGCAACCGTAATTATTCCATAAGGGTTGCGTCAGCACCATCACCCGTTTCTTTTCTTGCAACTGCTCTTTCATCTGTTTCTCTCTTTTTCACGCTCTTGGCATTGTATGGAACGTTTCCCCGCAAGTTTTATTTCATACCGTGTATCGATACATATATAAAAGAGGATTGTCGAACGCATTCCGTAAAATACCCATTTTCGGGTATTGTGCAGACCTTTGTTTCAACCGAACTTTGCAAAACGGAAAACGAAACAAAAGAAAGAGTTAATAAAAAGAGATTTACTGCATATTGTATTGTTCGTACTGCTTTATGTTGCGGTACTTTTCGGGGTCGAATTCCTTGGGTTTGCGACCCCTTTTTCTTTTGGCATCTCCGACATCAAAGGCTGCTCTGTGTAATAAGAAACGTTGCAATTTAAAATGCTTTATCGAAGCAGGCGTTTGAAGATATGGAGAACGGTATCGGTATAAGGCGGATATTTGAAGGCAAAATCGAAACGGCGAGGCGATTGAAGAACGGACTTATAATGTGTGAAGGTATCGAAAGAAGCCTTTCCGTGATAAGCCCCCATGCCACTGTTCCCCACGCCTCCGAAAGGCATATACGGAGAGACTATGTGCATGAGAGTATCGTTGATACAGCCTCCGCCGAATGGTAGCCTGTCAATGATGTTGCGGTTTTCCGTTCCGAAATAATAAAGAGCGAGCGATCTTTCCTGCGAAAGTATATAATCGACAGGCTCATTTATTTCGTCAAAAACAATCATCGGCAGAAGGGGAGCAAAGATTTCTTCCTGCATAAGACTGTTATCAAGACTCTGCAACTCCACAAGCGTAGGAGCAATGTAGTTTTCCTCTTCCCTAAGCTCACCTCCGAAGATTATATTCTGTCCTTCCAAGAGTTTTTTCGCACGCCGGAAATGATGTTTGTTTATTATTCTGCCATAGAAAGGTGATTCCAAAGGATTTTGTCCGTATTCCTTTTCAACAAATCGGCGGAAAGATTTAATGAAAGCCTCTTTCAACGAACGGTGTATGAAGAGATAATCCGGTGCCACACAGGTTTGCCCGCAGTTCATGAACTTTCCGAAAGCTATACGCTTGGCGGCAGTCTCGCAATCGGCGTCCTTATCCACTATAACAGGCGATTTGCCTCCGAGTTCGAGAGTAGCCGGTATGAGATTGGAAGAAACTTGGGACATAATACCGCGAGCCGTGGCAGGAGAGCCGGTGAAAAACAGATAATCCGGCTTTAATTTCAAGAGAGTGTCAGTAGTGGATATTTCTCCGTCGAAGCAATATATTTCACATTCGGGAAAGTTGTCGTTTATCAGACTTTGCAGAAGAGAAGCAGTATGCGGACTTTGCGGAGAAGGGTTCAGAAGTACTCTGTTACCGGCAGCGACGGCTCCGAGCAAGGGAGAAAGAGCAAGTTGAAAGGGATAATTCCACGGAGAGATTATCAGCACCGTTCCCAAAGCCTGAGGCAATATGTAAGAAGCAGAAGGCATAAGGTAAATGGGAGTCGGCACTCTTTTCTTGCGTATCCAGCTTCGCAGATGTTTCAAAGCAAAACGTATTTCCGAAAGAACAACGCCTGTTTCGGTCAGATAAGTCTCCGCAGGGCTTTTGTGAAGGTCTTTGAACAGGGCTTGATTGATATCCGTTTCCCTTTGCCTTATCAGTTTTTGCAATTTGAGGAGATTCTCACGTCGCTTGGCATAAGGCAAAGAGAGTTCAGAACGCACAGCCTGCCTCTGTGCCTGAAATATCGCCCTGATTGTTTCTGTATTTTCCTGCATCTTATGCAAAGAAGTTTGTTTTAAGCAACTCATTGAGCGATTTATCATCACCCAACACCCATACCATATCGTCCTTTTTGAATTTCATATCGGAAGAAGGGTTGGCTATCGGCATATCATCACGTTCCATTCCCACCACTATGCAATTCATTTTATTATTCAAACGGGCTTCGTTAAGACTGTGGTCTATCCATGGAGAGTTTTCCTCTATCACAAAAGTCCTGCACTTGATTGTGCTGTTTTTATCCTTTTGCTGAGAAATGGAAAACTCATGCAGGTTCACCACTTTGTCGTAATCGAGGTCTATTCCTTTGTATGCGATTTGTGCATCTTTGAGATTTTGTATTTGTCCTATGGCTATAAGGACATCATTCGCCTCCGGCTTGAAATTCCCGTCGGGAAAATCAGTCTGCCTGCCCTCTCTTATGACCGCTATCACTATTATATCGTAAACCTTTCGCAAATTCAATTCTTTGAGCGGTTTGTTCACCACCACGCCTCCACTCTGCACAAGATAGCCGGTTACATATAAATGTTTATCTATCCAATGAAGATTATCCAATTCCTGCATGTGCTCCACAGAAGAGTCTCCGTTTTGCAGGCGACTTTCGATTTGTCGCTGGTTGAAGTTCTTCACGAAACGGGTTTCCAACTTCCAATAATGCTTTTGAAGGCTTTTGTTTTGGAAAATGAAGCCGAAAACCACCAAGGCAAGAATTGCAATGACGAAAGCAGGTATATTCCAATAAAGTTTTATCGTAAGGAAAAGGAAAACGAGTGCAAACATGTATCTTATCGCTATCATTGCGGTCAGGAAGTAGCGATTGTTATGATTGGTTGCCCAAAGAGAAAGAATAAGAAAGGATTGTTTGCCTCGGTTCTTTATTATACCTATAATAAAAGGAGACATTATCGCCACACTGAGACATGAAAAAAGTACAAGTCCGAATGTCTGATTGTCAAAGCTCAAAGAGAAAGGTTTCAGAAAAGCAGCAGAAAGGAAGTAAATAGCAAGACAGATAACGGAAAAAATCAAGAGATTACAGAAAAAGGAGACGAGTAATTGTTTCCATTCCGATTCTTTTTCTCCTGCCTTTTTATCCTCCGTTTTATTCAGGCGATCAGTCAGAGAATCCGGCAATACAGACTCGAGAACGTGATAAAAAGGCAGAGCAAGTTTGATTGTATATGGCGTGGTAAAGGTAGTGATAACCGATACGGCTATAACGATGGGATAAATGCTCGGAGAGGTTAATCCGAGAGACATTCCGACAGATGCAATAATAAAAGAGAACTCTCCCATTTGAGCAAGGGAAAAACCGGACTGCACGGCAGTTCGCATACTCTGACCTGCAAATCTTACACCCATGGTGGTGAATATCATCTTACCGCATATAGAGGCAGCAGCTATGACAAGCACCGTTCCGAAATTATCGACCAAGATGGCAGGATCGACCATCATTCCGACGGATACGAAGAATATTGCTCCGAAAAAGTCCTTTATGGGCGAGATTACCTTTTCTATGTTTTCCAGCTCCATTGTTTCAGCAAGTATGGAACCCATTATGAAAGCCCCCAAAGCAGAAGAAAATCCTGCACGAGTCGCCAAGACAACCATAAGGAAACAAAGTCCCATGGAAACGAGGAGAAGCATTTCGGAATTGAGGTATCTCTTTATTTTTTTGAGCAAAGTGGGTATCAAATATATCCCTGCAACAAACCATACGACGAGGAAGAAACCGAGACGGGCTATCATAAATACCAACTCGCTGCCCTCGAAGCTGCGACTGACTGCAAATCCTGATAAAAGCACCATAAGCAGAATGGCAAACAGGTCTTCAAAAACCAATATTCCAAAGACAATGCCTGCGAAATGCTCTTTTTGCAAGCCCATATCATTAAAAGCTTTGACAATTATGGCAGTGGAACTCATACAAAGCATTCCGCCGAGAAGAACACTGTCAAAGACGTTCCAACCCATGAACCTGCCTATAAAGAAACCGAAAATCGACAAACAGACTGCCTCAAACAACATAGCCTTACCTCCGACCTTACCGACGGAAATCATTTTTTTGAAACTGAATTCCAAGCCCATTCCGAATAAAAGGAAAATAACGCCTATGTCTGCCCATGTGGATATATTCTCCGGCTGAACCGTGGGTGTAAATGTAAAATGAGGACCTGCCAAAAAGCCTGCAACTATATAACCAAGCACAACAGGTTGTTTCAAAAACTTACACAAAAGCCCGAATGCCGAGCCGAGTACCAAAATCAAAGCCAAATCGCTTATGATGGTGGGAAGAGTATTCATCTTGTTGTCGTTTTAAGCTCGCAAAATTACATCTTTTCGAGCTTTTACGAGCATTTATACGGCGAAATCAGGAAAAAAGCGTACCTTTGCAAACGCTTTCTGTCTCTTTACATCGCTTACCAGATGAGAAAAGAAGATGGAAAAGCATTGTGTTTTCAATTAAATTTTATGTTTAACCGTCCGGTAAGGGGCAAATTAAAAAGTCATATTTCTACAAATGAGAGATTTGAAAAACGTTCAACCTTTGGCTGATTTTGATTGGAATGCGGCAGAAGAAGAACATGCAAAGTATGCAGCGGATGAAAAAGAGAAAATGTCCGAAGCGTATGACAAAACATTCAACCAAATAGGCGATCAACAAGTGGTTGAAGGCGTGGTTGTGGCAAAAGACAACCGCGAAGTTATAGTTAATATAGGTTTTAAGTCTGACGGTGTTATTCCGTTGAACGAGTTCCGCTACAATCCGGATTTGAAAGTCGGAGACAAGGTAGAGGTTTTCGTTGTGCAGAAAGAAGATGCCGGTGGTCAGTTGAAGCTTTCTCACAGAGACGCTCGCATATTGAAATCTTGGGAAAGAGTTAATCAGGCTTACGAATCTCATGAAATCATCAACGGATACGTAAAGAGCAGAACCAAGGGCGGACTTATCGTAGATGTCTTCGGCATCGAAGCATTCCTTCCGGGCAGTCAGATAGACGTAAAGCCTATCCGCGACTACGATGTGTTCGTTGACAAAGTTATGGAGTTCAAAGTCGTTAAGATAAACAACGAATACAAGAACGTTGTCGTATCTCACAAGGCTTTGATAGAGGATGAAATCGAGGCTCAAAAGGCTGAAATCATTGCCAAGTTGGAAAAAGGTCAGGTATTGGAAGGAACGGTTAAGAACATCACGTCTTACGGTGTGTTTGTGGACTTAGGCGGCGTTGACGGCTTGATTCATATCACTGATCTTTCGTGGGGCAGAATCCAACACCCTGAAGAAATTGTCAAATTGGACGAAAAGATAAAGGTTGTGATACTTGACTTCGACGAAGGCAAGAAGAGAATTGCTTTGGGATTGAAACAACTTACTCCTCACCCATGGGACAGCCTCGATCCTAACTTGAAAGTCGGCGATAAGGTTAAAGGAAAAGTTGTTGTTTTGGCTGACTACGGTGCTTTCGTTGAAATAATCCCCGGCGTTGAAGGTTTGATACACGTAACAGAGATGTCTTGGAGTCAACATTTGAGAACGGCACACGACTTCTTGAAAATAGGCGACGAGGTTGAAGCTGTAATTTTGACTTTGGACAGAGAAGAAAGAAAGATGTCCTTGGGCATCAAACAACTTATCCCCGATCCTTGGACAAACATTGCAGAAAAGTATCCTGTCGGCAGCAAGCATACAGCTATCGTAAGAAACTTCACCAATTTCGGAATATTCGTTGAATTGGAAGAAGGAATCGACGGATTGATACACATCTCCGACCTTTCTTGGAGCAAGAAGATAAAACACCCTGCCGAATTTACCAAAATCGGTGAAAAGATGGATGTGGTTGTTTTGGAAGTCGATGCAGAGAACCGTCGTTTGAGTTTGGGACACAAGCAACTTGAAGAAAACCCTTGGGATGTGTTTGAAAGCATATTCACTGTCAACTCCGTTCACGAAGGAACTATTTTGAGCATCAGCGACAAGGGTGGAGCTGTTGTGGCATTGCCTTACGGAGTTGAGGGTTTCGCTCCTAAGTCTCACCTTTTGAAAGAAGACAAAACGACAGCCAAAGTTGACGAAAAACTTCCTTTCAAGGTTATAGAGTTCTCCAAAGAGAATAAAAAGATTGTTATATCTCACACTCGCACATGGCAGGCTGAAGAACCAAGAAAAGACGACAAAAAGTCTAACAATGAAGCTGCCGCTGTGAAGAAAATCAACGAAGGATTGGAGAAAACAACACTCGGAGACATCGATATCTTGGCTTCTTTGAAAGAGGAAATGGACAAGAACGAGAAGAAATAAAATTTCTTTCATGGTTATTTAATGTTGACGGGGAGTGTACCGGAAGCGGTACACTCTTCGTTTTTTTTGTGTCCTCATAAAAATTTATCGTAACTTTGCAAACACTAAATTCAAACAGATGATTACTTGCGACGATGCCATAATAGAAAAAATGGTTGTCCATAAGGTTGGCAACAAAGTTAATAATGAACCGTTGAAGCTCTCTCCTTCCGAATTCATGCTGCACGGCGAAATAGGCAATCTGCTGATGAAGTATTTCACAACCGGTTTCAAATCTCCCCTTTCATACAGATTGTCAGGTGAAGTTTCGGCTGAAAACAACAAAATATGGAGATGTGCCAAAACTGTCTTTGATAATCCCATGGAACTCTACTCTCAAAGCCTTGAGATAGCGGAATTTCTTTACAATGTCTCGGAACACCCCAACATTAAATCGGGAGAACTTTATATTGCACTGCTCAGTCGTTGCTTTGTAGAAGGAGAGACGGTTGATGCACTCGGAATATTCAAATCGGAGAACAAAGAAACCTATCTGAAAGTCTTTCCGCAAGGTGAAGGCTTCGATATAGAAAGCGACAGCGGCATAAACATCAACAAATTGGACAAAGGCTGTATCATATACAACAAAGAGGCTGAAGAGGGTTTTGTTGTGCAGGTTGTCGATGTTTCAAACCGCAGCGGAGAAGCCGCAGCCTTTTGGACAGACAGCTTTCTCAATATCAGACAAAGGCAGGACGCATACTTTAATACACAGCATACAATCAATCTTTGCAAGGGTTTTGTATCCGAACAACTGCCGGAAGAATACGAAATAAACAAAGCCGACCAAGCTGCCTTGCTTTCCAAGACGGCAGACTACCTTAAAGATTGCAAACAGTTCGATTTGGAACGCTTCGGCGACGAAGTATTCGGCGATGACGAGATGAAGCAGTCTTTTCGCAGCTATCGGGAGCAATACGAAAAGGATTACGACATGGACTTTGCCGACAACTTCACTCTCAGCGACGAGGCATTGCGAAGGGAGCAGCGTTACCTGCGGACAATTCTCAAATTGGATAAGAATTTCACCGTTTACATTCACGGAGCCCGCAACAGAGTGGAGCATGGAGAAGATCCGGAGACAGGCTTGAAGTACTACAAATTTCTCTACGACCAAGAGAAATAAACCAAAGATAAACAAGCCCTTTCCGAAAAAAACTGATGAAAAAACTAAAATTCAATCAAACAGAAATAATTTCCAATCATGCCATACGGATTGACCGATAGTGAAATGCAGGTATTGCATGAGCTGTTTGCAGAAAACGAAAAAATCGAACAGGTTATTCTTTACGGCTCGCGTGCCAAAGGAACGTACAAACCTTTCTCCGATGTCGATATAACCATAGTCGGTAAAGGATTGACTCGACTTGATGTTAACCGTCTGTACGCCGCATTGGACGAATCCCCCATACCGTATATGTTCGACATCTTCGTATTCGACACATTGAAAAACGAAAACCCGAAAGACCACATCTCACGATGCGGTGTAATTCTCTACCAAAAGAAAGAATAATCGACACGCTATCGCTTTATTCCGCTCATCGGATTTGTAAATCCGGCTTTATGCTCAAGCTTTCTCGGCTATCAGTTTAAGGAGAATATCACCATATTTTTCCATGGTTCTCTTTCCTATGCCTTTAATGGAGAGGAGTTCCTCCTGTGTTTGGGGATGTGATTTTGTTATACCCTCAATGGCTTTTTGAGACAAGATACAATATACCGGCAAACCCTCTTCCTCTGCTTGTTGTCGTCTCCATTGTTTCAATGCGGCGAACAAATCTTCCATCTCCAACTCTTCGTTTTTCTCTTTCGCCGTTTGAATTTTCCGGAACGCCCTTTCATTTTTTTCTTTCGGCGTTTCATTTTTCTGAATCGCCATTTCATTTTTGCCTTTCTTGATAAAGGTTTTATAAGCCGTCCACTGCATTTTGTCGCCCTCTGCAATAGTCTTGTTTTTCAACTCTGTATATGCCACAAGGTCTAAATCGTTTGCCTGAAGATAGCGAAGCAATCGGTATTTGAGTTCCACCTCGTTTCCGAAACGCCTGATAAGTTCTTCCGTTTCATCATTGCTAAGGTATTCGTTCCAATCCAAACTGTCCAAAGCCTGCAACAATGACAGGCAAAGCGGCATTTGTTCCAAGAAATAAACGCTTGCCTTGCCACATCTCTCCTTCAACATCCCGCTATCCCTGCAAATCCTCCTCAGTTGCACGGAAAAACGTTTGGAAACTTCGCTTATATCTTCTTTCACGGCTTTCGAAATGCTTGCAAATGCCGATGAGACTTCCGCTTGCCTTCCTGCAACTTGTCCGATATTGAATTTATCGAGTTCATCAAGGGCAAACTGCAAGGCGGAAAAGTCGAAGATTTCTTCAAGACTGTTGAAATAGTATTCAAATCGGTCTTGCTCAAATGTTTTCTCATCTGCCCTGTTGTCCTCTTGCGAATGCTTGAAATCGTCCACCTTTACGTCTGTTATGACTGCCTCCGGCGAGAATGGAGAAGCGAGTGTCAAACCCTCCAAAGTTTTGCAACGACTCAACGCAACATAGTACTGCCCATGCGTAAAGGATTGGTCGGCATCGATTATGGCTTTATCGAATGTCAAACCCTGACTTTTATGTATGGTTATCGCCCATGCCAATTTCAAAGGATACTGTTTGAAAGAGCCAATGACCTCTTGAACTATTTCCATCGTCTTCTTATCCATGCTGTAACGATACTTCTCCCAAGTGTAAGGCTCAACACTTATCTCCTTACCGTTTTCCTGCAAACGAACAAGTACTTTCTTCTCCTCCAATTCCACCACCTTACCGATGGAACCGTTGTAATAGTCTCTTTCTGTGGCTTTGTGTTGGTAATCATTCTTGATGAACATGACCTGAGAGCCTTCTTTAAGTTCTAGAATTTCGGAATTAGGATATGTTTTCGGGTCAAAATCGCCTTCAACCTCACATTGATAGAAATAACTCTTGCTCTCTATCTCGGAAAGTCTCTTATCATTTATCGCCTTGGTCTTTCGATTATGCGTACAGAGTATCACACTGCCTTCGTTTTTCTTTTTCAATATATCGGGAAGGTATCGGCTGTTCAGTTTTTCTATGATATTATGCGAAATGCGGTTATCCCTTACTCGGTTCAGTATATCGATGAAGGTTTTGTCCGATTGGCGGTAAATATGTTGCAGTTCTATGGTGTAAAAGTCCGAAGCCTGCCATGCAAGAGAGGAAAAGAAATAAGGCGTTGCATAGTATTGCGAAAGCAAATCCCATTCTTCTTCAACTGCAACAGGTGGTAACTGACTCAAATCCCCAATCAAAAGCAGTTGAACACCTCCGAAGGCTTTGTTTCTATGCCTGTAACGAATTTTTCTCAATACAAGGTCTATCTGATCCAGGACATCTGCTCTCACCATGGAGATTTCATCTATTATAAGCAAATCCAAGCTGCGTATAATATTGATTTTCTCCTTGCGAAAACGTTTCTGCTCCATTTTGCAGCCCGGAACATATGGTGCAAAGGAGAATTGAAAAAAAGAATGTATCGTTTGCCCCTCGGCATTCAGGGCAGCTATACCCGTGGGAGCAAGAATGACAAAACGCTTATGCAGACTTGCTTTCAGGCTTTTCAAAAAGGTGGTTTTACCTGTGCCTGCCTTTCCCGTAAGAAAGATATTTCTGTCGGTCTGCTCCACATATCTGCGAGCCAAATCAAGTTGTAGATTGCTTTCCATTCGCTTCACATCAAAAAAGGCAAATTCCGTCAAAACAGAACCTGCCTGAAAATATATATAAATTTGATTGAAAGGCGACAAAGCCGAAAAAAACTTCCTTCTTTGCCGCGACCTCTTACTATCTTGCCTTTCTTGCCACGGCTTTCTTGGCAGCCTCTGCTATATTTGCCGCTTTCAAACCGTATTTCACCATAAGTTCTTCCGGTTTTCCGCTTTCACCGAATTTATCGTTCACACCTATGAACTCCATAGGCTTAGGATTATTACGAACAAGAACTTGTGCAATGCTTTCGTTCATTCCGCCGCTGTATTGATGTTCTTCGCAACCGACAGCACAGCCGGTCTTTGCAACCGAACGCAATATGGCTTCTTCGTCCAAAGGCTTTATGGTGTGTATATCTATTATTTCTGCACTTATTCCCTCTTTTTCCAAGAGTTTTGCAGCCTCCAAAGCCTCCCAAACCAAGTGTCCTGTTGCAAAAATGCTCACATCGCTGCCCTCACTCAACACAATAGCCTTGCCAATCTCGAAAGGCATGTCCTCAGGTATGAATACAGGCACCTTAGGTCTGCCGAAACGGAGATAAACACCCCCTTTGTATTCCGCAGCCGCTATCGTTGCCGCTTTGGTTTGGTTGTAGTCGCAAGGATTCAGCACAACCATATTCGGCAACATCTTCATCAATCCGATGTCTTCCAATATCTGATGAGTAGCACCGTCCTCTCCGAGAGTTATTCCGGCATGAGAACCGGCTATCTTGACATTTGTTTCCGAATAAGCCACCGATTGACGGATTTGATCATACACCCTGCCTGTGGCAAAGGCTGCAAAACTGCCTACAAAAGCCGTTTTGCCACTGAGAGCCAAGCCTGCCGCTATGCCAATCATGTCTGCCTCAGCTATACCGCACTGTATCATTCTGTCGGGAAAAGCTTTGGCAAATTCGTCCATCTTTACCGATGAAGTCAAATCGGCACACAATGCCACTACTTCGCTATTTCTTTTGCCGGCTTCAAGCAAACCCGCTCCGAATCCGGAACGCGTATCCTTGTTACCCAATATAGGATATTCTTTCATTTGTTTTACTTCGCTAAATTTATCGTTGTTGTTTTCTTTGATTCAATCTTGAAGTCCTTCACCTGCGTTTTGATGGTTTTATCCGCCGTTTTGGCTCTTACAACCACCATATACTGCCCCGGTAAAAGGTCTATGGATTCGTTTTGTCTGCTTTCTTCGAGATTGCACACCCATTTTGTCTCTTCGCTATCCTTGACGAATATACTGCAAAGCATGTTTCCTTTGCCTTTATTCAAGAGAAGCGTACCGCTTTGAGGGATTTCAATCGTTGTCGTGGCACTCTGTCCCACTTCAACATTCTCTATCTTCAAGCGAGGTTTGGTGAGAATTTCCAAATCGTACTTTCCTACAATATATTTCTCACTCTTGTTCAACTCCTGTATATTTACGACTTCCGGTTTGCCCGATTCGCGAACTATGACTGCCATATTCTTAGTGGTATTCTTACCCTTATCCTCGGCAAGCGTTATAATCATGCTGCCTTGCGGTGTCTTGATGGGAATGATGGTGTGTCTTCCGGGATTCAACTGCACCTTCTCCACCTTTACGGGGGGAATGGTGTGAACCACTATGTCGTAATTTATCAGCGGATCGAGTATCAAGGTATCGGGCATGCCCTTTGCATTGAAAGTATGCATGAATGTGTAGCGTAATTTCTTGCTTTGCGAATCGTAAAAAGTCATGGGAACATTCGTTTCGCTCGCTTCCATATAAGTATCCAAGAGATTGACCTGAGATGTCGTGTTATTCAATGCCTGATTGACCACATCATTCAAAGCTTTTGAAAATTCTATTTCGTTCGATACCTCATAGTATGCTCCGGCACACTCGAAATATTCTCTCATTCCTCTTCCTATACCTATGATGAAAGGTTTCAAGAAAGCTCCTTTCTTTTGCAGAGCCTTTGAAGCCGCACACACATCACCTGAACATTCGTCCGTTCCGTCCGTTATCAACACTATTATGTTTCGACAGTTATCACAATCCGGGAAATCGCCTACACATTTCTCCAATGTCGCCGCTATGGGAGTGGTACCTTTGGGAACCAATGCCTTCAACTTGGCTTTTATCTGTTCGCCATTGTTTGCCGAGAAACCGACTTCCAATTTGGTATCATCGCAATCCTGAGGCGGATAATCCTTGGTATGTCCGTAAGCTCGCAAAGCTATTTCCACACCATTGCAATCGCTGAGTGTATCGACTATGTTGGAGACAAGATTTTGTGCTATCTTTATTTTGGTATTGCTCTGCCACATTCCGTACATGCTGTTCGAGCAATCGAGAATGAAGAGTATGCGGGTGGTTTGAAAAGCGTCCTTTTTCGTTACTCTCACTCCTTTGGGCTGTGCAGTCAAGACCTGACTCAAGCCGATGAAGGCTGCAAGTATCGCTATAATCCCCAATTTTCTCCTTATCCTCATGGCAGATGCTTTTTCTTTTGCTAAAAATCTCCGAGTGTTTCCTTCAACTGCGAAAGTGCTTTCGCTGCTTGCTCGTCGTTAGGCGGGGTTCCATGCCATTTATTATCGTTTTGCATGAAGTCAACTCCGTAACCCATTTGAGTATGCATCAATATGACTACCGGTTGTCCGTGTCCTGTCTCGGCTTTTGCACGTTTCAAGCCCTCGCAAACGGCATTCATGTCATTGCCTTCGGCTTCCACCACCTTCCACATAAAGGCCTCGAACTTGGCTTTGAGGTTGCCGAGCGAACAAACCGCCGTTGTGGTTCCGTCGATTTGCAATCCGTTCACGTCTATCGTCGCTATAAGGTTATCCACTTTGTTGGCTCCGGCAAACATTACCGCCTCCCAGATTTGTCCCTCTTGCAATTCCCCATCACCATGCAAGGTATAGACTGTCTTGTCATCGTTGTACATTTTCTTTGCCAAGGCTGCTCCTATCGCAACGGACAATCCTTGTCCCAAAGAGCCTGATGCCTGTCTTATGCCGGGCAAATGGTCATGTATGCTCGGGTGTCCCTGCAAGCGTGTACCCAAAGAACGAAACGTTGCCAATTCTTTAACAGGGAAATAACCCCTTCGAGCCAAAACGCTGTACAAAACAGGTGATATATGACCGTTGGAAAGAAAGAACATATCCTCTCCCCTGCCCTGACGGGTGAAAGAGTTGACGTCCAAGTCCATAGCCTCAAAATATAAGGCTGTCATAAAGTCTGCACACCCCAAACTGCCGCCCGGGTGTCCGCTCTGACATGCGTTGACCATGCGAATTATATCGCGTCTTACCTGTGTCGCAATGTCCTGTAACTGTTTTACTTCTGCCATTACTGTTTTTGATTTTTCGTTTGCAAAGGTAGCAATTTTTCTTCTAATGGCAAAATGAATAGGAAGGCTGTAGAGTCGCCCTTATCTTATAAGCATGAGACTGCCCTTTTGAGTATGTGTATTTCCTTTGGTATCTGTGAATTTCACTATATAGTAATATCCCCCCTGCATAGCGTCTCCGCCATTGAATGTACCGTCCCAACCATGGTTTATATCATTGGCAGTAAATATAAGGACGCCGCGGCTGTTATATATGTCCATTCTGTATGAAGAAAGCTCGGCGTATGCAGGTTTGAAAATGCCATTCTTACCGCTTCCAGGTATAAAGGCGTTAGGAATGAAGAGTTGCGTACGTACAGTGTCCTCAAGGCTAAGATCGGAAGAAGCTTTCGTTCTTGTTTCCGGCTCTATGATTTCTGTATTTGCGGACTTTGCCATAGGTTTTTGTGCAAGAGGAGTTATTGAAACAACATTTTGCGAGCGGACAACTTGATTTTGCCCCATAACAGCAGCCTCGTCATGATTGTTCACACTCATCGGATTTGATGATATAATGGGTTGATTGTCAGGTTCTGCAACAACAGTATTTTCTTTCGCCCTTTCATTTTTGCGAATCGGCCTTTGAATAAATTCTTTCGGCGTTTCATTTTGCTCAATCGCCATTTCGCTCGCAGCTTGTCTTTGAACACTCGGTTGAAGGTAGGTTTCTGCCTTTGCAATCTCCTTTTCCGCTTTCTCCGGAGCCAATGCCAACATACCGACAAAGCCTGCCAACAAAACCGTTGCCACAATGACGGATACGGTAAGGTAGCCATGTTTCGGTTTATTCAATTCCTTGGATACGTTTTCCCACAAGCGTTCATCCGGTTGCTGCTTATAATCATGTAATCGCTCTCTGAACTGTTCGTAATTCTTATCCATAATCTTTCTCCTTTCCATCTTTTCACACAATCCTCTAATTTGCTTTTCGGATTTCGGTTTGAATATTTTTCTTGTTTATTTTCTCTCTCAATAATTGCTTTGCCTTGAAATTCAATCCCCTTAACGTACTCTCGCTTAACTGCCACATATCCGATAATTCCTTGTAAGAATATCCCTCTATTTCGATAAGATTGAATACCGTCCTGCAATTCTCCGGCAAAGAGGCGATGGTTTCAAGTATCTCGGAGGTTGAAAAATTGTCAAGTTGCACAGGTCTCTCCACAATGGAGTTGCATTCCTGTACATCACAAAAAAAATGTGATTTATCGTAACGATAGTAATTCAAAGCACAGTTGACAAAAAGACGTCTCAGCCAACCGCCGAACGCTCCCTTGAAAGAATACTTGTCAAGTTGCGAAAAAGCTTTCACAAAAGCCTCCTGAAAAATATCCTCTGCGTCCTGACGGCAACGTGCATAGCGAATGCACAAACCGAACATAAGAGAGGAATACCTGTCATAAAGAGCTCGTTGAGCCTTTGCGTCTTTTTTGAGACACCTTCTTACTATTTCTTCGTCCGTAAGGTTCATTGCTGCTATGACACTTGTATTCTATGATTTGTTTCGATAGAACAACAAATTCTTCAAAAGAAACGGTGCGACATCTGTAAGCCGGGTTCTGTCGGGTCTGCGTTTGCAAACCGTTCTATCATTAATCTACTGCCTGCCTTGCGACAAGCCTCTAACGACCTACCCCTCGGAAAAGGACGAGCAGCCCCATGCTCCGATATATTTGGTCTTTCAACTCATAAGGTTTACCCCTTTTGCTTATCACTAAGCAAAAGCGTGAGCTCTTACCTCGCGTTTTCACCCTTACCTTCAAAAAGGCGGTTGTTTTCTGCGGCACTTTCTGTCGGACTTTTGCAAATCCGCCTACCCGTTAGGTAGTATGATGCTCTGTGTTGCCCGGACTTTCCTCTCCGAATGCAAATTCGCAGCGATAGAACGATGTCGCACCGTTATGTTTCTTACTCCTTTGGTGTCGAATTGGCAGCACGCTTACGTGCTACCTCGTCAAGAAGTATTTTTCGTATTCTTAAATGGTTCGGAGTGATTTCAAGATATTCGTCTTCGGCTATATACTCCATCGCTTCCTCCAAAGAGAACTTCTTTGCCGGTGCTATATTTACCTTTTCATCCGCACCTGCCGAACGCATGTTTGATAATTTCTTGGTGATTGTAAGGTTCACCACAATATCATCGGGTCTCAATCCCTCTCCGACGACCATTCCTGTATATACTTCATCGCCCGGAGAGACAAAGAAAGTTCCTCTGTCTTGCAATTTATTGATTGAGTATTCTATTGCGGTACCTGTTTCCTTTGCAATCAAAGCTCCCATTCTTCTTCCGGTGATTTCCCCCTTCCAAGGTTCATATCCTTTCAGGCGACTTGCCATTATAGCCTCACCCTCCGACACTGTAAGGATATTGTTTCTCAATCCTATGATACCCCTTGATGGAATGGTGAACTCTATGTGGCTTCTGTCTCCCTGAGCCTCTATGCTGTCTATCTCTCCCTTCCTCATGGTTACCAATTCTATCACTTTACCTGAGAATTGCTCCGGAACAACTATGGTTAACTGCTCTACAGGCTCGCATTTCTTACCATCGATTTCCTTGATGATGACCTTAGGTTGTCCGACCTGCAATTCGTATCCCTCTCTACGCATGGTCTCTATCAAAATCGAAAGATGAAGAATACCACGTCCGTAAACTATGAGCGAATCCGGCGAATCGGTTTCTTCTACACGAAGAGCCAGATTTTTCTCCAACTCTGCGAACAACCTCTCACGAAGATGTCGGGAAGTTACATACTTGCCGTCCTTACCGTAAAAAGGCGAATTATTTATCGTAAAGAGCATGCTCATCGTCGGATCATCGACCTTTATCGGCTTCAAAGGCTCCGGATTTTCCAAATCGCAGACCGTATCTCCTATTTCAAAGTCTTCCAATCCCAAAATGGCACAAATCTCCCCCGCTTCCACAGGTGTCTTTATTTTTTCCTTTGCCAAACCTTCAAAGACATAGAGCTCCTTGATTTTGGAACGCACCATCTCTCCATTGGTTTTTGCAAGCGTTACATCTTGTCCTGCAACCAACGTTCCTCTGTGAAGACGTCCCACGGCTATTCTGCCGACATACGAGGAGTAATCCAAGGAAGAAATCATCAACTGTGTATTTCCATCCGTTACATTGTAAGCAGGAATATGCTTTATTATCATATCCAAAAGATAAGATACGTCTTCCGTGGGCTGTTCCCAATCTTCACTCATCCAACCCTGCTTTGAAGAACCGTAAACCGTAGGAAAGTCCAACTGTTCCTCCGTTGCACCGAGAGAGAACATAAGGTCGAAAACCTTTTCCTGCGTTTCGACGGGATTACAGTTCGGTTTATCAACCTTATTTATGACCACAATAGGTTTAAGGTTCAATTCTATTGCCTTTTGCAGCACAAAACGGGTTTGAGGCATAGGACCCTCAAAAGCATCTACCACAAGCAGAACTCCGTCCGCCATATTCAACACTCTTTCCACCTCTCCACCGAAATCACTGTGGCCGGGAGTATCTATAACGTTTATTTTGTAACCCTTATATCTTATGGAAACATTCTTGGAGAGTATAGTGATACCGCGTTCACGCTCCAAATCATTATTATCCAGTATAAGGTCCTTTGTCTCTTGATTGTCGCGGAAAAGCTTTGCCTGATACAGCATTCTGTCCACGAGGGTCGTTTTACCATGATCTACGTGAGCTATTATGGCTACGTTTCTGATGTTCTGCATTCTGTGTTCCGAATATTATTAAGACTGTTTATGTTTTGAAGAAACGGCATTTCGGGAAAATGAAACACCGTTTCACTTTTTTCTTTCTTCCTTTCGTTTTACCCAAACGGCGTTTCGGTAAAACAATTCTTTATCGCATGAAATCAAGTTCCTATCCGAAAAGTTCTTTCTTTATCTCCTCTATCGCTTTTTCTATGCCTGAGACGTCTTTTCCGCCGGCTGAGGCGAAGTATTTCTGCCCACCGCCGCCGCCTTTGATGTGTTTGGCTGCCGAACGTATGATTTTGGAAGCGTCCTTGCCGTTTGCCACAAGCTCTTCTCCCAACATAAGCGACAAAGATACCTTTCCTTCATCTGCTCCGTAAGCAATGAAACATATATTGTTGCTTTCGGCTTTGAATTTGAATGCCAAATCCTTCACCACATCGGCTTTCAACTTGCTGCAATCCCACTCCAATAAATCCACATCGCCCGTTTGCTTGATTTCTTTGCGGAGAACATCGAACAGTTGTGCCGTTTTCTCTTTCTGCAACTTTTCAAGACCGGCTTTCAATGCAGCATCGTCCTCAATCAACTTCTTGACCGATTGCACCACATTGGGACTTGCTACAAACAAAGAGTGTATTTCTTTCAATGTATCGAGACTTTCATAAAGGAATTTCTCGAATCCCTTTCCGCTCACCGCCTCTATTCTCCTCACACCGGCTGCAACAGCGGTCTCATTCACTATTTTCACCATTCCGATTCGACCTGTTGACTTAACGTGAGTACCGCCGCAAAGCTCTATGCTGTCGCCAAACTTTATGCAACGCACCTTATCACCGTATTTCTCACCGAACAAAGCCATAGCACCCATCTCTTTCGCTTGGTCAATCGGTATATCCCTGAAATCTTCTGCCGAATAATCCTCTCGAATCATGGCATTGACGATTTGTTCCGCCTTCATTATTTCCTCGTCTGTAAGTTTTGAAGGACAGGAAAAGTCAAATCGCAAACGCATATCATCGACATACGAACCCTTTTGCTCCACATGATTTCCGAGAACCTTGCGTAAAGCATAATGCAAAAGATGAGTTGCCGTATGGTTTGCCTCTGTCGCTTTACGTAATTCGGCATCGACAGTAAGCATGAAAGGTTCTTCCAAATTCTTAGGCAGTTCCTTCACTATATGAAGGGTCAGTTTATTCTCCTTTTTGGTATCCGTTATCTTCGTTCTGCCGCCGGAGTTTTCTATAAAGCCCTTATCCCCTGTCTGACCGCCCATTTCGGCATAAAAAGGTGTGCTGTCGAAAACAAGCTGATAACAAACCGAGTTCTTCATCGTTACTTTCCGATAACGCAAAAGCCGTGCCTTTGTCTGCAAAACATCATATCCGATAAATTCTCCCAAACCTTCAAAAGGCACAATCTCCACCCAATCGTCCGTAAGGCTCTTTGCAGCATTACGAGAACGCTCTTTCTGAGCAGCAAGATTACTTTCAAAGCCCTGCATATCCACTTTGTAACCTTTCTCCTGTGCCATCAGTTCTGTCAAGTCCACAGGGAAACCGTAAGTATCAAACAACTCGAAAGCAAAGTCGCCATCTATCGTCTTATTGCTGCTTTGAGAAACATACTTCTCGAACTTCAATATACCGTTTGAGAGAGTTCTAAGGAATGAAAGTTCCTCCTCCCGTATTATTTTTTCAATCAACGAACACTGCTCCTTGATTTCCGGATACTGCTCGCCCATTTGCTCTATAAGAATGTCCACCATATCACAAAGGAAAGGCTCGTTAAAGCCGAGGAATGTGTAACCGTAGCGAACGGCTCTTCGCAATATTCTTCGGATTACGTAACCCGCCTTTGCATTCGAGGGCAACTGTCCGTCCGCAATGGCAAAGCAAACCGCTCTTATATGGTCTGCACACACCCGCATGGCAATATCCTTCTCCTCATCTCCCTTGCCGTATTCCACACCGGCTTTTGCAGCAAGGTGTTTAATCATCGGTTGGAATATATCGGTATCATAGTTCGATTGTTTGCCCTGCAAAACCATGCAAAGCCTCTCAAAGCCCATTCCGGTGTCTATATTCTTTTCCTTCAAAGCCGTAAGGCTGCCGTCTGCCAAGCGATTGAACTCCATAAACACCAAGTTCCATATCTCGATCACCAAAGGATTATCCTTATTCACCAAATCCCTGCCGCAAACCTTGACTTTATCTTCCTTGTTTCGCAAATCGACATGAATTTCCGAACATCCGCCGCAAGGACCCGTCTCCCCCATTTCCCAGAAGTTATCTTTCTTGCTTCCGAATATTATTCGGTCTTCCGCAATCCACTGTTTCCAGTACTCGAACGCCTCCATGTCTGCCTTCAAACCCTCTTTCTCATCACCGCCGAACACTGTTACATATATAATGTCCTTATCTATACCATAGACCTCCGTCAACAGTTCCCAAGCGTACGCAATCGCTTCTCTCTTAAAGTAATCCCCGAAAGACCAATTGCCTAACATTTCAAACATAGTGTGATGGTAGGTATCCCTTCCCACTTCCTCCAAATCATTGTGCTTACCGCTTACTCTCAAACACTTTTGCGAATCGGCAGCTCTGAGATAAGGTTTGGTGGAATTACCAAGGAAAATATCCTTGAACTGATTCATTCCCGCATTGGTAAACAACAGCGTAGGGTCATTCTTTACCACTATCGCCGATGAAGGCACAACGGTATGCCCTTTTGAGGCAAAAAAATCCAAAAACTTCTTTCTTACTTCCTTTGAACCAATCATATCAAAGTTTCTTTATTTCTTTAATCACATACAGGCGAAACGGTTCCGCATACTACGCACCCCCACTCCGTCAAGCCTGCAAAGGTACAAAAAAATTCAAAAATCGCAGCCCGTATTCTGCAAAAGCATCACGCCTGCCGCTCCTACACAAAACAAAAGCGATGAAATCCACCCTGCCAAACGGCAAATACGAACTTCATCGCCTCTTATGCAAAACTGCTCTTACCTAAAAGAACAGCGTACAGCCTACTTCCAAATGATTTCTTCCGAACTTCTTCTTCTTCGAGGAAGTGGATAATACGTTATCTACTCTCGACGAAATAACATAATCCACATCATAAATACTGTAATTCACAAAAGTCTTCAAGCGATGTCCGCACATAGAGAACTCCAATCCTGTTCCGAAAGAAAGGAAAGGCTGAAAATCATCCATGGATTCCACACCGTAAACCATCTCGCCCTTTGTTCCCCTGAATGAAGACAAATCCGCACTTATCATCTCCCTCAAACCACCGCCGAGAGAGATGTTCCAAAACGTCTTATCGCAAATTCGCGTACTGTAATTCACCATTATTGGCACTTCCACGGAGTGAAAGACCGCATTATAACGGTCCTCCGCAAAAAAATCGGGATAATCCGACAAAAATCTTGTATCATCGGCAACCACAAGCTTTACTTCCATATTCATATAAGCATACTTCAAGCCTGCCGAAAGGGAGAAATTCTTGTTGAACCTGTATTCGTATGCAAAATGCAAGGAAAAACGAGACATAGCCGTAACATTCGCCGCACTGCGGAACTTCTTGAATGAATTACTTCCGACATCAAACACCCTGTGGTCAAAAGTCAGGTCTCCGCCAAAGCTATTCACCAAATTACAGGTGGAGAAAATATCGGTCGCTGCTCCGAAGCCGAAATTATGCTTCCTGAAATCATCGGAACGTTTCCATTTCATTTGAGCATTAAGCCCACCCAATGCAGTCAAAACCGCAAGCAAAGTAATAATTACTCTTTTCATTGTCTTTCTCTTTTAATTCAAAAATCATTTAACGGCACAAAGATACACACTTTCTACAAAATAAACAAGCGTTAAGAAAAAAAGATTATCAATTCTGCCAAAGATTTGAATACAAGGGCTTTGTGTCCGATATTTTCAAGGAATTATTTCCACTTATTCGCCATTAACCTTTTCGGAAATGAGTTTCTCGAATTTCTTTTCGGTGCAAAGACTCAAATCCGTACCGACAAATTTACCGTCCATGAATAAAGAAAATATTGTATTGGGACTTGGTGCCATGCGTGCCTGCTCTCTTGTTTCCAGTTTGATGATTTCCAAAGGCACGGCATGTTTTCGAGCAAGATTCTTCAGTTCTTTGTTTACGTAATAGTCCGTAAACGGACAACGTGAGGAGTAATAAGCCGTCAAACCCTTCCTTTCGCCGCAATATCCTTCCGTAACACATGGCAGGAAGCGGGGATTTGGTGCTGCTTCATCGAATTTCATGGCAATCAAGGCAAAACCGTAAGGCAGTTTTTCCACAACTTTGAAACCATGTGCCAACAACCATTTCGTATCACTCATGAAAGGCAGCTTCTTTGTTCCTGCCACGGACACCAAACCTCTTTTTCCCTGACGCTTTGCGTCCTCTATGACGGATTGAAGCAAGGCATAGCCATGCCCTTTACCTTTATATTGCCCCGAAACCCAAAAACAATTTATCATTATATAGCCAGGAGCCTCCACGGCAGTCCATGCCTTTTCCGCAGGCACGTATTCGATAAACACCTTGGCTCTATTATTCAGTCTTCTGAACACATAATCCTCTCCGAACTCCCTTTTCAACCATTCTTTCTTCGCCTTATATCCCTCCGAATACTTTTTATCCGAGAAAGCACAGCAAATATGTTCATCATCTATGTTTTCAATCTTCAAATCCACGTATTCCGTACTCATATTCCTCCATTCTTTATTACTCAATCGGCAAATCGTATCAAAACAAAAAAAGAACTGCTTTCCGCCGGCATTCTATGCTTTTGCGGAAAACAGTCCCGAGTGTATACTTAAATTAAAGCCGTAAAATATTACAGTTCCCCGTCACTTTTTTGCGACGGTTTACTTCACGGGGTGGTCTTTATGGAATTGTTTAACCCTTTCTTCAAAGACAGGAATCATTTCATGCGGCACCAAAGACACGCATGCCCTTACACCCTCGGTTCTGGTGCTTCTGCAAATCTTCAAAGAAATTGCACTGATACCGTAATAAGCCAATTCGCTCAACAATTCCTCTCCGCTGTAGCCCGGATAAGAGAAAGTGAAGTAGAATCCGTCCGCCACATCCACATCCAAATCCTTATCATAGACTATCTTGAAACCATTCTCCACCAATGCCTTTTTCATTTGGCTTGCTTTCCTGCCGTAATCCTTCAAAGGCTCGGCAAAATTGTAAGTTCCATCGTTACAAGCCTTGAATATGGCAGTCAAAGCATACTGAGGCGAAAATGCCGTTCCCGAAGTCAAAGCATAAAGAGAGCCGAATATCACAGCACGACCGAAGCTCTCCTGAGTGAAGTACTTCTTCATATATTCGGTTTTAAGCTCAAATAAATCAGGGCTTATTATCATCACTGCGATACGTTGACCTGCATAAGAAAATGCCTTGCTGCCGGAAATCATCAGTATATATTTATCAGCCCATTTTGCAACCGTAGGTTGGAAAGGCGGCACTCCGGGTTTGGAATAATCCTTACGGAAGTCCATTCCGAAATAAGCCAAGTCCTCAATCACTATTACATCGTGCTTGTTTGCCACTTCGGCTATTATCTGCAACTCTTTCTCATTGAAAGAGAACCAAGCCGGATTGTTAGGCGAGGAATAAATCATTGCAATCACCTCTCCCGTGGAAAGATATTCCTCCAATTTTGCCCTCAATTTATCGCCACGATAATCGTAAACATCGAAATGCAAGGTCTCTATACCCAATATATTACACTGTTGCTTCTGCACAGGGAAACCAGGGTCGATAAACAAAATCTTATTCTTCTTTGCATCCAAACGAGCCACCGTCATGAAAGCCGCAAAACTCGCCTGCATGCTTCCTACCGTTGGAACACATGAATCCTCAGGCACTTCCACATCAAGGAAGTTCTTCACAAACCTTGCTGTTTCGTGTTTCAATTCCTTGGTTCCGTAAATATCAGGATAGATTGCCGCACAACCGCCCTTCAAAGCCTCAATCTCTGCCTCCACACCTATCTGTACCGCAGGCAATCCGGGAATACCCATCTCCATTCTCACGAATTTCACACCCGTTGCCGCTTCAACATCGTCAATCACCTTTTTCACCTCACGTATAGAGCCGGCTCCGACGCTTTTGATTTTGTTTTTGGCTACGATTTGGTCAACCAAAGCCTTGTCAAATGGTATATTCTGCATAAAAATTACTGTTTTGTTAATACTGAAATACTGTTCTTTTATCCATCTCACCCCTTTTCCGATATGCAACACTGCCACCCTGCTTCCAAACCACACTTTCCCACAAAACCAATCCGCACACAAACACATCGGAACACACACAAAGCCAACCCGCAAAGCGAAGCAATACGCTTTAAGGTTGCAAAGATAACACTTTTTATCGAACAAGCCAAACAAAGCACATATTTTGAAAGCAGAAAAAGCATATTCCTCCGCATCATCGCAACCCATAAGAAAGCAAAGAGCGTTCCAAAAGATTAAAAGGCCGAAAGAAAAAATTAAAACGCCGTTCCGAAAAATTGAAACGGCGTTCTGATTTCGTTATTTTATTTATTTGATTTTCAACTATGCGACACTGCTTGTTTAGAGTGATTATTCAAAGAGTTTGATTATCTTTTGAGAAAGGTAATATGCGAGTTTGTAACGTGATTCCACCGTCCAGCCTGCTACGTGAGGGGTGAAGACTACGTTCTTCATAGTAAACAATTCTTGTAATTCGGCAGGCAGTGAGTCAGAGGAGAGTTCGTTGGAAAAGGCTTCAAATTCCAATACGTCCAAACCTGCTCCCAATACTTTGCCGGACTTTATGGCAGAGAGCAAATCGCTTGTTCTGACCACTTTTCCGCGAGAAGTGTTCAAGAGATAGATGTTCTTTCGGAATTTATCAAGGAAATCGGCATTCACCATGAACTTCGTTTCCTCTGTGAGGGGAACATGAAGCGAGAGAACCTCGCAACGCTCGAATAATTCTTCCAAAGATACACTTCGGGCATAGTCATCGGAAAAATCTTTCTTGTATTTGTCATACGCCAATACCGTGCAATCGAAGCCCGAAAGGTGTTTTGCAAAACTCCTTCCCATATTGCCGTAACCGATTATGCCTATCGTCCTGCCCTCTACTTCCAATCCGCGGTTCTCTTCCCTCAACCACAATCCTTTTCTGACCTCTGCATCTGCCGAAACAATCTTGTCGAAGAGGCAAAGCAGCAAGCCCAAAGCGTGTTCGCCCACAGCCGTGCGGTTCCCCTCGGGTGAATTGAGACAAAGCACTCCTTTGCTCTCGGCATAGTCCACATCTATTGCATCCATTCCCGCTCCCAAACGGGCTATAAAGCGTAAGCGTTTTGCCTTGTCTATAATCTCTTTATCCAATACCAATTTGCTGCGAACCACAACGCCATCGTATTCCTCTATACATCGCAGCACATCTTCTCTTTGGTAATCCGTATGCACATCAAGCTGAAAACCTGCCTGCAAAAGGCTCTTCGGCAAGACTTCATCGGTCTTGTCAAGAATCAATATCCTCTTCCTCATCATTCTTTCCGTATAAGTAGTTTATGAAATCATTATAGTTTCCATTGAATATGTTCATATCCACCTCGGAACGTATTCCCGGAACATCGGCTTTATGTGTGTATTGCCAGAATTTCCATTCCACAGTCTTGGGTTCGTTACACAACTTACACAACCAAAGGTCGTAATCATCGAAATTGCCTTTGATGAAATTCGTATAGGTTTCCACATTGGTGTAAATAATAGGACGGCGTTCGTAATGGCGTTCCATGGTTCGCAAACAGTTGAAGATTTCGCTGATGACCTTGTTCTTTGTCTCCGTATTGTACTTATTGCCGCCGTAAAGCTCGACATCCAACACCGGAGGCAGGTCGTCTTTCGACAATTCGACATTGTTGATGAAGTTATATGCCTGTTCGCGTCCCTCTTTGTTGAAACGAAAAAAATGATACGCCCCCACTATTATGTTATTCTCCTTTGCCAACTTCCAGTTACGCTTGAACTTTTTGTCGATAAAGTTCTCACCCTCCGTGGCTTTGATAAAAGCAAAATAAACCTTGGAATCATAGACCTCTTTCCAGTTTATGTCGCCCTGATGTGAGGCAACATCTATGCCCGTAACCGGAAAACGGTAGTAATCTATCGCCACGCCTCCGCAAGCGTAGTATTTGCGATAGTAATCCATGCCGTAGGAGTACGCAAACCAAGCCGCAATACCGAGAATCAGCCCCAAAAGGGAGAAAATCAGTATTCTCTTCTTTCTTTTCGCTTTTTTCTTACCTGCCATTTATCATGAAAACATCTGCAAGGGATAATGCAGCGGCATATTTGCTTTGTTCTGCCCCCTCCTCCTTGCTTATAAACAAATAAACAGAGTCTCTGCCTATGGCAAAACGACAGTTCGCCAAATCATCAAGGCTCAAAGCAGCAGCCTTCTCCCCGAATAGACTTTTGAACTCGCCTATACTCTTCTCATCAAGCGGAAAAACTTCTTTGAAACTCAAAGGCTTTGTGCCGTTTGCCTTATAAGTTACGCCGAAATAGGACTTCTCTTCCTTTTTTCCGGCAAACTGCTCCTTGTTTTCCAACAAACAACTTATCAGATTGTTGTCAGTATTGACAAAAACGGTTTTTATGTTCAGTTTATGGAAGTCTCCGGATTTTTTTCCTGCATCTTTCGCACGTTTTACGAAATCCTTGAAAAGCACATCGGCAAACGCATTTATCGGTTTGAGGTTTATTTTCGCTTCCTTACTCTTAGGGACGGGGCAAAGAATGTTTACCTTTATATTATTGGTGGTATCGTTAATTCTCAAGCCGCTTATGGAAACAAATTCCGGCAAATATTCGGGTGCATTCTCGTTGAGCTTCTCCTGCTTGGTCGTAAATCTCTCGTCTTTCTGTGTTTGCTGCTGCTTTTTTCCGCAACTCCAACAAGCGAAAACCGCTACGGTCAAAAATAATATGCAAAAAATTTTCGTTCTTCTCATGTCGTACAAGCTGTTTGGGTTAAACAGTCGGCAAAGTTACTGCTTTTCTACGGAACAACTTCGTTTCGACAATCAAATATCGTATTAACAAACAGGCGAAGAAAAAAACAAAAGATAGAAATGAACATACAATTTTTGGGTGCTGCCAAAGAAGTTACGGGCAGCAAACATTTGATTACCACACCCAAGGGAAGAAAAATCCTTTTGGACTGCGGAATGTATCAAGGCAAGGGCTTGGAAACCGATGCCTTGAACAGGGACTTGGGATTCGAGCCAAGCGAGATTGATTACCTCCTTCTCTCCCACTCTCACATCGATCACTCCGGCTTGATTCCTTATATAGTAAAGAACGGCTTCAAAGGAACCATCTTCACCACCCCTGCAACACGAGACCTCTGTGCAATAATGTTGCAAGACTCGGCAACAATTCAGGAACTCGATACAAAGACATTCAACAAAAAGCGAGCCAGACAAGGGGAAGAACCTGTCGAACCGATATATACGGTACAGGACGCACAGAATGCCATGTCTTTCTTCGTCTCCATTCCTTACGACAAAACTTTCTTCCTTGACGAAGAAACAAGCATAAGATTTACCGACAACGGACACATATTGGGAAGTGCCACAATTCTTTTGACCATAAAAAAAGAGGACGCCTCGGAAGTGAAGATAGCTTTCAGCGGCGATATAGGTCGTTACACCAAAAGAATACTCAAAGCCCCCGAAGCTTTCGAGCAGGCTGATTACGTGATAATGGAAAGCACATACGGCGACAGGGTGCATAAGGATATGAATCAAAGCGAGGAGGAATTGCTTCGTGCCGTCATCGACACTTGTTGCAAGAAGAAAGGCAAACTCCTCATACCTTCATTTGCCGTGGGCAGGGCTCAGGAAATCATTTTCGCCTTGAACAAACTGTGGGAAACGGGAATGCTTCCCAAAATAGACGTTTACGTGGACAGCCCTTTGAGTTTGAACGCCACGAACATAATGAGGCTGCACAGTGAATGCTTTTGCGATGAAATGAAAGAGTTCATGAAAACCGACCCCGACCCTTTCGGCTTCGAGAAACTGCATTACATACAATCCACCGCAGAATCCAAGGAGTTGAACTACACGAAAATTCCTTGTATCATTATATCCGCCTCAGGCATGATGGAAGCCGGCAGAATAAAGCATCATATCGCCAACAATATAGAGAACAATCGCACCACCATTTTAGGTGTCGGATACTGTGCCCCTACTACTTTGGGAGCAAAAATACTAAGAGGCGATAAGTTTGTGTCCATCTTCGGTATCAGATACAGGGTTAAAGCCGAGATAAGGCGTATAGACTCTTATTCGGCACATGCCGACTGCAACGAATTGCTGCGTTATCTCTCCTGTCAGGACAAGACAAAACTCAAAAAGCTCATTCTCGTTCACGGTGAGGAAGAAACCCAAAAGAATTTTGCTACAAAATTGCAGGAAAACGGCTATAAGAATATTCTGATACCTGCAAAAGGCGATAAATTGGAACTATGAACAAAATCATAAACCATATAGGCAAAGCAGTGTCGGCAATGCTGTTTTGCCTTTGTCTCAACACCGCCCTGCTTGCCCAGACATATAACAAGGATACGGACAATCAAAAAGGCTCTTCGGCAACAGACTTCACCTATACTGACAAGGAAGGAGAGCATAGACTGTATGAACTCATAGAAAAGCGAAAAAACAATATCCTTATATTGTTTCATTCTCCCGATTGCGAAGATTGTGCAAAAGTAAAACGCCGTCTTACCAAAAGCAAAAGCCTTCGCAAAGCAGTGGAAAGCGGAGAGTTGACAGTCCTTTTGGTAGCCGTGGAAACTGATAAGGCAAAATGGGAAGCAACATGCAGCAGCCTGCCGGAAGAATGGGTGAATGCCTATTGCGAAGACTGTACTCCGATAACCAAAAGCTACATTTGGACAGTACCGACTTTCTTTTTGATAGATAAAAACACCATAGTCATAGACAGAGAATTTGAACACAATGAAAAGAATAAGTATAATTAACGGTCCCAACCTTAATCTGCTCGGCAAAAGAGAGCCGGAAATTTACGGTAACAGCACATTCGAGAGTTATTTGGAAGAACTGCGAAAGCGTTATCCCGATGTGGAATTGCGTTATCGGCAAAGCAATGTGGAAGGAAAGATAGTCGATTACCTGCAAGAGGAAGACGGCTGCGACGGTATTATTCTCAATGCAGCAGCCTACACTCACACCTCCATAGCTATTGCAGATGCCGTCAAAGCTATTGGAAGTCCTGTGGTGGAAGTGCATATCAGTAATATCTTTGCCCGAGAACCGGAACGACAACACTCTCTCCTATCGGCAGCCTGCAAAGGCAGCATATCCGGTTTCGGCTTGGAAAGCTACTCCTTGGCAATCGAAGCCCTCATTCGCTAATCCCCGCAAACAATTCCCCATCACACCACCTCTTAATTAAACGCCTCATTACTCAAAGGCTGTTTCAGAAAAACTGAAATGGCAAAAGAATTTCATAGAAGGTCGTTTTGCTCAATTATTCTGCCAAATCTGCCAAGCTTTGTCGGCTTGCAGTTTGAGCATACGTAAGCCGTTGGAAGTCGGACAATGTCTTGCGGCGGCTTCTTGCAAAAGTGGTGTTTGAGAAGGGTTGTAAATAAGGTCGAATACGCATTGCGAGGCTTGCAATTTTGCGGTGTTTATGGGTGGCATTTGGTTTTCGTACGGGTGCATGCCCAAAGGCGTGGCATTCACTATGAGTTGATAATCCGAGATGGCATTATCGAGTTCCGCATAGCTTATATGTACTTTATCATCGAACATTCGTCGGCTTGCAATGCGATAAGAAATGTTATGCTTCTCCAATACCTTGGCTATTGTCTGCGAAACTCCTCCTCTGCCGAGTATGACGGCAGTGCTTATTGCGGAAAGGTCGAAACTCTCTGCCAAAGAGTTTTCAAATCCGTAGAAATCCGTATTGTATCCTCGCAAATGCACCCCGTCATCATCTCTTATGACTTTGACACAGTTCACATTACCGCACAAGTCTGCCGAAGTGTCCATGGAATTAAGGTGCGGCAGGAAGGCTTTCTTGTATGGCATGGTTATATTGAAGCCTTTCAGTTCCGGCGTTTCGGCAATATGTTTCAATGCCTCTTCGACAGAGCTTTCTTCCCATAACTCATAATCCGCCTCTATGCCCTCTCGAAAAAATTTCTCTCTGAAATATTTTTGTGAAAAAGAGTGTGCGAGCGGCTTTCCGACCAAGGCGTACAGCTCCACTTTATTTCTTCTTTTTCTTAACTGCTTTGAATATCAGATAAGCCACGAATGCTATACCCAAAACAAGCAGAATGTATGACAATTCATGGCTGTATTGGTTTATAAGTTCCTTATTGCCATGACCGACATAGCCGAGAACGGCAAGAATGATATTCCAAACTCCTGCTCCCAAGGCTGTGAAACCGATAAAGTTCAGAAGATTCATGCGGGCAAGTCCCGCCGGTATGGAAATAAGTTGACGAATGCCGGGAACAAGTCTTCCGATAAAGGTGGAACTCTTGCCGTGCTTATCGAAGTAGGCTTCGGCTTTTTCTATCTTTTCCTTGCTTAACAGACACATCTTTCCGAGTCTGCTCTCTGCAAATTTGTAAATAATGGGACGTCCCAACCATAAAGCCAGATAGTAATTTATCACTGCTCCTACTATCGCTCCGAGGGTTGCAAAGACGACAACCAAAACGATATTCATATCACTATCCTCTTCCAATGCTTTATATGCGGCAGGAGGAACCACCACCTCCGAGGGAAAAGGTATGAAACTGCTCTCTATCACCATAAGAAGGGAAACCGTTCCATAGTTCATATTATCCATATACCAAGCACTCACACTCTCTACAAGATTGGTTTTCTCTTCCTGTGGTGCTGTTGCCGGCTTGTCTTCATTCGTCTGAGCCGCAAGAGGCATGACACCGAGCAATGCAAGCATTGCCAAAGCCAATGCCTTCTTCATTCCGTTAATCATCTTTTTCTGATTTTTTTGTAAGTTCTTTCAATTTACGAACACAAGCCTTATCGGCTGAAAGTGAGGGAAGGCGATGTACTATTGCCTCCGCAGTATAACCCCTATACAAAATCATGTCCTCCAAAATCATGTTTATCGTGTTTTGGGAACCGGTAGTAAATTGTAGTGTATCAATCATGGAGCATTCCAATATGAATATATCGATTTCCGACTCGTTATCCGCAGCAGCAAGAGCCTCTGTAACCAACGATATTGCTTCTTCAATCTTACCGTTACGCACCATCTTCTCTGCCCATGAGGCTGCAATATAACATCTGTGCTTTTTGAAAAACTCCGCTGTGTCTTTCTCTTCCTTGTTTTCAAATTGGGTCTTGGCAGCTTCCTCACAGCAATGTTCATATAAGCTTTGATAAATTGCATCTGCCTGCACATGGTCTCCGCAATCGTAGAGTAATTCGGCAAAAGTTATTCTGTGTCCATAGCATTCGGGTTCTTCTTTCAAGGCTTGCATTGCCAACTGCAAGGCTTTGTCCGTTTCGCCCTTGGGAATAAGACAACGTGCCATGAACATACGTACTTCACTCTTGGAATAGAAATTCTCTCCATCGCAAACAGGCATTACCTTGTTCATTTCCAGGATTTTCTCACATACTGCAAAGCATTTGTCGTAGTATTCCAAGTATATACCGGTTTCTATATACTCTCTCAAACATGCTTTCCATAATTCCACCAAAGTATTACGTTCTCTTGAGTCCTGCACTCGCTTAGTTTCTGCCTCTATATCGGGGATTAGTTTGTCTATCATGTTCCAAGTTTTCTCCTTATCGAGGCTTCGCATGTAGATTTGAACTACCTTGCGTTTTATATCCAAATTACGAGGGTTTATACACAGGCAATAATCGTATGCTTGTGCAGCCCTGTCATATTCCTTCGCTCTCATATAGAATTCGGCAAGCGTTTCCCAATAATCGCATGAGAAAGGGTTCTCCTTGACAAAGTATTCCATTGCCGCAAACACTTCTTTCTTACTTGCGGGGTTACGTCTGCAAAGGTTGGCTGCCACCGTCAAGAGATTATCGGACAATACCGTATCCAAGAAAAGGAAATCACCTGCTCCGTATGCCGAAATATCGTCATCGTAAATATGTTGTTTATCGACCTCCAAGGCTAAGAGAATTAAGTGCTTCGCCTCCTTGAACCTCCTACGGCAGAGTGCTATTTCTGCCATCTTCTCGCAAATGTATTCGTTCTCGAAAGCAATGTTTATTCCATAAAGAAGTTCCATGGCTTCATCGTATCTTTCCATTCGGATAAGCACCTTGGCTTTCTGATAGTCGAATAAGAAGGCTTCTTCCTTGTCATGACAACAGGCTTTCTTCTTCGTATTGTTCAAACTCTTATATGCCTTATCGGGATCGGTCTGTGAGAGATATTCTGCCCTGCGAATGGTAATCTCAAGCCTGTTCGGATATGTCATATCTGCCTTATCGAGAGCTGTCTGCAAAAGTATGTTATCCGATTCTTCGGCAAGAAAATAATCTATAATGTCCAACCACTCGTCTATATCGTAAAACATAGACGCTTCATGGTTCTGCACCTTTTTGGCAAAGTCTGCCACAAGGGAAAACAACTCCTGCTCGTAGTCGAAATCGTCTTGTTCGTCGAAATAGTCGCTCATCTGCTTTTTATCTTTGGTTTAGCGTAATTCGACAGGTATCATGGCAACCCTGTACAACTTATTGTTACGGAAAATGACGTAAATATTTCCCATATAGAACCAATGTCTGTTGCTTCCGTCAAAGTTGGTCTCCACATCTCTTTCAGGCTTTCCCCAAGACAAGTCTGCCATATCCATGGTCATGTCTTTTATCAGTTCCTTTTGCAATATGGCTTTATGGAAAGTGGGATAAGTGTCCTTATACTTCAAAACCTTGTTACCCTCTGCAAGGCAAAGTTCGAAACTCAAACGATCCCCCAAATTAAAGTCCTCTCCGACATAGAATTTCCTGCCTCTTTGGTTTCTCATCAGCATTTGGAACTTACCATCCTTTACCACGAAATCCAAACAATGGAAAACGTCTCCTTGTTTAATTGTAATAGGTCTTTTCCACCTCAAATCTATCACGGTCAAAGGGAATTTGTCTCCTCTTACAACAAAATCCCTGTCCTTGTAATATTCTCTCGCTCTCTTATAGAACGCCTCTATCACAAAATGAAACTCACCCCTTTCCTTCAAAGTAGGATACTTGTAGTATATAGTGTCTCTTCTGCCCTTCTCCACCAATTTCAAATACACATCTGTAAGATTTTCCGCACTGTGGCACCAATCGGCAACGGTGAAAGTCTTGCCTGCCAAAAGCCTTGCCTTTCCTATCGGATAGTCGGTGAAAGAATACTTGCGGCTGTCGTCATCGTAATTATACAACTTCGTGCCGTTGAACAATCTTGCAATCGTCTCTTCCGTCACCACGGGCAGACTTATCTTGTGTCCGACCAATCGCATAGGCAGATGAGCATAATTGCTGTTGGTATCGTAATCCACTATCGAGACATCTTCGTTTGAAAACTTATTTCTCGGATATTGGTTCTTGTTAGCGTTGAAATAGCTCATTGGAGTGAACGGAAAGTTATAGCGATTGTAGAAGTTCCGGTAATTGTAAAAGATTGTATCCCCACTTGAACCGATAACGAGTTTAAGGAAAGGGTATTGCATATTCTTGAAGTCCCGTTTGTCGTCCTCAGCCTTGTAAATCTTATTGAACGCAAACTGGTCTGCAACATAATCTGCAACCATGAACCACTCGCCCTTTAACTGTTGTATCCTCTCCCACGGCATACGTTTGAGCTTATAATACCTCACCCCTGTTCTATCACCCTTCTCCGCAGAGGCAATGCCGCCTATAAAGAAATAATTCCTCAATGCAGTATCCGAAACGTCTTGCAAATACAATGTCTGCCCCGTCAACGCAAAGGGTTTAACCATGAATTTCAAATGATTGTCATAGTCCGCATAGTCGAAGTCGGGCATATTTTTGTATTGTCTCAACTGTGCAAATACATCGCTGCAAACGCCCGAAACGAAACCCAAAAGCACAAATACTATTATTCTGCCGTATCTCATATTTTTCTCTTTCAAAATTTCATTTGGCAAATGTACGAAGAAATGCTCAATCCGAAAGCAGGAGCAACTTTTTTTTTGCATTTTCGTAAGCATTGGAACAAGTAAACGGATTGGGAGAAGAATTTTGCGGAAGGGCGTTTCAGCAAAATAAAACGCCGTAGCATTCCTCCCGATAAGACAAAGGAATTCATTTATGCATATAGACATCATTACACTTTTCCCTGACATGTTCACGGAAATATTCTCGCAAAGCATACTGAAACGAGCCAAAGAAAAGGCTTTGTTTACCGTTGGAATACATAATCTTAGAGACTATTCATTAAACAAGAACAAGAACGTTGACGACTACCCCTACGGCGGAGGAGCCGGCATGGTCATGCAGATTGAACCTGTGGACAACTGCTTGAAGCAACTGCAAGCCGAGAGAAGTTACGACGAAGTGATTTATACAGCACCCGATGGAGAGCAATTATCACAAAGCGTTTGCAATGAATTGGCTTTGAAAGAGAATATCTGCATACTCTGCGGACATTACAAGGGAGTAGATGAAAGGATAAGAGAACACCTTGTTACAAGGGAAATTTCCATAGGCGATTACGTGCTGAGTGGAGGAGAATTGGCAGCAGCAGTAATCGCAGACAGTGTAGTAAGACTACTGCCCGGAGTTCTGAACGATGAAAGCTCCGCTCTGACTGATTCATTTCAACAAGGCTTGGTCTCTCCACCCGTTTACACCCGTCCCGCAGACTATAAAGGTTGGAAAGTACCCGACATACTACTCTCCGGCAATGACAAACTGATAGATAAGTGGCGATTTGAACAATCCTTGGAACGTACACATCAACGTCGTCCCAACCTGCTGAACGATAATGACTTTCAATAATTCATTTTCACTTGTCCCACTGTCCCGTCCCACCTCTCCTTATAGGGAGGAGGTGGGACGGGACAGTGGGACATAGATGAAAATGAAACGAAATAGGACAAAAAGAAAACGGTCGATTGCTTTAGAGCGACCGACCGTAGGTTTATAATTTGCAAACTTAAAACTATAGTTTAGATAGTCCTATGTTTTTAACGGACATGATGTTTATTATGACAGCGATAGGCTTGTGGTGATTTTACCAATGGAGTTCTTTCAGTTCTGACAAATCATTGTAAAATCTTTTATAGACTCGTTTGGTCATATCCCTGTAAGCTTTGCGTCCGGCACTGCCATCACGTTGTCTTTCGGCTATTGCGTCCCGCACCTTACACCGATTATTCAACGCTGTCTCATAGAGCGATACCACCTCGGCAACTTTCTCGAAGTCTAAGTTCTCATCTATTCTTTTAAGCGTCTCTTCCCTATTCGGTGCAGCAAATCCTTTCTCCAACTCTTCCGCAACAGTCTCGCGGTTTCTCGTTTTGAAATATTCTATCAACCTATCGAACTTACTGTTAACAGAGGGTCAAGCCCTTTAATCGCTTCTTAACCGACATTCAAAAGATTGATAAAACCTACAACAAGACCTATCTGCAAGCCGAATACAACTTCGCTGTTGCTTCATCGCAGGCAGCGGCACGCTGGCAGGAAATTGCCGCCGATGGCGACGACTTCCTATTGCAGTATCGCACCGCAAAGGACGAGAGAGTGCGGGAGCAGCATCGCCTTCTCGACGGTATAACCTTACCGCCGAGTGATAAGTTCTGGGACGAATTTTTTCCGCCAAATGGTTGGAATTGCAGATGTTACGCCGTTCAGGTCAACCCGAAACGCTATCCCGAGAGCAATTCCGAAGAAGCAATCCAACGGGGACGTGCTGCTACTTTTCAGCCTAATGCAAAAGGGCAAAACAAAGCACGGATTTTCCGCTTTAACTCGGGCAAGCAAAAGGTGGTCTTTCCGCCGAAGCACCCATACCTCAAAGCACCCGAAGCAAAAACGGACATTGACAAACTAACCAACAACCATAATATTAAAGAGGCAAGAGCCCATATTAAGAGCCGAATTAAAGGTTTTCAATTGAACCGTCCTGAGTTTGGAGGCAAAACAGCAACAGCTCCCAATTCTTCGGTAGGAGAAATGTTTTCTAAGGGATTGAACCAAAATCACATTGTTGATATTATAGACAACCTAAGCTATTATCTGGACGTAAAACCAACTTTTGAAACGCCCAACCACGACAAACAGGGGAAAAATGCCAACACTGTCGGATTTCACAACTTCTCAAAGCCATACGGCGGGAATATTCCCGAATTGGAAAATGCAACCATAGAAGTCCTCTTCAAAGAATACAACGACGGTAATATATTTCTTTACTTTGTCAGGATAATAAAATAAAAAAGAGAAAAACCACAGAAGCTACTCCAAGACAAAAATGGAAACCGCTGTAATTTTTCTCTCTCTTGTGCCTGCAAAGATACAACAATTTTTCTTTCCCGCAAGCCTTTTCCTCAAAAAAAAGGCAGGAAATTCATTTTTCCTGCCTTTCCGCCAAGGGTGTGTACTACTACACACCCTTTCTCTCTGATACTCACCGAGAAGAAAATTGCGGCAATTACTTCCCTTTTATCTCTTTTCCTCAGAGTTCAAGGGGCATTTCCAAAGCATCACATAAGGCTTTTAGCTTCCTTACTTTCATTTCAACCTATACTTTGGTACAATGATGATAATCAGGTCTTGCGTTTTTCTTTCTTTGCAGCAGGAAAGAGAATATTGTTAAGTATCAAACGATAGCCGCAGGAGTTAGGGTATAAGTCCAAGTCGGTAACAGGGTCGCCTACATAGTGGCTGTAATCTTCGGGGTCGTGTCCTCCGAGAAAGGACCAAGTGCCTTTGCCATACGTACCATGGATATAGCGGACTTCATCTGCCGATTTGTTTTCGCCAAGTATAATTACATTGGTTTTTACGAACTTCTTCATGAAAGCCGTTGTCTGTCCCATGAAGCCATGTATTACTTTGCTGTGATTTTGCGTAAGCATTGTCGGTATCCAATCCCATTTGGCTGAAAAATCAAAGAGGACAAAAAAATCATTCTTCTCGTTGAAACGTCTCGAACGGCTTACAGGCACGTCTATATCCGAAATTTCGTATGTGTAAGGGTCTGTAACGATATGGAAATCCGTAAAGGCAAAGCATTTGGAATAGTCTAATCTCGCTTGTGCGTCTGCATCCATGGCATCTCCGTCGAACATGCTTTCGCAAATGTCCACACCTTCTGCCGCCAAGGCTATATCGAAAGAATCGGGAGCCGAACACATGGCAAACATAAAGCCGCCGCCTGCAACAAAGTCCCTTATCTTTTTCACTACTGCCAATTTCAGCTGCGATACTTTATCGTATCCAAGTTTTTTTGCAGTTTCGTTTTGCATTCTTACGTCGTCTATGTACCATTGTTGGTTGCGATACGATGCCCAAAACTTGCCGAACTGCCCCGTAAAGTCCTCATGGTGCAGGTGAAGCCAATCATATAAAGGCAGAACGCCGTTCAAGACCTCCTCATCATAGACTACATCATAGGGAATTTCTGCGTATGTCAGCACTAAGGTAACAGCGTCGTCCCACGGCATTTTATTCTTGGGTGAATACACTGCAATCTTGGGGGCTTTTTGAAGTTTGACCACGTCTTGATTGACTTCCGGTTGAGCAATATCGGCTACAATTCCTCCGTATTGTTCATCGCTGACCATATAACAACTCACTCCACGCAGGCGACAAAGCGTCTCCATCTCTTCACTTGCTTTCATGGAAAAGGCTCCGCCCTTGTAGTTCAACATCCAATCCACTTCATACTCCATAGTCAGAGCTTTATATGCCAGACCGTAAGCCTTGAGATGGTTTTTCTGTGTTTCGTCCATGGGAATTACCAAATAAGCGGCATTGCTCCGCAGACATATAAGCAATAATATAAGGAATGTAATTTTAGAAAGAACTTTCGCCCTCATCATAAGTGAATTTACTCAAGGAATCTTCTGCAATGCTGTTGTTCATGCTTGAATCTATAAGGGTTTCTCCCATAGGGAAGTCGTTTCCGTCAGCTATACGGTTCTCAAATCTTACGAATTTCGGAATGAAATTGAGTCTTACCTCTCCCACTTCTCCGGCACGGTGCTTTGCTATGATGACATCTGCTGCTTTATCGTCGCCATCTTCAAGCATTCCATAATAAGCCGGACGGTATATGAACATTACAATATCTGCGTCCTGCTCTATGGCTCCGGATTCTCTTAAATCGCTCAACACAGGCTTCTTACTGCCTCCACGGGTTTCCACGGCACGAGACAACTGCGAAAGAGCCAGAACCGGAATGCCCAATTCCTTTGACAGGGCTTTCAACTGACGGGATATGTATGATATTTCCTGTTCACGGTTGCCTCCTTTGGCAGTGTCGCCTCCCTGCATGAGTTGGAGGTAATCGATGAATATCATTTGTATATCGTATTTCTGCTTCAATCTTCTGCACTTTGCTCGCAACTCAAATATGCTTAATCCCGGATTATCGTCTATATAAATAGGTGCATTCGCAAGAGACTGGGTTTTCTCTCTTATCATGGTTTTCTCCCATTCCTCCAACTTACCTTGGGATTTGAACCTTCTGCCCTCAATGCTTGCTTCTGCCGATATAAGTCTCGAAGTCAATTCGCTTGCCGTCATTTCCAAAGAGAATATCGCCACAGGCTTATGGAAATCCACAGCCATGTTCCTCGCCATCGTTATTGCCAAAGCCGTCTTTCCCATTGCGGGACGAGCAGCGAGTATAATCAATGTACCCTTTTGAAATCCGCCTATTTTGTTGTCCAATTCCCGAAAACCGCTTGGCAAACCGGAAGTATCGTCTGCCGAAGATTGCACCTTTTCTATTTCGTTTATAGTTTGCCGAAGCAAGATATCCATGCCTACAATATCGGAATTGAAATTGCTGTCATTTATTTCGAGGAATTTTGTCTCCGTTTTGTCCAATAAATCCAGCACATCATTAGTCTCATCATACGAATCACGCAGAGTTTCCGTTGAAACACGTATCAATTCCCTCTGTATGAATTTCTCCGAAAGCAAACGCACGTGATATTCTATATGTGCCGCCGAAGTGATACGGGTGGTAAGCGAAGTCAATTTGGAATAGCCGCCGATTATCTCAAAAGTTCCGTTCTTCTTTAACCTTTCCGATACCGTAAGAATATCGACAGGACTTCCCTCTGCAAAGAGAGAACTTATTGCCTTGAAAATTTCGGCATTTTCATTCAGATAAAAATACTCCGACCTTATTATATCTATGGAATTACTCAAAGCATCTTGATCCAACAGCAAGGCTCCGAGTACGGATTCCTCTATATCCGTTGCTTGCGGCGGCATATTACCATTTATGGTAAAAGCCTGCTCGTACGTCATTCTCGCTTTCGGTAAGCGATTTGTCTTTCTTGTATCTTCCATTTCAACTTGCAAATATACGATTTTTTGTTTGACGATTGCTTCTCAAAACGCCATTACATTGAAACTGCAATCGGAATTTGCTTGCCTGCCATATTGGTTTTCCGGAATAAAAACAGCATATAAAAAATCCTCGAATAAAACGACAGTAATCTGTGCAATATAGAGTTACGATGAAGAAAAACATAGAAGGGACAAGCCTTTCGTAATAAAATTTCACCATTTCCATTGCCCGATACGCAGAATGTCGTATCTTTGCAGTGCAGAAGTGGAAAGATTTGGATTGATTGCAACCACGTGAAAAAATGCTAAAAACAACATTTTCTTACCTGATACATCAATATCTGCTTTCCTTTTCGTTTGATTACAACAATAATAAAACAGATAGAAGATGGCTTATTATTTTACATCGGAATCGGTATCGGAGGGACACCCCGATAAAGTGGCAGACCAAATTTCGGACGCCATATTGGACGAATTTCTAAAACAAGACGAAAATTCCAAGGTTGCATGCGAGACTTTGGTTACAACCGGCTTGGTTGTGCTTAGCGGCGAGGTCAAATCGGCTGCATACGTCGATATTCAAAAAACGGCAAGAGAGGTTATCAGGAATGCCGGCTACACAAAGGGAGAGTATATGTTCGAGTCGAATTCCTGCGGTGTGCTTTCTTCCTTGCATGAGCAAAGTCCTGACATCAATCAGGGCGTGGAACGCAAAAAGGAGGAAGAACAAGGAGCGGGAGACCAAGGTATGATGTTCGGTTATGCCTGCAACGACACGGAGGATTTCATGCCCTTATCTTTACAGCTTTCCCACATGCTTGTCTATGAGCTTTCGCTTATTCGTAAACAAGGAAAGTTAATGCCATACCTGAGACCGGACTCCAAAAGTCAGGTAACCGTGGAATATAATGACGATAACACTCCGCGAGCCATAAATACCATTGTCATATCCACCCAACACGATGAATTCGACACCGAGGAGAAAATGCTTGCACGAATAAAGGAAGATGTCAAAAGCATACTTATTCCGCGTGTTGTGGCAAAACTGCAAAAAAAAGAGTTGAGAAAATTATTCGATAACGAATACAAACTCTTTGTCAACCCTACCGGCAAATTCGTAATAGGCGGTCCTCATGGTGATACGGGTTTGACGGGAAGAAAAATCATCGTTGACTCCTACGGAGGAAGGGCTGCACATGGCGGCGGGGCTTTCTCAGGTAAAGATGCTTCAAAGGTAGATAGAAGTGCAGCTTATGCGGCAAGACATATTGCCAAAAACATGGTAGCCTCGGGGCTTTGTTCCGAAGCCATGGTGCAGATAGCTTATGCAATAGGCGTTGCAGAACCGGTGGGTGTGTATGTGAATACCTTCGGCACGGCAAAAGCCACGGATAATAAAGGAAACAAAATGACAGATGGCGATATTGCGAAAAAGATAAAGGATATTTTCGACCTCAGACCTTATTCCATAGTACAAAGGTTCGGTTTGAAAAATCCCATTTATCTTCCGACTGCAACCTACGGCCATTTCGGCAGAACGCCTTACAAGAAACAAATAGTCCTTAGCCGAAACGGCAGGGAAGAAACACGAGAAGTGGAATTTTTCCCATGGGAAAAAACCGATTATATCGATATAATCAAAGATAAATTCGGACTTTGAACAATGATTGAAAGCAATATGACGTTTCGCAAATAAAGAAAGGATTTGCTGAAAACGGCATTACATTTTTAGATTTATTTATATGAGTTTAGGTAGTTTCAATTTCAGAGAAGTATTGACGGCATTCATGGTCTTGTTTGCCGTAATCGACATCGTGGGTTCCATTCCCATAATCTTGGACATTAAAGAGAAGGCAGGGAAAATCAATGCCGGCAAGGCGGCTTTGCTTGCTTTCGGTTTGTTGGTGGTATTCCTTTTCATGGGTGAGGCATTGTTGAAGTTCTTCAATGTGGACATTCCGTCCTTTGCCATAGCCGGAGCCGTGATTCTTATTGCCCTTGCAATAGAAATGACATTCAACATAACCATTTTCAAAAACGACTCTCCCGAAGGCAATTCGACCATCGTTCCTCTTGTCTTTCCGCTTATTGCGGGAGCCGGTTCCCTGACCACATGTATCTCGTTGCGTGCCGAATGTTCGGCAATAAACGTCATAGTAGCAATAGCCCTCAATATGGCTGTTGTTTATCTTGTGCTGAAAAAGGTCAACCTTATGGAAAAACTGCTTGGAAAAGGAGGAATTTACATTTTGAGAAAGTTCTTCGGCATAATACTGCTTGCAATGAGCGTAAAGTTGATTGTAACCAACTTGGACGCTTTGATGAAATAGCAAAACAAGGGAGATTAACAAAAGCCTGTTGAAACAAAAAGGCACAAGCTTTTGTTTACATACGGACAAAGTTTTATCTTTGTCCGTTTTTGAGTATAGAAGAAAGAATAAAATCAAGCCGACAAAGATATGGAATTCAGGTTAAGCCAAAATGCGGAAAACATATTGAAGAACAGTCGGGGCGAAGCCATAAGGCTGAACTCCGATTGCATAGAAGTGGAGCATATTCTGCTTTCCATTTTACGTTTGAAACAATGCAAAGCATTTGCTTTTCTAAGTCGTTATTGCGATTGCGAGGCATTGAAAAGCCAAATAGAGAACGCACTCAGGGAATTTGGCAATGATTTCGACCTAAAAACAGAAAAGGACGACATAACTCTCAGTGAAGAAGCAGAGAAAGTAATCAAGATTTCCCATTTGGAGAGTTTGAAATCACGAAAAAAGGAAGTGGATAGCGAAGACTTGCTTGCAGCCATCTTATTCTGCAAAGAATCTCTGTCCGCAAAGCTTTTACAAGCCGAGGATATAGATTATAAACTATTTGAAAGCCAATCGGACAAAGCGGAACTTTCCTTTAACATCCTTTCATCGGACAATCCGAACAAAGAAAGCAAACCTTTCGGCATTTCGCTTAACATACAATCCGACCCTTCTTTCAATACAGACAAAGAGAACAAGGACACAAGCACTCCTTTATTGAATAACTTCGGCAAAAACCTCTCTTATCTTGCAGAAAACGGCAAATTAGACCCCGTAGTCGGCAGAGATAAGGAAATAGAACGCATTTGCAGAATACTCTCACGCCGCAAAAAGAACAATCCCATACTCATAGGAGAACCCGGCGTAGGGAAAAGCAGCATTGCAGAAGGCTTGGCTATCAGAATTGCAGAGAAAAAAATCCCTTATTCGCTGATGAATAAAATCATCTATACTCTTGACTTGGCTTTGGTCGTTGCAGGAACGAAGTATCGCGGTCAGTTCGAGGAGCGAATCAAAGGATTGATTAACGAATTGGAAAAGAACAAGGACATAATCCTCTTTATAGACGAAATACACACCATAGCAGGAGCAGGAAACTCCGAAGGAGGGCTTGATGCCTCCAACATCTTCAAACCGGCCTTGGCAAGAGGAGAAATACAGTGCATAGGAGCGACTTCGATAGAGGAATACAGAAAATACATAGAAGCAGACGGAGCATTGGAACGCAGGTTTCAGAAAGTATTGATAGAACCCACGAGCATTGAAGAGACGCTTACCATTCTCAATAACATCAAAGAAAAATACGAAACCTTTCATAATGTTCATTACAGTGAGGAAGCATTGAAAGCCTGTGTAATGCTTACCGACAGATATATGCCGGAACGAAATCTTCCTGACAAGGCAATAGACATAATGGACGAAGCAGGTGCCAATAAAAGAATACACAGCAGCGCAATACCTGTCGAATTGCAGCAAGTGCAAATTGCATTGAACGAAGCGAAGAAAGAGAAACACGAAGCTGCCGTAAAACAAGAGTTTGAAAAGGCTTTGCAAATCAAAAACAAGATAGAAGCCCTTCAAATGCGTATCAAGGAAGAAACTGACAAAATTCAATCTTCTTTATCCGAAACACGACAGGAGATAAACGAACAAGATATTGCGACAATCATCTCTCAGGCAAGTGGAATAAGCGTAGAAAAAATAGGACAAAGCGAACAAAAGAAACTGCTTGACATGGAGCAGCTGCTCTCTTCGCAAGTCATAGGACAAAACTCTGCTGTCAAGAAAGTATGTCAGGCGGTCAAAAGGGCAAGAACAGGATTAAAAGATCCCAATCGCCCTAACGGCAGTTTTATTTTCATAGGCTCCACAGGTGTCGGCAAAACTCTTTTGGCTAAACGTCTTGCCGAATATCTGTTCGACTCACAGGAAAACCTGATACGCTTGGACATGAGCGAATATATGGAGAAATACAGCGTTTCCAAACTGATTGGAGCTCCTCCTGGGTATGTCGGCTACGAGCAGGCAGGGCAACTGACAGAAAAAGTACGCAATCACCCATACTCCATAGTGCTTTTCGATGAAATAGAGAAAGCTCATGCCGATGTATTCAACATATTATTGCAAATACTCGATGAAGGACAGCTGACAGATTCGGCAGGCAGGAAAACAGACTTCAAAAACACCGTGATAATAATGACTTCCAACGTAGGTTCACGCCGTTTGAACGATTTCGGAGTAGGCGTAGGCTTCTCCACTTCGACAAGACAGGAAAATATATCTTTGTTGGAACAAGATGTTATAGAAAAGGACTTGAAGAAAACCTTTGCTCCGGAATTTTTGAACCGAATAGACGAAATTGTCTTCTTCAATTCATTGGGCGATAAGGAGCTTATTCAAATAGTGGATTTGGAATTTGCGAATTTGGCAAAGCGTTTGCAGGAATTGAATTACACATTGAACGTAAGTCTTGCCGCAAAAAAGCATATCATATCCAACACAACGGATAGCAAATACGGCGCAAGACCACTCAGACGAGGCATTCAATCCCTTGTGGAAAACCCTTTGAGCGAACTTTTGCTGCAAAACACTCAACAAAAGGGCGGAGAAATTACCGTGGATTTGAACACCGAGAACGAAAATTCCGAATTGAAAATAGAAATAAACGGAAACAAAGAAGAGAACACTAAATGAAGAGAATAAAGAACTTCCTTGAAGAATTCGGAGCCTATCTGATATTGATGAAAGAGGCTCTTCACCGACCTCAAAACGCTCATGTATTCCGTCGAAAAATGCTTTTTGAGATGAAAGCCTTGGGATTGGACTCCATATTGATTGTTTCCATAATATCCGTTTTCGTAGGAGCGGCTGTAATCATTCAGTTGATTTTGAATTTGAACAATCCTATTTATCCTGATTGGGTTTATGGATTTGCTTCACGAAAAGCCATAATGTTAGAGTTCTCCCCCACCATAATATCTCTTATTTTGGCAGGAAAGTGTGCCTCCCGCATAGCCTCCGAACTCGGTTCGCAGAGAATCAGCGAGCAGATCGACGCTCTTGAAGTGATGGGTGTAAACACTCCCTCCTACCTTATATTGCCTAAGATAGTGGCATCGATGATTTTCTTTCCGCTCTTAATTATTCTGAGTATCTTTATTGCAATATTGGGAGGGGCTTTGGGTGCTGCTATGATGGGCTCTCTGACCATGTATGCATACGTTGAGGGTTTACGATTGGAGTATAGCAATACAGACATGGTATTTGCCATAGTCAAAACCTTTGTAAACGCAATCATAATCTCAACCATAGCTTCATACAGAGGTTACACCTTGAAAGGAGGCTCGGTTGAAGTGGGAGTACAATCCACAAAAGCTGTCGTCCAAAGCAGCATAGTGATAATGATTTTTGATTTGGTGATAACCAATTTATTCATGTAATGGTATGATAAGGGTAGAGAATGTATCGAAATGCTTTAACGGCAAAAAGAGGTTAGACAATGTTTCAACAGAATTTGAACGTGGAAAATGCAACCTTATAATCGGAAAAAGCGGAAGCGGAAAAACGGTATTGATGAAGTGTCTTGTCGGATTGTTTTCGCCTGATGAAGGTAACATACACTTTGATGACAAGATTTTTGGCATATTATCTAAGGAGGAAAAGGCGAATTTGCGAAAAGACATAGGCATGTTGTTTCAAGGAGGAGCTCTTTTCGACTCCATGAATGTGGAAGAGAACATAATGTTTCCCATAAGAATGTTCCAGAAATCGGACTTTAAGACAATGAAAAAGCGTGTCGATTTTTGTTTGGAGCGTGTCAATCTCAGCGGTATCAACAAACTGATGCCTTCGGAACTGAGCGGCGGTATGCAAAAACGTGTTGCCATAGCCAGAGCGATAGCAACACAGCCCAAATACCTGTTTTGCGATGAGCCCAACTCCGGTCTTGACCCTCTTACCTCTATTGTCATCGACAAACTGATAATGGAAATTACCCATGAATACAATATAACCACGGTTGTGAACACTCACGACATGAACTCCGTGATGGAAATAGGCGAAGAGATAAATTTCATCAATCAAGGCAAACTCTGGTGGAGGGGAAGCAACAAAAACGTTTTGTCAACCGACAATCAAGAGTTGAATGACTTTATTTTCTGTTCCGCTCTCACCAAGAAATTACGAGAAAAATAAATATCCGTATCATGAAACACAAATCCACCCGAATACATAAAGGTCTTTTGATTGCCAAACGCAGTTTTCAGGTTATATTGACTGCTTTGATAATAGTCTTTGCCTTTCCTACAAAGTCTTCTTTCAAATATGAATTTACCAAAGGACAGTTTTGGAAACACGAAAACCTGATTTCGCCAATGGATTTCGCCATAAAAAAGACTGACAAGGAAATCAAGCAAGAGGAAAAAGAGATTGAACGAAACAAAAAACTGTTTTTCAAGAAAGATAAAGCATTCGAGAACTCGGCTTTGGAAGAATTCAAAAATGCAAATGCCGAAAAATTGGATTCCAAAAGTCTGAATTTCGCATTGGAAACCATAAAGCGATTATATGCAATAGGAATTTTGCAGAACACCGACGGCAATACACAAAACGATGTAGTGGTGGTGGAGAATAATGTGGCACAAGAATACGATGCAGAGGAGTTCCTCAACTTGCGGCAAGCCACAGAAGAAGCTCAAAGGAAAATAGAGCAAAGCAATCTGCCGAATAAAGAAGAGTTGATCAAGAGCATAACGGAGGGACTTAAAGCAAACCTTCGTTTTGATGCCGATATGACGGCTCAAGTCCTCAACACCCAGCTGCAGGAAATCACTCCGAACAAAGGATTGTTCTATACCGGAGAGCTGATTATAGGAAAGGGCGAACAAATCACCGATGAAAAATACCAAATCCTTTCTTCACTCAAACAGGAATACGAAGGACAAAATGTGTCCAAGACAAAGCAATATACCATAACTCTGGGACAATTCCTCCTTGTAGTCATTGCCCTTACGGCAATGATGTTATTCATCAATCACAGTAACAAAGAAGCCTTCAAAGACAACAGAAAAGTACTTCTTATTCTCTTTGTCATTCTCTTTATGAACCTTATAATGGCAGGTGTCATGTTTATAAATCCCAAATACATCTATGCCGTTCCTCTATGTATCACTCCTATAATAATAAGAACCTTTTTCAATACCAAGACTGCCCTTTACGTCTTCCTTGTCAGCATAATCATAATAGGATTTGCCGTACCCAACAGCTTTGAATTTGTATTCTATCAGCTTATAGCGGGCATGATGGCAATCGTAAGCATAGAACATTCGGACAAACGCTCTAATTTCCTTCTTACAAGTCTCTTCATATTCGCCAGCTATGCCCTTATATATATAGCGACCACCCTCATACAGAATATGGAATTGAATCAACTCGAATGGCAACGTTTCGTGATGTTTGCAATCAATGCCATAATGGTTCTCTTCTGCGTTCCATTCGTCATAATCTTGGAAAAGATGTTCAACCTTTTGAGCGACTTTTCCTTAATCGAATATACAAACACCAATACCAAAATTCTGAGAGAACTTTCCGTCAAAGCCCCCGGCACATTTCAGCATTGCGTTCAAGTAGCCAACATAGCAGAAGACCTGATACACGAAATCGGAGGCAATGCAATGCTTGCACGAGCCGGAGCCTTGCACCATGACATCGGCAAGATACTTATTCCCATGTTCTTTGTGGAAAATCAAAACACAGGTTTCAACCCTCATGACGAACTATCTTACGAAGAGTCTGCCCAAATCATAATTTCTCACGTTACCAATGGCGTTGCATTGGCAAAAAAGTACGGATTACCGGAACAAATAGTCGATTTCATACGCACCCATCACGGTACGAGCAAAACAAAATACTTTTACAACAAACAACTTGCCGAATTTCCCGACATGCCGATAGATGAACAGAGTTTCACCTACCGAGGTCCGAGACCGTTCTCCAAAGAAACGGCAATAGTAATGATGGTAGATAGCGTGGAAGCTGCTTCTCGAAGTCTGAAAAACCATTCCGAAGAAGCCATATCGGCATTGGTTGACGGTATTATAGATTCTCAAATAGCGGACGACCAATACTCCAATTCCTATATAACATTCAGAGACGTAAACAAGGCAAAAAGCATTTTGAAAAAGAAACTGCAAAGCATTTATCACGTCAGAATAGAATACCCCGTAAGCAAGAAATAAACATGGAAGCAATGATACTCGCAGCCGGCATGGGAACACGTCTTATGCCTCTGACCAAGGATAAACCGAAAGCACTTGTGGAAGTGGCAGCTTGCACTCTGCTTGAAAGAAATATAAGAAAGATGATAAGTTTCGGCATAAAGCATATTGTCATCAATACTCACCATTTTCCGGAACAAATACATGAACACATCAAAAGAAAACAATACCCTGCCGATATTTACTTCTCCGATGAGAAGGAGGAACTGCTTGACACCGGAGGAGGCTTTCTGAACGCAGAAAGGTATTTCACCAAAACCCAAACCATACTTCTGCACAATGTGGACATCATCAGCGACATCGATTTCAAACAACTTGAAAGCCGATTGCAGAAAGAAGAAGCCCTTGCCCTGCTTTGCGTCAGCCAAAGGCAGACAGACAGGCATTTGCTCTTCAATAAAGACAATCAGCTCTGCGGAAGAGATAACCGACGCAGCGGAACGACACATCTTGTCGGCGACGGAAAAGCCGAACACGCCTACGCATTCAGCGGAATCCACCTTATGCAAGCCGACATCTTCAATTATTTTACGCTGAAAGGCAGCTTCTCCATCTTGGAACAATACCTCTTACTTGCCGACCGCTATCCTATACGTCCCTTTCTTCATAGTGCGGAAAATTGGTACGATGTCGGCAAAATCGACAGCCTTAAAACAATAGAAAAAGCCTTGAAAAAGCAAGCGAAGTACTGAAAATCCGAGAAAAAGTTTTGTCCTGTGAACGATAAATAGTATTTTTGTAGTCATAAACGAGAATAAATCAGAATATAATATGAAAAGAAGAGCAGCTAAATTATTGTCCCTATTGGCATTGTTGGCAACAACGCAGGCATATTCCCAAATCACCCCTCATACAACGGCGGATTACCGATTGTTCGGCTATCCTCAACAAGTCAGATACATGAAATTTGAATCCGACTCCAACTTGAAAAATCAACGCACAAGCTTCATTGAGGACTACCAACTGACATTCGACAACCAACGCCGCCTTACAGAACGCACTAACTATATAGACGGAAAACAAGACCGCCATTGCAAGTTCGAGTACGACAATAACAGACACCTTGCCAAGGAAACACTTATGGAAGCCGATAACAAAATAGTTTCCATCACCGAATACAATTACAATTATCTCGGACGAGTATCTCAGATAACCACAGTCGAATATCCGCAAAGCAGAGGCGGAGCCAATACCGTCGTAAGGCAGGAGATATACGAATACAATACAAAAGGACAACAAATAAAACAAACCATAAGTTCGGACAATAACAAAGAAAGTCGCACTACGGAATTTTTCTACGGTCCCCAAGACAGCCTTATTTATTCCATAACGAAATACTCTTACAACAATCACGTTGACAAAACCACATATAAAAGAGACTTCAAGCACAGCCTGATTGAGAAAACGGACGTACGCAACGACAAAACAATACGCCGCGAAACCTATAACTACAACGACAAAGGCTTGATTGACAAAAAGGAAATCTATAACGGCAAAAACAAAAAATTACTCACCTATACATACGCATACGATCAACACAACAACCTCACGGAAGAGATTGCAGTAAACGACAGAGGCGTAAAGACAATAGAATACTACTATAAGTATGAGAAAGACAAGTATTTCAACTGGACAAAACGCACAGTATATGATGTTTGGGACGTGAAGTACACCGAAATCCGCAAAATAGACTATCTTGACAAAGAACATTGGTACGAAGACCTCAAAGACGAAGACACGAAACGCATAGTCAAAGACCTTGAAAAATAAACCTGTCTGAACACCACACGTACAAGAATATATCTTCTTCATCATAGCTTTACCATTATTACCATTGCAATAAATGTACGGCTATTTTGACAAAACCTCTTCCGAAATCTTTTGACACAAGGGAAAGGAGAGTATTCAGATTTGACTTTTTTGACCATGCTTTTTGATAATAAACACTGGCCTATTTGGGAAAATCCAATGAGGTAGGTTGATATAATAAAACGGGCGTAGAAATTTCTGGAAATTTCTACGCCAAAACTCTTTTATTATCGAGTTAAACTATCCTTTAATAGTTCTACTCTTTGAGTTTTCTCAGAGGTACGCATTCTTCTTTTACTGTCGTTTCTTTTGAAGTGCCGGAACCTTTTGTTTGATTATAACTTCCTCCTACTCCAAACGATTTTCCTACTTCTGCTTTTGCTCCAACTGCATTAGATTTTGACTCTTCGGTTTTAGTTGTAGTTGTTCGTGATGTAGGTCTGAACCGTCCTTCTTCACCATTTTTGTAACATGTATTATTTTGCTTATCTTCTTGAGCTTTCTTTTGTTTAGCTTCCTTTTGATAAGCGTTTGTAAGAACACCTTGTGCGTTCGTTGCAACTGAAATTCCTATAACAGCCGCCAACATTAAAAATACTTTTTTCATCTTTCTAAACTGTTTTAATTTGTCAAATATTGAAATTTCGCCATATCAACAGAAAGTGGATTTGTTTGTTGTAATTTTGTTTCTGTATTATGGCATTTTACACTGTTACTTTCTGATTAAATGATTCCTAATATCGATATTCCTCAGGCGCTGTTGCATTCCAACCTCGCCTGAAACCCTCCTGAAAATCAGGATCATTCATCATAGCACATGATTGGAAGCCTATGGAAATTACCAATAAGGCAACCAATAAAGCAACTTTCTTCATTTTTTGAACTTGTTATTTTCTTTTGCCCAAGTCCCTGAGGCGATACTTTTTTCTGATTTTCTTTGACTTGCGGGCATAAAAAAACGTGGGACTTTTTTTCTTATCAGTTGTACGAGGTCTTCGACTACCTAACCAATCAAATAAGTAAAGCCCACGAGGTTTATCGTGAGCGTTTACCACTTTACCTTGATTGGTTTTTTGTCGAAAGGGTCGAAGTTTCGTACAACTCAAGTATAAGTAATAACGCTTTATTATGTCATTAAATTCGCAATAAATTTTCTCTGTGTTCTTTGTCTCCTTGCTTTACCTCCTTGTTACACGGTTAATAAACTCTTGTATATTATCTACATTTCACGTTGCAAAGATAAACACTTTTCGGACAATAGCAAAATTCTTAGCAGAATATTATACTTTATATTGCCCTTTTCGTCCACAAAATTGCTTTATCCCTTATCCCACAACGAAAAACACTATGCCATTACTCACAAAGCTTACCTCAAAATCAAATGCACTTATAATTTGGCAATTCTAACAAGCAAATCGGCATGAACCAAATAGAATGCAAGGAGAATAAAACCGGCTCTAAAAAAGATATGAGACTTAATAATAGCATTTTCACTTTGTCAGACTTGGAGTTTTCAAACATAAGATAAAGGAAAAAAATAGCGAAAGCACCCCCTTTCTGCAACAGCTTTACAGCAAATGCAGAAAGGGGAAAGCCGTTTCATTAAAATGAATCGGCGTAAAAGAAAAATAAAACGGCGTAATAAAATCGTGAAAGACCGCTTGCAGTAACAGAGCTGCACAAAGCAATATCGGCAAAGAGAATTACAATAGAACATTTGGCAGTTTCAATAATATTTCTTTACTTTGCAAAGTGAAAATATTCAAAACACCAACAGGAAAAGAGATATGAAGTTTATCTTACGAACATTACAATTAATACTGTTACTTCTTATTTCAAGCAGTATTTATTCACAGGAAACGGATTTTATCACAACGAAATATGTAAAAGCAGGATACGACTACACCCTTCCGAATGATGCAATAGACACATTCATATACATTCGAACGAATGATGTTGCAGAACTATCAAAAATGTTGCAAGGTCGTAATAAGGTTAAAGCCTTTGTTATTCAAAGTACTGTATTGACGAAAGAATTGATGGATACAATTCTTTCACGAGAGTTCTGTGAATTATATATCGACAATACCTACATAATGGACGCTACAGCATTGTTTGAGAACCTTATTTTCCAGAAAGAATTACGTGTCCTATATTTCAGACTTTGCAACCTTTACGAAATTCCGGAGGCAGCATGTTGTCTGAAAAAACTTCAGAGATTGGAAATAAACTATTGCTTTATTGATATTTTACCGGCATATTTATCCGGTTTGAATCATCTGAAATATTTGGGAGTAAGAAATTCACACCTTAGAAAAGTATCTGACGATTTCATCAACCCCAACATTGTTGTTTTGGACGTTTCTTCCAATAATTTTTACAACGGTTTTCCATTTGCAATATGCAATCTCAGCGGTTTGGAATGTCTTGATTATTCTTTCAACTCTTCCTATCCGGAAGGTGATTGCAATATTGAATATTTAGAGAACTTGCAGGAAATAAATCTGAGAGGGTGTGGCTTGAAAGAATTTCCATCATGTTTGCTTTCGCTTCCCAATCTCGAATGTTTGTATTTAGGTGTAAATCGCATAGAAAATTTTCCCGAGGATTCGATAAAACTCTCGAAACTCAAATTCTTAGAGTTCTATGGTGAAAGCTATAAAAACAACAAAGAGAAAGTTGATGCATTTAGGGGAAATGCAGGAAGTGATATGATTATTGATACATTTGAATTGCCTGACAACTGTTGGTAAATTCTAACAAGCAAAGCGGCATGAACCAAATAGAATGCAAGTAGAATAAAACCGGCTCTAAAAAAAGATATGAGACTTTATAATGGCACTTTCACTTTGTCAGACTTGGCGTTTTCAAACATAAGACAAAGGAAAGAAATAGCGAAAACACCTTAATGGGTTTTCTTGATAAAGCATAGACAATTCGGAAGACTGTTAAGTGCTTATGCTTCGAGTTCGTATTGCGAGAGAAAGATGTATTAAAAGAAGAACGGGGCTTGAAATTTTCTATCAAGCCCCGTTTCCTTACTATCTGAATATGCCGAAAGATGAATTATCGGCACTTTTGGTAGGTATGTTCAGGTATAATTTGACTTGGAATGTGTTCAGATGTACTTTTTCCAAAGAAAGGTTCTTGTTGATTTCGTTCAATCCGAACATATAGCCCAATTCTAAACTTAAAGCGTTCATTGTCGCTGACGCCATGATACCTATGGAATGGGATTTCAAGGAATGCCCTTCTGTAATGATGTTATCAAATTGGTATCTCGGACCTGCTGCGAAACTCAATGCATTATCCATCAAGTATAGGAACGGATATTCCACGTTGAGACCTGCTGCGCAGGCTTGTCCTCCTGCTTGCGGAACTTCAAGTGAATAATCTGCCGCAATAATCACCGGACCGGTTTTGATGGAAGCTCCAAGATTGATAAAAGGAGCATCATTTGACTTTGCAAAATCCAGGTTGTAATGCTTGAAACCGGCACCTGTACGCAAGCTGATTTCAAAATTGTCTTCTGACTTTTCTTGTTGTGCATTCAAAGCACTGCCGAAGCAAAGAGCCAATATCAATGCAACGACTTTTAATCCATGAAAATGATTCATAATAACAGTATTTTTAAAATTTAACGTGGCAAAGATACGCTCTTTTTCTCGGATAGCCAAACAAAGTTCCTGTTATTTTTATACATAACAGCTTTTGATTTGATTATCAAATAGGTAATAAGAACTGTTTGATAAGAGCAAACAACTTGTTTACCAATAAAAACAACCGAAAAATACTTTTATCGAATGCTGAAACTTCTTCAAGGAAATCAGATATGTATCAAGATTCTGACAAAACGCCGTTTGAGTTTCCTCAAATGACGTTCTAAAAAATTCTTCCGCCGTCCCTGAAAAATAGAACGCCGAAAGAAAAAATTAGAGCGGCGTTCCGGAAAATCGAAACGGCGTTCTGTTTTTCTCTTTGTAAGAGGCTGAAAAGCGGCTCTTTCCAAGCATGACAGATGAGTAAGAGGAAATTTCGTACCTTTGCAAAGTTTTTTTTCGGAGGGAATGTTTATGAAATGGGATTTCAAAGGGGTTTTCGAGCCTAAGTTCTTTGAGCTGTTGCGTTCAAGAACCTATTCCAAAGATTCGTTTTTCAAGGATTTCACGGCAGGAATTATTGTAGGCGTTGTTGCCATTCCTCTTGCCATTGCCTTTGCCATTGCTTCGGGAGTAAGTCCGCAACAAGGTTTAATAACAGCCATTGTAGGCGGAGCGATAATCTCCATGCTCGGAGGCTCACATGTTCAAATCGGAGGGCCCACCGGGGCTTTCATTGTTATTATTGCAGGTATCATAAGCCAATACGGTTTCAACGGATTGATGATTGCCACCTTTATGGCAGGCGTGATATTGATATTGATGGGACTTTTGAAGATAGGAGATATAATAAAGTTCATGCCCTATCCCATAATCGTAGGCTTTACTTCGGGCATTGCTCTCACCATATTTTCCACTCAAATGAAGGATTTCTTCGGATTGACGGCATTGGACGGGGGAGTGCTTGCTGTTCCATCGGGATTTGTGGAAAAATGGAAATGCTATATAGAACACTTTTCCACAATCAACCCTTTTGCAACGGCAATGGCAGTCTTTACGGTGGCAATAGGATTTCTTTGGTCAAAGATTACGAAAGTCATACCGGGCAGTCTGATTGCCATAATAATTTGTACGATAGCTGCAATAGTGTTGAAGAATTACGGAATAGAGCTTGCAACCATAGGAAGCGTCTATCCTGAATTGGCAGGCGGCGTTGCATTGCCGCAAGCCGAAGTGCCGGCAATAGACATAAAGGCAATACGAATGCTGATTTCGCCTGCCTTTACGATAGCGGTGCTTTGTGCGATAGAAAGTCTTCTTTCCGCAATGGTGGCAGACGGAGCCACGGGAAAGAAACATAATTCCAATACAGAGCTTATAGGTCAAGGCGTTGCCAATGCGGTATTACCATTGGTTGGAGGCATACCTGCCACGGGTGCAATAGCCAGAACTATGGCGAATATCAACAACGGCGGTCGTACACCTGTTGCCGGTATTGTTCATGCGGTATTTCTATTGTTGGTTTATTTGTTTCTTATGCCTTTGGCAGCCAATATACCATTCGCATGCTTGGCAGGAATTTTGGTAATCGTCTCTTACAATATGAGCGAATGGCGTTCCTTCAAAGCAATATTCAGAAACCCGAAAAGCGATGTGGTGGTGCTTTTGATAACTTTCTTTCTCACTGTAATTTTCGACCTTACCATAGCCATAGAAGTGGGCTTGCTCATAGCCTTTGTGCTTTTCATCAAACGTGTTATGGAGACTTCATCGATCAAAGTTATAGAAGATGAATTGCAAAGGACGGAAGACCCCGAGTCGGACAGTGTTTATGAAAAGGTAAACAAGAATGTACAGATTTATGAGATAGACGGACCGTTCTTCTTCGGCATTGCGAACAAATTCGACGAACTTGCATCGGAAACAACTTCAAGAAAGCCGAAAGTGAGAATAATTCGTATGAGAAAGGTTCCTTTTATAGATTCGACGGGATTGAAGAACCTTCGTTCCCTTTGCAATAAGAGTAAACGAGAAAGGATACAGATTATTCTGAGCGGGGTAACCGATGAGGTGTATCAGGTTTTGGATAAGAGCGGATTTGCAGACGAACTCGGTAAAGAGTTCATCTTCGACCATATTTCAAAGGCTTTGGATAAGGCAAACGAGCTTACAAATCCGGAGCAAACCCTTTCATTGAATGAATAAGAGAAATGCTAATCTGATATTTGCTCTTATGTGCATTGCGGCGGCTGTTCTGATGTTCGTCGATTGCATTGTGGGAGCTTCTTCTTTGAAAGCAGACAAAGCTTTGCAAGCTTTACTTTCACCCTTGGGCGTTTCTTTGCCCGGATTGGGTCTTGCAGATGAAACGGAACGCTATATCGTCCTTTCTTTAAGACTGCCCCGTGTTCTCTTTGCAGCCGTTTCCGGTGCAGGATTGGCAGTTTGCGGCTTGGCTTTCCAGTCTATTTTTCGCAATCCTTTGTCAGACCCTTATATCTTGGGCGTCAGTTCCGGAGCTTCTTTGGGTGCGGCAACGGCAATCGTTCTCGGAGCGGAGGGATTTGTCCTCGGAATAGGAATGAGCAGCTTTTTTGCTGCAATCCTTACGGTATTTGTAATTATCAAAATAGCCTCTTATGGCAACAGGATACACACTTCAACCCTGCTTTTGGCAGGAATATCAATCAATTTCCTTATTTCATCGGTCATATCCTTGCTTGTAGTCTTAAATCGTGAGCAGATGACAAAAATAATCTTCTGGACGATGGGAAGCCTTTCCTATATAAATACGACGGATTTGGCAATGGTATCCGTATGTGTGGCAATAGGCATCTTCACGGTGCTGTTTCATGCAAGAGACTTGAACGCTTTGTTGATAGATAATCAGACGGCACAAAGCCTCGGAGTGAATGTGGAACACACAAAACGCATTATACTCTTGGTTTGCACCCTGATGGTCAGTGCAATCGTTTCTTGCAGCGGAGTAATAGGATTTGTGGGTTTGGTTGTGCCGCACATGGTCAGACTTATCATAGGGGCGGATAACAGAAAACTCCTTCCTTTCTCTATTGTAGGCGGAGTGATTTTTATGACTCTCGGAGACATTCTCTCCAAAGTAATCATTCCGCCGTCCGAAATACCCCCCGGAAGCATAACCGCCCTGATTGGAGCTCCCTTCTTCATATATCTGCTTTTCAATTCCAAAAAACAACTCAATAAATGATAGAAGTAAAGAGTCTGAACTACAGTGTAGGAAAGCGGAAAATACTTTCCGATTTGTCATTCACTTTGAAGAGAGGTTGTTTCTGCGGAATAATAGGCAATAACGGCTCGGGAAAGACGACCCTGCTGCGATGCCTCACGAGAAATCATGATGTCGAAAAAGGAATGATAAGAATTGCCGGCAAGGATATTTGTTCCTATTCCTTCAAAGACTTGGCGAAACAAACAGCCTTTGTTCCGCAGCGGACGGAACTTATGTTCGACTTCTCGGCTCATCAAATCGTTCTCATGGGACGCCAACCCTACCAAAAACCACTCTATTCCGACAGTGCGGAAGACCTGAAAACAGTAGAGGAAGCAATGAAACAAACCGACACATGGCACCTTCGCGATGCCAATGCGAGAAATCTGAGCGGCGGAGAGTTTCAAAGAGTAATCATAGCGAGAGCCTTGGCACAGCAAACACCCATACTGATGTTGGACGAGCCGGTCAGCAACTTGGACATACACCATCAATTCGAGATAATGTCGCTTTTGCAAAGTATCAATGCCGAAGGTCGCAGCATATTGATCGTCCTGCACGATTTGAACCTTGCCATGCAGTATTGCAAGCAAATCCTGCTTATACAAAACGGCAAAGTAGGAGCTTACGGGGAAACAAAAGAAATACTGACAAAAGAAAACATAGAAAAACACTTCGATGTAAAAGCAGAAATCATAGAAAAACAAAACAATCTGCACTCTTCGCACATCATAATGGCTCGTTCCGAAAAATCATTATAAAACAACAACTTACCCGAAAGGGCGTTTTAGAAAACTCAAACGGCGTTCCGGAAAATTAGAACGCCGAAAGAATTTTTTCTTTCGGCGTTTCGGTATTCTGTAATGTTGTTTCGGTATTTTCTTATTGTTTTAATTCGGAGACTTTTTGCATATCGGCAGCGGCTTTGGCTTTTTCCCCTTTCTTCTCGTATGCTTTGGCACGGTTGGAATATGCTTGCCAGAAAGTGCTGTCGGCTTTGATGGCGGAGGAGAAGCATTCTATTGCAAGGTCATAGTCATGCTTGTATTCGTAATTGATATAGCCTACATTGTGCAGGGCGTCTGCATGGTCGGGTTTTATATCCAGTATTCTCTTGTACATATCCAATGCCTGTTGTTGGGCATTGTGTTCTTGGTAAAAAAGAGCCAGGTTGTACATTGCGTTGATGTTTTTCGGGTTTATGTTGATGGTACTCTTCAAGTATTCTACCGCCAAAGGGTCTCCCTTTACGGCATAAAGGTTTCCCAATTCCTCGAAAGCCTGTTCGTAATCGCTTTTCAGTTCCACTGCTTTCTTGAAATCGGCAACGGCTTTGAGTGTATCGCCCTGCTCTTTCATTGCCCAGCCTCTTATAAAATATGCCTTGGCTTCGTTCTTGTTCAAAAGCATTGCCTGTTTGATGTTGAACATGAGCTTATCATAGTCCTTCATGTAAAGGCTTAACTCTGCCGATTTCAAATAAGCGTCCAAGCATTTGCCGTTTGTCTCTATCGCTTTCTGCAAAGAATTGAATGCAAGGGCGGTCTCGCCTTGTGCAAAGAGAATATCCGCTTGCAAAACGTAGTATTCGGCACGCTTTGGCGACAAAGCAACGGCTTTTTGTATGTTCGATAAAGCCTCATGTGTATCTTCCGACTTCAAAAACACTTCCGCACGTTTGTAATACAGCTCACTGTTTTTCGGTTCTTTGCGGATTTTAGCATCTAAAAAAGCTATTTGTTCCGTCAAAGGCAATTTGTCCAAATCGACAGGCTTATCGGAATTACTGCAACCGATAAGCAAAGCGGCAAAAGCCGACAAGATAAAAGTTTTCTTCAAGTTTATCATGATATTACACCTATGTAAAACGCTTGCAAAGATAAGACAAAACGCCATTCCGTACAAGCAAAAAGGCAAATCGGGCGAAATTTGTGGCAAAAGCCCTTGGCAATCAAAAAAAATATGATAACTTTGCAAGGAATTTCGGGGCGGAAAGTCCGCAGAGCCGAAGCAGTACAATAAAATCAAATCAAAACATGGTTAAAGCACATAACTTTAATGCAGGTCCCTGCGTATTGCCTAAGAAAGCAATCGAATCTGCAATCGAAGCAATAAGAAACTTCGATAACACGGGAATAGGAATATTGGAAATCTCACACCGTACACCCGGTTGGGAAAGAGTGATGGCAGAAACAGAACAGTTGTGGAGAGATTTGCTTCACATTCCGGAAGATTATGCCGTATTGTTCCTCGGAGGCGGAGCTTCAACACAATTCTTCACTGTTGCAGCCAACCTTTTGAACAAAAAAGCAGCTTATCTTCAAACAGGAGTATGGGCAAAGAAAGCAATCAAGGAAGCAAAGTTCTATGGAGAAGTTGAAGTAGTCGCTTCATCTGAAGACAAGACTTATTCATACATTCCGAAAGGATACACAATCCCTACGGACGCAGATTACTTCCATATAACAACCAACAACACAATCTACGGTACCGAAATAAAATATGATATGGACAGTCCCGTTCCTTTGGTTGCCGATATGAGTTCCGATATCATGTCAAGACCTGTCGATGTCAGCAAATACGCCCTCATTTACGGTGGTGCACAAAAGAATGTCGGCCCCGCCGGAGTAACATTCGTCATAGTGAAGAAAGACATCTTGGGCAAGGTAGAAAGAAAACTTCAAACCATGGTGGACTATCGCACACATATCGGAGAGGAAGCGAAGAATCGTTCCATGTTCAACACTCCTCCGGTATTCCCTATCTTCGTTATGCACGAGACATTGAAGTGGGTAAAAGAAGAAATGGGCGGAGTAGAAGGCATTCACAAGATAAATGAAGAGAAAGCCAAAATGTTGTACGACGAAATCGACAGAAACAAAATGTTCGTCGGTACGGCAGAGAAGGAAGACCGTTCCATAATGAACGTATGCTTCGTAATGGCAAAAGGCTACGAAGACAAACAAGACGCATTCATGGCATTTGCGAAAGAAAGAGGCATGGTCGGCATAAAGGGACACCGTTCCGTAGGCGGCTTCCGTGCATCCATCTACAACGCATGCCCTGTCGAATCCGTTAAGGCTTTGATAGCTTGCATGCAAGAGTTTGAAAAACTAAACGCATAGTCGAAAAACAGAACGACAGAACCGTAAGGCAAAATTCTGATTTCCTTCGGTTCTGTTTTTTTAATTTTCCCGTTCAAGCGAAACGGCTTTTCGGTGGAATGAAATGCCGGAAGAAAAAATTGAAACGCCTTTTCATTTTATTCAAACGCCCTTTCGCCAACACCTTGACTTTCTTGCAGAAAAACCGGCAGGCATTTTGCCTTGTCCTTTCACCCGCATGAAGCCGCAGGCAGGGAAAAGAGAAAAAGAAATCAGAGAAACAAAAAAACAAATTTGAGATATGACAAAAGTATTGGTAGCGACAGAAAAGCCATTCGCAAAGGCAGCTGTCGATGGAATAAGAAAAATAGTAGAAGGAGCAGGCTTTGAATTGGCTCTTTTGGAAAAATACACAGACGTTAACGACTTCTACAAAGCAGTCGAGGATGCAGACGCTTTGATAGTGCGTTCCGATAAAGTTACAAAGGAAGTTATCGACCACGCAAAGAAGTTGAAAATCATTGTTCGTGCCGGAGCCGGCTTCGATAACCTTGACCTTGCAGCCTGCACGGCAAAAGGCATAGTTGCAATGAACACACCCGGTCAGAACTCCAACGCCGTAGCCGAATTGGCGATAGGATTGATGATTTACATGGCAAGAACAACTTTCACACCTGCAACAGGAAGCGAATTGAAAGGCAAGAAAATCGGTATCCACGCTTACGGAAACGTAGGACGTTTGGTAGCAGAAAAAGCAAAAGCCATGGGAATGCAGGTTTGTGCCTTTGACCCATTCGTTCCGGCCGACAAAATGGAAGCAGAAGGCGTTAAGGCAATGCAAACAATCGAAGAGCTTTACTCAAACTGCGATTACGTATCATTGCACATACCGGCAAACGACCAAACAAAGAACTCCATCAATTACGCATTGCTTTCAAAAATGCCAAAAGGAGCATGCTTGGTTAACACAGCAAGAAAAGAAGTCATCAACGAGGCAGACATGGCAAAGCTGTTGGCAGACCGTCCGGACTTCAAGTACGTTACCGACATAGCAGCAGGCAACAGCGAAGAACTTGCAGCCTTTGCACCACGTTACTTCGCAACCCCTAAGAAAATGGGAGCCCAAACAGCAGAAGCAAACTTGAATGCAGGCTTGGCAGCAGCCAACCAAATCGTCGATTTCATCAAGAACGGCGTAACCAAGTTCCAAGTAAACAAATAGGATTTCATAATCCGAAAACTTTTAGCGGCGAAGCAATATAGAATTGCCTCGCCGCTTTTCTTTTCAGACCTCAAAACCACAAGCCAAAAAGCAAGTAAAAGCAAGAAAATTCAAGAAATCCTCTCTTCTTTCATGAATAAGTCCGGAGGTAGCGTCAAAATCATTTGTATAGACTTGAAAGTGGAGCAATCGGACTTACAAAGAATTGCTTTTCCCATACATTGAAAATCATTCTATTGCAAATATCAGATTCGAAACAGCGTTCCGGCAGTGTCTGAACTTCGTTTTGAGAGCAAAAAGACATTTTTTTGCATCCGCTTCTCCGAAATCCATATCAAAAGCACCGTTTTCCCGAAAACCGAAGTCGCTTTCAGGCTTTATCCTTACCGATATACTCTGAATCTATGGCACATTTGCCGCCGTCTCTGAAATAAATACTGCCGTTTCGGGAAAAGAAAACAGGATTATCCGGATGTACTTCAATGAAAGGAGCCTCCTCCTTATCCTCTATAATGATGTCATAATAGAAATCCGGAGATAATTTCCGCAGTGTCGAAGGCAGAAAAACACGCTTCGGATAAAAAAAAGTCTCGGACTCTATTTCCGTAACACCCTCCGGAACGATGATTTCATCAATATACCATGGCAAAGAGCAGCAACCGAACTTTATTATCGAAGAAGGAATGTCGAGTTTTCCGTCTTTAAGCATCACATAGTTGAAGCAAAAATCCGGCAATTCGGTCAAATTCTCCGATAATTTTATCCTTTCCAAGTAATCACAACACTCAAAAGCACTCTCGCCAAGGTCATTAACGCTATCAGGTAACACAAGTTCCCTGATGCCGGAGTTTCCAAAAGCATAATCATCTATGCTTTCCAAGCCCTCATTAAGGCGTAAATGAGTCAACATATCATAGGTACAGCACGCAAATTCGCCTATATGCTTCACATTTCCCGGAATAACCAACTCCGAAGCAGGAGGAATGTGAACCAAAACCGCTCCATCTTTGGAGAAAACACTGTCGTTCTTGACCATAAATTCATTCAAACCATAATGTAAATGATTCAAATAAATCTTTTCAAAAACCATAAGAGGCTTCCAAAAGTCCCACAAATTACATACCAAAATTTCGCGATACGGGAGCACTTCGTCATCATACATACTCTCCTTTACCGAGAAATCATCAAGGATAATCTCCTTATACGCATCATATTCAAAGGCTTTTGCAAATGCTTCTGCCTGTTCGTAAGTTACATTTCCGTTGATGATAATTCGTTCAACCCTCTGATTTACCTCTCTCCAAGAAGCATAATCGCAGGAATTAAGTGTAAAATGTGCTTCAATCATAAAAATCACCTATCTTGAAAACCGCAAAGATAAAAATTATATCCGACCTAAGCATAACGAGAAGCAACGAAACCTCAAAGCAAAACCGAAAAAACCGCAAAGCGAACTGTTAAAACAAAAGGCTGAAATCAAAAGAGAAAGGACAATATTTGTTGGGCAATAGGATTGAAATCCTATCATTGCACCTCCTCTGTCTATGACAATTCGGCTGCCTATCGAACTTACTTGGGCTTAGAGAAGCGACAATCCCTCGGCAACTTCGGCGTTTACGTATGTTTTATTGTCGTAAATCTTATATAGTTCCATCACATTCAGAGGTGAAAGATTGGGTATTAGGACATTGACTCCGCATTGTAAACCCATAATCCGACCTTTCAGGTCTATGCTTCCGAACGCTTTGGGCGAGAGAATGAGGGCTTGGGAAACATAAGCCTCATTATCGAAATCGTTCTCAGCCTTAATGCAACCGCCCCTGCTGTTCTTGGGCAAAAGATGTTTGATGATGAGAAATAAAAGGTCTTATCCCAATCATATCCGGGCGGATTTGTTGTAGAAAACGGAGGTCTGCATCAGGCGTTGCAGTCTTTGATGCAGTCTTCCAAGCATATAGCAGATGTCCTTATCGGAATACGCCACATCTTCGCCTCCCTGCAAAACAAGAATCCTGAATCCAATTCATAAGCCTGCTTTGCACAATCCAAAACCTGCTCGTTTATTAAGCAATAAGGGCTGATTTCACTATTCGATACAGGAATTCCGAGTAGAAACAGTTGTTTTTCAGTGTTACTAATACTTCGTTTTAATTGTTGTTTTGTTTGGTTGCTTTTATCGGGGTGAGGATAAGATGTTTGAGTTTGCTTAGAAATGGACGCAGTTTTCGTTTGAGGGTTTGGAGAAGCGGGGTTTTGGTGTATGCTTTGGTGCATTTTATGAATGCTGTGCTTTGAAGGTCGTGCAGATATTGGGCTTTCTTTGGGTGAGGCAGGGCGGAGTGTTCCATGGCAGGGTTGGAGGCTGAGATGTATTCGTATTTGCTTGGCGTTAGTTCGATTTTTCTTTCGTCGAAGAAGTATAGCAATGAGGTGTTTCTTATCAAGAGGCAACTCACTCCTTTGTCATCGTCCGTTTGTGGGTGATGCTTGTCAACGCCCCAGTAGTCGCCGACTGTGATGTCGCTTTGTGAGACAAAGCCTTTGGCAGGGCAGTTGTGGCATGAGTTTCTAAGTGTCAGATTTGCAAGAAAGGCTTTCAAATAAGGGTCATCGTACAGATTTTTACGGTAAATTGTTTCGTTGTTTGCTTTTATCTTCATGCAGTATCTGTGCCATGAGTAATCTTTATTACGAAATTCTACGCTGCTTAGCTCCTCTGCTGCAATGCCTTGCCGTTCGCATATCTCTCTCAGGTATTTCCGCCAAAGGGCAGGCGAAGGCACTCCGTGGCATATTACTTCCATTGTTATCAATCCCTCGTATTTTTTGCCGAGAAAGGCTTTCAGTCCCATGATTTGGCAGCCTGTCCCTGCGAAGAGCAGTTTTCTGCCTTCGGACAGGTATTTCTTTATCTTATGGAAGCAATCATTCATATCGGATTGTACATACTTGGAGCCGAGAAAGGCAGGCAGGTCTGCCTTGTCGGTACAGAAATCATGCACCAAGTGCAGGGGTGAAGCAAAACGAGCTGCACATACCACGCCTCCCTCCTCCAAGATGCTCTCTGCCAAAAGGCTGAATACGCCTCCCGAAGAGGATTGTTTTCTACGGACTTCGTCTCTCAACTTTGCGGCAAAGACTGTTTCCGGAGGGCTTTGCGGCGAATGTTTTGCAAGAACAGGGCATACCTTTTCGCATAATCCGCAGTTGTTGCAGCTTTCCGCTTCTGCCACGGGGTGGAGAAATCCCTCCTTGCTTTCTTTCATCGAGATGCAATGCTTGGGACAAATGGCAAAGCAGGCACTGCAACCACAGCACCTTGCTTCCGATACTTTATTTATTACCGACATTTCTTCTGTGTTTGAATATTTTAGGAAGCATTCCTCCGAATAAATCTTTCTCGTAGCGGTTCATGGAAGCAAACCAAAAGACAGGGATATAGATAAGACTGAAAAGCATTATCGCAATCAGCAAACGGAGATAGCTGTCGATGACGCATTGTTGTATTATGAAGTAAGCTGCTATGCTTAGGGCAATAGGTGCAATGGACATCTTCGTTATTTCTTTCCAAAAGCCTGCAATATCCAAGTGAATGCGTTTTTGGTAATATACATTCATTACAAAGCCCTGTCCCAAAAGCAGAGCTGCCGCCGTGGCTGTTGCACAACCCAATGCTCCGTAGCGTTGCGATAAAGGCAGAGAGCAAAGAAAGGATACGATAGCTATGATGACGTAGCTTACACAACGGAAACGCATTTGGTTTCTTGCCTGCAATATGGTTATTCCGACGTTTTGAATAAGAGGAACGAGCAGTGGAAAGAAGAAAAGGAGACAAATGTAATACGCATCATCGTAGCTTTTGCCCACCCAAAGGTTTATGAACTGCCTGCCGAAGAGGGTGAAGCCTGCAAGTACGAAGCTCATCACCAGAAACTGCAAACGTCCCATTCTGATGAACAAATCGCTTACAGCCTTGTCCTGTCCGCCAACTGCAAGCATGGATGTGATTTTCGGAAGCAATACTCCCGAAATTGCAGTAGAGAAAGACATATACATTTGTTGCAACTGAATGGCTATTCCGTAGACCGCAACTATTTTCGCCCCGCAATAAACTCCCAAAACGCCTTGTCCGAGACTCCAATATATCTTATCCATTATCGCATTGAGGAATATCCAAAACGAATAGAGACAAACCTCTTTCAAAAAGGAGAAATCGAACTTGGCAAAGACAAATCGTATATGCAGTTTGTGTTTGCAATAATAGTAATCGGCACAAAGTGTCAGCACATTGAAGATGGTCTGCAACACAACCATGGTAACAGCCTTGTAACCATAAAGAAGAAAGACCACCATCACCAAAGGATTAAGCACAATCCTTATCAGGTTGACAGTTTTTTGAAATACAAAACGCTCATACGCCACAATGATTGAACGATACACATTCATCACAAAGGTGAAGCAGAGATTGAATATCATCAATGCCATCATCAGGCGTATCTTATGCAATTCCTCCGCATTCATATTGCGATGGAAGAGATTGTCCGTATTGAAATAAAGAACCACACCGGCAATAAGCACTATCAAAGCCGTGAAACAGAAAATCAGAAAGAACATTCCGAACATTTCTTTCAGTTTTTGCTGCTCGTTTTGTGCTTTCAATTTGGCTGTATATCTTATCAAAGCATTGCCGAAACCGAAATCCAAAATCGTAAGACTTCCCACCACCGGCACAACCAAGGAATAAAGCCCGTATTCGTCCTGTCCCAAATATGAAGTGAGGAAAGGAGTATATAACAAACCAATCGCACTGTTCAGAAACAATGTTACGTATGTCAGTACCGCACCAGCCTTTATTTGATTTGCCATATAGAAACAAAAACGCAGCCTTTTGCTGCATCTTCTTGGGAGACAAAATTACGGAATTATTCCTTAGCTCCGATAATTCGAGCATATTTTTTGCCGTATGAGCAGAAAAACAGCTTCGGAACACCTCAATATTGCAAGCAAGCCGCAATTTCTTTTTTTTCTCTCTCCAAGACACAATTTCCCTGACGCAATAAGAAAACAAGACTGTAAAACCTTGGTTTTCTTGAAGTGAAAAATACTGCGGCAAGTTGCCATGACACTTTTTACAAGCAGAAAATCAGCTCATGAAAACGCCAATACTGTTAAAAAATCAAAAATGTGCAGTAGCCATGTAATAAATCGGCAAACTGTGCGTATTATCGGTGTCGCAGTTGATAAGACAGGGGCGATGGAAAGGCGACAACACTGAAAGGAACGTGGGTAAAAATAAGAAATAATAATCGTTTCATACTTTTGAATGTCCGTTTGTTGTGAAACCATGCGGACGTTCTTTTTTTATATCCCTGCCCCAAAATACGAAAAATATCGAACAACCTAACCGAATCGCCGTTTGAGAAAAATGAATCGGCATTTCAGAAAATTTTTACGCCCTTTCGCTTAGCATCAAAGGGCGTTTTGTTTTTGCATTGCGTAGAGAACAAATTTCGTATCTTTGCGTCTTGGTATTTGAATGTGATTTGATGTTTAATTTGATAAAGATACAATTATGGATATTATAGTTTCCGGTTATGGAAAGATGGGTAAAATCGTTGAGAGTGAAGCTTTGAAACGTGGCGATAGGATTGTGGCACGTATAGATTCGTCTGATGATTGGGCAAAGTTGGATTTTGATAATTTGAAACGACAGGCGAACTCTTGCAATGGAGATTGCGGCATTGCGGCTGTGGACTTCTCGACTCCAGATGTAGTGTTGGACAATATAGGGATTTGTTTCGATAATGATATTCCAATAATTGTCGGCACGACAGGCTGGTATTCTCATATTGAAAGACTGAAAAAGGAGTGCGAAGAGAAGAAACGCTCCATGTTTTGGGCGTCCAACTTCTCCATAGGAGTATTTCTCTTCAATAAACTTAATGTTATGCTTGCCAAGATGATGAGTTCCTATCCTCAATATGAGCCTTCAATAAGGGAAATTCATCATATCCATAAGAAAGATGCCCCTTCGGGTACGGCAATAAGCCTTGCGGAAAGCCTTATTGCCAACTATCCGGCGAAGAAATCATGGGAATTATCTTCCGAAAAGACGGATAAAAGTGTTTTGAGGGTTGAAGCCGAAAGGATTGGCGAGGTTTTCGGAACGCATATCATAGATTACCAAAGTGAAATAGACAAGATAGAGATTAAGCACGAGGCTTTTTCGCGACACGGCTTTGCAAGCGGTGCGGTGATTGCAGCACATTGGTTGAAGAACAGAAGAGGCTTTTTCACGATGAGCGATATGCTTGATTGATTATTGCGGATACAGAAAACAGAAAGAAACATGAAAGACTCTAATTATGCCATAGGTGTCGATATAGGAGGAACGAATGTGCGTTGTGCAGCAGTTTCCATTGGCGGAGAGGTGATTGAGGTGTTGAAATTCAAGACGTGGGACTACCTTATGGCAGAGGACTTTGTCGAAAGGCTTGCCGATGACATTAGTTTGCTGATAAACAGGTACGATATATGCGATGACAAAAAAGTGAATGTAGGAATAGGGGCTCCGAACGGCAATTTTCATCGTTCCACAATAGAGTTTGCACCCAACCTTCCTTTCAAGGGTGTTTTTGAATTGGGAAAAATGCTGACCCGATCACTTTCTTCACGACACATAGAAGCCGATATAGTTTTGACAAACGATGCCAATGCTGCGGCAATGGGTGAGAAGATATACGGAAATGCCAAAGAAGTCAGTGATTTCATGATGATAACGCTTGGAACCGGTGTAGGCTCCGGTATATTTGCGGATAATAAATTGCTCTACGGCTTTTCCGGCTTTGCAGGAGAGTTGGGGCATACGATTATTGTGCCGAACGGTCGTTTATGCAACTGCGGAAGAAGAGGTTGTTTGGAGACTTACTGCTCGGCAAAGGGCATTGCAAGAACCGCAATGGAGCTTTTGGATTCGAAATATAGCGATTTCTCCCTGCTTGACAGAAAGAACGGCAAAGATATAGGAGCGGAAGAAATAAGCAAAGCGGCAGAAGAAGGCGACAGCCTTGCATTGAAATGCTTTGATATAACTGCCAAACATCTTGCGCTCGGACTTTCCAATGCCGTTGCCCTTACTTCACCGGAAAAAATCTTCATTGCAGGAGGATTGAGCAAGGCAGGCGAAAAACTCTTCCGACCTTTGAGGACATACTTCAATGACTTCCTTTATCCCGTCTTTCGCAAAAGTGTCTCCATAGAGCAATCCGGACTTCCGGAGAACCACGCCGCAATACTCGGAGCAGCCTCCCTGACTGCCATATAGCAACAAAAAAAACGTATAAGACCGTTTCAAAAATTTATTACAGGCAAAGCTTTGCAAATAGTGTACGAACCATTTGTCAACTTGACGAACAATAATCCTCTATACTGCGGAAGAGGTATGTCGATAGAAGCATTCAAAGGCATATAGCGTTTAAGGCTTGCAATTATCCTGCCCTCTGTCGAAATGAAATCTATCTGCAAATCTCCCGATATACCCTTGCTTTCCAAGCGTAGCTTATTTCCTAAAACAGGATAGGCTTTGATGTCAAATGTTTCGAGTTCCATAGTCTTCGGATTGCCGGAAGATGTTTCGGAAAAGCTCCATTCATTCCAACGGTCTGCCACCGTTCTGTTTGCAATCTGCATAAAATATTCAGCCCTTTCGGCATTTACGCCGTTCATTTCAGGAACACTTGCAAGATGTTCCCCGAATATGGCACAATAAAAGCAACAAGCCGCAAGATAAGTACCGTTCACCGCAGGGTGTGAGTTATCCGAGGAATGCAAAACCACTGTGGAATCGGTCAAGAAAGACTGCAAGAACGCTTCTCCCACAGGCGACATATCGGAATGGAAATCACTTGCCATAAGCCGATAATTATCCGTCAGTCTTTGGGTCATGGATTCAAAAGTACAGAAAGGTTCATAATACTGACAGTTTATCGCATCGCCATATCTGTAACCCCACGTACCGAAGAAGATAATCCTCGCTTGCGGATTGTACAATTTGCAAATCGAATCCAACTTCTTGGCATGCGGATAGACCTGAAAATCAAATTGCTCATCAGGAAAAGCGACTTCCTGACTTTGTCCCTGCAATACAATGTAATCATAATTACCGCTTTGTATCTTACCCAATGTGGCAGAACTTGTAAGATGACTCCAAAAAGTATATCCGCCCATGGTACTGCTCTCGCAACTAATCTGCTTGCCGTTATACTCCGCAATTTGAGTCAGAACCTGCGGCAAATTGTTGGTATAAACATAACTGTTACCGATAAAAAGCACTCTCTTTGCCGATTGACACCACAATGCGGCGGTAAAGCCGAAGACAAACAAAAGTACAAAACCAAAAACACGAAAAACATTAATCCTTTTCATAAACATATCTTTTTTGAATGAATACCTGCGACAAAGATACGGTTTTCCCGGCAAATATCCTATCAATATCAAAAATTTTAGCACAGAATAAGAATTTCAACACGACTGATACCATCAACAAACTTAAGTATCACACCTCTGATAAAGCATTTTCAAAGTCTTTTTGTGCTTATTCGCCATCGAACATCGGCAAACATCTTTTGTGAAAGTACAATCTTCATCAATAGTATCGATATAGAAGCCATCATGATATGAAATCATATATCTTTCTTAGCCGATTATTGGTTTTTATATCGTCTCCGGCAGACACAATATCCACACCGAACACAATATTACAAAACCCGCACAAGAGAAAAGTGCCGAACACTCGGCCTTGCTAATCGGAGGACTTTGCCGAACGCTTTGTTTTTTGATTGCTTGGCATACTGCTTGCGGTTTGGTGAAACATGGATTGTACTTTCTGCGAGAGGAACACAACTTTTTACCGATTTTGTCGTTAAATAGCAAAATCGCATATTATATGGAGAACATAAACGAAAGGTTGGGAGTAATCCCTCATGATAAATTGGTTCAAAACACTGAGTATATTCATCAGTACATCGGTCTGAGGCTGGCTGCTTTGGGCGTGGAGATGAGTACGGAGAGCATGACGGCGGAACAACGCAATTTCATGAAGTGCTTGAAGGGCTTATTGTCCAATTACAAGGAGAGAGAAATGCTTTCAAGCAATTATCTTTGCCCTGCCGATGCAAGAATACAGAACTTTTTCGACAGTTACTTTGCTTCTGTCAAGGGGGTTGATGATATTAAAATCCCTTTGAGGACGTTTACATTGGACTCTTACGGCATAGCAAGAGAATTGTCCTTGCCAAAGGGTAAGGAGGAGTATGTGTCGGAGTATGTCAAGTCTTACAGAGTGAAGCAAGGTGTTCTGCATAATCCGAAGAACGACCGTAGAACGACAAAGGGTGTATTTCATATTGCGGAGGGTGGTCTGCCTATTCCGGACGATAAGAAAGCTGTGCCTTTGGCTGTGGCGAAGTACTTATTCCACAGGGCTTTTGCCGAGACGGGAGACATCTTGGAGCTGCCGTTCTCCTCACAATTCGATAAAGGTATTCGTTTGTTTGTGTCCTTGCTGTTGAAGCCGGTGATTTGTCCTAAGGTTGCAGGTATAACGAAGGAAAAGAACATGGAAATAAGGTTCTTTGTTCCGGGTTCCTTGGTATGTAACCTCGACTTTGTGGAAAGTATCTTCGGAAACGGGGGCAGTCCTTATCATATAAGCAATGATTCGGCTTTGGATGTGGAGCATTGGACGGGTCATACGGGTTGTATCATTCTTGCTCCGCAGTTGACGAAGCTGACGAAGAAAGAATGCGGTTTGCCTAATATCGCCGATGCTACGGAAAGGCAGAAAAGAGACGGCATGTGCTGGGAGAAGGAAGATGAATTGTACAATGACGGTCAATCATTCAAACTTTGCATAAGAACGCAAGACGGTATCATAGCAACCGTCATTGCGGACAATTATTTCGGTTACTCCAAGAAAGAAGTAAAGACGATGATGAGCTACTCGGCAAACATATACGGTTCTGCCGAAGAGGAGCATGCGGGAGGTGCTTTGGTATTCCCGGGATACAATCAGGGAGATACTTATTTTGCCAATCCGTTGAAGGTGAAGAATACCTTTGCAGAGGTGAAGAAGAATTGCCAAGCGTTCATCGACTTCAAGGAAGAGGGCTATGGAGTGGATAAGAACTTCCCTCATATATACTATTTGCCGGAGAACACGGCTTTCAACGTGCCTACGCAGGAAATCAAATGGAAGAATGCGACGGGTGAACATGAGTTGAAGTTGTTGCCGAATAAGATTTACATTCTTCCGAACGGAAGCAAGTTCAGAATGGAGGCTTATTCCGGTGCTTTGAATTATCGTTTGGTCGAGATTATCGGCGACGGTTTGTTCTGCCATAAGCCTTGCACGGTGAGCGGAGGAGGAAAGAGCGAAATTTCCAAATCCATTGCCGACGCAATATTTGGCGGTCCTTTCTTCGTGAGGGATTTCGAGAAAGATTTCGCAAGGGTCGAGGAGATAATAAACTATGACTACTCCAAGAGATACAAATCCTTGGAGGAGCCTATTCCTTTCAGCAGGGGCTTTTTGAATTCAAGGCGTTCGATGGGTTCGGTCATCAAATTGCTGACTCCTTCCGAAGAGTATTCGGACGAATACAACGAATGGTTGAAGGGATTGCCGCAATATGTGAAAGGTATAGCTTTCATCGTAAAACGTTTCTACAAAGAGGAATGGGGCAATGAGTGGAAGAAGCACTTCGGCGTGGATATTCTTAACGGTATTCCCGGAAATGAATTGAAGTTCGGGGACAAGAAGATTTTCGCCCGCTATTTGAGAGTCGGCTTTGCCGAAGACGGTACTTGGAGAACGTTCAAATTGCGTCAGGACTTCGTGCATTCTGACAAGGTTCAAATGGAAGACGACATCACGGCTTCAACCGTGATTTCCACTTCTTTGTTGAGCAATCTCGGAAAGGCTGCCGACAGAAAGAGTGTGAAGTTGGTGGAAAACTGCGAGTACAGATTTTTCCAACGTCCGGACGATGCAATCATCAGAGGTTACGACAAGAAGGCTGAGGCTGACCTTGCCACTCCGAATACTTTCATTTCCAACTTCGAGCCTTTGACGGCGGAAGATGCGGAAGAGATGGTAGAAGACGTGATAAACTTCGACAGATTTACCAAACCCATGAAGGATTTGATAAAGGAAGAAGCTGAGAAGAAAGATAGCAAATACTTCATTTCGTCCGCAAATCCGAGATTGGTAAACGGCAAACCATCAAAGAACGTTCGTTACCTTCAAACCCGTAATGACTTGATTAAGCCTGAGGAAAAGTATATTGCCGAAGTGGGAATAAGGCTTGCAAGAAAATTAAAGCCGAACGACCCTCTTTATATACCGGTTAATTCGGTGCTTCCGGGCAGAAGAAACAACAGAAAGGAAGATGGAATACGTCCGTTGGCGGTTTACAATCCTATACACTATCAGGAATTGCCGGAATTGTTCATGGATTTCATCTGTTCGCTGACCGGCAAGAGTCCTTCGACCACGGGTGCCGGTTCGGAGGGTGCTTTGACCAAAGGACCTTTCAATGCTCTTTGCTCCGTGACGGATTTGAACAATGCTTTGGTTTCTTTCATTCTTACAGGTTACGACGGTTTCACCACTCCTGCCGGATACATAGGCAGCAAGTACAGAATAGACCATGATTTGAGCTTGTTGATACCGGAATTGTGGGCAAGGCTTACACCGGAGGAAAGAACCCCTAAGTTCATGATTGAAAAAGGATACTTGGAAAAGATTGAAGACTTCTCATATGAGGGACAAACAGTAAGGGCTTCCGTCCTCGGATACAGGATAACAAGCAAATTTGTCATCAATTTCTTCGGAAGAGTATTCGAGAACCCTAATGTGGTGTTCACCGACGAGATGTTGAAGCCGGAATTGCAAAGCATGGACGAATATGTCGATGGCGTAAACAATATTGTCGAAAATCAAAAGCGGGTAGCTCAAATGTACTTCAACGACGGCAGCGTAGAGGCAGCGATAGAACCTTTGAAAGCTCTGCTATATATAATGGTGAAGGGAGAGTACAAGGGTATGACTTTGTTGTCCGAGCAATTCCGCAATATGTTCACAAGAGAGAGCGTAATAAACAGTGATTGGTATCAGGAAAGATTGAGAAACAAACACGTGAACGACATCGCCTTGTGGCAGAAACACCAGAAATATTTGATAGACTTCCTGAAAAAGGGGGAAAATCTTACAGTGGAAAAACAAGAAGAGATAAAGGAGAAATTACAAATCGTATCCGAGCAACTCTCCTACGTGAAGAGTCAGGAGTATTACGATATGCTTGTCGGTTCGATTGGAAAGGATAATTTGTTCAGAGGATAAATTTCATAGTTTTTTTCATACCAAGGGGAGAAAAGGCGGTTTGCCGTCTTTCTCCCTGCTTTTACAAAATCTCATTCTTGTTTAGAGAAATCACTTTGCCAAGACGGGAAAAGGTCATAAAGAAGAGGTTTTCTTTCGGAACTCTGTAACCTTTTCATTGCGGCAGACGTTTGAATATTGAATTAAAGAGAAATCATAATATGAAGCTTTCACAGTTTAAGTACAATTTACCGACGGAGCTTATTGCCCAACACCCTTCCAAACAAAGAGATGAATCCAAATTATTGGTCGTTCACAAGGATACGGGTGAGTTTGAAGACAGGATTTTCAAAGATGTATTGGACTACTTCGACGAGGGCGATTTGTTTGTTTTCAATGACACCAAAGTATTTCCTGCACGCTTATACGGCACCAAGGAAAAGACCAACGCCAAGATTGAAGTCTTTTTGTTGAGAGAGATAAACGAGAACACCCGTTTGTGGGATATATTGGTCGATCCGGCAAGAAAGATACGTATAGGCAACAAATTGTACTTCGGAGAGAATGACGAATTGGTGGCAGAGGTGATTGACAACACCACTTCAAGAGGAAGAACCCTCAGGTTTTTGTTTGACGGCACCAATGAGGAGTTTCATGCCATTTTGAAGAAATTGGGACATACTCCCCTACCCGATGGTTTGTTGAGAATGCGTGATTTGACACCGGAGGACGATTACAGGTATCAGACAATTTACGCAAAACATGAGGGAGCTGTGGTTGCACCTACGGCAGGCTTCCATTTTTCAAGAGAGGTCATAAAGAAAATGGAGATAAAAGGGGTTGACTCTGCTTATATCACCCTTCACAGCGGATTGGGCAACTTCAGCCAGATTGAGGTTGAGGATTTGACAAAGCATAAAATGGCTTCCGAGCAGATGGCTATCACGGAAGAAAATGCCGAACTGATAAACAAAGCCAAGGCAGAAGGCAGAAGGGTTTGCACGGTGGGAACCACCTCCATGAAAGCAGTGGAATCCGCTGCCATAATTTCGCACAAAGTAAAGGTTTATGACGGTTGGACAAATAAATTCATCTTCCCGCCATACGACTTTGCAATAGCGGACGCAATGATTACCAATTTCCATGCACCTTTGTCCTCAATGCTTATGATGGTTGCCGCATTCGGCGGCTACGAGCTTACGATGAAAGCATACAAATATGCAATAGAAAAGAAATATAAGTTTCTGACTTACGGTGATGCAATGCTCATCATATAAGAAGTACGTCATAATCCTTGCAGGCGGCAGCGGCAAGAGAATGCAGGCTGAGAAGGAGAAGCAATTCCTGCCTTTGGGAAGCAGCATTGTACTTTTGGAAACTTTGAAAGCCGTTCACGAGGCTGTACCCGATGGGAAATTGATTGTAGTCCTCCCCGAGGGGAGATTTGATTTGTGGAGGTCTTTGTGCAGGGAGTATTGCTGCGAGATAGAACATGAATTGGTAAGTGGCGGTAAAGAAAGGTTTTTCTCTGTCAAAGAAGCATTAAATTCAATCGGCGAAAGAAAAAACGGAAACGCCCTTATAGCAATTCATGACGGCGTTCGACCGTTTGTTGATAAAGAGATATTTGACCGATGTTTCAAAGCGGCTGCCGAAAGCGGTGCTGCGGCAAGTTGTACGGACTGCACGGATTCGGTCAGATACGAGAACAAGCCCTTGGAACGTGCGAAAGTGAAATTGGTTCAAACGCCTCAATGCTTCGATTTGGCTTTATTGCAGAAAGCATACAGCCAAGCATACGATCCGAAGTTCACGGACGATGCTTCCTTGGTGGAAAATCTCGGAGTGAATGTGGTTTTGTGCGAAGGAAAGCGGGAGAACATAAAGCTGACAAGCCCCATCGATTTCATAATAGCCAAATGTTTGACAGATGAAAGACAAAATAGAGGAATTATTCCGTAAGACATACGGCGAAATGCCCGACAGCTTCACTCCCATCGCCCCTCATGGTTCTTCAAGAATGTATTACAGGCTCGAAAATGCAAACCACAGAGTTGTGGCAGCTTATAATGCGGATAGGAAAGAGAACAGGGCTTTTGTGGATTTTGCCAAACAATTAAGGCAAAGAGGAGTGAATGTTCCGGAAATAATAGCCGAGAACTTGGAAGAGGGTATTTATTTGCAGGAAGACTTGGGCGATTTGACTTTGTTCGACTTCATTCAAACAGCAAGTGCGGAGGAAATCAGACAAATATATAAACGAATTGTCCGTCAACTGCCTTACTTACAAATCACGGCAACAAAGGGCTTCGATTACACAAATGCCTATCCCCGAAGCCGCTTCGACGCTCAAAGTATCCAATGGGACTTGAATTACTTCAAATACTATTTTCTCAAACTCGCCGACATAGCTTTCTCGGAGGAAGAACTCGAAAAGGATTTCAACAGCTTGAAACAATACCTCTTGGACACCGACACAGATTTTTTCCTTTACAGAGACTTCCAATCAAGAAACATAATGCTCAAAGAGGGAGAAATCTTCTTCATCGACTTTCAGGGAGCAAGACAGGGAGCATTGCAATACGACTTGGCTTCATTGCTCTATGACGCAAAGGCGAATTTGAGCGAAGAACTGAGAACAGACTTATTGCATACCTATACGGAGGAACTGAGAAAACATATAAATTTCGATGAACAAGAGTTCACCGACAGATTTTATGCATACGTATATATCCGAATCATGCAGGCAATGGGTTCTTACGGTTACAGAGGTTGGTTTCAGCAAAAGAAGCACTTTCTTCAAAGCATACCCTTTGCACTCGATAACCTCTCACGCCTGCAAAATGCCAAACGCTTGAAGCCGCATCTGCCATGCCTCAACCAAATCTTCGACCGCATGATTTGCAACGAAAAGTTGCGTCAACTCGGCAGAGACACATATCGGCTGAGACTCGACATAAAAAGTTTTTCCTACAAGAAAGGCTATCCCCATGACATAAGCGGAAACGGAGGTGGCTATATCTTCGACTGCCGTTGCCTGCCGAACCCGGGACGCTATGAACAATACAAGCAAATGACAGGAAAAGATGCCGAAGTCGTCGCTTTCCTGGAAAAAGAAGAGGAAGTAGAGAAATTTTACGCCTCTGCAAAGGCATTAGCCTTGCAAAGCATAAAGCGATACAAGCAAAGACGTTTCACAAACCTCTGCATATATTTCGGTTGCACAGGAGGCAGACATAGAAGCGTTTATATGGCTCAACGACTTGCAAACGAACTGCAAAAAGACGAAGAACTCGATGTTCAAGTCTGCCATGTAGAACAAAATGGATAAAAAAAGGCGAAAGGATATTGCATATTCAAACAAAACAGTTACCTTTGCAAGGTCAAAAAAGAGAATACAGTAGATTAAAATAAAAACAACCAACAGCAATGAAAGTAAGAAATACAATTATTTCGGTCGTTCTCGGAGCAGGTGTCATAGTATTGGCAATCGTTCTGTATAACTGCATTATGCACCCTGTCAAATTCGGTAATGAGTACGACAAACGTTCAAATGAAGTAATCAACAAATTGAAAGACATCCGTGTAATCGAGGAGACTTACAAGTCTGCAAAAGGCGAATTTTGCGGAAACTTCGACAGCCTTATGGCTTTCATGGAAAACGGTGAAGTTCCTTTGGTTCAAAAGTTCGGTACCGTTCCCGATGACATGACGGAGGCAGAAGCTTTGAAGCAAGGGATTTTGAAAAGAGACACAAGCTACGTCAATCCTACCGAGAAATTGTACAGTGAGAAGAAACTGATTACACCTAAGGAGAAATTAGCCGAATTGAGATACATACCATATTCCGAAAACGGAAAAGTGGAGTTCAACATCGAGGCAAAGAAAATAAACAAGAGCGGTATAGAAGTATCCGTATTCTTGGTTAATGCACCGATAGAGACATATACTTTCGGCATGGACAGACAGGACGTAATAAATCGCAAAGCCGAATTGGAAGATAAGAACAAATACACCGGTTGGAAGGTCGGAGATTTGGAGCAACCGATAACCGACGGAAACTGGGAATAAACAAACAGGAATAATGGGAACATATAATCTGACACAACTGCATAAAGTTGATTCCGATGTTGTTTCCTCGCAAACAAGATTGTCCATTTGCCTGCAAGCAAATGGATTTTCTTTTTCGCTAATCGAAGAAAGCAGCCTCAAACTCATGGCAGTAGGTCATTTCGATTGCGATTTGTCGGGAACAATACCGGTGGTGATGAACACAGTAAAGGAATGCTTCTCCTCAATCGGGGTGAAGATGTTCCGTTTCGCAAAAATCAGAGTAATCTGCCGAACAGGTAAAAATGTTTGGATACCGTATAAGCTATACGATGCGACGAAAAACAAGGACTATCTCAAAGCCACGATAAGGCTTCACGATAACGAGACCGTTCTTTCCAAGCTGAGCGAGAAATTGGATGCCGTCAGCATATTCGCCTACCCTATACACTCGTACAGCGGCATAAAGATACTGATGAGCAATGCCGAATTTTGTTCGCAGCATCAAATCTTGGCAGAATATGCCTACGATATATCCAAATTCTCTCAAAACACACTTATCCTCAACAAACAAGGCAACAACTTCGATTTGGCATTGTTCAAAGGAAACAGCTTCATCATGAGCAACACCCTTATATGCAATGCAGCAACAGACTTGATTTATAATCTCTTGTTCATCTTGCAGCAAACCGAAGTGGATACCGAGGCAGTGAAACTCCTTTTGACCGGCGACGATTACGAACATGAAGAACTGCAAATGCTCAAACGCTACGTCAAAGACCTTGCCTATGCCAACCCTATGGAGAACATAAAAGCAGGTATCGAGTTCGACAACGTCAATCTGCAAAACTATTTCTTGGTTATAGCATAATAATGAGAATAATAGCAGGAGACCTCAGAGGCAGACGCCTCTACCCGCCCACCAATCTGCCTGTACGCCCGACAACAGACATGGCAAGAGAAGCCCTCTTCAATATCCTTCGCAACAGAGTGGAGTTTGAAGAGGCAGATGTCTTGGATTTGTTCAGCGGAACGGGAGCCGTCAGCTTCGAATTCATATCCCGCGGAGCAAGACAGGTAACCGCCATAGACCAAAACCCAAAATGTGTGGACTTTCAGAGACAAATGGCAGAGAAGTTCGGAGTCCGCAACCTCTTTCCTTTGAGAATGGACGTGTTCAACTTCTTGGGCAGAAGCAAACAAAGCTTCGACCTTGTCTTTGCCGACCCTCCGTATGACTTAAAGCAATTCGACCTCATACCGGAGCTTATTTTACCTACTTTTCTCAAACCCGGCGGCTTGTTCATCTTGGAACACAGTGCCCAACACAAATTCGACTCCAAACCCTTCTTCATCGAACAAAGGCATTACGGCAAAGTGAATTTCAGCTTCTTCCAAATCGAAGAAGAATAAGCCGCAAGCCGAACAAGAACACGGAAACAATGCAAAAGAAAGTAATATGTATAGGCAATGCTTTGGTCGATAAGGTATGCCTTTTGGAAAATGACGAACTCTTGCAGGAAGAGAATCTTCCCAAAGGCAGCATGCACCTTATAGATATGAAAGAAAGCATACGTTTATTGCACAAAACGCAACATCTGCAAAGCCGCCGCACCACGGGAGGCTCCGCTGCCAACACCGCAATAGGCACTGCCAATATGGGAATTTCCACGGCATACGTCGGAATGGTCGGGGAAGACGAATTGGGAACCTTCTACATCGACAGCATAAAGCAAAACAATATCACCCCCCGCATATTCCGCACTCCGAACAGTCAAACCGGACTTGCACTTGCCCTTGTCAGCCCTGACGGAGAACGCACCTTTGCCACCAATCTCGGAGCGGCACTCAGCCTTTCCGATAAGGAAATAGACAAAAGCCTCTTCGCCGGATACGACTACCTCCATATTGAAGGCTATCTGATAAGCAACAGAGTGCTTTTCCGTAAGATAATGGAAGCAGGTCGGCAGGCTCGATGCAAGATAAGCATAGATCTTGCCTCCTACAATGTAGTGGAAGAGAACCTGCAATTCCTCAAAGAAGTATGCCGAGGCGTCTCCATCATCTTTGCAAACGAAGAAGAAGCCAAAGCCTTCACCGGCAAGGAAGCCGAGAAAGCACTCGACCAAATTGCCGAATATGCCGAAACAGCCGTCGTAAAGATAGGCATGAAAGGCTCACTGATAAAGCACCATGGCGAAACCTGCCATATACACGGCAGCAAACGCAGCACCATCGACACCACGGGAGCGGGAGACATGTACGCAGGAGGATTTCTCGCCGCCCTGTGCCAAGACAAAGACATGTTGCAATGCGGCAAGACGGGAAGCATTTTGGCAGGCAACGTCATTGAAGTGATGGGAACCGCCATGGATGCCGAACGCTGGCAGAAAATAAAAGCCGAAGTCGAAAACATTTGAGCGAACACACCATTCGACATGACGTTTTTCCCTACGGAAAATCAGCCGTTTGCAATCAAAAGAATGAAACATGCGAAAAAAAAGCACATGAAGCCTTGCACATTGACGAAAAAGTCGTACCTTTGCATTCGCAAACAACAATGGCCACGTAGCTTAACTGAATAGAGTCCCTGATTACGGCTCAGGAGGTTGCAGGTTTGAATCCTGCCGTGGTCACAAAGGCAAATTCTTCGGAACTTGCCTTTTTTGTTTTCCGGCTCCGGCTTCCCCTACCCTGCAATCCGCCTGCCAAAGTTTACAAACAGCTGCTCCCGCTGAACTCTTATGAAAAAGAGAAAAAACTTGGAGCAAACAAAAGAAGCCTCCCCGTTCAGACTTAATCATTCGGAGAGGAAAAACCTACAATCCTGCCATCTTTGAAGAATACGACGCTGTCTTTTGTGTAATGGACAACCGAATCATACAAACTCTCCTTATCTTCGATTATATCCGTTTGCGGATAAGAAACTTCTCTCGCCTTCTTCTTATTCTGCCTATTGCTGCAAGTCCAAATCAAACCTATCGTACCGAGAATAAATACTATTGTCGATAAGTAAGACATCACTTTCTTTCGATTACTCATAATGCTGAAATATCTAAATATCAATATAATGCTTTCGCAAAGGTAGAAAATATATCTGACATACGAAAAAACCTTACGTTTTTAATATTCTTCCCTGCCGAACGAACTTTTTCGGACAGAGATGAGAAAGAGAAATCTTTGCGAAGTCTGTCTGCCGATAGCGAAAGGGCGAAAGAGAAAATTCTTTCGGTGTTTTATTTTCCTGCTACGGCGTTTCGTGAAATCTTTTGCGGCATGCAAAAAGAAACGAGCCTGCGAAGTATTCCACTCGCAGGCTCGTGCTATCCATCTGTTTTTCGGATTGTTCCAATCCGTCTTTATTTCATTGCTTTTTCTTATGCGTTAGGTTTATCGTGCTTCCTCGCTGTTGCAGTCGAAGCACTCGTAACCGCCGAAGAAATCGCCTTTGACACATTTGTGTTCGTATCCGCACTCTATTATTGCGTCAGTCAACACGTTTCTGCTGTAAAAGAGGAAGGCTATATAGCCCAAGGCAAGCAATAACATCACCAAGGTTACGTAGTAAGATACCTTGTAATACTTTCCTTTGTCTTTCACATTCATATCATTTTTTATTTATGGTTTATATTCTTATTTTCCTCTTCTTTCGGCTGTGCTTCCGTATTGCTTTCTTCAACGATGTAAAGCGGTCTGTTGCGGACATCGTTGTTTATTCTGGCGATGTACTCCCCTATTATGCCTATGGTTATGAGTTGAACGCCGCCTATGAAGAGTACGCTCAATATGAGGGATGTCCAACCGGTGATGGTGTTATTGAAACAGAAGTGAGACACCAAGGCATAGACAAGGGCAAGCAGCGAAACGATTGCCGAAAAGATCCCCAAGCCGGAAGCTATCTTCAATGGCTTGTCCGAAAATGCCGTTATGCCGTCGAGGGCAAAGCGAAGCATCTTTTTGAGCGGATAATTCGTCCTGCCGTATATGCGGGCGTCCCTATGGTAATCGACAAAGGTCTGTTTGTATCCTATCCACGATATTTGACCTCTGATGTATTTGGACTTTTCCGGCATATTTCGCAGATGTTGCACTATGACTTTGTCTATCAGGCGGAAGTCTCCCACATCAACGGGAATGTCTATGCTGGTCATGGATGCCAAAATACGATAGAACATCTTGGCGGTAAACTTCTTGAACCATGTTTCGCCATCTCGCGAGGTTCTTCTCGCATAAACGACCTTATAACCCTCCTTATACCTTTCATACATCTGCTCTATAAGTTCGGGCGGGTCTTGCAAATCGCCGTCGATTATCACCACCGCATCGCCTTGGCATACGTCCAAGCCGGCACTCACCGCAATCTGATGTCCGAAGTTACGGGAAAAGCTCACATACTTCACATGATTGTCCTTTTCCGCCAATGCCTTTATGCGAAGGAGTGTTTCGTCCCTGCTGCAATCGTTGACGTATATAATCTCATAGTCATCACTTATCTTGGAAAGAACCTTGGACATTCTTTCGTACATCAATCCGACATTCTCCTGCTCGTTATAACTCGGTATGATTGCAGATATTTTCATTCTCTTTTGGTTTTATGGATTTAATATAATAAATGTGTATCGGAGGAGTAAAGTCCACTCCTTCCACACAATAATCTCGCAATAGTTTTTCCTCATTTCCCCATTCATTCACCTGCACATAGTCGCCCACCTGCAATTCCGACAAATCCTTTCTGTTCAAATGAACACCGCTTCGCTCCATGAGGTAATAATAAAAGATATACAACTGCCTTTTTTCGTTATTCAAACAGCATATCTCATTATACCTTATATTGGTTTTCTTCTCCGCAACCCTTGACATAAGGTTTACACGGGCATTATCCTCTTTCAGGTATTTATTTGTTACGTCGCACTTGATGTTTTGTTGCACAATCTGCGAATAAGGAAAGTAGAAAAGGACGGCTGACGCCATGAAACACAGGGAAGAGAAAAGGTATTTCTTACTTACGTCTTCGGAAATCTTCTGTTCGGCAATCAAGTGTATTCTCTCGAAGCACAGACCTATTACCGCAGCCAAAGCGGGAATCAGGGGCAGAGAATACCATTCCAATTTGGTCTTTGCAATGGAGATGAGAAGAAGATAGACCGCCGCAATAAGTCCGCAATACAGGTTTACCTGCCGCAGACTCTTCTCTTTGGTAATGAAATTCACAATCAATGCTATCGGGAACAGCCAAAAGAAATAAGAGAATTGTTCTTCTCTCAACATGTTCAAGTAGAAGGTGCTTTCCTGATTATGTGCCTCTATCACGGTGAAAAATCTTCCTCCCACCTCATTATTCCATACCGCTTGCAGATAGCCTGCGGAAGCAGACTCTCTACATATGTAGAAACCACCGACAAGGATAAGGAAGATTGCCATGCCTATATAGGTCAGGGGTTGTCGCAAATAGCGTAAGAGTTCCCTCTTGCACAACAAGAACATTATTATTCCCGCAAGCGGTAAGATTGCCTGTACTCCCTTGGTAAGCACTCCCAAAGAAAGGCAGAGTGCAAAGAGAAACCAATACTTCTTTTTACCCGAAAGATGAAAGAAATAAAAGAAGCCGCAGTACAGAATACAAAAGAAGCACATGAGACTGTCGTAATCTCCGCTCCTTCCGAAGTGATAGGTGAGCAAACCTTTGCTGCATATCAGTATCAGTGCGGAATAAAAACCCGCAAGCGGTCTGTTGCATTTTGCAAAAAAGCAGAACAAGGCGACAGCCGAAAGGAACAGTGCCATCGCACTCGGCAGACGCACAGCCAAAAGCCCGACTCCGAACACCTTCATGCCGAAGGCTTGCAACCAAAGGAGCAAAGGCGGCTTCGTATTCCACAAATCCGCCTTGTATTCAAAGGTACTCACCAAGTAATTGCCGCTTTCATACATCTCGTATGCCGAAACCGCCAGACGGCTCTCGTCCCACTCCCTGAGAGGTTGCGAGGCAAGCCTCGGAAAGATTGCAAACACGGAAGCAATCACCACAATGACAAAGAGGATTACATCTCTCCTGCTCTTGAGCATATTCATATAGAAATTCTCCCTAAGACTTTTCACTCCTTGGCGAGGGAAAGGAATGCAAAAAATTGCAAAGCAATATAGCAATCCATAGTCGCCAAGGAGTAAAAAAACAATCTCTTAACGCCCGTCCACAATGAGTTTATACACAAAACTCTTCTTGCTTTCCGGCGAGAGGACTCTCACAAAGTAAAGCCCGTTTTCAAGTTCGGAGAGTTCTATTTTCTGACTTGTTCCCGTCGAAACGAAAGTTCGCAACAGCCTTCCCGAAACATCTGTGAGGGAAATAAGACTTCCCTTGCTTATGTTTTGCAATTCTGTTGTCCTTGCAGCAGGATTCGGATAGAGAAAAATTTCCTCAGCTGAAATATCATTCAATCCAAGTTCTGAAAGGGTTCGGAAGGACGTCATTGCAACTTCACCCCATTCCCCTAAGGCATTTTGTCCAACGGCAAGGGCATAATAATCCGTTCCGCTGTTCAAATTCATCCAAACATGGTCATCTGCCTCATAGAGAACGTAAGGGGTGGAAGTAATGATTTTCACCACAGAGTCCTGTCCGACTTCATTGTAAAACCCAACCGTTACCAAACCGTTGTAATGAAGAGCCGTTTGATCGTTCGGAGTAGTTATCATTCTGACAGAGCTTTGTGTTATATCCCTAAGCTCTATTTCTATAATGCTTGTACCATCTCCGCCTGCGACTTGTGTCGTGCATGTAACCACAGCGACCTCCGCCGTATCGGTATCGCTCATTGCCACAACAAACACCTCATACTCCATTCCCGGCTGAAAGCCCGACCATGTGTACACCGTATCTTGTGTACAATGAAGTCCCCATTGAAGAAGCAAAGCAGACAATCCGGGAGAACCCGGCCCTAACGCCCGCCCCTCCATATTGCCGCTTTGATCAGCCAATATGGCGTAATGAGTGCATGTTTCATTCATTTCAAAGGAAGCAGTAATAGTTGTCGTTCCTGTTCCTGTTACAGTGATGTTCACTGCCGGCTCTTGGGCTTGCACTGCAACAAAACCCATCAAAGCCATAATAATAATCATTGTCTGTTTCATAATCTGTTGTTTTTGTTATTTAATACTTACTTCTTCGATTTCTCTCATTATTCGCATGGCAAGCTCATTTGCCGAAGCCATATCCTTGCTCTCGGAGTAAATTCGTATAATCGGTTCGGTGTTGCTCTTTCTCAAATGCACCCATTGTTTGTCTAAGATAATCTTTACCCCGTCCACCGTGCTGACATCATAAGCGGAATACCTCTCTGCCATTTTGACAAGTATCTCATCGACATTCATTTCGGGCGTAAGCTCTATTTTATTCTTCGATATAACGTACTCCGGATAGCCCTTTCTCAAATCCGAACACTTCTTACCGCTCTTGGCAAGATGACTCAAAAAGAGAGCTATGCCGACCAAGGCATCTCTTCCGTAATGCAATGCAGGATAAATCACACCTCCGTTGCCCTCTCCTCCTATGACTGCATTCTTCTCCTTCATCTTCTCCACCACATTGACCTCTCCCACTGCGGAAGCGAAATACTTTTGACCTCTTGCCTCGCTTATATCTCTCAAAGCCATGGTTGAGGACATATTGGACACCGTTGCCCCGGGCGTATGTGCCAATACATAATCCGCAACAGCCACCAAAGTATATTCTTCCACAAAAGGCTCACCCGTTTCGCACACAACAGCCAACCTGTCCACATCGGGATCGACCACAAAGCCCACATCGCAAGCCTGTTTCACCACTTTCTCACAAATTTGCGATATATTCTCCGGAAGCGGTTCGGGATTATGAGGAAACCTTCCCGTCGGTTCTGCATTCAAAGCCACGACCTGCTGCACTCCCAAAGCATTCAACAACTTGGTCAATACCAATCCGCCGGTCGAACACACAGCATCGTATGCCACTTTCAACTTTGCCTTCCTTATAGCCTCCACATCGACCAAATCCAATGCCAAAACCTTTTCTATATGCCTGTCGATAGTCGTGGAATCCACCGTATGATGTCCCAACTTCTCCACCTCTGCAAAACGGAAATCCTCCTCAGCCGCAAGCTCCAACACTCTGCGACCCTCCGAAGCCGAAATAAATTCACCCTTTGCGTTAAGGAACTTCAAGGCATTCCATTGCATCGGATTATGACTTGCCGTCAGGATTATTCCGGCGTCGGCACCCTTATCCGTCACAGCCACCTCCACCGTCGGAGTGGTAGATAATCCGGTGTCAATCACATCGACACCCATACCCATCAAAGTACCCACAACCAAATGCGAAACCATCTCACCCGAAATCCTTGCATCTCTGCCGAGAACCATCGTTATCTTATCCTTCTTGTACGACTCCTTGATGAAAGCAGCAAAAGCGGAAACGAATTTAACCGTATCAATAGGTGTCAAACCCTCAGAGGCTCTACCGCCTATCGTACCTCTGAAACCGGAAATAGATTTAATCAGTGCCATATCTCTTTATTATATTTTTCTGCAAAGATAGTGTTTTCTTCAAACAAAAGAAGCATTTACGCATAAAAAAGAAGCAGAAAAGAAAAGCAAAAAACATCGAAAATCCTGCAGTCAAATTGCATTCTATCCTTGTAGATGGAAAAATCGATTGCAAAAATACGAAAGCATGACAAGCTATATTTCGACCTTATCCGTTCATTATCAATTTTTCAAACAAGCTATCGGCACAACATAAACACCATCTACACGCCTATAAGCAAAATCACCCACCCCTATCAACACCATACAAAAAGCAGGAGGTCTTATCTTATCCGTATCTATAAGATTTGAAAGCGTTATCAATGTTTTCGCACCCTCTTCAATCAGCTTTTCTCCTCCCAATTTCACTTCTACAAGACCATACATTCCATTTCTCAAATGTACAACGGCATCACACTCCAAACCATTCTTATCCCTGTAATGATAAACCGAACCATCTAATGCATCAGCATAAACACGAAGATCTCGAATGCACATCGTTTCAAACAACAATCCGAATGTATTCATATCGTTAATCAAATCATTCGGGCCGATACCAAGAGCAGCCACTCCGATAGAGGGATCAACATAATACCTCGTATCCGAAGTGCGAATGGCAGTCTTACTCCTCAAATTTGGATTCCACGCCGGCATATCCTCTATTACGAATATTTCCCTTAAAGCAGAAAGGTATGCACCAATAGTTCCATCACTGATATTTTCAGGTTCGTTCGTTGATATATCTGCACGAATTGTAGCAATACTTGCCTGAGTACCCTGATGTCTTGCATAAGAACGCATAATTCTTTTCGTTCTCTCGGAATCTCTTTTCACATTATCAACCCGTGATATATCGCTGTTTATAATTGCTTTATAATATTCGCTTGCTTGTAGCAAAGCTGCTTGCTCCGATTTCTTATGTAAAGTTCTCGGCCATCCGCCACGACAAATCAAAAATGCTAAAAAAGATAAATTCAAACTATTCGAAGCACCTATCTTTTCGGGAGAGGAAAACAAATCGGACAAACTAATTTCACCTGTAGACTCGCCAGATTCCCATAAACTCATCGGCCTCATTGTAATTCGCCCGTATCGTCCCGTACCTGTGTGATGTATATCCTTATCATCAACAGGTACAGCCGAACCTGTAAGTATGAATTGTCCATCTTCATCTCTATGATCAACTTCAAACCTGATAGCATCCCAAAATTGAGGAATTTCCTGCCATTCATCAATCAAACGAGGCGTCTGCCCTGCAAGCAAAAACCTTATATCGGTTTGTGCCATCTGTTTATATTGTTCCATCTTATTAGGATCATTGATATAGAGTATGCTTCCTGCCTGTTGTTCAGCAGTAGTAGTTTTTCCGCAAGCCTTAGACCCTTCTATCAAAACAGCACCCATTGCTTCCAACTTATCTCTTAATAATTGATCCGCTATCCGCTCCTTATATTCCATAGGATTTTGAATTTTCTGCAAAGATAGTTCATTTCTTTGAATTACAAAACAATCTCGCAAAATATTGGGTAATTTGGCGGAGTTTCGTTGGGCAATTTGGCGGGATTTTGTTGAGCAATTTGGCGGAGTTTTGTTGGGTAATTTGGCGGAGAAATTATCGATAATTTGTCTCTTGGAAATCTCTCACGAAAGCAAGCCCGATTTAGCAAATTTCTTTCGGCGGTTTATGGGGTGTCGAAGGGGTGAAAGAGATGGTGTTGCTTCTTTTCGTTTTGTCTTGTCTCGCTAAGTTTATTCATGTTCATGCAACTTTACTCGGAGATTTGGAAGCAGAGAAATATGCTTGTAATTTTGCTCTCGGAAACAGAAAAAGATGTTGCAACGCTTGGAAGTTCCAAATTAAAGTTTTTGTTTAATTCAAAATTTATTGTACTATGGCTATCAAGTATGTAAAAGTCAAAAGAACCATTACGGTGGGCAAAAATCCGGGCGACAAATACCTTGCCCGTTTATTCAGAGGTCAGGACGTGCGTATTGACCAAATCGCAAGCGATATTGCGGGTTCGACTACTGTTTCGTATCCCGATGTGTTGGCTTGCCTGAAAGCGATGGAAATTCATGTCTCCAAGTATGTGCTTGCGGGGCAGGCGGTGAAGTTCGGCTTGTTGGGTTCCTTCATTCCGGCTATTTCCGCAAAAGCAGTGGACACTCCGGAGGCGGTAACCTTGGATACCATCCGTTACACCCGTTGTCGCTTCTATCCTTCTGCCATCTTCATGCAGTCTCTGGCAAAAAGCAAGTACGAACTTGCCGATTTGGAGATCAAAGGTCTGCATCAATAGATTGCCCGAGGGTTCTTCTTACTGCGGGAGGCATCAAGCCTCCCGCTTTTTTATGTCTTCTCTTCACTTTCCTCTTCCTCAGGTGTTGTTTCTTGCTCTTCCTTCTTGCCGAATTTGGCAATGGCTTGCAGGTATTGTTGTCTGTATTGCTGCATTCTGCGGTATTCTTCTTCAATAGTTGCTTTACACTCTTCTATGCGTCTTTCGCTCTCACTTCTTCGCTCTTCCCATTCCTGTTTGAGGTAGTCCGTATTCATCTGCGGCACAAACATCACCTTATTATGCCTGTCAAATATATTCACGCAAAGACGGTAAATATTCGTCCGCTCTTCGTTCTCGCTCTGCTTGCAAAAGCCTTTCATGGTCGAGGGTACATTGGAGGGCTTTATACTTGTGCCGAAAATATTATTGAAGTTCCCTGTCGTCATCTGCAAAATATAACTCAGCCGCCCCAACTCGGCATTGTTCAAAACGACTTTTCCGTTCTCCTCATTCGGCTTGTTCTTCTGCATTCCCATACATCGCCTGCCTGTCTGCAAAACTTTCTGCCATGCAGAAGGAGGATATTTCACGTAGAAGTACCTGTCGAATACTTCCCGCGTCAAATCCTGCACGAGACCGGTGTCCCATTCCATCATTTGCACATCTTGCTCCCTTCCTAAGTCCTCCATGCTTTTGCAAAGCCTTTATCTTATTATAAATTCTATCGTTTTTTCTACCTGCAAACAATTAACCGACAATACGAAAAGCATTCCACAAGCCCTGTTTCGCCTATTATTTTTCTATACTTTGCCCGACAATGCTTACATGAACGGATTGCAAATTTAATAACAATATTCCTGCTTCGGAAATCCCAAGCGAAAAAAATCCTGCCTTACGATAAAAAATCCTCTCCGAAGAGCTATGGCAAGGCTTCTCCCTTTCCCGAAAAAGCATTTGGAAAACAGAGCATTAAGCCACTATCTTTGCAATCTCGAAACTCAAAACGAAACAATGACGACTTTGAATTTCGATTTTATTTTAACGAAAAGATTAACAATAATGGCTATCACGGATACCTCAAATCTCATACAAATCACCAATATGCGGGAATTATTGGAAAACCCCATAGAGAAACAACCCGTATTGGTCGAACCTCTCTTTCCGCAATGCGGCATGGGAGCAATCATCGGCAGCAGCGACTGCGGCAAAAGCACTCTGTTGCGACAACTCGCCGCCTGTGTGGCAGGCAATCGGGATTTCCTCCACTGGAAAAGCTTTCCCGTTCGCAAGCAAGTACTTTACATCTCCACCGAGGACGACAAAAGTGCCATGAGCGAGCTGCTCAAACGACAGAACAAGGCATGGCAGCTGAGCAGAGAGGAAGCCGAAAGGGTGAGATTTCTCTTTTCCTGCGATTGCATAGTCGAAAAAGTGGAAGCATGCCTTACCGAAATCCCTGTCGATTTGGTCATCATAGACACCTTCGGCGACATCTGCAAGGAGGACGTCTCCCAAAGCAATAATATCCGCAATCTCCTCAACCTCTTTGCAGACATCTCCCGCCGACACAACTGCTTCATCTTGTTTGCCCACCATATCCGCAAAACAGGAGAGAACACAGCACCCTCCAAACTCAACGCCCTCGGCTCGCAAGCCTTTGAAGCCAAAATGCGGATACTCATAGAACTGAGACGCAACAAGAGAAACAAAGACCTTCTGCACCTCTGCATCGTCAAAGGCAACTACCTCCCCAACGACTACAAACAACAATCCTTCGACCTGCAAATCGACTCTGATATGAACTTCATCTACACCGGCAAACGAACGGAATTATATGATCTCAACTCTTATTCCCCTGTGATAAACACCTCCAACGAAGAGCAAATCGCACTAATGCAACAGAAAAAGAAAGATAAAGAAACCATTATAGAACTCTACAAACAAGGCAAAAGCATACGTGAAATATCAGAACTTGTCCCCCAAAGCAAATCCACCGTGCAACGAATCATCAAAAACGAAAATGAAGCATAAATCCCCCCTACTGTCCCGTCCCATGTCCCACCCATATATGAGATATGGGTGGGACATGGGACGGGACAAGGGGATATGCGGGACACAGAAAAATAAATCAAATAAGAAACATAAAAAATCACATCATCATGAAAGATCTGAACGAAATGAAACGCCGAAGCATTGAAGCAGAACGGGAAGAGAAAGAACTCTTCCGCCGTTTGAACATAAGCGATGAGGACTTTCCATGCTTCTTCACCGAAGAGGTATTGGAGATGTTGGCTATCTCGCAAGCCACCCTCTACCGCATACGCCGCCACCTGAATGCCAAATGTCCCGAGCATGCGTCCCACAAGCCAGGACAAGGGACAAGAGCATGGAAGAACCGTTATTCCGCACGGGAAATCAGAGAGATAAAAGCCTACATAAAGGAGAAAAACACCTATGGTTCATTCTTTGGAAATCACAGGGAGGAGGAGTGAAAAAGAAAAGGGGAGGAATATCTTGTCTTGTGTCCTATTAAAATGTTTTTATCCCTCCCCCGAATGCTAAAACTAATTTCCCCCATCTCATGATAAGGAATGCAAAGTTAGCAATTTCCTATAAATTCAACAGCATGGCAACAAAAAAAATTTCAAACATGAATTACCGTTACCGCTACTCTTTGGACAGGAGCAGCCGCAAATTCCTCTGTCCGCAATGCGGAAAAAGGAGCTTCGTAAGATATTGGGACAATATGCTCGGGACATACCTTGCGGACGAGAGAGCAGGCAAATGCGACAGAAGCATAAAATGTGCCTACCATCTGCCGCCGAGAGCCTTGGGGTACGCCAACGGCAGCCTGCCAACGGAACATCTGCCCCATCTGCAAAGCAATCCCGCCCCTCAAGCTCCGCACAGCTTGGAGATAGACACCGCAGTCTTTTACCGTCATCACAAAGAAAGCCTCTTCTATCAATTCCTGCTCAGCCTTCCCATCGAAAGAGAACGCATAGAAGAAACCTGCCGTCTCTACGAACTCGGCAGCACACGCCTCAAAGAAGTCATCTATTGGCAAAAAGACCTTCAAGGCAGGATAAGAACAGGAAAGATAATGCAATACGACCCTTTCAGCGGCAAAAGAGACAAAAGCCGTCCTCCGCAATGGGTACACAAGAAAATCCCCACCCCTGCCACATGGACACTGCGTCAATGCCTCTTCGGCTTACAGCTGCTCAAAGAGGACAAAGAACGGAAAGTCGCCATAGTGGAAAGCGAGAAGACCGCAATACTTCTCAGCCTCTTCGACCGCAGCCGGCTGTGGACAGCCTGCGGAGGGAAGATGAACCTGAGAGAAGAGATGATTGCCGAGATAGAGCGAAACGAGATAGAACTCTATCCCGACCTTGACGCCGTTGCCTGCTGGCAGAGCCGACTGCCCCTGCTGCAACAACACAGCGGCAAAACGCTCCGCCTTGTCCCATGGTGGGACAGCACCGCAAGCCCGAACCGACACCACACAACCCTCTCTCCCACCGCCGACCCTGCCGACCTGCTCTTGCAAAGGCTGAAAGGAAGGGCATGGAAAACAGACCACACCTCTGCATAGCTCAAACAAGTTTGCCTCTGCATTCGGTTTGCACTGTTTTTGCCAAACAACTCTATTTTCTTTCCATTCTTTTTACTTGTCTTATTTCAACAATCGTCTATTCGCAACCTCCTCTAAAACTTTCATTTGCTGAATTGCTATTTGGTTCAGTTTTACAAGTCTTTCACGCTGAGAAAGTCCTTCGTCAATAAAAACAGCATTTAAACTCTCCATATTAGAGAGGCAAATAAGTTCATTTATTGTTGCATAATCCCGAATATTGCCTTTTAAATCAGGATTTGCGTCTCTCCACTGCTTTGCAGTCATACCAAACATTGCAACATTCAATACATCTGCCTCATTGGCATAAATAACGCTTGCCTGCAATGTAGTAACTTCGGCAGGAAGAAGATTCTGCTTTATCGCATCAGTATGTATATGATAATTGATTTTGGAAAGTTCTCTTTTAGCCGTCCACCCTATCAATTTCTGTTCCTCTTGTTTAAGTCTCTGAAATTCTTTGACAATATATAGTTCAAATTCAACGGAAATCCAACTTGCAAACTTGAATGCAATATCCTTATGAGCATAAGTCCCGCCATATCTTCCGGATTTAGAGATAACACCTATAGCATTGGTAGCATTTATCCACTTTTGCGGAGAAAGCGTAAAGGCGTTCAATCCGGCTTGCTTTTTAAACACCTCGAATTCGAGGGGGTTAAACTGCGGGTTATACAAAATGCTGAAATAAGCACCGCCGACCCTGCCGACCTGCTCTTGCAAAGGCTGAAAGAAAAAAATCGAAAAGCGTAAAGCACAAAAACATAAATTATTCGGCTGAACTGAGTTTCGTTTCCAATTCTTCTATGGTTGGGATTGTTCCCTCTACTTTTTCGGGATAGAATTTTTCAAGTTCATATTCGGAAATACCTATCGGCTGACTGCTTGATTCAAGAGCATACTGTGCTTGTATCCTGTCTTTTTCTTTACATATAAGCAAGCCTATTGTCGGGTTATCCCGCCCTGCTTTGCGAAGCACATGATTACATGCTACCACATAACCACCTAATTGACCGACATCTGCAAAAGTAAACGCACCAATCTTCACTTCTATAACCACATAACACGAAAGCGTGAGATTATAGAAGAGCAAATCAATGAAGTTTTCCTTTTCGCCGATTTGCAATCTGTATTCCTTGCCCACGTATGCAAATCCGGTACCTAATTCCGTAAGAAACCTGGTGATATTATCAAGTAAAGCATTTTTTAGAATACTTTCGTTGTATGGTTTTGTTACTCCTGCAAAACCAAAGCAGTATGGGTCTTTGGTAAGTTCCTGTGCAAGTTCGCTGTCAATATCCGGCAATGTATGCTTGAAGTTTGTTAATGCCTTACCTTGACGTTCAAACAAATCGGTATCGATAAAATTATGAAGCATACTGCGACTCCACCCGTTTTCTATCGTTTGACGGGCATAGAACAAAGCCTTTTGTGGCTCTTTCAAGAATTTATCTATTATCAATTTGTGATGTCCCCAAGGCAATGCGAATATATCACTTTCCATTTGCTCCCTAAGTTGGGGAGGAATTCTTTGAGCAACTTGCACAATAGGACTTTCGGCTTTACTTTCCGATTGCTCCCCAAGATGGGGAGCGGTTTCACAATAAGAATGATACAAACGATAGAAATTTTTCATGTACAAGAGATTGGTTTGCGAAAAGCATGTAGCATCATGATTGGCTTGCTTCAAATCACGGCTTAAATTCGCCATGAATTTACTTCCCCAACGACTCTCTGCTTTGAGCATAACGATATCTCTTCCCAAACTCCAATAGAATTTAAGCATTGGTAGCATTTATCCACTTTTGCGGAGAAAGCGTAAAGGCGTTCAATCCGGCTTGCTTTTTAAACACCTCGAATTCGAGGGGGTTAAACTGCGGGTTATACAAAATGCTGAAATAAGCACCGCCGACCCTGCCGACCTGCTCTTGCAAAGGCTGAAAGGAAGGACATGGAAAACAGGAAGGGAAAAGAAGACAGAGTGAAGAATTTATCGTATATTTGCACTTGCTCGTTGATTTATGATGTCGGCGGACAAAGAAGAAATTCTCTGCCGCCTCGGGTAAGTTCGAGCGAGGAAAGATATGGTAGAGTTTGAAGATTTTCGATGATTGTATGACTGATAAAGATGTTGAAATTTTAGAGAATAAACTTTGGCATTCGGCTGATATGCTTCGCAGCGGAGCTCACTTAGCTGCCAACAAATACGGTCAACCCATTTTAGGTCTCATCTTCCTGCGTTATGCCGATGTGCTTTTCAAACAGCATAAGGCTGAAATCGATGCCGAGTATGCCAAGCATAAAGGTACCCGCATGGAGCGGGAATACAAGGAAGTGGCAGTGGAGAGATGTGGTTTTTTCCTTCCGGAATGTGCTTACTTCGATTATATCAACGATGCTCCCGACGATGCCGGCAAGGCTTTGTTGGTCAAGCGTGCCATGGAGGCGATTGAACAGGAGAACCCTCGCATGCTCGGGGTGCTGCCCAAGGAGGTGTACGGTCAGTTGGTTCCTGAGGAAGAGCCGGAGCTGTTGAGCCGCATAGTGCGTGTGTTCAAGGATATTCCCGAGGACATCGGCATCGATATCTTCGGTCGGATTTACGAATACTTCCTCGGCAACTTTGCCTTGGCGGAAGGTCAGGGCGGAGGTGCTTTCTATACTCCTGCCACCGTTGTGCAATACATGGTGGAGGTGCTTCGTCCCGTTACGGGCGATAAGAAGTTCTTGGACCCTGCCTGCGGCTCGGGCGGTATGTTTGTGCAGGCTGCTCGTTATATGCATCGTCATAATGCCACCAACCAAGACATGATGCGTTTCCGTTGCTATGGTGTGGAGAAGGAACCCGATACGGTGAAACTGGCGAAGATGAACCTCTTGCTCAATAATGTGCGTGGTGAGATTACGGAGGCGAACTCTTTTTATAGCGACCCGTACAATGCTTTCGGCAATTTCGATTATGTGATGGCAAATCCGCCTTTCAATGTAGATGAGGTGGTGTTCGAGAAGGTGGCAGATGATGTCCGCTTCAATACCTACGGCGTGCCTCGCAACAAGACGAAATCGAGCAAGAAGGCTTCCGACAAGAAAGAGACGGTGCCTAATGCCAACTATCTGTGGATTGCTTACTTTGCCACGGCTCTCAATGAGAGCGGCAAGGCAGCCCTCGTCATGGCTAATTCGGCAAGCGATGCGGGAGGCAGCGAGTTGGAAATCCGCAAGAAGATGATACAGGACGGCATCATCAGCCAGATGGTTACCTTGCCAAGCAATATGTTCTCTACCGTAACGCTTCCTGCCACCCTTTGGTTCTTCAACAAGCAGCGTTCCCGCAAGGACGAAATCCTCTTCATCGATGCTCGCAACATCTTTACGCAAGTGGATAGGGCTCACCGCAAGTTCAGCGATGAACAAATCAAAAACCTTGGTATCATCACTCGTCTTTATGAGGGTGATGACGAAGCTTTTTGGCAATTAGTCGATGAGTATAAGGCTGAGGGTAAGCAGGCGGAGGCGGATTGGTTGCTCGAACGATGGCCCGAGGGGAAATATCGTGATGTCATCGGGCTTTGCAAGGTGGCGAAGATAGAGGGCGAAGACGGCATTGAGGATAACGATTGGAGCCTTAATGCAGGTCGCTATGTAGGTGTTGTCATCGAGGACGACGGTATGACCGAAGAGGAATTTCGCCGTGAAATGCTCTCGCTCCATGCCGAATTTTCGCAACTCGGTGCCGAAGCAGAAATCCTACAAAAAGAGATAGCGAAGAATATGAACGAACTGTTTGGGGAGGAATGACATAATGACTGCTACTGATATTAAAGACCTTATCTCGAAAGGCGAACATATAAACACGGAATGCAAGAAGGCACAAGGTGGACTTCCTAAAAGTATTTGGGAGACTTACTCTGCCTTTGCCAATACCGATGGAGGCATTATATTGCTTGGCATTGATGAAGTCAAGGTTAACAATGGTGTACAATACGAAATCACCGGTGTTTCCGATGCCGATAAGTTGGTAAAAGAGTTCTGGAGTACCATCAACAGCACCAAGGTCAGTGTCAACCTCTTGATGAACGATGATGTGGAGCTTGTAAAGGTTGATGACAAAGATGTCATTGTAATCCATGTACCACGAGCCGCCTATAATTTCCGTCCTGTTTATATCAACGACAACCCTGCCAAAGGAACTTACAGAAGAAACCATGAGGGTGATTATCATTGCACGGATTCCGAATGGAGAGCCATGGTGAGAGACGCAAGCGATGACGGCAATGACGGGCATATCGTGGAATACTATACGATGGATGATATAGACTCGGACACTTTGCATCGTTATCGCACCGCCTTTATGCTCAGAAACATGGGGCATATATGGGCAGATGCGGACGACAAGACATTTCTCCTGAACATGGGAGGGTATGCTGTCGATCGCAGAAGCCGAAAGGAAGGTCTTACGGTTGCAGGTCTGCTCATGTTCGGCAAAGGACTTCCAATTCGTGATGTCTTTGACAATTTCCGCATGGATTATATCGACTTCACCAACTGTATGGAGGGTGAGAGATACAGCGACCGCCTGACTTATGACGGACGATGGGAAAACAACCTATACAACTTTATGAGAATCGTTCTTCCCAAACTGACCTTTGGTTTGAAAGTTCCGTTTAAGTTAAACGGCATGGTGCGTGAAGACGATACCCCTGTGCATAAGGCTATAAGGGAAGCATTTACCAACAGCATCATACATGCAGACATGATGACGACAGGGGTTCTTCGCATAGAGAAGCGAGAAGACGGGTTCTTCTTCTCCAACCCCGGCATCTTGCGAATTTCCGTGTCTTCCATCTATGAGGGTATGCATACCAAGGCAAGAAATCCGAGAATACAACAGATGTTTCGTATGATTGGTTACGGTGAGAACATAGGCTCCGGCTTCCCAAGTATCCTGAAAACTTGGAAAGAGGAACATTGGGCTGAACCTGAACTGACGGAGAGACAGGACTTGAATGAGGTGGAGTTGATGTTAAAGGTTGATAAGGAGTTTTTACGGGACGCATCGTCCGATAAGACGAAATCATCCTTTATTTCGTCCGATAAATCGTCCGATAAAGCAGAATCATCCTTTATTTCGTCCGATAAATCGTCCGATAAAGCAGAATCGTCCTTTATTTCGTCCGATAAATTATCCGCTAAGCAACAACTTATTTTGGATTATATAAAGGAGCATCCTAAGGCAACACAGCAAGAATTAGCAGATAATATTGAAGGTTTGTCTTTTGCAAGTGCTAAATATCAGGTAAACTTACTGCGTAAAGAAGGATTACTAAAAAGAATAGGCAGCAATAAGACCGGGTATTTGATAGTCTGCAATAAAACTAACGAGCAACAAAAAAAGATAGCGAAGAATATGAACGAACTGTTTGTGGAGGAATAAGGTATGGGAACTGTATTATATGAGAATGGCGGCAGCCTTTTGAAAGATGCTCAAGGTATCATAGAACAGGCACGACAAGAGGCTTATCGTTCGGTGAATATAGCCATGCTTCAACGTAATTGGTTGCTTGGCAAGCGTATCAGCGAGGAAATACTGAGGGGTGAAAATCGTGCGGAGTATGGAAGAGAAGTGATAAAGAAACTTTCAAAAGAGTTGACAGTGATATATGGCAAAGGGTTTACCAAGAGCTACCTATATAACTTTATGAGGTTCTATAAGACTTTCCCGGACATTTTCCAATCACCGATTGGAAAATCCGAATTGCTTACTTGGACGCATTATTATCTGCTCTTGGATGTAGATGATGAGTCCGTTCGTAATTGGTATGCTCATGAGGCTTACGCCGAGACATGGAGCGTGCGGACGCTTCGCCGCAATATAGCTTCGCAGTATTATTATCGTCTTTTGCAGTCGCAAAACAAATCTGTGGTGGAGAATGAGATGAAGAGTATCACAGCTCCTATGCAGAATGATAAGTCGGAGTTTATCAAAAATCCTGTCGTGGCAGAGTTCTTGGGGCTTGCTCCTAATACGGATTTCTCGGAGTCGCAGTTGGAGGGCTGTATCATCAGCCATCTGCAGAAGTTCATCATGGAGTTGGGCAAAGGTTATGCTTTTGTGGCACGTCAGCAGCATATCCACACCGACATGGGTGATTTTTATATCGACCTTGTGTTTTACAACTATATACTGAAATGCTTTCTGCTCGTTGAATTGAAGACCTCGCAGATAAGTCATCAGGATGTGGGGCAGATGGATATGTATGTGCGTATGTACGATGAACTGAAACGCACGGAAGGCGACAATCCTACCATTGGTTTGATATTGTGTTCGCAGACGAGTGCGGATATGGCTCGCTATTCCATTTTGAAGGAAAACAAGCAGTTGTTCCAAGCAAAATATCTCACCTATCTTCCTACCAAGGAGGAACTGCGTAAGGAAATAGAACGGCAAAAGGAGATATTCTTGGAGCAACACAAGGAAAAGAATATGAACGAACCGTTTGGGGAGGATTAGAGGTATGGAGTCAAATAATAAGGAGTTGCGAATGGCATATTCTGCATTGGTAAATGACTTGCGTCAAATTATAGATAATGCGAAAGTGCGTGTTGCATCGACCGCCAACTATGAACTGACGATGATGTACTGGCATATTGGAGAACGCATTAATCGTGATGTGCTTGGAAATAAGCGTGCTGAGTATAGTAAACAAATTGTCGCGACGCTGTCGCGACAATTAAAGACGGAACATGGCGACAAGGGCTTTGATGAGAAAAATATAAGGCGAATGATGCAGTTTGCTAACTTATTTCCGGATGCAACAATTGTCGCGACACTGTCGCGACAATTATGGTGGTCTCATTTTGTGGAAGTAATTCCACTAAAAGAAGAATTGCAAAGAGAGTTTTATCTTACGATGGCATATTCTCAAAGATGGGGTGTTCGTCGTCTTCGCAAGGAGATTGACGGCATGCTCTTTGAACGCACTGCCATAGCTCAAAAACCGGACGAACTAATCAAACAAGAACTCGCAGAATTGCGAGATGACAATAAAATGTCGCCGGATTTAGTTTTCAAAAGTCCATACTTCTTGGCGTTTACCGGATTGAAAGGTTATTACAGCGAGAAGAGTTTGGAGGATAGCCTTGTTGCTAATTTGGAGCAATTCATATTAGAGTTGGGCAATGGGTTCACCTTTGTAGAACGTCAGAAACGAATAATAATAGATGGTGAGGACTTCTACCTCGACTTACTCTTTTTTCATAGGAAATTGCACCGATTAATTGCAATAGACCTCAAACTCGGACGCTTTAAGGCACAATACAAGGGACAGATGGAACTCTACCTCCGTTGGCTCGAAGCTCACGAAATGGAACAAGGCGAGGAATCCCCCCTTGGGCTATTGCTGTGTACCGAGGGCAGCGAGGAGCAGATAGAACTGCTCCAACTCGACAAATCGGGCATCAAGGTAGCCAAGTATATGACCGAATTGCCGCCAAGAGAATTGCTTATCAAGCAAATTCAAAAGTCCTTGGAGCTGGCAAAAGAACTGGGCAAGGAAAAGAATATGAACGAACTGTTTGGGGAGGAATAAGGTATGGAATGGAAAACGTGCAAAATTTCAGACCTTGCTGTTATAATAAGTGGAGGTACCCCAAAAACGACAATAGAAAGTTTTTGGAATGGAAATATCCCATGGCTATCAGTAAAGGACTTTAGTGGAGATTCTAAGTATGTATATACTACCGAAAAAACAATAACAGACGAAGGATTGAAACATAGTACAGCTAATTTGTTATCTGCGCAAGATATCGTTATATCAGCGAGGGGAACAGTTGGTGAATTGGCTATGCTGCCATTCCCTATGTCCTTGAATCAATCTTGTTTTGGATTAAGAGCGAGATGTGACGCCGATTTTTTATATTATTTGTTGAAGGTAAAAGTTGCTGAGTTTAAGCAAAGAGCCAATGGGGGAGTTTTTGGAACAATAATAAGAACTACATTTGATAAGGTTAAATGTAGAATTCCCGATAGTTTGGAATGTCAGCACCGCATAGCTTCTATCCTATCCGCTTACGATAGTCTGATAGAGAACAATACCAAGCGTATTCGTCTTTTGGAGAAAATGGCAGAGAACCTATATAAAGAATGGTTCGTCCGCTTCCGCTTCCCCGGATATGAAAAGGCGGAAATGGAAAACGGACTGCCAAAAGGGTGGAAAGTTGAACGGGTGTTTGATATTGCTGATGTCATGTATGGGTATGCATTCAAGTCTAATCACTTTTGTGATAATCCAGCCTTGAATCCTGTTGTTCGTATTAGAGATATTCAAAACAATCATACTAATACCTTTACAGATGAAGAATGTGAAGAAAAGTATTTGATAAAACGTAATGCGATATTGATAGGTATGGATGGATTGTTCCATATGTGCCTTTGGAATGGCGAACGAGCTTTTTTGAATCAGCGAGTAGTCATGCTTAATAGTAAAAAGGTTGATTTTTGTAATTACCTTTTATTCATGGCTATTCATCCACAAATAAAGTATTGGGAACAAGTTATTTCAGGCACAACTGTTGCACATTTGGGTGATAAGCATTTGAAAAGAGTACAAGTGATAGTTCCGAGTACTGAAATATTATCTAAGGCAAATAGTTTGATAGCAAGAATAATGGGAAAGAAGAATATTCTATTGCGACAGAACTCTCTCCTTGCTCGCCGGCGGGATCTTCTTCTTCCTCGCCTTATGTCGGGCAAATTGGAAGTAAAACCATAAAGAATAAAGATATGAGCAATTACAATATACCTGAATTACCCCTTGGCTATGAGCTTGAAACAAAGGCTGTACTGAAACAAGTCAACCTTGCCGGCAGGAAGTTGGCAGAATTGAAGGGTGTGGCTCGAATATGGGTAGAAAATCGGCTTTTAGGGGACATATCGACTCGGATATGAGTAGAAAATCGACTTTTAGGGGACATATCGACTCGAATATGGGTAGAAAATCGACTTTTAGGGGACATATCGACTCGAATATGAGTAGAAAATCGACTTTTAGGGGACATATCGACTCGGATATCGACAAGCTGTTGCTGCAAATGAAAGAGGGAAAAGATAAGGAAAAGATGCTTTGCACGCTTTCGGGCAAGAACGAATGTCCGGGTTTTCTCTGAAAATTGCTATCTTTGTAAACACAATGATATATTTTCCCAAAACAAGCAGTAGGAACAATGACAAAACCAATAACGATAATAGATGAAGACTACAAGCAGTGGATACAAGAAATAGCTCTACGCTATCATCGTAATCAGATAAAAGCCTCAATAAAGGTAAACCAAGAAATGTTGTCATTTTATTGGGATTTGGGGCATGACATAGTCTCACGCCATGCAGAGAACAGGTACGGCAGCAAGTTTTACGCCTCCATTAGCCACGACTTGCATTCACTGCTACCAAATATAGAAGGATTGTCGGAACGCAACATTCGATATTGCAAGAATTTCTACCTGCTTTATTCTCAATGGAACAAGATTCTGCCACAAGTTGTGGCAAAATCTGAAGAATACCCTCCTGTATTAGATAAGTTATGTGCCGTACCATGGGGGCATCATAGGGTAATAATAGACAAATGTAAAGGAGATATTCGAAAAGCCTGCTTCTTTGTAAACAAGGTTGTGGAAGAGGGATGGAGTCGTTCGGTACTCATAAACTTCATAGACACAAACTTGTATGAACGCCAAGGAGGTGCCATAACAAATTTTAGACGGACTTTGCCATCGAACGAGAGCGATTTGGCACAAGAAATTACTCGCGATCCATATTGCTTCGATTTTACAAGATTGCGAGAGCCATATAACGAACGATTGCTAAAAGACGCATTGTTACATAACATTGAAAAATTCTTGCTGGAATTGGGAACAGGCTTTGCATATCTTGGAAGAGAATATCGACTTGAAGTAGGCGATACAGAGCAATTCATTGACATGCTTTTCTATAATCTAAAGTTGCGTTGCTACGTAGTAATAGAAGTAAAAACAACGCCATTTGATACTTCCAACATCGGGCAATTAGGCACATATATGGTTGCTGTAAACCATCTGCTCCGCACTGAGCATGATAACAAGACCATAGGGCTGCTCATTTGTAGAACGAAAGATAAAATTGTTGCTCAATATGCATTAGAATCGAGCAATCAACCTATAGGAATTTCAGAATATGAGCTTGAAAAATTTTATCCTGCAAAAGTTGAAGGGACAATACCCACAATTCAGGAAATAGAAGAAAATATAAAAAAGGAACTGCCATAATAACACATGAAATACGGGAGACTGTTCCACAAATCGGCAGAAGTCATTATGTTGAACTGAACGTATCCGAATAAATTACAAATAATAATCGTATGAGGTCATTTATCAGTGAGGACGATATAGAACAGGCGATATGCAACCGGCTTTCCCAAGCCGAATATGGTTGGAAGCGGATAGAGTGCTGCCCGAAGATGGAGGCTCAGGACGAGGTGGCGTCCACGGGGCGTGCCAACTCATCGGAGTGCATTCTGCCAGAAGTGTTTTTGAACGCTTTGCGACGGCTCAATCCACAGGTGAAAGATGAGGTCTTGAAGGGTATTCTGCAAGATTTCCGCAAGGATTATTCCGGCACAGATATGACGGATACCAATTATAAGTTTTATAACCGCATACGTAATGGTATCAGGGTGGAGGTGCAAAAGGAGGGCAAGGAGGACTTCGACATAGTGAAAATCATCGACTTTGAACAGCCCGAAAGAAACGACTTCCATTGCGTCAACCAAATGTGGATTAAGGGACATTTCCGTTATCGTCGTCCCGATGTGCTGCTTTTCGTGAACGGTTTGCCCGTGGTGTTCATCGAACTGAAAAACTCCACCGTCAAGATTGAGGAGTCGTATAACAAGAACCTTGTTTCTTATCGCTCGGATATTCCGAACATCTTTGCCATGAACCAAATCTGCGTACTGAGCAACGGTTTGCAAACCAAGATTGGTGCTTGGAACAGCAAGTATGAGTTCTTCTTCGAGTGGCTGAGGGTGAATGATGAAAAGGAAAAAATCGACCGTGAACAAATCGCAGAACATGGTTTGAGCATTCTAAACCTCATCGACGGTCTTTTCCGTAAGGAGCGACTGTTGGATTATATCGAAAACTTCGTATTCTTCGACAATAAGCGTATAAAGATTATTGCCAAAAATCACCAGTATCTCGGGGTAAACAATCTGATGGAGAGCGTGAAGCGATGCGAAGAGCTGAAGGGTAAACTCGGTGTATTTTGGCATACTCAAGGTTCGGGCAAGAGTTATTCCATGGTGATGTTCGTGCGGAAGGTGAGACGCAAATTGCTTGGTAATTTCACCTTTCTGATAGTTACGGACAGGGAGGACTTGGACGCACAGATACATAAAACGTTTGTTCGCACCGAGGTGGTAGGCGACAAGGAAGAGTGTCAACCCGGCAGTGCGGAACAGATGAGGGATTTCCTGTCGGGTAACAAGCCTATTGTGTTTACGCTCATACAGAAGTTCCAATACGACAAGACCAAACAATACCCTTTGCTTTCCTCTCGCAACGACATCTTTGTCTTGGTAGATGAGGCTCATCGCACCCAGTACAAGCAACTTGCCGAGAATATGCACACTGGTTTGCCGAATGCCAACTATATTGCCTTTACGGGCACTCCGCTTTTGGGCAGTCGGCGGCTCACCAACCAATGGTTTGGCGATTATGTGTCGGAATACAACTTTGCTCAGGCGATAGAGGACGGCAACACGGTGCCGCTGTTTTACAGTCGAAGAGTGCCGGAGGTGGGCTTGACCAATGATTGGCTCGATACCGACATCGACCAAATCTGCGAGGAGGAGGAACTGAACGACAGGGAGAAAGAACTCTTGGAGAACTCTTCTTCCCGAATAATGGAGGTCATCAAGCGGGAGGAACGCTTGGATCGCATTGCCAGCGATATTGCCCACCATTTCCCACGACGGGGATTTTGGGGCAAAGGTATGGTGGTGAGTGTGGACAAATACACTGCCGTGAAGATGTACGACAAGGTGCGGAAGTATTGGGCGGAGGAGACAAAGCTGCTTGTGAAGGAACGAAACGAAGCCAAGACCTCGGAAGAACGCTCTGCCATAAACGAACGCCTGAATTATATGAATAAGGTGGAGATGGCTGTGGTAATCAGCAAGGAGGAGGGCGAGGAGGATAAGTTTGCCGCCCAAGGTCTTGACATCAGCCTGCACCGCAAGAAGATGGAGGCGATTACGCCGGAGGGCAAGGATATAGAGGACAGGTTCAAGGATAAGGACGACCCGTTGAGCTTGGTTTTCGTCTGTGCCATGTGGCTCACGGGCTTTGATGTTCCATCGCTTTCCACTCTGTACCTCGACAAGCCGATGAAAGGGCATACGCTTATGCAAGCCATTGCCCGTGCCAACCGTGTTTATCCGGGCAAGACTTGCGGTATCATTGTGGATTATGTCAATGTATTCAAATATATGCAGAAGGCTCTTTCCGAGTATGCTGAAACAGATGGTAAGGAAGGTTATCCCGCAAAGGATATAGAGCAACTTATTACCAACATAGAACGAAGCATCTCCGATACGGAGGCGTTCTTGTTGAAAATCGGTATCAAGACGAAGGACATCATAGCCGAAGAGGATACAATCAACCGCTTGGAAATGTTACGAAAGGCATACGACCATATATTGACAAAGGACGAATGGAAAGAACGTTTCAAGGTGATGAGCAATCTGCTGATAAATCTCTACGATGCTGCCAAGCCGGAGATTTTAGAAAGAGGCTGGTACAATGATAAGTTTGCGATAATCGCTCACATCAATGGTTGGCTCTGCAATCTGATTGATGATGAGAAGTTACGCAAGGCAAGGTTGCGTATGGCTGAGGCTCTCGACCGGAGTGTTTCGGCAGGCGTTTCAGAACAGCAAGCCACATACGGCATTCATCAAGGGAAGGTCATAGACCTTAGTAAGTTAGATGTAGATGCCATTCGTAAGGAAATCAATAAAACGCCTTACAAGGCTTTGGAAACGGACGACCTGCGGGCTTTTGTGGAACGAACCTTGGAACAGCTCATCAACAAGAATTGTACCCGTGTGGCTTTTTCTCAGCGATACCGTAACATCATCGACCGCTATAATGCGGGAGGGAGCGAGAATGAGGATTACTATAAGAAGTTGCTCCAACTGATAGAGGATTTGAAGAAGGAGCAGTCCCGCTCTGCCGACTTGGGCTTGGAGGAAGAGGAGTTGGAAATATTTGATTTGCTTCGTGCCGACAAGAAGCTGACCAAGGCGGAGGAACAGAAAGTCATACTTGCTGCAAAGAACCTATATCATAAGTTGTCAGAGGAGAAAGAGAGAGTGATGGTGGTGGATTGGTTTAAGGATGAGCAACCTCGCCTTCAGGTGCTTGCCTTGATTAAGGCTTCGCTTAACAAGGACTTGCCGGAGAGTTATGACGGTGTGTCGTTCAAGCAGAAAACCAATTTGCTGTTCAACCACTTTGTGGACATGGCTGTGCAGGGATACGGTTGGGTGTAAAGGAATTTTCTGTAAGAATGACAGGGTAAGTTTTGCCTTTCCCGCAAAGAACCTTAAAGAATAAGAGCAAGCCCCTGCCGACCTGCTCTTGCAAAGACTGAAAGGGATGGGTATGATTGAATAATTCAGCTTGGGGATAATTTTCTCTTCCAAAGGGCGTTTATATAAAAACAATTCTATATTTGTAAAGAAATAAGATTGCAACGGATATGACAACACGCCTCTACTCTTCCGAAAGGATTTGGCAAATCGGGAAAAACAATTTGGGCAAAGGCTGCTTTGTCGCAGTTTTCCTGTACTCTCCGGCAAGGCTTATCCGATAAAATACAGGGTAGTCAACAATCAAAAAAATATTTTACAGAAATGAAGATAAGAAACAAGTATGCAATCCTTTGCGGATTGTTGTTTGCAGGCTTAACGGGTTTTGTTGCCTGCAATGATAAGGAGGAGGAAGCTGCTTCGGTGCAGAATACCTATTCCAAGTGTTTGACCAATGATGATGAGACGTCCTCGAAAGGTATTTTCAATCCGGATTCCTTGGTCGTTTCATGCTCAAACGGTGTGATTTCCATCGAGCATTATGATTTGAAGGTGAATTGCGGCTTTCAAACGGTGAATGTTAAGGTTTCCACGAACGGGGACACTATCAGACTTACCGAATTCGGTTTGCCGGAAAATGCCGACTGTTTGTGCGAAATCAATAACTTCACACAAATAAAGGATATTCCGAGCGGTCGCTATGTTCTAATCATTGAGAACTGCAACCCCGAACCTTATCAACAAATCATCAACCTCTGACATCGACAAATCAACGGAGAGCATAAGCGATATATACTTCCGCAGAATTTACGGTACTGAGGCCGCTTGCTTCCTGCTATGACTGTTGCCACTCTTGTTTGACAGTGTATCAGGAAGTCGGCAGAGGCGGTATCTGAGATAGAAAGAGGGTTCGTATAGTGTTTTTACATGATTTGTATTACCTTTGTGCTTTGAGATTGTAAAGCAGGCTGAGATATGGATATACAGAAAATCAATCGTCATACTGCATCCTTTAATGAGATTACGCATTTCGTTAAGAGCGATGATGAAAAGGAGCAAATAGAGGTGTGGTTTGCTCGGGAGCTTCAGTTCGTTTTGGGATATGCCAGATGGGAGAACTTTCTCCTTGCCATAAACAGGGCGATGGAATCATGCAAATCACAGAAAGTCAATCTCGATGACCATTTTCGTGAGTTCACGAAAATGGTTGAATTAGGAAGTGGGGCAAAACGTGAGGTAAAAGATTTCATGCTGACACGTTTTGCCTGTTATCTTATCGCCCAGAATGGAGACTCCAAGAAAGAAGAGGTTGCTTTTGCACAGGGGTATTTTGCTTTGCAAACCCGTAAAGCGGAACTGATAGCAGAACATTTGCAACAATTATCCCGTTTGGAGACTCGTGAACGTTTACGTATGTCGGAAAAGCAGTTGTCTCGCAACATATATGAACGCGGGGTCGATGACAGAGGCTTCGGGCGTATTCGCTCAAAAGGTGATACGGCTTTATTCGGCGGAAACACCACCGAAGACATGAAATTACGCTTGGGCATTAAATCGACACGCCCTTTGGCTGATTTCTTGCCAACGCTTACCATCGCAGCAAAGAATTTGGCGACAGAAATGACAAACTATAATGTGGAGCAGAAAGATTTATATGGTGAACAGAACATCTCCACAGAGCATATACAGAACAATATAAGTGTTCGTCAGATGTTGGGAGAGCGAGGTATCAAACCGGAAAATCTTCCTCCTGCCGAGGATATCAAAAAGGTTGAACGCAGAGTTGTAAGCAATGAAAGGAAAATCGAAAAGTCTTCTGATAAATTGCCGAAAAAATATTGAGGAAGGGCGTTTTACAAAAATGAAAGCCCCTGTCGATTGTGTCGGCAGGGGCTTGGTTTGTGTGTTTATTTCTTTACTCTGTCTCAGGTCGGTTATTCGACAAATCGAAAAATACCGTCCTTTGTCATGACTTTTTCATTTTCTCTATCCACTTCATCAAAAAGGCGTACAGAAAGCCTGATACAATACCGCTTAGCAGGGTGGTAAGGTTGTATGATGAAGTATCCCACTTCCGGTCGAAAAGGAATGAGACAAGGGGATAGATTGCCCAAAAGATTATTCCGAAGGAAAGGGCTTGGATTATTATTTTTTTCATGGTTGCGTTTATGTCTGTGTTTGTCTCGATATAAAAAGAGAGGACACTCATAGTAATGCCATGGGCTTTAACGAGAGCGTCCTTTCTTCGTCATTCTACTTGTGTATTACACTTGTTTACTTGGTTGTCGGTAGTATTTGACGGGCTGCGGTTTTTGGGTTGTTGATTGTGTCGCAACCGTTGACGCAACCGCCGGGGCATGACATGACTTCTATGAAGTTGCCCGGACATTTGCCTTCTTTGGCGTATTGCTTCAACTGACGGATTACTTGTTTGTTCAAACCGTCTATAACCACTTCTTTTATGACATTAGGGTCAGGTGCAACGACTTTTACCGATTCGGTTACTCCGTTTATCATCGCAAATCCTCTGCCGTGTCCTGCTATGTTAGGATCCAAAACGGTTGGTTCAAGGCTTTCCAAGTCCAGATCCATTGCCTTGAACAAGGCTTCCAATTCCTCATAGCTTATGACGTAGTCCACCAAATCCTTGTACAGATAGCTTTCGCTACGCTTGCCGACGCATGGGGCAACCATGACGGTAACTGCTTCGGGGTCTTGGTCTTTGACATGCTTTGCGGTGTAAACCATAGGGGAATAGGTTGTGGAAACGTATTGTTGCATTTCCGGAATATGTTTGCGGACGAGGTTCATCCAGCTTGGGCAGCATGATGTGGTCATGAAAGAGGCTCCTTCTTCCAAGCGTTCCAAAAATTCTCCTGCTTCGTTCTTTGTTGTAATATTGGCTCCCAATGCTACTTCGACTACATCGGAGAAGCCGAGTTTCTTTATGCCTGTGAGTACTTTTCCGTATTCGACTTTGAATTGTCCGCCCAATGACGGTGCTACCATTGCCACAACTTTCTTGCCGGCTTTTATATCACGGAAGATGTCTATCATGAAGCTCTTCTCGAAGATTGCTCCGAAAGGACATGCGACCATACATTTGCCGCAATAGATACATTTTTCAGGGTCTATATGCTCTACTCCGTTTTCATCTTTGGATATTGCTCCGACAGGGCAGCTTTCTTCACATGGTACGGGTTGGTATATGATTGCATGGTAAGGACATGCTTCCTTACACATTCCGCAGTTCACACACTTGTCGGGGTCTATGTAAGCTTGTTTTCCTACTGTGATTGCTCCTTTTTTGCAGGCGTATGTACATGGTCTTGCTACGCAGGCACGGCATAGGTTGGTAACTATGTAATTGGTCTTTACACATGCGGAACATGCCTCATCGACAACTGTCATCATTACAGGTGTCTTGTCTGCGGTCTCTCTTAGTTTCACATAGTGCGAAAGATTGTCCAATTCGTCTTTTTCGTCATAGACATTAAAGCCTAATAGTGCCATCACTTTGTATTTGACAACTGCTCTTTCCTTATGCACGCAGCAACGTATGGTAGCTCCGTGTTTCTTTGGTCTCATCTCCAAAGGTATTCTGTCTATCTTTTCTTCCAATTCGTCATTCAGGATAAGACGTGCCAAACGCGTCAATATCTCCCTGCGAATTTCTACTGCATTATTGATTGCCATTTTTACTTGTTTTGTTTTGTTTATAATTCGTCGTTTCTATTTTCTTTCCAAACCGAGTTGCTTATAGATTTCGTCCAGCAATTTGTCTTCGGTGCATTCTTCTATCACTACGTCTTCAACTTTTACGTATGGTGGTTTCGCCACGCCTTCATGTTCATGGCAGCCTAAGCATGCAGAGCCGATGATTTCGACTTTGTCTTTGAGTTCAACGGGCAGGTTCTTTTTCATTTTTGCCAATTTATGCCCTCCTGCGATATAACAGTATGTTCCTACACAAATCCTTACCTTTAACATATCTTTCTCGGTGTTGTTAAGTTGTTCTTGCATTCTCCTCTTTCTTACCCTTCTTTATCTACAAACGTTTTATTCTTATTGTCTTTCCATATTGTTTTTTGAGCGTATGTGCTATGTTTTCGACCAATTCCTGCCTGTTTGCCAATAGTCCGATGAGCTTAGGGCTTTGGTGTGCCGGATTGTTTTTTGTTCCCACGAGCATGTCTATTTCCTCTGCCTCTCTTATCATTCGATATATCTCCCATGCTGCTCCTTTCTGCCGGCATTCCTCTTGTGTGTCCTGCTCTAATATTTCCGTCAGGGCTTTGAGCGTTATCACTCCCTCGGTTACAAGGTCTATGCCTCTCATATATGATATTGGCGGAAGTCCTGCCTCCATGCTTTCTATGTCAACTCTCAATTCCTCCTTCCATTCTCTCGAAAGGATTTGCGAACTTGTTCCTCCGCATACGATTTTCTTTCCTCTGTATGCACGCACTTGCTCTGCCATGTACTTATCCTTGTCCTCGGAAAGAGGAGCTCCGGTACAAATGAGAAGTCTTTTGCTTTCCTCTGCGGCATTCCTGCTTTTTTCAGAGCAAACAGAGGACATAAAACCGTCTTTCGCATATTGAAACGACTGCATGCCTCCTTTATTATTCTTCTCGCTCCCCTGCATTGACTGATTCTTCACTTTTGAGAAGCTTGTACTTGAATTTCTCTTTCAAAAGGCTTATAAAGACTGCCTTGCTTACATGTGTATAAGTTTTGCCGTCTATTATAATGACAGGTCCTTGCTCGCATTGCTTTGTACAGAGTCGTCCTTTGAATGAAACATCTGCTTTCAGATTGTTTACCTTCAAATACTCGTCCAAAAAGTCAAGATTATTCCTGTTGCCTTTTACAAAACATGAACTGCCTACACAAATTTCAATTTGAGTTTTTCCCTCCATAATCGTAATACTTTTGGTTGCTAATCTGCTATCAACTTTTTATATTTCATTCGCTTGGGTGCGGTATCGCCCAAACGCTTTCTTTTATTTTCTTCATATTCGGAATATGAGCCTTCAAAGAAGTAAACCTGCGAATTGCCTTCAAAGGCGAGTATGTGTGTTGCTATCCTGTCCAAGAACCAACGGTCGTGAGAGATGACAACGGCACAGCCTGCAAACTCTTCCAATCCTTCCTCCAAGGCTCTCAATGTGTTTACGTCTATGTCATTTGTCGGTTCGTCCAAAAGCAATACGTTTGCTTCGCTTTTCAAGGTCATTGCCAAATGCATGCGGTTTCTTTCTCCGCCTGAGAGAACGCCTGTCTTTTTGCTTTGATCCGTTCCTGAGAAATTGAAGCGTGAGACGTATGCTCTCGAATTGACCAATCTGCCTCCCAAACTTATTTGTTCGTTGCCGTCGGAAATGGTTTCCCAAACGCTCTTTTCTGGGTCTATGTCTTGGTGTTGCTGGTCTATATAGCCGATTTTGACAGTAGAACCTGTTTCAAAGCTGCCGCTATCCGGCTTTTCCAATCCCATTATCATACGGAACAAAGTGGTCTTTCCTGCTCCGTTGGCTCCTATCACGCCTACAATGCCGGCAGGCGGCAAGGAAAAGTTCAGGTGTTCAAACAAGAGTTTATTGCCGTATGCTTTCGATACGTCTTTCACCTCTATGACCTTGTCTCCGAGCCTTGGTCCGTTTGGTATGAATATCTCTAATTTTTCTTCTTTCTCCTTCACGTCCTCGCTCATCATCTTTTCGTATGATGATAAACGGGCTTTGCCCTTGGCATGACGAGCCTTTGGAGTCATCTTCACCCACTCCAATTCCCTTTGCAGGGTTTTCTTACGTTTGCTTTCCTGCTTCTCTTCCATGGACAGTCGCTTGGTTTTCTGCTCTAACCAAGAGGAATAATTGCCCTCCCAAGGTATGCCCTCGCCTCGGTCAAGTTCCAATATCCAACCTGCGACATGGTCAAGGAAGTAACGATCGTGGGTTACGGCTATAACGGTACCTTTGTATTGCTGCAAATGCTGCTCCAACCATTCTATGCTCTCTGCATCCAAATGGTTGGTAGGCTCGTCCAAAAGCAAGATGTCGGGTTCTTGTAGCAATATTCTGCACAATGCCACACGACGACGCTCTCCTCCCGAAAGATTCTTTACCAAGGCATCGTCCTCCGGACAGTTCAATGCGTCCATCGCTCTTTCCAACTTGCTGTCCAAATTCCATGCGTCGTGCTGCTCCATGAGTTCGGTCAACTCGCCTTGCTTCTCAATCAAAGCTGCCATTTCATCATCGCTCATAGGTTCGCAAAACTTCTCGTTCAACTTATTGTATTCGTCAATCAGGTCTGCAACCTCTTTCACTCCCTCCATGACAACCTCTTTCACGGTCTTGTTGTCGTCCAAGCGAGGTTCCTGTTCCAAGTATCCGACGGAATAACCCGGGGAGAAATGCACTTCGCCCTCATGGGATTTGTCCAAACCGGCTATTATCTTCAACAATGAAGACTTTCCGGAACCGTTCAAGCCTATTATGCCTATCTTTGCTCCATAATAAAAGGAAAGATATATGTCTTTCAATATACGTCTTGAAGGTGGAATGAGTTTTCCCACGCCCACCATTGAAAATATTATCTTTTTATCGTCGGTTGCCATAATTCTCTTCTCTGATTAAATCGTACAAAAATGCAAATCTTTCAAGTTCAACTGCAAACTTACTTGTCCGTTGTAGTCGTTCTCGTCTATCTGATAACAGATGTCGAACATATCTCCCTTGGCTATCCTTTCGTAATGCTCTCCCATGCCGAAGCCTATGCAATCATAAGGATAAGAGGATACTTCCTGAGAAACGACGGAGAGCTTCAAATGATTGGAGCCTACTATCCTCGCTTTTCCTGCTCCTGCCGGACGCTCCGCTCCTACCAATCGCCTCGAACAAAAGACAGGTACGTTGTTTCCGGGTCCGAAAGGAGCAAATTGCTTCAATATTCGGAACAATCGCGGATTTATATTCTTCAAATCTATCTCCAAATCCACATCAACCTCCGGAAAACTTTGAGTCTCGGTTATGCTTTCGCTTACTTTATGTTCGAACATGTCGGTGAATTCTTGCAGAAACTCCGGTCTCAAACTCAAACCGGCTGCGAATTTATGTCCTCCGAAGTGAGTAAGACAGCGTGAGCAGCTTTCTATTATCGAATAAATGTCGAAGTCTTTCACACTGCGAGCCGAGCCTGTTATAAGGTCATCGCTCTGCGTCAGAACTATCGTAGGTTTATAGTATTGCTCTATCAATCTCGATGCCACTATACCTATAACTCCCTTATGCCAATTCGGATTGAAAACAACCGTTGCTTTGCCGCTTCTCAAACGTTCGTTCTGTGCCAGCATTTCCTTTGCCTCCTTGGTTGCCTCCTTATCCAATTCCTTACGTTTGGTATTATATCCCTCAATCCTTTTCGCCACTTCCGTAACATCGGCACTCTTCTTTGCTTTCAGCAATTCGACAGACAATCTGCCGCTTTCCATTCTTCCTGCCGCATTTATCCTCGGACCTATAAGGAAGACCAAATCGTTCAAGGACAACTCTCGATTGAAATAAAGCTTGGTATTTGTGTTGCCCTCATGCTTTACATTGCTGTAAGCCAAAATGGTTTCCAATCCTATGCGGGGTTGACGGTTTATTTTCTTCAAGCCGAAGTAGGCAAGTACACGGTTCTCCCCGGTCAAAGGCACGACATCGGCTGCAATGCTTATCGCAACCAAGTCCAAATACTCCAACAAATCCTCAAACGGAAGATTTCTCTCATGTTGCAGAGCCGTTATCAACTTGAAACCTATGCCGCAACCGCTCAATTCATTATCCGGATAAGAGGAATCCTCCCTCTTCGGGTCTAAAACCGCCCAAGCCTCAGGCAACTTATCGGAAGGAAGGTGGTGATCGCAAACTATGAAGTCTATACCCTTCTCCTTGGCATAGGCAATCTCTTTATGAGCCTTTATTCCGCAATCGAGACAGATTATCAACTTGAAATCATTGTCGGCAGCCCACTCCACACCTTGGAAAGACACCCCGTAACCCTCCTTGTAGCGGTCGGGTATATAGTAATCTATTTCCGTGTAGAACTTTTCCAAATAAGAAAAAACAAGAGCTACGGCAGAGGTTCCGTCCACATCATAATCCCCATAAACAAGTATCTTCTCCCCTGCCTTTATCGCCAGCATAATCCTCTCCACCGCCTTATCCATATCATTCATAAGGAAGGGGTCGTGCAAATGCTCATACTTGGGACGGAAAAACCTTTCCGCCTCCTCATAAGAACAAATACCCCTTTGAACCAACAAAGAAGCTACTATCTCATAAGTGCGTAACACTTCTTTCGGAGGGTTTTCCACTGTACAGAGCTTGTTTGCCAAAGAAACAATCAACTCTTTATCACCCTTTTGTTTTATATTCCACCGTTTTTCCATCTCGCACATTCGGACGGTAAAATTACTACAAATTTCCGAACCGACAAAAAAAAGCCTTTTTTATTTCAGTGTCTCGTTTTTTTTGCTACCTTTGCAAACTTAAAAATCAGTAGTCTTATAATCAAATCAAAAACACAAATGAAGTTAGTTAAGTTAGCATCTATCACAAAGAAGATGACTTTGGCGGCTGTCGGAGCTTTTTTACTGATATTCCTGCCAATGCACATGGGGTTAAACCTCTGCATCATAAGAGATGACGGAGGAGAATGGTACAGAAACGTCTGTCATTTCATGGGAACGAATTGGATTGTCAAGATATTCGAGATTGTACTCTTGGCAGCTATACTTGTTCACGTTGTTGTCGCAATATTGCTGACAATAGAAAACAGAGTCGCAAGAGGAAACACACGCTATATGGTTCCCTCCAAAACAAAAACACATTTCGGCTCAAAATACATGATTTGGACAGGAGGTTTGATATTCGCCTTCATCGTTCTTCACTTCATAAACTTCTACTTTGCGAAATTCGGCTTGGTTGAAGGAACTTACACCGTAAAGACAGAGAAATTGCAAATGCACATTCAAGACAAAGTCTTGGACATTCAAAAGCAGTTGGAAGCAGGCAAGATAGACCCGGCAAAAGCACAAGAAATGATGATGAACCTTCAAATGGAATACATGCCGTTCCTACAACTTACGCAAACCGGACAACCGGAGGATAAAATAGCAAAAGACGGCAAAGAGTTGATAAACCTCAGAGGTAAAAAAGAATTGGAAAGCTACGCAGGCAAAGACTTCAAGGACTATGAGCCTGATTTCTACGTAATGTGCAACGACCTGTTCAAAAACAAGATGTACTCCTTGATATACTTATTGGTATTTGTTGTTTTGGGAATTCACCTCTTCCACGCCATCAACTCCATCTTCCAAACATTCGGTTTGAATCACAAAAAATACAACAATGCAATAGAGAAATTTGCAGCCATCTATGCCGTAATAATACCATTGGGCTTTGCAATCGTTCCGTTGTTTATTTTTTTCTGCAAGTAAATTCATTAGTAACGAAAATATAATCGGAGAAATATGGTAACACTTAATTCCAAAATTCCGCAAGGACCTCTTGCCGAGAAATGGACAAAATATAAAGCAGACCAAAAATTGGTCAACCCTGCCAACAAAAGAAAGTTGGACGTTATAGTGGTGGGAACCGGACTTGCCGGAGCCTCTGCCGCAGCCTCATTGGGAGCCTTGGGCTTCAATGTAAAGATATTCTGCATATCAGACTCGCCGAGAAGAGCCCACTCCATAGCAGCACAAGGCGGTATCAACGCAGCAAAGAACTACCCTAATGACGGCGACAGCGTAGGACGTCTGTTCTATGACACAATCAAGGGAGGCGACTACCGTGCAAGAGAAGCAAACGTCTATCGTTTGGCAGAAGTAAGCAACAACATCATAGACCAATGCGTAGCACAAGGAGTGCCGTTTGCAAGAGACTATTCCGGAATGCTTGACAACCGTTCCTTCGGAGGAGCTCAAGTCAGCAGAACTTTCTACGCCAAAGGACAAACCGGACAACAACTGCTCTTGGGAGCCTACTCCGCTTTGAGCAAACAAATCAAAGACGGCACCGTAAAGATGTACGAAAGAAGAGAAATGATGGACGTAGTCCTCGTTGACGGCAAAGCAAGAGGTATCATCACAAGAGACCTGCAAAGCGGAAAACTCGAACGTTGGTTCGGACATGCCGTCATACTCGCCACAGGAGGTTACGGCAACGTATATTACCTCTCGACCAACGCCATGAACTCCAACGGCTCGGCAGCATGGCAATGCCACAAAAAAGGAGCATGCTTTGCAAACCCTTGCTACGTGCAAATCCACCCTACCTGCATACCCGTACATGGCGACTATCAATCCAAACTCACCCTGATGAGCGAGAGCTTGCGTAACGACGGAAGAATTTGGGTACCTAAGAAAATAGAAGACGCAGAAGCCATAAGAGCAGGCAAATTGAAACCTACCGACATAGCAGAAGAAGACAGAGACTACTACTTGGAAAGACGTTACCCTGCTTTTGGAAACTTAGTTCCAAGAGACATTGCATCAAGAGCAGCCAAAGAACGTTGCGATGCAGGCTACGGAGTAGGAAGCGGACAAGCCGTTTACCTTGACTTCAAATCCGCAATCGACCGATTGGGCAAGGAAAAAGTAGAAGCACGCTACGGCAACCTCTTCCAAATGTATGAGAAAATCGTTGACCAAAATCCGTACGAAACACCTATGATGATATACCCTGCCGTACACTACACCATGGGCGGTCTTTGGGTTGACTACGAATTGCAAACAACGATAGAAGGTCTCTTCGCAGCCGGCGAAGCCAACTTCTCCGACCACGGAGCAAACCGATTGGGAGCCTCTGCCCTCATGCAAGGATTGGCAGACGGATACTTTGTATTACCATACACAATACAAAACTACCTATCAAAAGAAATCTACTCCTCTCCTATCCCGACAACGGCACCGGAATTTGAAGCCGCAGAGAACGAAGCCAAAGCCAAGATTGAGAAACTCATGAACATCAAAGGCTCACGCAGTGTTGACAGCTTCCAAAAACAACTCGGACACATCATGTGGGAATACGTCGGAATGGGCAGAACGAAAGAAGGCTTGACCAAGGCAATCCCGATGATACAAGCCTTAAAAGAAGAATTCTGGAAAGACGTCCGCATAACAGGCGACACCCAATCCATGAACCCGGAATTGGAAAAAGCCCTTCGCTTCTCAGACCACGTAGAGTTGGCAGAACTCATCGCCAAAGATGCACTCCACAGAGAAGAAAGCTGCGGAGGACACTTCCGTGAAGAACACCAGACAGAAGAAGGCGAAGCAAAACGTGATGACGAGAACTTCATGTACGTAGCCGCATGGGAATACAAAGACAACGGCGAACATGAACTCCACAAAGAAGAATTGAATTACGAATTTATAAAAGTTCAACAAAGAAATTACAAGTAAAATGAATCTAACCTTGAAAATATGGCGTCAAGAGAATGCAAGAGCAAAAGGACGCTTTGAAACATACAAATTGGAAAACATTTCGCCCGACTGTTCTTTCTTGGAAATGTTGGACATCTTAAACGAACAATTAGTCGATAAACTATCCCACCCCGTATGCTTCGACAACGACTGTAGGGAAGGCATCTGCGGAATGTGCGGCTTGTATATCAACGGACGCCCGCACGGTCCCGACGACGGCGTAACCACCTGCCAACTTCACATGAGAAGATTCAAAGACGGCGACACCATAGTAATAGAGCCATGGAGAGCGAAACCGTTCCCAATCATCAGAGACTTGGTCGTTGACAGAACAGCCTTCGACAAAATAATTCAAGAAGGCGGCTATATCTCTGCCACCACAGGAGGAGTACCGGACGCAAACGCAATACCTATACCGAAGTACAAAGCAGACGAAGCCATGGACTCTGCCTCCTGCATAGGTTGCGGAGCCTGCGTAGCGGCATGTAAGAACGCATCAGCCATGCTGTTCGTATCCGCAAAAGTCTCCCACATGGCACTGTTGCCGCAAGGAAAACCCGAAGCAGCCAAGAGAGTACAAGCCATGGTAGCCAAAATGGACGAACTCGGCTTCGGCAGTTGCACCAACACCTACGCCTGCGAAGCAGAATGCCCGAAGAGCATAAAACGCAGCAATATCGCACGCATGAACCGCGAGTTCCTCTGTGCAAAAACCTGCTCGGAAGAATAAACAGATGTAGTAGAACACACTTAAACCGAGAGGAAACGTCCGAAAGGCGTTTCCTCTTTTTATATCCCCGCTTCGCAACGACAGAACACCGCCTTACATGCACGAAAATCCAGAAACAAAAATCACATAATGACTTCGCAAACATAACAACTGCAACAAATTTCCATTCCTTTCGCAAACACAATCCAAATGATATTTCGTACCTTTGCCCTTGGTGAGTATTATCGCTTTATAACAAATCCAAATAGCAGTAAATTCAATGATTGCAACCAATGGAAAAGAAAATAAACAAGTCCGAAATTCAACCGACAACCCCAATCGATGATACATTATACTCCGACGTATGTACCATCATAGAGCATGGACGACAACAAGCCTACGCAGCCATCAATCAATCCATGATAGAGACCTATTGGCACATAGGTCGCCGCATCGTGGAAGAAGAACAAAACGGAGAACGCAGAGCAGAATACGGAGAACGCATCATCGAAAAGCTTTCCAAGCAACTTTCACTCCGCTACGGCAAAGGATTCAGCAAAAGATACCTTGCTTATTTCCGCAAATTCTATCTGACTATTAACGATATACAGATTTTGCAAACATGTTTGCAAAATCTCACATGGTCGCATATTCACAGAGCATTGAGAGCAGAAGACTCGACTGCCATTCGTTGGTATCTTGAAACAGCATCAAAAGAGATGTGGAGTGTGCGGACACTTGACAGAAACATCTCAACCCAATACTACGAAAGACACTACGCTCTCCCTACCCTATCGACAGAAGAACAAGAGCCGAACAAATTAGAACTGCTTAAAAGTCCCATTGTGGCAGAATTCTTGGGCTTCAAGCAAGACAACACATTTTCCGAAAAAGAACTGGAAACAGCAATCATCAACCACTTGCAGGAGTTTCTGATGGAAATGGGACGAGGATTTGCCTTTATGGGACGACAACAGTTGATAAGAACAGACACACAAGACTACTACATAGACCTCGTCTTCTATAATGTCGTATTGAAATGCTATGTGTTGATAGACCTCAAAATAGGAACGATTACCCATCAAGATGTAGGACAAATGGACATGTATGTACGCATGTACGACGAGTTAAAACGTACCGAAGGCGACAATCCGACCATCGGCATTGTCCTCTGCTCCGAAACAAGCAAAGACATAGCACGCTACTCCATACTCAAAGGCAACGAACAACTCTTTGCCGCCAAATACAAAACCTATCTGCCAACCGAAGAGCAACTACGCACCGAGATTGAACGACAAAAAGAAATATACAAATTGCAACACAAGCAATAATCACTCACGGAAATTCAGTCAAGATACATTTTTTGTACTGTTTTTACTGCAAGCGGTACATCACGATGTCGCTTTCTTGTTCCGAGGCTTTGAGTCGGTCTTCTCTTATGCCGTTTTTCACAAGGTAATTCCTTATCACGGAGGCTTGTCCCTCTGGTGCGGATATTTCTATCCTTAATCTCGGATTGGCTTTCAGGTATTCGGTGAAGTCTTTCAATATTTCACGACTTCTTTCCGTCGGTTGTTTTTTCTCGTTCAGTCTCACATCGTTAAGCGGATAGCTTTCCCCTGTCTGCATTTGCCGTAAGGTCAGTTCCATTTGCTCTTCCATCTCCTTTGCGGCAATGTATCGCGAACAGTAGGCATAACCTTCTTTTTCTATCTTCAAGAGATAGTCTTCCCCGTCGAGCAATGCGAGGGTGAAAGCTCCGTTTGCGGGATTTGTTTCGTAGCCTGTTTCGGTTTTGCGACCTATTGCATACACTTTAATGCGGCAATGCTTCTCTTCGCTGTCCCTTATATCGACTATGCCTTCCAAAAGTCGGACGCTTTCAGCCCATGCCTCTTTCGGCAAAGGATAAGTGCATATATTATAGTTGCGTTCCGTCGAATCGAAAACGCTTGCGTAAGCCGTTTTTCCGTCTGCAAGAAGATATATCTCTTCCTCATCGTTTTCTGTATTTATATCCGAACAGAGGTTTTGCGGCTGCTTCATCTTTATATCCTCCAAATCTATGTAAAAAAGGTCTTTCCCGCCAATCGTTTTCCAACCATCGGAGGAGAAATAGAGGTTATGATTGTCGGCATGTATGAAAGGGTTCGTCTCATCGCCCGGGCTGTTTATGCGTTTGCCCGCATTGGTCGCCCTGCTCCAATTTCCGTTTTTGTCTTTGCGGCTTACGTAAATATCATAGCCTCCGAATCCGCCCTCTCTGTTCGAGGCAAAGTAAAGCGTATTGCCGTCTGGCGAAATGCAGGGCGAAATTTCATTGCTCTCCTTGCCGTTCACCTCAATGCCGAGGCTGCGGGCTTGGCTCCAATGCCCGTCGGTTTTCTCGCAACAGAAGATGTCTGTCTCATATGCTCTTTCCTGCGAAGCCTTGGCAAAGTACATAAATCTCTTGTCGCATGTCAGACTCACTCTGCCGACAATGCTTTCCTTGGCAAAGGCCTCTTCCAAAGGGAAACCCTCATCGAACTCCCCCTCTTGGTTCATCTCCGCAAGGCAAAGCACCTTTTTGCTGACAAATTCCGTCTTCTTGTAAAAGCCGTCGTCATTGTTCTGCCTTATGGCGACTTTTCTCTCGAAATAAATCTGCTTACCGTCGAGACTTATAGAGGGATTGCGTTCATCGCTTTTGCTTGCAATGCCTTCAATCTTCTTGGGAGTGAAAGGAAAATGCTTCTCCGTTGTTTCGGCAAGGAAGTCGCTCCATTGGATATAGTTTATGGCTTCCGTTATAAGATCGGAATAAATCTCCTCTTCTTCGCTAAGGTTGAGGAATTGCTCGAAATAAGACACGGCTGCGGCATAATGCTCGTTGCTGTACTCTATCACGCCCGAATAATAGTGGAAAAGAGGGTGGCTGTATTGCGGACAAATCCTTGCCACCTCGCTCATGTACTTCTCAATCATCTTCGGTCTGTCCGTATTCACGCCTATGATACCGAGAAGGAAATAAGGACTGGCGAAGTCCGGTTCTTCCTCGGTCAGGCTCTTCAAAATGCTTATGCTTTTGGCATAATCCCCCTTACGATAAGCAGAGAAAGCCTTGTCGAAACGTTCCTTTACCACATTGCTCAGCTCTTCTGCACAAACATCAAAGGCAAGAGGATTATTCTTTTGTGCCGAAAGCGAATTTGTGCAAAGCGAAAGAAGCAATAAAACCGCAAAAGCTCCTGCCGACATGCTGCCGAAGAAAGCTGAAAAAGACATCTCTTTCGGAAGCATACGCTGCTTAGGGACAATAAGTTGTCGAAAGAATTTCACGAAACGCTCTTTCATTGAAATAAAGCGGCGTTTCATTCCTGCTCTCATGATATATCGGTTTTCAATAACCGAGAATTTTCAACATGGATTTATGGCTTTGCTCCTTGGCAAAGAGTTTTGTCGTCCATTCTCCGTTCTCGTCTTTATCCAAAATGATGTGTTTGGGTTGCGGAATGAGACAATGCTGTATTCCTCCGTAACCTGCGAGACTTTCTTGATAAGCTCCGGTATGGAAGAAGCCGATGTAAAGTGCTTCCTCTTCTTCATTGGAGTACTTGGGAAGGAAAACGGCATTGGAATGCGTCTCTGCCGAGTAGTAATCCTGACTGTCGCATGTCAAACCGCCGAGGAATACTCTTTGATATTCGTTATCCCATTTGTTAATGGGCAAAAGGATAAACCTTTGTCCTATTCCCCAAGTATCCGGCAGGGTTGTGATGAAAGAAGAGTCCACCATATACCAAAGTTCTCGGTCGTTCTGCCTCTTCTGATCTATTATGCTGTAAAGAATGCAGCCTGCCTCTCCTACGGTAAAGGAACCGAACTCGGTGAAGATGTCAGGCTCTTCTATGCCCTGCTTATTGCATATATCCTTTATTTGAGCCAATATCTCCTCTGCCATATAGTCGTAATCATAATCGAAGCCCAAGGAATTTTTTATGGGAAATCCGCCGCCTATGTCAAGGGAAGTCAAATCCGGACAAAGTTTTTTCAACTCGCAATAGACATTTACGCATTTTTGAAGCTCGTTCCAATAGTATGCAGAGTCCTTAATGCCTGTGTTTATGAAGAAATGAAGCATTTTCAGCTTGAACTTGGGATTGGAAGCAATCTTCTGCTTGTAGAAATCCACTATGCAGTTGTAACGAATACCCAGACGGGAAGTATAAAAGTCGAACATAGGCTCCTCCTCGGAGGCAATGCGTATGCCGACATTGCACTGCGTTTTCACATTCTCGTCCAAAAGGTCAATCTCCTCGATATTGTCTATAATGGGAATAACATTGGTGAAACCGTTCGCCACCAATTCCGCAATATTCTCTATATACTGAGGACGCTTGAAGCCGTTGCATAAAATATATTGGTCTTTGCCCACCTTGCCTTGCTCGAACAATTCGTTGATAATGTTGATATCGAAAGCCGAAGAGGTTTCCAAGTGGACGTCATTCTTAATCACTTCATCTAAGACAAAAGAGAAGTGAGAGCTTTTGGTACAATAACAATAATTATAGGAACCCTTGTAATCCGTCTTTGCTATTGCCACGTTAAACAGACGTTTTGCCTTTTGGATTTGGGAACTTATCTTTGGAAGATAGGTAATCTTCAAAGGTGTTCCGTACTGCTTGATGATGTCCATGAGAGGTATATCATGGAAAGTCAATTCGTTTTCTTCCACTGCGAACTCCTCTTGCGGAAATTCAAAGGTCTGCTCAATCAAATCGATATACTTGTTCTTCATTTTCTTAATCCGATTAAGTTGCTTGGTTGATAAATCTGCAATCCGACTTATTCGGATTTACATTCGGGCTGCAAAGATATAACAAATCGGCGTTTCAAGGATATTTTCTGTCGATTTAATGCGGTGATTGCCGATTATTTCATAATTTTGCCCCTTGAAAAAAGAACCATATAAAGATAAAATTCAGATGAAAAGAGTATCATTGTTCGCAAGTCTGCTTGCCATGAGTGCAGGCATGTTTTCATTTGTCGCTTGTTCGCAAAAAGCTCAGCATGTCGATATAGGCGAATTGAAGACCTTGGAAGATTCCGCAGCATACGTGCTTGGCATATATGAGGGAATGGGTATGAAAAATCAGGGTTTGGAATTGAACCCCGCAATCTTTGCAAGAGCATACCAACAGGCTTATTCCGGAGATACGAACGGCATAATGGAAGAAAGCCAAATGCAGGAAATAATGCGTAAGTACCAAGGCAAGATGATGGAAAAGCAACAGGCAAAAATGCAACAGGACGCTGTTCCGTTCCGTAAGGCTGCCGAGAAATTTCTTGCCGAAAACAAGTCGGCACAAGGCGTGAAAACAACTGCTTCGGGCTTGCAATATAAGGTTGTAAAGGAAGGAAAGGGCGTTAAACCGTCGATTTCCGACGACAGAGTGAGAATTCAATACTCCTTATCTTTGCTTGGCAAGGACGGAAAGCTGTCCCAACCTTTGGAAAACACCTTTGAAAGAGGCGGAGAGCCTGTAATCTTCGCAATGAACGGCTTGATTCCGGGAATGACAGAAGGTTTGAAGCTGATGAACGCCGGTGCGGTTTATGATTTCTGGATAAGTCCGGATTTGGGATACGGCGATCAAGGCGGCAACGGCATTCCTGCGGGAAGCCTTTTGATATTCCACGTCGAGATGGTGGAGGTTTTGCCTGCCAAATTATAATTATGAATACAGAGAAAAGAAAACTCCCGAAGCCATGCGACTTCGGGAGTTTTTGTTTTGTCTTTACTCTTTATTCTTGCAATCTTTGCTTAGACTTTTGCGGCTTTCCGACTGACGGCAAGCAAGCCTGCAAAGGTCATCAGGGCGTTCAGTACCAATAATTCAAAGTCGAAACTGTATCCGAACCATGCCTGGGAGTTTGCATTCAGCACAAAACAAATCACCGGCGAAGCAAGACAGACATAAGGCACCGCCCTGTCTCTGACAACACGCTTGGTGAATATTCCGAAAGCAAACAAACCGAGCAGAGGACCGTATGTTATGGAAGCAATCTGGTAAAGCGTATCTATAAGATACTTGTTGCGGTGTTCGGAATAGAAGATGATGATGCCCACAAAGAGCAATGCGAAGCAGGAATGTACTATATGTCTCACTCTTTTCTTTTTCTTTTCGCTCCAATCCTTTTTCTCTTCCAATCCTATTTGGTCTATGCAAAATGATGTGGTCAAGGAGGTCAACGCCCCGTCGGAAGAGGGAAACAAAGCGGAAATCAAACCAATGATAAATACCACTGCGGCAAAAGGTGTGAGGCTGTTAAGTGCGATATATGGGAAAAGCTCGTCTCCGCTTGCCGTTATGCCTTCTTTCTTTGCAAAGATGTACAAAGCACTGCCCAAACATAGGAAAAGGAAGTTGACAATAGGCAGCACGATTGCAAAACTCAACATATTCTTTTGTGCCGAACGCAGATTGCGGCAGCTCAAATTCTTCTGCATCATCTCCTGATCCAAGCCTGTCATGGATATTGTGATGAACATTCCGCCCAAGAGTTGTTTCCACCAGCACAGACGGCTCGAAGAATCTGTGTTCACAAAGGTGAAATAATCGCTTGCCGTTATATCCTTTAAGAGTTCGCCGCTTGAAAGTCCCATTTGTCTGCCAACAAGCACGAAACTGATGACCAAGGCTGCCAACATACATGTCGTTTGCAGCGTATCCGTCCACACTATGGTCTTCACTCCTCCTCTCATGGTGAACAGCAGTATCAAAGCCAAGAAGAGCAGAACCGTAAGAGGGAAGGACATTCCCCATTGCGAAAAGACAAATTCATACAACACCCAAATGACGATAAACATGCGAAGACTTGCTCCGAGGGTTCTTGAAAGCAAGAAAAAGAAAGAGCCTGTTTTGTGAGATGATGTGCCGAAACGTTGCTTCAAGTATTCGTAAATGGAAATCAGGTTAAGCCTGTAATAAAGCGGAAGCAGCACAAAGGCAATCAGCACATAGCCCAAGAGATAACCCAATACCGTAAGCATATAAGTGAACTGCCTTTGTTCCACCCAGCCCGGCACGGACATGAAAGTAACTCCGCTGAGGCTTGCTCCTATTGCTCCGTAAGCAACCACAAACCACGGACTTTTCTTGTTGCCTGCAAAGAAAGAACCGCTGTCCGCCTTTCTCGATGTGATGAACGTAATGCCGAACAACAGCATAGTATAGGCAACAAAGACCCAAAAGATGATTTGTTCCATTATTATATCTTTCTGATTTTCAACGAAAGTGTTTCCATTCAAATAAAACGGCGTTTCTGACTCAATGAAAGGGCTTTTTAATTTTTTACTCCCGCCTTTCTTCATCGCCAAAACGGCGTTTTGTTTTTCTCTTCCACAAATTGCAAAATCGACAGTCCCATACACTCTTCATTTTGTCGAAAATACTTACCTTTGCCGAAGAAAAAACGGGAGCAAAGGTAAGAAAAATATGGAATATTCATCGTCGGTATTGGAGAAAGCAGTTAACGAATTGTCGAAACTGCCAGGAGTAGGTGAAAAAACGGCTTTGAGGTTTGCCCTATGGCTTTTGAAACGCAGTCGTGAGGAAGTGGGGCTGATGGCTCAAAGCATTGTGGAATTGAAAGACCGTATATACCATTGCCGGAGGTGCAATAATCTTTCCGACACCCCTGTTTGTGCTATATGCGAGGACAAAAGCAGAAATGATAAGCTCATTTGCGTTGTAGAAACCATAAAAGATGTCATGGCAATAGAGAACACGGGCTATTACAAGGGGCTTTATCATGTGCTTGGCGGTGTTATCTCGCCCATAGAGGGCATAGGCGTGAAGGATATAAAAATCGAGCAACTCCTTATCCGCGTCAGAAACGAACAGCCCGAGGAAATAATCCTTGCACTTCCCACAACCATGGAGGGAGACACCACGGCTTTCTACATAAACAAACTTTTGGAGAACGAAAAACTTGAAATATCTGCCATTTCAAGAGGAATATCGATGGGAGACAGCATAGAGTATGCCGATGAGCAGACTTTGGCTCGTTCCTTCAGTCTTCGTCAACCGTTTAATGAAATATACAAACACTGAAAGAGTAAAAAAATAATATCATGGAAGCAAAGATTCAACAGAAAACCCCTGCCGTTCTTGTGCCTTACGACTTCGATTTCAAAGCAAAGGCAGCCCTTCAAGAGGCAATAAAGGTTGCACAATTCATAAAGGGTGAAATACATCTTCTTTCGGTCATACATTCCACCAACTTTCTGACCGAATTATTCAAGAGCGAGAAGCAGCAACGTGAGGAACGCCGCATGGTGGAGAATAAGCTGAAAGAAGCTGCGGCGGAAGTATCTGCTCACAACAAAATAAAGATACATTGCATTGTGGAACAGGGAGAAACGGCGGAAGTCATATTGGAGCAAGCCGAAATATTGAATGCACAATACATAGTCATGGGGAAAATGTCCTCGGCAGTCAGTGCTTTTCATCTGATAGGACCTTTGACAATGCACATCATAGCAACGGCACCTTGTCCGGTCATAACAGTGGGCGAAAATCAAATAATCTCGGGGCAATTTGCCAATATTCTTTTACCTATAGACCTGACGAAACAGACTTTGGAGAAAATCAATACCGCAATATCATGGGCGAAATACTACCGTTCGACCGTTCATTTGGTAGGAGTGGTGAAGAAAGGCACCAAACTTGCCTCCTCTCGCTTGGTCAAGAAGTTGGATAAAGCCACATGGATAATAGAGCAAGAGGGTGTGAAGGTTTCGGCACAGGCATACGTAGAAGACGGCAGACCGGTCGAAGAAGTGATACTCGAACACGGCAACAAGGTAAAGGCAGACATTATGATGATAATGACGCACCAAGAGTTGAGTCTCACGGACAGCTATATAGGTGCCGTGGCACAAAACCTGATAAAGAAAAGCGAGATACCTACTCTATCATTCACCACCAAGGCAATAACAAATACCGATAATCTGATAGCCAACTTCCTCCCCGTGGAATTGTTTGAAGCAAAGGAATAAGCTCTTACGGGAAAGCACAAACATTAAGGCGAAAATCTTTGAACGAAATACAAATACAGCAGGGGAAATGAATAAGTTGACAGCCTTTCTTATAGATGAACAGCAATCGCATCGCAAAGGCGGCTTGTATCATAAGACACAGGTTCAATTAGCTTATAATTCCAATCGTATAGAAGGAAGCAAACTCACTGAAGAACAGACACGCTACATATTTGAAACCCGTACGATAGGTTTCAAAGACCAAGACTCCGTGCCGGTCGATGATATTATAGAAACATCAAACCACTTCATTGCGTTCGATTACCTTTTGAACACCATAGGACAAGCCTTGTCAGACGACATCATCAAGGAATTTCATCGTATATTGAAGACCGGAACTGCCGATGCACAGAAAGCATACTTCAAAATCGGCGATTGGAAGTCTTTGGCAAATGAAGTAGGGGAACGAGAAACCTGTCCTCCTGCCAAAGTAGCAGAAAAAAATGCAGGTATTGTCTCAATGGTATGCCGCACAAAAAGAAATAAGAATACAGACACTTGCCGAATATCATTGGCATTTTGAAAGCATACACCCTTTCCAAGACGGAAACGGCAGAGTGGGACGTTTAATTCTTTTCCGTGAATGTCTGCGGCATGACATAATGCCTTTTGTAATCGATAACGAGCATAAGATGTATTATTATCGGGGATTGTCGGAGTTTAAGACCGCTCCCGGATTTCTTATAGACACAATGCAGTCGGCACAAGACACATATACAGCATGGATAAAGTACTTCAATGAAAGCTTGTCGGAAGGCTTGCAAGTGGAATAAAACAAGCAAATCCGAAACAAGTATTTCTGCTGTTCAGATTGACGAAAAGCATGGTTTGACCATGCTTTTTGTGTTATAGTGCTTTGATGATATGAAGCGATTTCAGGCTTCCCTATGTGTGAAGACCAATTCTTTCAACTCGACTTTGAGCATATCGCCGTTCTCAGGCTGCAACAGCAGATGTCCGTAGGGGTCAACGTCTTTTATGGTGGCTTTTATGGGTCTACCTTTGTAGATGTATTCGGCGGGAACGTCCTTATAGAGCAGGTATTCAAGATATTCGGCTTTTATTTTGTCTATTTCCCCATTGCGGAGTTCCTCATAACGTTGTGCCACCGCTTTAAGAAGAGGCTCGAACAGCTTTGCCAAGTCGTATTTTCTGCCCGTCTGCAAATATAAGGAAGTGGGATTGGGTGCAAAGGAGAATTTCTCCTGATTGATGTTTATTCCTATTCCACAATATGCCGTATCGACTGTATCTCCTACCACTTTATATTGCAGCAGACAGCCGCATATCTTATCTTTTCCCACATATATATCGTTGGGCCACTTTATCCGCACATTCTTACCGACGTATTCTTCCACGAAATCTTTTATCGCAAGAGACAAGGCTTGCATAAGGTCGAATTGTCTGCTCGCAGGAAGAAAGCAAGGCTTCAAAAGGAGTGAGAATGTCAGGTTCTTTCCCTCCTCACTCTCCCATTTATTCGTCCCCTGCCCCTTTCCGGCATATTGATTTTTGCAGATAAATATGCTGCCTTCGGGAAGATTTTCCTTGTCTGCATGTTCCATCAAGGCAGTCTGCGTAGAAGCCGCTGTTTCCAAGCGTATAATCGAGAATTTCACTGCTTAGGATTTTGCTTATTTGGTATTCAACATAAGATTTACCGTTCCTGTTTTCCTTTTCAGCAAACCTTTTCCGTCTCTGTACATAAGCACATAGACATATACGCCGTCCGGTGCATAATCCGTATTGTTTATTTTTCCGTCCCACTGTTTCTGCTCAGGGGTGGACTGAAATATTTTGTCTCCGTTGCGAGAGAAAACACTCAATTCGTATTCGGTATCGTATGCAAGGGTGGGTCCGAAGAAAGCATTGGCATCGCCTGATGCCGGAGTGAAGGAATTCGGTATCCAAATGGTAAATTCCGGACTTATATGAACCGTGCCATAGGCTGTATCGGGACAGTTTGCCGAATTGAACGCAATAAGTCTGACTTGATACGTTGCAGTATCCGTGCCGGGGTAAGAGACAATGCCGGAAGCGGCTGTGGAGGTTTGTCCGTCTCCGAAATCCCATATTCTGGAATAGGAATTGACCGTCAAATCACGAAATTCCACATTAGGGTCTGAGATTGTTGTTTCCTCAGGCGTGAGTTTCATTGCAGCAATCACGGAAGGAATTACTTTGACTTGCACATTCGCAGTAGCCTTACAGCCATATTGGTCTGTTATCTCCACGGTATATGTTGTTGTTTTTGTCGGAGAGGCATGCGGTTGCTTTACATTCGCATTGCGGGCAAGGCTTTCATCATACGGCTCCGAAGTCCAGACATAAGCAACGGCTTCATCGGTGTTCAGTATTACCTCATCGCCTACACAGATGTTATCCTTATCGACACTTACCGTCGTTACGGCTGTGTTGATTGAAAATTTAACGGTGTCTTTCACCTCTCTGCCGCAAGCATCTGTCGCAGTCAGATAAACAATTTGCGGTTGTGCCACCCTGATCATGTTCTCCGCCTCATCAGTATGATTACCGAGCGACCATTGATAGACGACATCTCCCTGCTGACCTTCGGTTTCTATTTTCAATCTTTCATCTATCGGCAATATATCTTCGCAATAAACAATGTCTTCCGTCAGTTCCGTCCAACCATCGGGCATTTGCCTGTACAATTTATGCGTAAAGACTTGCGGTGCTTCCAATTCCAATATCAGAGTATCTCTCTCCGCACAATCACTCACCTCTTCTGTCATGATGATAAGCGTTTTTATATCTCCCGGTTGATCGTTTTCGTTCTCTATAAAGTTAATACGCAAAGTTGCAGAAGTGTCTCCTTGGTTGAATGTGAGCTGTGTGCCGGCAGGATTGCCGTTTTGGTCTGTCAAAGTATAGTCAACTCCCTCTTCGGCAGTGCCTCCCTGAAATATCAGGGTATGTGTCTCGTTCTCTTCGGCAGGACGGTTGATATACATCGAAATATCATAGCTCGAACAGCCCTTTACAAAACGATAAGAGTTTCCTTCGGCAGGGGTAGATTGAGGTCTCGACAATGAAAATTCGTCTGTTCTGAATGAACTTGCAGAGAGATAAACAGCGGAATTATACGCATGGTCTCCCACATCGCAGATTGCCAACTCCAATTTATAGATTCTGCACGGCACAACGAAGACTTTCTCCGTCTCCAATTCCGTTGTATAACCGTTCATCTTGCAGTTATTATTGTTGTTCATGCGAAAATACTGAGTATTTTCCAAAATACATGGTGTTGCGTTGCCGGCTGCTGTGCCGCCGTTCACCGTATTGATGGTAACAGGCTGGTTCGTATTGGGAATGATGGCTATATTTTTGTAATTATAGGTAACGCCCTCATTAGTAAGAAGATTTCCCATCTCATCATAAGGACCGGATATAAAGAAACCGAAAATATCATTGAATTGACTGCAAACAAAATTCGGGTATTCTTCGGAAGCAAAACTGTATTTGAAAGAAACCTCCACTCCCGATGGAATAAAATCAAAAGCAAGCACTGCAACATCGTTCATAGACTCTGTATTACCGGTTGCTCTCAGCGTATTGGTAAGCGGAATTGAAATTCCATCTCCGTCGGAAGCAGGATTGGCTTGAGAGCCCTCCGCTCCCATAGAACTACCGCTTGCCGCATCATTACAATCTCCTGTTACCATGACAATGCCTGCCCCTATGGGCATATTGGGAGTGGCAATCGTCGGATTTGTGAAAGTACCTATCTGATTGCTGTTGACGGTTTGTTGTCCGTTAAACCTTGCATTGGAAATCACAACTCCTCCTCCCGCAAAATATCTGTTCAAAAGGGTATCCACTCTCATACCGTTCGCAGAATTAACACTCACCTGCGAAAAACAAAACAATGGAAGCATTAGAAGCATTCCGGATAATAATCGCTTTTTCATTTGTATTTGCGTTTGATTTTTGAGAGTGCTAAATTACAACAAAAAAAACAATCAGACAAATTTTGTGGCAAAAAGATATTTTCCTACCTTTGCCGAACGAATGCGGCGAAGATGGAAAAGCCGTGCTTTTTAAGTGTTTTCTTTCAATAAAAGATATGAGAAAAACAATCATTCCTATAATTGCAATACTGCTTTCGGTCTCTTGCGGCAAGGAACCGCCGATGCCGAAACCTAATACATATCTGCGTTTGAGCGTTCCGCAACCGAAGTATCTTCATTATGATGAAAAAAATCTTCCTTTCACTTTCGATTATCCCGATTACGGTGAAATCATTCCGGTGAAAAGCGATGACAAATCAAGCGTTTGGTTCAATATTCTCTTTGAACGCTATGGCTTTGAAGCCAATGTAAGCTATGTTCCAATCAAAACGGACACATCTTTGGCATATATGGTGAATGATTGTTACACTTTCTTGGACAGACACAAGAAGTTATCGTCGGGAATTGTGGAAAGACAATACGAAAACAAAGAAGCCCGTGTTTATGGCACTGCTTTTGAAATAAAGGGCAGCGAAGTCGTTTCGCCCTATCAGTTTTATCTCACCGACAGCATGCGACACTTCGTGCGTGTTGCACTGCATTGCAGATTTGCTCCGAACAATGATTCTCTTGCAGCGGTGATTAAGCGTATAGATACGGACTTGGATAATATGATAAACAGCCTTCGCTGGAAATAAGTCGCAAAAAAAAGAAGTACTCTCGGCGGGACTCGAACCCGCAATTCAGGAACCGGAATCCTGTGTTTTATCCATTGAACTACGAGAGCATTTTATAACCATCTCTTCCTCTTGAAGTAAAAGAAGAAAAGAATTACTATCACAAACATTACCACTATTATGCCACCGAAAGCATACCTTGAATCTTGGAAAGGCAGACCGACATTCATTCCATAGATACTCGATAACACCGTAAGCGGTAACATGATTGTCGAAAGAAAGGTCAACACCTTCATTATCTCGTTTGTCTTGTTTGTCTGCAAAGAATCGAAAGTCTGACTAAGTCCTTCTATCAATTCTCCGTAGTCTTCGACCATATCGAACATGCGTTGATATTGGTCCAAGATATTTCCCCAGTAGTCCTCCATATCTTCCGCATAACCCTTTATACCTCCGGATTCAAACTTATGGAACACTCGGACTTGAGGTTTGAAAGTTGTATTCAGCAAAATGATGTTTTTACGCGTCAGACTCAGGTGTTCGATAACCTTTTCCGGCTTTTTGGTAAAAATATCATAGTTTATGCTGTCCACCTCACCGCCTATGCGAAGTATCAGAGTATAAGTTTCAACCATCAAACGATCCAGCAGATTATAAAGCAAAGCATCTGATGATGCCCCTATCTTCTCTATCTGTTCCCCTTCCTCCTTGCTCGCAATACCTTCGGCATTATGCTGCACCATCTGCCGCACCTGCTCGAACAAATTCTTAACCACCCAATGCGAACGACCGATGGTAACGATATAATCCTTACCCCAAAAAACCTTTACCTCCTTAAGCCTGATGAATTTATTGCTTTTATCAAGATAAGGGAAATGAAGAATAAGGAAATAATAGTCATCGTATTCGTCGATTTTCGGTCTCTGATTGGTGGCTCGGCAATCCTCTATATCCAAGGGGTGAAACGCAAACGTATCGGACAAGTATTGATAATCTCTTTCATCGGGGTCAATCACGTGCAACCACTTCAGTTCCTCAAAATTGATAGTTTCTATCATCTTATCCTCCTTTCCGATTAAACAGTTCTACATTCCTTTCCCAATCAGGCTGCAAAGTTACTAAAAAAAACCTTTCCCGCAAGCCCGCCCAAGGTTTTTCAAAGCATCGAAGCACACTTGCTTTTTACTTGCAGCAAAACCACCTCCGACAAAACGCCATTTGAAATTTTTCTTTCGGTCTTTTAATTTCATAAAACGGCGTTTCAAAATCTATAAAGAGGCGTTAGCTTTTTACTCTTCGCAAATAACTGTTTATCAGACTGCATAAAAAGCCGATAAGGATAAAAACGAAACAATTCAAACACGAACAAAGGTTTTGCCTACAAAAATACACCTATATATGCTTGCAGATAAGAGGATTATTCGTATATTTGCCCAATCCAAAACGAGCTTTGCCATGAATACTTTTTGCTTCACAATCCATCACATAGGCACGAACCGCTTCATTTCTTAGAGAGGTTCGCCCCTCCCTATGTGTGAACCTCTTAAATCTAACCTAAAACATAGGGAAACTCAAAAAAATAAGTTACATACAAACAGTAATAGAAATGAAGAAAACAATTATTATTTTGGTGCTGTGTATGCCGATATGGATACATGCACAAAGCTGGTTGAGTGGTGAAAACATAGTGCTTGAAAACCATAATTTAACAGTGAATACTTATGCTCAGAAAATCAAAGCGTTCAAATCCGATGTTCTTATAGGTATTACTAAACAGCATGGAGGCAATTATCATTTTACAGCTTTATTTGACGGGAACAGTATCATACATGAAAGTGATTTGAATAATCCCAATCTCCATATTTCCGACTTTTGCATTCTGAAAGATTGGATATATTTTTGTGGAAAGATGGATTTGTCAGGCGGTAATTTCATGGGAATCATAGGACGTTTCAAAATAGATGATTTTCTTGATGATGGTTATTTCTCTTATGAAATCACACAAATCCAAAATACGGAAAATCTTACCAATTTAGTGGCTTATAATACGGATAATGAGCCGGATGTAACACATATTGTTGCGATAGGAGATGATGCAATCCAAGGTTGTATAGTCTGTTTGGACGATAGAAATAATCCGGATTTTGAGTATACAGTACTCGAATGCCCACAGCAACAACCTCTATATGAGATTTTTCACGATATAACATTCGATGAAAAGTACGTAATAATGTTGAGTCATAGATATCCGTCAAATCACTTTATACTACGTTATGCTTACAAAGAATATCCCGAATTGTATCAAACTCATCAACAAGGCGATTACCATTTTCCTAACCAATCGTTCATTTATTCTTTCGACAGGAGGGAATATCAGCTACATTTGACTCTTTTACCTAACAACATGTTGGCGGTAAGTACAACGGCAGTTGATGCACAAGACAATTTCTTCACAATGATAAACTTTATCAATGTAGGAGATTTGACTAACCCACCGACTAATCAGGTTATTTACCATATGGATAAAATGATAAGAACTTTAGAGATGGAATATTCGGTTGAGAGTGATTCATTGCTGTTATTGGAAAGCACGAATTTGTTTGGCAGTGGTTGGATTGAATCCGTAAGTTTTGTCAATCCATGGCTTCAGTCTCCATATTTGAGCCGTACCAAATTTCTTCCGAACCTTGACCCCTTAAATCATTTATGCCTTGTTCCAGATTACGGATATGCTGTTGCAGGAAGTGAATATTCCACAGGCGATCAGTTCTATTGGATAAAGAAAGGGAATAACGATCAGTATAGTTGTGATAAATATGAAACCATAAAGATAGATGCGACGGCACAAGGAAGTGTTTTTTCATATTTTCTACCTTCACCTGTCATCACGACAATCCCTTGTCAGTGGAATGGAAATAATGCAGGGAATAATCCCATGCAAATAAGTATCGAATGTCAGAATTAGAAACCAATAAAGAATAACAGAAATGAAAAAAGCATTGAATTTACAAGGCTTGATATTGATTGCAGCCTTGATTTGTCCGTTCGTAATGAAGGCTCAGATAGATACAGCCGGAATTGGGTCGGAGCATATTGAACAATACATTCATCCTCCATTGATTGACTCAACTTATGAGCAAAATTTAGGACTCCATTATACTGACGTAGTTGCACACAGTATTCTTGATTGCACGAGCAATTTTGCAGATGAATTGTATAGGGTAAAAAAAGTAGCTCAAAGATATGAAGTCAGAAATGACAGTGTGAAAATATCCGGCATCTCAATTCTTGCAAAACCATACAATGATAATATTCCGGATACTCTGATTGTCGGAATAATGAATACTTCCATGTCTGTATTATCACAGAAGACCTTTATAGTCAATCCGGGCGTACCGGAAATGTACGCCTGGCACTATGAATTTATGTTTGACGACACTATAACAGTATATGATGATTATATGGTGTTTTTCGATTTGTTATCTGTTCCATGTACTCTCGGAAACTATCCTAACAATCGCAGTTTCGCAATGTTTTTTTACAAGAAAGACTATTCGGGTTCCGGAACTGAGTATGTTCCATGCGAAGTCGGAACGAAATATAAGCCCTATGTCGCTTTCTGTTATAACAGGGGAGCTTGGATGTCGGTTGATGAGGTTGATTGGAGCAACGCCGGATACGATCTTGCGGCAAAATACAATCGATCAAATTGTGATACAAACGTTTATCCCCCTATTGCAATTTTCCCGATAAGGGTTTTGGAAGATAGTGTTCCGCAAGGAGACAGCACGATTACCGATACGGCGAGCAGTGCTTTGAGTGTAAATGTACTAAATGAGGAAAGTGTGCATGTGTATCCTAATCCGGCGAGTGATGTGCTGAATGTGGCGTCGGATTATAATATTCTGAATATTGCAATCTTCGATGCCATGAACAGATTGGTGGAGGAAAGAGAGGTGAATGCCAAAAATGTACGCATAAGCCTTGCAAAGCGTCCGTCAGCTGTTTATTTCATCAAAGTACGTACCGACAGAGGTTCCACCATGCGGAAGTTCGTCATCAGATAAAGACAGACAATTCCGCTCAGAATACCTTAGAAATTCAGAGCTTCCGATGGAGGTAAAAGCGAATTACCGTTTTCCTTTCATAGAAACGGTAATTCGCTGATTTTTTTGCTGTTTCGTTTCACTGAAAGGGAGATACGTTTCACAGGCTTTTCATCGCATTATTTTGCTTTGATATTCAACTGCTTGCAAAGAGGGTGTTTTTACTTGGTTTTTCTTGTCGGGAATAAAGGGATTTTGGTTTTGCGGGTTTGAATTTTGGTTGTAATTTTGCAGCGTGAAGCGTTGTTTGCTTCAAGTATAATGAACGTAAAGAGAAATGACAAGATTGAGTGTTAACATCAACAAAGTGGCAACGATAAGGAATGCACGCGGGGGAAATGTTCCCGATGTAATCAAGTTTGCTTTGGATTGTGAGAGGTTTGGTGCTGAGGGGATAACGGTACACCCCCGCCCCGATGAAAGGCATATAAGGTATAGCGATGTGAGAGAGTTGAAGCCTGTGCTGACAGAGGAGTTTAATATCGAGGGTTATCCTTCGGAGAGGTTTATGTCTTTGATCGAGGAGATAAAACCGGCTCAGGTAACTCTTGTTCCCGATGCTCCGGATGTGCTTACCTCGAATGCAGGTTGGGATACGGTAAAAAGGGAAGTGGAATTGAGGGATATTGTGGGCAGATTGAAGAAAGTATGCAGGGTTTCGGTCTTTGTGGAGGCGGATTGCTCCATGGTGGAGGGTGCAAAGCGTTGCGGTGCCGACAGAGTGGAGCTTTATACGGAGAGTTATGCCGCAAACTATAAGCAGAACAGGGAAAAGGCGATAGAAAAGTTCGTCATGGCTGCTCGAAAGGCGGCGGAATGTGGTTTGGATTTGAATGCGGGACACGATTTGAGCCTTGAAAATCTGCAATACTTTCATCAGATGATACCGAACCTCGAAGAAGTGTCGATAGGTCATGCTTTGATAAGCGACGCTCTTTATTTCGGCTTGGAGAACACAATACAGATGTATAAAAGATTGCTGATTTAGAACTGCATACTTGCTTTTTTTCAAATATATTTTGTCAGTTGGGAAATAAGTATTACCTTTGCAGTCGCAAACAAACGGTTTTGCCTGTTGGCAAATTAAAAGGGAATCCTGTGCAAATCAGGAACTAAACCCGTAGCTGTAAGTATCGAATATACCGAATGCCGTTATCCACTGTTCGTTTGAATGGGAAGGAGGTTTTTTCGGGATACAAGTCAGAAGACCTGCCGTTGAAGTTTAAGATTGTATCTTTCGGGAGATAAGGATATGGTTAAAGGTGTATTTATTTCGATATTTGGTCTCATTCGAAGTTAGTTTGGTGTTTATTTCTTTCGCCATTCCTTTATCCCCGATTGTACAATAAAATATTTGTAACACAGGTTTGAAACTTGAAATATTCGGTTTATGGATTGGTTTTATGAATTGATTACGGGTAATTCCGTAGCTTCTTCCGTTTTGTTGCTGTCTTTCACCATTGCCGTGGGCATAATGCTCGGCAGGTTGAAGATTTTCGGCATAAGTCTCGGTATCACATGGATTTTATTTGTCGGAATAATCCTCGGACACTTCGGTTTGGTTCCCGAAGCGGGTATTGCCACTTTTGTAAAGGACTTCGGTTTGATTTTGTTCGTCTATTCCATAGGTTTGCAGCTCGGTCCGGGTTTCTTTTCTTCGCTTCGGAAAGGGGGGCTTAAACTTAATTTACTCGCAAGTTCCGCAATAGTCCTTTCTTGTATAGTTACATACGTGATACATCTGCTTTCGGGAGAGAGCCTAAGCACAATGACAGGTGTACTTTCGGGAGCCGTAACCAATACTCCTTCGCTTGGAGCGGCACAGGCAACGCTTGCCGATACAGATGCCTCGTCGGGCGACCTCTTGGCTACGGCATACGCTGTGGCATACCCCTTGGGAGTGTTGGGAATAATCTTTGCTCCATATATAATAAAGTTTCTTTGTAAGATGAAGCCATCTTCGCAGGTGCAGGAGGAGGAAAAGGAGAAACATAACGCCACCATGAAAAAACTGCACGTGCTTATAGAGAACCAAGGCGTGGTGGGCAGACGTTTTTCCGATATAATGAAGAACTTCAAGACCGCCGTGGTGGTTTCGAGGGTCAGACATGCGGACGGAAAGGTGGAACCGGCGAATGATGACACCGTTTTGCAGGCGGGGGACACGCTTCGCCTTATAACCCATGCCGACAATGAGGAGGCTGTCGTCATGTTACTCGGCAGAAAAGCCGAAACGGGGGAAGAGGATTGGGAAACACCGGACCATACTCTTGTTTCGCGTCGTGCAGTGGTTACAAAACCGGAATTAAACGGCAAGAAGATCGGTTCCTTGCATATTCGCAGTCTTTATAAGGTTACGATAACGAGAATAAACCGCAACGGTATAGATTTGATTGCGGCAAAGGATTTGATATTGCAGACAGGCGACAGGGTTACTCTTGTCGGGGAGCAATCGAAAGTGGAAAAAGTATCCTCGCTTTTGGGCAATCAGATGAAGCGATTGGAAGCTCCCAACCTCATACCTATATTCCTCGGCATTGCAATAGGCGTAATATTCGGTTCTATACCCATTTCATTTCCTTTTTTGCCGCAAAGCGTGAAATTGGGGCTTGCGGGAGGACCTTTGATTATCGCAATACTTATGGGACGCTTCGGACCGTATTACAAAATAGTTACCTACACCACCACTTCCGCCAATATGATGTTAAGGGAATGCGGTATTGCTCTCTTCCTTGCTTCGGTCGGATTGTCGGCAGGCAGGAACTTCTTCTCCGCAATAGCTTCGGGAGGTTGGATTTGGGCGGTCTATGGACTTGAGATAACTCTTTTGCCGCTCATAATAGTAGGTTGCATAGCCGTGAAGAAATTTCATATAGCTTATCCTTCGCTTTGCGGATTTCTTGCAGGCTGCACGACCGACCCTCCGGCACTTGCCTTTATCAATGAGAAATCAGGAAGCGACAAACCTGCGATTGCATACGCCACGGTCTATCCTCTGACAATGTTCCTCAGGGTTTTGGCGGCACAGGTGCTGATAATAATGTCCATGTCCTAAGCAATATTGATTGCAAAACGCCTATCGAAAACACTGAATGCTCGAAAGAAAATCATGGAACAGCCATCTGAATCGATGAAACAAAGGAAATTGGAATTACTTTCGCCGGCTCGCAATCTTGAAACAGCCATTGCAGCCATCGATGCAGGAGCTGATGCAATATATATGGGCTTTGAACGCTTCGGGGCAAGGGTGTCGGCAGGCAATACGGCGGAGGATATTCGCCAAGCGGTGGAATATGCACATCTTTTCGGCGTAAAGGTTTATGTAACCATGAATACAATCCTCTATGACGAAGAATTGGAGGACGCAAAGAGGACTTTGCACAGCCTTGCCGAAGTGGGAGTTGATGCTCTCATCGTTCAGGACGCCGCAATGCTGGAATTAAATGACATAAAACTGCCTCTCCATGCCTCTACGCAGGCGGATTGTTCTTCCAAAGAGAAGATTCGCATATTGAGAGAGATAGGTTTCCGCCGAGCAGTCCTTGCACGGGAACTTTCAATGGAGGAAATAGCGGATATACATCGCACATTTCCCGATATGGAATTGGAGGTTTTCATTCACGGAGCTTTGTGCTGTTCGTTCAGCGGGCAGTGTTACATGAGCGAATACCTCACAGGCAGGAGTGCAAACCGCGGAAACTGCTGTCAGGCTTGCAGAAGCGATTACTCGCTCTTCCAATCCGATGGCAAATGTCTCGTCCGCAATGCTCCACTCTTGAATATGAAAGACCTCAACGCCTCTTCGCTTCTCGAAGAACTCGTTTTGAAAGGCGGAGCTGTTAGTTTCAAGATAGAGGGACGGCTGAAAGATGTCGTTTATGTGAAGAATATCACGGCTTATTACAGCCTTTTGTTGGACGAGTTTTGCAGAAAGCACCCGCAATACTGCCGTTCGTCATACGGCAAGGCTCAAATCGACTTCACACCTTCGCCATCACGCAGCTTCAATCGCGGTTTTACCATCTTCAATCTCAAAGGAAAGAGCGAACCGACCTGCGATTTGAATAATACCAAAAGCCTCGGCACATACCTTGGAAAGGTATTGTCGGTGGAGAAAAACCACACTTTGTGCATTGAAAGCTCGGAAAGTCTGCACCCGGGAGACGGAATAGTATATAGAATTGCAGATAAGTCCGACGGTTTTCTTGTCAACCGTGTGGAATATGGGATTTCGCAGGCTGTGAACAAGCAGAATAAACAGTCGAACCGTCTTATCATATACCCCAATCGCCCATTGACGGACATTAAAGCCGGCGTAAAACTATACAGAAACCGCGACAAGGCTTTTGAACAAAGCGTTCTCAACTCAAGGAAAGCCCGTCAGATTGCCGTTAATGCCCGTATTCATGTCGTAAAAGAGGGAGAAAGGGAATTGAATTGTCTCAGCATGGAAGCCGAAAACGGCATAAGTGCCACTGTCTGCATGGATTTTCCCTTGGAAACGGCACGCAATACGGACAACTACCTTGATAAATTAAAAGCCATGCTGTCAAAAACAGGCGGAACGAACTTCCGATTAAACGATTTCTCATACGAATTGCCGGAAGCCTGCTTCTTCTCTGCCGCACAGATAAACGCTTTGCGAAGAAGTTGCATAGAGCAACTCTCGGCGAACATCCGCCTGCATAATCGCCGAAAGGAAGAGATGACAATCAAAAAAGAGGGTATCGAAAGCATGACATGTCGTCGTGCGGACTATAAAAGCAATATATCCAACCGCCTTGCCGAAGCATTCTTCCGCCGCAACGGTGTCGAGGAAATAGAACCTGCCTACGAACTTACGCACAGAAAAGGCGAGGTGGAACTTATGCGAAGTCGCAACTGCATAAGGTATAACCTCAATCTCTGTCTTCGTCGCAACAAACTCACACAGGAGCAGAAAGAAGACCTTTACCTCACCGACCGAACCCACAAATACCGCCTCTCTTTCGATTGCCGCAACTGCATAATGCACCTTTACGGCATGGAGAACGGAACAAAGTAGCAAGCAGGAGGGAATTCCTCGCTTCGCACGCTTTGTTTTGTTTGCGATTATGGGTGTTCGGACTTGCATTTGTAAGATGTAAAGCCTTGTATATGCGTGTGTTGTGTTTTTTATGCAGGCAATGAGCGAAAGCGGGAAAAATTGTACTTTTGCAAGCCGAATGGCTGAGCAAAGCGGGAGTTGGTGGAGAGAAGGAGGCGGAGCATTGCGACTTTTGGCGGTGTGAGATGAAAGTAAAGGTTAAAATAAAAAGATATGAAGAAAGCATTTTTCTTGGTTTGCACCGTATTGTGTGCAAATCTGCTTGTGTCGCAAACGTTCACAAGCGAAGGATTGAATTATGAGGTCATCGATGACAACTCTGTGAGGCTTGCAGACAACAATGAGGCGAGTGGAGAGATAGTTATACCATCGACAGTAATTTATGACGGCAATACGTATAGCGTTACCGTCATCGGTTTCGCCGCTTTCCTCGGAAGCGGATTGACTTCGGTTATTATTCCAAACAGTGTTACCGAAATCGGAGATAATGCCTTTTATGATTGCAGAGACTTGGCGGCAGTGTCTCTCGATGGCGGCATTACTTATATCGGAGAGAACGGATTCGGAGCTTGCAGTGCCTTGCACTCGATTGTTCTCCCGAATAATCTTACCCATATAGGAGCAAGTGCATTTGAAAATTGCAACGGATTGACTTCTATTAACATTCCTGACAGCATTGCTTCCATCGAAAACTCTACTTTTAACGGTTGCAGCGGGTTGACTTCAGTTACTGTTCCGGATAAAGTCGTTTCAATAGGTGATTATGCCTTTGACGATTGCAGTGCTTTGACCTCTGTTACCATAGGCAAAAGCGTAACCTCCATAGGGGACGGAGCGTTCGGTCATTCTAACGGTTTGACCACTGTTGTTTCCTTGGCAACAATACCTCCGCAAATGGGCAGCGGCTCTTTTCCTTTTCCGAATTCCTGTACGGTAACGGTACCATGCGGCAGTTTGGAGGCATACACTTCCGACGGGCTTTGGGGACAATACTTCATTGGTGTTATCAGAGAAGACTGTGCCTCATTGGAGACCGTAAGCACAAAAGAACTGTCCGTTTGCCCCAATCCTGCTAAAAGTTTCGTAAACTTGGAGTTCGAAGCATTGAAAGAGAATACCTTGCTGCAAATCCTTGACCTCAACGGCAGAATACTGAAAGCATTCGACCTAAAAGCCGGTCAGGAGACTTTGCAAATAAACGTAGGCGAGCTGCCTAAGGCTGCCTATACCATCATACTCGGCAACACCGCGAAGAAACTGATAATCGAATAAAGTAAATTCGACGAAAAGAGAAGAGCGAACCAATGTGCGTTTCGCTCTTCTCTCTAAAAGAAATGACTAAAATTTATTTGCCGGTGTATTTCAATACTCCTGTTATGCCGAATGATTAGTTGTTTTTCAGTCTTGCTTGCCGGCAAGTACTATGACAAATTCGCCTTTGGCTTGTTTGTCTTTGTACAGCATGCTTAGTTCGAATAGGCTTCCGCGTATGGTTTCTTCAAATTTCTTGCTTATTTCACGGGATATGCTGACTTGTCGCTCGTCTCCGAAGGTTTCACGGAATTGTTCCAAGGTTTTGCCTATTCTATGGGGAGATTCGTAGAATATCATGGTGCGTTTCTCTTCTTTAAGGGCTTCGAGTTTGGATTGTCTGCCTTTTTTATGCGGCAGGAAGCCTTCAAAGGTGAAGCGTTCCGCCGGAAGTCCCGAACATACCAAGGCAGGAACAAAGGCGGTTGCTCCGGGCAGGGCTCGGACTTCAACATTGTTTTTTACGCATTCTCTGACCAAAAGAAAGCCCGGGTCGGAGATTGCAGGGGTTCCGGCATCGGTTATCAGAGCTATGTCTTCGCCGCTTTTCAATCTTTCTACTATGCCGGAGACGCTTTGATGTTCGTTAAAGAGGTGGTGTGCCTGCAAAGGGGTTGTTATGTTGAAATGATTGAGCAGCGGTCGTGAAGTGCGGGTATCCTCTGCGAGTATAAGGCTTACCTCTTGCAGTGTTTTGACTGCTCTAACGGTCATGTCGTCAAGGTTTCCTATGGGAGTGGGTACAAGGTATAACATGTTTGTTGTTTATTACCGTAAAAATATCCGCAGATTTACTCCTCTCGATTGCCCTAACAAGCAGAGGATTGAGCCTGCGGATATTCAGATATAAGATTATGTGTTTTTTATTCTTCTTCCAATAGTTCGTCCGTAAGTTCCAAGGTATGATATACAGCTTGTACATCATCGTCTTCTTCCAACATATTTACAAGTTTCATCACTTTCCTGCCTTCTTCCAATGGCAGTTCGGTGGTGGTATTTGGTATTCTTTGGAGTTCCGCACTTTCGCATTCTATGTTTGCCTCTTCCAATGCTTTCTGCATGGCTGCAAAATCTTCCATCTTTGTATATACGGTGAAGTAATTGTCTTCCCTTTCTATTTCATCGGCTCCTGCTTCTATCAGTTGCATTTCCAAATCGTCCGGATTTTTGTCTCCTATTGCTATTTGGAAGACTCCTTTCCTTTGGAAGATAAATCCCAAAGAACCGTTCGTTCCCATGGTTCCGCCGAATTTGTTGAAGATGGAGCGAACTGCTGCCACGGTACGGTTGTTGTTGTCCGTAAGGCATTCTACAAAGACAGCGATGCCGTGAGGGGCATAACACTCGAAAGTCAATTCCTGCAAGGCGGCGGTGTTCTTGTCTCCTGCTTTGTTGATGGCTCTTTGCAGTGTGTCTTTCGGCATATTGGCTCCCTTTGCATTGGCTACCGCCAAACGCAATCTTGCATTTGAATCGGGGTCCGAGCCTCCTTCTTTGACTGCAACGGTTATATCTTTGATGATTTTGGAGAATATCTTTGAACGTTTGCTGTCCAATGCTCCTTTTTTTCTCTTAATGGTTGACCATTTGTTATGTCCTGACATTCTTATCGCTTTTTAGATATTATACACTTTGTTTTCTGTTCTTCTTATCGCTTATATGCTGTGAAATCCTATGATTTCCCTTACTTCGTTTATGGTTTTCCTCGCTGACTCTCTTGCTTTCTCGCTGCCTTCTCTTGCTATGCGAGAAAGATACAGGTCATCAGCTTCCACTTCCTTTATTCTTTCTCTTATAGGAGCAAGGAATGTTTCCATGTCTTCTGCAAGTTGTTTCTTCAAATCGCCGTATCTTATGCTGCAATCGGCATAGCGGGCTTCAAATTCCTTGACCGTTTCTTCTTTTCCCACAAGTCGGAGAAGTGAAAAGAGGTTTTCTATTTCCGGACTTTTGGGAGAGTTCGGTGCTTGGGGACCTGCGTCTGTTTTTGCACGCATTATTTTCTTTTTTAGTACGCTTGCGTCGTCTATAAGGTAGATTGTGGCGCTTTCTCCTTCGCTTTTGCTCATCTTTCCGCTGCCGTCCAAGCCCGGAACTTTGACTAATTCGTTTCCGAAGTTGTATGCTACCGGTTCTTTGAAGTAATTCACCCCGTACATGCGGTTGAAGCGTGCTGCAAAGGTACGTGTCATTTCCAAATGTTGCTCTTGATCTTTGCCGACGGGTACGGCATCGGCTTTATGCAGCAATATATCGGCTGCCATCAAGGTAGGGTAAGTCAGCAAACCTGCATTAACGTTATTGGGATTTTGTCTCACTTTGTCCTTAAAGGATGTTACCCTTTCCAACTCTCCCAAATAGGCGTTCATGTTAAGATACATGTACAACTCCACCACTTCCGGCACTTCGCTCTGCACATATATGGTGGCTTTTTCGGGATTTAAGCCGCAGGCCACGTACTGTGCCAATACCGTTCTGACGTTTTGATGAATGTTTTTTGGATTAGGGTGAGTGGTTAGGGAGTGATAATCCGCCACAAAAAAATAACAGTTTGCTTCTTCTTGAAGTCTGATGAAGTTCTTTAACGCTCCGAAGTAGCTGCCTAAGTGCAAGTTACCCGTAGGACGCATTCCGCTGACTATTGTTTCCATAGCTGCAAAAGTAAGAATTTTTCACGACTTTGCACGGGCTTTCTGTGAAAAAACTCTTTGAAAGTGTTTTGAGAGATTGTTTTTTTGTGTACTTTTGCACGCAGTAAAAATATAATGACAGATAAATAAAGATTATTATGTGCGGAATTGTAGGATACATTGGAACGAAAGAAGCTTTCCCTATTTTGATTGAAGGCTTACACAGGCTTGAATACAGGGGTTATGACAGTGCGGGAGTGGCATTGCTTGACCGAGATAATGAATTGCATATCTATAAAACCAAAGGAAAAGTTGCAAACCTTGAAGCCTATTGCGAAGGCAAGAATATAAGCGGAACGATCGGTATCGCTCATACGCGTTGGGCAACTCACGGCGAGCCATGCGACAAGAATGCTCACCCGCATTGCTCACAGAGCGGGGAGATTGCTTTAATCCATAACGGTATCATAGAGAACTATTCCGCCATCAAAGAGTTTTTGAAAGCCGAAGGCTTCACATTCAAAACCCAGACCGACTCCGAAGTATTGGTACAACTTATAGAATATATGAAGAAAAAGTATGCTTGTTCGCTTTATGAGGCTGTTCAACATGCTTTATCGCAAGTCATAGGTGCGTACGCAATAGGTGTAATCGAGAAAAACAATCCCGATGTTTTGGTTGTGGCAAGAAAGAGCAGCCCTTTGGTGATAGGTATAGGCGAAAATGAATTTTTGGTAGGCTCGGACGCTTCTCCTATCATAGAGTACACCAAAAAGGTTGTTTATCTCGAAGACGAGGAAGTGGCAAGGCTTGAAAGAGGCAAGCAGTTGGAGATAAGAAACCTTGCAAACACTTTGGTGCGTCATGATGTGCAGGAATTGCAATTCTCTTTGAGCGAAATAGAAAAAGGAGGCTATCCTCACTTCATGCTGAAAGAGATTTTTGAACAGCCGAAGAGTCTTGCCATGTGCATGAACGGACGTCTTAACGAGCATTTGCAAGAAATCAAATTAAGCGGAATAATTATAGAGCATTTCCGCAAGGCAAAGAGAATTCTCATCTCTGCCTGCGGTACTTCATGGCATGCAGGTCTGATAGGTAAATATCTTTTCGAGACTTACTGCAAAATACCGGTGGAAGTGGAAGTGGCTTCGGAGTTCCGCTATCGTAACCCGGTTATATTGCCTGATGATGTGCTGATTGCCATCTCCCAATCCGGTGAAACGGCAGATACTTTGGCAGCAATAGAACTTGCAAAAGAGAAAGGAGCATTTGCATACGGTATATGCAATGTTGTCGGCAGCAGTATTGCGAGAGCAACAATGACAGGTACTTATACACATGCAGGCCCCGAAATAGGTGTTGCCTCGACCAAAGCCTTCACAACGCAGGTTGCCGTTCTTATAATGATTGCTGCGACCATAGGAAAGGAACTTGGAACGATAAGCGATGAGGATTACAAAAAAATAGTTACCGGATTGGAAACTATAGGCGACAAAATAAACGAAATATTGGAGCAATCCGATAAGATTGAAGCCCTATCTAAAATCTTCACCTACGCAAAGAACTTCATTTATTTGGGCAGAGGATACAATTATCCCGTTGCTTTGGAAGGAGCATTGAAGCTGAAAGAAATCTCTTACATTCATGCCGAAGGCTATCCTGCCGCAGAAATGAAGCACGGTCCCATTGCCTTGATAGATGAAGAAATGCCGGTAGTGGTAATTGCCCCTAAATACGGTTCCTACGAAAAGATATTGAGCAATGTGCAAGAGGTGAAAACCCGTAAGGGCAGAGTGCTTGCCGTTGTAACCAAGGGCGACGACAAGATTAAAAAATTGGCAGATTACGCCATCGAAATACCGGAGACCATTGACTGTTTATCTCCTCTTTTGACGGTGATACCTTTGCAACTTCTTGCTTATCACGTTGCCATAGCCAAGGGACGCGATGTCGATCAACCGAGAAACCTCGCCAAATCGGTAACCGTGGAATAGCAAACAAATATTATAACAAAAGAAACAAAGACCGCTCCACGGCGTTTCCTATGACGTGGAGCGGTTTCTTACATTTAATTTTTGACAAGAATGAATTTTTCTCAAAAGGACATCAAACAAATAGAGGCTCACGGTCTGAACCTTAATCTTATCGAGCAACAGCTCGAAAATTTCGCCAAGGGATTTCCTCCGACAAAGGCTGTCGAAGCTGCAGGAATAAACAACGGCATAGAAAAACTCGAAGAGCAAGCCATGAAACACTGCATAGAACTCTTCGAGCAACGTACCGACTACCTTGAAACAGCCAAATTCGTTCCTGCCTCAGGAGCTGCGAGCCGTATGTTCAAGGATTTGTATGAGTTCTTGGAGAAATATTCTCCCGAAACAAGCAATCTCGAAGACTTTCCCGCAGCAGAACGAACCATAAGACATATTGGTGAATTTGCCTTTGCACAAGAGCTTTACGAAAGGCTGAAAGAAAAAAACATAAAGGCGTTTGGTGAAATTCTTTCGGCGGATTATTTTTTTGAAACGCCTTTCCGCTGCGAGGATAAAGCCTTCTATTCCCGAATAGTCGAAAACATATTGAATGCCGACGGCTTGGACTACGGGCAAAGTCCCAAAGCACTGATACTGTTCCATAAATACAAGGATGCAGCCCGCACGGCAATGGAGGAACACCTTGTTGAAGCCGCAAGCTATTGCAGGAACAAAGACGGAAAAGCCTCATTGCATTTCACCATTTCGCCTGCTCATTACGACAAAGTCAGTCGTCTTCTTGCCAAAGTGCTGCCTTATTACGAGCAAAGCTACAATACGAAATTCGATATAAAACTCAGCTTTCAGAAACCCTCCACCGACACCATAGCCGTGCAACTCGACAACACTCCTGCAAGAAACGAAGAAGGCGAACTCATCTTCCGCCCTGCCGGACACGGAGCATTGATTGAAAATTTGCAGGAAACGAATGCCGACATCATATATATCAAAAATATAGACAATGTCGAGACAGACAGATTGAAGCAAGGCGATGTGCAGTACAAGAAAATGCTCGGCGGAATGCTGGTAAAATTGAAACGGGAAATCGACTGCGTTTTGCAACTCTTGCAATCCGATAAGCACAATACGGAAACAACAACCCGTGCAGAAGAGCTATGCAATTCAAAACTGCATCTGCATCTGCAAAACCGCAACGACTTCGCCGATAATGAGGAATACGCAAATTATCTCTTCGACCGACTTAATCGTCCGATACGAATATGCTCCATGGTTAAGAACGAAGGAGAACCGGGAGGAGGACCTTTTTGGGTGGAAGACCGAGACGGAAACATAAGTCTCCAAATAGTGGAGAAAGCACAGTTGAAACTTGAAGACGAAAAGCAGAACGCAATCTTGCAATCCTCTACCCACTTCAATCCTGTGGACATCGTTTGCAGCATAAAGGACTATAAAGGAGAGAAATTCCGCTTGAACGACTTCATAGACCCTTCGGCAGGTTTCATATCCGTCAAAACACAACACTCCTCTAAGATAAAAATACAGGAGAAGCCGGGATTATGGAACGGAGCAATGGCAAAATGGATCAGTATCTTCGTTGAAACACCCATAGAATACTTTAATCCCGTCAAAACCCTCAACGACCTTTTGAAACCGGCACACCGCAATAATTAACCACCGAAAAAGACGAAACGGCACGAAAAAACGGAAAAAAGTTTGAGAGATCAAAATATTTTCGTACCTTTGTCGCTCGAAAAAACAAAGGAAAAGTATTGCGAAACGGAAAGAGGAAGTTCGCAAATAGGAAAAGTGGAAAATATGTTCAATAAAACAAAAAAGACAATCCTACTTGCAAGCATGGTTGTGCCTTTTGCATTAAACGCACAAGTGCATGAAAGAGGAATGATGAGAAACCGTACGAATGTAGAGACGGAAAGTTCAAGCTATACGATAGGCATAGTCAACGACACAGCCAAATTCCAAAGCTCATTCATACAATTCGCAAATAACAGCATAGAAGACGATGCCGCAGCCGAGAGCGAAGACGATATACTCTACGCCTCCTTTGACAATAACTCCATACACTACTACCAAAAGAAGTTCGACTACACCAATATCACCGAACCGATAGTCGTAAAGATGGTCAACAACAATAAGAAGCAATATTATGCCTGCCCGTACGAGGGAAGGATAACATCGCATTTCGGACCTCGAAGAAAACGTTGGCACTATGGAGTGGACATAGGACTTAGAACAGGCGACCCTGTCAAGTCGATGTTCGACGGAAAGGTAAGAATAGCCAAAAGAGCGGGAGCATACGGCAACCTTGTCGTAATCCGCCACGACAACGGCTTGGAAACATATTACGGACACCTTTCCAAAATCAATGTAAAGCCGAATCAAGAAATAAAAGCCGGCGAAGTACTCGGCCTCGGAGGCAGTACGGGACGTTCAACAGGCCCTCACTTGCACTTGGAGATAAGATACCTCGGAGCAGCCATCAATCCTGAAAAAGTAATCGACTTTGCAAACTACCAACTCAAAGATGAGACGCTGCACCTCACAAGAGAATACTTCAAGAACGGCGGAAGAACATACCAAAACAACAGACAGCTTGCGAGCAATACCTCCAAAGCAAAAGCAAGCAAGGGAGGAAAATATTATACCGTAAGAAAAGGCGACACACTTGGAGCAATAGCCCGCAGAAACGGCACAACGGTCAAGAAACTCGCCCAAATCAATAATATAAAAGGTAGCCGCATAAAAGCAGGACAAAAGATAAGGTTGAAATAAACAGCAAAAAATGACATACAAAAGGGAACGAAGGAAGCAATTCGACGTTCCCTTTTCTTTTATCCGAATATCCGAAAAAGCAATCCCCAGACCGTCTCTCCCCTACTCCGCTTCCAATCTTCCGAACAAAAAGTCAACACATTGATTTAACGGACACTGCTTTCAAATCGATATAGCATGGCGACAGTATCCCAAATCCCTGCCTGCAAAACAGTATGTGTTTTCACAAAAAACTGATTACAAATAAGGATATTTCGTATTTTTGAAGACTCTACACAATTCAACTACATGAAAACGAGACTTTATTCTTCGGAAGGCTTTATATGTATGACAGTATCATGGAATTTGAAAACGCAACAGACGCATGATTAAGTACTTTCCGTCAAAGCGACTTCGCAGAGGATACAAATGTCAGTTGCAAAGCCCTTGCAAGCAATCCGGACAACGAATTATTTTTTCTCAAAACACCTTGCCGCATGATTTTCCGCCAAACCGATGTTTCCTGATACAGTCCTGACGCAAATCACCAATGCTCAGCCACTTGCCAAAGAACTTACAAAAGCAGCTCAACAGCGAGAGCAATTCATAATACCCCCGCTTGACACCCTTATCTCATAAATTACCAAAACCAAAGGGGCATTCGTTTTTTATGCACAGGGAATAAGTGTTGCAGTGCAGGAAAGTGGAATAGTTTTTTGCTTATCGGGACAGGTATGAGCGGTAGAGCATTGCTATGCCTTGGGGTAGTTCTATTTTGTGTTGCCAGCCGAGGGCATGGAGTTTGCTTACATCGGTTAGTTTTCTCGGTGTGCCGTCGGGTTTGGAAGTATTGTATTTTATCTTTCCGCTGTATCCGACCGTATGACAGACCATCTCGAAGAGTTTTCCTATGCTTATTTCTTTTCCTGTGCCTATGTTGATATGGCAATTCCTGATTTCTTTATCCTCAGGAGCGTAGGTGTCGCGGAAACTTATCTTTTCCATAAGAAAAACGCAGGCATCTGCCATATCATCGCTCCAAAGAAATTCTCTCAATGGTTTGCCGCTGCCCCATATTTCTATAATGCATTCCCCATTGTGCTTCTCGATCCCGTATTCGGCTAATTTTGCTATTATTTCAGCCTCTTTACTCTTACCGTTAACGCCTTCTATAGGGTTTCTGTCCAAGTCCTTGCGGAGCATTTCCCAATTTTCTTCTTGCAGGCATTTGCCGAGATGAGCCTTACGCACAAGAGCCGGCATGACATGGGAGGTTTCAAGATTGAAATTATCGTTCGGACCGTACAAATTGGTGGGCATAACGGCTATAAAGTCCGTTCCGTATTGCAGATTGTAGCTTTCGCACATCTTCAAGCCTGCTATTTTTGCCAAAGCATAAGGTTCGTTGGTGTATTCAAGCTCATCTGTCAAGAGGCTTTCCTCCCGAATGGGTTGTGAGGCATTGCGGGGATATATGCAGGTGCTTCCGAGGAAGAGCAGTTTCTTTACTCCGTATTTATATGAAAAATGAATGACATTGTTCTGTATTTGGAGGTTGTTATATATGAAATCCGCTCGATAAAGCGAGTTTGCCATTATTCCTCCCACAAAAGCGGCGGCGAGAAAGACGTATTCCGGTTGTTCGTTCTTGAAGAAGGCTTCCGTTTCCGCCTGATTACATAAGTCCAATTCCTTATGCGTTTTGAGAAGCAGCTTATCGTATCCTCTGTTTTCCAACTGCCGCACAATGGCAGAGCCGACCAATCCTCTATGACCGGCAACGAATATCTTAGAATGCTTATCCATTTGCTTTATTGTTTTATTCTGCTGCTTTGGCTTCTGCCTCCGCTTTCTTCATGTCTGCTTCCACCATTATTCTGACAAGCTCTTCAAAACTTGTCTTGCGAGGATTCCAAGCGAGAAGCCTTTGTGCCTTTGCCGGATTGCCGAGCAGTTGTTCCACTTCCGCAGGACGGAAGAATTTTTCGTCCACTTCGACGAGTACTCTGCCCGTTGCACTGTCTATGCCTTTCTCATTCACTCCCTCACCCTGCCATTGTAAGTCAATGCCTGCGTATTTGAATGCCAAGGAACAAAATTCCCTTACGCTGTGTGCCTCGCCGGTTGCTATGACAAAGTCTTCCGGTTTGTCTTCTTGCAACATCAACCACATACATTCCACATAATCTTTTGCATAACCCCAATCCCTGAGTGCGGATAGGTTTCCGAGATAGAGTTTGTCCTGCAAGCCTTTTGCCACACGTGCTGCGGCAAGGGTGATTTTGCGAGTTACGAATGTCTCGCCCCGTCTCTCGCTTTCATGATTGAACAATATGCCGTTCACAGCAAATATGCCGTAGCTCTCACGGTAATTCTTTATAATCCAAAAGCCGTACAACTTAGCCACTCCGTATGGCGAACGAGGGTAAAAAGGTGTGGTTTCGCTCTGCGGCACTTCCTGCACCAAGCCATAGAGTTCCGAGGTGGAGGCTTGGTAAATCTTTGTTTTCTTTTCCAATCCGAGAATACGCACAGCCTCCAACAGCCGAAGAGTTCCCACAGCGTCCGTTTCGGCTGTATATTCCGGCACATCGAAACTTACCTTGACATGACTTTGGGCGGCAAGATTGTAAATCTCATCGGGCTGTACCTCCTGCAAAATACGTATCAAGGAAGAAGAATCGGTCATATCTCCGTAATGAAGATTGATTGCTCTGTCCTGTTTTTGGTCTTTAATCCATTCTTTAAGGTAAAGATGTTCTATTCGTCCCGTATTGAAAGAGGAACTGCGGCGAATAATTCCATGGACACAGTATCCCTTTTCAAGGAGAAACTCTGCAAGGAAGCTGCCGTCCTGTCCCGTTATTCCGCTTATAAGTGCTGTTTTCATATTCTTATGTTTTGATTTACCGTTTTACAATCCGAAGCAATACTTAGCGTATCCCTTTCAACGAAACGCCCTTTCGCTAAAATAAAACGCCGCTTCGTTTACGCCAAACGCCCTTTTATTTCTTATAAAACGGCGTTTCATAACTCTCTGTTGCAAATGTCGGAAAATTATTTCTTTGCGGTGCTTCGTTTCTTTGTTGCGGGAGGGGTGGCAATAAGGGTGTTTACTTGTTCTTCACTTAATTCGCTCGGGATATATTCCTTTGGTATTTTGTAGTTCTTGCCGTTGTATTTGATGTAAGGGCCGTAACGTCCGTCCAAAAGTTCGGCTCCGGAGGCAAAAGTCCTGATTGCTGCCTGCTTTTTGGCTTCGCCGCTGACTATTGCTATGGCTTGCTCCGGTGTTATGCCATCGGGTGCAGTGCCTCTCGGAATACGGAAATTGGAGTCGTTGTATTTAATATACATTCCGAAGCGTCCGTATGCCAAAGTGATGTTCTTGCCCTCGTGATTTGCCAATACTTTGCCGACAAGGGCGGTTTGCTTGTCTTTCTTTTCTATCACCTCGACGCATTGTTCCATGTTGACTTCCAAAGGGTCAACATCTTTCGGCAGGGAGTAGTTCTTGCTGTTGTAATTGATGTATGCTCCGAAACGACCGGTGTTTGCAATGATTTCTTTGTCTTTATATGTTCCCACAGTGCGAGGAAGAGAGAATAATTCCAATGCTTCCTCAAGTGTTATGGTGTTTATGGATTGCGTTTTTTTAAGAGAAGCGAAACGCGGCTTGTCTTCGTCTGATATTTCGCCTATTTGAATCATCGCTCCGAAGCGTCCGATTTTTGCATAGACGTTTTTGCCGCTTGCTTTATCCGTGCCGAGCAGTCGTTCGCCTGTCTCTTTCTTGCTTTCTTTGGTTGCTTCGACTTCGTTGTGGAAAGGTTTGTAGAAGGTTCTCATCATGTCCTGCCAACTCTCTTTTCCTTGGGCTATTTGGTCGAATTGCTTTTCCACTTGGGCGGTAAAGTTGTAGTCTATTATGTCTGTAAAATGTTCGACAAGGAAACTGTTTACTATTGTGCCTATATCGGTTGGGTGTAACTTGCCTTTCTCGCTGCCGTAGCTTTCTTTTTCGCTTTTTTCGCTCACTTCGCCTTTGTCAAGCAAAAGAACGACGATTTCTCTTTGTTTGGCAGGATTGTCTTGCTTGATAACATATTCGCGTTTCTGTATCGTGGTTATGGTAGGGGCGTATGTGGAAGGACGACCTATGCCAAGGTCTTCGAGTTTCTTCACAAGGGAGGCTTCGTTGTAGCGAGCCGGAGGAGTGGAATGTGTTTCTTGTGCTTTGGAAGAGAGATGTTGAAGAATGTCTCCTTTGCTTACTTTGGGAAGAATAACGTTGGAATTGTTCTCATCAGTGTTCTCTTCCTCAGTATTGGGAGCATAAACTTTCATGAAGCCGTCGAATAAAACGATTTCGCCGCTTGTGCTGTATTCTTCGCTGCGATTGGAAATGGAAATCGTTATATTGGTTTTCTCTATCTTGGCATCTGACATTTGGGAAGCAAGAGTACGTTTGCGTATCAGGTCGTAAAGTCTTTGCGAAGCGGCATCGGCAGAAATGCTTTCTCTGTCGAGTTGAGTAGGACGAATAGCCTCATGAGCTTCTTGGGCTCCTTTTATTTTGTTGGCAAATTTCCGTGCTTTGTGATACTCGCTTCCATAGACGGAAGTGATGACATCTTTTGCTTGTTCCAAAGCAAAATCGGACAAATTCACGGAGTCTGTTCTCATATAAGTGATATATCCCGCTTCATAGAGCTGTTGTGCCACCAACATGGTACGGGAAACCGACATACCGAGCCTTCGTGAGGCTTCTTGTTGAAGTGTTGATGTTGTAAAGGGAGCCGACGGAGAGAGTTTGCCCGGTTTCTTCTCTGTTGCTCCGACAGAGAATGTCGCATTGCGGCAATCGTTCAAGAAATCCTTTGCTTCCTCTTTGGAGTCGAACTTTTTATTCAGTACGGCTGAGATAATGCGGTTTTCTTTGGTGAGAAAATCTGCTTTTACTCTGTATTTGGTTATTTGTCTGAAGTTTTGAATTTCGGCTTCCTTCTCTACTATAAGCCTGACGGCAACGCTTTGCACTCTTCCGGCGGAAAGAGACGGTTTTACTTTCTTCCAAAGCACCGGAGAAATCTCATAGCCCACTATTCTGTCCAAAACCCTGCGGGCTTGCTGTGCATTGACGAGGTTGATGTCTATATCCCTCGGATGTGCAACCGCATTCAAAATGGCAGTCTTGGTAATCTCGTTGAAGACTATTCGTTTTGTTTTTGCGGAATCAAGCTGCAAGGCTTCTTTCAAGTGCCATGCTATGGCTTCTCCCTCACGGTCTTCATCAGATGCAAGCCATACCATTTCGGCTTGCTTGACGTCTTTCTTTAATTCCGAAACGAGTTTTGTCTTATCTTCCGAAACGACATATTTTGGCTCGAAGTCATGTTCTATATCTATGCTTATTTCCTTTGCAGCTAAGTCTCTGATGTGTCCATAGCTTGATTTGACCATGAAATCCTTGCCCAAGAATTTCTCTATCGTCTTTGCCTTTGCCGGAGATTCGACTATAACCAGATTTTTTGCCATTTGATAAAAATTTTAAGCCGCAAAGGTACAAAAATTCGTTCATGTGCGATAATGGAACGCCGTTTTTCTCTTTTGAAACAAAGCTCTGTCGCAAGCAAAGGAATATGCGATTTTGCAAAGTCTGCTCACAAAAACGGCTTGACGTATGTCCCGTTACGGAATTTTGGCTATCTTTGCAAACTCTGCCGACGGGCTTGGCGGATATATGAATTTAATACAACAAGAATGGAAGAATTGAATTTGAAGGATACGTTCAAGTTTATAAAAAGCCACTTTAAGGTGTTGGCTTTGACCTTTGTGATTTCCGGAATTGCGGTTGCGGTCATCTGTTTGTTTATACCTAATTATTATAAGGCACAGGTGTTGCTTATTCCGAGTGATACCAATTCCATATCGAAGGGATTTTTGAGCAATATGGACAATGTGGACCCTATGAACTTCGGTTCGGCAACGGATTGCGAGCATGTGTTGGATATATTGGGCAGCAGCAGAATTATAGGGGCTGCTTGCTCGAAGTTTAATCTCGCAGAGCATTACGGAATTAAAGCAAGCGGAAAGGAATTGGACGAAAAGTTGGGAAGGAAACTGTACAACAATATAAAAGTCAAGCGAACGGAAAATTTGGGAATTAAACTCACCGTTTGGGATACCGATCCTGAGTATGCGGCAAACATAGCCAATTTCATGGCAAGGGAAGTCAGCGTAGTGAGAAACGAAGCCAAGAAAGAGAAATACGATTCTGTTTGTGCTACCATAGAGAGATCGCGTGCGGAACTGATGGATAGCATAAATATGTTGATGGACAGTTTGTCTGAATTGAGCAAAAGATACAAGATTTACTATCCTGACGGAATGGGAGAAAGGTTTTCGCAGGAGTTGGCAAAGCAGGTGGCTGCCGGAAACAATGCTGCGGTGGCAAGATTGGAGGCAAAGTTGCTCAGTCTTGAAGAAGCCGGTGCCAGAATCGCCAATTTGAGAGAACAGTTGGGCAACAGAAGGGAATCTTTGATGCGTTGGACAGAGCATTTGGAGCGTGCCAAAGTGGACAGAGACGCAAAAATACCTACGGAATTTATAATCGAGAAAGCTGCTCCTTCATATTTCAAGGATAAACCGAAGCGTTCCATCATTGTTTTGGTATCTGCATTTTCTTGTACTTTATTGGCATTGGTTGTTTTGGTAATCAGAGAAAGAGCAAAAGGGAACAAACTTTGCTAATGAGAGCAATCGAGCATGTGAACAGGGCGTTGAAGTCCTTGAAAACTCCGATTTGTAATTTCCTTGACGGACTTGGCGAGAATACAAAGACGTATCTTTGTGTCGCCTTGTGCTGTACGGCATTCATTGCGGGCGGTGTTTATTGTCTTGCTTATGAATATTATTGGTATGCAGCCATTCCGCTTATTTTAGCAGCTCTGCTCTTTACCATTTCGCAGTTTAAGAATGCTGTTTTCCTTGTTGCCTTGTTTACTCCTTTTGCAATAAACATGGGAACCGAGGGTCTTACACTCAGCATTCCCTCCGAACCTATTCTTATTATGGTAATGCTTCTGTTTGTTTGGCAGTTGATTTTTTCAGGCAACTATGATAAGAAAGTCTTTTCCCACCCTATTTCTGTGGCAATAATAATAAATATTTTGTGGACGCTTATAGGTTGTTCTTTCAGCGAAGATGTTGTGGTGTCTTTCAAATATCTTATTTCACAGTTGTGGTTCATCATTCCTTGTTTCTTTTTCCTTGTTCCTTTATTCAAGAATACTTCCAAGCAGGGCTTGTTTATAGGTTTGTATTGCTTTTCCCTTTGCATAGTTGTAATAATCTCAAGTTTGAATTTCGCATCGACGGGCTTTAATTTCAACTTTGCACACTATGCAATGCAACCTTTCTATAATGATCATACGGCTTACGGTGCCGTGATAGCTTTATTCGTGCCGCCTTTGGCTTATTACCTTTTTTATGGCAGGAAAACAGGTCTCGGAAAATTGCGAATGATGTTGGTTGCATCGGCTTTCGCGATATTGATAACCGGTTTCATCTTGTCTTATTCGAGAGCGGCATGGATAAGCCTGCTTGCCGCCTGCGGTATTTGGGTGATAGTTAAGCTCAACCTAAGACTGAAAACATTTATTTATTGTTCCCTTGCAGTCTTGTTGGTTGTGGCTTTTTCATGGAACAGTATCATGGGGCGTTTTGCAAAAAATGAGCAGGACTCTTCGGGAAACATGGCAGAACATATAAGTTCCATAACGAATATTTCCACGGACGCTTCCAATGTCGAACGATTGAATCGTTGGTCTTGTGCCATGAAGATGTTCAAGGAGCGTCCCGTCATGGGTTGGGGGCCGGGCATGTATGTCTTTTTGTATGCTCCTTATCAGAAATCTTACGGCATGACGGTAATAAGCACCGATGCCGGCACTCTCGGCTCGACACATAGTGAGTATTTACGTCCTTTGGCTGAACAAGGCTTGGTTGGAATGTTGACAACAACGGCAGTATTTGTCGTCAGCTTCGTAATAGGAATAAGGGCATATAAAAGAACGGCAGATAAGGCGGTGGCGAATATGGCTTTGTTCGCAGTAATGGCGTTGACTACATATTACGTACACGGCTTCTTGAACCAATTCTTGGAAACGGATAAATTAGCAGTACCCTTTTGGGGTTTTACGGCAATAGTGGCAGCAATAGATTTATATGCTCCGAAGAAAAATAAATGCTCTGATAAAGAGAATAATATAAAAGGCCGTTTCGTTAAAACGAATCGGCGGTTTGAGAAATTGGAACGCCCTTCCGATTTCTCGGAATGAAGAAAGGATACATTAACTAAAACAAATGCAATAAAAATATGGCAAGTTTTTTCACGAAATTATTCGGTACGAAATCGCAAAGGGATTTGAAACAGTTGAATCCCATATTGGATAAATGTTTGGCGGCTTATGATGAAATCACAAAGCTGTCAAATGATGAGTTGAGAGCCAAGACGGCGGAGTTCAAGCAGATTATAAATACGAATATCGAAGAGGAACAGAAGCAGGTCGATGAGTTGAAAGCGAGAATAGATACGGAAATCGACATGGATGTCGAAGAAAAGCAGAAGGTCTATAATCGTATAGAGGAATTGAACAAAAAGATTTACGATAAGACGCAAAACGTATTGAATGATTTGCTTCCGCAAGCATTCGCAGTTGTGAAAGAAACGGCAAAACGTTTTACCGATAACGAGAAAGTCGAGGTTACTGCCAACGAATACGACAAACATCTTGCCTCTGTCAAGGACAATGTGAACATAGTGGGCGATAAGGCATATTATGACAACAGTTGGATTGCCGGCGGTACCATGATAAAATGGAATATGGTGCATTATGATGTTCAACTTATAGGAGGAACGGTATTGCATCAGGGAAAAATTGCGGAGATGGCTACCGGAGAGGGTAAAACCTTGGTGGCAACTTTGCCGATATATCTTAATGCTTTGCCGGGAAAGGGAGTGCATGTCGTAACGGTTAACGATTATTTGGCAAAACGAGACAGCGAATGGATGGGAATGCTCTTCGAGTTCCATGGTTTGAGCGTTGATTGCATCGATAAGCACGAACCTAATTCGGAAGAAAGACGTCGTGCATACAATGCGGACATTACCTACGGTACGAACAACGAATTCGGTTTCGATTACCTAAGGGACAATATGTGCAGCAACACCAAGGAGATTGTACAGAGGGAACATAATTATGCAATAGTCGATGAGGTCGATTCGGTCTTGATAGACGATGCCAGAACGCCGCTTATAATTTCCGGACCTACGCCAAAGGGTGATGATCAGGAGTTTGAGAGATTTTGTCCGGTGATTGAAAAGATTTACAATGCACAAAAACAATTTGTAACGCAGATATTGGCGAATGCAAAGAAGAAACTCGTTGACGGACGTACTCCGGAGGAGGAGAAAGAGGGAGGAGTTCTTTTGCTCAGGGCTCATCACGGCTTGCCGAAGAACAAAGCTTTGATAAAATTCCTATCAGAACCCGGCATGAAAGCCTTGTTGTTGAAGACGGAGAACTTCTACATGCAGGATCAGAACAAGGAAATGCATGTGATAGACGATGAACTTTATTTCGTGATAGACGAGCAGCATAATTCCATAGAATTGACCGATAAAGGTATGGATTATCTTGCCGCCTTGGGTGAAGACCCCAAATTCTTCATGTTGCCGGATGTCGGAAGTCAGCTTGCCGATTTGGAAAAGGAGAATTTGTCTCTTCAAGAGAAGGCAGAGAAGAAAGACAAGATAATGCAGAACTTCGCAGTACAGTCCGACAGAGTACATACGATAAATCAGTTGATGAAAGCCTACGCCTTGTTTGAGAACAATGTGGAATACGTTGTGATAGACAACCAAGTGAAGATTGTCGATGAGCAGACGGGTCGTATAATGGAGGGAAGACGTTATTCGGACGGCTTGCACCAAGCGATAGAGGCAAAGGAAAGAGTAAAGGTCGAGGCAGCCACTCAAACCTATGCCACAATCACTTTGCAGAACTACTTCAGAATGTATTCCAAACTTGCAGGTATGACAGGTACTGCCGAAACGGAAGCAGGAGAATTGTGGGATATTTACAAATTGGACGTTGTTACCATACCTACCAACCGTCCTGTGATAAGGAAAGACAATGAAGACCTTATTTATAAGACAAAGAGAGAAAAATTTGCGGCAGTTATCGCAGAGGTTGAGCGATTGATTTCCGAAAACCGCCCTGTGCTTATAGGAACAACGGATGTCGAAACATCGGAATTACTATCCCGAATGTTGAAACAAAGACATATAGAACACCAGGTGCTGAATGCAAAACTCCATAAGAAGGAAGCAGACATCGTTGCCCAGGCAGGACGTGCCGGAGCGGTAACGATTGCAACCAATATGGCAGGTCGTGGTACCGACATCAAACTTGGAGAGGGAGTAAAAGAGGCAGGCGGTTTGGCAATCATCGGCACGGAACGACATGAGTCAAGACGTGTTGACAGACAGCTCAGAGGACGTTCCGGACGTCAGGGAGACCCGGGAAGCAGTCAGTTCTTCGTATCATTGGAAGACAAATTGATGCGTTTGTTCGGCTCTGACAGAATGGTGAAAGTCATGGACAGATTGGGAATACAGGAAGGAGAAGTGATACAACACTCCATGATGACAAAGAGTATCGAAAGGGCTCAACGCAAGGTGGAAGAAAACAACTTCGGAATAAGAAAGCGACTTTTGGAGTACGATGATGTCATGAACAACCAAAGAACGGTTGTCTATACAAAAAGAAGGAACGCCTTGTATGGAGACAAACTCGCAATAGATTTATCAAACATGATTTACGATACCTTGGAAGTTATGGTATCCGACTATGCCGATGACTACGAAGGCTTCTCCATGGAATTTATGAAGACATGCGGCTACGAATGTCCGATAAATGAGAGTGATTTCTTGAAGAACAGACAGAAAGACAATGTAGAACAACTCTACGATAATGTCTATCCGTACTATAAGGAAAGAATGGCGAATATCGGCAAACTCGCTTTCCCATTCGTGAAGAACATATACGAATCGAAGAACTATCGTTACGAAAATATCGCATTCCCGATAACAGACGGCAAAAGAACGATAACGGCAATAGCTCCGATAGAAAAATCATACCAAACGGAAGGAAAGGAAATTTCCTTGTCGGTTGAGAAAAGCATAACGCTGCAAATAATCGACAATGCCTGGAAAGAACACCTCAGAGAGTTGGACGACTTGAAACAATCGGTGCAAAACGCTTCGTACGAGCAGAAAGACCCGCTCTTGATTTACAAATTCGAGTCCTTCTCGCTATTTGAAAAAATGCTTACTTCGATAAACAAGGATATAACGGCATTTTTGTGCAAGGCATCGCTTCCGATAGCCGAACAAGAGCAGGTTCGTGATACGGAATTGCCGAAAACAGACAATAGAAACATCAAAACATCAAGAGAAGAAGCAGAAGCGAAACCTAATGCACCAAGAGAAGCACAGAAACCGCAACCCGTTCATGTTGAGAAGAAAATAGGACGAAATGACCCTTGTCCTTGCGGAAGCGGAAAGAAGTATAAGAACTGTCACGGCAAAATGGCAGAAGAATAATTTGGTCATAACAAAAAAATGTAGTACCTTTGCAAACTCAAAAACTTTAAAAGATAAAAACAGAGAACCTATGGTAAGACAGTACGAAACCGTTTTCATTGCAACTCCCGTTTTATCTGAGGAACAGATAAAGGAAACGGTAAAGAAGTATCAGACATTATTGACTGATAAAGGTGCAGAAATTGTTTTCGAGCACAATTGGGGAATGCGTAAGTTAGCTTATCCGATCCAAAAGAAGACAACGGGATTTTATTATCTCATTGAATTCAGAGCAGAAGGCGATGTAATAGCCGATTTGGAGACAGCATACAAGAGAGACGAGAGATTACTCCGTTTCTTGACAGTATCGTTGGACAAACACGCCATTGCATACAATGAAAAGAAGCGAGCTCACGGCTTAAAGAGCCAACAAAAGGTATTGGAAGAACAAAAAGCAGCAGAATAATCAAAAAACAAACGATATGGCTAACGAAACAGAAATAAAATATTTAACTCCGATAGCAGTAGAAACGCAAAGAAAAAAATACTGTCGTTTCAAGAAAAGCGGAATCAAGTATATAGATTACAAAGATGCGGACTTTCTTTTGAAATTTGTCAACGAACAAGGTAAGATATTGCCGAGACGTATCACCGGAACATCAAACAAATACCAAAAGAAAGTAGCACAAGCAGTCAAAAGAGCAAGACATTTGGCATTGATGCCTTACGTGGCTGACCTATTAAAATAAACGAGGAGGGTAATCTATGGAAATCATATTGAAACAAGACGTAAACAAATTAGGCTATAAAGACGAAATAGTCAAAGTAAAAGACGGATACGCCAACAACTACCTTATTCCGCAAGGATATGCAGTCGTTGCAACATCTTCAAATAAGAAGATATTGGCAGAGAACCTTAAACAAAGAGCTTTCAAAGAAGAAAAACTCAGAAAAGATGCTGAGGAATACGCAGCTTCTTTGGCTAAGGTGGAAGGCTTGAAAATTGCAGCCAAAGCAAGCGAGAGCGGAAAGATATTCGGTTCGGTCAACACAATTCAAATAGCCGATGCAATCAAAGCACAATTCGGCATAGATGTTGACAGAAAGAAAATATCCATCGTTGGAGACGCAATCAAGGAAGTGGGAAATCACAAAGTCGTAGTTTCCGTTTACAAAGACATCAAGCCTGAAATCAGCTTTGAAGTATTTGCAGAATAAAATCTGATTGCAGATGAAAATAATCGGAGGTCAATTCCATGGAATGACCTCCTTTTTTGTATCAAAACAATACCGACATGTTATCCAAAAACGAACTGAAACGATTGTCCAAGTATAAACAAGACAAGTATCGCAGGCAAGACGGTTTGTTTATCGTCGAAGGCGTGAAAATGCTTGAAGAACTCCTGCAATCGGACTTTGAAATACTGCTTCTTTGTGCCGTAAACTCATGGTTGAACGAAAATCGCAAAGCCCTTGAAGCCAAACTCGCCAAGCAAAATATCCTTTCTCATTCCACAAACGAACAATCCGACACAAATATAGAGGCAACAGCACAAATACTCCCCCATAATCATTCTCTCATAAACGAAATAACGGAAGAAGAACTGCAAAAAATCAGTCTTTTATCCACTCCCAACAAAGTCTATTGCCTTGTAAAGCGTCCCGAACTCCCTGCAAACAAACCATTGCAAGGTTTGACGCTTATGCTCGACGGAATAAAAGACCCGGGCAACCTTGGCACCATCGTACGCCTTGCAGACTGGTATGCCATCGACAGAATAATCTGCTCCGAAGACAGCGTCGATATATTCAATCCCAAAACCGTCCAATCGACCATGGGTTCCATATTCAGAGTACAGCCCGAATACACCGAGCTTGAAGCCTTTCTGCAAACACTTCCTGCCGATTATCCTGTTTATGGCTCATTGGTGGAAGAGGGAAGTAATATCTATTCCCAAGCCTTGCCCACCAATGCAATCCTTATCATAGGCAGCGAATCGCATGGCATAAGTCCGCAAATCCGTTCATATATTCGCAAACCTCTTTCCATACCCCGTTTCAACCGAGGCGGCAAGCCCGAAAGCCTTAATGCCGCCATAGCAACAGCCATCATGATTTCCGAATTCAAAAGAAGCCATTCCCAAGGCTGAACATGACAAAACCCAAATTCAAGCACCCAATCATATAAAGCAAAAAGCACCTCGCAATCAACGAAGTGCTTTTCTTGTTGTTTGATTGTTTGATTATTGTTATCTCATTAGTTTACTTTTGAGAATGTCCAAGTCCCTGCTTTTCCACAATACGTTCCTTTAATGGTCATAATGGCATTAGTATAATTGGCTGTTCCGAAATAGACAGTGCATGCTCGTGCTGAGACGCTTAAACCACTAAAAGTTACATTTTTACCGGCTAATGAATAAGTCCCATAATCGGTATCTGTGGTTGTGTTGTAATTAGAAATTGTTGCTACGACTTGATTGTTTTCGCCGAACTCGATATAGAAGATTTCACTATAAGCACCAATGTGTCCTTTCCAAGTTGTTCCGACTAATTCGTCATTTATCTTCTCTTTTGGTTCTTCTTTCTTCTTCTCTTCTTCGCAAGCTGCAAATAGGATAGCTGTAATCGCTAAAAATAAAATCTTTTTTCTCATTTCGATTTCTTTTTTTGTTTGCCCGTCCCAAGACAGTTTTATTGTTTTGCTTGTTTAGAGACACAAAAAAGCGTGGGACTTCTTTCTTATTGGCTTCTGAGGTTCCGCAATTACCCAAGTTATTCAAATAAGTAAAGCCCACGCGATACACGTGAGCGTTTACTGCTTTACTTTGAATAACTTGCTTGAAACTTTGCGGATTTCAGAAGTCCAAGTATAAGCAAAAACGCTTTTATATGTCTTTGAAATGTTTGTTTACAACTGAATCTTTTCTTTTACCGGTATCCTCCTTTCTTCTTGCTTTGATTTGCGGGGCAAAGGTATGAAAAAATAGGATTGAAACAAAATATTTTGCTGCCTATTGTGGAAATCCTTTACCTCTATACCGAAGCTGCTGCAATAAAACGCCTTTTTATTCAGATTACATCGCCGAAAGAAAAAATCTTTCCGGCCTTTCGTGAAATCCTTTCGGCCTTTCGATATTCTCTTGTTAATGAATGATTTAATAAAGATGTTTTACTGCTCCTCTGTTTGTTCGAGACGGCGGAGAAGTTCTTCGGTTTTGTCCTCCACTTCCTGCAGTTTTTGTTTACAAAAGCCGATGAGTTCCTCTGCACGCTTGATTTTCAGCTCCAATTCGTCTATCTTGGTTTCGCTGTTTTCCAAACATGCTATGATTTGCTTCAATTCCTCATACGCCTCTTCGTAATTCTTCGGTCTTGTGCCTTCCATGTGTTTCCTTTCTTTTTATGGTATTACGGAAATGAGTTCCCCGTCATGAAATCTTGTTTTTATCCTCTCGCCACTCTTCAAATCCGGCTTGCCTGTGAGGAGTTTGTCTTTATGATAGGTCAGTGTGTAACCCTTTTGCAGCAGAAGGGCAGGTCGGAGCAGGCTGATGTACTTCTCGTTCATGCGGATTTTCTCTTTTTCCGCCTCAAGCCTGTTGCGGGTTCTCATCGTCAATAGGTTTTCTGCCTCTTTGATGTTTTGTTCCGCCTGTTTGTAGAATGAAATTATGTAGTCTGCCAAGTCTGTCGGAGTTATGCCGTTATGCCAAGAAGTTTGCTCGGCAACGGTAAGGTTGGTCGCATGCCCTATTCCGGTCAGTACGGGCAGCGGACAAAGGCTTATTGCTCGGCAAAGACGATAATCGTTATAGCAACTCAAGCCCGCATCGCCCCCTCCGCCTCTTATGATAAGTACTGCATCGAAGAGGTCGCTTACAATATTGATTTTGTCGAATATATCGAGCATATCGCCGACCGCCCCTTCGCCTTGCAGAAGTGAGGTGAAGAGATAGTGGGAGATTTTGTATTTCGGAGCGTAAGCATTCAGAACATTGAGAAAATCATGGTAGCCCTTGCTGCTTGTAACCGATATGACAGCCAAACTCTTCGGCAGAGAAGAAAGCCTGCGGCTTTTGTTCAAATCGAACAAACCCTCTTTCTGCAAACGTTCCATACACAGGCGTTTTTCCTTTTCCAATTCGCCCAATGTGTAATTGGTGTCTATATCCGTTATTCTCAGACTCAAACCATAGAACTCGTCAAACATTATGCAGACACGGCACAAGACGTTTATACCATCGCATAAGTCTCCGAGCGAACAGGCGATGAACTTCTCGCGTATTCGTTTCAAATCAGCCTTCCAGATAACAGAACGCATTTGAGTGCTTATCCTGTCTTCCGTCTTTTCAATCAAATCGGGGAAAGCATGACCGCTGTAAGGATAATAGTTCAATTTGAGCATTTCCGCCCTGACCCAGAAAAAGGAAGTATAGCGTTCGTTCAGCGTCCGCCTGATGCTTGCTGCCACTTCCGAGAGGGAGAACACCCTTTCTCCAAGAAATTCATTGAATGTTGACATATCCTTCTTACTTTTCTCCGCTTAAAGAAAATAAGGAGGCAGATTACCGCTCCGCCTCCCTCGTACAAAAAAATGAAAAAAATAACAGTTTTTTACTCTGCCTGATTACCTTACTCGGAAATCTGCTTCAAAACCCTTGCAGTGAACTCTTTTTCTATTGCTTCGGCTTTATCGACTATTGCCTGTCCTTTTGCGATGATGTCTTTGACGAAAGCTTTATCGTTAAGGCTTGCACAATTTATTTGCATGTTCATGAAAGCACCTATGCAGGCAGCCCTTGCACATAGAATGCCGACTGCTGCGTCTGTAACGGAATTAGGATTTCCCGTCTCCACCATTGCCTTGCATATATCGAAGACCTCAAATGATTTGCAAAGCGTTCTGTACGGTACCTCTATGGCATATTTCGTTGCAGCTTGAATTGCCTCCGTTCTCTTGGCTTTGTCCTCGTCTGTCTTCTTAGGCAAGCCGAAGGCTTCCATGATAAGGTTGAACGAATGAGTGTCCTCATCTACCAAGAACAACAATTCGTCCTTTACAGCCTGACCTTTTTCGGCTACCTTGGAGAACTCTTCCCATCTTTCGTCCCAACCTGCTTTGTGAGACGAGAGATTGGCAACCATTGTTCCCAATGCAGCACCCAAAGCACCCATATAAGCAGATATGCTTCCGCCTCCCGGAGCAGGGCTTTCGGAAGCCGTCTCATTGGCAAAGCCTGTGCAGGTCATATCGACAAGTTTCTTTGCATTCTTGTCCTCTATCATGTATTCTATAACCTTCTCTTGCGGATTGAAAGGCTTCAAATCGTCCAATCCCATGGACTTTACGGCAATCTTTATCAACTCTGTCTCATCTACACCCAAGGAACGCTCTTGTTTTGCAAGATAATATTTTCCTGCATCTATAAGTGTTTTCTTAGGAACGAGACCCACGATTTCCACACCGGTAACCCTCACCCCTCTTGCAGCAGCTTTGGCACATACCTCATCGAAGCAGATATGCAAAGGAGAGACATTGGCATCTGTGATATTCATTGAAACCTGAGCAATGCCGTATTCTTCTATGAACCAGCCTATCGCCTTGGTACCTTTCAAAGTTCCCGGAATCATTATCGTCTTTCCGTTTGCATCTTTCATCGGTTTGCCGTTAGGCTTGCCGCCTTCTCTTTGCGGACGACCCTTTTCACGAACATCGAACGCAATGGCATTGGCTCTTCTTGTCGAAGTGGTGTTAAGATTGTAGTTAACCGCCAAAAGGAAATCCCTTGCACCCACAGCGGTGGCACCGCTCCTTGCCACCTTCTCGCACCATGCGGCAGGTCCGAAGTCCGGTTTCCAATCCTCCGTAACGACTCTGGCACTCAAACCCTCGTATTCGCCCTGACGACAAGAAGCAAGGTTCTTTCTCTTCGGCTCAAAGGCAGCCGACTCGTAGCAATAAACAGGGATTTCAAGCTCTTTGCCTATCCTTTCGCCCAAACCTCTTGCATATTTCACCACTTCCTCCATGCTGATGTCGGCAACCGGAATAAGCGGACAAACATCCGTTGCACCGAAACGCGGGTGGTCGCCATGATGATTTCTCATATCTATAAGCTCTTGGGCTTTTTTCACCAAGCGGAAAGCCGCCTCGCAAACATTCTCAGGCTCACCCACAAAGGTGATGACCGTTCTGTTTGTCGAAGCACCCGGATCGACATCAAGAAGTTTGACACCGTCCACCTTTTCAACCTCGGCAACAACCTGGTTGATGATATTCATATCTCTACCCTCTGAAATATTGGGTACACATTCGATTAGCTGTTTCATCTTCAAAATCGATTTTATTAGTCAATAATATTTTGCAAAGGTCGTAAAAAAAGCCCGAACCACAAAATCAATTCGCAAATATAAACCGCCCTTTCACGAAATTCTTTCGCCCTTTTAATTTCGTGGAACGCCCTTTGGTTGCGGAGGCTTGGCTGAGTGGTTTTCGCAGAATGGGAAGTCGGTTGAAAAATTATGTGTCGGCATGCAGAAAAAACGCTTTTGCGTTGTTGCTTCTGCAATAAAATCGTATCTTTGCAGTTCGGTAAACGAGCGAAATAAGTATCAGATTAAAAGTATTGATAATATGTACAACAAATTTCAAAAGTATCTTCAAGAGGAGATACAGGGCATAAAAGATGCCGGTCTTTATAAGAACGAAAGAGTGATAATAACTCCGCAATCGGCTGCAATCAAGACTGCCGAAGCAGGTGATGTGTTGAACTTCTGTGCCAATAACTATTTGGGATTGGCTGATAGCAAGGTTCTTATTGAAGCAGCAAAGAAAGCGATGGACGAAAGAGGCTACGGAATGAGTTCCGTACGTTTCATTTGCGGAACAGGCGATTTGCACAAGGAACTTGAAAAGAAAATTTCCGACTTCTTCGGAACGGAAGATACCATTCTTTATGCAGCATGCTTCGATGCCAACGGCGGTGTGTTTGAACCATTGTTGGGACCTGATGATGCTATCATTTCAGACGCTTTGAACCACGCTTCCATCATAGACGGTGTGAGACTTTGCAAGGCTCAACGTTTCCGTTATGCCAATGCAGATATGGAAGATTTGGAAGCACAACTTAAAGAGGCTCAAAAATGCCGTTTCCGTTTGATTTGTACGGACGGTGTGTTCTCTATGGATGGTAATGTTGCTCCTTTGGATAAGATTTACGAGCTTGCTCAAAAGTATGATGCCATGGTTATGGTTGACGAGAGCCACTCTGCCGGTGTTGTCGGCAAGACCGGACGAGGAACAACGGAGCAATACAATTTGAGAGGCAAAGTCGAGATATTGACAGGAACATTGGGTAAAGCCTTCGGAGGAGCTGTCGGCGGATTTACAACGGGTAAGAAGGAAATAATAGAGATGTTACGTCAACGTTCGAGACCTTATTTGTTCTCAAACTCCATTCCTCCTATGGTTGCAGGTGCTGCAATAGAGATGTTCAACCTTATAGACAGAACCAACGAACTTCAAGACAAATTGCACAACAACACTGCATATTTTGTTGAGAAAATGAAGGCTGCAGGTTTCGACATCAAGCCTACGCAATCGGCAATCTGTGCGGTAATGCTATATGATGCCAAATTGTCTCAGGACTTTGCGGCAGCATTGCAACAAGAGGGCATATACGTAACAGGATTCTACTACCCTGTTGTTCCGAAAGAACAGGCAAGAATCCGTGTTCAGGTTTCCGCTGCTCACGAAAAAGAGCATTTGGATCGTTGTATAGCTGCTTTCACCAAGATAGGAAAGCAACTTGGCGTCATAAAATAAGCCTGCTTCGATATTCACAGAAAAAGAAACACCTTTCGGACATCGCCGAGAGGTGTTCTTTTTTTTCAGGATTGGCCTTTCTCGGAATGCCCGGCAGACTTTATGCCTTTATTATAATGAGGGTGGTAAAGCATTATGGTCTCCCTCAAATGTTCTGTGTCGAGATGTGTATATATTTGGGTGGAGACAACACTTTCATGCCCCATCATCTCCTTTACCGCAATCAGATTGGCTCCTCCTTTTATCAATTCGGTGGCGAAACTGTGCCTTAGCGTATGCGGATGTATGTTCTTCTTTATTCCTGCCGCAAGAGCGATGTCTTTTATTGTTTGAAAAGCATGCTGTCTTGTCAGCTGCCTGCCGTAATGGTTCAGAAAAATAAGATTTTTGTTCTTATTGTCGATTTTCAGCTTGCTTCTGTGATTATCGATGAAGTAACGCAAATGCGTCAATGCACTTTTACCTATGGGAACGAGGCGTTCCTTATTGCCTTTGCCGACAACCTTTATATATTCCTTTTTCCAAAAGATATTGTTTGTTTTAAGGTTCAAAAGTTCGCTTATTCGCAATCCGCAGGAGTATAAGACCTCAATCATCAAAGCGTTTCTATATCCGTGAAAGCTGCTTTTGTCTATGCTGTCCAACATTCTGTCGATTTCTTCATTGGAAAGGACGATAGGAATTTTCTTTTCCATTTTCACACTGTCCAAAAGACTGCAAGGGTCATTGTCTGCCTCGTCCGCAATAAGAAGATATTTGAAAAAGGCTCTTACTCCCGATATAATTCTACGCTGACTGCTTGCCTTCAAAAGACGGTCCTCTTCGGTTCTTCCGCCGGGATAAACTATAGAAGTCAGGAAACGCTGGATATGTTTCAAGTCTGTGGTGCGGGGAGTAATATCCGGATATTTCGCTTCCATGAAAGAGAAAAATTTATCGCAATCGCCCAAATAAGCCTCGAGCGTATTCATGGAAAAGGAACGCTCCATGAGAATATAAGACTTGAAGCCGGGAATATAGCTTCGCCAATGGGATTTTTCCTTTCTTTCTTCCTCTAAAACAATTTCGGGAGACATTATCTCGGATTTTGAGTCCGTATTTTCTTTTTGTTCTTTCGTTTTAGTCTTGCTATTTAAGATTTGCAGAACCTACCTTATTCATCAGATACATCACCCTGTCGGCTTTGCGGTTCAGGCTCGAAGTCGGTTTTGCGGGGTTTCTCTTCAATGGGTTCGGCAAAGCACTTGCCAACAAAGCCGCCTGACGTTTGGTCAATCGCTTTGCCGATTTGCCGAAATAATATTGCGAGGCAGCCTCGACACCATAAATTCCGTCCCCGAACTCGATGACGTTAAGGTAAACCTCCATTATTCTTTTCTTACTCCAAAATGTTTCTATCAATACGGTTTGATATGCTTCCAAAGCCTTTCTTACATAATTTCTGCCGTTCCATAGAAAAACATTTTTCGCAGTCTGTTGGCTTATAGTGCTGGCTCCTCTCGGTCTTCTGCCGCTTCGCTTGGCATCTTCCCTTGCACGCTTTATTTGTTCAAAGTCGAAGCCTTTGTGATGTCGGAAACGATTATCCTCTGCTGCCATTACTGCTTTCACCATATTGGGAGAAATCTCCTCTATATCCACCCATGTTTTTTGCAATCTCAGCTTGCGATTGTCATCAAAGGCTTGCTGTACACATCTTTGAACCATAAGGAAAGTAATAGGAGGATTTACCACAATATAAAGGGCAGTAAGGAGAATGCTTCCGCAGATATACGCCAATGCTGCTATGCCAAGATATTTCAATACCTTTTTGAAAGTGATTTTTTTAGAATGTTTGCCTGCCATCTCTCTGTATCGGTCTTGTCTTCGTGTGCGGGAAGACGATTTTTCGGCAAAATTACAAAATATGTCCGCAAGAACTGCGTTTCAATCAGAAATAATGACTACCTTTGCACAATCATGAGATTGAGACTATCCATTATATACATATGTATCTTGGCTTTGGCTGCTTCTTGTTCGAGCGGACATAAAAAACTCTTGAAGAGCGATGACCAAGACGCCAAATTCGAGGCGGCAATGAAAGCCTACGAAAAACATGACTGGCTAAAAGCCACGGAGTTATTTGAAAATCTGCTCCTTTATTCGAGAGGAAGAGAGAAAGCGGAGCTTGTGAACTTTTACTATGGCAAAAGCCTTCTCGGAGGAAAGAATTACTACTCGGCGGCTTACCAATTCGAGAGCTTCGTCAAGTGGTTTCCTTATTCCAAATACGCAGAAGAAGCATTGTTTCAGGCTGCCTATTGCAAGTATTTGGAATCGCCGGAATACTCTCTTGACCAGACTTTGACGAAACAGTCGATAAACAACTTTCAATCGTACGTTGACAAATATCCGAAGTCTGAAAGAGTTGCCGATGCGAACAGATTGATGGACTCTTTGCGTTGGAAACTTATACGAAAGGACTATACAACAGCTTACAACTACTATAAGACGGAAGCATACCAAGCCGCACAGGTCAGTTTGAAAAACTTCCTGAACGATTATCCCGACGCCACCGAATACAGAGAGAAAGCGATGTATTACATCGTCATTGCAGGTTACGAATATGCAGAAAAGAGTATAGCAAGCAAGCAAAAGGAACGTTATGAAGCCGTAGTGATGGACTACGAACGCTATAAGGTAACCTTTTCCAACTTGCAGGATAAAAGCAAAGCGGAACAACTCAATCGCATATACGAAGACGCAAAAGCAAAATTGGAAAGAATAAAAACAGAAAACAAAGACAAATAAGCGATTTATGGATTATAAGAAGACAAAGGCAGACACAAGCATCAAAACAAGGAATTTGAACGATTTCACCAATCTTACGGGGAATGTTTATGAGACCATAGCAATGCTCAGCAAACGTTCGGATCAGATAGCTGCCGATTTGAAGCAGGAATTGTACAAAAAGATTGAGGAGTTTGCCATTGCGGACGGAGCAGACGAGATGTCGGAAAATCATGAGCAAATAGAAGTTGCAAAATACTACGAACAACTTCCGAAGCCTTACCTTATTGCTATAAGAGAATACTTAGATGATAAATTGGTTTACAAATCAGGCAAAGAGGTATTGGCGGAAAAAGCCGCAAAAGAAGAAAAACAAGAAGCCTGAACAAAGATTTGTTTCCGATGAAAGCAAAGGTAGCTGTGGCAATCAGCGGAGGAATAGCTGCATATAAAGTACCGCTTTTGATAAGGTTGCTTAGAAAGAACGGATACGAAGTAAAGGTCGTTGTAAGCAAGAATGCACTGAATTTCGTAACAGAGACGACTTTGCAGACCCTTTCTTCCAATCCTGTTTACAGCGATATGTTTTCGGGAAACAAAGATATGACGCAACATATCAGCCTTTCGGATTGGGCTGATTTTTTTATCGTGGCACCGGCAACGGCAAACATTATCGGCAAATATGCTTCTGCCATTGCCGATGACTGTATTACGACAAGCCTTTTGGCATTCGACAAAGATGTCTTCCTTGCTCCTGCCATGAATTCCAAGATGTACCGCCACACAGGCGTTCAATCGAATTTACACATCTTGCAATCGCGAGGCGTACACATCATCTCGCCAAGTTCGGGTTACCTTGCCTGCGGAGCGGAAGGAGAAGGCAGAATGGCAGAAGCCGAGGATATTTTCCGCATATTTGAAGAGCATATAACGAAATCGCAAGAATTGGCAGGCAAAACGATATGTGTAACGGCAGGTCCTACATACGAACAAATCGACCCCGTGAGGTTTATCGGCAATTACTCTTCCGGAAGAATGGGCTTTGCCATTGCAGAATGTCTTGCGAAGAAAGGTGCCAAGGTCAGGCTGATAGCAGGACCGACATTCTTGAAAACGCAGCACCCTATGATAGAACGCATAGATGTAAAGACTGCAAGACAAATGTACGAAGCTGCAACAGCCGCCTTTGAAGAGGCAGAGGCAGCAATACTTTCGGCAGCCGTTGCGGACTATACTCCCAAGAATGTCGCAGATAGCAAAATCAAGAAAAAAGATACGGCTTTAAGCATAGAATTACAGCCGACCGATGATATATTAGCCGAATTGGGTCGCAGGAAAAAGGCAAACCAACTCTTGATAGGCTTTGCCCTTGAAACGGACAACGAACAAGCCAATGCGGAAGCAAAATTAAAGAGAAAAAATCTTGACTTCATCGTACTCAACTCCCTAAGAGACGCAGGAGCCGGCTTCGGAGTTGAAACCAATAAGGTTACAATCATAGATTCTCTTGGAAACATCGACAGTAAAGACCTCAAAGCCAAAAGCGAAGTAGCAGAAGACATTGTCGAAAAGATGATTTCCATGATGAACGCCAAACATTAGAACACCGGAAACCCAATCCCTTTCAGCATGAAAAAGTTTTCTTTGTTTCTTTTTTTGTTTCTCACCAATGCAATGCTCTTTTCGCAAGAGTTCAGAGTGAGTATAAGCGTCAACTCCTCCCAAATACAAGGTACGGACAAAGAAATATACAAAAAAATCCAAGAAGTGCTGAATGAATTCGTCAATCAGCGACAGTGGACAAACAAAACATACGAAGAGTTCGAGAGAATAGAGGGCAGCATTTCCATAAACATAAAAGAACACTCCAATCAGGAGGATTTCAAAGCCGATTTCAACCTTCAACTCCGCCGTCCCGTTTATGGTTCTACCTATACCACCACATTATTGAACACACAGGAACAAAACGTTCCTTTCAAATACATAGACGGACAGAGCTTTGAATTTGACGAAAACAACTATAGCAATAACCTTGCTTCCACCGTGGCATTCTATCTCTATTATTTCCTTGCTTTGGATGCCGATTCCTTTTCTCTGAACGGCGGAACAGAGTATTTCAATGTGTGCAACAACATAGTAACTGCCGCACAACGTTCCTCCGACGGAGGTTGGAAGAGAGCCTCAAGCCAGAGGAACAGATATTGGATGTTGGAGAATTACACCAATTCCACATACCGCACACTCCGAGACGCCTCCTATCAATATCATCGCCTCGGCTTAGACATGATGGGCGGAGAAAGTCAGACCGATGCACGGAACAGCATAATAGAAGCCTTGGAGAATGTACGCAAAGCATATAGAGAGAAATCCACATTAGTAGCCGTTCAACAATTCTTTGATGCCAAGGCAGACGAAATAGTGAATATTTTCAAGGGAGCCCCCGATAACGAAAAAACAAGGGTTGTAGAATTGATGAAGGATATGAACCCCTCCAACACTAACAAATACGAACAAATTCTCCAAAGCAGATAGAACACCTTTCTGCCTCGGTTTCCGAACTTGAAAACCGATTTACAAAACGCATTCCCCTCAAATATGGGTTTAAGTTCTCCTTTTACGAAAGCAAAACTCTTTCTTATCGACAATCCATCATAAACAATTCTGCTTTTCACGCCAAAAACTCCGGTCTATCAAGCCTCTGTACGGAAATTATCCGTAACTTTGTTCTTCTTAATCATATAATGAACAAAACAGATTACTGATGATTACAGGAGAAATCAAGAACCGCATAGACTGCATTTGGGACAGTTTTTGGACGGGAGGCATCACCAACTCCATAACGATACTCGAACAGATGACTTACCTCTTCTTCATGAAGATGTTGGACGATACACAACTCAAAAAGGAAGCAACTGCCAATGTATTGGGCATAACAATCAAAGAGCCTATCTTCAAAGACGGCACTTGGCATAATCCCGATACCGACAAGGAGGTGGCATACAGCAATCTGCGTTGGCATAAATTCATAAACTTCGATGCAGAGAAACTGTACGGCACCATAAGCAAGGACGTTTTCGTCTTCATCAAAACTCTTAACGAGGGCAAAGAGAGTGCATACAGTCGCTTCATGGAAAACGCCACTTTCCTGATACCTAACCCGAGGACTCTTGTCAAACTTGTGGAAGGCATAAGCAGGCTTGATATGAACAATCGCGATGCCATGGGCGATGTTTATGAATATGTGCTTGGCAAGATGGCTGCCTCCGGCAACAACGGACAATTCCGCACGCCCCGCCATATCATTCGCATGATGGTGGAATTGATGGAGCCTGACTTAAACGATATAATTTGCGACCCTGCCATGGGTTCGGCAGGCTTCATTGTCGAAAGTGCCAAATACATCAGCGAACACAATAAAGCAGAGTTGATGAAGAAAGAACATGCGGAACACTATCGCAACAATATGTTCCACGGCTTCGATACCGACCAAACCATGCTCCGCATAGGTGCCATGAATCTTATGCTCCACGGAGTGGATAAGCCTGATATAGAATACAAAGACAGTCTTTCGACCGACAATTCCGACACTGAACGTTACACACTCTGCCTTGCCAATCCTCCCTTTGCCGGCAGCTTGGATAAAGAATCGGTAAATAAAAGCCTGCTTGCCATTACCAAGACCAAGAAAACCGAACTGCTCTTCATTGCACTCTTCACCCGAATGCTGCAAACCGGAGGACGCTGTGCAAGCATAGTACCCGACGGAGTACTCTTCGGCAACAGCAGCGGACACAAAGCCGTACGCAAAGAACTCATCGACAACCAACGACTGCAAGCCGTCATCTCAATGCCGAGCGGGGTATTCCAACCATACGCCGGCGTATCCACTGCCATTCTCATCTTCACCAAAACCAATTCAGGAGGTACGGACAAGGTATGGTTCTATGACATGAAAGCAGACGGATACAGTCTCGACCAGAAAAGAACAGAGGTAAAGGACAACGACATACCCGACATCATAGCTCGTTTCAAGAACCTCCAAGAGGAAGCAAGCCGCACTCGCAAAGACCAATCCTTCCTCGTTCCCGTGGAGGAGATAAGGCAAAACGACTACGACCTCTCGATAAACAAGTACAAAGAAATAGAAAGAGAGAAAATAGAATACGAAAAACCGGAAATTATCATCTCCCGTATCAAAACCCTTGAACAAGAAATCGTAAAAGCAATAGAAGAATTAAAGTAATGACGGACACTCGCAGTTTTCTTAAAACACAGGTACGGTGGGAGAACCTATTCTTCTACCAAAAGGCGAATACACTCTACATGCTCACCTTTCGTTTCACGGAGAGGTTTCTCCAAAAGGGAGATCGTACCATAGACCAGATGATACAGGCTGCCCGCAGCGGCAAACAGAACATAGTGGAAGGCTCTGCCGATAGGGTTACAAGCATGGAAATGGAGGTAAAACTGCTTAACTGTGCAAGAGGCAGTCTGAAAGAACTGCGAGAAGACTATCAAGACTACCTTGCCACCCGCAGGCTCAGCGTATGGACAAAAACGCACCCACGCTATGAAGCCATGCTCGCCTACTGCCGCCAACACAACAAAGCGGAAGACTATCAAGCCTTCTTCGACACATGGAGCGACGAAGAAATGGCAAACGTAGCACTCACCCTCTGCCACATCATCGACCGAATGATGACCACCTACCGGAAAAGATTGGAAAAACAATTCATCGAACAAGGCGGCATACGCGAACGCATGACCGCTGCCCGCCTCGGCTACCGCAACGACCAAAAACGACAAATCGAAATGCTCCGCAACGAAAACCAAGCCCTCCACACCCGCATAGAAGAATTAGAACAAACCATCAAAAAATTAAAAAGCAAGAAAGATTAGAAGAGATAGCTTTTCTATAACTACTATTCTTCTAAGAACAAAAAGAGAGCCTCACATTTCTGTAAGGCTCTCTATCCAATCTGGCAGCTTCCTACTTTCCCACTTGGTGTAGCAGTATCATCGGCGACGCAGGGCTTAACT
>ERZ1026882.14-NODE-14-length-192571-cov-67.715899_pt1 | contig 192571 bp, 173 predicted proteins | sample MGYA00380171_ERZ1026882 | MGnify/ENA primary metagenome ERZ1026882 (study PRJEB33269, sample SAMEA4719807) | human gut metagenome | biome: human-associated habitat; feature: organic feature; material: feces | place: Cameroon | collected 2013-10 ...
TTTCACACTTTCTGTAATTTTATCAGAAAGAGTTTTTACATGCGTTTGCCCTGATGAACATTAGAATCTACATTGACAAAAGTTTTTTTTTTAGCGATTATTAGCAAGTTATGAAATTTGCATCCCGACAGCAACTAGAGGCAATGTCAACATCACAGCTTATAGCCTTTGCTGATAAATATGGAATAGATATTCCGAGCGATCTTGACCGCCGTTTTATAATTGGAGAACTTTTGGAGGCGGAAGAAGAGTTTGATTCGTCAGAAAAAAAAACGGAAGTCCAAATTTCAGACGATGATGAACCAGTTCCAGACACACTTCCAAAAACATACAACAACACTTGCATAGACGCAGTTATCAGAAATCCAGCATGGCTTTTTGTATTCTGGGATATAAAGGAATCTGACATTTCTGCACTGTCGCAGGAATTTTCATTTGAAAGCGCGTTTCTTCATATTTCATTTTTTGACTCTGCAGAATCAGAAAAATCAGACGATTCATTTGATGTGAAAATTCCGCTTGAACCTAACGAGCAGTACATTATGATTCCTGGCGGAAAAAAATTCGCAAGAATAGACTTGGCGGCTTCTTTCAGCGGAAAAAGCGCAGAAATTCTTGCGTCAACCAGAATGATTGAAATTCCAGAGGAAAGCAAAAAAATTCTTGAAATGCAGCCAGGAAAAAAGCTTGATTTTCCACCGCTAGTACAACTTTCTGGAATAAAGAAAATTCTGCATGATAATTTCCTAAATCATAGACAGTCATTTTCAAACTAAAGGAATCAATAATGTCTGAAAAAAAACTTGTTTTAATAATAGAAGCAAACCAAGGCTATATTCCGCAGACCGAAGACAAAGAAGGCTTTCAAGTTCAAAACAGCATTCTTTTTTCCGCAATAACAGAAACTTACATTCCGCTTTTGAATATGTTCTGCCAGCTTGAAAAAGAGAATATTCCGTTCAAGCTTGGACTTGTAATTTCACCATCAATTTACGCGCTTCTTTCAGATTCCAGCATTCAAGACAAATATATAGAATACCTTGATGAGCTGATTAAACTTGGGAATGCAGAAGTTTTAAGATGCAAAGATTCCAATTGTCTTGAACAGGCAAAGACCTGTCTTGAGTCCATAGAAAAAACAAAGTCGGACTTTACAGAAACTTACGGAAAAAATCTTCTTGAGAAAATAAAATACTTTGAAAAGCTCGGCATTATTGAACTTATTCCAACTGCCGCAACCTTTTCGTATCTTCCGCACTACAGCGACTATCCAGAAGCAATCAACGCTCAAATTGAAACAGGGCTTTATTCACAGAGAATTTTTTTTGGCGATACTGGAGACGGATTCTGGCTTCCATATATGGGATGGAATAAGAGTCTTGAAAGACCACTGCGCTCCTATGGAATAAACTATACCATTCTTGACGCAAGGGCAATCCTGTTTTCTGAACAATGCCCACAAGAAGGAATATTCTCGCCTGTCAGAACCAAAAGCTCGCTTGTAATCTTCGGAAGCGATCCGGACACTCCGCAGGAAATAGCAGGAGAAGACGGATTTTCCACAAACGAAGCTTACCGCTCTCAAATCCGCGACATAGGATTCGACCTTGAGCAGGAAAAACTTGGTGATTTCTTTGGAAAAACCGATGCAAGAATTCCAACAGGATTTAAATATTGGAGCAATGAAAGCGAAGATGATGACCTTGTTCCTTATAATTCCACACAAGCAAAAAAGCAGATTATAAATGATGCTCTTAGCTTTTACACTTCCAAGGCTGAAAAACTTGAGCAAGCGGCAAACATAATGCAGGAAAAAGACACTGTTTTAGTATGTGCAATTCCAGCTGAATTTCTTGGGCAGAAATGGCATGAAGGCGTTGAATGGCTTGAAAATGTAATCAGGTGCCGTGCAAGCAAAAGAGGATTTGAATTTGAACTTTGCAAAAACCTCTTGGACAATCAGTTTTCTTTGCCCAAAATTGAGCCTTACCAGTGCTCTGCAAATGGTCTTGGTTATGGGGAAGACCTTTTGGACAACACAAATAGCTGGATGATACGCTACACAAGAAAAGCAACCCAGCGCATAATAGACCTCGCAGAAAGATTTCCTTCTGAGACTTCACTAAAAGAACGGCTTTTGAACATGGCGGCGAAACAAGTTCTTTTAGCTCAAAGCGGAGACTGGCCGGCAATGATTCACGATGGAAAAACACCGAACTATATAGAAGAACTTTTCAAAGATGAAATTCTTTCTTTCACGCGTGTGTTTGACTCATTGGCAAGCAACACTGTAAGCACAGAATGGCTTACCTCATGTGAAAGAAAAAACACAATATTTCCATGGCTAAACTACAGAATTTTCAGCAAAAAGAAATAAAGAACTTTATTCCGAAAAGACGCAAACATTTAGTTGTTTTATGTTATTAATTGATACATTTAGTTTTATATGGTAAAATAAAAAAGACTATGGGCGTATTTTTTTTCACAATTGTAATTTATCCATTGACCCAGATTATAGAACTGGCATTTACATTTAGCAACAAACTTCTGAAAAACACAGGGTTTTCGCTAGTGGGTGTAAGCCTTGCGGTAAGCCTTCTTACACTTCCGCTTTATGCAGTCGCAGAACACTGGCAGGAAATAGAACGCAATATTCAGGCAAAAATGAAGCCTCAAGTTGACAGAATCAAAAAAGTATTCAAGGGCGATGAGCAGTACATGATTCTTTCAACATACTATAGACAGAATCACTATCACCCGATTATGTCGCTTCGTTCCGCGTTCGGAATTCTTATACAAATTCCATTTTTTACAGCAGCATACACTTGTCTGTCCCATATGCCTGCGCTTCAAAACCATCATCTCTTTTTTATTGCTGACCTAGGAAAACCAGACGCTCTTTTTTCCATAGGCTCATTTTCTGTAAATATTCTTCCAATTTTAATGACAGTAATAAACTGCATTTCTGGAGCAATATACACAAAGGGTCTGCCCTTAAAAGACAAGTTTCAAGTTTATCTTCTTGCTCTTTTATTTGTTGTGCTTTTATACAACAGTCCGTCTGGACTAGTTATATACTGGACAATGAACAACATTTTTTCACTTGTAAAAAATATATTCTATAAGCTTAAGAACCCTATAAAGTCTTTCTACATTGTCTGCGCAATAGGTTCTGCTGTGGCAATAATTTTTACGCTGCTTACAAAAAGATTCAATCTTGAGCAAAAAGGATTTTTTATTTTCCTGTGCGCACTTATTTTATGTTCGCCTGTTATTGTAAAGGCTTTAAATTTTGCCGTTGACAAGCTTTTTATTTCATTAAGAGACAGCAAAAAACAAAGAACCGTTTTGTTTTTAGTAACTTCCGCAAGCATAACAGCCCTAATAGGTCTTGTAATTCCTACACTTTTAATCGCATCTTCGCCTATAGAATTTTCAGGGATAGACAACTACCCGAACCCAATGTTCTTTATAAGAAACACATTCTGGCAAAGTTTAGGATTATGTCTTTTATGGCCTTCGCTGATTTTCTTCTTATTCAAAGAGCGAATCCAAACACTTCTTTCCGTGGGATTCTTATTTCTATTTTCAGCGGCAATTGTAAACGCATTTTTGTTTCAGGAAAAGTATGGCTACCTTTCAAGAATGCTGCTTTTTACAGAAGTTCCAAGCGTGCAGTCATCAGCAGCCCGCATACTTACAAACTTGTCAGTTCTTGCCGCTATAGTACTTGCCTGCATTGCAGTTATAAAATTAAGGATTGAAAAGCCAGTCTGTATAATAGGAACTTTTTCACTTGTTTCCCTGATGCTACTTTCTTTTATTCAGATTGGAAAAGTAAAAGCCGGATACAAGGAATATCTTAGAGTTTCAGCGGAAGGCGGAATTTCTGGAAAGGTAAAGCCGATTTTTCATCTTTCTAAAACTGGAAAAAATGTAATTCTAATTTTTCTTGACAGGGCGCAGAATAATTTCGTAGAGCCAATGCTTGAAGAGTCTCCAAAGCTAAAGGAACAATTTTCCGGCTTCACTCTTTACAAAAACACAGTTTCGTTTAACTCGCATACATTGATTGGCGCGCCACCAGTGCACGGCGGTTATGAATATACTCCTGCCGAAATAAACAAAAGAGCAGACAAGCCTCTAGTTGAAAAGCACAATGAAGCAATCTTAATGCTTCCGCGTATTTTTACAGAGCAAGGAGACAACTTTTCTGCGGCCTCAAGCGATGCTTCCTGGGCAAACTACAGCTGGATTCCTGATATTTCTATTTTCAAGCCTTATCCAAAGATTGAATCATTCGTAACAGAAAATGCGTATCTTGCGCAATGGTACAAAGATCATCAGGGAGTCGGAAACTTCACAATAACAAGCGACACACTTAAAAGAAATATGCTTTGGTACAGTTTCTTTAGAACTTCTCCATTAATTCTGCGCCATGTTATTTATGAAAGCGGAAGCTACTGGTCAACAAACACGCAGAATGAAGACTTGAACAAATATCTTGGAAACTATGCTGCAATGGATTACCTGAAAGATCTTACAGACTTTTCTTCAAAGACAGAAAATTATTTTTTAAGTTTCACAAACAATGCCTGCCATACTTCGTTTGCGTTACAAGCTCCAGACTATGTTCCTTCCGCAAAAATCACAGACAGGGGAAATTCGGAATATGCAGGCGACAACTCTTACTCCTCAATGGCAGGCGTAATGCACAGGCTCGGAGAATGGCTTGAATACTTAAAGCAAAATGGAGTCTATGAAAACTCAAGGATTTTGATAGTCTCTGACCACAGCTGCTCATCAAAAGAAAAGCCATATAAATGGGACGAAAAATTCAGCAGGATTTCACCGGGAAAATATCATCCTATATTTATGTTCAAGGATTTCAATGAGTCTGGAGAATTAAAAACAAACAACGACTTTATGACAAACGCAGATTCTCCGACAATTCTTTTGTCGGGAATTATTGAAAACGCAGTGAATCCTTTTACAGAAAATCCTGTAAATTCCAAGCTAAAGGAAGACGGCGCTCTTGTAACAATAAGCAATTTATATATGCCGCACCATTTTTCAAGCAAAAATATTTTCACTGTAAAGCCTGATGATTGGTACAGAGTCAGCGATAATATATTTGAATCAAAAAACTGGAAGCAGGAAACAATGGAGGAATCTAAAAAATGACAAGCAGTTTATTGTACATAGATCCTGGCACAGGAAGCATGTTGTTTTCCATTCTAATAGGAGCAACAGCAACTTTATACTTTCTGGCAAGGGCAGCAGTATTAAAGCTAAAGTTTCTTTTCACAGGAAAAAAAGGTACAGCGGATGTTTCTGCGCATAAATATGTAATATACAATGAAGACAAAAGATACTGGAACGTTTTTAAGCCAGTTCTCGACTCATTTGAAAAACATCATACAGAAGTAACTTATTTTACATCCTACAAAAATGATGAAGTCTTTTCATCTGATTATAAATTTGTAAAAGCCGAATACATCGGCGAAGGAAACACTGCATTTGCAAAGCTGAATCTTCTTTCTGCGGATATTGTTCTTATGACAACTCCGGGACTTGATGTTTACCAGATGAAACGCAGCAAAAATGTAAAGCATTATGCCCATTTGGAACATTCAACTGGAGACGCCACAATGTACCGTCTTTTTGGAATTGATTACTTTGATTCTGTTCTTGCTACAGGAATGTACAAAGAAAAAGACGTTCGCTGGCTTGAAGAGCATAGAGGCATAAAGCACAAGGAAATTGTAAGTGTGGGCTGCACATATCTTGATGTCTACAAAGAAAAGATGGAAAAAATTCCAGTCGAAGAAAACCATAAATTTACAGTTCTTCTTTCGCCTTCCTGGGGGCCAAGCGCGATTTTAAGCCGCTACGGAGAAAAGCTCCTGGATCCGCTTTTGCAGACTGGCTGGAATGTAATAATCCGTCCTCATCCTCAGTCAAAAATTTCTGAAAAGGAAATGCTTGAAAAACTAACAGAAAAATACAAAGACAATAAAAATCTGATTTGGGATTATAACAGCGAGAATATTTACTCAATGAAAAAGGCCGATATTATGATTTCAGACTTTTCAGGAATCATTTATGACTACACTTTTCTTTGCGACAAGCCAGTTATGTATGTAAATTCCGATATGGATTTAGGACCTTACGATGCCTATGATGTTCCGGGAAAAAGTCCGTGGCAGGTAAATGCAGTCCACAGCTTTGGAATCGAACTTAAGGAAGATCAGTTCAAAAACATAGCCCAAGTAATTCAAAATGCAAGCGACTCCGAGGAACTGAAAAAACTCCGTGCAGATGCTAAAGCAAAAGCTTGGGAGCATCAGGGAAATGCAGGCGAAGAAGTCTACAATTTTATGATAAAAAAAGATAAAGAACTTGAAGAAAAGATTTAAACTTCATTTTCATAGACATATCAGGAGAAAAAGATGACAGAAAAAGAATTTGACTTGCTTTATGCAGCACATAAAGGAAAAGAATTAGCACAGTTTTCAAAAGACACACTTTTTATGTGTGAGAAAAACGGATGGCTTAAATCTGGAAAACTAACAGAGTCTGGATATGAAGCACTATCCCCTTACAAAGTTGACAATGCAATTATAATGGCAGCTGGAAGAAGCCGACGCTGTATGCCTCTTTCAAACTATCTTCCAAAAGGACTTTTTGAAATCAAAGGCGATACAATGGTTGAACGCCAGATAAAACAGCTGCATGACGCTGGAATAAAGCAGATTATTATTGTTGTCGGCTATCTGAAAGAAAAATACTATGAAATGGCAAAAAAGTACAAGGATCTCATTGTCATAGACAACACTGAATGGGAAGAGAAAAACAACATTTCATCTATCTATGCGGCAAAAGATTACTTGAAAAATTCTTATATCTGCTGCAGCGACAACTGGTTTGCGCACAACGTTTACTGCGACTATGTTTATGATTCATACTATGCCTGCAAATACACAGATGAATTCCTTGATGAGTATTGTGTAAAATCCACTGACAAAGAAGGCTACATGACTTCCGTAAAAAAAGGTGGGGAAAAATGCTGGTACACAATCGGTGAAGCTTTCTTTAACAAAGAGTTTTCTGCAAAATTTGTTGACTATATGGTAAAGGAATATTACGACCCGGAAGTAAAATATATGCTTTGGGACGATTTCCAAATCCGTCACATTGACGACCTTAAGCTAAAGGTAAAAGGCTACAGCGATGATGAATGCAAAGAGTTCGACACAACAGAAGATATTCTTCAATTCTATCCGAATTTTAAAGATTTTATAGAGCAGTTTTTTGCAGAAGAAGAACTTGTGAATTCCTCTACAAGACTTAACTATCTATCAAACTATGCTGACACAAAAACATATTCAGTTGTCGCTACAGAACAACTTACAGGCCGTCTTCATGTAAATGAAAATCTTTTCAAACCAAGCCCAAAAGTAATGGAAGTTCTTCACAATGCAACTTATGAAGATGTTTATCTTTACGATCTTACACGCGAAGATGAGCTTGCCGTTGAAATCAGCAAGCGCGAGGAAATTTCAACTGACCACATTTTGATTCATTCTGGCTCTTCTGATGTTATAAAAACTGTAATGTCGCTTGTGCTTAATAAAGGCGATACAGTTCTTATTTCTGCGCCATCTTGGAATTACTACAAATCCATTGTTGAGCTAAAAATGGCGAAGGCTGAATACTACGATGTTGTGCCTGGAAAAAATTCTTATGAATTCGATGTTTCAGGACTGATGTCAAAAGCCCGCGCTGTTTCTCCACGAATCATCATTATTACAACTCCGCACAATCCGACTGGAGCGGTAATTTCAGCTTCTGACCTTGAAACTATAATAAAGGAAAACCCTTCTTCGCTTGTTATTGTTGATGAAGCCTATCTTGGTTTTTCTGAGCAGAAGTTTGATGTAAGACATCTTCTGGCGGCTTATTCAAATGTCGTATTCAGCAGAACTTTCAGCAAATTGTATGGACTTGCAGGAATCCGTGTTGGCTACGGACTTTGCGCTCCAATGGCGAAACAGGTTTTCAGGCTTGATGTGAATCCATTCAGGGTAAACAACATAAGCCGCAAAATGGCGGTAGCAGCCTTAAGAGACGAAAAATATTATAAAGGGCTTCTAAAAGACATTACAGAAAGCCGCAATTTCTTTATAAATGAAATGAACAGCATTTCTGGTGTAAAAGCTTTTGATTCCGCCGCGAACTTTGTATTTATACATTTCTCCGAAAACACAGATGTTCAGGCATTGAAAGACTATCTTGCCCAGAACGGCTATCTTGTAAGACTTTGGACAGAAGGAAGCAGACTCGCAATGAGAGTAACTTTGGACAGAAAGGAAACAATGGAAAAAGTTGTCGCTCTTATGAAAGAGTTTTTAGAAAAATAATTTTGAGTAAGAAGTTTAATTTTCAATAGACTACCGTGTTTAATGGCAGTCTATTTTTTTATTCCATAAAAATCCTGTCAAGCCATTCAAATCTTTTTTCGCACCAGTCAACGAGAAAGTCAACTTCACTCTTGTAGTTTTTTCTTGAACGGTAGCCCGGCGCACGTGGCCAGTTTGCGCTTCCAATTATGTGCCAGACAGAATCGTTGAGCTTTGCAGAATCATCCAAAGTCCTGCCCTGGTTGCGAATCCATTCAATAGATTTCTTTAACGGCTCTCTTGTTTCCGCCCAGCGTTTTTTTACAAGGGTAACAAATTCATCATCACCAAACATTCTGTTGTACCAGCTGCTTTGGTTGATTAAAAATCCTTCATAGTCTTTTGCCGCAGATGAATTCTTCACTGGATCAAAAAAGTTGAACATCTGAATCCAAGCATTGTTGCTTAAGAGCGAACCATAGCTTTCTGGAGTAGTCGAACTTTTTGAAGTGTTCCCAAATCCGATGTCGTGATCCCATGCAGGTCCCATGTAAAGCTTCTCCGTCGAATAGTCATAGTTCATAAAGACAGAGTTGTAGAAATTCGCATCGTAGTTTTTGGAGAATTCTGCAAGCAAATACCAGTCAACGAACGAGTCCATGTCAAAATATCTCTTGTATCCGGCCGCGCCATTCCATTCATCAGAATAAAGAAGTTTTTCAATCGACTCTATTTTTTCCGCCCATTTCTTGTAGTTTTCTAAAGTTGACTTTGGCGAGCGGATATTAAAGCGTAGCCTTGAATCCGTAGAAAAACTGTACGGTCGTCCATCGTGGCTGTCGATTTCAGCAAGGAAGCCTTCGCCTGCAAACTCAATGCGATTTTCCGCAACCTCAACCTTTTCTGTTATTCCATAAAGCCCACGGTATTTTCCGTTTATAAAAAGCGTTACATAGCGAGACTCAGGATTCCACCTCATTCTGTTCCAAACATTGTGTGTAAGATATTCAGCGTAGTAATTTCGGAGCATTGAGCGGTCACAGGCGTTTGCCATCAAAATCCATTTACGCGCGCCTTTCATTCCAAGAAGACTTGCGGGACTTTCAAGTTTTAAAAGGTAAGGCTTTTTCTGTGTAAAAGTTGTTTTCCAAGTGGAATTTCCGTGTCCACGGATTTTGCAACCGCCTGAAATCTTTTCATACTCAGAGGAATTTCCAAGCGTGAATGAAGCTTTTACATATTTTTCCTTGCTTTTTATTTCCTTAAGTTTGTCCGTAGAAATTTCAAGAATCGGAAGACCTAGCTTTTTGCATTCAGCAACTGTAATTTTTCTGTCAGAAGAAACAAGAAATGCAAAAAGAGCTCCAAATGCAAGCAAGAAGAGCGAAAGACCAAAAACATACGAATATCTTCTTATTCCGTGAATAATTTTCATTTCCCGCTCTTCCTTGTCAAAATGCGCAATAAAAACACAAAAGTGAATTTAGTATGTAACTTCGCCGTCGTGCGCGAGGATTGTCGAAGAGACGACATTTTCCGTGTTCGCAACTTTCTGCAAGAGCGCGGAATCGTCTTTCGAGCGGATTTCAACAACGAGATTCACTTTTCCGTTTGAAAGCGCGCGGCTTTTCACTGTGTAATACTTACAGAATTCTTTTACAATCGCCATGATTTTCTCTTCAAGCTCGTATCCGCTTCCGCTCACCATAAGGATTTTCGGAGCTTTCGCCACAGGAATCCGGTCAAACACAAAAAGAGCGACAGTCAGGATAAACGCCAGAACACAAGAAATCTGGGCAAGACCAGCTCCGCAGATAATTCCGGTTGAAATCGCCCAGAAAAGGAAAACCAAGTCCATCGGATCTTTAATCGCAGTTCTGAAACGCACAATAGAAAGCGCGCCGACCATACCAAGCGAAATCACAACGCTCGACTGAATCGTAAGAATAACGCCCGCCGTAATCATAACCAAAGCCGGAAGCGCAATGTTGAACGACTTTGAGTAAAAAGTCCTTCTTGTCAAAAGCCTGTAAGCAAAGAAAATGTAAAGCGCGAAAAATCCCGCAATCAAAAACACGACGATAATGTTCTCAGGCGTCGCGTCGTATCTCGTGAACCCCTGAATAAACGACTTCTTGAAAATGTCTTTAAATCCCATAAAAAACCTCGATTTTTGATTTCTATTAAATCACATGTAATTTTGAATCTTAAGCACGGAATCCGCAGCGAATTCCCTGAATATCGAACTTCCTGCACAGATAGTATTTTGAAAACGAATTCCATTGCAATGCGCTTGTCTGCAGAGTTTCGTTTATAAAATCCGGCAAAAGCTCGTCGTACTTAACCTCAATCATATTTGTTCCGAACGGAAATATTGATCGGAAAGCCGCATCCTCATTGAAAAAGTCCTCAATGTTGCTTGAAGATCTCAGATTCCTGTCAAAAGTGATTCTCACGTTTCCGTCTTCATAAGTGAAAGGAACACGCTCGTAGGCAACAATCTCAACTGGCCGGAGCGCGCGGAACTGCATCTGGCAAATCAACTTTTTCAAAAGATAAGGCATTTCGCTTGTAAAATCAGGAATTTTTCCTGCAATTATCTCCTCAAGAACTTCCAGCGGAACGTGACAAGAAGTCTTTAGGCACATTCCTCTTTCCTTCCTTTTTAACTCAAGGGAAATTCTTTCTTTCGAACAGTTGTAGATTCTGATTCTGAATTTCTCGCGCGGGTCAGTGCCGTTCTCGTTTTCAAGATAGCACGTGTTGAAGATGTCGTCGAAATAGATGCTTCTGATTGCGTACTCGCCTTTCTCGCCGGTGTTCCTGTCGCGCAAAAGAATCGCATCCATACGCCGCTCAATCGCAGAAAGCGTGATTTCAGGAGAAAGATATTTGAACTCGTGGCGATATTTGCCTTTCATAAAACTCCTTGTAAAACCGTTGGTTACCGAATAAACGGTAACTAAATCTGATATTACAACTATTATACTTCATTGTCAAGAGTACGGGGGGGGGGGAAACCGCAAAAAAGTTGAAGAAAAATGCAAATAATGCTATAAAAAAGTATGCAATTAAAAACAAACTCTTTTTTGCACTTGGCAATTCTAGCAATTCTTTCTTTATTTTTGATTATGATGTTTTCAAATTCATCAAAAAATCAGATCTCGCCTGAAAAATGCGAAGAAATAGGACTTTCTGTCATGCACATTGACACAATGGCAGGCAAAAAAATAAATTCAAAAACAAACTATGTAACGGCAATGTACGAAGCCGAAGAGTTTTCAGGTTCATGCAAAATCCGCGGACACGGAAACACAACATGGCAGACAAGGGAACTTTACAAAAGACCGTACCTTCTAAAACTAAACAAGTCCGCTCCGCTTTTTGGAATGAAACAGTCAAAAAAATGGATTTTAATGGCGAATACTGCGGACAAAACTTCGCTCAGAAACGAATACGCTTATTTTCTTGCAAGAAATGTCTGGAACAGAATGAAATGGACTCCAGATGCAAGATTCGCCGCGGTTTTTATAAACGGAAAATTCAACGGACTTTATCAAGTTACAGAAAAAGTTGAACACGAAAAACTTTCGCTCCCGGAAGGCTCATTTCTCGCCACCGTAAATTCAAGGCTAAACAAGGAATGGAATTTCCGCACACAACGTGGAACAAAAATCAGCATACGAATGGAACAAAAATCCGAGGCAGAATACAAGAAAATGGAGCAGATAATTCAAAATGCCGAAGATGTGATTTTTTCACCTGATTTCAAATCCGCGGAAAAAGGCTGGCAAAGTGTAATTGACGAAGATTCATTTGTTGACTGGTACCTTATAAACGAATTTACCAAAAACCACGATGCAAAATTTCAGGCTTCCTGCTATTTTTATTATGACTCACAGGCAAAGAAAATTTTCATGGGACCGCTCTGGGACATGGATATTTCATGCGGAAACATAAACTACGACGGCTGTCAAGACCCAGAAGGATTTTGGGTAAACAAAGACCAATGGTACAAACGGCTTTTTGAAGATGAATATTTTGCAGAAAAAGTCGCAGAACGATGGAATGAAACAAAACAAAAGCTTATTTCCTCTTTCGACTGGCTTGAAAACGAGTCAAAAAATGTAAAGCCGTTTGTAATGCTAAATGATTCAGTATGGCACAATCTTGGAAGACGGCAATGGCCTCATGCTCCCGGATGGAAAAACCGCAAAACTTACGAAAGTGAGGTTGACTATATGACTGACTTCCTAAAAAAACGCGCGCAATGGATGAGCAATGAATATTCCGGCAATTGAATTTCCGTTTTCAAAGTGATATAATTTCCGCCAAGATTCCGGCAGGCTTACATTTTTAGCCGGATTCATATTTTTACATATCTCGAGGTAAACGGTATGAAGTACACTGCAGAAGTGGAGCACATGTGCCCGTTGGCAAAAGGTGCTTATCACGGACCTGCTCCCATCCCTGAGGAAGGCGCATGGGTTCAGGCAAAAACTCAGGAAGATATTTCCGGTTTCACACACGGAATCGGCTGGTGCGCACCGCAGCAGGGCGCCTGCAAGCTGACTCTCAATGTCAAGAACGGAGTCATCGAGGAAGCTCTTGTCGAGACAATAGGATGCTCAGGAATGACACACTCGGCAGCTATGGCTTCTGAAATTCTCATCGGAAAGACAATCATCGAAGCCCTCAACACAGACCTTGTATGCGATGCGATCAATACAGCTATGCGCGAGCTTTTCCTTCAGATTGTGTACGGACGCACACAGTCCGCATATTCAAAGGACGGCCTCAAAGTCGGAGCATCTCTTGAGGATCTCGGAAAGAACCTCCGCTCACAGGTCGGAACAATGTTCGCGACACGCAAGACAGGTCCGCGCTACCTTGAGATGACAGAAGGCTACGTTGAAAGCTGCGCGGTTGACAAGGACAACCAGATTATCGGCTACAACTGCATCAACTTCGGAAAACTCATGGACGCTCTCAAGGCAGGAACAGATCCGAAAGAGGCGATTGAAAAGGCACGCACACACTACGGACGCGTTACAGAAGATCAGGGCATGGTCAAGCTCATCGACCCTAGAAAGGAATAAGGAGGAATACAATGGCAACATTATTTGAAGATTTTGAAGGTCGCATTCCTCAGGTAAACAAGGCTCTCAAGGAATACGGATTCGCGGAAGGAGAGGCCGGACTTCAGGCTGCACGCGATCTGTGCAAGTCAAAGGGCTTTGATCCTTATGAAATCTGCCAGTCAACACAGCAGATCTGTTTTGAAGATGCAAAGTGGGCTTATGTTCTCGGCTCTGCAGTCGCCCTCAAGAAGGGTGAGAAAGCCGGAAGCATGACAGGAAGCGAGGCCGCAGCTGCAATCGGTGAAGGACTTCAGGCATTCTGTCTTCCGGGCTCAGTAGCTGATGACCGCAAAGTTGGTCTCGGACACGGAAACCTGGGCGCACGTCTTCTTTCCGAGGAGACACAGTGCTTCGCATTCCTCGCAGGACACGAGTCTTTCGCCGCAGCTGAAGGCGCAATCAAGATCGCGGCAAACGCGAACAAAGTCCGCAAGAACAAGCTCCGCGTAATCCTGAACGGTCTTGGAAAGGACGCTGCTCAGATTATCAGCCGCATCAACGGCTTCACTTATGTCCAGACAAAATTCGACTACTTCAACGGAAACGGAACCGACAAGGCTCTTACAGTCGTAAAGGAAGTTCCTTACGGAAGCAATCCTGACCGCCTCATCGTAAAATGCTACGGCGCTGACGATGTTCGCGAGGGCGTCGCAATCATGTGGCACGAGAATGTCGATGTCTCAATCACAGGAAACTCCACAAACCCGACAAGATTCCAGCACCCTGTCGCGGGAACTTACAAGAAGGAACGCCTGCTTGCCGGAAAGAACTACTTCTCTGTAGCTTCAGGCGGCGGAACAGGACGCACACTGCATCCTGACAATATGGCCGCAGGTCCTGCTTCCTACGGATTCACAGACACATTGGGCCGTATGCACTCAGACGCTCAGTTCGCAGGATCCTCATCTGTTCCGGCACACGTTGAGATGATGGGATTCATGGGAATGGGCAACAACCCGATGGTCGGCTGCACAGTTGCCTGCGCAGTTGCTGTAGCTGAGACTTTCAAGAAATAGTCTGAATAACTTCTGCAAATACGACGACTGAAGGCAGCCGTGCGAGTTTTTATGTTTTTTGCATAGCAAAAATGCGAGCATTGCGAGCAAATAAAAACTCGAGTTTCATCCGGAGGAAACGACGGATGAATACTTGTACTGTTGCCTGCGCAGTTGCTGTAGCTGAGACTTTCAAGAAATAAATAGAAAGCAATTTCAGCATTTGAGATGTTTTTATAAATCTCAAACACATAAGGGGTTGTCTTTTTAGTTGTCAAAACTTTTTAAAAGACAGCCCTTTTTTTTTGCAGTTTTTATCGTCTTGTTTTTTCTTTAGGCATTCATTAATCGAACCAGCTGCTTGAAATCATATCCAATCATCAGCACTCCCCATTCAGTCCCGGATTTTGCTTTCCCGCGGAGATGGAAGTTTCTGAATCCCGGATTGCCTTTTGTCTGGTTGAAGACGGTCTCACACTCCGTTGAGCGTTTTTTCATGAGTGTCTTATATTCTTCACTTGCGAGAAGTTCCTTTACTTTTTCTTTCTGCTCAAGCCAGGCGCCCATTTCTCTAGAACAGCCGGTCGTATTCTGACTTAGTACACAACTCACGGAACGGGCAGTCATCTTAGTTGTCGCACTGGTAGCCCTCATAGGTCTGCGGATAACCCGGGCTATTTTTCTTCGTCACTGTCTTTTTGTAGAGAACCGGATTTCCGCATGGACATGTGTATTTCTTCTGTTCGGCGTCATACATCCAGTTCTCAAAGCTGAATGAGTTCTTCTTGAGGCTTCTCTTTATCTCTTTCTCATAGCTTGTATATTTGGAGCGTACCAAGAATATTTTTCCTGTTCAGGAGCTTCACTGTCGATATGAATATTTATTCTGTCGGATCTTTCAGCTTCTCGCTTCAGAATGTGCTGATTGTCATGAAGTCCGGTTTCCGGAAGGCTGTGAGCCGCTGCCCCGCCCCGGTTATATGTTTTGTATGTGATTTTATCGCTTATGCCTCTGCTCATATTTAAATTTTAGCAGATTTGAATTTGCTTGTAAATTTAAAATAATCAGGGCTGTCCATTTCTTTTTGGACAACCCCTTCTCTAAATGATATATATATACAGTTAGATTTTCGGGTCAAGCCCGAAAATGACATTTTTGAGACATCCCCAGCTTTTTCATAGCATCACTACACTTTACTTAAACTCAAGCTCACGTCCGTTGCTCGAAACATGTATCGTGCAGCCTTCGGCGAACTTTCCTCCAAGCAGTTCCTTTGAAAGCGGATTTTCTACCCAAGTCTGAACGGCACGCTTTACAGGGCGGGCACCAAACGCAGGGTCGTAGCCTTTTTCCGCAATGAAGTCCACGGCAGAATCATCAAACTTAATTGAAATTCTTCTGTCTTCAAGGCGTTTTGCAACACGCTCAAGCTGAATCCTTACAATTCCACCAATGCAGCTCTTGTCAAGACGACCGAACATTACGATTTCATCGATTCGGTTCAAGAATTCCGGGCGGAAATGAGTTTTAAGCAAACCGTCAATCTGTGTTCTTGCATCTTTCATCTTTTCGTCTGTGTCAGCGTCAAGAATCAGCTCGCTTCCCAAGTTGCTCGTCATTATGATAATTGTATTCTTAAAGTCCACAACTCTGCCCTGTCCGTCTGTCAATCTTCCGTCATCAAGAACCTGAAGAAGAACATTGAAAACATCAGGATGAGCTTTTTCAACTTCATCAAACAAAACTACACTGTAAGGACGGCGGCGAACTGCCTCTGTAAGCTGACCGCCTTCATCGTAGCCAACGTATCCCGGAGGCGCACCAATCAAACGGCTCACGCTGAATTTCTCCATATACTCGGACATATCTATTCGAGTAAGCGACTTTTCATCGTTGAACAAGAAGTCTGCAAGCGTTTTTGCAAGCTCGGTTTTACCGACACCAGTCGGTCCAATGAACAGGAAACTTCCAAGAGGACGGTTCGGGTCGCTCAAGCCGGAACGGTTACGGCGGATTGCATCGCTTACAACCTGCACAGCTTCATTCTGACCGATAACACGCTTGTGAAGAACTTCCTCAAGCTGCAAGTATTTTTGCTTTTCGCTTGAAAGCATTTTTGCAACAGGAATTCCTGTCCAGTTGCTTACAACACGAGCAATATCTTCTTCCGTAACTTCCTGCCGCAAAAGCGACTCGCGCTCTGGGTTCGCCTCAACTTCCTTATCGTGGGCAACGGTCTCAGCAAGCTGCTTTTCAAGAGCAGGAATTGTGCTGTACTTTAATTCCGCGGCTTTTTCAAGGTTGCCTTCGCGAGTGTATTTTTCTTCGTTAAAGCGTGCCTCTTCAAGCTCTTCCTTTACTTTGCGGCTCTTGTCGATGCTGTTCTTTTCGTTCTGCCACTGAAGTTTCATGGCATCGCGTTTTGAACTCAACTCGGAAAGCTCTTTTTCAAGTTTTTCAAGACGCTCTTTTGAAGCGTTGTCGTCTTCTTTGCTCAAAGACTGCTTTTCAATCTGAAGCTGCAAAAGTTTTCTCTCAATCTGGTCAAGTTCCGTAGGCTGGCTTTCAATTTCCATCTTTAAGCGGCTTGCGGCTTCATCAACCAAGTCAATCGCCTTGTCAGGCAAAAAACGGTTTGTAATGTAGCGGTTTGAAAGAACTGCCGCACTGACCAAAGCCTCATCGTTAATTCTAACTCCGTGATGAATTTCATACTTGTCGCGAAGTCCACGCAAAATGGCGATTGTATCCTCAACGGTCGGCTCGGCGCAGTAAACCTGCTGGAATCTTCGTTCAAGGGCGGCATCTTTTTCAATGTACTTGCGGTACTCGTCAAGAGTTGTGGCACCAATAACATGGATTTCGCCACGGCTCAAAGCCGGCTTCAACAAATTCGAAGCGTCCATAGAACCTTCGCTTGCACCAGCACCAACAATCGTGTGAAGCTCATCGATGAACAGAATTATCTGACCTTCAGATTTTGTAACTTCAGTGATTACGGCTTTTAGCCTCTCTTCAAATTCACCTCGGAATTTCGCTCCGGCAACAAGGCTTCCCATATCAAGCGAAAGAAGGCGTTTGTTTTTAAGGCTTTCCGGAACATCACCGCTTGCAATTCTGCGTGCAAGACCTTCTACAATCGCGGTTTTACCAACACCAGGTTCACCTATCAGAACAGGATTGTTCTTTGTTCGTCGGCACAAAACCTGCATTACACGCCGGATTTCCTCATCACGGCCGATAACTGGGTCAATTTTGTCCTGACGCGCACGTGCTGTTAAATCCGTGCAGTACTTTTCAAGAGAACGCATTTTGCTTTCAGGATCTTGGGAATCAATGCTCTGATTTCCGCGCACGGACTTCAAGGCTTCAAGAACTGTATTCCTGTCGCATCCTGATTTTCTCAAAAGCTCACCAACATTGTCATCAGCCTGAATCATCGCAAGAAAAACGTGTTCAGTAGAAAGAAACTGGTCTTTTAAAGAAGCCATTTCCTTTTCTGCCTTGGCAAGAACTTTCTGCGCGCTAGAAGACAAAGACATTTGAGTCTGGCCTTTTACTACAGGATATTTGTCCAATAAGTTTTCAAGATTTTTTTGCAAAGAAGAAGACTGAAGTCCAATCCGTTCAACTAACGGCGGAATCATTCCGTCTTTTTGGTTAAGCATGGCATACAAAAGATGCTCATTGCCTATTTCGCTATGGTCTCTTTGCTGGGCCAAGCTGCTTGCGCTTTGCAGCGCATCTTGCATTTTTAATGTCATCTGTTCGTAGTTCATAAATTTCCTCTAAAAAGGAATATACAAATTTCCGAACTAAAAATCAAATTTTTTTTAAAGATTATTTTTCAGCTGTTTCAAGGTTGCCGTATTCGCAGATGCACTTGAGGATTTCGGCCTGCTCCAAAAGCTCAAGGTTTTTCTTCATTTTTTTGTACAACTTGAATTTTCCAGTTCCAGAGCCGCTTGCAAGAATCCGCATAACTTTTCTTCCGCCGGCAGGACTTTCAAAATCGCGCAGAGACATATCCTTTGTGTTGCAGAAAATATCAATGTCAATTACATAACGCCTGTCATGGACACTAACAGACCAATGCAGTTTAAGACCTTCGTCTTCCGTCCCGTTCATTTCCTGGCAGTCAAAGCTTATCTGCTTTTTTTTCAGCTTGTTTGCATGAAATTCAATGTTTTTTCCTTCAATTGAAACAAGCACTGAAACTTTATTCTTGTATTCGCCCTGAACCGCAAAAACAGAAGCGTCCAAAAGCCGCCCGGAAATTTCGCTTGTAAAATTTGAAGAGCTTAAATGGAAATATGGAGAAGAAAAATCCCTGCCCCAGTTTTTATCATAATATCCAAAGGAATTCCGCGGATTCACATTGTATTCTTCGTTGTTGAAAATGATTGTGCCGGAAAAATCAGTCTTGCCACCAAGAACAGCCCAGTTTATGTCTTTTGCTCTGTAGTCTGAAGAAAACGAAATGCTCCGTGAAAACTTTAAATTCCAAGACATAGTGCCGGAACTTCCCATATATTCCGGGTGAGCGCGCAAGTCTTCGTCTGTAACTTTTATTGCGCCGGAAGTGTAATCGTGCGACAAAATGCAGGCCGGCAATTCTTCCTGCTTGGCTGAAATTATATATTCGCTTTTTTTTGCTGAAAGGATTTCAGGCGGAAAATAAGAATTCATCTGGTTTGCGCTTGCAGAAAGAACTCCGGTTTTTATCATAAAAAATGAAGGCGAAACATAAGTTTGAGAAGTGAAATTTTTTGCAGTTTCAGAACCTGGCAAAACATACTGAAAATCTTCCGTAGACTTATTAAAGCGGTTTTTAAATCCAAGCACACATTCTTTGGGAGACAAGGCAGGATTCACAGCATAGAATTCAATGAAGAAAGTCTTTTCTTCGCCGGAAACCGAGCTTACAGCATTTGTAACAAGCCGCCAGCGATCAAAACCATTTTTCTTAAGGGAACCTTTTAGTTGTAGTTTTTCATTACGGCAAATTTTTTTTGCAGCCATATATCTTCCCACCAAAAACAAGACACAGCCAGCTCTAAAAAAAGCACGGCATTTTTGGGCAAACCTAAATAATTTTACAAAGATTGCCTTAGGTTTATTTTCGGCAGGAAGCTATGTTTATTTAAATATTTTCTTTAGAGAATCTTTGAATTCAGAATTGTCTAGCGGAAAGTGCTGCTCCAAAAATTCAAAGCAGTTTTGAGCGCCGCGCTGAACGTGCTCATACCAAATTGAATAAAGCTCCGGCTCTATTTTTTCGCTAGGGAAAGGTGCGCCCTGAACATCAGAAACAAGCTGTCTCATCAACTTTGTTAATTCTTCTACGTTTTTGTTGGTCATTTTTTTCCTTCATTTTTGCAAAAGCATATAATGTCTTATTATTATAGTGAAATCTTTATTATTTTTCCACTTATTTTTTTAATTTTATCAGAAATCATGTCTTTTCCGCAGATTGCAACTTTTTTTCCGCAGAACACAGCGTTTTTGTAACAGCAGACTGACTTTTCAATATCACTTTTTTTTAGGCTCAGCAGATTTTTTATTCTGATTTTATCAAGGGAAAGGGAAATTCCATAAAGACATCGCATAAGCCCAGTTCCGCCTCTCATTGCCGGCGTGTACGGCTCGATTTCATCTGAATAAACTCCGGCAATCGCTTTTTTTATATCATCAAAAGAAAATTCATCTTTTTCAAGAAGCGGAAGCTTTTCTTCAAAATATCCAAGCGAATCAAAAGGCTTTGGATCGCGATATGTGGCAAAGCAAGTTGTGCCGCTTGAGCTTTGAACAGAAAGGAAAACACCGTAAGCTCCGCCGCTAGTTCTAATCTGCTTCCATAAGTCGGAAGTTTCAAGCAGATGTGAAAAAACTGTGTCCGCCATGATTTCTTTTCCTTTTTCACCAGAACTTTTTACAGCGGCAGAAGCAAAGCCTATGTTCCCCGGCACAACAAAAACTTCATCCACGCAAGGATTTTTTTCGCAGTAAATTTTTCCTGCAATCTCTGTCTGCTTAAAAAATTCCTTGTCAGAAACTTTCTTCTTCGGCTTTGGAAATTCAAGGCAAAGATTTTTTACAAGAAAAGCAAATCCTTTTTTGGCCGCAGCAATTCCTGAGATTCCGGCTGTTACATGAAAAAGGGAGCCGCTTGAGATTATTTTTTTATAAATCGATTCAAGCTTTTCAGAAATTTCAGAAAGCTTCATTTTTTTTATTTCATTTATCGCAAAGACAGAAGTAAGTCCGTCCTTAATTTCTTGAACAGCGCACGAACGGTTTAAAAGCCTGCAAGATCTAAGCATTGCAAAATAATGTCCGCCGGGAACAACAGACGCATTTAAACTGGAGCACAAGCCGTTTACAATTGTCTTGAGTCTTGGCTTGTCTAAAAAATCAATTGAAGAAATAATTTCACTTGCAAAGTCAAAGGCTTGCGCGGATTTTTCTTCTATAAATTTAAAATGAATCACAAGCCACTCGCGGCCAATTATAAGAGGATTTTCTTCGGCAAGTTTTTTGGAATATTCTGGAACTTTTGCGCTTCGTATATAAGCTCCAAAATCACCCATAATTCTGTCAGAATACGAGATTGTTTCTTCCCAAGACCTTTTTTTTGTTCCAAGCCCTGAAATGCAGTTGGAAAGCAAAGGAAGAAATTTGTAGTCCGCAGGATCAAGCCGGTCAACAGGAAAAGAAACAGAAGCATAGACAATTCCATTGCAGGCTTCCTGATTTACATAGAAAGGAATTTTTTCACACAAAGTTTTGCGTGTTTCAATTTTTTCAGCAGGATTTTCAAGTTCTTCAATATTAACAGCAGGAATCAAATTTTCATTTTCTGAGCCAGCTTGAAATGCGTGAAGTTTTTCAAGTGAAAGAAAAACGTTCCTTTTCCCGATTTTTTTATAAAGGCAAGATGCAAGTTTTTTTTCTTTTTCGGCTCTGTCAAGGCTCCATTTTTCTGACGGTGAAACTGTTACTAAAGTTTTATTTTTATTTTCAACAAAGAACTTTCTTATAAGATTTTTTAGATATTCCGGCTCATCTTTTATTTTTTTCTTTATCTGTTCAAATGATTCAATAAAAGCAAGCGCATCTTTCGGATTTGCTCCATAAGTCCAGGAACGCAAAACACGCTTAAGAAGAACAAGCGAATACGGTCCATGAGATGGAGACCTTTTCACTTCCCTTATTGAAAAATCAAAGCTCATAAAACTGCGCTCAATGTCTTCTTCTTTTATTCCATTTTTAACAATAGACTTCATAGCGTCACCAATGCAATTCTGAAATTCCTGCGCCTGCTCAGGCTTAAGCCCGTTCACGCCGATTGCTATGGAAAAAAATCTTGAGCTTATGCTGCATCCAGTTTGCGGCGCAATATCACAGCCTTTAAATTTGTTCAGCAAAAGTTTTATCACTGGTGCAGAATCGTTTCCCAAAAGAAGCTCGGACAAAAAGCTTATTTCCATTGGCAGTGAAAAAAGATTTTCATTTTCCGCGGAATCTCCGATTTTCCAAACTAAAGCCGTTGTATTTTTTGAATTCTCTGCAGGACCAAAAGCGTCAATCCGTTTCTTCATTTTTACACAAGAATTTTCAGAAGCAAATGAATATTTTTCGCCGTGAGATTTTATGCTTTTTATTACATTTTCATCAAGAAAATCAAGCTGCTCTTCTGTCGGAATGTTTCCATATAAAAAAACAAGGCAGTTTGCCGCGCAGTAATATTTTTTATGAAACTCTCTAAACCGCTCGTAAGACAAAGTTGGAATTTCCAAAGGGTCTCCACCGGAATCTTTTTCGTATCCAGTGCCAAGAACAGAAGCATTTAAGACCGCATCAGTCGCAACAGAATTAAAAGACGAATAGTTCCCCTTCATCTCGTTAAAGACAACTCCCTGAATTACAGGATTTCCGTTTTGGTCGGTTTCGATTCTCCAGCCTTCCTGCAAAAAAGTTTCAACATTTAAAATCGGAAAAAAAACAGCATCCGCATAGACAGACATCAAATTAAAATAATCAGTCTTTATAAGAGAGCTTGCCGGAAAAACAGTTCTGTCTTTTGCAGTGTAGGCGTTAAGGTAAGTGTTTATACTTTGGTTTCTAAGCTGAAGAAACGGATCTTTTATCGGGAATTTTTTTGAGCCACACAAAACGCTGTGCTCAATAATATGCGCAACTCCAGTGCTGTCTTTGCAAGGAGTTCTAAAGGCGAATGCAAAAAGATTTTCTTCATCGTTGTTCAGAATGTGAAAAACTTCCAAGCCGGATTTTTTATGCCGCAAGAAAATTCCTTCTGAATCGTAATATGGAATTTTAAATACATCCAGAACTTCAAAGCCTTTGTAAACATCATTTTTTTTCATACATAAACCTCGCCTTCATCTCTTCCTGAAACACGCAAATCTCCGTTTTCCCAAGCGCGCCTAAGAACGGAATAAAACAATGAAGTCATTTTTTCACTGTCGGATTTTGTCAAATGATGAATCATGCTTTCTTCATCAAGAATAACGCGTCTTCTGTTCTTGGAAACATTCGAAAGAATTTTTTCTCTAAACGCATCATTTTTTCCATAAATCAAAACTGCAATGTCGCGGTCTTCCATGTCATGCAGATAATTCTGAATAAACCTGTCGTCCGAGCCGATAACATCTTCTTCTGTAAAAAGCCGTTTGCGCAAGTCCTCGCCAAGTTCCGGGTCCTGCTCGCTCAATGTATTGATAATTGAATTTTCCGCGGAAGGATTCATTCGTTTTAAAATCTGGGCAAGAACTCCGCGTCCGTCCATGTTCTGTGAATTTTCCGTGTTCTGGGTAAGAAGCTTTTCGTGCAGGCTCCTGTCAATTTCCGCAAGGACCTCAGGAGCAACCGGCTTCATTTTTGCAAGACGCAGGACAATCTTTTTTTTATCATCAACGTCCATTAAGTTTATGACTTTTGCGGCTTTTTTAGGCTCAATCTGCGAAAGAACAAGCGACTTTACAGCATCAGATTCTCCGTCAATCAAAACTTTTATCCGTTCAGCATTCGCATCCGAAAGATAATCAAAAGGTTTTCCGTCCGGATACTTTACAGATTTTTTGAGCATATCCTCTGCTTTTTCAGAACCGTAAGCCTTGGTCAAAATATTCCGCGCAGTTTCAAGTCCGCCTTCTTCCCTCGCCTTTTCAACAAGAGATTCAAATTCCTCAAGGATCGAAGCTGACTCTTCCGGCGTGATTTTTTGAATTGAAGCGATTTCTGGAATTATTTTTTCTGTCTGCTCTTCTGTCAAATGCGGAAGAATTTTTGCAGCCTCGTCAATTCCGACTATCACAAGAAATTTTGCAACTCTTCTATATATACTGTCTTTTTCTGTTGAAGAAGCTGGAATCTTTACAAGCCCACCGCTCGTAAGATTTTTTGCCGCGTTTTTCACATCGTCTGAAGTCGCTGATTTTTTCTTTTCAAACCAAGTTCCAGTTTTTGCCGCAATTTTTGCCTGCTCGATGTTTTGCCTTTCCGCATGCTCTTTGTTCTGCTTTTCAATTCGGTCTATCGCTGAATTTACATTTTCAAAAACCGGCTTATGGACAAGTTTTTTATTCTGACCGGCTCCAGCTGAATAAGCGTTAAGCCTGTAATCTTCTAAATTCATAGAAACATTTTAATTTATGATATGATTTTTTTCAATTTGAATGTAATATTTTTTTCTGAAAACTATGTAACTCTTTGCAAAATTTGTTTATTATTTTAGTAAAGAAATTTTTAGCATAGAAAACTTCAAAAATCAGGAGGTTTTAGTTTAATATGAAAAACTTAGTAAAAAAAATTGCGTATATAGCCGGAGCCGCAGTAATGGCAGCCGGAATATTTTCGCTTTCATGCAAAGTAAACAAAGGCTCTGCAAACGTCGCTTTTGCAGAAACTCCAGCCGCGCAAATTCCGCAGGACTCATTGGCAGTCACTCAGGCTTTACAGGACTCGTTCCGCTCAATAACTTCCCAAGTGCTTCCAGCCGTTGTAGAAGTTGATGTAAAGGAAACAACAAAAGTAAAAACATTTTCTCCATTTAAAGACCTTCCATTTTTCTTTGGAATTCCACGCGATGAAGAAGAAGGAGACGGAACAAAAGAACTTGAGCAATCTGCGCTTGGTTCCGGCGTAATTGTAAGAAGAACAGGCAACACAGTTTATGTTCTTACAAACAACCACGTTGTAGGAAACGCGACTTCAATAAAAATCAAACTTAACGATGAGCGTGAATTTGAAGGAAAACTCGTCGGAAAAGATGAGCGCATGGACATTGCTCTTGTTTCATTTGAAAGCAGCGACAAGTCAATTGCAATTGCAAAGCTCGGAGACAGCAACACAATTCATCAGGGAGACATCGTTCTTGCACTTGGAAGCCCTCTTGGATATTTTGCTTCTGTAACACAGGGAATTGTAAGCGCGACAGGCAGAAGTGGAGGACAAATCGGCTCAATCAGCGACTTTATCCAGACTGACGCGGCAATCAACCAGGGAAACTCAGGAGGTCCTCTTGTAAATATTCAGGGAGAAGTAATCGGGATAAACACTTGGATTGCTTCAAATTCCGGTGGCTCTCAGGGGCTTGGATTTTCAATTCCAATAAACAACATCAAGGAATCAATAAACCAGTTCATTGACAAAGGAAAAATAACTTACGGATGGGTTGGAATCAGTCTCGTTGAAATTACAGATGAGTACAAAGAGCAGCTCGGAATAGACAAAAAACAGCAGGGTGCGCTTGCAAGTCAGGTATTCCTCGACGGCCCTGCGTATAAAGGCGGAATTCTTCCGGGCGACTTTATAATCGGACTGAACGGACATGACATAAAATCCGTAGACCAGCTTATCCGCGAAATAGGAGGCATTCCGGCAGGAAAAACAACAACTGTAAAAGTTCTGCGCGGAAAAACAATAAAGGAAATTTTTGTAAAAATTGACGAGCGCAACGAAGAAGTTACTGCAAACGACACAAAGCTCTGGCCAGGATTTGTAGCATCTCCGCTTACTCCAGATTTACGAAAGCGGCTTAACATTGAAAAAGAAAAAGTTGAAGGCGTTGTAGTTGCAAGAGTATTTGAAAAATCTCCTGCCGCAGCATTGAGGCTTCAGGAAGGCGACATTATCTGCGCTGTAAACGACAAGAAAGTTTCAAATCTTGAAGAATTCTATGCGGCTTTGGACACCAATTCAAAGAAAGAAATATGGTACGATGTATACAGCAATGGACACGTTGTAACAACAGCAAGATACAAAATCGGAAAGTAAAGAAAAAAATTCTTCTTGCTTAAAAATGCCACGCCACTTGACGCGGCATTTTTTGTTTGTATAAAAAACAATTTTCTGAAAAACTTATCTTTTTTTTAGAAATAAATGTAACCAAAACAAGTGATTTATGTTGTTATTATTGAAAGACAAGAGACCTCCTTTCTTCATAAGAACTCCTTTTTCAAGCTCCAGCGGGTGCTGGGGCTTGTTTTTTTACAGAGAGTTGCAAGATTAAATTACCTTTACACAACTTTTCTTCACAAATATAATATCCGCCATGTCTGTATTGGAATTGTTTATTTTGGCTGTAGGATTAAGCATGGACGCATTTGCAGTTTCAATTTGCAAGGGACTGGCTGCTGCGAAGAAAGTTTCTATCAAGGAAATGTGCATTGCAGGCGTCTGGTTCGGCGGATTTCAGGCTTTGATGCCATTTTTAGGCTGGATTCTAGGCTCAAGATTTAAATATTATATAGAAAACTTTGACCATTGGATTGCATTTCTTCTTTTAGTTGCAATTGGCGCAAATATGCTCCGGGAAGCTTTTTCTGATGAATGTGAAAAAGTTGACAATTCATTTGCCTTAAAAACAATGTTTGTAATGGCGGTCGCCACAAGTATAGACGCGCTTGCAGTCGGAATAACATTCGGACTTTTACTTGACAGTTGGAAAGAAATAATCCTTGCAAGCCTTTTTATCTGCTCAATAACATTCTGCTTTTCCGCAGCTGGAGTAAAAATCGGAAGCGTATTCGGAAATAAGTACGAAAAAAAGGCAGAAATTGCAGGCGGAATAATTTTAATCTTAATCGGAATAAAAATACTTTTAAATCATCTTGGAATTTTATAGTTCAATATTGCATTAAAGAATTTTATAGTCAAGACCTTCATCCGACTCAAAAATCTTTACAGAGCAACTTTCCATCGTAACATTTTCGCAAAAATCCGCAATATTCATCGCACAAGGAGAAAGCAAATCGTCCGGGTTGTAAGAAGTCTCAACAATGCTTTCTTCATTTTCACTTGCAAGCCGACTAAAAGCTCCGTTCAGACTTACAATGTCTTTTACTGCAGAAAAAAGATGCATTTTGTTTTTTTCTTCAAACTTTTGCTTTAAGAACAAAAACTGAAGTTTTTCAATAGCCTTGTGTCCTGCAAGCTCCGGGTCAAAACCAGTTTCAAACGAGCAGTTACTGCAAAGTTGAAATTCCTCAAAATCAGAAAAAAATGAAGAGGCCTCTATTTTAAGCGCATTTATTACACTACAAAACCAAGGCACAGCTCTTCCCTCTGAATAAAAAGTTTTGCAGGCAAACGCCATTCCCCTGGAAAAATCAAGATCTTTGGAAGAATAAATTCCAGTTGGCTTTGGCTCGCGGTACAGCTTTTCTTCCAGCTGCGGAAAATCAATGTGGTTCGGATAAAGCGAAACTGCAAAATCAAGGCGGCTTCTAAAGCTTTTAAAAGTGTCGCCATTTTTTATTCCCCAGTCCAGGTTAAAGCCAAAGACAAGTCCCGCTTCATTTAAAAGCCGAGCCTTCTGCGAATAAAATTTCTTGTCAAATAAAAGCGTGCCGTTCTTTTCTGTTCCGCCAAAAGGAATTTCCAAGGAGCAATATATTTCCTGAAATCCCTGCACAAGTGTTTTGTCAAGAATTTCAGGAGAAACCAAGATTGAAAGAAAAAGCTCCGGACAAAACTTTTTTATTTGGCTTATAAGGCGAAGAATTCCATTTTTATCGTACGAAAACTGCTTGTCAGAAATAGAAAGCTCAGTGATTCCTTGCCTTTGAAATTCCGGAAGAGTTTCAAATATTTTTTTTATTGAAAAGACAGAAAGAGACGTCTTAGAGTATTGCAATTCCGTGCTTCTCACATTCATCTATCATGGAATCCGGCCAAATGCTGACCTGAGTTTCCCCGATATGGGCTTTACGTAAAAAATACATGCACAAGCGCGACTGTCCGATTCCTCCACCCATTGTCTGAACAAGAGAACCGCTCAAAAGCTTTTTATGGAAATCAAGCTCCGCACGCTCCGGGCAACCGCGTTCCTTTAGCTGGGCAACCAAAGATTCCTTTGAAACTCTTATTCCCATAGAAGAAAGTTCCATTGCCTGATTCAAAACAGGATTCCAGACCAAAAGATCGCCGTTAAGTCCTATGTGTCCGTCGCCGCTTTCTGTAATCCAGTCGTCATAGTCTGGAGCGCGCCCGTCATGAATTGAACCGTCCGGAAGTTTTCCGCCGATTCCTATTACAAAAATTGCTCCGTGCTTTTTGCAGAATTCATTTTCACGCTCTTTTGGAGTAAAATTTGGATAAAGCCTGTACAAATCATCTGAATACACAAAAGTAATTTTCTGCGGAAGAATCGGAGTGATTTCTTCATATCTGTCATAGACAAAAAATTCAGTCTGCTTAAGGACTCTGTAAATCCGCTCTACAGAATCACGCAGGAACATTACGTTTCTGTCGTTTTCATCAATGTGCATTTCCCAGTCCCACTGGTCAACGTAAAGCGAATGAAGATTGTCCAAAGTTTCGTCCGCGCGGATAGCGTTCATGTCTGTGTAGATTCCAAATCCGCAACCAAGCCCAAGTTCGGAAACTTTCAGACGCTTCCATTTTGCAAGCGAATGGACAATTTCCATCTGGGCATCTTCCATGTCTTTTACAGGGAACTTTACAGGCCGCTCAACTCCGTTCAAATCGTCGTTTATTCCAGTGCCTGATTTTACAAACAAAGGCGCAGTAACCCTTGTAAGTCCAAGCTCCGTGGAAAGCGCAAGCTGAAAAAAATCCTTCAGCAAAACAATAGCTTTTTCAGTTTCCTTTACGCTAAGCAAAGGCTTGTAGTTTTCAGGAATATACAAATCAGGCATTTTAGTCTCCGTACATGAACTTATTTAGAATCTCCACATACTACAACGATTTTATAAATTTTTCAAATGCTTTTTTGCCTGCTGTATTTCTTTTGTAAACACCGGCATCTTCAAGAACTCTTGCAAATACTATTCCCACTTCATCCTGAAGGATTTTTCCAACGTTGTCTTTTGTTATGCTGCTGTACTTTGGAACAAATGATTTTACCCAGTCGTAATGCTTTCCAAGAACTTCATCCGCGCTAAAGTCTGTTCCGCTCAAAACAGCATCTTCCAAGCCCGCAAGTTCCTTTTTAAGCCTTGATGGAAGAACCGCAAGCCCCATAACTTCAATAAGCCCGATGTTTTCCTTTTTTATGTGGTGAAGCTCTGCGTGCGGATGGAACACACCAAGCGGATGTTCGGCAGTGGTTATATTGTTGCGCAAAACCAAATCAAGCTCGAATTTTCCTTTTTTCATGCGGGCAATCGGCGTGATTGTGTTGTGCTTTTCACCGTCAGTTTCTGCAAAGATAAAAGAGGCCTCATCTGAATATGTTCTCCACTTTTCAAGAATCTTGTCAGCAAGAAGGCAGACTTTTTCAGCATCGTTTCCGTCCAGGCGGATTACGCTCATAGGCCACTTTACGATTCCGCATTCAACGTCCTCGAAACCTTGAACTATGAATTTTTCTTCAACAGGAGCTTTTGCCATAGGGAACTCGTAGTTTCCGCCCTGAAAATGGTTGTGGGAAAGAATTGAGCCGCCAACAATCGGCAAGTCGGCATTGCTTCCAATTATGTAGTGCGGAAAAAGCTTTATAAAGTCAAAAAGATAGCGGAAAGTTTCCGGGCAGATTTTCATTGGCTCGTGCTCATAGCTAAACACAATGCAATGCTCGTTGTAGTAGACATAAGGCGAATACTGAAGTCCGAACATTCTTCCATTCAGCTCAACAGGAATAATCCTGTGGGTCTGGCGCGCGGCATGGTTTACACGTCCTGCATACCCTTCGTTTTCCTTGCACAAAAGACAGGCTGGATAACCGCCCTGTTTTGCGTTGCGTGCTGCTGCGATTGCCTTTGGGTCTTTTTCAGGCTTTGAAAGATTGATTGTAATGTCGATGTCACCGTATTCGGTGCTTGCCTTCCATTTTAAGTCCTTGCAGACTCTGTAGCGGCGTATATAGTCAGTGTCCTGGCTGAATTTATAGTACCAGTCTGTAGCTTCCTTTGCGGATTTCTTATAAAGAGAGCTGAATTCAGCCTGAACTTCCGAAGGGCGTGCAACAAGGCAAGACATAATCTTTGTGTCGAACAAGTCGCGGTAGACAATGCTGTCCTCTATGAAGTTTTTTTCCACCGCATAGTCCAAAAGGCTTTTTAGAATATTTTCAAGCTCGCAAACTTCTACGGAAGGAACAAATTCCGCCTGCCGCTCGTTTTCAAATCCATCGAGAGCAAAAAGCTCAAGCAAACGGTTCTTGGTATAAACAACATCTTCTTTTTTGATTAGACCAGTTGCAAGACCATAGCCTGCAAGGGAATTAATAGATTCGTAAACATTCATACTGCGATTTTAAAATGATTTTCCCCAGCTGTCAAATATAGATTTGCAAAGGCGCGCAATCAGTTGCTCAAAATGTTCGCCCAGTTGACACACACACTTTTAGAATTAAAATAGCTTTTATGTATGAACTTTAAGCATAAAATAATCCTTGTTTCCCTGCATATTTTGCTTGTGGCATCAGTTTTTCCGCAGGAAATATCAGAACTGGAAATTCCGCTCTGCCCCGTCTCAATTTGCGGCGAAAACCCAGGCGACCACGAAGTCCACAAATATTCCGGTTTCTCACTGTGCTTTAGGAACAGCTACAAGGACGCAGAATGGGTAAGCTACACGCTCACGCAGGAAAAACTCATAAAAAACGCCCGGCGGACAAACAAATTCACCGAAGACAAGAACATTTCAACAGGAAGCGCGAAACTTTCAGACTACAAAGCAAGCGGATATGACAGAGGACACCTTGCTCCGGCAGCAGACATGGCTTGGAGCGGGCAAAGCGAAAACGAAAGCTTTTTAATGAGCAACATAACGCCACAAGCTCCGCAGTTCAACAGGGGAATTTGGAAAGAGCTTGAAGCCCAAGTCAGAAAATATGCGAAAAGCCTGGACTTTCTGATTGTATCGACAGGCCCGGTTCTTGAAAAACAGCCGGAAGAATACAGCTTCATAGGGCAAAGCAAAGTCCGTGTCCCCGAATATTTTTACAAAGTGCTTCTTGCAAAAAACAAGGCCGGAAACTGGCAGTCAATAGGATTTATAATTCCCAACGAAAAGAGCGGACATGACATTTTCTCGTACAAAGTATGCGTAAATGAAGTGGAAGAAAGATGCGGCATAGACTTTTTCAGCGCGCTAGACGATTCCATTGAAGAAGAAGTTGAAAGCCAGACAGAAAACATATTTACAAAAGATTATCCAGTCAAACCGGATAATGACAATAAAGACAAGGGTAATAACAACGATAAAAATTGCAATTTTCAGAGGTTGACTATATAATTTCTATCAATGAAAAGAGTGTTTATTAGTGCAATCTTTCTAGCCGGACTGCTGCTTGCTTCATGCGAATCCTCCAAAGTAGAAGAGCCTAAAGTAAATGAATTTGAAATAAAAGAAGACGAGCTTGTTACATCTCAAAACTTTCTGGACGGAAAGCTTCTGCTTACATTTGCAGGCGACATAATGGCGCATTCCGAAAACACAAGGGGAAACTTCCAGGACATTTACACTGAAATTGAAGACATCATAAAGCAAGCCGCCTTTTCATTTGCGAACCTTGAAACTTCCGTGGATGACAAAAAAGACTTTTCTTCATATCCGCGGTTCAGTGTAAAAGAAAGCTATGCAGACGCAGCTATCGAAGCCGGATTCAATGTGTTCAGCCTTGTGAATAACCATTGCAATGACTTTGGAAAAGCGGGGCTTGAATCAACCCGGAAATACTTTGAAAGAAAGCAGAACCAGCTAAACGCGCAGAACAAGGAGCTTTATTTTGCCGGAATCAAAAAGCACAAAGGAGAGCAAATAGAGTTCATTCCAATTGAAAAAGACGGATGGAGAATTCTTTTTGCCGCTGTAACTGAGCTTGCAAACCAGTGGACAGACATTGAATACTTTGACTTCCTTAAGCCCGCGAAAAAAGAGCGTGAGAAATTCCTTGAGCTTATAAAGCAGAAAAAGACTGAATGCGACTTGCTGATATTAAGCTTTCACTGCGCGGAAGAAGAATATGTTCTGACCATTGCTGAAAATCAAAAAAAATTTTATCATGCACTTATTGATTCCGGCGTTGACGTTCTTTGGATAAACCATCCGCACGTTGCAAAAGAGTGGGAACTTATATCTTACGATGGAGTTCCTAGAAAGATTATCTTCTATGCAATGGGAAACACAATCAGCGGACAAAGAAGAAATCCTGAATTTTCGAATCCAGCCAACAGACGGGAATACACAGGAGACGGCTATGTTTCGCAGGTTGCCTTTGAAAAGGATTCCGGCGGTGCAAAAATCTCCTGGGTGAATCCAGTCCTTGTTACAACGCTGATTACAGATGAGAAATATTTCGTCATAAAAAAGCTGAATGATGAATTTCTAAATACACTGGAAGAAACTTCAAAATGGAAACCGTATCTTTCAGAACGAAAAAGACTTATGGAACAAATAAAAGGAAAAAATAGATGTCAATAAACTACAAAAACCTTCCTGTCTATGAGCAGAAAGAAAGAATCCTTGAGGCGTTAAAAAGCAATCAAGTTATAATAGTGCAAAGTCCGACCGGCTCTGGAAAAACCACGCAGCTTCCCGTTATCCTGCATGAAGCCGGATATTCGCAGACAGGAACAATCGCCGTAACCCAGCCAAGAAGAATTGCGGCGTTAAGTGTAAGCGAGTTCATTGCAAAGCAGCTAAAGACAAAATATCCGGGGCTTGTAGGCTATAAAGTGCGCTTTGAAGACAAGACCGATCCAACAACAAAAATCAAAATAATGACAGACGGAATTCTTTTGCAGGAAATGAAACTGGATCCTTACATGAGCAAGTATTCCGTTATCATGGTGGACGAAGCGCATGAACGCAGCTTGAACATAGACTTTGCGCTTGGACTTTTAAAAAGAATTCTTGCAGTGCGCCACGACTTTAAGGTAATAGTAAGCTCTGCGACAATGAACGCGGAAAACTTCAGCAGGTACTTTGGAAACTGCCCTATCATAAATATTGAAACACAGACATTTCCTGTGGCGATGGTTTACGATCCGCCTGAATCCAAGCCGACCACAACAACAGAAGCCGGGGTTGAAGCAATCCTTGGAAAGATAGAAAAGACAATCGACCGTGTACTGGACAACAAGGAAACAGGAGACATTCTGGTTTTCCTTCCGGGCGAAAAAATAATAAAGGACTGCATGCAGCGGCTTTACAATTCCACATTCAGAAACAAGATCCATATTGTTCCGCTTTACGGCAGGCTCCCAAAAGAAGAGCAGGAACGGGTTTTTGACAACGCTCCTTTCGGAAAAAAGAAAGTTGTCCTTAGCACGAACATTGCAGAAACTTCCATTACAATAAACGGAATTACAACAGTAATTGATTCAGGACTTGCAAAGCTGAATTTCTACAGCCCAAAGACATTCACTTCAAGCCTTGTGGAAACTCCAGTAAGCCGCGCAAGCTGCAGCCAGAGAAGAGGAAGAGCCGGACGCACCTGCGAAGGAACTTGCTACAGGCTTTATTCACGCAAGGATTTTGAAAGCCGACAGGAATACACAACAGAAGAGATTTACAGAACAGACTTGAGCGAAGTCGTTTTGCGCATGGCAGAGCTTGGAATAACAGAATTTGAGAAATTCGATTTTATTTCGCCCCCCGGACACGAAGGTCTTGTAGGTGCAGTGAACACACTGAATATGCTGGGCGCGCTTGAAAAGGACGGCTCCCTTTCCAGCATAGGAAAACTTATGGTACAATTCCCGCTTGAGCCTCGCATAAGCCGAATAATCGTAGAAAGCATAATGCGCTATCCAAATGTAATGGAAGAAGTTTTGATTGCATCTTCATTCTTAAGCGCGCAGTCTCCGTTTGTGCTTCCTGTTGGAGAAGAAATGGACGCACGGCAAGCCCACCATTCATTCAGAGATATGCAGGGAGACTTTGTTGCCTACGTAAAAATGTTCAGGACGTATTCAGAAATGAAAAACAAGGAAGCGTTCTGCAAAAAAAATTATCTTGATGAGCGCGTGATGGCTGAAATCCAGAACATAAAAATTCAGCTTGAAGAAATCGTGTCGCAAAAGCTTCAACTTCCAGTCTTGAGCAACGGAAACATGGAAGACTATCTTTGTTGCATTGGATGTGGAATGATTCAGTTTGTATGCGTGCGCGAAGGAAGAGAAAACTACAGAAGCCTTACGCAGGACCATATTTCAATTCATCCCGGCTCATCGATGTTCAAGGCGAATCCAGTTTACATTGTAGCCGGGGAAATTGTTCGAACAAGCAGAATGTTTGCAATGAGTGTTTCGCCTCTTACAAAAAAAATACTTGAGCAGATAAGTCCTGGACTTGAAGAAAAACTCAACAAAATCCGCGCGGAAAAAGAAAAGGACAGAACAGAAAAAGTACAGACAGCGAAAGAATCAAAGAAAAAAGAAAAGCAGGAAAGTAAAAAAGGCGCAAAAAAAGAAGACAAGAAAAAGGATGAAAACACAGTTTCATTCGGCGGAGAATCATTCGAATGCAAAAAAATCAAAGGCAAAAAAACATTACTTCTTCCTTGGAATGAATTCAAAAGCGCAGTCTCAAAAGAAACAAACGAAAGCCTCCTGAACAACGTCGCAGGAATGAAAGGCGTAATTCTTATGAATGGCGGCTTCAAGCTTCTTTCCGGTGAAAAAATGGAAGTAATAATGAAGATTTCAAAAACGCTCAACTTGAATCCGATTGATGAAAAGTCCTGGCCGCGCAAACTGAACATAAACATCTTTGAAAACGGCGGACTTGAACAGCTTGTAAAAAACATTGACTTTGCAATGCGCATTACAATCGCAAAAGCCGCTTCAAAAGAATTGGGGTTCGTCTGCCTGTTTACAGACGGAAACGGAACCTACTGGTTCAAGGTTTCAAGAGGATTTACAACTGCGCTTAATGAAAGCCTCGCCTCTCTTGAAAAACTCATCGACGATACAAAAGATTCAGAGCTTGATATTTCAAAAAAAGAAAAAATCAATATGCTCTACAGACTTTTGAACGGAATGTATAAGTAAATAATTAAAACTTTACTTTCTATCAATCCCATGAAAAATCATGGGATTATTTTTTCCACTTTTAAAACCACAACAAATCCCTGCTTCTCATAAAAAACTCTTCAAAACCGTGCATTTTTTGTATTTTTTCGGCAATAAGTATTTATAGAAATTTTCAACGCAAACAGGAAAAAAAATGCAAAGACACGAACTCACGCCAGCTCAAAAATGGGAGCGGCTCACACTCGCCGACAACTTCATCTTCTGCAAAGTCCTTGAGGACAACCCGGAAGTCTGCAAGCATCTCATTGAGATTCTTCTGAACCTCAAAATTGACAGAATCGAAAAGCCAGCCGCGGAAAAATCACTTAAAACAGATTTCATCTCGCACGGAATAAGATTCGATGTATATGTAAAGGACGGAAACGGACGCTCATTCGACATAGAAATCCAGACAACGCACAGCACCTCTCTTGCAAAACGCGCCCGCTATTACCAAGGGCTGATGGATGTTGACAATGTGCAGCATGGAACCGGCTATGATGTGCTTAATGAGAGCTACGTTGTCTTTCTCTGCATGGGAGATGCTTTCGGAAAAGGATTTCCTGTGTACACATTCCGATACCGCGCCGACGAGGACAATGACTTTCTGATGGACGACGGAACAGTAAATGTCTTTTTCAATGCGAAAAAGTATGATACAATGAAGTCCGAGGAGCTGAGAGCATTTTTCAAGTATCTCTGTGGAAAAGAGCCTAGCTCCGGTTTCACAGACAGGCTCTCCGCGCTGGTCGAGCGGGTAAAAACAAATGCGCAGTGGAGGCACAGGTTTATGACATGGGAACAGGAAATGGCCATTCAATCAAATGAAAAAGCCAAGGAACTTGCCAAAGAACTTGCTCAAGATATGGCTCAAGAAATTGCCCAAGATATGGCTCAAGAAATTGCTCAAGACATGACAAATCAGAAAGTTATTGAAACTGCGCAAAAAATGCTTAAAGAAAAAATAGGAACACCAGAGCAAATTTCAATAGTCACAAGTATTCCGCTTGAAAAAATTTTAGAGCTTAAAAAGAAAATGCAATAAGCTTACAGTTTTATTCCTGCGCTCAATGTGAATGATGCTCCTGGCGCAGGATAGCCGCCAACATGGACATATTGGAAGTCAAAGACGTTTTGCCACAATAGCTGCGCATAAAGTTTTTTTCCTGTCCAAGAAAGTCTCGTGTCCAAATTAAAATAATCCGGCACATAAATAGTATTGCTGTTGCTTGTATATTTTCTTGAATTATAGGAAAAAACATTTGTCCAAGTAAAGCTATCAAAAAACGAATATTTTTCCGTCAAAGAAAAAGTATGAATAGGTGTGTACATTATTTGATTTCCATCTGTACTGCCACCAGAAGTCAAGATCGCCTTACAAAAAGTATAGCTTGCAGAAAACTCTAAGTTGCCCAAAAGTTTTTTAGTAGAAAAATAAAAGTCTGCGCCCCAGTTAACAGAAGAACCCCAGTTGTCCGGTGACAAGGAACCGCTTGAATCGCCAACCCATCCGATTTTGTCTTTATAAAAAATCAGGAAAGGCTTTAGAGAAAATCCGAATTTTTGCGAGTAAGAAAGTCCTGTGTAAAACGAATACGCACTTTCGCTTTTTAAATCCGGGTTTCCGATTCCGCCATCGCCTGAATAATAAAGCTGCTGAAAAACCGGATTTGTTATGTTTTTTGAAGCCTTAAAGAAAAACGCAAAATTTTCTAAGTTCCGTTCTGCGCAAAAACTGTAAAGCAAACTCAAAGTATTTGAAGGCTCAAAATAATCGAGTGGAAGCGACAGCAAAAAGTTCCAGCCAAAATATTCAAACTTCACAGATGGAGAAAAGAACGCAGAAAAAAGCGAATGTGAATAAGCTACATTTTCTTTGCCGGAAGAAATTTCATCAGAAAAATCGTAGGAGCAAAGCGCGTAAAATTCCAAAAAGTCCAAGACAGAACTTTCCGCCTGAAAAGAAAAATTGCTTACTTTGTATTCGTTTCCCAAATCTGAAAAGCGGGCGTGCTTTGTGTAGTCAAGGTCTGAATATTTGTATGACGGCAGAACTTTTAAATTCCATTTTTCAAATGGAAGAAACACAGGAAGCGCAAAAACAAGCCAAAGGTCTTTTTGATTTTCCTCTGTAAAATATGCTCCGCCAGTTTTTCCGCAGTTGGCATCGGAACAGCTTGCATAACTTGAAAATCCAAACGAAGCTCCAGGAAATTTCTGCGTGGCAAATTCCGCAAAAAGCGAGTTGTTAAAAAGAGTGCGTTCGTAGCCTGAATATTTTTTCTTGTAGTCTGAATACGAATCGCTAAAATCCGGCTTGTAAGTTGCATCCAACGAACGGTAGCCAAAGTGATTTTTCTTGTGCGAAACATCAAAAGATTCATGCACAAAAAGCGATGAGCCGTTTTCAAAAATAAGCGGAACTGAAAATTCAGCCCTTGCAGCAGGACTGTCGTTCACAGATGAAAGATAGCTTTTACTTTTTAATTCCGCGCCGGCATGAATCTTTCTAAAGTCGCAGGAAACCGTGGTTATGTAAATTGCAACAGAGCCGTTTACCGTGGCAGGATTTACTTTTATGGATTTTACAGTTGCAAAGTCTAAAGTTGAAAAATCAAACTTGCCGGTATTTGGATCATTCACAAGAACATTGTTTATGTAAACTTTTATTGAAGAATTCCAATAGCCGTGAAATGTAAGCTCATTGTTTCCTTTTTTAAATGCAAAGCCCGCGCTTTCCAAAGCCTGTTCTGCACAAGAAAAAGAAGACAAAGCATCTTCGTCCAGAACGATAAGCTCTGGATTTTTTGCGCGGTGAATTGTTGTTGTAATGCCCGGAAGCTCCAGTTCCTGAGAAAAGGAATACAAAGAAGCAGACAAAGCAAAGAGAAAAGCAAACAGATTTTTCATATCAATGACATCTTCGGGATTTGCCCCCGAAGATGAAAAAAATTATTCTACTTTAGAAAAAACATTTTTAGTTGGAACAATAGAAGAAGAAACTGCGCGGCCAGTTTTGTCTGCACCAGATGAAGAAGAAGTCCAATAAGTTGTGTTAAAACAATCCGCATTATTAAATGCAAATTTTTCAACGGCCTCATCAAGAGTTGTTATATTTTTATAAGCATCTCCTGCAGCACCTTCAATATAAATCTTTGTGTCACTAAATACAGAATCTTTATTTACAGAAGTTGGAATTTCACCATTCTTTGTAAGGAACTGAAATTTTACGCCATACCAGCAACCAACGCTTGGAGTACCATACGGCGAATATTTTGCCTGAAAAAGAATTACACCAGAATGCTTATCCAATTCACTATCAGAAATTCCATCAGAAGAATCTGCACCAGAGAGAAGATTGTAAACAACATAAACTTTGTTTGAATCTTTTAAGTTAAGATATTTCACTTCCGAATCATAGGTATTAGGATTTTTAATATAATCAGAATTTTCAGTTAAACCATCAATAGAATTAAGAGCTGCACATGAACTTGCTGTAGCGTAAGCAATTGAAGGACGCAAAATAAAAGCAATCTCAGCCCCATAATTACTATATGCAGTTGTGGAATACACTCCGCTGACGGGGTCGTCAGCGGAAAGCTCGACGGGGTAAAGAGAATAATGAATGCTATCATCATCGTCGTCATCTGATTTACAGCTTGTGAAAGAAACTGCGACAAGTGCAGACATCAAAAGCGCGATCAATAGCAACCAGGCGCGGTTAAAAGAAAATTTTGTGTTTTTCATAAAAAACTCCATTGTAATTAAATTTTACAGCTCACTATGTGGCTGTATGTTAGAAAAAAAGCTATTGCTTCTTTAACGTACCAACTCTCTTTCCCCTAAATTTTGAACAAGTTTCAGTATTCCATTCAGCAGGAATTTCTGAATTATCATATTCCTTCGGGGTATAAATATTTACAAAGTTGTCCCTATCTTTTCCACTATTTATTTGCCAATCAATTTCAAATGTGTAATCCTTTCCATCATCAGAAGATAGAAGATAACAACATTTATTAGGTTCATTATTAGCAAACTTATCCCAAATATAACCTTTCATTATTCGATATTCTTGTTCATTATAAGTAATAGAAGCTTTAGTCACTATCAACAAATTTTTTCCATTAGCAGTTTTATACGTTCCTTCCTGCACATAGACATCACCAGCTTTTGGCTTATCCTTTAGCACAAGATAAAAGTTGTAGCTGTTTAATGGCAATTCCAAGTTATCAGAAAGTTTATAAGCGTAATTGGATTCAATAGAAGTAGCTGAATTACTTGAATACCACCAGTAATCCTCAACTTTGCCTTCTGGAATAAACTTCTTATATTCAAACTTGCTCTTTAAATCTTTCCATGTGCTTGGTTTGTCTATATAAGAATCATATTCATAAACACCTATCCACTCTCCTCTTTCCACTGTCCAATATTCCAAACTGCTATCTTTTGACTGAACAGGCACTCCAAAGTAGAAATTAAAGACGTAGTGCATCTTTGTTTCTGTAGGACCATTAAATGTGTCATCCATATCCAGAGAAGCATCCAAAGCTTCCGCAGGGCTGTCGTACCAATCAGAAGACCACTTAACATTCCATCCCCCCCCCGAAATTTCAGTAAGGGTACAATGATTCCAAAAAAGTCCCTGCTTTGTTACAAAAGGCTCGTTTCCAGTTATGCCGGGACTTGTTGAACCAGCCGCACCTTTTTGAGAAGTGTGAGCCAAAAGCAAATCATAAGTTTTTGTTTTTTCATCGTATTCTGTGGCAAGAACATTTGCAAACCAGTAATGGCTTACATCCTTAGAAATGCTAAGTTTTGCGCCAATCTGCAACTCCCAGCCTCTATTATTCAATTTATATTTTCCATCAAAATTTGAAAGGTAATCAGATTTTAATGCAGGAACTTTTTCATAGTCAAAAAACGAAGCGCTGTTATCCGTGGCAATCTGCATACCTGTTGCAGAAAGAAAGTCGCATTCAAAGTAAACATTGCCATCGCTTTCTTTATAAAAAGAAACTTCAGAAGTTTTTCCTATTTCGCGTATATTTGTAGAATAAATAATTTTTGCTTTTGTTATGCCGTTTTCTTCTGCGGTAAGCTGAATCCATCGTTCCGTATTAATACCGTCCGGCATATAATTTAAATAAACAATCTTTTTATCTTTATCTTCTGGAAAATCGAATCTATATTCATTTGAAGCAAACCACACAGTATTTGCAACTTCTTCATAAAGCAAGGCTCTTGCATTGTTTCCAGAGCTTGCATTGTTTCCAGAGCTTCCGCTGTTGTCAGAATCGCCTGCATTGTCCATGCACGAGGCAAAAAGAAAGGAAAGTAAAAAAAAGGCAGAACACGCCTTTATGAACTTCATTTAGATGTCCCCCTAAACGAAAAAAGAGTTAAGAGAAGTCCGGATTTTACGGTGGTGGGTCCTCAGCTGAATTCCACAGCATATTCTCTTGCATTTATATAGAAATAAATGCGATTACACATATTCCCCGGTCAAGCCGGAGAATGGCAGTATTACAGTCAGTTTTTCTTTACAGAATGTGGCTTACGTAGAAACCGCAAGACCAAGCGTTGCGTGTTTTTCCGTCGAACGCCTTTCTGTTTTCCAAGTTCAGGTTAAGATCAAAGTCAGTCTTTTTAGAGAACTTGTATTTTACAGAAGGACGGATTGTAAAGATGTGTCCGCCGTTCCAGTCATCATCATTCCAGTCCTTGTTTTTAGAACCGAATGCAAGAGAACCGTAAGCATTGAACAGGAAGTCCTTGTTAATAGGAACAATAAGAGCAGCTCCAGCGTACCAAGCGAATGTATAATCGTCATTTTCAAAGAAGTTCAAGCCAGCTTCCGGACGCAAAGAAAGTTTTGAGTTAGGAACAGAGAAAGTAATCGCGCCTCCAATTCCGTAAGCCTCGTCATCCTTTTCTTTTGTGAACAAAGAATCCATTGCAAGATAAACTTCAAGCAAAAAGTTTTTTGCGCCGATTGTTGAGCCAGCGTAGAAGTTTGCGGCATCTTCAAATGCGCCTTCCATTGCGGCACCAATGCTGATCCAGTTTACAGGATCAAATTTTACACCAAAGTTTACAGCAGGATCATCTGTGTTAAATCCATTAGGAATAGCAGCTCCAGCTTCAAAGTTCATCTTTCCTTTTGAAACATATCTTACGCCAAGTCCTCTTCTTGCATAGGAATTTGAATAAGGAATGAATCCTACAACGTCCGCAGTGCCAGGAGTATCTACTTTGAACTTATAGTAGCCTGCGCAGTCAGATGAAGTTGAGCTAGGATAGAACGAGCCTGAGCGGTCATCGTAAGCTGTGCTGAATCCGCCCTGTCTTACGTGAGCATTAGGTCCCCAAACCCAGTCGCCGTATCCCGGAGCAGGTCCGACTTTCCAATTGAGTTTTGTTCCCATTCCAAAGTCAAAGTTGCGGTTGATATGATAAACAAAGTTCAAATAAAAAGCATCAGTAATTGTGTTGTTTGAATTAATAGCATTATTATAGCCGTCATTATTCGTATTTGTGTGATTTCCGCCTCTTCTAGTATTGCGTCCATAATGAAGAGCAAGCGGATTCAAGTTTGTTGTTCCAATTTCAAAGTTGTCAACATCGCCGCCGTTTTCATAGTTTGCCAATGCGCCCATGTTGAGCATTCCGTCCATCGTAAACTTGCCCTGATCAAATCTTGCCTGAAAAATATCAGTAAAACCATAGAACATTGTGTCGCCGTCAAACGGGTTTCCAAATCCAGTCCACAAAGTGTTCTTAATCTGCGCTCTTTCCAAAACCTGCGCGCTAGCAGCCGCTCCAACAAAAAGCGCAATGGCAATTCCCAAAACAACCTTTTTCACTTAAAGCCTCCAAAAGTTAAAAAAGAAAAGTGTTATAAACAAAGTAGCATAATATTAGTTACTAATTCTACAGAGAAAACACAAAAAAAGCAAATGGCACAGCTGATTATTCAGTTTCTCGCAATCTCTGTTCAGCAAGTTTTATTATCTTTTTTGGTGTTTTCTGAGTTTTCTTTACAAATACAACTCCAATTAAAATAATTTGCCCTTTTTGATACTTGAATAAAGAACGAAGCTCATTTGATTTTATTTCAAAAATATTGCCATAAAACGGCTTTACTCTGACAAATTATATGCCCAAGTTTTCAATCTTTTCATACTCCGACTTAAGCAAATCCTGCTGAGACTGTTCCAACTTAGAAATTCCAATATTCACAGCAGAAAGTTTTTTCACTTTAAACTTCATAGTTTTTATATAATAGATATTTTGAAATCGTCAACATATTCAAAAAAAAAGAAAATATCCTTGCAGTTTTTGAAAAAAAAAGTATATATAGTTAATAGTTGATTCAATCGTTTATGGAGGAATTATGAAAAAAACAGTCAAGGCAATGATTCTTTTTATACCGGTGGCATTTTTACTTTCGTGTGCTTCTATGCCAGGCAGACAGGACTCAGAAATCACTGCGGAAAAAAACACGGCGGCAAAAGTCATTCCTATAAACAATCAGCTTCCAAAAGGAACTCTTGAGCTTATAGACGGATTTGAAGAAGAGAACTTTTGGTATGCGCTGGGAGAAACAAAAAGCGAAGACTATTCCACAGACACAGACACCACGGAAGAATGGAGCTCGCAAGGAGATTTCTGCGCGCAATGGAGCTTTGCAAAAATTCCAGAAAACTCAAAAGCTTCATTTATAATAGAAAATCTCGCGCAAAAAGACTGGTCGGACGCAAAAGCCTTGATTGTAGACATAAACAACACTTGCCAAAATCCACTTGCAATTCTTTTGGAAACTCAAGGAGGACCTCATCATATAATTTCAAGAACAAAAGAAATTTCCCTTGGAATAGGCGAAAACATAAATGTCTACTTTGACCTGCTACATGAAATAACAGATGAAAACGGCAATCAAATTTCCGCCATAATCGAAAACGACGACATAAGGAGCGTTTCTTTCCAAATAAAAGGCAAAAGTTTTTCAGGCTCAGTCTTTGTTGACAACATAAATCTTGTTTATTAATTGTCAGACGGAATCATAAGGACAACTGGACGCGACTCCTGCACAACTATTCCGTAGCCAGTTGCCTTGCATGGCTGCAAAACATATTTCTTTTGAGGCGAATTGCTTTCTTCCACAGACAATTTGTAAACTCCAGAAAAACGCGCGTTGTTTTCAGAATCAGGTCGAAACTGAATATATGAAGAGTCTTCATTCACAAAGCAAGTGTAAATTCCTGTTTCCAAAAAGCCTTCAGATTCCATTGAATATTTTCCGTCCTGAAGCTTAACAGTAGAGCCGTCTGGAATTTTCCAGATGCCGTCTTTTTCAAAAGCTTCTGAAATGCCAGCCGGCTTTGACGAAGCATTTTTCAAAAACATATTCTTTCCTATTTTTTTATAGTTTCCATCCCAAACTGCGTTTTCGCTTATAAGCATCCGGACATCATCCTGAATTCTTATATGAATTTCTTCTGTGCTTTTTAAGCTTATGTCAACTCTGCGCTGAAGATTTTCAATTTCCTGATTTATAGTGGAAAGATAAATTCCGTTGCGCCGAATATTGCTGTGCGCCCATTTGTAAACTTCTTCCGTATCGTCCTTGAAAAAAATAATCTCACGGGAATCATAGTCAAAGAAAACATAACGCAAGTTTCCGTTTGACTCAGTCATATACCAAAGTCCGCTCAAAAATTTTGCGAACGTCGAAACTGTTCCGTCCTGAATTTTCGCAAGCTCTTTTGCCGCAATTCTGCTTCCTGCCACGCGGATAGTTCTTGTCTTTACATAGCTATTTTCTGAATGCTTCCATTCGTACCGAACCTGAAGCTGATCAGCACTGCCCGGTCTCTCTGTGTCTGAAGTATAAACCCAGATTGGAAAGCTCGTGCCGTTTGCCTTTGAACGTTCATAGGCATCATAACGGTCTAGCTGCTGAATAAAAATTGTTCCGTCGCCGCGCAAATCGGCAATCTTTTTAAGTGAAAAGTTTCCGCCTGCATTTGAAATAAAAAATGCCTGAAGAATGGAATCTCCGTTATCTGCAAATCCCTGATAAACCAAAGCGGTTCTATGCTCCCCGGTCAAATCCATGCCGGTATAAGAAAATGTCTGCGCCTGAGAAATTTCCGTGGCAATAACAGCTTTTCTTTCGTAAACAGTTCTCTGCGGATTATAAAGTCCCACCAAAATCGCAAGATACGGACTGTCCATCGTCCTGATTACATTCACTTGATCATCAAAGCCATCGCCGTCAAAATCCATGCTCACAATGCCTATCAAGGTTTCATTGTCTTTAAGCGGAATAAGAGAAACAAGCGCGTTATCCTCTTCCATTGAAGAAAATGCTGAATTCTTTTTTTCTTCCGCGGAACTTGACATCGGCACAACAACAGAAGCTGAAGAATTATTTTTATCCGGCGTATAGAAATAATTCTTTGCAATAAACGCAACCGCTACTGCCGCCACAATCACAATAAAAAGAGCAAGTGTAACTTTTTTCTGCATAGAAAAATAATACATGAGTTGGAAATGATTTTCAAGGCGAAGCAAATTTCAACACAGGGCAAACGCATTATAAATAATTTAAGTAAAGTTTGCGCGAAGGAACGGTTCCTGGGGCAAAAATACTCTGATTGTTGCGACCGGCTTGAGCGGGCAATTCTATAGTTACTTTGCAATAATCAGCGTGTAGCGCATTATTGCGCGATTTTGAACCAGAAAACCGTGTCTGGAAGCCAGTTTTATGCTGAATATATTTATAATGCGTTTGCCCTGAATTTCAACAGGACTGAAACAAAAAAAAGGCTGCCCGATTTTTGGACAGCCAGCAAAAGCTAAATGCTTACAGTTTTATTTCTTTGGAAAGAGTTTCTTAAAGTCAACAAGGACAAGACTTGAATCTCTTGCGCTGTCGATGTCTGTGATTTTTCCAAGTTTCTTGTAGAATTCAATAAGAGGCTCTGTTTCTTTTCTGTAAACTTCAAGGCGGTGAGTTATAGACTCAAGCTTGTCGTCTTCGCGTGTAAAAAGTTCTCCGCCGCATTTGTCGCATTTGCCTTCAACTTTTGGAGGCATAAATTTGACATTGTAGTTTGCCTTGCAGTTTTTGCATACACGGCGATTTGAAAGGCGCGCAATAATCAAGTCGTTGTCAACTTCAAAATTAACAACCTTTACATCGATTCCAAGCTTTTCAAAAGCTTCTGCCTGAGGAATTGTGCGTGGAAATCCGTCCAAGATAAAGCCGTTCTTGCAGTCATCTTTCTTGAGCCTGTCCTCTACAATTTCAAGAACAACATCATCGCTTACAAGTCCGCCGGAATCAAGAATCGCCTTTACTTTTTTTCCAAGCTCTGTCTGGTTCTTGATGTTCTCGCGGAAAATATCTCCTGTTGAAATCTGAGGAATTCCGTACTCTTCAGCAACCTGCGCCGCCAAAGTTCCTTTTCCTGCTCCAGGTGGTCCTAAAAAAATAAAATTCATTTGCTTTGCTCCCGTAAAATTTTAGCGTGCTCTTATAAAAACACCACATGATATTATAAATCAGAATTTTCAAATTCTCAACCAAATTTAACAATGTAGTTTTTCTTTTTTCCGCGGCGCAAGACAATCACTTTTCCTTCAATTGCAAGCTGTCTTGTTACAGGCATATTTTCATCCATAAACTTTTCGCCATTTAAAGTTATTGAGCCTGCCGCAAGAAATTCCCTTGCCTCGCGTTTGCTTGAAGCGATTTTGTTGTTCACAAGCACGTCAATCAGTTTTTCGCCTTCTGAAATAGTGGCAGTCGGAACATCCTTAAATCCAATCTCAATGTCCTTTAAGCTAAGAGATTTTACATTGCCAGAAAACAGGGAATTGCTTATGTTCACGGCTTTCTCAAACTCTGCCGCTCCGTGCAAATCAGTTATAATTTCACGAGCCAAAGCCTTGTGCGCCTCACGAAGTTCAGGCTTCTCCTTGTTTTTTGCCTCAAGCTCTTCAATCTGGTCTTTTGAAAGGAAAGTAAAAATCTTAAGGTAGTCAACAACCATTGAATCGTCAACATTCACGAGGTACTGATAAAGCTCATAGCTTGAAGTTTTATTCAAGTCAAGCCACAATGCGTTTCCGGCACTTTTTCCGAATTTATTTCCATACTTGTCCAAAACAAGCGGCATTGTAAATCCGTAGGCTTCTTTTCCTTCAATCTTGCGGATAAGCTCAAGGCCTGTTGTTATGTTTCCCCACTGGTCCGCGCCTTCAGCCTGAAGAATGCAGTTTTTGTTTCTGTAAAGCCACAAAAAGTCATAGCCCTGCAAAAGCGTGTAGGAAAATTCCGCAAAAGTAATTCCAGTGTCAAGGCGGCGTGAAATTATCTCCTTTGAAAGCATATAGTTCACGTTTATATATTTTCCAATGTCGCGCAAAAACTCAAGGAAAGTATAATCTTTTGTCCAGTCGTAGTTGTTTACAATTTCCGCCTTTCCTTCAAAAATCCTGTCAACCTGGCTTTTTATTCCCGCAAGATTTTTTTCAAGCGTTTCATGGCTGATTATTTCACGTTCTGCTGTAGGACGAGGATCTCCAATAAGTCCTGTAGAGCCGCCAACCAAAAGAATCGGGTGATGACCTGCACGCGCAAGACGCTTAGCTGTTACCAAAGATGAATAATGCCCCAAATGAAGGCTGTCTGCTGTAGGGTCGGTTCCCCAGTAAAATGTGATTTTTTCATTGTTAAGCTTGTCCACAATGTCTTCCCCGGCAACATCCTTAACAAGTCCGCGCCACTGAAGCTCCTCAAAAAATGTCATTTCCTACTCCAAGTTAAATGAATACTGATTTTTATATGTTTCAAAAGACTATCACTTTTTCCTATGAGTTTCTAGTAAAAGTGCATAAAAAAAGCTCCTGCGCAAAACAGGAGCAAACGGTTCCTACGGGAATCGAACCCGTCTTTCGACCTTGAGAGGGTCACGTCCTAGCCGATAGACGAAGGAACCTAAACAAAAAAAGCCAGACTAGCAGTCCAGCTTATATTCCCCAAGGAGGATTCGAACCCCCACAGTGAGAACCAGAATCTCAAGTGCTACCATTACACAATCGGGGAATGCAATGTGCATATAAAATACAAGGTCATAAAAAAAAAGTCAATAGCAAATCATTGTTTTTATTGAAAATTTTTGGTTATTGAAGATTTTGTTTATTTGACAAATTGTAATACAATCGATTACATTGTATTACAAGAAGACAATTATTCACTTAATTATATTTGAAAAAAATAATAAGGAGGCTCAATTATGGCAATGACAGCAACCGCAACTTTCAGAACAACACCAGAAGTTAAAAGCAGAATGGACTTTCTTGCAAAAGATATCGCATTTATGGCGATATAGAGTCGCAGACTACAGATTAATTTGCGACATTCAAGATGAAAAAATTCTTGTTACAATTTTACGCATCGGGCACAGAAAAGAAATCTACAAAAACTAAGCAAAATTTATTCTGTTGTGCAGTGCTCCACACTTCCCTGCCCGGCTGTTTTCCCATTTTTAAGCATTTCTTCCATTGTGTGCCAACCAAGAACTGCGCATTTTACGCGTGCAGGCATTTTGCTGATATTTTTTAAGCTTGCAGCTTCATCAAGCTCTTCCAAAGCGTCGTCGTCTTCAACCTTGCCGTAAATCATGTCCATAAAAAGGGAGGCAAGCCGCAATGCTTCATCCTTTGGCTTTCCAATTATATCATCAAGCATCATGTCTACAGAAGCCTGGCTTACAGCGCATCCAGAGCCGTTAAAGCTTCCTTCCGAAATTACTCCGTTATCATCAATTTTAAGCTGAAGATAAATATTGTCTCCACAGCTAGGATTCACGCCCTGCAATGTAAATGTAGGATTCTCCATAACACCCTTGTGGGTCGGGTTCAAATTATGCTCGTTAAGAATTTCCTGATAAAGCGATTTCAAATCCATGTTAATACCTCAGTTTTTAATTGCCTTTATTCTTTGAATCCCATCCAGCGGCGGACAAGCTTTAGCTTTTCAATAAAAACTTCAACTTCCTGCTGAGTGTTGTAAAAGTAGCAGCTTGCGCGCGCAGTTGAACCTACGCCAAGTTTCTGCATTAAAGGCTGGGCGCAATGATGTCCTGCCCGAACCGCAATCTTTTCTGTATCAAGAATCGAAGCAATATCATGCGGATGCACACCGTCAATCGTAAAAGTAACAATTCCGCAGTGTTTTTTGTAGTCATCGTTTCCGATTATATGAAGATAAGGGATTTTTTTCATTCCCTCAATCATGGTCTGGGCAAGAGAGTCGTCATTTTTTTCTATATTATCAAGCCCGACTCCCTGAATATATTCAATCGCCCTTGCAAGCGCAACTGCACCGCCGGCATTTACAGTTCCAGCTTCAAATTTATGCGGAACTTCAGCAAAAGTCGCAGTTTCGCGTGTAACATATTCAATCATTTCTCCACCACGTAAAAAAGGCGGAATTTTTTCAAGCAACTGTTTTTTACCATAAAGAGCGCCAATTCCCATAGGAGCGCAAAGCTTATGCCCCGAAAAAGCAAAAAAGTCCGCACCCAATGCCTGCACATCGATTCTTTTATGAGGCGCGCTCTGAGCTCCATCCACAACAACGTAAGCTCCCTTTCCGCCGTTTCCAACTTCATGAGCATAGCTTGCGATTTTTTCTATAGGATTTGTTATTCCAAAGACATTGCTAACCTGCGCAACCGCAACAATCTTTGTCTTGAAATTTATTTTCGCCTTTATTTCCTGCTCCGAAATTTCCGCGGAAGAATCGCACTCAAGCCACACAAGTTTTGCGTCTTTTGCATTGCAGACCATCTGCCACGGAAGAATATTCGAATGATGCTCCATGCAGCTTACAACAACTTCGTCCCCTGCCTGAACTTCAGAAAGACCAAGAGTGTACGCAACAAGATTCAGGCTTTCAGAAGCATTGCGTGTAAAAATAATTTCCGCAGGCTCGGCGGCATTAAGGAATTTTGCAACAGAAGCCCTTGCGTTTTCATAGTCATCAGTCGCCCTTATGCTCAAAGCGTAAAGTCCGCGCAAAGGATTGGCATTGTTGCTTCTATAAAAATCAGCTTCCGCCTGAATCACACATTCCGGTCGATGAGTTGTAGCCGCGCTGTCCAAGTAAATAAGCCCTTCATTTTCCGGCTGGCTGAATATCTTAAAATCGCTGCGTATTTCTTCTGCACTGAACATAGTTTCCTCGTTATATAATCGCTTCAACAAAAGAATTGATTTCTTCCACAAGGCTTTCATCTGGAATAAACCGTGAAACCTTTGAAACCTTTGCCTTTGTCAAAAGCTCTCTCGCAGTCTTTTCGTCAACTCCGCGGCTCTGCATATAGAAAAGTTTTTCCATATCAACTTTGCCAATTGAGCACCCATGGCGGCCTTCAACAGCTTCCTCATCGCAAAGAATAACAGGAAGGCTTTTGTTCACAACGTCCGGGCTAAGTAAAAGAACATCCTCCTGCTCATCTCCCACTGAATCCGCGCAGCCTTTCTTAAAGTCGATTGTGCCTCTCCAAGTTTTTTTCGCCTTTTCAAGCAAAACTCCGTCTACAGAAAAACGGCTTTCACTGCTTTTGCCTGTCTGCAGCGCAACCTGGTTCATGTCAAGGAAAGACTCACCTTTTACAACGTAGGCTGCTCTTCCCAAGAAACGGCTCTTGTATCCTTCAAGGCTATTGAAAGTTCCGCTGAACGTTTTTTTTCCGCCAAGTTCAAGCTCCGTTATTTCTATAGTCGCATTGTCCTTGCAGTTTGAGCCAACTGAATTAAAATGCACGGCGTTTTTTCCAAGCAAGTTCACACAGCAAATATGCACGTGCGAATTCTCTTGTGCAAGCACACGGATTCTAACTCCAAGCTGAGCATTTAAAAGTTCCGGTTCACTTTTATAGACAAAAATATAAGAAGCCTGCGCGTTTTCCTTTGCATGAATTATAATGTCGCAAACAGAAGCTTCGTTTTCCTGCGCAAAAAGCTCAATTTTTTGAACCTGATTTTTGGATTCCACAGTAAAAAGCAAAGTCTTTATTCCGTTTTTCTGCAAAAGAGAATCAAACTTCTTGTCAAAGCCTTCGCCAAGCCCGGTTTTTATTGAATCATATAAAGCAGAATTTTCAATTTCTTTTGCGCCGGAAATTGAGACGCAAGATTTAAATTCACTGCTGAACTCAAGGTGCGCCCTGTTTATATTCAGAAAATTCCAAGTGAGGCTTGGAAACTGGTTTACATCTATTTCAAAATTTTCCATTTCTAGCCCCTTACATGCTTCCTTTCATTTCAAGCTGAATCAAATTGTTCATTTCAACAGCGTACTCAAGCGGAAGCTCCTTGCTCACAGGATTTGCAAAGCCTGAAACAATCATCGCCCTTGCATCTTCCTCGCTGATTCCGCGGCTCATAAGATAAAATATCGCCTTGTTGGAAATGCGCCCGATTTTTGCCTCGTGTCCAATGTCGCAGTCGTCTGTCATTACATTCATTGCAGGAACAGTGTCGCTGCGGCTTTCATCGTCAAGCATGAGCGAAGAGCAGTCAACGCTCGCCTTTGAATTTTTCGCGCCTTTGTTTACGACTATGGAACTTCTGTAAGTGCAGGCACCGCCGCCTTTTGAAATGGACTTGGTGTTTATTACAGTCGAAGTGTTTTTTCCAATGTGAACCATCTTTGCGCCAGTATCAAGATTTTGACCTTTGCCTGCAAAAGTGATTCCAGTAAATTCAACACTTGAATTGTCGCCCTTTAAAATTGTAGTCGGATACAAATATGAAATGTGGCTTCCAAAACTGCCGGAAACCCATTCCATGCGTCCGTTTTCTTCAACAATGGCGCGCTTGGTATTCAAGTTGTACATATTCTTTGACCAGTTTTCAATTGTTGAATAGCGCAGCCGGGCATTTTTCTTTACATAAAGCTCAACGCAGCCTGCATGAAGATTCGCAACATTGTACTTTGGAGCGGAACAGCCTTCAATAAAGTGTAAGTCCGCGCCCTCGTCCACAATAATCAATGTATGCTCAAACTGGCCGGCTCCTGCCGCATTAAGCCTGAAATATGACTGCAAAGGAATCTTTACCTTTACATTCTTTGGAACATAGACAAAACTTCCGCCGCTCCAGACAGCCCCATGAAGAGCCGCGAATTTATGGTCAGACGGAGGAACTAGGTGCATAAAATATTCCTTTACCATTCCGCCCCATTCCTCGCTTTTTAACGCCGACTCAAAATCCGTGTAGATTACGCCCTGCTCCGCAACTTCCTTTATAACATTGTGGTAAACAACCTCGCTGTCGTACTGCGCTCCAACTCCGGCAAGACTTTCACGCTCGGCTTCTGGAATTCCAAGCTTTTCAAAAGTGTCCTTTATGTCTTTTGGAACGTCAGCCCATTTCGCAGCCATTTCAGTCTTAGGCTTTACGTAAGTTACAATTTTCTGAATGTCCAAATCGCGGATGTCCGGTCCCCAGTCAGGCTCATTTATCTCGTTGAACAAATGAAGGCTCTTTAAGCGGAACTCTTTCATCCATTCAGGGTCGCTTTTTTCCTCGCTTAGCTTCTGAACAATCGAATCGTCAAGTCCTGCGCGTATTTTATAAAAGTCCCTGTCGCTTTCCTCGTAGCGAAAATCATAAAGAGAACGGTCAATATCTGAAACTTTTGTTTTTTCTTCGCCCATAAAAATTTTCCTGGTTAAAGTCCGCCGTTGGCAGCGTTCATCTTTACAGCGTCCATTGCGGCTTTTGCAGCGGCGGCAAGCTTTTCCTTGCGCTCGGCATCTTTTATTTCCTGCGGAATAAAGCCGTCAAACCCCTCCTCGTTTATCTTCTGAACAAGGCTTCCGTCCCCGGTATGAACAAGGCGGCCTTTTACGATGATATGGGTTTTGTCCACAGAAAGATTTTCAAGAATTCTAGTTGAATGGGTTATTACAATAAGAGAACCGCCGGAAGCTTCCATGTATTTTTTGATTCCCTCGGAAACAATGCGGCAGGCGTCAACATCAAGCCCTGAATCCGTTTCGTCAAGAATGGCAAGCTTAGGCTTAAGCATCAAAAGCTGAAGGATTTCGCTCTTCTTTTTTTCTCCGCCGCTAAATCCAACATTCAAATCGCGCGAAGCATAGCTGTGATCCATTTTTAGCAGATCCATGTTTTTTTCAAGCTCGCGGCTGAACTGCATCAGCTTTACTTTCTGGCCTGTAACCTGCTGCATTGACGAGCGGATAAACGACTCAAGAGAAACGCCCGGAACTTCAAGCGGCTCCTGAAAGCTAAGGAAAATGCCTGACTTTGCCCTTTTGTCCGCGGAATCAGCAGTGATGTCCTGCCCATTAAAAATAATTTTTCCGCCGGTTACAGAATATTCGGGACTTCCCATCAAAGTATAGCCCAAAGTTGATTTTCCAGCTCCGTTCGGTCCCATAAGAACATGGATTTCTCCAGGAGCAACGTCCAATGAAATATTTTTAAGAATCTGTTTTTCGCCAACAGATGTGCACAAATCTTGAATTGAAAGCAGCGGTTCTGCCATAGGATTCCTCATTTTAAATGTAGTAGACTTTTTTAAACCGAAGTTCTAAAAAGTTCCCATGTATGACTAAAATATACTGATATTATAGGAAAATTGCAATGTTTAGGAATCAAGTCCCCAGGGCAAACGCATTATAAATTTATTCAGCATAAAACTGGCTTTCAGGCACGGTTTCCTGGTTCAAAATCGCGCAATAATGCGCTACACGCTGATTGTTGCAAAGTAACTATAGAATTGCCCGCTCACGCGGGCGCAACAATCAGAGTGTTTTTGCCCCAGGAACCGTTTCTTCGCGCAAACTTTACTTAAATTATTTATAATGCGTTTGCCCTGATCAAGTCCCAGTAAGCTTCAGCATGAAAAATAAAAACGATAATATTTTACGTCAAATACTATTAAAAAATCAAATGAAAAATAACTTATTTTGTACAGTTATAACGAAGATTTATTTAAAGGGGGACAGATCTTATTTCGTGTAAAGTGGGAACAGACCTTATTTCGTGAGGAAAAAAAGTAATTTAATTATTCTTGGCAAAAATCGAGATAGAATAGACTGTTTTTGTAGATTTGATTTAACACAAGTTAATACAATTAATTTTCTTAAGGAATAAATCCATTGTATTTTGAAAAAAAATGTGATAAATTTTTATAAAAAATTGCAAGAATTTAAAACTAGCAAAAACAGGATAAATATGGAAAAATTTAAGCTCATTTCAACTTTATTTATTTCAATTCTTTTAATTTTTTCAGGCTGTAATGTAGAAACAGATACTACTCAACCAGGTCAAATCATAAATACAGAAAGTCAAACTGTAACTTTCAGCAACAACAAAAATGCCAATTTTACGATGATTGACATTTCTTTCATCGATGGAAGAACCTCAGACTCAATTATTTTAGGCGAAGATTTACTTGAAGTTCCCTACAAGACGGATGTAAAACCGTTCCGCCTTGCAATGTACGAAACAAGTTACAACACCTGGTATGAAGTTTTAACGTGGGCAGAAGACAAACGGCTACACGATTGTAAACAAAGGCGTTGAAGGAGTTTTTGGCGAAGTTGAACATGAAAATAATATGTCAGAACCAGGAGAAAAGCCAAAACTTGTTGAAATGCCTGTTTGCCGTCTTACTTGGCGCGATGTAATGGTATGGTGCAATGCATTAAGCGAAATGAAAGGTCTTGAACCAGTTTACTGCACAGACAAAGATTTTAAAACACCTTTAAGAGATTCAACTGGAGTTGCTTTCAATGATTTAAAAAATTATGCGATAGAACCTGGAGAAGTTGACAATCCGTATGTAAACACAAATGCAAACGGTTTCAGGCTTCCTTATGTAAAAGAATGGGAATATGCTGCACGAAAGCGCCTTGATGCAACTGCAATTTCTGGAAGAAATGTTTCTGGAGATGAAACTGGTTCTGCAATTGAAACAACAGCCACAGAACAAATGAACGGATTTTCGTTTACTTTGTCTTCAAAACAAAACGAATATTGCTGGCAAAGGGAAAACAGCGCTTCAAACGGACCTTCAAAAACTTACACAGGACAAGATGATACAAACACAACGCTTTCAACAAAAACAGGAAAATCCATCTCTGGAAGAAGAATGCATCTTTCAGGTGGAAGACTTCCAAATCATTTAGGATTTTTCGACATGAGCGGAAATGTTCCTGAATGGTGTTTTGACTACGATGTTCCTTACGGTTCAGTTTATAAATTTTCTACAGGACGAGGACTTAGAGGCGGAGACCATTTAAATGAAATCGTAGGTTCACGCTGTTCCGGAAACAAAGGCGGCTCTTTAGTTGGGCTCGCATTCGGTTTCCGTATTGCACAGAATCATTAAATGAAAAAACTGGTTACAAAGCATAAAATGTTTTTGATAAGGAAATTGTATGTAGTAATGATATCTTACGGTTCATCAGACATCTGATAAATAATCAGCTATTAATATTGAGATTAATAGTGCAATAGATATTAATCGTAATTGAATATAATTTCTAATCTTCCCCATTTTCAACAATCAAAATAGCTAATTTTGTATTTTCTTCAGGTTCTCCTCTTTTAAATGGGTTTCTACTCAAAGATTTTGCCATTACACCTATATTTTTTGCTTCATTAATCATCTTGGCAATTTTTCTCCATTTATCATCTCCGTAACAATCATCTCTTGCTTCAAGGCGAAAATGCCCATCTGAATTTGGCAATAAGACATCATAAACACCAAAAGGAATTCCTTCAAAGAATGGAACAGATTTTCCTTTTATTTGTCCACCAGACATAAAAGTTGTTTCTATTTTTTCATTTGTTTAATAGCTAAAAAATAATCTTGACCTTTTAGCTTTATATGCTTAGAATTTATGCATTATGCTTGGAGCATTCGTGTTTTAAATATCAGTTTGAGTTTATATCCTGCGCGCTCAATTCCAAACCTAACTAGACTTCAAAAAAAATCAAATTAGATTCACAAAGCAATGTGACTAGATTATGGTGCTTAACACTGTAGTAATTGTATATGATTTCTAAAGGTACAGGCTACTATGCCTTACGCTACAGTTTGTCTGGGCTTGTTATACAGCTTGTCTGTAGTGGCTATACAGTTTGTCTGGGGCATAAGCACAATCAGGCTGGGGCGGCTATACAGTTTGTCTGGGGCGTAAGCACAATCAAACTGGGGCGGTTGTACAGTCTGTCTGTGCTTGCTGTACAGTTTGACTGTAATTACAATACAAAGAAAATGGCATACATGAATCAAACGATTAAAAACAAAAAGTCCGCTTCCAGAAAACCAGAAACGGACTAGTGACGCTTGGCGGGCTCGAACCGTCGACCCTCTGCTTAGAAGGCAGATGCTCTAATCCAGCTGAGCTAAAGCGCCGAATGGAGAATAGTCTATATTATTTTGCAAGTTTCTTCAAGTGAAAAAAGCGATTTTTTGCAAATAAAAAACAAATGATGCAGAAAGTTTTATCAACCAAATTATTATTGCTCTTTTATATCTTCCTTTGTGCAACCAGCGCAGTCTATATATCCGCCAGAAGTTCCAGTTCCGCTTATAGTAAGGTCGCTGAATTTTATATTTTTAAGCTCTGTAACATTGCTGATTGCAAAATTGGATAAACTTACTGTTACAACTCTATTGTGGGCAAACATCTTTCCTTTTTGTTGCTCATCATGATTCGGCATTACAAAGTTTGCGCCGCAGTCCGCAATTGCAATTGCTTTTGGCTTTATGGCAACAAACCTGCGAGGTCCGTAGAATTTATTGCCGCTTTCAGAAAGCGACGGAATGTAAGCTGTTAAAGGCTGCAAATCAGTTCCACTATACGTTGCATCTCCAACAGAAGCTATTGACCTCCAAGAATCTGTCCAGCCTAAGGTGTCAACGACTTCAAATCCCGAGCTTGTGCTTTGTATTTTTAAGAGCGCGCCGCGGCTGTACATTGTGTTGCTTTGGTCATAATAATATTTAAACAAGTCCCCCGAATCGCCCGATAAATAGCCCACATTCGAAACAAGAACATAAACTGTTCCGTCATAAAGAATTGCAACATCAGTAATCGCGCCGGAAACGCCTAGGTCTGAAACTGTCTTAGGAGAACCTATTGGCTCAAACACAAACGGACCGTCTCCAGAAATCTTTCCATGCTGAAGACAATATACAAGATTAGAATCAGAATCCATGTCTTCATACGCAATATAAATATCACTTTCTCTGATTGCAAAAGCAACGCAAGTTCTAACTCCTCCATTAGTATCAAAGCCATTTACTTTATTAATCGTGGCAATGGATGCAATGCTTGAAGGTGCAGCATTCTTTGAAAGGCAAAAATCAGCAGAGCTAGAGTTGTGTCCAGCAAGCCATAGAGTATCAGTTGTATCATCATAATAAAGCGGGTCTGAAAGAAAAGAAAAATCAAAATCATCTTTCAAAACTTTATTACTGTTGCCATTCCATCTATATAAAGATGCTGGACCGCCATCGCTTTTACTTAAACAATACCAATTTTCATTCAAGTCTTCTGCAGCACCTGTTAAATCTCCATAAAAATGACATAGATTTTCAGCATCTTCTGATATGCTAGAGTTTCTATAATAATCATAACTGTTAGAATTATACTTCCACAGTATATATCCGCTGTCTAGAATACTGCTTGCAAAAAGCTTAAGGGCAATTGAGCATTCCGCAGTTTCTCCGGCGGTAACTTTTATAGTCTCGCTTTTTCTTGCAAGAAGAACATCAGTTGTGTCATAGGCTTCCACCTGGACTGTGTAAGTGGCAGGCTCAAGCTCGTCAAATACTATGTCCGCCCCCCCCGCCTCGGAAGTTTGAGTTTTTAAGTTTTCGCCGTCCAATAAAAGGGCTACTTTATATGTCTTTGCATTTTCCTTGCTAAGAGTGTATACGCCGCGCGAACCGCTTCCCGGAAGAGCAACACGGATTGCGCCGTCTTCTCCAGAAGAGCCTCCCATATTCATGCAGGAAGCAAGCAAAAACAAAAAAGAAACCAGCGCAGTAAAACCAAATTTTCTCATAAAAAACCTCCAGTGCATAAAGATATTATGATTCAAATTCGGACGGAATTCAAGTTTTTTGATTTAAATTTAGACAAAGAGAAATGATTTAGTATCATTCTTGTGATGACATCTATATATCTTGAATGTCAAGTTTTATGATTTTATGTCATTATCGGGCTTGCCCCTGCGATGTTTCTTAAAGAAACCCGGTTTATAATCTATTGAGATTTTACAACAGATTCCTGACCGAGTTTACTGCGTAAACATCGCAGTGTCGTAGCACGGGAATTACACTTAAATTGCTGTTCTTATCAAAACTCGAACTTAAGGGAAATTAATTATCCAACACTGTCCAGCTGCACTAATAAAACAAACTATTGTTCTGCTATTTCATTATTATCTGTATCTTTATCATCACACTCTTTAGAATATATATATCCACCAGAAGTTCCAGTTCCGTTTAAAGTAAGATCGCTAAATTTTATATTTTTAAGTTCCGTAGCACCACTAATTGTAAAACTGGACAGGCTTACTGTTACAACTCTATTGTGGTCAAACCTTTTTCCATACAGCCTTTTGTTACAGTTTGGCATTACAAAGTTTGCGCCGCAGTCCGCAATTGCAATATCTTTTGGCTTTATGGCAACAAATCTGCGCGGTCCGTAGAATTTATTGCTTTTTTCAGAAAACGACGGAATATAAGCTGTCAAAGGCTGCAATGTTGCAAGAGTATTCACTTCCCATTCTGCTTTTCCAACAGGAGCTATCTGCCTTGAAGAACCAGTCCAGCCCAAGGTGTCAACGACTTCAAATCCTGAATCCGTGCTTTGAATTTTTAGGAGCGCGCCGCGGCTGTACATTGTGTTGCTTTTGTCATAATAATAGTTAAACGAGTCCCCAAAATCACCTTCTGTATTGCCCACATTCGAAACAAGAACATAAACTGTTCCGTCATAAAGAATTGCAATATCAGTAATCGCGCCAGAAACTCCAAGGTCAGAAACAGATTTTGCAGAACCGACCTTAGAAACCGCAAATGTGCCGTCTGCGTTTTCTGTTATTGAGGCACGCTGGAGATAATATGTGCTTCCATCAGTATAAGAAACGTAAAGATTGTTTCCTTGAATCGCAAAAGAGCAAATATCACCACTGTCACCAATAGAAATTTCGCAATCTGATTCTTTTGGTGTTTTTTCCTCGTCGTAATCAACTTTTTCTATCTTTAAAAAACAAAGTTTAGCATTAGTATCATCATTACCACCCTCATAAAATCCAGCCCATAAAACATTTGCAGAATCATCGTAATAAAGAGAATCCTTAAAATAAGAGAAAGCTAATAAATCACCTAAAAGTATATTTAAAGTTTTGCAATCAGAAAAATTTTCTGTTGATTTTATATAATAGAGAACATCACCAGAACCTTCCGTCATTACATACTTATTACCATCCGTATCTTCTGCAAAAGATAGATAATCATCAGAAATTGACGTACTTGTTACATTAGTATTTTCAGATATGCTTGAAAAGCCTTCAAAATAATTTGTAGGATAAGAACTAGTATCATAATTCCACAAGATATAATTTGAATCCAGAATACTGCTTGCAAAAAGCTTAAGGGCAATTGAGCATTCCGCAGTTTCTCCGGCGGTAACTTTTATAGTCTCGCTTTTTCTTGCAAGAAGAACATCAGTTGTGTCATAGGCTTCCACCTGGACTGTGTAAGTGGCAGGCTCAAGCTCGTCAAATACTATGTCCGCCCCCCCCGCCTCGGAAGTTTGAGTTTTTAAGTTTTCGCCGTCCAATAAAAGGGCTACTTTATATGTCTTTGCATTTTCCTTGCTAAGAGTGTATACGCCGCGCGAACCGCTTCCCGGAAGAGCAACACGGATTGCGCCGTCTTCTCCAGAAGAGCCTCCCATATTCATGCAGGAAGCAAGCAAAAACAAAAAAGAAACCAGCGCAGTAAAACCAAATTTTCTCATATAAAACCTCCAGTGCTTATAAAGCATTATAGCATTATAGCATTATAGCTCTGAAAAATCATCATTCTTGAGTTTTTTCAATATAGATTTTGCAAGATATTCGTTTATCTCAGAATGTCTAGGAACAGGCTGTGAAACATTTGTTTTATAATTTGTATACCAGTCATGGTTTGCGCCATGCCGAACAAACACACATCCCATTGCTTCCAATTTTGAAATAAGGTCGCGTCTTTTCACGCCATCTCCAGTTTACCGACATGGCGGATAAACGGAATTTCATCACTTTTTATGTCATCGTAAAGGCTTTTAAGATTTTCCTCAAGCTCGCTTACAGAATATGCCTGTGTCTTGTAGTCCGGAAAATCATTCAAATATCCAATGTAAAAATCTTTATCTTTCCAATAAGTGTATTCCATTGACATTATAAAAACCTCCAGCTCATAAAGATATTATGATTCAAATTCGGACGGAATTCAAGTTTTTTGATTTAAATTACGAAAAAAAATGGCCGCACAAAATGCAGCCACTGTCTAATAGAAAGTTTTTTATAAAATGCAGTTAAGGAATTTCTTTAATCTCTCGGACTTTGGAGAGTCAAAAATCTGCGACGGAGTTCCTTCTTCCGCAACGATTCCGTCTTCCATAAAAACAACTCGGTCAGCAACTTCACGGGCGAATCCCATTTCATGCGTTACAACAACCATTGTCATTCCACCTTTTGCAAGCTCCTTCATAACGGAAAGAACTTCGCCGACCATTTCCGGGTCAAGCGCGCTGGTAGGCTCGTCAAACAGCATGACCTTTGGCGACATCGCAAGGGAACGCACAATCGCAATTCTCTGCTTCTGACCGCCGCTTAAAGTTGAAGGATAAACGTCCGCTTTGTCCGCAAGCCCAATCCGCTCCAAAAGTTCCATCGCTTTTTCATCCGCCTGATTTTGAGAAAGAAGCTTGAGCTTAACCGGCGCAAGAGTGATATTTTTTAGAACCGTAAGATGCGGAAAAAGATTAAAATGCTGAAAAACCATTCCCATCTGGCGGCGCACAAGATTTATATCCGCATTTTTGCTTGTGATGTCGTTTCCTTCAAAAAGAATAGAGCCGGAATCTGGAGTTTCAAGAAGATTAAGACAGCGCAGAAAAGTGGATTTTCCAGAGCCGGAAGGCCCTATTATTACAACTTTTTCGCCCTGTTTTATTGTCTGCGTTATGCCTTTTAGAACTTTCAGCTCTCCAAAGCTTATTTTCAAGTCTTTAGTCTCTATCACTTTTTGCCATCCTTTTTTCAAGAATCGAAAACAGCTTTGTAAGCCCAAGCGTAAGGCAAAGGTATATAAGGGCGCACGAAAGAAGCGGAATCCAGGCGTTGTAAGTGGCGTTGCGGATCATGTCTCCGGCTTTTGTAAGATCCATAACTGCAATAAAACTTGCCACGGAAGTTTCTTTTATAAGAACTATGAATTCGCTTGTGTAAGTAGGAAGAACAGCTTTTGCTGCCTGCGGAAAAATTATCATTGTAAGAGTCTGCCAGTAGTTCAGCCCCAAAGAACGTCCTGCCTCCATCTGCCCTGAATCCACGCCTTGTATTCCTGCGCGGAAAATCTCTGTGCAGTAAGCCCCGGAATTTATTCCATAGGCAAGAGTCGCAACCAGCACACGGTCAAGCCCAAGAGGAGCAAAAACAACAAAGTAGAAAATCATGAGCTGGGTTGCCAAAGGAATTCCGCGGATAACGGTTGTGTAGATTTCCGCAACTATCCTCAAAACAGGATTCTTTGAAATCTTGAACAGCGCGAACACTGCTCCCAAAATCGTTCCGAGGATAATCGCGACAATAGCGATATAAATTGTAACTCCCAGTCCCTGCAGAAGCAAAAGCCACCGCTGCCCGGAAATAAGCGTATCGTAAATTGAATCAAACACAGCCGTCTCCAAAAACTACTTGCGGACTATAATAACCTGATTTGAAGTAAAGTACGGCTCAGAAAAATCCACGTTCTTTTTGCGCTCTTCTGTAACGCTCATTCCGGCAGCAATAAAGTCAATTGCTCCGCTAGAAAGAGCCGGAATCAGGCTGTCAAAAGACATATCAACAACTTCAAGAGACTGTCCCAAGTCCTTGGCAATTTTCTGTCCCATTGTAATGTCAAAGCCAACAATTTTTGTTCCCTCAACATATTCAAATGGAGGAAATGCGGCGTTTGTTCCAAGCTTTACAACTTTTCCAGAAAGAGCCTCATCGCCAGGAATTTTTACAACTCCGTCAGCAGGCATAAATGCGTTAACAAGCTCTTCGTATCCGCCGTTAGCCTTAAGAGAAGCAATTGTCTTGTTGATTGATTCCAAAAGGGAAGAGTTGCCTTTTTTTACAGCGATTGAATATTCTTCCTGTGCAAATTTTGAATCCACAATCTTGAGCTTTTTGCTGTTGCGGGAAACAATCTGCTTTGCCGGAAGCTCGTCAAGAACAATAGCGTCAATCTGGCCGTTCATAAGGTCAAGAGCAGCATCCATTCCAGACTTAAAAGAAGAAAGTTTTGCATTCTTCAAATTTTCCTGAACATAAGTTTCGCCGGTTGTGCCGCCCTGAACTCCGATGCGTTTTCCGTCAAGATCTTCTATTCCTTTGATTTGAACAGACTTTTTCTTTGCGCTTACAGGAAGAACCATGCAAGCTGCCAATGCAAATGCCAAAACAACAGTTTTTTTCATAAAATGCCTCTATTTAAATTAAAGATTATGTTTCCATATCAAATCTGAAAACTCACATATTCTAGCAGTTTTTCAGTTGATTTTCAATTAAGAGCCGATTTTCTAGTGAACAAGGCTGCCCTTAAATGTGTTTCCGTTCAGACTGTCTATATGCACTTGCACAAATTTTCCGATTAGAGAAACCGGAGCTTCAAACGCAATGCGCTCGTTCTGCTCTGTCTTGCCCAAAAGCTCATTGGCGTTGTCGCGGCTTATAATGTCGGCAAGAACCTTTATGTTTTTTCCAACCTGCTTTTCCATCACTTTTCTTGTAATTCCAAGCTGAATGTCTATGATTTTCTGAAGACGCTCTTTTTTTACTTCAAGCGGAATCTGGTTCTGCATTTTTGCGGCGGGAGTTCCTTCACGCGGATTATAATAGTACATAAACGCGCTTTCAAATTCCACTTCCTTCATAAGAGAAGCCGCCTGCTCAAAGTCTTCTTCAGTTTCTCCTGGGAAGCCAAGCATGATGTCCGTTGTAAGCTGAATTTCCGGAATACGCTCTCGCAGTTTTTGAACAAGCAAAAGATATTGTTCGCGTGTATATTTGCGGTTCATGGCTTTTAAAATTGAATTCGAGCCGTGCTGAACCGCAATGTGAAGTCCGCGGCAAATGCGCTTTTCTTCCGCAATCACATCTATAAGCTCGTCAGAAAAATCCTTGGGATTGCTTGATTCAAACCGAATCCATTCAATAGGAGAATTTGTTTGCTCCAAATGGCGGCAGATTGTTTTTAAAAGGTTCGGAAAATTCATTCCGTCTGCGCCCTTGTAAGAATTCACGTTCTGCCCCAAAAGCGTTATTTCCTTTACACCGCGGCGGGCAAGCACATCAAGCTCATGCAGAATCTGTTCCACAGGACGGCTCACTTCCCTGCCGCGCACATAAGGAACAATGCAGTACGAGCAGAAATTGTTGCAGCCGTGCATAATGGGAACAAAGGTTGAAAACGCGCCTTCCTCATACGAAGTTTCCGCAAAAACGTAGACAGGCTCTTCGTCAGTCTGTATATATTTCTGGCCTTCCTCAACCGCCTGGATTATCTCTCCGAATTTATTTTTTGCAAATGTGCCCACAACATAGTCAACGCAAGGCCATTGCTTTTGAAGCGACTTTAAAAGACGTTCAGCCATGCAGCCCATTACAATCAAAGTAAGAGGAACCGCTCCGTTTTTCTGCACATATTCCGCGGCAATTTCCATGTTTCTTTTTTTTGCGTCGGGAGCGCACGAACGCACTTTCTTCAGCCCTGAAAAAAATCCTAGCCGCCCGAATATTCTTTCTTCTGCGGAACCGCGCACAGAGCAAGTGTTTATTACAACAAGGTCGGCAAGCTGAGCGTTTTCAGCCTTTTTCCAGCCGCGTGAAATTAAAATCTGTTCAACGGAAGCGCTTTCGGCAATGTTCATCTCACAGCCGTAAGTTTCAAAAAAATAAGTCATCTGCTCATTATAAAGAATAAACTGTCATTGCACAATTGAAAAATATTACGTTTCTACCAAAGCAAAAATATATCAAAAGTATGATTTTTAAGTATAAAAGGTATTCAACAAAGCGGTTTTCGTAATATTTTTACAAATTGTTTGACACAGGCTTTTTGTCATTATATAATTCAGAGCATAGATTGAAAATAAGGAGGAAATTTCAATTGAAAAAAATCTTAGTAATGGCAGCCGCAATGGCAATGTTTTCTGCGGCAGTTTTCGCTGATGTGGCTTGCAAAAAGCTCGACAATGGAAAAGTAGAAGTTACATTCTCATATTCACACCCGAGCGCAAAAAATGTTCTTCTTGCAGGCGACTTTACAAACTGGCAGTCTGGCGCAAAGACAATGAAAAAAGAAGGCGACACTTTTGTATACAGAAAAGTTGTTTCAGAAAAAAGCGTCCTTACTTACAAGTTCATCATAAACGGAAACTGGATGACAGACAAAAACGCTCCGGCAACAACAGATGACGGATTCGGCGGAAAAAACGGTGTTGTAGACGTAAAGACGCTCATAAACTAAAAGCCTAAAACATTGAGATGATTATCAACCGGGTTTCTTTCAGAAACATCGCAGGGCCAAGCCCGATAATGACAATGTTTTAAGCTTTCCCATAATAACATTAAAAACAAAAGCCCTTGTGCCGGAGATGCGACAATGCAGTTCCGGCATTTTTTATGCTTCACTAAATTCCGTGTAAGCGTAGGCATTGTGATTGTGAATGCTTTCAAAATTCTTGCATTCCACGCTGAACCAGCTGAAAGGCTTTTCGCTTTTTGAGAAATTCTTAAGCGCAATAAAAACTTCGCGGACAACATCTTCCACAAAACGAGGATTTTCATAAGCGTGCTCGGTAACAAACTTTTCGTCCGGGCGTTTTAAAATGCTGTAAAGTCCGCCGCTTGCACTTTTTTCAACTTCCTCAATCACGTCTTCAATCCAAAACAGGCTTGAATTTTTTAGCTTTACAGTAACAATTCCGCGCTGGTTATGCGCACCGTACTGGCTGATTGCCTTTGAGCAAGGACACAATGTTGTAACAGGAATTTTAATTTTTATAAAGAAACTGCTAGAAGCAGAACTAACCTCTCCCTCGTAAGTGCATTCATAGCACATTATGCTTTCCGCATGGGAAACTGGCGCCTGCTTTTTCATAAAGAAAGGAAATTCCATTGAGCCGAACGCGCGCTCCGCATCGAGGCTTTTTCTGATTTCCTCAAGCATAAAAAGAAACTGCTTCATTCCAAGATTTTCCCGGTGGCGGTGGAAAATTTCTATAAAACGCGACATATGTGTTCCCTTGTAATTGTGCGGCAGATTCACAAAAAGATTCACTTTTGCGCACGTTTTCTGAGAGCCTTCCGCCTTGTCCAAAACCTGAACAGGATAGCTCAAGTCCGTAACGCCAACTTTCTGCAAGGGAATTTCGCGTGTGTCTTTTGAATTCTGAATATCAATCATTTTGAGCCTTAAAATTTTCCGCGCTTTCCAAAGTATTGAAAATGAGCATTGCGATTGTCATAGGACCAACTCCGCCCGGAACTGGAGTTATAAAGCCCGCGACTTCTTTTGCGCCTTCAAAGTCAACATCGCCGCAAAGCCTGAATCCGCTTTTCTTTGTGGAATCGGGAATACGGTTTACGCCCACGTCAATTACAGCCGCGCCTTCTTTTATCATGTCAGCGGTAACTGTGTTAGGACGGCCGGAAGCCACAATCAGAATGTCAGCCTTTTTTGTATATTCCGAAAGATTTTTTGTTCCTGTGTGGCAGATTGTAACAGTTGAATTGAATTCTTTTCTAAGCATCAAAAGAGCCATAGGCTTTCCAACAATGTTGCTGCGTCCGACAACAACGACATTTTTTCCGCTTGTCTCAATGTTCATTTTCTTCAATAAAACGGTAATTCCGTTTGGAGTGCAAGGAAGAAATCCTTTTTCGCCGGTAACAAGCCTGCCCACATTCACTGGATGAAAACCGTCAACGTCTTTTTCTGGACTGATTGAATTTGTAACTTTCTTTTCGTCAATATGCGAAGGAAGCGGAAGCTGAACAAGAATTCCATGAACTGTTTTGTCTTCGTTCAGTTTTTGAATCAAGGACAAAATCTCCTGCTCTGTGGTTGACTCTGGAAGCTCTATGCTTCTATCTTCCATTCCGGCTTCGGCAAGGGCCTTTCTTTTCCCTGAAACATAGCTTACGCTCGCAGGATTGTTTCCCACAAGAATAACAGCAAGGCAAGGCGTAACTCCGCTTTTCTTAAGCTCCAAAACTTTTTTTGCAACATCGGCTTTTACTTCCGCGGCAATTGATTTTCCGTCTATAATTTTTGCGCTCATCTGTAACCTTCCATTTTTTGTTTTCTTTTTTTATAAAGCATATGCAGAAATCCAAATGTCGCTAGATTGATAAAATCCTTGAAACCAAGTATAATTGCTTGGCGATATTCAAGGAAAAATCCATTTGAAAACTGCCTAAGCATAATATAAAAAAACAGAACAAATTACCATAGAAGAATTTGCTTTTATGTTAAAGGAAAAATTATGAAACGTTTAATTACGCTTTTGAGCGTAGGAATTATAGGAATTTACATTTCATCGGCACAGGCTGCGCTTCCAAAGACAACTTTTATGCAAAGCTCTCAGGATGAAAATTCAGGCGATGACAGTGATGACGGAGACGAATACACGGAAGACGACATCAGCTTTGATCTTGGAATGAATCTTCCGGGAGACCAATACATAAAAATTGCGCTTGGTCTTTGCCTTCCGTTGAATTTTCCAGACTTTGAAAGCACCATAAAAGGAGATTCGCAGCTAAAGCTCGGCGGAATTGGTTCTTTAGGCTACCACTACTTTTTAACTTCAAAAATGGCAATCGGATTCGATGTAAGCTTTGGATTCAATGTTTCGATTGGAAGCCACGTTTTCAACTATGTTCCATTTATTGCAGCGTTCACCTACCAGCCGGTTGCAGGAAGATTTGAATTTCCACTCACAATCGGACTTGGATTTGCATGGGAATCTTTCGGCGGAAAAAATTACTTTCCGGGGCTTGTTGTAAAACCGGAAGCAGGAGCAATGTTTCGCCTTACAGAAAGCTGGTCGCTCGGACTTGAAGCCTCGTATATTCTTATGCCACAGTTTTCTTCCTGGTACAATGACAATGCAGAAAACTTTGCAGGACAGTTTCTTACATTCAGCGTAACGGCAAGATACCATTTCTAATTTTTACAAAAGGAAAACAAATGAAAAAGTCAATTATAAACAGCATTTTTCTTTGCGCAGCTTTTGCCTGTCTTGTAGGATTTTCTTCCTGCCACGATGACATTTACGGCGCAATCAACAACGAAATAAAACTGAACTCAAGCGGCTTGCAAGGCGATATGCATTCAATCGTTCACTACAAAAACTACATCTTAACTTGCAACGGAGAAATTTTTTACAAGACAAATAAGCCTTCATCCGAAACAGGACGTCACAATGGGCAATGGAATATCACAACTTCCCCTACTTCAGAAAAAGGCGACAACGGAATTCCTGCCACAACATATTTTCTTGCAACCGACAGTGAATATCTTTACGCGCTGACTTACATCTGGGTCGAAAATGACGACGGAGAAAACGAGCCAAAGACAGCGACAATTTACGCGACAAATTCAGATCCTGCAGACGAACTTGTCTGGACAAAAGTTGCAAACATCAGCGGTGGAAACTATTCTTTTGAAAACGCAAAAGTAATATTCGACAATAAATATTTTTCTGTAGCTGAAGACAATTCAGTTTCAATTGCAAATAGAGAAGCCTACGCAAGAATCAGAGCATCATCCCAAGACACTTACAAGCTTTACAAATTGAACGGAAGCAATGCGCCCGCAGAAGTTTCTAATCCAACTTTTATCGGCGAATCTGATGCAACGAACGCAATTTCAGCATGTTACTTTAATGGCAGCACTTATTTTTCAAAATACTATGGAATGTCTTCCAACGCAAACTGTCTTTATTACACAAAGACTTATACAAGAAGCAACAACGTAAGCACAAACTCAAGTCTTTACTATATAACAGCCTCAGATGCTACAGAGCAGTCTGTTGACCTTGATGCCGGCGGACTTCTTTCTATTGCCGCTGCAAAAGACTATATTCTTCTTGGAACATCAAGCGGACTTTCAAGGGTTAAAATTAATGAAACAACTGGCATTCCAGATGGCGACACTTCAGGCATGATAAGCAACGGAAATTCTGTAATTTCTGAATATGTGTTCATGGTTTTTGTTCTTAATCCGAATAAACGTGAAGGTTCTAACGACACAACTTTAGGAACAGATGAGTACGCGGCTTCGACTATTTACGGCTCAATACGCTCAAGTTCAGATTCCTGGGATGATGCAGGTCTTTACGCTTGGTATCCTGCAAAAAATGAATGGAACCGCGACGGAGACTAGCCTGAAAAAATGGATGAGCTTTTTTCCAACTTAAAAGATTCCCACGAGCCTCTTGCTGCCAGAATGAGGCCCAGAACTCTTGACGAGTACATAGGGCAAGAGCACATCGTAGGCAAAGGAAGACTTTTAAGAAGGGCGATTGCAGCAGACCAGCTTACATCTGTTATTTTCTACGGGCCTCCAGGAACAGGCAAAACAACACTTGCGCGCGTAATTGCAAACCACACAAGTTCAAATTTCATTACGTTGAATGCAGTTCTCACGGGCGTTGCAGATATTAGAAAAGCAATTTCCGATGCAGAAACTCAAAAAAATCTTTATAAAAGAAAAACAATTTTATTTGTAGACGAAGTTCACCGCTGGAACAAAAGCCAGCAAGACGCTCTTCTTCCCTGGGTAGAAAACGGAACTATAATTTTAATAGGCGCGACAACAGAAAATCCTTTTTTTGAAGTGAACAAAGCTTTGGTTTCAAGAAGCAGAGTTTTTCAACTCAAGCCGCTTACAAAAACAGATTTGCTCAACGCCGCAAAACAAACTTTGTCCGACACTGAACGCGGCTATGGAAAATGGAATGTTGAATTTGAAAAAGGCGCACTGGAACATTTAATCGAAACTGCAAACGGAGACGCAAGAAGCCTTTTAAATGCGCTGGAGCTTGCAGTTGAAACAACTCCAGAAAAATGGCCGCCAAGCTTTGGAAGCACAATCTACATTTCAAAAGAAGCCTGCGAAGAATCAATTCAAAAAAAAGTTGTTCTTTACGACCGCGACGGAGATTACCATTACGACATAATTTCCGCATTTATAAAAAGCCTAAGAGGTCGAGATCCAGATGCCGCCTGCTACTGGCTTGCAAGAATGGTAAAAGCTGGAGAAGATCCGCATTTTATTTTTCGCCGTATGCTTATTTCAGCTTGCGAAGATACAGGGCTTGCAGATCCAAATGCAATTTCAATTGTTGAAAGCTGCGCCGCTGCCTTTGACAGAGTAGGACTTCCTGAAGGCAGATATTTTTTAACACATGCGGCTTTATATCTTGCAACTGCACCAAAGTCAAATTCCTCAATGGCATTTTTCGACGCCTTGTCTTCTGTTGAAAAAGAAGATGCTGATGTTCCAAATCATTTGCGGGACGCTTCAAGAGATGCGGAAGGATTCGGACACGGAGCTGGCTACCTTTATCCGCACGCTTACAAAGACCACTGGGTTGCCCAGCAATATTTGCCGGACACTCTTGTTGGAAAAGTTTTCTACACGCCATCAACTCAAGGCTACGAAGCAAAAATCAGAGAAGATATTCTTTCACGTAGGGAAGCACAAATCGCGTCAATTCTTGAAGATAGCGAAGAAAAAGATTCAGAGCAAATAAACGCAGTTTCTGACTGGTGGAAAGAAGCAGGACATTTTCACGGCTTAAAAAAAACTGGAGAAAATCTTACATACACCGCGGAAAATCCAAGAAAAAATTCTGCTCTTGAAAAAAGCGAATCTCTTTGGCGGGCAAGACTTGAAACAAACAAGGCGCAGACTTTGCTTGGAATACGGAACGCAATGACAGAAGCCGCTAGCATTTTAAGATTCCACAGATGCCTTGTTGCAAACGCAGATGATGCGCTTCTTTTATTCGACCTTATACGAAAAACTCCAGAGGGCTTAGTATGCGGAATATGCAGAACTCCAAACGGAATGCAATCCTTGGCACGATACGCTTCAACGCTAGAAGAACTAGATCAGCCAAAACTCTGCATAAAAAAAGACACGCTAAGAAATTCTATTGCTGTTTTTGGTGATATAGAATTTGACAGATTTTTTGCCCGTGATATTTTTTCTACAAAAGATGACATCGAAGAGTTTTGCGTTTCTTTAAGCGACGGATTTTTTGGAACAGAAAAAATAAAGCGCGACATTTCCTTCAGCACAGAAGAAGTTCAAAACGGAACAAAAGAGCTTTTTCCATTCTTTGAAAAAAATGCACAGGTTGTAATTTCACAAAGAATCCCTTGTTCAGGTCAGCATTTGACAAAGCTAATTGAAGAAACACTTTTTAAGGATAAAATTGCAACTAAAGAAATAAAAAAACTTTTGCAAGAATCTGAACAAGCGGAAAAAGATTTTTTTGAAAATATTGCGAACCCTATTTTTTCATGGAACGAAGAAACTGTAAAAAATATTTTTGAGCAAAACAATTTTTCTTGTCTTTACAAATCCGCATTTATTTTGGAAAAGCGAAAAATCAGTGTACCAGAAACCGAACGTTGGTTTAACGCAGAAAATTCTTCTTACGGCAAATTTATAAAAGACAAGCTGGGCAAGGAAAAATTCGAAAAACTCAAAGAACTTTTTATTCAGGCTGCGGAAAAAAATATTTTCAATTGGAAAACCAAAAACACAATTTTCATAATTTCTGCAAAACAAAAAAAATGAATCTTAAAGCTGGCGAAACAATAGAAAATCTCCATATAAAAACTCTTAGACTTATTCAAGGAAAAAAAGAATTTCGATTTGGAATTGATGCAGTTCTTTTAGCCGACTTTGCGCGCACAAAAGGAAAATGCAAAGCTTGCGACTTGGGAACAGGAACTGGAATAATTCCGCTTTTAATGTCTGAAAAAAATCCAGAGGCAAATTTTGAGTGCATAGAAATTCAAGAAGAATCAGCAGACATGGCAAGACGAAACGTAGAGCTAAACAACCTGCAAGAAAAAATCAAAATATTCTGCGCAGACATAAAAGAGCCGTTTAAGGTTTTACAAAAAAATTCTTTTGACGCTGTTGTTTCAAATCCGCCTTACATAGAAATTTCAAACGGAAATACAAACAAGACAAAGCCCCTTTCTGTTGCGCGCCATGAAGTTTTCTGTACGCTCGAAGACGTAATAAAAACTGCCTCTGCACTTTTGAAATCCCACGGAAAATTTTTTATGATTCACAAGCCTTTCCGCCTGCCGCAAATTTTTTCTTTGCTTGAAAAATACAAGCTTGCTCCCAAAAGAATTAAACTTGTTTTTCCAAACAAAGAAAAGGAAGCTTCAATGGTGATGATTGAATCTGAAAAATGTGCAAAGCCTTATTTAAAAGTTGAAAGTCCAATAATCGTTTACGGCGACGATGGAAAATATACAAGGCAAATTGAAAAAATTTACGGACGAAACTAAAAATCAAAATGAGCTACAGAACTCTCAATTCATATTTAAAAGAAAAATTCGGCTGCAAAGTTTACAAGATTTCACTTTCAACTGGCTGCACCTGCCCAAACCGCGATGGAACAAAAGGAACTGGAGGTTGCACATTCTGTTCACAAGGAGGTTCTGGAGATTTTGCGGCAAAACCAGCCCCAATAAAAATTCAAATTGAAGAAGCGAAAAAAAGAGTTGACTCAAAGTTTCCAAAAAGCATTCCGCCTGAAAAAAGAAAATACATCGCGTATTTTCAATCATATACCAATACTTACACAGACAAAAATATTACAATAGAAAAACTCAGAGAAATTTTCTTTGGCGCAATCAGCCGGCCGGAAATTGTCGCGATTTCAATTGGAACTCGCCCGGATTGCATTCCAGATGAAATTCTTGAACTCCTATGCAAACTGAACAAAATAAAACCAGTCTGGATTGAACTTGGACTTCAGACAATCCATGAGCAAACCGCAAAAAAAATAAACAGAGGCTACACTTTAAAAGAATTCGAAAACTGTTTTTACAAACTAAAATCAGCAGGAATCGAAGTCATTGCGCATATAATCCTTGGGCTTCCTGGCGAATCAAAAGAGCTTATGCTTCAGACTGTAAAATATCTTTCCAAACTGAATCCAAAGCCCAACGGAATAAAAATTCAGCTTCTGCATATTCTTGAAGGAACAAAAATGGCGCAGGAATACAAGGAAAATCATTTTAAACTTTTTGAACTTGAAGAATACTGCGAATTTGTCTGCAAGTGCTTAAAAATTCTTCCGCCTGAAATTGTAGTCCACAGAATAACTGGCGACGGTCCAAAAAAAATTCTGATTGCTCCGCTTTGGTCCGCGGATAAAAAAAATGTTTTAAATACATTGAAGAATAACATAGAACGGTTTATTGACAATAAATTGCAATAGGAATAAAATAGTTCCCATAGAATAATTTATTCAAGGAGTTAACTTACCATGGTTAAAGTTGCAATTAACGGTTTCGGCCGCATTGGTCGCCTTGCATTCCGCCAGATGTTTGAAGCTGACGGATATGAAGTAGTTGCTATCAACGATCTTACAAGCCCAAAAATGCTTGCTCACCTTCTTAAATATGATACAGCACAGGGTGGATTCATGGGAAAAATTGGTGAAGGAAAACACACAGTTTCTCACATTGATGACGTTCTTGCTGAAGACGGAAAAACTGTAAAAGAACCAGGTGCTATCGTTGTAGATGGAAAGAAAATCACAATCTACAAGGAAGCTAACGCTGCAAATCTCCCTTGGGGAAAAATCGGTGTTGATGTAGTTCTTGAATGTACAGGTTTCTATGTATCAAAGGCTAAATCACAGGCTCACATTGATGCTGGTGCTAAGAAAGTTGTAATTTCAGCTCCTGCTGGAAACGACCTTCCAACAATCGTTTTCAATGTAAACCACAAAACTCTTACAAAGAACGACAATATCATTTCCGCAGCTTCTTGTACAACAAACTGCTTGGCTCCAATGGCTAAAGCTCTTAACGACTATGCTCCAATCCAGAGCGGAATTATGTCTACAATCCACGCTTACACTGGTGATCAGATGATTCTTGACGGTCCACAGCGCAAAGGCGACCTTCGCCGTTCACGTGCAGGTGCTCAGAACATCGTTCCTAACTCAACAGGTGCTGCAAAGGCTATCGGTCTTGTAATTCCTGAATTGAACGGAAAATTGATTGGTTCAGCTCAGCGTGTTCCGGTTCCAACAGGATCTACAACAATTCTTACAGCTGTTGTAAAGAAAGCTGGAGTTACAAAAGAAGAAATCAATGCCGCAATGAAAGCCGCTGCAACAGAATCTTTCGGATACAACGAAGACGAAATCGTTTCTTCAGATGTAATCGGAATGAAATTCGGTTCTTTGTTCGATGCAACACAGACAATGGTTTCTAAGATTGCAGATGACCTCTATGAAGTACAGGTTGTTTCTTGGTATGACAATGAAAACAGCTACACATCTCAGATGGTAAGAACAATCAAATACTTTGCAGAAAACTGCTAATTATAGTTAGTTTCTGAAGAAAAAGGGCATCCTGAAAATGGGTGCCTTTTTTGTTTTAAAGTATTTGATTGTTCTTTCATATTTAATTTGTCGCAAACTCTTCGAGTTATTCTCCGGCACAATGCTACACACCTGTTTGCATTGTGGGTTCTCACAATCAAATACTTTGCAGAAAACTGCTAATTATAGTTAGTTTCTGAAGGAAAAGGGCATCCAGAGAATGGATGCTCTTTCTGTTTTTACGTATTTGATTGTTCTTCCGTATTAAACTTACCGCAAACTCTGCGAGTTATGCTCCGGCACAATGCTACGCACTTGCTTGCATTGTGGGTTCTCACAATCAAATACTTTGCAGAAAACTGCTAATTATAGTTAGTTTCTGAAGGAAAAGGGCATCCAGAGAATGGATGCTCTTTCTGTTTTTACGTATTTGATTGTTCTTCCGTATTTAATTTACCGCAAACTCTGCGAGTTATGCTCTGGCACAATGCTACGCACTTGCTTGCATTATAGAACAGTTAAGTATTTTCTTTTGTGCTAAAAAAAACAAATTTCCTATTTTTTATATTCCTTATACCATTTTGCGAATGCGCCCAGGCCTTGTTCCAAGGTGGTCGCCGGTTTAAAGCCAAAGTCTTTCTCAAGGTCTGAAACATCAGCGAACGTCTGGTAAACATCACCCGGCTGCATTGGCAAAAGTTCCTTCTTACCTTGCTCAGAAATTATATTTTCCTTTATAAGGCAATTTTCAAGGATTTCAACAAAGCGCATAAGACTTTCCGGCCTGCTGTTTCCAATGTTGTAAATTTTATATAACGCGCCGTCATCTGTAGCTTCCGGAGTTTTCTGCATAACTGCGCAAACACCTTTCACAATGTCATCAACATAAGTAAAATCGCGGTACATATCACCGTTATTGTAAATTTGAATCGGCTCGCCTTTTACAAGTTTATTTGTGAATTTAAAATATGCCATGTCAGGACGTCCCATAGGGCCGTAAACAGTAAAGAAACGCAAGCCTGTGCATGGAATTTTATAAAGTTTTGAATACGCGTGTGCAAAAAGCTCATTACTTTTCTTTGTCGCGGCATATAACGAAACCGGATTGTCAACCTTATCTTCTGTTGAATAAGGAACTTTTTTGTTTGAACCGTACACGCTGCTTGAAGAGGCAAAAACCAGATGTTCAACCGGATTATGGCGGCAACATTCAAGAATATTGTAAAAACCAATCATATTTGAATGAATATATGCATCAGGATTATCAATTGAATAGCGGACGCCAGCCTGCGCCGCCAAGTTAACCACAACAGCAGGATTATACTTTTCAAAAAGGGAATCCAACAAGGATTTATCCGCTATGTCGCCTTTTACAAAAGTAAAATCTTTTTTCAATGAAGAAAGCATATCAAGACGTTCCTGCTTCAACGAAACATCATAATAGTCAGTTATACAGTCAATTCCTATAATTTTTATGCCGGAAACATTTTCCAAAAGATTTTTACACAAGAAACTTCCAATAAATCCGGCTGCGCCAGTAACAAAAATCGTTTTATTTTCTAAAGAAATATTTGACATAAGGAGAGTATAGAACTTTCAGTTAAAAAAGTATAGAGTTTTTAAATCATGATAAAACAGAAATAATTTTTCTTGCGGCAGAAAAAAAATAAAAAAAACTCGGCTTATTCACAAAATCAATGTAGAACTGCCCTATTTTTATGCTATAATATTCTAAATTCCAATTCATGAGGTTTTTATGACTTACGTTTATGTTCTGGTTTCCGGCAAAAATGACTTATATTACGAGCAGGCGCTGATGTCAACCTATTCTTTGCGGAATCTTATGCCGGACGCAAACATAGCTCTTCTTGTGGACAATAAAACCGAAGACTCAATAAATTCAGATTCCCTAAAGCGCGCAGAAATCAAAAAATATGTTTCAAAAATAATTTCTGTCCAGTTTGATGAAAAAGTCTCAAATGCAGAACGTTCAAGGCTCATAAAAACTTCAATTCCAGAATATATTGACGATGACTTTCTATACATTGACTGCGACACAATAATTGCAGATGACCTTTCAGAGATTGAAAAGACACCGTATAAAACCGCAGGAATTCTTGATGGACACGTAATGCTGGATGAGCATATACATAAAAAGTATTTTTTAGAGCGAGACAAAAAGCTTGGATTCCACGGAACACAAGCCGCAGACTGCAATATAAATGGCGGAGTTATTTTTGCCAGAAAAGGCGAAGAGTCAAAAAATCTTTTTAAGGAATGGAACGAAGCGTGGAAATATTCTGCGTACCAAAAACATGATTTCCATGATCAAAGCGCGCTGAATGAAGCCAATTACAGAACAGGCTTAAAAATGCGGCTGCTGGACGGAGAATGGAACTGCCAGCCAAGCCACGGCGGATTGGCATTTTTAAAAGATGCAAAAATCATCCATTATTATTCCAGCGAATTTTCAGGAAAAAACTACATTCCATATTACAAGCTTGCGGACAAGGAACTTCAAAACCGGATAAAAACTGAAGGAAAAATTTCAGACGACATAAAAAAAATGATAGATGACCCTAAATTTCAGTTCAACAAAGTCCATCTAATAAATGACCAAAGAATTGTAAGCATAATGCAAAGCCCGATTTTATTCACTGTTGCAGACATAAAAGCAAAAATGCCGTGGCTTTTTAATTTCATGGAAGCGCAGTTTTCGTTTTTCAGAAAAATTGGAAAAAAAATAAAGAAGTAGAAAAATGTCAAGCCGGATTTTTATTTATATCCGTCTGGCTTTTCCATTTCATTTGAGTCTTGAGTCGGCTCATATTTTTTGCGTTTTACAAATCCGTTGTCAAAATAGAAAGTTACAGCTTTGCATTCAGAGCGGATTTCGTCAATTTCATCGCGCACAAGAATTTTTGCGCCAGGATAAACAGTTCCGCTTGCATTTACGCAGCCAACAACTTTCAATTCTCTGTTATGAGCGTTGATTTCGTTGATTTCAGTTGTCATTTTTTCACTTGAATCCATCAAATCAACACGCTGATTTCTTAAGTTCGCAAGTGTTTCCTCTTTTTCCTTTGGAAGCGAACGGCGCACTTTTTTCTGGTTTTCCAAAGTTGAAATATTCAAGTCAACTTCTTCAAGCTGCTTAACAACATTTGACTGCATTTCCTGAAGTTCCTGCAATCTAAGTTTTGCCTTTGGATCAAAACCAACTTCAAGAATTGTTTCTATTCCTCCGCCAGAAGAGCCGATGTTCTTTGCAGTGATTTCCTCCGTTGCAAAAAGATGACCGCCAATAATAGAAGCGCGCTTTCCCTTTAAGAGGATTTTTTTCATCGCAGTAACATTGCTGTTCATAATGTTGTCATTTACAACAACATATTCTTCCGCTGTAACTTTTACATTCTGAAGGAATCTTGCCCAGACAGATTTGCTTGTAATTATCTCGCCTTCATCGCGGCCCATAACGCCTTGAGAAATAACAATATCGCCGCCAGCTTCAATATGGCAGTTTCCAACAGAACCGTAAATTTCAATATTTCCGTCTGCCTTTATGCTGAATCCGTCTTCAACGTTTCCGCGGCAAACAACAGTTCCCATGTAAGTGATGTTTCCAGATTTGATGTTAACGCCCGGAACTTCGTAAACTTCTTCAACTGTAATTTTGTCGCCGACCAAAATTACGTTTCCATTTTTCTCTGCAATAATGGTGCGTCCGTCTGAATCAAGCTTTGTGTTTTGTCCAAGCGGAATCGGAATGTCTTTTCCATTTTTTGCTTCAAGATAACGACCAAGAATAGTTTTTCCGCCCTTTCCGCGCTGAGGAAGAACTTTTACCGCCAAAGGCTGACCGACAACAACGTTTTGAATAAGGTTAAGTTCTTTAAAGTCAACCTGACCATTCGCAGTTTCCTTTAGCCTAAGTTTTGTCTTGTCAGTTTCGAATTTGTAATCAATATACGCATCTGTGCCGTTAACAGGAAGAATCGCAGCCGCAACTTCATAAGGCATATTGTAAATCGGATTGTCAATGAACGAAATTATTTTGTCATCTTCAATTCCAGCGACAACACCTTGCGTCTTTAAAGCATTCTTTATATTTTCCGCGGAAATTTCAGAGCCGCCTTGAGACGGAGGTGAAACAGTAATGGTTGCCTGCATTTCATCCTTGGAAATATCGACAGCCATAACAGCATCTCCTGCCGCAATATGGGTAAAAGTTCCAACTTCCATATAATTGTTGTCAGTGCCGTCTTCCGCGAGTTTCTTTAAAAGCTTTTCATCTAGAGAAGTATTGTCCGGCCGCCGGGCTTCATTTATAAGATCAGAAGCAGAAACTGGCGTTCCAGAACCTTTTGGCAATGTAACTTTAACAAATATGCGCGAGCCAAATCTATGCACATAGAACATTCCGTCAACTCTTTCATTTTCAGCATTGCTTGCACCAGCCAGATCTCCAGCAAGAAACGCGGCTTCTTTTTCTTTTTTCTGACGGATTACAGTAGGATTTTCATATACGCGGATTCTCCAAGGCTTTTTCATAAGACCAATAACGCCTTGGCTTCCTCTTTCTATAACTTCATATTCAAGATTGTTTTTTTTTGAATCAAGTTGAACAGCCGCATCATCAAGACATTCATCCAATGTGTCTGCTCGGACTTCAACAGTATGAATATCCTTGTCAAAAGCAAGCTGCTTTTCCATGTCTATTCTAAGCTTGTCAAGAGTTACCATAAAACCTCTTAAAAAATTCCTTTGCGGACGCTTGTAAGTTTTGCACGCAAACGCAAATTCGCCTTTGAATGAAGCTGGCTTATGCGGCTTTCACTTACATTAAGAACCTGACCAATTTCCTTAAAAGACAAATCCTCGTGGTAATAAAGAACAATCACCATTTTTTCATTTTTAGGAAGTTCATTTATAGCCTGAATTATAACTCTGCGGATTTCCTCACGCTCAACAATGACATCAGGATTAAGACTGTTCGGAGCCTCAATGCTATCTCCTATTGAAACGTGCTCGCTCTCATCCCCAGAATACCAAACATCGTTCAGTGAAAGCACACTTGTTCCGCTTACCTTCATAACAGCCGACTGATATTCAGCTTCTGTCATGTTCATGGCTTTTGCAATTTCCGCATCAGAAGCCGTACGTCCCAATTTGGACTCAAGCTCAACAATCGTGTCTTCTATCTCGCGGGATTTTTGGCGCACAGAACGCGGTATCCAATCCAGTTCCCTAAGTTCATCGAAAATCGCGCCCCTTATGCGTGTTGTTGCATAAGTCTTGAATTTTACACCTTTATCAATGTCAAATTTATTTATGGCATCCAAAAGTCCAAACTGTCCAAAACCAACAAGATCGTCAAATTCCACGCTGTCTGGCATTCCTGTGGAAACTCGTCCCGCAACCCATTTTACAAGGGGCATATACTGACGGATTAAACGGTCTCTTATTGCGACAGATTTGCTTTTTTTATACTCATGCCAAAGTTCGGCTTCTTCGTTTTCACCTAAAATTTGATTTGCCATGTATCCCACACCCTTGCTAGAAAAACTTTAGAAACTTCAATTCCAAAGATTTTCGTTAATATCCCCATATTACATTTCATCTTTTTTTAGCAACGTCCTTATTGCGCTTGCAATTGTCTTTGTATCCTGTTCTACAGAAGCTTTGCCATCTGTAGGTGCAGAAGGAAGCTTTTCCGAAGAATCACTCTGAGCAAAATCGGAATCATTTATAACGTCTCCGTCATCATCTGATTCTCCAGAAAAAACATCAATATCAGGCAAAGCATCTATTTCCTGCGACTGGGCAGATTTTTCAGCAGCCATAGCCACTGGCTTAATTTCAGGCTCAGTTTTTTCAGGTGCGCTAGAATCCGCAGCAGGAACTGAAGTTTCTACCGGCTCATCAACAGAAGTAGAATCAGCTTTTGGCAAAGAATCAGCATCAGGAACTCCTTCCGCTTTTTCTTCTATTTTTGAAGCCGTCCCTACAGAGCCACCGCCATTAAAGAAATTCTTATTTGCGCTCACATCAAAATTTGGAGCCACCTCATCTTCTGTAAGGTTTTCGTCATCTATTGTAATATTCACAACAGAGCCAGCCTTAGAAAACGGCTTTTTTCCAGCCTCGTCTTTTGAATCCAACAAAGTTTCAACTGAGAGAAAACGCTTATTCAAAAAACCTGCCACAAATGCCAAAAGCGCAAAAACCACGGCAAAAATAAATCCACGGAAGGAAGCAACAAAAAATCGATGAGTAGAAATAATGCTTATAAGGAAAGACAGAACAAATCCAACACCAGCAGAAGCAGCTACATTTTTTAAATTGAACATGTTCTTTCCTCCCGTTTATTATATTCTTATAGATTAAGGCAAAACACCTCTAAGGTCAAGATTTATTTTTTCTTGCCCCCAAGGAACTTTTTAAGGAAGTTTGAAACCCCTGCATCCGATGGAATGTCAGTTTTTTCTATTCTGCCCACAATATGCTTTAGGCACACAGCAGGCTTGGAAGTCGGATTTATAATCATAAAAGGCTTTTGGCGTATAACGGAAGCTTGAACAACTGGGTCATCATAAACAAATCCAATATATTCAACCTTGTAATTCAAGAACTGCGCTACAATGTTGATAATCAAATCCGAAATGCGCTTTCCTTCATCAGAAGAATGAACTCTATTTACAAGAAGCTTCAAATTTATCTGCCTTTGAAGAAGCTCTGTTGTGATTATTTTTATAATTCCGTAGGCATCAGTAATTGCGGTTGGCTCAGGAGTTGTAATTACATAGACTTCATCGGCGGCGGAAAGAAACTGAAGAACATTATTTGAAATTCCAGCTCCAGTATCTATTATGATAATGTCGGCATTTGAAAGGGAGGCAAATTCCTTAGCAAAGTAGTCAAGCTCGTCATTTGAAAGATTTGCGATTTTAGAAAATCCGTTTGCGCCTGCAATAAACTTAAAGCCAAATTCCGTGTCCAGAATTATTTCGTTCATTGTCTTCTTACGGTTTATTACGTGCATAAGATTGTACTGCGGAACAACACTCAAAAGAACATTTACATTCGCCATTCCCAAGTCGCCATCAATAAGTATGACTTTTTTTCCAAGTTGGGAATATGCAATCGCCATGTTTACTGCGATATTAGTTTTTCCAACTCCGCCCTTTCCACTTGTTATAGCAATTATTCTTGTTTTATGTGGAGCTGCCGGCCTAGCGAAATTATCTTCATTCATAAGAGCGCGCAATTCTTTTGCCTGTTCTTCCATTTATATTCTCCTGTTGCCCTGATTCAATTTTTAGATTACTCTGTTTCTTTATCGGCAGTTCCAAACTTTTTTTCAATATGTTCTGCGTTGATTTTAAATCCTGAAAGATTTTTTAAGAACCACTTTGGATCTGCCCGCTGAATTGTATTCAATACATCCTGGCCTGTCGTAATCCAGGACACAGGCTTGTTCTTTTCTGACAAAACGCTTATAACACGACCAAACGATGTAGTTTCATCACATTTTGTAACAATTATGCTTTTAAAATCAAATCCTTCATAATTGCGGATTATATTTTCCAAATCCTTTGCGCTCACTCCAGCTGTAATCGCCAGATAAACATTTTCGTTTAAATTCTTAACATTTAAAGTGGTACGCATTTTCGCTATGTTTTCATAATCATTCGGACTGTAGCCACTCGTATCAATAAAAATATAGTCAGAATCAGAAACATAGCTGTCGCAAAGAATTTTCAAGTCCTCAGAACTTTCAGCCTTGTCAACATTCACATTTATAATTTCAGCCCAGCGTTTAAGCTGCTCAATGGCTGCAACACGCATTGTGTCTGTTGTAATCATTCGGATTCTAGGCGGATACTTATATTTTTCGCGGTTCTTTTTATAGTCGATTGAAATGCGGGAACTCATCTTTGCGACTGTAGTTGTTTTTCCAACGCCTGTAGGTCCGACAATTATAATAACTTTCGGCGCAGATTTTTTTTCTTCAAAAGCAATCGGAATATTCTCTCCAATCCAGTCCGCCACACAAGTCTGAACATAATCAAAATCATCAAGCTCTTCAAGGCTGAATTCGTTTTTCATTCTTGAGCACATTTTTTTTATGTAGGATTTTGTAAATTCGTTTTCTTCAAGAAGCTCCTGAATCTTTAAAATTGAAGAATGCTCCTTTTCCGCAGAAGTAGCCTGAACAATTGTTTTCATCTGCTCCTGCATTTCATTTTTAAACTGGTCGAACTGCTTGGTGAGCTGCCCGATCTGAAGATTATTCGTAACAGTTGGATTTACTTTTGTTAAAAATTCATTGCGCTTCTGCAAAAAAGAATCCTGATGAGAATGAATAATAGGAGAAGAATTTTGAAGCGGAAGTCCGCCTGTTAAAGAAACTCTTGTGTGGCCAGAACTTGCAGGATAATTGACTTTCCTTGTAAAAGCGGACTGTTCCAATGAAGAATTTGTAACTTGGTATCTTAAAACAATCTGCTCACGCTGAAAAAACCCAAGGAATCCTGCGGAAAGCCTAGTTTTGCAGCCAAGCACTTGAAAGTTTGTTCCATATTTATCGTAAAGTTTATCCATGCATTCATCGCGGGAACGACCTGTAATGCTTTGGACATTTGTGTTAAGCTCATTGTCAGCCATTTATTTCTCCAAGAGATTCAACTTTTATATTTGGCGAAGCTGCCATCACTTCGTTTATAGACAAAACTATTATTCCAGGCATCTCAAGCTCTGTAGAAGATTTTACAAGCCGTCGCACTTCAGACGGACACAAAATAATAGGAAGATAATTTCTTTCACGGACAGCGGCAACAGCATTGCTCATTGTAGAAATATAATTTCTTGCGTCAACAGGATCAAAAGCGACAATAGGACCTTTGCCCGGCATATCGGCTCTATGGTCAAGAATTTTCTGTGCAAGGCTCTGCGAAAGATTAAGCACGTGAAGAACTTTGTTTTCATCCGCATATTGCTGGCATATCTGCGCGCCAAGAGCCTCACGAACTTTTTCTGTAAGAGTCCAAGAGTCGCGTGTAAGTTTTCCGTAATCTCCCAAAGTTTCAAGAATAACAACCATATTTCGGATGCTGACCTGCTCTTCAAGAAGATTTTTAAGAACAGCTTCAATTTCACCATAAGAAAATCTGTGGTCGCCTGTTGTAACTTCATCAACAACAACAGGATTCGTTTTCTTGATCTCTTCAATAATCGCGCTGACACTCTGGCGGCTAAGAATTTTAGAAGCGTTGCGTCTTATAAGCTCCGTAAGATGGGTTGCAATTATAGTAGGCGCGTCAATCACCGCATAGCCGGCTTTTTCCGCTTCAAGCCGCTTTGAATCAGGAAGCCAAATCGCATCCATTCCAAACGCAGGGTCTTTTGTTTTTTCTCCGACAATTTCTCTGTCTTTAGGAACATTTCCAGTGTTCAGGCACATAAAATGCCCAAGTTTAAGGCGTCCCCTTCCGGCTTCAATTCCGCGGATTTTAAACGAATATTCTTCCGGCGAAAGTTCCATTTGATCCATAATATGAATCGGCGGAATAACAAGTCCAAGGTCAAGGGCAGCTTCACGGCGGATTCTTTTTACACGCGACATGAGCTCCGCGCCTTTTTCATCATCAACAAGAGGAATAAGCGCATAGCCGATTTCAAGTGAAAGCTCATCCAGCTTGACAACAGGAGAAATTTCCTCTGGTCCGCCATTTCCTTTTTGCGGAGAATTTTTTGCCTTTTCAGCTTCCATAGTCTTTTGCTCTTCTTCTTTTGTCTTTAAGTGCGAAAGCCGGGAGCCAACAAAAATAAACAAAATTCCAATCGGAACAAGAGTCGCAGTAGCTCCGTTGTGGAATGCAAGGCCAAGAGCCACCAACGTAGCTCCAACAATGACATAAATTGTTCCATTTGCAGAAAACTGCTCTTTGAGCTGGTCTGAAAGCAAGTCGCCGTCGTTGCTTCCGGTAATCAAAAGACCCGTTGAAAAAGAAAGCAGCAAAGACGGAAGCTGAGACATAAGACCGTCGCCAATCGTAAGCTTCGCATAGCTGTCAAGTGCATCAGTTATAGAAGCTCCCGCCATAGTTCCAGTTACAATTCCTCCGATAAGGTTTACAACTGTAATAAAAATTCCAGCCTTTACGTTTCCGCTTACAAATTTAGAGGAACCGTCCATTGCAGAATAAAAGTCAATTTCCTGCCTAAGCTGATTAATTTTAAGCTCGCCTTCTTCTTCTGTAATAGAACCGTTGTTAATCTGATTTTGAATCGTAAACATCTTGTTGTTCATGGCATCCAAAGTAAAACGCGCTGTAACTTCGGAAACACGGTCCGCACCTTTTGTAATTACAAGAACCTGAACAACAATCAAAATAATGAAAATTATAAATCCGATTAAAACTTTATCGCCAGCAACAATGTTCGCAAACGCCTGAACCATTTCGCTCTGCCCAGCCATATGCCCGGAAGTTTTTACCGGATGAACAAGAATATTTCTAGTGGAAGAAATATTTATCGCAAGCCCAAAAATTGTTGTTATAAGGACGACCCTCGGAAACGATGTAAAATCCGCAGCACGCTTCATATAGATAACGGTCAAAAGAATTATAAAAGAAAGCGCAAGGTTTATAACCATTGCAAGATCTATAAAAGCTGTTGGAAGCGGAATAAACATAAACAAAACAACAACGATAACACCTACCGCCAGTGAATTGCGTAAAACAAAATTTAAAATACTACCGCCTGAGCCGCGCTTTTCCGCCATCGAGTCCCCACCCTAACTAAAAAGCTTCAATTTAGAAATATAACGTCTTTCTAATATACAACAAAAAAAAGATTTTGAAAACGGCAAAAAGTAACTTTTAAGTGGATTTTTTGTTTCTTTCCTTATTCATGAAGCCAACCTGAGCATAAACAGCCGCAATAGCCCGTAAATAAGACGTAGGAATTATGTCGCCAACTTCTGTATCTGCATAAAGTCCGCGGGCAAGAGGACGATTTTCAATTATAGGAACGTCATTTTCAGCGGCGATTTTTTTCATTGTCTGCGCGGTATTGTCAGTTCCTTTTGCAGTAATCATAGGCGCATCCTGCTGCTCTTGCTTCCACTGAAGGGAAACTGCATAATGCGTAGGGTTTGTAATTACAACATCTGATTCACGCACAGCTTTCGGCATATTTTGTGAAAGCATTTCTTTTTGCGCGGATTCAAGCCTGCCTTTTACTTCCGGGTCGCCTTCGCTTTCCTTGAATTCCTCTTTTACTTCCTGCTTGGTCATTTTCATCTGCTCTTTAAATTCCCTGCGCTGCATTACATAATCGAACACGCCGATTACAATCAAAATAACAGCAGAAACCACAAGCAACTGGGCAACCATTCCAGAAACAGAACGCAAAGCCAAATCAATTCCGCCAGCCTTTAAAAATCCAAGAGTCTTGGCCAAATCCAGGCGGATAAGAAGAACTGCGACTGCAACAATAATAGCAACTTTTAAAACAGACTTTGCAATATTAAAAAGCCCCATCATAGAAAACAAAGTCTTTTTAAAGTACTCGCCGAATTTTGGAACAATTTTTGAAAACTTTGGCTCTATTGTTTTTGTTGTAAAAATAAAACCTCTGTTCTGGACTAAATTTATTATGACGCCAGCAAGAATTCCTGCAAGCGACAAAGGAAGCACAATCGGAAGAAGATTCCGTAAAAAAATATAGTAAAACCTTGCATCATCAATTTTCTGGGCAGTTACATTGTTAAAGTAAAAAATCATCATTTCGCAGATTTTTTTATAGAACCAAGGAGCCAGCAAAATAAGAACTGCGACAACAAAAAGAAAAACAACAGTTCCATTCAGTTCCTGACTTTTTGCAATGCGGCCTTCTTTTCTGGCTTTACGGAGTTTCTGTTCCGAGGCTTCTTCTGTTTTGCCTTCATCTTCTGCGGCGAACCACTGCAAATCCATCACTGCCCGCCTCCTTTAAGCCCGATAAGAAGCTTTTCAATTTCAAAAAGTCCGCCTTTAAAGCAGCCTTCAAAAAATTCAATGAACTGCGGCACAAGAACAAAAATTAAAAAGTATGCAGTCAGCATAAGAACAGGAAATCCTTCCGAAAGCAAATTCATCTGCGGAGCCGCCTTTGAAAGAATTCCGACTGTAACATTTATTAAAAAAAGAGACGCCATAACCGGCAGCGCAATAATCAGCGCATCCTTAAAAAGCAATGTAAGCGACTTCATCATAAATTCCGCAAAAAAACGAGAATTGTCCACTATTGAGATTGCGCTTATAACCTTAAAGCTTTCAGACATTCCCTTCAAAAGCAGCATTTGAAGCCAGTTGTTCTGCAAAAAAACAAGCATCGCCATAAAGTTAAAAAACTGTCCCATAAGCGGATTTTCAACTTGGCTAAGTGAATCGTAAACTTCGCTCGCGCTAAGTCCCATCTGGAACGCAAAAAACTGTCCGGCTGTACTGAACGAAGCAAAAATAATCTGCACAAAAAAACCAAGGATTATTCCAATCATCGCTTCTCCGGCAAGCAAGAGAATATATTCAAGCGAAAAATTTCCTTCAGGTGAAATATAGCTTTTATATGAAGAAAAAATTCCGTCAGCCAAAGAAATCTGCGGAAAAATAAAAAATGCCATGTAGCCTGCAAGCGCAATTTTTGCAGTTCTGGGAACAGTTCTTGAAGAAAAAAGCGGAAGCGTCATTATCGTGGCAAAGCATCTTACCGCAACAAAGAGAAAAACAGGCGCGTCAGAAACAATCCGCTCAAGCATTCTATCTTGCCATAGCCGGAATCAAGTCAAGAATTCCGCGGAAATACTGAGCCAAAGAATTAAACATAAATCCGCCAAGCAAAGCAATTACAAAAAGAATCGTAAGAAACTTTGGCAAGAAAGTAAGAGTCTGCTCTTGAATTGAAGTTGTAGCCTGAAAAATCGCAACGATAAGTCCCACTAAAAGAGCCGCGCCAAGAATAGGAGCGCACATAAGAAAAACCTGCAAAATTCCACCGCGAACTAAATTATTGATAAGATTCAACGACATAATTTCCTCCCATTCAAAAGCCGGATATCAATTTTTTTTAGCGCAATACACTCACAAAAAGCTGCTGAGTCAAAAGATGCCAGCCGTCGACAAGAACAAAAAGCATCAGCTTGAACGGCATGGAAATTTGCACAGGCGGAAGCATCATCATTCCCATACTCATAAGAATACTTGCAACAACCATGTCAATTACGATAAACGGAATATATAGAAGAATTCCTATTTTAAATGCGACTGTAAGTTCATGCAGAATATAAGCCGGAATCAAAACATAAGTCGGAACATCGGAAGCATTAGCCGGACGCCCAAGACCTGCCATTGTCATAAAAGTCCTGATGCTGTTTTTATCATTTCCCATCTGACGGAACATAAAAATTCTTATAGGCGACTCTGCCTTTTCAATAGCTTCTGTCAAAGTAATTTCATTATTTGAAAGTGGTTGAAAAGAATCAGTATAAATCTGCCTGAATGTTGGCCACATACAGAAAAGTGTCATAAAAATTGCAATTCCATTTAGAACTGCGGTCGGCGGAACTTGCTGCAAAGAAAGCGCTCTTTTTATGAAGTCAAGGACAATCGAAAAACGCAAAAAGCAAGTCATTAAAATAAAAATGCTCGGTGCAAGAGTTAAAAGAGTAAGTAAAAGCAAAAGCTGCACACTGAACGCAACTTCATTTCCAGAGCGAGGAGCCGTAGCAGAAAAACTCAAATTCGGAAAATCCAAACCAGTTATTCTGCGGCTCATTTCCGTAGTCCCGCTTGAAGAACCTTCTGGAAAATTATTTTGACTTTGCGATGACAATGGAAAAAAACAGCAAGCGCAAACTAAAAGCGCAACAGCAAATTTAAAAAAATGTTTTTTCAGCAAGAAAAGGCTTTTCATTTTTCTTCTCCGCCAACCATTTTGTCTTTCAAGGAATTTATAAGATTCATCGTGTCTTTGTCATAAGCTGATTTTTTTGCAGCCGGAATATTTTCCTTGGATTCCTCTTTTTTTCCCGACATAAAAAGCTGAAGGATTTCTTCAAATGAACGCGGCTTTTTTGCGTTGCTGTTCATGTCGGCATAGCGGTTCATCGCGTCAATGAGATCTTTGTCGTTGATTTCTTTTATAAGCGAAATGGAATTATCTGAAACTCCAAGAATGAAAGCCTTGTTCCAAAGACTTACAATTTGAACGGATTTTCCTTCGCCAAGACTTATAAACGAAACTTTGCGTAAAAAAACATCGTCCTCCAAAGCCGGCTCAACGCCCATAGATTTGCGCATAAATTTAAACAAAAAGTAAATCGCTGCAATTATGATTCCCAAAACAAGAATCATGCGCACAAAAATTCCAATTCCACCAAAAGAGCCTGAAGAACTAAAAGCATTTTCGCCTGAAGCTCCAGAGTCAGAATTTTCTGAAAAGTCTAATGAAATCTGAGAATTTTCAATTTGTGCGGAAGTAAGATTTTCTGAAGGCGCAGAAGACTGCTGGGCAAAAGAAAGACCGGCGCATAAAACCAGCAATGCCGCTAAAATTTTTATTTTTGAGTAATTCATTTTCCCACCCAAAGCAACAGACCATTTGCGTTATCCCCACCGCATTTCAAGCCTGCCGCTTTTATATTTGACGAAGCTTTTAAACTTCAATGAAATTCAAAAGCTCATTGCAAATTTATTTTTACATAGATGAAGCCACGTGTTCAAGAGCCGGAAGAATTTCTGTAACACGAACACCGAAGTTTTCATCAATAACTACAACCTCACCCTTGGCAATAGGCTTATGGTTTACCAAAATATCAACAGGCTCACCGGCAAGCTTGTCAAGTTCGATGATTGTTCCTTCGCCAAGTCCTAGAATATCCTTGATTGTTTTCTTGGTGCGGCCAAGTTCGACCGTCATTTCCATGAAAACATCCATAATCAAGTTGATATTTCCCTGCTCGCCGCCACCTACAGACTGCGCAAAATTCGGAAACTGCAATGACTGAACGTTCGGAGGAGTCTGCATCTGCACTCCGCCCATCATTGAAGCGTTAGGCTGCATTTGCTGCATTCCCATCATATTGCCGCCCATTTGCATACCTCCCATCATAGCAGGATTAGGCTGCATCTGCTGCATTCCCATCATATTGCCACCCATCTGCATTCCGCCCATCATTGGCTGCTGAGTAAATCCTGCGGAAGGAGAAGACATCTGCGGAGCTCCACCCATAGCAGAAGCATTTTCCATTCCAGAATTTGCAGAAGACGCTGGCTGTGAAGCAGGCTTTGAACCTCCGCCAAGAGCACGCGCCATTCCGTCAGCAGCAGAACCGCTTACAGCTTCCCACAAGGTAAACTGCTCGCCGTCAACAGTAACAGGATATGTAAAGCAAGCAAAAGTTCCTTGCGGCATACGAATCATTGCCTTTGGCTCTTTTACAGCTTCCGGAGGATTTGTAGCAAGTCCCGGAAGTTTTCCACCTTTGCTAAGCTCTGTTATTTCCGCGCCTGAATGAGATGAAACTACTTCTGAAATTACAGAAAGCCCCATGTCATCAAGAGCAGGATTTTCCTCTTTGTTTATATAACCAACAAGCTTTGTAGCAAATTCCGGAGACATAAGGAAAAGATGGTCGCCGCTCAGCCCTGAAGAGAAGTCCGCCATTACGGCTACAACTTCTTCCGGAAGCCTTGCAAGCAACTGATCCCGCCCAATCGCCTCGACAGTAGGGGAACCAGGAACAGTGTCTTTTTCGGTCATATTTTTAATGACTTCAGCAAGCTTGTCTTTTATAGTTCCAGAGAAATTCTGCAATGTCGGAACATCAATGTCAACCTCCGGAGCAGAATTAAACGAGCCACCTGAACCAAGTCCGCCGACATCTACGCCGGACAGCAATGCATCGATTTCTTCCTGTGATATAGATCCTTCACTCATAGGTTATCGTCTCCTTCTGGTGTTAATTCTTCAAAATTTTCAGTTTCCTGCTCATCGATTTTTTCAATAATCTGAACGGCAACCTTTTTCCCGACAACGCCAGGCTGACAGTAGAATTTCTTCTTGCTGCCCACACTTAATGTAAGCGGTTCTCCAACCTTTATAGTGTTAAGCCTTATAACATCGCCTGTTCTAAGGCTTAGAACATCTCTAATAGGAACATTTATTGAACCGATGTCCGCAACAAGCTCCATCTCAACATCTGCAAGCTTTTCCTTGAGAGTTCCAAGATACTGAGTTGTGGAGCTTCTTCTAACTGAGCTGAACCAGAAAGAAGACGAAAGTTTTGAAACAATCGGCTCAATCGTTATATAAGGAATACAGATATTCATCATACCTGCTTCCTCTCCTATTTTTATTTCCAAAGTAACAAGAATGACCATTTCGCTCGGAGGAACAATCTGAGCAAACTGCGGATTTGTTTCAATCTGCTGAAGACGCGGACGCAAATCTATAACCTGAGTCCAAGCTTCTCTCATGTTCGCCAAAATGCGGACAATAATTCCTTCCATAACAGACTGCTCAATATCTGTAAGGTCGCGATTTACTTTTCCGCCTGTATCTCCAGAGCCGCCGAAAAGACGGTCAATTATTATAAAAGTAATTTCAGGAGCAATCTCAAGAACTGCGTTTCCTTTTAAAGGATCCATGTTTATTACAGCTAAAGTTGTAGGCGTTGGAATAGAGCGAATGAATTCCTCGTAAGTCAGCTGATCTACTGAAGCAACATGAACATGGACCAAAGTACGCAGCTGGGCAGAAAGGCTTGTTGTTGTAAGACGCGCAAAAGTTTCGTGCATATTGGAAACCGTGCGAATCTGCTCCTTTGAAAATTTATCAGGGCGGCGGAAGTCGTAGATTTTTATACGCCTGGTATCGGTAACCGGCTTAAATTCATCTGCTTCGCTTTCGCCAGTGCTTATTGCCTGAAGGAGCTGGTCAATTTCATCCTGTGACAGAACTTCATTCATGTCTCATTCCACCTTTTTTCAGCTTACTGCTGAACAACATCCTTTCCTGTAAAACGAACATCGCGTATTCTGGAGTTGCTTAAAATATCATCGTTTATCTGGTCGCGGATCTGCTGTCTTAGAACTTCCTCATTCTGCGGACGCAAATCTTCAACAGTCTGTTCTGAAAAAAATCTTCTCAAAAAGTCAATGATTTCAATACGGCGCTCTGTGATTTCAGTTGAAGCCGCCTTGTCCTCCTTTTTGTAGCCAAGCGCAATTGTAACGCTTACACTCGCTGGAACAGGATCGCTTGTCGATGTGCGGATCTGATCCAAAGAAGTGTACCAGTCATAGGATTCTCTTTTTACAGTATATTCCTCGCTGATTGGAATTGACTGCGAAGGTGTTTTTCCGCCTTTATTTAAAATAGCAGTTGTAACAACTACGATAGTAACAATGAAAATTACAGCAGCAACACCAATCAAAATAAATTTCAAAAGCTGAGGAAACGCGCCTTTTATTCCGCTCTTTTTTCCTGTTGAAACTTCAGCTCCGATGTCATCGCCCAAGTCGTCTGCATTGCTTTCGTCTGCCATAAAGTCCTCCTGGATTTTAAAATCTTCTCGTTATTTATATCGGAATTTTTAAATTTTATCTTAGAAGAAATTGAAAAATAAGCATTTCCGCTAAAAATGTCCGTCATCAAGAACAATCACATCCACACGTCGGTTGTACGCGCGGCCTTCCGCAGTGTCATTGCTAAGCTTAGGACGGGTATCCGCATATCCCGCAATAGAAAACTGCTGCTCATCTACGCCAAAATCCGCAAGATAATGCAGAACATTTGCCGCCCGAGCCGCAGAAAGTTCCCAGTTGCTCGGATAAATGCTTGAAGCAGGAACAGGTCTGTTGTCCGTGTGGCCTTCAATGCGCCATCTTCTGCCTGCAACTTCCGGGGAAGCAAAAAATTTTGCAAGATTAATCAAAGTTCCCCTAGCCTCTTCAATGTTAAGCTCCGCGCTGCCTTCCTCAAAAAAAGCATCGGATGCAAGTGAAATTACAAGTCCGCGTTCATCGCTGGTTATTGTTATTTTGTTTGATTTTACTTCCGGCGCAAAACTAGAAATCGCCTTTTTCATTGCAGGACCTAAAGCACGGCCTTTTTCTATAGAAGGAAGAGAGCTTACAACATTTCCCAGGTTGGCAAGACTACCTGGACTTACCGAGATTCCGCCGCCAGGATTATTGTTTGAAAGCGAAGCCTGCAAAGCCGCCATTTGAACCGCATCTGATTCAGACGGGTCGTAAAGCATAACGAAAAAGCAGAGCATGAGAGTAATCATGTCTCCGTAAGTGCCCATCCAGGCGGTTGACGGTTTTGCTGGTTCTTTTTTTTCTCTTTTTGCCATTGAAAAACTCCCCAAGCCTAGTCTTTCAGAATGTCGGACTCAATTGCCTTGCGGGATTTTGGATCCAAATATGTAAGAAGCTTTTGGCCAAGAATACGCGGGTTGTCTCCTGCCTGAATTGAAAGAATTCCTTCCAGAACCATTTCCTTTACATTCATTTCGTTTCCATTCTGCATAATGAGCTTCTGAGCCAAAGGTCCGAAAAGCCAGTTCGCAAGCATGGAACCATACAAAGTTGTAATAAGAGCAACCGCCATGTTAGGACCAAGGGCGCTTTTGTCTTCAAGGTTTCTTAACATACCAATAAGACCGATAACGGTTCCCATCATTCCGTAACCAGGAGCAAAACCTGCCCATTGAATAACAACGTTAATCCAGGACATATGGCGGCTTTCTGCCTGAGCCATTTCATTTTCAAGAATAGAGCGGATTGCACTTCCGTCATTTCCGTCTACCATAAGACGCAAGCCTTCTTTTAGGAACGGATCATCAAGGTCGTCAAGTCCTTCTTCAAGAGCAAGAATTCCTTCACGGCGGGCTTTTTCACTAAGGGCAACCATGTTCTGAACTGTTGTTTTTTCTCCGTAGTCATAAGTTTTAAAAGCCCTTCCCATAATGCCAAAAAGACCAATAATCTGATTCATAGGGGCGCAAATCCACAAAGAAAAATAAGATCCGCCAATAGTTACGAAAATTGATGGAATATCTATAATACCCATAATGGATCCGCCGGACGTAAAAACACCAACTGCCATCATTGCAAGTCCGCCAAAGAATCCTATCAGAGTAGCCAAATCCATTTTTTCCTCCCGCTAACGCAAGAATCAAAGTTCCTGCATACCTATTTTTTTTCTATATATAACAATTCGTTCTATGATTTCTTCCGGAGATTCTTTTACAACAATTTTTTTGCCAGAAAGAAGAGCAAGCGTAACATCAGGATTTTGTTCCATAGACTCAATCTGGTGCGGATTGACCCAGTATTTTTTTCCGTTCAGACGCGTTACTTCAATCATAATATACTATAATGAACTGTAAAATGTTAATCGTCAAGTATTTTAGACTATTTTTACCATAAAAACAAGAGAAAGCAGAATTTTTAAACCAGCACAAACTGTCAGAACTGAAAAACCTGCTAAAGGACTTTGCTTCCGTTCGCCATGAGTTTAAAACGGCAGTCAAAGAATTCCGCAGCTTTTCTGCACATGAGCATTCGCCCTAAAAAAATATCAAAGTAATCGCACATTGTGCAAATATTCTCGTCAATCTGAAGATTCAGGGAAATCTGGCCTTTTTCGCGGTTTATCCTTAAAGTCGAATTTTCAACTGCAAAATTAACGCGGTCGTGTATATCGAATGCGGACTTTTCCTTTGTTCTTACGCGGTTTCGCCTTACATCTGTTTTATCTGCGATTATAAGGGCTGCAGAAACCTTGTCGAATGCTCCTCCAGTTGACTCGTCATGGTTTGCAATGCACGAAACAATTTCAATTCTATCATCGCAAGAAAAATCAAGCTTGCCAAGTATTTCATTTGCAAGAAGTCCGCCGTATTCAGCATGATGTTTTCTGTTAAGGGCATTTCCAATGTCGTGCATATATCCTGCTATTTTTGCAAGCCAGATTCTTTCTTTTGTTTCTCCGAATTCCTGCAAAATAAAGCCTGCACGTTCAGAAACCAAGGCGCAATGTCCCGGTCCATGGTCTGTAAAACCAAGATTTCCCAAGATTTCATTTCCTTTGTTCAAAAACGCATTTATTTCTGTATTCTTTTTTATTTCTTCAACTGTCATATTATATATTTATTATAGAAAACATTTGTTAAAAAAGCATTAAATCAGGAAGCATTCCTTCAAAAAATAATAATAATCTGTTAGAGGCGCGCAAAAATTCTTGAACTTCCTAGTGAATAATTGTAAATTTCAGCCATGAAAACAAAAATCCTTGTAATTGAAGATGTTCCAGAAATGGCGGAGCTGATTTGTATGTACTTGAACAATGCGGATTTTGAATCGCTGGCATTTGATACAGCAGAAAAAGCTCTTGAAAAACTAAGTGCAGGATATTCGCCTGCTCTGGTGATTTTGGATTTAAATCTTCCTGGAATGAGCGGATTTGATTTTTTAAAGACTTTCAGAAAAAACTACAAAGCCACAATTCCTGTTATCATAGTTTCTGCGAGGGATGCTGATGAAGATATAATAGAAGGACTTGGATTTGGCGCGGACGAATTTGTAACAAAGCCATTCAGCCCGAAAGTTCTAGTTGCAAGAGTTCAGTCCAAGCTCGCACGGCTTTGCGCAACAGAAGCTTCCGTGGAAGAAACAATAAATTTCGGTCCCTACACTCTTTACTGCAACAGCTGCATCCTAAAAAAAAGAACTGAAAAAATTCCGCTTTCTACAAAAGAATATGAAGTTCTTGAATATCTTGTAAAAAACAACAACAAGCCAGCAACGCCGGAACAAGTTTTCAATGCGGTATGGAAAACTCCGTTCGGAGACATGACGGCGGTTGGAGTTTATGTTCAAAGGCTAAGAAGAAAAATCGAGGAAGATCCTGCAAATCCAAAGTATATAAAGACAATTTTCGGACTTGGCTACCAGTTCAGCATGGAAAGCAATGAATGAAAATTAAAAATCAAATTTCGCTTTTAATCACGGGAATTATAATACTTCCAACTTTGTGCATGATTTTTTTTCCGATTTACACATATTACAGTTCCCCGCGAAGATTTTTGATGAAAGGCTACAAGGAAATCAGAAAAATAAACGAGGCGAATTTTTCCGAAAGCGACTGGAACCAGATTCAAAACTATATTGAAAAAATTCCGCCGGAAGTCCAGATTCTAGTTTTCTACAACTCAAAAATTATTCTTTCTACAATTCCAGAATTAAAGACAGGAAGCACGCACAATCCAAAGGAACTTTTTGATTTTGTACAGACAACAAATTCCGCTTACGACTATCAGTTTCAATCTTTTTTTCTTGAAGACCAGCAAAAAGAAACGCGTGGCGGAAGCCATAAAAACAAAGGCCTGATTATAAGCAGATTCGATGCAAAAGGAAAAAGCTCGCTGAAAAGAATTCCAAAATTCATGATGCACATTTTTTTTGTTGTACTTGTTTTTGAAACATTGTCAATCACGGTGATTATTTTAATTGCAAAGTCAGTTTCAAATTCAATAGAAATAATTCAAAAGGCAACTCAAAAAATCGCAAATGGAGAGCTTGACACAAAGCTTGAAATTTCAGGCAGAAGAAACTCAAATGAAATTTTGCAGCTAACGGAAGACTTGGAGCGCATGAGAAAAGCATTAAAGGAAAATCTTGAACGCCGCTCGCGCTTTATAATGGGAATAAGCCACGACTTGAGAACACCGGTCGCGCTGATAAAAGGATATTCAGAAGCGGTTTCAGACGGAATTGTAAACAGCATTGACGACATAAAAAAATCGATTTCAATAATAAATACAAAAGCCGGTCTGCTTGAGTCAATGATAAATGATTTAATCAACTACATAAAAATAGACAACACAGAATGGAAAAAAACTCTAAGACCTGTTGAACTGAAATCATTTTTAAAGGACTTTGCCACAAACATGGAAGGCGCCGCAGAATTGTACAAGCGGAAAATTTCAAGTTCAATAGAAATTGAAGAACAGCAAGTTCTTATGGACAAAAATCTTTTTACACGCGCTTTGGAAAATATCTACGGAAATGCTTTGCGCTACACAAATGATGGAGATTCAATTTCACTTGAAGCAAAAAAGAATCCACTTGGGAAAACAGAAATTTCAATAAGCGACACTGGAGTTGGAATTCCAGAAGAAGATTTGGAAAAGGTTTTTGAGCTGTTCTTCCGCGCGTCAAATTCCCGGCGTGAAAATGGAATGGGAATAGGACTTTCTGTAGTCAAGTCAATTATAGACAGCCACGGCTGGAGCATAAATGTAAAATCCAAGCCGAACCAAGGAACAACATTTACAATAACACTGAACTAAGAAAGCTTGAGATTATTTGCTTTATTTTTTCTTTGTCATCAGCATCAACAATGCAAGCTTCAGGAATTCCGCGCATAAAGGTGTACTGTTTTTTTGCATAACGATGGCTGTTGAATTTTATTTTTTCTTTTATCTGCTCCAAGGAAAGACCTTCAACAAAAAATTCGCTGTAGCCAATGGCTTTCATTGCAGGAGAATCTTTTGTAAGCCCTGATTTTTTTAACACTTCAACTTCATGCGCAAGTCCTGCTTCAAACATTTTTTCCACACGCAAATCAATGCGCTTGTAAAGCTCCTCTCTGCTGCGATTTAAAATCAGCGTGCAAAATTTATACTGCTTTCTAAGTTCGCAAGGAAGGCTGAATGAGCTTAAAGGTTTTCCGCATGAATAAAAAATTTCAAGGGCGCGGCAAATTCTATATTCGTCATTTATATTTATTTTTTTTGCGCTAACAGGATCTACAATTTTCAACTCGGCATACAGACTTTCTTTTCCTAAATCGGCAAGTTTTTGTTTTATCTGCTCTCTGATTTCCGGGCGGCTTTCTGGAGTTGACGGCGAGCCTAGCAAAAAATTTCTTATATAAAAACCAGTTCCGCCAATCACCAAAGGAATTTTTTTTCTTCTCCAGATTTGAGCGCACAAAGAATCCGCGGACTCAAGAAATTTTCCAAGCCCGAACTGTTCCTGCGGACTAGCAACATCAATAAGGTGAAAAGGAATTTCATGCTGTTCTTCTTTTGTAGGCTTGGCAGTTCCAATATCAAGACCTTTGTAAACGGCCTGACTGTCTGCGCTTATAACTTCGGCTTTTCCTTTAAAAACAAAAGAACTGCTTTTACCGAACAAGTCTTCAGCCAAAGCAGTTTTTCCGCAAGCAGTTGGTGCAAAAACAACAATTACTGGAATCAATTTTCAATCAATGCAAAAAGCAAAACTAGCGCGCAGGAGCTTCAATAGCGTATTTAACTTCGCCAGAAAAAAGCTGACGGGCTGCAAGACTTACAACTTTTCCGTCATTGTCTTCTACAAGCTCAGAAACAGAAGGATCTTCTATCATGGCAAGTTTTGCAAGCTGATATGCGCGGCGGCTAGCAGCAACAGTAATGGCGTACATTCCGCCTTTAAATTTAGCAAGTTCTTCAAGTGGAAAAATCATAGTTTACCCCTCACAAAAAGTGGATTAATTATATCAGAAAATGCAGGGATAGTCAAACAAATACAGTTTCTTAAATAATTTCAACATTTTCAATATTTTTTTATAGCGGCAATTATATAAAAAAAGCCGGGCAGACGAGGGTTCATCTGTCCAGCTAAGATTGGGTTATGAATTAGAGGTTCTAAAGAAATTACTTTCTAAAGATTCCTAGTTCAACTAAATTAGCGTTTCAAGCCTAAAACAGTCTCAAGCATTGAATCTCCAGTTTGAATTGTCTTTGCATTCGATTCAAATCCGCGCTGAGTTACAATCATGTCTGTGAGCTGCTCTGTAAGGTCAACGTTTGACATTTCCAATGTTCCAGAAAGCATACTTCCCTTTCCTTGTGTTCCGCTTTCGCCGATGTTAGCCATTCCAGAGTTGATTGATTCCGCGTAAGTGTTGTCTCCTTTCTTTTCAAGACCGCCCTGGTTTGTAAAGCTTGCCATTGCGACCTGTCCGATTGTGCGTACAGAACCATTTGAATAAACGCCTGTGATTATTCCAGACTGATCAATCTTAAAATTGTCAAGATAGCCGAGTTTGTAGCCATCCTGATAGTTTGCCTTTGTTGTAGATTTTGAGGCGGCCTGAGTAATTGTGTTTTCCATTGAACCGATTGTTCCAAGGTTCAAGTTGAAAGTCTGGCGGTATGGATTTCCGTTTGCATCAGCATTTGAATCAGCAACAGCATAAGAAGCCTGAAGAACAATTTCGCCCTGAGGATTAGACTGATTTCCTGCGCTGTCAACTACAGACTGAAGTTTTCCTGTGTTATCAAAATTCAAAGTGTAAGTATTTTGCACACCGTCTGTTGTTCCAAAGCCGATTCTTGTCTGAGTAAAGTCAGCGTTGTCCGGATCAACATTTACAGTAACTGTCCACTGGTTTGGATTTCCAGGAACTTTTGCAAAATTCATCTGAACCTGATGAGCATTTCCATAAGTATCGTAAATATCAATTTCTGTCTGCCAAGTTCCTTCAATAACCTGATCCGCAGTCGGATTGTCAGGGATTTCTGGTGTGTTCTTGTTAAGGTTGCAGAAATATCTTACATTTTCTGTTGCTTTAGGCGGGTCTTTCTGGCCAACTGGAATCACCAAGTCTGTAGGAGTTGCGGAAGTGCGCACAACCTGACGTCCGTTTACATCTTCTGCCATCCATCCCTGAACACGAAGTCCGTTAGCAGGATTCACAAGGGTTCCGTTTGAGTCTGTTCCAAAAACACCTGCGCGTGAATAGAAAGTTTCATCTCCGTTTTTAAGAACAAAGAATCCGTTTCCCTGAATCGCAAGGTCAGTTGTGTTTCCTGTTGTCTGAAGGTTTCCCTGTGTAAATATTGTGTCGATTGTAGCAACACTCATTCCAAGTCCAACTTCCTTAGGATTTACACCGCCCACTTCTTCTGTAGGACGCGCGGCACCGTTAATCTGCTGGCTTATCATGTCTTGAAAAGTAGCACGGCCTTTTTTAAATCCGTAAGTGTTTACATTGGAAATGTTGTTTCCAATTACATCCATTCTTGTCTGGTGATTCTGCAAGCCCGAAACGCCTGCATAAAGTGATCTCATCATAAATTTACCCTCTTATGATTTTTTATAGAGTTCCCCAACCTGAACTCATTCTCCGTAAACTGCGGAGATTTGTTTCATGTCATAATACATATTATTTACACGCACCTGCGGATTTGCTCCGTAAGTTACGGCTTCAACAACTCCAGTCGTCTTTGTGTCGCCAAGCGTAATGTCAACAGTTTTTCCGATTGTTCCTACAGCCTGTGAAGAAACAAGCATCGAATTCATCTTTGCAAATTCCTGATTCATATTTGTCATCTGCTCAAGAGAACTGAACTGAGCCATCTGCGCAATGAACTCTGTATTTTCCATAGGAGAAGTAGGATCCTGATTTGAAAGCTGAGTAATCAAAAGCTTAAGGAAATCATCCTTTCCCAAGTCGCGCTGAACTTTTCTTCCTTCAATTGTAATTGACTTGTTGAAAGAATCTACCTGCATATTCAGCTTCGCCATTTCCTGATCGCTAAGTCTTGTATTCAACTGAATTCCGTCCATACATTTCTCCGTATACTAAAATTATGCAACAACGCTGATTTTTCTGTCAGAATCCGCGCTATATGCAGCCTGTGAAGAAGCCGCTCCTGAAATTTCAGCGGAAGACGCATAATCACCGTAAACTTTGTTAGAAAAGAACTGTTCGCTACTCTGCTGCCGTTCGCCCTGCGCAAATGAGCCGGAAGAAGTGTCGGCATAGCTAAGACTTAAATTTGCATTTTCAAATCCGCTGTTTTGAAAAGCCTGCTTTAAGGTCTCCAGGTTTTGTTTAAAAGCATCGAAAGCTTCTTTGCTGTTTACAGTAATCTGCCCTGTAATCACATTATCGGAAAGATGAAGATTTATTTTAACATTTCCTAAATTTTCTGGCTTTAAAATCATGTTTATTGAACCGGAATTGTTGTCCTGCAAAACAATGTTTCCAGCGCGGACAAAATCAGGCGCATTAAACTGAATCTGCTGGGAAAGCATCTGCTGGAACGTAGAACCGGAAGCTCCCGCGGTTTGGTTGTTCGAAGAAAGAATGTTCTGCTTTGCAGTTTCAGAAAGTGAAAGCGAAAGATTCAAACTGTTGTCCTGCTCTGAATAATCAGACTTCATTTCAGATTTAAAGTCAGCGATTTTCTGCTCAATGGAACGCTCGTCTGTAACTGTAAAAATATTTTCAAAAAGTGACGGAACTTCTTTTGCGCCTTTTCCATCGGAAGAAGAAAGTTCAAGCTTGAAAAAATCCGGTTTCTTTTCGCCAGATTCTAAAGAACTTCCAAGCTGAGAAAATTCCGCGGAATTTTGCAAGACCGCAGTTTCATCTGGACTAGACTGCAAAGATACAAGGGACAACTTTTCATCAGAAGAAGAAAAATGCTCGGCAGGTTTTATGTTTTCCAAGAATTTCCCAGGCTCGTCAACTGAAAGATTCTGCGCCGCCTGCAAATTCTGCATTTCCTTCAACGAAAGAAAGAAATTGTTTTCTGCAGAAAAATCATCTGTTTTGTTTTCCAAAGAAAAATCTTCAGAACGCAAAAACGCAAGCTGCTCGCTAGAAGGCAAAATTTCAGAATCAGAAGAAAGTTCAGTTTGAAAATCTAAATTAACGGAAGATTCTGCCTGAACAGAAGGTTCTTGAACAACCGCAAACGAAGCAAAAACAGCCGAAGAAGAATTTTGAACTTCTGTGCTAGGTTTTTCTTCTACGGAATTTGCATCCGGCTCATCAGAAGCATTTGAAACTTTTTGAACTTTTTCTTTGGAAGGAGAATTGTCTGCCAGATCTTTTTTTGAAGCGGATTCCACCATTTCCTTAAATGACGGTTCTTTAGCTTCAGATTTTGCAGTTGGAATTTTCTTTACAGAAACATCGCGTTCCTGCTGTGGATTTACAATCTGTAAACTTAATGCCTGCATGGGCAACCTCCGGATTTTATAAACACCGGCGCGCCGCATTAACAGGCAATTTTTCTAATTTATTGAAAGCGGTTTGTTTGCCATTTTGCGTGAAATTTCAGCAGCACGATCACTAGGCATTAACGAAAGCCAATATGCGACTGTAGAAGATTCACCAGAGGCGGCAGCAATCTCATCGGCGCGGCGCAGAACATCAATTACATCCTGATCGTCCATTTCAATAAGAATTCCAACTGCGCTTTTTGGCGGCATACCGTTCAAATTAGCAACAATTTGCTCGATGTTTACACTTCTATCATCGTACTTTTTTACTAAATTATTAAATGTTTTTTCACGTTCAGCCTGAGTTTTTTCTTTATCTTCAAGTTCCTGAGCAATCTGAGCATTCGCATCCTCGCGCTCTTTTACTTCAGATTCTCTTTTTGCAAGCTCCTGCGAACGAATATCAAGCGCCTCAAGTCTTTTTGCAAAACGGTCATTGTCAAGGTCAGCCTCAACAAGCTCTTTTGAAGATGAAGCTGAAACAGAAGTCTGCGGAGAAAGCCCAGCTAATTTAAACAAAGGCGCAAAAGCTCTCTTAGCATGAATTATTCCCAGATAGTCAAACCAAAGAAGTCCGAACAAAACAAGAACTAAAATAAGAATGATGAGGAGAATTGATTTTCCTAAAACTTTAGCGTTTGACATATATTGCTCCAGTTGATTATCGGACTTTTTTTAGAAAAACCTAAGAAAAACCATGCAAAAAAGAAACAGAGGAAAACTTTAAAAGCTTTCCTCATAAATTTCATTAAAGAAGACCGCCAATCGCAGTGCCAAGAGTAATGTCGTTTTCACGGCTGATTACATCAAAGTAAAGTCCGCGTTCCTTTACAAGAATCTCTTCAAGATAACCAAGAACACGCTGGCGAACTTTATAAGTTTTAAAGAATGAAGTTCCGTTGCAAAGAATGCAGACAGGCTTATCGGCAGTTTTTCCTTCCCCGCTTTTTATTACGCAGGCAGACAAAATTGCGGCAGCCATTCTGGCGCAACGTTCTACAAGTGCATCAAGCAACTGAAACAAAACATCGTAGTCATCGTCCTTGGCGCATTCAGCCATAATTGAGCCAAGCTTTGAATTTGTTGAATATGGGGCATGAAGGAACGAATCCATTTCAATTTGAGTAAGAGAATCAAGCTGAGAAAGTTTTTCTGAAAGCTTTTCTGAAAAAAGATTTTCCTTGCCTGCTGCTGTAACAGCTTCAAAAGCAATCGGTCCCATGTATGCGCCTGAGCAAAGTTTTTCCATAATGCCGATTCCAGGCTTTTCACTTTTTTTGTCAAACGAAATATCAAAGTCACTTCTTGCAACCTTGTCGAATTTTCCAGACTCGCAGTTTATAATCTGTGTCTTTAAATTTTTGTATTCCGGGCTTGCAGTCTGAATGTATGCGGAATTCATTCCAGTTCCAAGAATAAATCCAACGTAAGAAGAATATTTCATTCCTTCATCCGGGTCGGCAGCTCCAGCAAGCAAGGCAGAAACCGTGTCGTTCAGCATTGAAATATGAAGCTTGTTTTTCCAGCCGTGTTCCTTCAATGCTTTTTCAAGTTCTTTTCCGATGTGGGAGCCTTCAACTTCAGGAGCTTTTACTTCTTTTGTAAAGTTAATAAGAACGCCGTCGCCATCTTCCTGAATGTCAACTGGATAAGAAAAGCAGAACCCAATGCTGGAAGACTTGTCTTTTAAATGCTCAAGGTTCGCCGCAATCTGGTCAAAAAATTCTTTTTTAGAAAGCTCGCGGTCAACACCAGGCATTCTTGTTTTTTCCATAAAATCAATTGAAGGATTTCCGTTTGAATCAAAAGTTACAAGGCAAGAGCGGAAATTTGTTCCGCCTGCATCAATTACAATAACACTTTTTCCAGCTGTAGCCTGAGATGGAGGATTCGCATAAGTTCTAATCATATCCTCGCCAGAAGGACGGCCGCTCAATCCTTCATTCATATCAAAAAGCATAGCTTCAACAACTGAATTAATGTCCTGATGGATGCTGAAATTGTGTCTGCCCAAAAAGGCCGCAACTTTTCGGTTCATAAACGAACTCCTTGTAAATTTGAAATTAAAAAGATTTCTAGCATTATAAATATAAAACCAATAATTATCAATCCAGGGCAAACACATTATAATTGTATTCAGCATAAAACTGGCTCCCAGGCACGGTTTCCTGGTTCAAAATCGCGCAATAATGCGCTACACGCTGATTGTTGCAAAGTAACTATAGAATTGCCCGCTCACGCGGGCGCAACAATCAGAGTGTTTTTGCCCCAGGAACCGTTTCTTCGCGCAAACTTTACTTAAATTATTTATAATGCGTTTGTCCTGATTATCAATCTATTTATGTATCCAAAATGAAAATTATCATATATAATTAGCGGAAGAAAATAAGGCTGTTGGTACAAAATTATGCACAAGGGGGACTCTATGAGATTTACAAAATCATACAAATTTAAGTTTATCGCATTCATATCATTTTTTATCATTCTCATTTCTGTCATTACAACAATGGTCGCAATCAACAATATAAAGTCAACTGCTTTTTCTGTTTTTTCTTCCCAGGGAGAATCTTTAGTAAAAAGAGCTTTATATAAAATCGACGCGGACAGATTTTCAGAGCTTGCTGAAACACTTGATGACTCTCATCCGTACTATAAAGAATTATATCAGGAACTTAGAATTATAAAATCACAGACTCAGTGCAAATTTCTTTACACAATGGTTCCAAGCGGAGGAAACAATTTTACATACATTGTAGACGGAAGCACAACACCCGTTGACACAGACAATTTTTCTCCAATAGGAACTGTTGAAGACTTATCTAGTTACGGTGAATATCCGCATATTGTATTGCAGGAAAAAGAAATCGTTATATCAGATTTTAAAAAACAAAAAGACTGGGGATGGCTAATTACAGCTTATGCTCCGATTATAAAGGACAATAATGCAATTGGATTTGTTGCCTGCGATTTTGATGCTGTTGCAATTCTTAAACTTATAGAGCAAAGCCAGATTACAATGTCGATTTGCTGCCTTGCGCTTTTTATAATCTGCATAGGAATTTTATATCTATGGATTTCTTCATTTTTCAAGAAGCTTACAGCAGTTTCATCAAGAATGAACGAAATTGCCGGCGGAGAAAGCGACCTTACTGCCAGAGTTTTAGACTCAGGTGAAAACGAACTTACAGAAATTTCAAGAGCTTGCAACAGAATAATTGAAAATCTTCAGAAAATGATTATTTCTGAGAAAACAGCCGTTTCAAAGTTAAGCGAAAATTCAAATGTGCTTTTAAACCAGACGCACGAAACAACAAGCCTAATTGAAACGGAAGGTCAACTAATAGAAGATATTTACTCAAAGGCAAAAGAGCAGACTGAAAAAACTCAGGAAGCAAACGGAACCATCGATGATGTTGTAACTTCCGTGATTGAGCTTGACGAAAAAGCAAAAAATCAGCACGTGGCGATTCAGAATTCCACAGATGCCGTTAGCCAGATTACAAAAAACATAGAAGAAATCAACGAAAAAATTTTTGGAATCAACAGTGAATACGAAAATATTGTTCAAAAATCCAATGACGGAAAGCAATGCCAGTCCGAAGTCACAAAGAAAATTGAAGCGATTCAGGAACTTGCGACTAAGCTTTTTGAAGCGAACAAAGTGATTTCCGAAATTTCTGCGCAGACAAATTTGCTTGCCATGAACGCGGCAATTGAAGCGGCGCACGCAGGAGAAGCGGGAAAAGGATTCAGTGTAGTTGCAAACGAAATCAGAACACTTGCAACAAATTCCGCCTCCCAGACAAAATCGATAAAAGAACTTGTAGAAAACATTGAGTCGGCTGTAGAACAGATGGTTTCAGCTTCTACAAATTCTACAAAATCATTTGAAGCGCTGGAATCAAGCATAAAAAGCATGAATACTTCAATTCAAAGTGTATGCGAAAAAATGAATGAACAGAATTCAGAATCGAGCAAAATCCAAAGCATGATGCAAATTCTTCATGAAGATTCCAATGCTATTTCTGTTTCGTCCGGACAACTCAAAATAAAAAATTCGCTTCTTGAAGAGCAGGTTTCAATTCTTCAGGAAAAAGCCTCAGAAATTCTTGACGGCTCAAGCACCGCTTCTGAAAACCTTGAAAAGATGAAAAATTTTGCCGGAAAAGTAAATTCACATTCAGAAGAAAATCTTGAGCTTTCTGAATCTGTAAAGAAAATTGTTGACAGCTACAAAACTGAATAAAAAAAAAGCTAGTAAAAAAAAGGAATAAAAATGTCTCTTGAAAATGATTTAAAGGACAAGCTCAATCCAGAGCAATACAAAGCTGTGTCTACAATTGAAGGACCGATTTTAATAATTGCAGGCGCAGGCTCTGGAAAAACCCGCGTAATCACTTACAGAATCGCCAATATGCTTGAAAAAGGAATTCCGCAAAGCCAGATTCTTGCGCTCACTTTTACAAACAAAGCCGCAAAAGAAATGGAAGAGCGCATAAAAGAGCTTACTGGAAAAAAACTGAACAATCTTACAGTCAGCACTTTTCATGCATTTGGAGTCCGAATTTTAAGACAGGAAATTACAAAGCTTGGCTACCGGGAAAATTTTTCAATTTATGATGAAACCGACAAAAAAGCTCTAATAAAAGAAAGCGGACATGAACTGAAATTTTCAGCAGACGCAATGGATCTTTATAAAATAAGCACATTGTTCAGCGATATAAAAACCGGACGCAAAAGCTGGAATTCCGAAAGCGATATGTACAGAAGCCTTTACGAAGAATATCAGTCTGGGCTTAAGCTTTTTAATTCAGTTGACTTTGATGACTTGATTGTGCTCCCGATAAAACTTTTTAAAGAGAACCCAGAAGTTTTGGAAGCATACAGAAACAGATTCCGCTACATAATGGTTGACGAATTTCAGGACACAAGCCATCAGCAGTACGAAATGATGCATCTTCTTGCAAACAAAAATATCGCGGTCGTTGGCGATGACGACCAAAGCATTTACAGCTGGCGGGGTGCGGACTTTCAGAATATAATCAATTTTGAAAAAGATTTTCCTGATGTTACTGAAATAAGACTTGAGCAGAATTATCGTTCAACTGGCACAATTTTGGCGGCGGCAAACGGAGTAATAAAGCACAACACAAACCGCAAAGACAAAGAACTTTGGAGCGGAAACGGAAACGGAAAACCAATCGAGCTTTATTCGCCGGAAAACGAAGCCGCAGAAGCTGACTTTATTGCAGAAGGAATTCTTGGAATCAGTGTAGACGAAAAACGCAACTATGACGACTTTGGAGTTTTAATCCGGGCAAACACACAAAGCCGTGCAATTGAAGAAGCTTTTCTTGAAAACAACATTCCATATACAATGAGCGGTGGTACAAGTTTTTTTGAGCGAAAAGAAATAAAAGACATTATCAGCTATCTGCGCGTAATAGCAAACCATGACGACGACATAAATCTTTTGCGCATAATAAACACACCGCGGCGTGGAATCGGAAAGGCTGCAATCGAATCGATAAACAAAGTCGCCTCAACAATGAATTTTTCTCTTTGGGAATCCATTCAGGCAATTTTGTCATCTTCGGAAGAGGAATGCCCTGTAAGTGAAAAAACAAAAGCGGATTTTGAAGCCTTTTCAAATATAATAGAAAATTCCAAAAGCATGCTTTCTGGAAAAGGACTTGCAAAAAAAGTTCGCGCTTTAGTAGATGAAATAAATTATTTTGACTACTTGATTTCAGAAAATCCCAAAAGCGAAAAATCCGCAAGGTTCAAATACATGAACATCGAAAGCTTAATCAAGAGCATGGAGCAATGGGAAAACAATCCAAACTATGACGACACAAGTCTTTACGCATATTTAAACAGAATCACTTTAATTTCACGGGACGACATGGACGACGAGCAGGACAAAGGCAAAGTGAATTTAATGACAATCCACGCAAGCAAGGGTCTGGAATTTCCAGTTGTATTTATTGCCGGAGCGGAAGAAGGTCTTATGCCTCATGCCCATGCTGTAGAAGAGGGCGGAGATGCGGCGATTGAAGAAGAACGGCGGCTTTTTTATGTTGCAGTTACAAGAGCAAGAGACAGGCTTTTAATTTCCTCATGCTCACACAGAAGAAAAATGACATCCACAGTTGAATGCGAGCCGAGCCGCTTCCTTGATGAAATTCCAAAAAATCTTGTTGAGTATCACGAGCCTTCAAAAGAAGTGGATGCAGAAACAGCCCACGAGCTTTTGCAAAACATGCTGAAAAACATGGCAAAGCCAAGAGTTCCAAAGATCTAACAGTTCCAAGCAAGATTGATATTTGCAAATGCAAAGTTCTTGTGTTATAATGAAAAAATGCGAATAATTTTATCGAGAACAGTTTTTACTATTTTAACGGCAGTATATGCACTGGCATTTCTTTCTTGCGCAACTTCGCCTAAGAATTCGGAATTCCTTAAAGTTGAAGACAAGCAGACTCCGCCGCCATTGCTGACAGAGCTTCCTGTTATTGAATATTCTGGAATCGGAATAAAATATGAAGTTGAGTCCATGCTGCTTCATCACTTTCTTGTTGTCCAAGACAAAGATGCAAGCGGACAGTTTGCGGCGCGGCTTCTTGATGAGGCGGCAACAGCTAAACTCAAGGTAAAGTTTCCGGCCGGAACTTACGAATGCCTTATAAAAGAAAAAGCCACAGATTCCGACCACAGCGCATTTTATGTTTATATTGACAACACGCCTTTCCGCGTTTATCCAAGCAATCCGCCGTTAGGAACCTGGGAACTTACAACAAGAGCGCCAATTTATTTTACAATTGACGAGCCGCGCACAATTCTTATCACAATTCAGGCGAATTCCGAACAAAAAACTGGTGATATCGGAATGAACTTAGACTTTATACAGTTCGTAAAAAGGCAGTAACCAGCATTTTTATGCATAAGAAAAGCCTCATTTTCGCGAGGCTTTTTCTTTTCTTTAGCTTTATCTTGACTTGTAGTTAGCGTCTATCCATTTTGTGTATTCGCCGCTAAGAATGTGGTTAACCCATTCTGTATTTTTTAGATACCAGTCAACAGTCGCATTCAAGCCTTCCTCAAAAGTCATTTTGCGCTGCCAGCCAAGCTCAGTTTTTATTTTTGTACAGTCAATCGCATAACGCTTGTCATGTCCCGGACGGTCTTTTACATAAGTGATTGTTTTTTCAATTTCGGAAGCAGGCTTTCCGAGTTTTTCAGCAGAAAGCTCAATCACTTTATGAAGAAGCTTTATATTCTGCCATTCATTTTCTCCGCCAATGTTATATTTCTGACCAGTGCGCCCTTTGTTTACAATAAGCCAAACTGCGCGGTTGTGATCTTCAACATAAATCCAGTCGCGGATATTGTCGCCTTTGCCATAAACAGGAAGAGGCTTTCCGTCGCGGATATTGCTAATCATAAGAGGCAGAAGTTTTTCAGGGAACTGATAAGGTCCGTAATTGTTTGTGCAGTTACTTAAAGTAAGCGGCAAACCATAAGTATGGAAATACGCCATTGCAATATGGTCAGAACTTGCCTTGCTAGAAGAATACGGAGATCGAGGATCATAAGGAGTTGTTTCTGTAAAATATCCTGTCTCACCAAGTGAACCGTAAACTTCATCTGTTGAAATATGATGAAAAAGAACATCATCCCTGAATGTTCCGTCCGGCTTTTTCCAAAAACTGCGGGCAGCATCCAAAAGTGTAAAAGTTCCCATTACATTTGTTTTTATAAAAGTTTCAGGTCCCAAGATAGAACGGTCAACGTGGCTTTCCGCAGCAAAATGAATGATTGTATCAATGTCATACTGCTTTAAAATCCGCTCAATTTCCGGGCGATTGCAAATATCCACTTTTTCAAAAAAATAACGCTTTCCGCCGAATTTTTCCTCAACATCTTTTAAGGACTCAAGATTTCCGGCATAAGTAAGGCAGTCAACATTCACAACATTTCCGCTAAAATCTGCATCATTAAAAAGATTTCCTTTCGCTGAAGAAAGTCCAAACAAATAGTGAATAAAATTCGAGCCGATAAAACCTGCACCGCCAGTTACAAGAATATTTTTTAGTTTGCGCATTTTATTTTCCCTGCCATTTTCCATTTAAATCAAAATAATCCGCATCAAAAGAGAATGCCAGATGTTTTTTGTCTTTTTCACTTAAAAGTGGAGTTTCTCCTGCGCCAACAGACTTCCAGTCAACTCCAATTGAAGAATCATTCCACATCAAGCCGCCTTCATCTTCCGGATGATAAAAGTCCGTGCATTTGTAAGCAAAAACCGCCGAATCAGAAATCACATAAAATCCGTGGGCAAAGCCTTCTGGAATATAAAACTGATTTTGCTTTTCGCTGTCAAGGACAACTCCGTAATATTTTCCAAATGTAGCAGAACCTTTGCGCAAATCCACAGCAACATCAAAAACTTTTCCCTGCAATGAGCGCACAAGTTTTCCCTGAGGATGCCTTGTCTGAAAGTGCAGTCCGCGCAAAACGCCTTTTGACGAAGATGACTGATTGTCCTGAACAAATTTCATTTTTAGTCCGGCTTCAAAAAAATCTTTTTCACTGTAAGTTTCCAAAAAATATCCGCGGCTGTCTCCAAAGACTTTTGGCTGAATTTCATAAAGTCCTGCAAATTCTGTTCCGTCAGAAGAATAGCATTTTTTAAAATCGAACATCAGTTTGCACCTGCGATATATTCAAGATAACGGCCGTATTCTGTTTTGTAGCCTGAAGCAAGAGACAAAAGCTCACCTTTGGAAATCCATCCGTTGCGGAATGCAATTTCTTCAATGCAACTTACATACATTCCCTGTCGTTTTTGAATTGTAGCAATAAAATTGCTTGCTTCCAAAAGTCCGTCGTAAGTTCCTGTATCAAGCCAAGCCATTCCGCGTCCAAGCAGTTCAACAGAAAGCTCTCCTCTTGAAAGGAATTCATTGTTTATAGAAGTTATTTCAATTTCACCACGGGCAGAAGGTTTTACATCAGTGGCGATTTTTACAACGTCATTTGAATAAAAGTAAAGTCCCGGAACCGCATAGTTTGATTTTGGAACTAAAGGCTTTTCTTCAATTCCTAAAACCTTTCCAGATTTATCGAATTCAACAACTCCGTAAGCTGAAGGCTCTTTTACATAATAGCCGAAAATCACACTACCCTTTCCAGATTCAACAGTTTCTTTTGCGCGCTTTAAAGTTGAAGTGAAAGACTGTCCGTAAAAAATGTTGTCGCCAAGAACCAATGCAACACTGTCATCTGCAATAAAATCTTTTCCAATAATAAAAGCATCAGCAAGTCCGCGCGGCTTTTCCTGAACTTTATATTCAAATTTCATTCCAAGCCAGCTTCCGTCTCCAAAAAGCTCTTTAAATAAAGGCAAATCTCTTGGAGTTGAAATTATAAGAACTTCTTTTATTCCCGCAAGCATAAGGCAACTTAACGGATAATAAATCATCGGCTTATCATACAACGGAAGAATCTGCTTTGAAACAGCTTTTGTGATTGGATAAAGTCTAGTTCCAGAACCGCCTGCTAAAATAATCCCCTTCATTTTAAACCTCTAAAAATTTATTTTCCTTCGTCCCATGCTTTTTTTATTAAGGAAACAGCATTTTCATCATTCTTAATATTTTCAATTGCATTCAAAAGAAACGCTGTAAAAACAAAAATAAAGAATGCGGCAAAAGTTGCAACTATAAATTTAATTGTTCTTTTACCAGAATCTACTACAGAAGAAAGAAGAATAGGAGCTGAAACAAATTTATCATGGCTGGCTTTAAATGTTTTTATATCTGAAGAAATCTCAAGACAATTTACAGACACAGAAATAGTTTTTATTTCCGACTTTTCATTTTCTTCTCTCCAAACAACTGGCAAACTCAAATTTCCATATTGCTCAATAATTTTATCAGCATTTTCTTCCAATGAATTAATTCTTTGCATAGCAGAATCTTCTATATAGGAGTTCGTGCTTTTTAAAAGCTCTAAAATAAAAGCATTTAATTCATTTTCTTTTTCAGCAGGAATTTTGCAAAGCAGTGTAATTCGGTCAGAAGCATTAGACGACTGAACAGAAAAAGTTCCTCCAACTACTGCTTGCTCTGCGTTTTCAAAAATATGAAAATCTCTTTGGCACTCAGAAATTACAGCAGGATCTTGCATATAATCAACAGCAGATTTAAGAACATCATATCCTGTCGCATTGAAAACACTAGCAGGCAAACGTTCTGTTTTTAGCGCATAGGAAATCGTAAGCGTTTTTTTATTCAATGAAGGAACAAATTTCGGCAGAACAAAAAGCCATGCAAAGGCGGCAAGCGCAACAGCAAGCGTTCCTATAACTACAAGTTTTCTATAGCGGACAAGAACCGCAAACAAGTCAATCAAAGAAATTTCATCTTCATTATTATTTTCGTACTGTTCAGTCATTAGTCTATTCTATTATTTATTATTTCAAAAATCAATAACAATTCAGTTTTAGTCAGTCAAACCGCTTTTAGGAATTCCAACACGGTTCAAGGGCCAGAATCTAAAGCAGGCTTTTCCAAGCATACGGCTTCTGTTTACATATTGAGGCGCAAGGCTTGTATAGTAAGTTACAGACATTGAATCCATTGGCGAAATTGAAATTAAAGTCTGCTCATAGCTATGGCGCATATCAAGAGAATTGTAGCGGTTGTCGCCCATCATAAAATAGCAGTTTTCTGGAATGTACTGAGCGTTTCCATTCTTGTCATTTGCAGGAAAAACAGGAAGATTTCTTAAATCCATTTCAAGAATGTAAAAGCAAAGTTCCTGAGCCGCCTTAAGATATTCCATGCGCACAGAATCAGTCTGCCATTTTGAAACAGGAATTTCCGAAGCTAAAAGGCTTGCATTTCTTACAAGAATCCTGCCGAATAAAAGCTTTGCCATTACATTGAGCCTAAAACTTGATTCCATATATGCGTCGCTTCCAAGCTGATTTGAAATATTATTTTCACGGTGCCAGCTGTTCAGAAACGAGTCAACCCAATCGGAGCCTCCTTTTACAGTTAAAAGCGAAATCGTTTCGTTGTTTATATTTGAAAACAAATTATAGACAAATAAATCCCGCGCTGAAAAAATTTCTTCTATAGATTTGCCTGAATTTTCTTTTGGACGCGCATAACGAGCAAATTCCTTGGAAAGTTTTTCGCATTCAGATTTTGCGCTGTTCAAGTCAAGAGTTCTGCGCTGCTCTTCAATTTTCAAAGTCGATTCAGCCTGTGATTCAGAAAGAGGAATTGTCTGTATTTTTGACTTTATCTTTGAAGAAAGCGGATTCAAATTCCAGGCAGCCCAAGAAGAGTCCTGCTCTACAGGCTTAAATTCCTGATTATCTTTTGTGCGCGAATAAAGAGTTCCGTCAAGCATATAAATCTGTTCGCCCGGAACTGCGGTTACACGCTTTACAAGAGGGTCGGCTTTTATTTCGCCGTGCTCATCTGTATTTGTCTTTAAAAGCGTAAGGCTGCACATATAAATAAACTGGCTGAAAAAAGTTTTCACTTCATTTTCACGGTCGCTTCCGTAATGCGGATTTCTAAAAACAACAATGTCGCCTCTCTTGTATTTTTGAAGATACGGAAATCCTGCGTTGCTAAGCGGAAACTTCGGACCGGCAAGAGATTTAAAAACAACAACTCTGTCTTTTATAAGAAAAGTCGGAACCATGCTTTCTGACGGAATTTCGTAAAGCTGAAAAATAAAAATATTCAAAAGCATTATTGTAAAGACAGCCTGAAAAAGCGCGTCAATCCATTCAAGAATTTCAACGGCAACACGCTTTATTCCCTTTGGCTTTTTGCAAGGATTTGCCTTTAAAAATTCAGCCCAGCCGGAATCAAGAGACGCAATCCGTTTTTCAGCAAGAAAATACTGCGCCAAAAGAGAAAGAACTAGAATCATAATCCAAGCAAAAGCGCACAAAAAATCAAAGCCAGCAGGAAATCCAAATTTTCCAGAACGCTGAATAACAAAAGCCGTTATAAAAACAAAAGGCTCGTACTGAAAAACACGGCGCACAGAATTCAAGCGGCGCACTGATTTATTTTTTACAAGCTCAACGTATGAAGCAAAATAAAGAAGAACAGTAAATCCTGCGGAAAGAGGAAATGCCACGGCTGAAATATCCAAATGCATATAAAGACACAGAACAGAAAAAATTGCCGAGCAAATTAAATTAAGTTTTATAATCAACGAAAAATTTTTCATGCGGATATTCTATCACAAAACAAAATCAGTTGCCACAATTTCACCGCATGAAAAATTTATTCAAGCCATTTAGAAACAGCTTTTATTTTTCATACTTTTTCAAAGCTTCTTCTTTTTCATGGATTTTTTCTTTAAGCTCTTTTATTGAAGAAAGTTTTTCAGAAACAACGAGGGAATCTTTTGAAATTGAAATTCCGTCTTCCGCAAGCTGCTCCGCAACTGCCTGCCCAAGCTCCTGATATTTTTTTACAAGGCGGTTTTTCAGCTGAACAATATCAATTTTGTTAACGGACTTATCGCCAAATTCACTTATTGCAGAACCAGCTGATTTCAAACCTTTCTTAGAAACTTCAACACCTTTGTCAAGATACTGCTTTAGATTTTTTGCAAACAACTTTTTACTAGAAGAAGTTTCTTCCGCTTTTTTTTCTTCATTGATTTCTTCTGACATTTTTCGCCTCCGATTTATTTCAGTTTATTCTATTGTAATTGCCATTCTCCATATTCGTCAATAAGCTCAGTCTTAAAACTAGGCATCGGATGCCATGAAATCGCAAAAGTTATATACGGATGATAATCATAAGTTTTTGAGCCGCTTCCATTTGTAACAAGGCGAGGCTTAAACGAAATCGAGCCTGTCATATCCCAGTCATGCAGATTTCTTGTAATGCTGACTTTTAAAGTCTTTAGCTTGAACCCGGAGGAACGTCTGTTAAGCTGGTCTGAATCATAAAACTGACCATCTCCCCAGAAAGCAAAAGAATTCCACAAGTCAACAAACATATTTTCTTCGCCGGAAATAACATTGTCGTATTTTGTGAATCTTTGGAAATATCTGAAAATAACATTGTTTTGAGTTTCCGCGCTGAATGACAGTTCAAATGCATCATGGATTTTAAAAGTCAAAGACGGAACAAACCTAAAATAACTGTTTGTAGGACGGACGCAATCATAGACAATTCCAGCTGTAAGAGAAGGTGCCCAGGTAATCCGCTTTTTCCAGTACTTGAAATTTTTCCCGGAAGTTGAATACGCAAGGCTTAAAGTGTAAGGAACAAAATCCTTGTCTTCTTTTGCAACCCAGCCTTCGCTTGAATCAAAATAATAGCAAGTCGTGTACTGCATTATGTACGACAGCTGAAAATCGTTCCAAGAAAAAGAAAGCTTCATTGAGTCCGAACGTTTTTCTTCCATTTCATAATTAAAGGATTCTGAAAACAAAAGTTTTCCGTTAAAAAATTTCAGTGTGGCGGACTGCTTAAAAGGATTCCAAACAAAATTGTCAGTGTCTTCGTTTTCCTGTTTTATTCCGACTTCCGCAGAAAGACTCGCATAAGGAAAAGAAAAAGCGGCGTTGAAAGTGTACTCATCAAGCTGCGGCGGAAGATTTGAAGTCAACGTCAGGGACTGCGAAAAATCATCTGTTTCTTTTGCGGCAAGTTTTGCGCTCACTGTATGGGAAGTTACTGTTTCTTCATCAGTGAGTTTCATAACCGCGTATTCCCATTCAGGCTTTTCAGCGTCTCCAATAAATTCAGTCTTGATAATTTTTATAGAAGATTTCCATGCAATGCTCGAATCCTTGAACATATCAGAATAAGCAAATGGATTTATAGAAAAATTATTGTCATTTACCAAATCCATTTTTTTAGCTTTGTAGTCCGAAAGCTTTACCGAATTTTTTGAAGTCTCGGATGTGTAGCCGTCAAGATTCGGGTGGCTTTGATAAACAGGATTGAATGTAAAATCATTTTTTGAATACACAAACGGATTTCTAAATCCCAGCTCGCTTGAAATTGTAGCAGGAACTTTTATCTGATAATAAGTCGAATAAAAATTTCCCCATTCAAAATCAGAAGGCTCAAGCAAGTCAGAAGAATTATAGTTAATTTGGGATGTAAACTGCGGAACTATTGAATAGCCAAGCTTGTATTCAATTCCCTTTATGTCAACAATATTTTCTTTTGGTTTTGGCGCAAGTTCCTGTATAGAAAAAGCAAGCAAATCATCTTTTTCTTCATCTGATTTTCTTTGCTGCTCATCTTTTTCTTCTGAATTTTCTGGAATAGATTCTTTTTGCTTTGGACTTTTTAATTCTTCTGGAATTTCAAGTTCTATCGGAAACGAAGGCGAATCGAATTTTTCGTAATTTTTTTCAAACGGATATTTAAAAATAGTTCCTTCAATTTTTGCTGCGATTTTAAATGGAACAACTTGAGATGGATAAAAGAACGAACGCTCCGGGCTGTAAGTGCGCCAGTCAAATGCAGCAGAAGAGAAATCAGAATCAGTTCTGGACTTGGAATCAAATGAAATATCCGCCGACAAATTTGTAATAGACAAAGTTGAAATAAACGGCTTTACAAAATCCGGCAGAGGAACAGAATAAGAAGCATTTGCAGTCCATTCAAATGAAGAAGTCTGGGCAGAAGTATCTTCTGTGTCATTATCATCAGTTTTTGTCTGACCCAAAAGAAAATTTATCCAATCAAGATATTCAGACCTCTTTTCAAAATCTTCCGTAAAAAACGGATCGCTGTAAACCGGCATGGAAAGACTTAATGAAAACGGCTTTTTTATAGAAGCTTTTAAAAGTCCTTTATAGCGGAATGGAGATTCAATTCCAAGAAAATTAGATTTGTCCTTTTCTATTTTTCCAGCTGAAGAATAAGGAGTATATTTTCCACCCGAATAAAAAACTGTATTTGTAAACGCAAGCTGCGTTCCGGCTTCAATCGAAGAAATGTAGTCCGAAGAAGACGGCTTGTAAATGCCAGAAAGTCCAGTTGCAAATCCCATGTTCGCATAGTAATCCGCTGTGAACTTTAAATAGCTTGAAGGGTCTCCTTTAAAATCTTCATCCAAATTGTGCAGAACAAGTCCTTCCCTCTTTTGCTCCTTTAAAGTTGAAGGACGCATGAAGTTGAAAATTCCTGCCGCAAGATTGTCATCGGAAGAACTGTCAGCCTCTTGCAAAGGTTTTCTTCCAAGCAAATAAGTTGTAGTCTGAAAATAATATCCAAACCGCTCGTCATATCCAAACGCCGGGTTAAACAAAAGCTCATCCTTTGGATAATAAAAAGCCGGAAGATACAAAACCGGAATTTTTCCAACATAGACAACCGCATTCAAAAACGCAAACTCGCCTCCGGGAAGAAGCCAAATTCTTGAAGCCTTTACTTTCCAATGCGGATCTTCATCATCACAAAAAGTGAGCGCAGCATTTTTAAATGCAACAGAGCCGGAAGAATCTCTGCCAAAAATTTCAGAAGCAACAATCATTGTTGAGCCGGACGGAAGACTCAAAGCTCCGTTTCCCGCATTGAAAATTCTTCCATTGTCAAAAACACCTTCCAAAGTACCTGTGTTAAGCAAAACTGTTGAAGCAGAAATTTCCTGCTCGTCTCCACTGGTGCCAGACTTTAAAATGCGCACATTTCCTTTTGCATAAAGCATTTGTGTTGAACGATTAAAAGTTACATCGTCAGCTTTTATTTCTGTTTTTGATTTTTCTTTTTCAACAGAAAGCTTTACATTTCCAGAAAGGTGAATTTCATCTTCGCTTGTATTTTCATTTTTTTTGTATTCTGAATAATTTGCGCTTATAATTGTTACAACTGTAACTTCGCTTTGAGAAAACGCAGGCTTAAATAAAAAAAACAAAGCAAGCAAAAAAAAAGCAGTTCTTTTTCCGAAAGATGAAAGACAAAAAAACATTTTTACAAAAGCCTGTCTCTTTCTTTTTCGCGTTCAAGAAGCCGGGAAACATATTTTCCTGTGTAGCTTTCTTTTGACTTTGCAACTTCTTCTGGAGTTCCTGTCGCAATAACAGACCCGCCGCCGCTTCCTCCTTCAGGACCAAGATCAATCAAATAGTCCGCCTGGCAGATAACATCAAGATTATGTTCAATCATCACAACAGAATTTCCTTTGTCAACAAGTTTTTGAATAACGCTCATAAGCTGCTTTATGTCAACAAAGTGAAGTCCGGTCGTAGGCTCATCTAAAATATATAAAGTTTTTCCAGTTGAAGGACGTGAAAGTTCAGATGCAAGTTTTACACGCTGAGCTTCTCCTCCGCTCAAAGTAAGCGCATTCTGTCCAAGCTGAATATAGCCAAGACCAACACTTTTTAAGGTTTCAAGTTTTCTTGCAATATGCGGAATTCCAGCAAAGAAATCGGCGGCTTCTTCAATCGTCATATCAAGAACATCGCTTATGGACTTTCCCTTGTAAAGGATATCCAAAGTTTCCTGATTGAATCTTTTTCCGTGGCAGACATCACATGGAATAAAAACGTCAGGAAGAAAATTCATTTCAATTGTCAAAGTTCCAGCTCCCTGGCAAGCCTCGCATCTTCCGCCTTTTACATTGAAAGAAAAACGTCCGCTCTTGTAGCCCTTTGCCTTTGCTTCTGGAATACTTGCGTAAAGCTCACGGATTTTATCAAACACACCGATGTAAGTTACAGGATTGCTTCTCGGAGTTCTTCCAATAGGGCTTTGGTCTATGCTGATCACTTTGTCAATATTTTCCAAGCCTGAAATTTTTTTGTATGCGCCAACTGGAAGCTCGCTCTTCATAATTTTATTGCTGATTGCAGGAAACAAAACATCATTCAGCAAAGTTGATTTTCCGCTGCCAGAAACTCCCGTTATGCAAGTAAAAGTTCCAAGCGGAATTTCAACGCTTACATTTTTCAAGTTGTGCTCTGTAACATTTTGAATTTTTATAAAGTTTCCGTTTCCAGTTCTTCTTTGCTTTGGAATTTCCATTCTGATTTTTCCTGCAAGATACTGGCCAGTAAGACTTTCTGGAATTTTCATAACTTCCTGCGGAGTTCCTGCCGCCATGATTTTTCCGCCGTGGACACCAGCTCCAGGACCAATGTCAACAAGATAATCCGCGGTAAGCAAAGTCTGCTCGTCATGCTCAACAACAATCACCGTGTTGCCAAGATTTCTAAGATACAAAAGAGAATCAATAAGCCGCTGATTATCCCGCTGATGCAGACCAATCGAAGGCTCGTCCAGAATATACATAACCCCGGTAAGACCTGAGCCAATCTGAGTTGAGAGCCTTATGCGCTGCGCCTCGCCTCCGCTTAAAGTTGCAGCCGAACGCTGAAGCGTAAGATATTCAAGCCCAACATTTTTCAAGAACGAAAGGCGTGATTTTATTTCCTTTAAAATTTGCGCGGAAATCTTTTTTTCTGTTTCAGAAAGCTCTAATTTTTCAAAGAAGTCTATGGTTTCTGTAACAGAAAATTCGGTCAAGTCCCAGATATTTTTTCCGCCGACAGTAACGCCAAGAGATTCCGGGCGAAGACGTTTTCCATGGCAAGACGCACACTCTTTATGCGACATAAATTTTTCAAGAGATTCCCTTGCATTTTCTCCCCAAGCTTCATTGTAGCGGCGGCGCAAATCACCGAAAATTCCAAGCCAAGGACGATTGTAAGAACTTGTTCCCTCACCGCTTTGCTTTTTGTAAACCCACTTTATGTTTTTCTGCGCGTCTCCGTTCCACAAAAAATCAGTCTGCTTCTTTGTAAGATTCTTCAGCGGAGTTTCAAGAGTAAAGCCTGCTTCATTTGCAACAGCCTCGAACATCGCATGGTTCCAGGAACTTTCAGGATTGTAAGCCTGAATTCCGTACTCATTAAATGAAAGTGAAGAATCCGGCGCAATCAAATTTTTGTCGTATTCCATTTTTTCGCCAAGACCAGTACAGTCGGGGCAGGCTCCAAACGGATTGTTAAAAGAGAACATCCTAGGCTGAAGCTCTGGAATAGAAATTCCGCAGTCAGGACAGGCATTCTTCTGTGAAAAGAAAACTTCCTCTTCTATAAAATCCGCGGCAGAATCAACAGACTTTCCTTTTGCAGAAATCTCATGCACAACATTTTCATAAGCCTCATCAGTCTTATTTACGCGGCGCAAAACAATTATAACACCGTTTGAACTTTGAAGCGCAGTTTCAACTGAATCGGCAAGACGTTTTCTAATTTCAGGCTTTAAAACTATGCGGTCAACAACGATTTCAATTGTGTGCTTTTTCTGCTTGTCCAGTTTTATGGAATCTTCAAGCTCAACCATAAGCCCATCAATTCTAGCGCGCGCAAAGCCAGATTTTTTTGCGTCGTCAATAACTTTTTGATGCTCACCTTTTTTTCCGCGGATAACAGGAGAAAGAATTGTAAGTTTAGTTCCCTGCGACCAAGAAAGAATTGTTTCTATAATCTGGTCAACCGACTGTTCCTTGATTTCCCGACCGCAATTCGGACAGTGGGGTTTTCCAATTCTTGCATACAGAAGGCGGTAATAGTCATAGATTTCTGTTACAGTTCCAACCGTTGAACGCGGATTTTTATGGGTTGTCTTTTGCTCAATTGAAATCGCAGGAGAAAGCCCCGTAATCAAATCCACATCAGGCTTGTCCATTCTTCCAAGGAACTGCCTTGCATAGGAAGAAAGACTTTCCATATATCTGCGCTGGCCTTCAGCAAAAAGAGTATCAAATGCAAGTGATGATTTTCCGCTGCCAGAAAGTCCGCTTATGGCAACAAGTTTATTGCGCGGAATTTCAACACTGATATTCTTTAAGTTATGCTCGCGCGCACCTTGAATTACAATTTTCTCATCGTTGAATGCGTTCATAGCCCCTTATTATAGAAGAAACGCAGACAAATGAAAATGCCTGCATAAGTTCAAGTCAAAGCTAATATTCAGTTCTAGTTATGTTTCTAAGCCACTTTTTGCTCTTATAGAACGAGAACACCCAGGGCCACTTTACAAATTCGTCTAGGCACATAAAAAAGTAAACCCATACAACAGGAAGCTTGAATACAAAAGCTGTAAGAATTCCAGCTGTAATTCCATAACCCCACATATCGATTGTGTCGCATATTAGACCGAATTTTGTGCATCCGCCCGCGCGGAAGATACCGGCAATAAGAGTTGTGTTAACAGCAGTTCCCATAACATAGTAGACATTTATAAAAAGCATCTGCTTTAAATAATGCATTGCCAAAGTTGAAAGCGAAGCGTATTTTAGAACAAACGGAATTGAAATAAATATCAAAAGTCCGCCAAACGCCCCTGTAATAACTGTAACTTTAAGAAATTCCTTTGCACCTTTTTCAGCCTCGTCAATCTTATCTGCGCCAATCAAGTTTCCTACAATAATGCCGCCGACCGCAGCAACAGCATAGCAGAACACAGTGGCAAAGTTGCGCACAACACATACAATCGAATTCGCAGCCACAACATCAGAGCCAAGCCGCCCCATGATTGCAACGTAAGCAGAAAAAGCCGCGCCCCAGGAAACATCATTCAGCAAGGCAGGCAAAGACATCTTAAAAAAATCCTTGGCAAGAGAGCTGCTTTTTATAAACATATAGGAAAACTTAAGTTTTATGTCCTTACTCCGGGCCGAAACAATAAAGCACCCTGCAACACAAACAGCCTGAGAAATGCAAGTAGCAAGAGCAACTCCGCGGATTCCCATTTTTTCAATTCCAAAAAATCCAAAGATAAAAACCGCGTTAAGAATGATGTTCAGGAAAAATCCCACACCGTTAAAGAATGTTGCCACCGAAACATGATTCGCGCTTCTAAGCATAGAAAAATAAGTATTTGAAACCGCCCACAAAAGATAGAACACCCAGATTATGCGAAGATATTCCGCGCCTTCTGAAATCAAAACCGGATCAGCCGTATAAACGCGCATAAGTTTTTCCGGGAACAACGACGCACCAACAGAAAAGGCAACCGCAACAGCAAGCGAGCATTTAAGCGCAATCCCTTCAATTGCCTCAAGAGCCTTAAAATCTTTTTTACCAAAATACTGAGCCGCAAGAAGAATAGAGCCTGAGCTTATTCCCGAATAAAACATAAAGACAAGAGCTGAGTACTGAGTTGCAAGAGAGCCTGCCGCAATAGCGTCCTGACCTACACTGTTAAGCATTATAACATCCACAGAGCCCATCATGGCGGCGAATATATTCTGCAGAATAATAGGAAAAAGCATTTTAAGCGAATCTTTGTAAAATTGTTTGTTCATAATTTTCCCCAATTTATATTAGAAAATATATATAACATTTGTTCTAATATAATGCAACCTATAGCAAACAGATTGAGCAACAAATGCGCAAGATTAAGGAAAATGCCATCCAATCAAATTGAATAATGCCATAAAAAAAAATAGCAACGATAAAAAAAAACCGGGCACATGCCCGGCACTTGTGGTAAAATTTTCAGACTAGTCAGAAAACAACGGAGTTGAAAGGTAGCGGTCTCCAGAATCTGGAAGAAGAGCCACAATAACTTTTCCTTTGTTTTCAGGGCGCTGGGCAAGAATCTTTGCAGCCTTTAGAGCAGCTCCGCTTGAAATTCCAACAAGAATTCCTTCTGACCGCGCAAAAGCTTTTCCTTCCGCAAAAGCGTCATCATTTTCTATGGCAATAATTTCATCATAAATCTTTGTGTCAAGCGTTTCAGGAACAAATCCTGCGCCGATTCCCTGAATTTTATGGGAGCCGGCAGTTCCTTTTGAAAGAACAGGGCTTGAAGCAGGCTCAACAGCAACAACTTTTACAGCAGGATTCTTCGACTTTAGGAATTCACCTACGCCGGAAACAGTTCCGCCAGTTCCTACGCCAGCAACGAAAATATCAACTTTTCCATCTGTCTGGCTCCAAATTTCAGGGCCTGTAGTTTCACGGTGCGCTTTAGGATTTGCAGGATTTACAAACTGCCCGAGAATAACAGAGCCTGGAATTGTCTCTTTAAGCTCCTCTGCCTTTGCAATAGCGCCTTTCATTCCTTTTGCGCCTTCGGTAAGAACAAGCTCCGCTCCATAAGCCCTTAAAAGATTGCGGCGCTCAACGCTCATTGTCTCAGGCAAAGTCAAAATAGCCTTGTATCCTTTTGCAGCGGCAACAGCGGCAAGCCCGATTCCTGTGTTTCCAGAAGTAGGTTCAATTATAGAAGCCCCAGGTTTTAGAATGCCTTTTTTTTCTGCGTCTTCAATCATTGCAAGGGCGATTCTGTCTTTTACGCTTCCGGCCGGATTCAGATATTCCAGCTTTGCAAGCAAGGTTGCGTTTTCAATGCCGCTAGCCTTTGAATAATTGTTGAGCTTTAGAATCGGTGTGTTTCCAATCAGTTCTACTACGCTTTCCTTAATGTCTGCCATATCCGGCCTCCTGCAATTTTATATTCCTAGTTAAAATATAGGTTTTATAGGATTATACTAGCCTTTATTTCCTATTAAGTCAATAGGGTTTTATAATTTATCATTCAAACTGCGCGTTTTAGATAGGTTTGCTCCAAATTTAAAAATGGATGAGCCAAATTCTTGCGCATAAGTGCGCCTTAGCCAGACATATTTTGCTCTTGGACGGTCAAGTAAAATCTTTTTGTACGCTCAGCATTTTGTTAATGTACGGTCAGCAAAATCTTTTTGTACGCAAAATATTTTACTATTAGGCGATTAGGATAATACTTTTGTACGAAGAGTTTAACAAAATCTGCTTATATTACCCAGTCGCTTACACTTTCAGGCTTTAAAAGGTCGGAAATTTTTACGCTGTATAGATAGTTGGAAATTATAGTGTCCAGTTTTTCCCACATGGGGAGCGTCTTGCATTCTGCGGAACGTGGACAGGTTTCAGCGTTTTCTTCAAGGCAAGTAACAGGGGCTAAAGTTCCTTCCGTAAGTTTTAGGATTTCTCCAACGGAATATTCGTCAGCATCTTTTGTAAGCCTGTAGCCGCCTTTTTTTCCGCGCAAGCCTTCTACAAGACCAGCCTTAACCAAAAGAGCCACAATGCTTTCAAGATATTTTAGCGACACATCCTGATTCTCAGCAATGACATTCAATGGAACAAACTCGTCCTTTCCGTGCGAACAAAGTTCTATTATAACACGAAGCGCATAACGCCCTCTTGTTGAAATCAGCATAAACCGTAACCTCTTTTTTATTTTCCTATCTTACCACAAGGATTTTTAATTTTCAATGCAATTTCTTGGAGGAAAGAAAACCCTCTACTTCGAAAGCGGGGTTTTCTTTCCTCCAAACCACCTATCTTTCCCAGCATCGCTTAGGGCTAATGCCCTAAGAACCCAACAAAAAATAAACAAAACAATTACTACAGTAATAAAGTGATGATTAGTACACTAATAACGAGGCAATTACTGCACTAAATGGGTGTTTATTAATGTACTAATAAGGAGGCGTTTAGTGCAGTATTTAAATGGCAATTTACAAAAAGCCACTATCAAAACTAAAAAAAATGAAACTTAACGGCGTGAAATGTGTCTAACAAGGCATGGAAAACGGAATTAACACAGTCTCTGTATATGGAGATTCAATTTTAAAGGGCGCAGTTACAGGAACAGGAAGCGGGCACCTCTTTGACATAACAAAGAATAACAGCCTTTCACTTGCAGCTGCAAAACTAGGATTTAAGCTGAACAACCAAAGCGTATTCGGAAACATAATCACCAAAAGCTACAAGAGGTTTTTGCGTGATGCTGAGCGGAATGCGCTTGGAGACCTTGCAATAATAGAATCCGGCGGAAACGACTGCGACTATGACTGGGCGCAAGTATGTTCCGGGGAAAACTTAAATCCACGTGTTGGCATAGACGAATTTATAAGCACGATAGACAAAATGGCAAAAACCTGCCGACAAAACGGAACAACGCCGCTCATTATGACAATGCCGCCTCTTGTTCCAGACCGATGGCTTTTGCACATTTGCCGAGGATATGACGAACAAAAAGTAAAGGCGTTTGTGAATTCTGACATTATGACGCTGTACCAGAACCACGAAACGTACAACGCGCATCTTGTAAAATACAGTTTTCAAAACAACGTGCAGATTGTGGACATGAGACTAGCATTTCTTAAGTCCAAAAAAAACAAGGAGCTTATGTGCCAGGACGGAATCCACCCAAACGAAGCCGGCTACAGATTCATGGCGGAAATCTGGGAAAAAGAGCTTCCAAAAATCAAAAACGAGTTTCCAAAATAGTGAAATTTAAGTTTTTTGTTAATTTAAGCTAATCACTGTTCATTTTCTTGACTTTTTGAAATTGTTGCTTTATCATTTATAAAACTAAAAGGAGAAACAAAAGCTTCATGGCTCTGTTTTTCTGAAAAACTTTGGAGGCTCTTATGTTTAAGGGTAAATTGGCTGCTGCAGTAGCTGTTGTATCATTGGCACTTTCTGCAAGTGCTTTTGCAACAAAAGTTGGACCTGGTCTTGGTTATGTTGTATTCGGAGATCAGAACGGACCTGTTTACGACATCATCGCCGCAACAACAAACGGCACATTCTGTTCACAGTTTTTCGCTATTACATTCGGAACTTCTGGATATAGCGGAGGACTTATCGGAATGGAAGAAACAGACAAGTTCATCGCAGACAACATGGATGCACTTGCAACAGACATCGCTATGGGCGAAGGCGAATATGTTGACACACTTTCAACAATGCTCAACGTTTCTGACAGTGTAGCTTTCAAAGCTGCTCTTCAGGCGAACTTTGACAACATCTTCTCTTCTTCAGACGTATCTGCAACTGAAGTAAGCGGAAAGATTTACTCACTTGTTGGCTAAGTTGGACATTTCGTCTAAAAGAACAGGGTACGGCCGCAAAGTCGTACCCTGTTTGTTTTTACTCGCAGCTTCGTTTTTCCTGCCAGTATTTGCAGATGAAAACAGCCCCGCAAAAAAAAGTGCGGAAGCCGTTGACTTTTCAGGAAAACTAGAAGCAATTTCAAAGCTAGCCCCTACAGAGCCAGCTCCCGGCTACGAAAAAAAAGCACAGGAAGCTGTGGATAAGGCATTTTCCATGGAGCTTTATAACGCGCCATATTGGAAAACACTTCTTCATTACAAGCCTTCTCCATTCCACAAAAACAAGAGTCTTGTAGACGACCCGATGTTTTTTTGCGCCAAAAAAGGCAAGACAAATCCAAAGGCGGAGCTTGAAGCCACAATAAAAGCATTTTTTTCTCCTGCGCCCGGCAAAGACGAGCGGCACGCAATCGAGCGTTTTCCTGGCAGATTTAAATGGATTTGCGAGCAGCTGAATCTTTCAAAAGAGGATTTTCCTTATGATGGAGACGCATATTATCAGTCGATTGTGCGGAAAGTAAATCCCGGGGACGTTTACCTTATATTCCCGGCAGGCTTTCTAAAAAATCCAGCTTCAGTTTTCGGACATACATTTTTGCTCATGGAATCCAAAGGACAGTCGCGTCTTCTTGCAAACTCAATAAACTATGGAGCTGTTACAAATGTAACCGGCGGTGTAATGTATGCAGTTCTTGGACTTGTAGGAGGATTCCGCGGATATTTTGCCTTTGTGCCTTACTACGAAAAAATCAAGCAGTATGCCAATATGGATATGCGCGATATATGGGAATACCGCCTGAATTTTTCAGAAGAAGAAAAAGACAGAATGCTACGTCATATATTTGACCTTTCAGGTATTTACTCGCGTTACTTTTTTATAAGCGAAAACTGCTCATACAACCTTTTATTTCTTATAGAAGCCGCAAAGCCAGAAACAGACATAACGAATATTTTAAGCGGCGTTGTAGAGCCAATAGAAACTGTAAAGACCATCTGCGAAACAGGACTTGCAGATAAAACTGACTACAGACCTTCCGTGTACTCAAAACTGGAATTTCAAAAGACACAGCTTACACGGAAGCAAAACAAATATGTAAAAGACGTTTGTTACGGGAAAAAGACAGTACAGGACTTCCCATTCGGCGACTTGCCAAAAGAAAAGCAGGCTGAAATTTGGGAACAGGCATCCGACTATCTTACTTCCCTCTTGAACAGCCGGAAAATTTCATCAGATGAATACAGACCGCGGTTTGTTTCAGTTCTTTCGGAGCGTAGAAAGCTAGGCAAGATAGAATCCAGCACAAAAATAACAGAGCCTCCGCACCCGGAAAAAGCACATGGCTCCAAAAAGATTTCCATTCACGGCGGAAAAGACATAGAAGGCGCATACACAGGCTTGGAATTTCGTCTTACAGCGCACGAACAGCTTGAAAATCCTGCAGGATACGCTTCAAATTCAGAACTTGTGTTTGGTGAAATTGACCTTAGAGTGCATCCGCAGGAAACAGACTTCTACTTAAAGAAAGCCTTGATTGCCTCGGTAATCTCGCTGCCGGTTTCAGACTTGTACTTTTTTAACAGTGCAATGAATATTGTTGTCGGTCTTGACTCTAACCCGAATGAATATAAAGAAGAAGCTCTTGCATTCAGGCTAAAAGCAATGTTCGGAACAAGCATAAAGCCAGCTTATTGGATTCAGCCTTACTTTCTTGCAGGATTTGACGCTTATGCTTCTCCAAAATATGAAAGGAAGCATTTTTATGCAGATCCGCTTATTGGCGCAGAAGTCGGCTTTATAACAACGGCAGGAATCTGGAAAAACAAGATTGCGGCAAGCGCGCTTCAGTCGCCGTTCGACAAAAAACATTTAAGAATTCAGGCTAGCGCAAACGAAGGCTTTAATATTGCCCAAAACATTTCGCTTAAAGGCGGCTACTCTTTCAATATGGACTGGGACGAGAGATGGCATGAGTTCACGGTTTCGTTCAACGCATATTTTTAGAGATTGTTAACACAGTTTTTTACAGAAACATCGTAGTATCAAGCATGGCAACGACACGGAATAAGATTTCCCGATCAAGTCATGGAATGACAAAAATATATCATATTAAAATTTTTACTGGACATAAAAAAGGCTCCTATATAAATTCTACAAGAGCCTTTTTAATTTGCCAATAAATTTATCGTTTTTATAGCAACAATGTTTTACGATAATCCCAATTAAACTTTAAAGCGGTCAATCTCGTTGGCAATATCCGAAATAGAGCCTTTTACCTTTGAAGAAATCTCGCTTAAGGCGGCACCAGTTTCGTTTATTTTCTTTGCGCCAACCGCCATTTCATCCATGCTTTCCTTCATAACCATTGTGGCATCCTGAAGCCGTTTTACTTCCTCAAGAATCGCCTGATTTCCGGCAGACATTTCAGAAGATGCGTTGCGCACTTCGGAAGAACTGTCGTTCATGGAATGAAGAGCCTCGTTTATCTGCTTAGAGCCTTCGGTCTGTTCTTCCATTGCCGACTTAATCTGAACAACAAGCTGGTCTGTATCCTTGATTTTCTTGGAAACATTTTCAAAAGCCGAACTTGATTCCGCGGAAGAAGCAACAACTTCATCGATAGATTCACGGATATTGTTAAGCTGGTCGCCGATTGTCTTTGACTGCGAAGTGGAAGTTTCTGAAAGCTTGCGGATTTCGTCTGCTACAACACTGAATCCTTTTCCGGCTTCACCTGCGTGGGCGGCTTCGATTGCGGCATTCATGGCAAGAAGGTTTGTCTGGCTTGCAATTGAAGAAATGGCGGCGTTTGCCTCCTGAAGCATTGCGGACTGCTTTTCAATTTTTTCTATCTGCTCGTTTACGACTTGCTGCTTAGAAAATCCGTTCTGCGCGTCAGACTGAAGCTCGCTGAATGAAGAAGCCATTTTGTCAACGGACTGATTTACAGAAGAAATGTTTCCAATCATCTGCTCAACAGCAGCGGAAGCCTGGCTTACACCTGCGGTCTGGTTTTCAATCATTCTTTCAAGCGAAGAAATATTTGAAGCGATTTCATTTACAGCCCCGGCGGTTTCTTCAACACTTGAGCTTTGGCTTACAATCTGGTTTCTTACACTGTCAATGTTTGCAAGAATCTGCGTGATTGCACTGGAAGTATTTTGAGTGCTTTCCTCAAGAACTTCTCCTGCACTGCTAAGTTCATTCTTAGAATTTTTTACATCGGAAATAATTTCCTGCAATTTGCCAACAAATTTATTGAATCCTTTTACAACAAAGCCGATTTCGTTGTTGGAATTTATTTCAATTCTTTGTGTAAGGTCGGCGTTGCCTGAAGCGATTTTTGTTATTGCGTAGTCAAGTTTATTCAATGGCTTTATTGCGCGGTACACAAGGAAGCCTGATATGCTTACAAGAAGAATCGCGCTTATAATAGAAAGCCAAGTCATCTGCCCCATCATTGAAGTAATTGAAGAATAGATTTCCTTCTGCTGGATTGAAACTGCTATTGACCATGAAGTTCCTTCTACCGGCATAAAGGTAATAAATTCCAACTCGTCATAAATTCCCTTTATCCAGGCATGTCCTGTCTCACGGCTAACCATTCTTTTGGCAAGTTCGCCCATATCCTCGTGCCCTTCAGAATAGCCTGTAAGGAAGTTGCGGTTGTTAATCCAGTCTCTGTTCGGGTGGGAAATAACGGTTCCATCATCGGCAAGAACAAACGGATATCCTGTGTTTCCAACTTTTATATTGCTGATGATTTCACCAATATGTTTTGACTGCATTACGCCACAAAAAAGACCGATGTTCTTTCCGTTGCGAACAATTGCGCGCGATACATGGACTACAGATTGTCCGGTCGTTCTTGAGACTACAGGATCATCAATGAACCTTTCCTTTCCATCTTGCATTATCGCCTTGAAATAAGGGCGATCGGAAATATCGGTGCGCTTTCCTGTATCCGTATAGGCGATTCCGTCCGGACCACAGAGCATTATGTAATCAAACTCGGCTATGCGGTGATCTGCATGCGAAACAAGCCATTCACGCATTTCGGCAAGGCTTCCATCCTGAGCCACATCTGAATTCACATAGAAATTCATAGCATGGTAATAGGCGTCAATTTTTTCTGAAATTACCTGCGAATAAGCCTTTACAACAACCCCATAGTCATTTGCTGAATCCTCAAGCACAGACTTTTTTGTGATTTCTCCTGTTATAATAATCTGCAGAAAATTAAAAAATACAATTGAAATGCCTGAAAAAAGAACAAGCCTGAATACCAGGCTCTTGCGTTTTTCGGTGTTTGACGAAGTGTTTTCTCCCATAAATAACAGATTCCTCCTTAAAAATACAGGCCACTAAAAACCTCAAGCTTTTAGTGGCTTGCAACAATACACTTGATTTAAATTATATAACAAAATTTTTGTCTGTCAACATTTTTTACAAGCCCCGTCTAATAAAAAATTATTTTCCTAAATCAAGGATGCGGCGGTTCCAGTCCTTTGGAGGATCCTCGATTATGCTCCAGTCAAAGTCAAGAATTCCGTGCGGAGGAAAAAGAGGCTTTGGAGGCGGAGGGGTCTTTTTCAGATTTTCAGCAAGAATTTCTTCAAGTGATTTTCCTTTTTCAAGCGTTAAATACGGCTCGCCGAATGCGCAGATTGTTGAGTAAACAGACTCCTGAGGAACTTGAATTCCATTTAAATCACTTGAAGATTTTATTTTTAAAACTGAATTAAAAGTACAGTCAGCAGGAAAAGAAGAAATTTTTTTCACACTGCGGATTTTGGTTCTGCGCCCTGTAACGCAAGTAAAAATTTGCCCGGCGACAACAAGATGCTTTGGAACAGAATATTCACTTCCTGCGTCGGAAAAAAAAGCCTGGGCTGAACTGTCGTATTCCATGTCGGTTTTCCAGTAGCGGATTTGGTAAACTGCGGAATCCGTGGAAAAATAAGACAAAAGTTCCTTGCTAGAAAAAGGCGGACTTATTAAAATTCCAGAAGCGTTTCCTGAATCTTTCCAAAATCCAGAAAGTCCTGCTTCCCCGCTTTGTCTTATGACGAATTTCAGAAAAAGCTTGTCTCCAATCACGGCAACCGGCACATTGTAAATTTCTTTTCTATTCGGATATTTTATTTCAAGATTCCAGGCGCCGGACGTAATTCCATTTGCATAAAGAAGTGAGCCATCATCTTGCAAAACGCCCTTTCCGTCTGACTGCAAAAAAAGCTCATCCGTAAGCGGAACATATTTTATGCTGATTTCCTGCGCCGGATTTTTTGAAGTTGTGTTGTTTACGTTCCGTGGATTTTTTTCTGAATAAAGGCTGCTTTCTGCCGCGCGGTCATCGTACCAAGTGTAGAAAGATCTAAGCACAGCCTGTGGAATTGCGCCTCCGTCATCAGAAACATAGCCTGAATCAAAGACAAAATACCGGCTGGAATTTTTCCAAACGCCTTTTAAAAGTGCCGGGACTTCTTCCTGCGAAAAAACTTTGAATGAGAAAATTAAAAAAGCAAATGTTAGAAATTTTCTTTTAAAGACCATTTTTCCCCGATAACGTCTCTCATTGAGTATCGGAAAATTTGACGCTCATCAAAAGATTTTTGAATGAGAGAATCAATTTCCATGGAATCATAAATTTTCTTTGCTTCTTCTATAGTTGCGCGCAAAACAGGATGCTTTGGGCTGAACAAAACGCAGCAGTCTTCATACGGAAGAATTGAAGTTTCGTAAGTTCCTATGAAATTCGCAGTGTCCATGATTTCTTCTTTGTCCAAGCCAATCAGAGGACGAACCAAAGGTTTTTCTGCAAAGCTTTCTGTAACTGCAAGATTTTCAATTGTCTGGCTTGCAACCTGCCCCAAACTTTCGCCTGTAATTATGCAGTCGCAGTTAATCCGCTCGGCAAGCATATTGGCGGCTTTCATCATACAAAGGCGGAGCATCAATGTTGAGTAGGCTTCCGGTGCTTTTTGTTTTATTTTCATCTGAACTTCTGTAAAAGAAATCACGTTAAGATGTGTGTCGTTTCCGTACTGCGCGATGATTTTTGCAAGATCCTGGACTTTCTGCTGGGCTTCTTCCGAAGTGTATGGATAAGAATGAAAATAAACACATTCAACTTTCATTCCGCGGCGCATCATTCTGTAGCCCGCAACAGGACTGTCAATTCCGCCTGAAAGAAGCAAAAGACCTTTTCCGCTCACGCCAACTGGAAGACCACGGCAAGTTTTTTTCTGGGAACAGTAAACATAGCATTTTTCGCGCACTTCAATATTAATGGAAACGTCCGGCTTGTGAACATCAACATCAAGAGTTCCGTCATCAAAAAGAACTCCGGCAACTTCCGTGGCAATCTCGTATGAATTAAGCGGAAAATCTTTGTCTTCACGGCGCGCTTCAATTTTAAAAGTCTTTGCTCCGTTTGATTTTGCAACTTCTCCTTCTTTTCTGACTGCAATTTTTATAGCTTCAAGATTTTTTTCAACAGCCTGAACTTTTGCCCAGCCGGTAATTCCAATCAAATGGTCAAGCGCATACTCAACTGCGCCGCAAGAATTTTTTGTGCAGTAAATGTAAAGCCGCCCGGAAAGAAGTTTTACTTTTGCCTCGACAGTTTCCAAAGCAAGCCGGATATTGCACAAAAGCTGTTTTTCAAAAACACGGATATTTCCGCCTTTAAGTGTAAGCTCGCCAAGTTTTCCAAGATAAGTTTCTGTATAAAAATTTGTGTCAATTTCAGTTTTCATTTTTTAAGCCGTTAAAATCTTATTGTTACGCCAAAGTTAAAGAAAAGATTAAGTTTGTTTGTAAGTTGAGAAATCCAGGCATCTTTAAATCCGTCCACAATTGCTTTTGCCTCAGCTGAATCCAAATCGTATTTTTCTCCGTCCTTTGATTTGCGGAATCCAATGATGTCGCCAGTTCCGCCGCCGTTTCCGTCATCATCTTTTTCGTAAACTGGAATTATGTCTTCATTTCCACCTGGGAACATCTGGTTTGAAACTCCATAATTGTGAATGTATTCAAATGTGCAGCCGGCATTCAAGGAAACGCGCGTTCCTTTTTTTGTAGGCTTAAAATCGTACTTTACATTCAACGAAGACTGAAGCGTAAACTGAACGTGCTTTTGGTTCAGCCAGTTCATGGAATCCCAAGCGGAAGAAACGTGGTTGCCGGAATTTGAATTATTTGCGGCAAACATCGAATGAGTGTAAACCGAGCCGTCTGTTGAATAAACATTTTTGTCTGCGCAAAGATAAATCATGGCTTCTTCTATGTCCAAAGTTTCGCAGACATTTCCGTGGCGTGAATAAGTTGTTCCCATTGACAAAGTGAGCTGCTTAAAAGGCTTTAAGTCAACGGAAAATTTTACAGCGTCTGAGTTCGGTTCATACTGCGAGCCAATCAAAACACCGGCATTTGTACAGTTCTGATAGTTTATTGTTGAAGATGAAATTGAAGCCAAACTGTCGCTGTCATACTGCCAGTGGCTGTAAGTATACGGAAGTACAAAAGTGTAGTTAAAATCCAGCCGGTCAAGGAATGAATTTGCCGGAGTGTAGATAAGCCCGGTTTTTGCAGCAAGCCTGTACTTTGAATCGAAATTCAATTTAAAGAAATCTTCCGCCGGAAAATCATCGCACATAACGTCAGTTTCCCACAAAACCCCAGGAGCAGGCTTTATGTCGATTAAAAGTCCCATCGCAAGATTGTCGCTCGCACCTCCGACTCCCTGAGCAACCATATAAGGAACCGGCAAAATGTAAGAAAGATCAAGGCGGTTTCCGTAGACTGCGCTTTCATAAAATGAAACTTTCAAAAAATCAAAAGGCTCATATCCAATTGCATGGAACGCCATTATTTTATCCGGAGCCAAAGTTGAAAGGTCGCCGTCATAAGATGAAGTTGCGCCAATCATGGAAAGTTCCTGAACATAAGAAAGTTTGTCGTGCAAATATGTGAGCGAAAGGTTTCCTGAATGATAGCTTGTGTCGTTAAGCGAAAGTCCTTCATTTATAAATGCTGAATATCCGCTTCTGTAAATTCCGCCCTGAACAAAAAGATTTTTGTAGCCAAGCGCAATAATACTATTCACGTCAAGGTACATTTCAATCGGGCCGACTTCAGTGGCATCAAAAATAGAATCGTGGAATGAATTTGAATACTGCGGCATAAAGTCTATATCAGTCGCATTCGAAACCGCAAAGCCCGCTCCGTATCCAAGCGAAACAAAATCATCTTTAAAACCCAAGTCGCCTTTTATTGCAGGATAAAGCGCAAGCATTTTTGAAGTGCTAAAGGACTGCTTTTCGTTCTTTTCTTCCATTTCACGCTTAATGAAAAAATCAGTTTCAAAAGTTATGTGGTAAGGCTTGCCGGTTACGCGCTCATAAATTTCAGTTGCAATTTCCTTGTCTTTTTCGCAGCCGGTTTCAATTACTTCCTGAAGAATCGACTTTACATTTGCAAGCGGATAAGGACGGATTGGAGGCACATTTGAAACAAGTCCACGGTTTTCCCAAATTAATGCGTACTTATAAAATTCGTCTGACGGGTCAACAGAAACTTGAGAAAAACAAAAAGCTCCAGCAAAAGCAAAAACAGCGGCAAAAAAAAGTTTTCTTAACTTCATTAATATTTCCTTCAATTAATTACAAAATTTTTATATTCGCGGCAAAAGCAACTTCAAATCCATTTTCATTTCTGCCGCTTTCATTATTGTAATTTATAATAAACGTATATGACGGCTGAAACACAAAAGTTATATTTTCCTTAGGGCTGAAAGTTCCGCGCAAAGAAACAACATTCACATATTCGTTAGTTCCAGACGGCGTAGAAGCTTTCTGTCTTTTTTTTGCCTCATCGCTTCCTTGAGAATCAGAATCCGGGAAAATCCAGTTCTCGCGGTTTTTCCTGCCATCATCGCTGTCGTCAATTACGTATTCATTTCCTTCGTGCCAATCAAGGTTCTTGAAAATTTTTGTGCCGGAATTTTTTCCGCAAGCCTTTAAAAGATAAGACGCGCCCAAAGACCATTTTGCAGGCTTTTCATATTCAATGCTCAGCTTGCCGGAAACAGTATCCGGACCAAAGGGAGTTCCAATCCATTCATAGAAAACATATTTTGTGTCGCCAAGATTTTCGCGGTAGTTGCGCACCATGCTCCAGTCAGGGCTTTCCTTTATGTACATATATGCGTCTGTGTAAGTTCCTTCAAGCCAAAAGTGAAAATATCCGTCATTGCAAGGAACAAAGGATTCGATTCCGCCTTGAAAAGCAAGTCCGTTCGGCGTTGTGTCGTCTTTAAAGTTTGAAGTTTCATATACAGTCTGAAACTGCGTCATTGCAAATTCACCGTACAGCCTCAAAAATTTTACAGGCGTGTAGGCAAGCTTTAGGGCAAGATAATCGCAGGTATTGCTTTCGTTGCTTCCATAGTCACGCCAAGCTGCAAATCCGTGGTAAATTGTCCAAGGATTCAAATAGCGAAGCTCCATCGGCGCAAAAACAAGCAAAGATTCCCTTGCGGTAAACTGAAGTTTCTTAAAAAAGCGGAAATTGATTTCGTGCGAGTAAAGATATTTGTCCACATTGAACTGATTTACATTCATGGAATACCTGAAATTCGGCGTGTAAAAGCCAAGTTCCAAATAGCTAGAGCCTGTAAAATATCTGCTTTGCACAATGCTTCCAGTCAGCGAGCGAGTAAAATCAGAAGCTCCTCTTCCAATCTGAAAAGTCAAAGCCGCGTTTTCTGTAAAATTATGGCTTGTGCTGAAATATCCTGTGTCCGGAAAATTTATGTCGATTTCATCAGCCGCAAGTGGAACGCTCAAAAAATTATCATTATCTTCTTTTGTGTTTTTATTCAGCGCGAGTTTTCCTTCAAACATCATTGTAAAATAATCCGCGCCTTCAATTTTTACAGGAATATAAAGGAAGTCGCCTTTATCATAGCGTCCGTAGTTCCACTCCAAATCATCGTTCTGCTTGTAATAGCCTTCCGCATTGAGTTCAACTTCAAAGCCAAGCTTTATAAAATCCGGTCCGAACTCAAAAGATTCCTGCGAACAATAATTTTTTATTCTGTCATACTGAAGTTTTCCGGCGGAACTCAAAGAGCTGTATTCGGCTTCATCAAGGAAAAAAAGAATTTCTCCAACACTCAAAGGCGATCGGTCTGTAAAATCAAGCCTGCCCTCTTCCATTGAAACAGCGGCAAGGGCGTCATAAATCCAGTGTCCGTTTTTTACAAGTTCATTTTTTCCGCGTGCAAAAGAAAAGAACGGCACGTAAAGCAAAACAATCCAAAGAAATTTTTTAAATGAACTTAAAATTTTCATAGAAATCAATTTTACTTGATTCTTGCAGAAAGTACAAGTATAGAGTAAAATTGATAGAATATGAGAATCGCGATGTTTACAGACGCATACTTTCCGCGCATAAACGGAGTTACAGTTTCAGTCCAGTCTTTTGCGGAAGGACTTTGCAAGCTTGGACACGAAGTCTGTGTTGTCTGCCTTGAATATACAGAAGAACAGCAAAAAAGTTCTTTCTTTGACGAAAAAACAAATGACGATAAGTCGCCGTTTAAAATTTTAAGAGTTCCGTCCGCTTGGATTGCATTTTCAAAAGAAGACAGAATGATGCGGCTGGACAAATGGCATCTAGTAAAAAAATCCATGGACGAATTTCAGCCAGACGTAATCCATATTAATTCAGAATGGACAATCGGATATTTTGGAGCAATTTACTGCCGCCATCGCCATGTTCCTTTTGTATTCACATTCCACACGCTTTGGGAAGATTATCTTGCAAACTACATAAACTTTGTTCCTGCCCGCGGACTAAAAAAAATCGGAATGGAAGTCGTTCGCTTTTATTTAAAGAGAGCCGACGTGATTATCGCTCCGACAAAGCGGATTGCAGAAGTCGTGGACAGATACGGAATAAAACGCCAAGTGAACATTCTTCCAACAGGAATTCCAGACAGCAAACTTGAGTACGATGAAAAAAAATCAAATGAAGTTTACGCAACGCTTTTCAAAAAGTTTCCAGAATTAAAGGAAAGAAAAATCCTTCTTTTTGTAGGACGCATTGTAAAGGAAAAAAACCTTCCGTTTCTTTTTGATGTCTTGGAAAAAGTTCAGGAATCCCAGCCGGACACTGCGCTTTTGTTCGTGGGCGGAGGTCCCTTCTTGAATGAACTGAAAGAATTGGCAAAATCACATGGACTTGAAAAATCAGTTTTCTTTACAGGATATATCAACGGAAACGATTTGATTTACTTTTACAAGATGGCTTCGGTCTTTACATTTCCGAGCAAAACGGAAACACAGGGGCTTGTTACAGTTGAAGCGATGCTTTCCGCGCTGCCGGTTGTCGCAATCGGAGAAATGGGCACCATCGATGTGATGCAGGGAAACAACGGCGGCTTTATGGTAAAAGATGATGTGGAAGAATTTTCACAGAAGACGCTGGAACTTTTGCAAAACGAATCCCTTCACAAGGAAAAATCAGAGCAGGCCTTGGAATGGGGAAGCAAATGGAAAATTTCTTATCTTACGCCGAAACTGATTGAATGCTACCAAAAAGCAATCGACATCTGCAAAGAAAGGGAAAGCAAGTGACGGCGGAAGAAAAAAGCAAAGTCTACAATTTTCTAAAAACAGCCTCTTCCTGGAGCTACGGTTATCCGTCGCCGGATTTTAAGGAAACTCCAGAATTTGAAGACGACATAGAAATCCCAGAAGAACATGAAGAAATAAAAACGCAAGAGCATGCTCAAGTTCAGCCGAATACTTCGCAAATTCCTGCAGAACAAAACTCAGCTGAAAAAGCTCCATCTCAAGGAGCAACACTCGAATCAATCGCGACAAAAATCGCTTCGTGCAAAAACTGCATTCTATGCAAGGCAAGGACAAACACAGTTCCGGGCGAAGGCGTTGAAAATCCGTATGTAATGGTAATAGGCGAAGGTCCGGGCGAAGACGAAGACAAAACAGGGCGTCCGTTTGTTGGAAAAGCAGGACAGCTTCTTGATAAAATGCTTGCGGCGATTTCTCTTGGGCGCACAACAAACTGCTACATTGCAAACATCGTAAAATGCCGCCCGCCAATGAACAGAACACCAATGCCTGACGAAGCCCACGCCTGCTCAGGCTATCTTCAGGCACAGATTCATATTTTAAAGCCAAAGTACATTCTTGCAATGGGACGCACGGCGGTTCAGAATCTTCTGGATACACAGGAAGGAATAAATTCTCTCCGCGGAAAATGGCTTGAATACAGCCTTGGCGAAACAAAAATACCATTGCTTGCAACTTATCATCCAAGCGCGCTTTTACGAAACGAAAGCCTCAAGCGTCCTGCCTGGGAAGATTTAAAAGTTTTCAAATCCCGCATCTTAAAAGAAATCCCGAACTACGCGGAAAAATTCTATGCAGAATGATTCTCCCGCCATGAATTCAGCGTACATCGACGTAATTCTGAACGTTCCTCTGAACCAGACTTTCACCTACAAAATACCGGAAGGCACACAGAACATTGAAAATCCGTTCGGGCTGCGGGTTGAAGTAAAATTCGGAAACAGAAAAACTTCAGGCTTTGTTGCCGCCGTCCATAAAACTTTGCCGCCAAACTGCGCCGTTTCAGAAGAAAAAATCCGCACAGCAATTCGCTACATAGACCAAATTCCGCTTTTGACAAAAGAGCTTTTGGAGCTTGCGGAATTTATGAGCGGCTACTATATTGCGTCAATCGGAGAATGCGTGTTTGCGATGATTCCTTCAGGCAAGCGCGAAACTGAAATTCCAGGACTTTCTTTTTCGGAAGATGAATCTGGATTTAAAAGAAAAGACCTGAGCGAAGAACAAAAAAACGCAGTGAACGGAATTCTTTCTTCAACTGAAAAATTCCACTACCTTTACGGAACAACAGGAAGCGGCAAAACAGAAGTCTTTTTAAGCGCGGCGGAAAAAATCATGGAATCAGGCAAAGGCGTAATTTATCTTGTGCCGGAAATCGGACTTACGCCGCAAGTTGTAAAAGCCGTACAAAAAAGATTCGGAAGTACAGTCGCAGTCCTTCATTCCGCGCTAACACCAAGCCAGCGTCTCGGAGAATGGAAGCGAATTCTAAGCAGGGAAGCACGCATTGTCGTAGGAGCAAGAAGCGCAGTTTTTGCCCCGGTCCCCCAGCTCGGACTTATAATAATTGACGAGGAGCACGACTCTTCATACAAGTCAGGCTCATCCCCGCGCTACCATGCAAGGCAGATTGCAATGCTTAGGTGCAAAAAAAACTCCATTCCGCTTGTAATGGGAAGCGCAACTCCTTCCGTTGAATCATGGCACTCAATGCAAAACGGAACAATCATCCGCCACACACTCACAAAAAGACTTGCAGGAGGCGAAAAGCCGCAAATCAGCTGTGTAAACCTAAGCCTTGAAGCCGACAAGGAAAGCTGCATTTCAAAGCCGCTTCAAAATGAAATCCAGACAGCACTTTCAGAAAAAAAACAGACGATTCTGTTCCTAAACCGCCGGGGATTCACGCATTTTTTTAGATGCTCAAGCTGCGGATATGAATTAAAGTGCAAAAACTGCTCGGTTTCAATGACATACCACAAAAGCGAAAACCGCCTAAGATGCCACTACTGCGGATATTCACTTCCGCCGCCACAGCAATGCCCAAAATGCGGCTCGCTTGACATAGGATATTCAGGATTCGGAACTGAATACATCGAGGCAGAAGTAAAGGCAAAGTTTCCCAACGCAAAAGTCGTGCGCATAGACACAGACTCTCTGCACCACAAAGGAGAATTGCAGGAAAAGCTTGATTCATTCAGAAAAGGCGAATACGACATTCTTCTTGGAACGCAGATGGTCGCAAAAGGCCTGAATTTTCCGAACCTAAAGCTTGCAGGAGTTATTCTTGCAGATACCGCTCTTCATTTGCCGGATTTTCGCGCGCAGGAAAAGACTTTTGCACTTATAACGCAGGTTGCAGGCAGAGCCGGAAGATTTTTTCCCGGCGGAAAAGTTATAGTGCAAAGCTACAGCCCGGACCGCGACGCAATAAACTACGCCGTAAAAGGGCTTACAGAAGAATTCTACAAGAATGAACTTGAAGCGCGCCAAATTCTGAACTTTCCACCCTATTCACGGCTTTTGCGACTTGTGTTCCGCTCACAGAAACCAGACGCAGCCCAGAATGCAGCCCAAAGCGCATACAACATCCTGTGCAAGTGCCGTCCGCAGGGAGTAGATATTCTTGGTCCTGCAGAGTGTCCGCTTGAAATGGTAAACGGAAGCCATCGCCATCAGATTCTTATACGCGCAAAGCAAATCCGCCCGCTTCAGGAAATGGCAAAAAAACTCGTGTGGGGATTCAAGCCTCCAAAGGACGTCTATATAGAAACAGACACAGATCCTGTAAGTCTTCTATAAAGAAAACATTTGGAAGCCTGCCGAAGTCTCCCGAAACAATCAAAAGCCGCCAGATTAGCATTTTTCGCTAAAATGACGGCAGTTTTAGAAGTTCTTTGTACGATTTAGAATTCCTGCTTAACCTTGTCCACGTCTACACCGGCATCCTTTTCGCGGATTTCCACACGGCGGATTTTTCCGCTGATTGTCTTTGGAAGCTCGTGCACAAACTCAATTATTCTAGGACACTTGAAAAGCGCAGTCTCGTGCTTTACAAAGTCAAAAAGCTCATGCTCAAGCTCTTCGGAAGCCTCGTATCCCGGAGAAAGAACGATTGTAGCCTTTACAGCCTGTCCTCTTTTTTCATCAGGAACGCCTGTAACAGCGCATTCCATTACAGCCGGATGCTGCTGAAGAACAGACTCAACTTCAAACGGACTGATTCTGAATCCAGAAGACTTAATTATGTCGTCTTTTCTTCCAACGAACCAAACGTATCCATCCTCATCCATATAGACAGTGTCTCCCGTATGGTAAACACCTCCGTCAAAAGCATTCGCGGTAAGGGCAACATCGCGGTAGTATCCAGAAAGAAGTCCGAACGGATGTCCTTTGTCCAAGTGGATTACAAGCTCACCTACTTCACCTGCAGGAACTGGCTTTCCGCTGGCATTTACAACAGAAACGTCATAAACAGGAGACGGACGACCCATTGAGCCAGGACGAACAACAGCGTCAAGGAAGTTTCCGCAGATAATCGTGGATTCAGTCTGACCGTAGCCTTCGTAGATTTTCTTTCCTGTCTGCTCTATAAACTTGTTGTAGACTTCGCCGTTGAGAGCTTCTCCCGCAGTCGCAAAACGCACTACGCTGCTGATGTCGTACTTTGAAAGGTCCTGCCTGATAAGATAGCGGTAAACAGTTGGAGGCGCACAGAAAGTTGTAATTCCGTACTTTGCGATTTTCTGGAGCATCTTGTCCGGCTTGAAACTGTGCATATCGTAAACAAAAACCGCGCTTCCGCAGATCCACTGACCGTAGAGCTTTCCCCAGACAGCTTTTCCCCAGCCAGTTTCAGAGACAGCAAGATGAAGCCCGTTGTCCTGAACACCGTGCCAGTATTTTGCAGTTATAAGATGTCCGATCGGATAAAGGTAATTGTGCAGAACCATCTTTGGATAGCCTGAAGTTCCTGACGTAAAGTAAAGAAGCATCGGATCTTCACTGTGGACGGCGGCATCTCCTACCGGGCGCGGAAATTCCGGAACGCACTTGTCAACTTCAGCATGGAAGTCAATCCAGCCTTCGCGTGAAGGTCCGACAGTAACAAGTTTTTTTACAGTCGGGGAATTCGGAAGAGCCTTTTCAATTTCAGACTGAACAGCCGGATTGTCGTAAGAAATAATCATCTTGATTTCAGCGGCATTTGTGCGGTACTCAATGTCTTTTTGAAGCAACTGATCTGTAGCCGGAACTGCGATTGCTCCGATTCTATGAAGAGCCATCATTACCCACCACCATTCGTAGCGGCGGCGCAAAATCATCATAACGGCATCGCCTTTTTTTATTCCCTGTGAAGCAAGAAAATATGCAGTCCGCTTTGAATCAGCTGAAATCTGCTCAAATGTCCAAGTATGTTCTTCACCGTCGTCATCGCACCACACAAGGGCTCTTTTTCCAGGCTCTGTAACAGTGTAGCGGTCTACAATGTCATAGGCAAAATTGAAATTTTCCGGAGCCTTCAAGCGGCAATGCGCCTTCAAGTCCTCGTAGGAAGCAAACTCTCTGTCTTCAACTAAAAAATCATGATAAAGTGCCATATATTCCTCTAAAAAACAGTGTAGTTAAAAGCTTTTTTGACATTTTAATACAAAATGTCATTCATTTCAAGCGAAATACTTCCGCAGAAAATGAACTTCAAACCACTATAGTCTTAGACAGGAAAAGTTTCAGAAAGTTGCAAATGTATAGAAAATTTTATATATTTACAGCATTATGTTTGATAAATTATTAACACTTATTTTCGGTTCGGCAAATGACCGAGCTGTAAAAACACTGAAGCCTGTTGTCGCGCAGATTGAAGCTAGAGAAAGCTGGGCACAGGCATTTTCTGACGAGCAGTTTCCTGAACAGACAAAAATTCTAAAAGAGCGTCTTGCAAAGGGCGAGACTCTAGATGATATTCTTGTGGACGCATTCGCATTAGCAAGAGAAGCGGCAAAAAGGGTTCTTGGAGAGCGCGCTTATCCATGCCAGCTTATGGGTTCTCTTGTGCTTCATTCAGGTAGAATAACAGAAATGAAGACCGGTGAAGGTAAAACTCTCATGTGCGTTTGCGCCGCCTACTTGAATTCGCTTAGCGGAAAAGGCGTTCACATTGTTACAGTAAACGATTACCTTGCAGAGCGCGACAGCCAGTGGATGGGACGCATTTACAGATTTCTCGGACAGACAGTAGGTTGCATTTTAAGCAACCTGGACAACGACGCAAGAAAAGCCGCTTACAACTGCGACTTGACTTACGGAACAAACAACGAGTTCGGATTTGACTACTTGCGCGACAATATGCAGATTGACGCTTCCCGCAAAGTTCAGCGCGGATTCAACTTCTGTATTGTAGACGAAATCGACTCAATTCTTATCGATGAAGCAAGAACTCCGCTTATTATTTCAGGACAAGGCGAAGACGACACTTTCAAATTCCACGAAGTTGACAAATACATTGGAATGTTCACAGAAGTCAAAAAAGATCCAAAGACAAACGACTATCCGGACGAAGTTGAAATGACTCCTGAACAGAGAGCGGCTCTCGAAGGCGACTACAAGCTTGATGAAAAAAGTAAGCGTGTTTCATTTACAGACAAGGGAATGAACAAAATAAACGACATTCTTCTTTCCCACAATCTCATTGAGCCGGGAACAACTGTTTTTGACGAGCAGAATTTTGAATTCGTTCATTATTTTACACAGGCATTGAGGGCTCACACGCTTTATCATCCTGACGTTGATTATGTTGTAAAAGATGGACAAGTTCAGATTGTTGACGAATTCACAGGACGCATTCTTGAAGGAAGGCGGTACGGCGACGGACTTCATCAGGCAATAGAAGCAAAAGAACATTTGAAAATTGCCCAGCGCAACAGAACTCTTGCGACAATCACGTTTCAGAATTTTTTCAGAATGTACGACAAGCTTTCTGGAATGACAGGAACCGCGGCTACAGAAGCAGTGGAATTCGATAAAATTTACAATCTTGATGTTGTTGTAATTCCAACAAACAAGCCGGTTGCCCGCATTGATGAAGACGATGAAGTTTACCTGAACGAAAGCGACAAATGGATTGCAATTTCAAAAGAAGTTGAAGAGGCGCACAAGAAAGGTCAACCAGTTTTAATCGGAACTGTTTCCGTGGAAAAATCAGAGCATCTCTCGGCAATTCTCACAAGAAAAGGAATCCGCCACGAAGTTCTTAACGCAAAAAACCATGCGCGTGAAGCTTTGATTATAGCTGAAGCCGGAGCAAAAGGCGCTGTAACTGTAGCAACAAACATGGCAGGCCGCGGTACAGACATCAAGCTCGGCGGAAGCCCTGAAACCAGAGCAAGAAAAAAAGTCGGAACAGAAGCTTCTCAAGAGCAGTTTGACGAAGCTCTCAAAATTGAAAAGGAGCAATGGAAAAAAGACTACGAGGAAGTGAAAAATCTTGGAGGACTTTACGTAATCGGTTCTGAACGCCATGAAAGCCGCCGTATTGACAATCAGCTTCGTGGACGTTCTGGACGACAGGGAGATCCGGGAAGAAGCAAATTCTACATTTCAATGGACGATGATCTTATGAGGCTGTTTGGCGGCGAAAAGATGAAAGCCATTATGAGCAGAATAGGAATGCAGCCGGGAGAGCCGATAAATCACCCGATGCTTAACCGCTCAATTGAAAAAGCCCAGAAAAAAGTAGAAGAAAGAAACTTTGAAATAAGAAAAAATCTTCTTGACTACGACGATGTTTTAAATCAGCAAAGAAAATTTATTTACGAGCAGCGTGATGAAATTCTTGTAGACGAGGACTTGAGCGGCAGAGTTATGAACAACGCAAAAGAAACTGTCTCTGAAATTTTCGAAGAATTCAAGCATGAAAAAACCCCATCACAAAGCGCGCTTGCAGATAAAATTTACAACACATTCGGTCAGCAGCTTTCTTATGATCAGCTTACAGAAGAAGGAGTTGACGCGGCGCTTCAAAATGACTTGACGCAAAAGGAAATGCTTGCCGGAAAGCAAAACCTGAATATGTTTATCCGCTACCAGTATATTCAGATGATTGACAAAAAATGGCTTGACCAGCTTGAATTCCTTGACGGATTAAGAGAAGCCGTTCACTTGCGTTCTTACGGAAGCAAAAATCCGCTCACAGAATATAAAATTGACGGATTCAATCAGTTTGATGAAATGCTTGACAGCATAAGAGATTCTGTAACAAGCAGAGTTTTCAAAGTAAAAGTTCAGGTCGGATCTCAGCCTCCACGCCAGCAGCAGCCTCGCCAAATGAATGCCCAGCATCAGGAAGCACAGTCAATGGCAAGAAGCGCGCAGCAGGCAGCCCAGAATTCAGCAATGAAAAGCGGAAGGCAAGGTCAAAGCGTAACAGTAACTAGATCCGTTCCAAAAGTAGGCAGAAACGATCCATGCCCATGTGGAAGCGGAAAAAAATACAAGAACTGCTGCGGAAGAAATTCCTAAGCAATAAATTCCAGCTAAAAAATGAAGGACTTGGTTCTGCAAAACAGTTCCAAGTCCTTTTTTGTTTGTTTCGGAATGAAAAATAGCTAGAGTATATAACGCTCCAAATTCTGGTTTTGAATTACGCCATTCAGTTTTTCATCAACATATTTACTGTCAATTGTTATTGTTTCACCTGCATGGCGGTCAGCATCAAAGCTCAATTCCTCAAGAACAGTTTCCATTATAGTGTGAAGCCTGCGCGCACCTATATTTTCACTGTGAGAATTTACGTCTTCTGCTATAAAACTCATGCGGTCAATAGCTTCGTCTGCAAACTTTAAAGTTACGCCTTCAGTTGCAAGAAGCGCTTCATACTGCTTTACAAGAGCGTTTTTTGGCTCGGTAAGTATGCGCTTGAAATCTTCTTTTTTGAGCGGCTCCAATTCAACGCGAAGAGGAAATCTGCCTTGAAGTTCCGGGATAAGATCACTTGGGGCAGACACGCTGAACGCTCCGGCTCCAATAAACAAAATATGAGTTGTGTTTACCACGCCCCATTTTGTATTCACATCGCTTCCTTCAACAATAGGAAGAATGTCCCGCTGAACTCCTTCCCTGCTGACTGCCTGACGGTCGCCTTCACCGCCGTGAGTTGCAATCTTGTCAATTTCGTCTATAAAAATAATTCCGCTTTGCTCAACTCTTTTCTTTGCCTCGTCAGCAGCCTTGTCACTGTCCGTATTCCGTTCAAGAGTGTCCGCCATGAGAATCTGCCGTGCTTCCCGAACAGTTACATTGCGCCTTTTTGATCTTCCGCCTGAAAGAAGCTCCTGAAGTCCATTTATACTTTCCTCAAGGTCTTCTGGATTGCTTGCTCCCATCATGTTCATACTGAACGAAGGCTGGCGGTGAACAGTTATCTCCACAACGCGGTCTTCAAGCTTGCCTTCACGGAGCATTGTCCTGAATTTTTCACGTGTAGAAGCCATATCTTCGCTGGTTGAAGTTTCTTCTTCAATTTCTTCCTGCGGCTCATCCTGAGCAGGATTTTCTTTTGGAATATCAACTTGAATCAAGCTTCCCTGAATCGGACTTGACTCGCCGAATATATTTCCAAGCACATGGACATCTCTTTTTGGAGAGGAATCCTTGCGCTTTTTCTTGCCAGAACTTCCAGGCAAAAGCAAGTCAAGCAACTGGTCTTCCACCATCGGAATGCATTTTTCACGCAGTTTTTCCTGCATTTCAGCCTTTACCATGTTATAGCCAACTGCCATAAGATCGCGAACCATGCTTTCAACATCACGGCCAACATAGCCAACCTCGGTGTATTTTGTGGCTTCCACTTTCAAGAATGGCGCTCCGCAAAGTTTTGCAAGACGGCGGGCAATTTCAGTTTTTCCGACTCCAGTTGGTCCCATCATCAAAATGTTCTTCGGCGCAACTTCGTCCCGGATTTCCTCTGGAAGCTTTATCCTGCGCTGACGGTTTCGCAAAGCAACTGCGACAAAACGTTTTGCCTTCTGCTGTCCGATTATATAATTGTCAAGTTTTTCAACAATCTGCGCTGGAGTAAGTCCGTCTGGAATTCCTTTTGAATTCAGCTGCGCCTTGATTTCTTCAGTCATATTAAAGCTCCTCAACTACAACATTGCTGTTAGTATAAATGCAAATTTGCCCTGCGATTGCAAGCGACTTCTGGGCAATTTCTTTTGCTGAAAACTGTGAAGATTCCATATAAGCCATCGCCGCCGCATAAGCATAATTTCCTCCAGAACCGATTGCAAGAATATCGTTTTCTGGCTCAATGACATCTCCGCTTCCTGAAATCAAAAGGATTTTTTTTGAATCAGCCACAAGCAAAAGCGCCTCAAGCTTGCTCATTGAACGTTCTGTTCGCCAAAGTTTTGCAAGCTCAACAGCGGCACGAGTAAGGTCGCCGTTAAATGTCTTGAGTTTTTCTTCAAATTTATCAAAAAGAGTAAAAGCGTCTGCGGTTGCTCCGGCAAATCCTGTAAGAACTTTGCCATCATAAATGCGGCGCACTTTTTTTGCGTTGCCCTTCATAACAGTGTTTCCCATAGTAACCTGACCGTCTCCAGCCATGGCAACTTTTCCGTTTCTCCTTACAGCGATTACAGTGGTGCTGCGGATTTTATTTTCATTTTCCATAATTTATATTCTCCTTAGCAGGCAGTTTTTATTTCAGTCTTTTTTTCCTGAATGCGGAAATGCCTGGCTGTATACTTTTTTTAAACGTTCCAAAGTTACATGAGTATAACGCTGGGTCGTGCTTATGTTGGAATGCCCAAGAAGCTCCTGAACAATTCTTATGTCCGCGCCGGAATTGAGCATACCCGTAGCGAAAGTGTGCCTAAAAGCATGAGGCGAAACATGGCTTCCTGTTCCTTCAATTCCTGTGTATCGGCTCACGATGTACCAAATTCCGTGGGCTGAAAGCGCAGTTCCTTTTTGGCTTAAAAAAATTCTGCTTACTTCGCCAGCGCATCCTTTTTCAGCCTGCGGAAATCTTGCCTTTCGTTCCTTCAAATAAAGCATAAGGGAATTTCTTGCGTCCTGTTCAAAATAAACGCGGCGGTTTTTTTTTCCTTTTCCTGTAACAATTGCGCTTCTAAAATCACTTGTAAAATCCTGAAACTTCAAGGAAGCAAGCTCGCTCACACGGCATCCAGAAGAATACATCATTTCAAAAATCGCCTTGTCCCTTGATGCCCACAAAAGCTCTTTTTTTTCAGGCTGACGGCAAACATTGTCAATTTCAACCTGAGACATAAAGCGAGGAAGTGTTTTTGGCTGACGAAGACACTTTAACTCGTAGGAAACGTTTTTAGAAATATAACCAAATTTCTTTAAATATGCAAACAATCCTCTGACTGCGGAAATAATTCTATTTATAGAAGCCACTGAATATTTTCTGCGGCTCAAATATCCAACAAAAAGCCTCAAATCTTCCAGTGTCAATCCTTCTGCCGATTTATCATTTCCAAAGAATTCGCAAAAATGAGCCAAATCCTGCCTGTAAGACAAAAGTGTATTTTCAGACAGTCCGCGCACACTTCCGAGATAAATCAAAAATTCTTCGGAACATTCAAAGAGAGTTTCAGGCATTTTGGGATTCTTTTGACACTTTATCAGCCTTGTTCGCCTTTGCAAATTCTCCTGCAGCTTCAGCAGCAACAGCTTCATCCGCTGAATGGAGATAGTCGCAGTCAGGATTTATGCAGCTTTTATATGAACCGTTTTTCTTGTCGTATTTTTCAACAAGAAACCAGCCGCACTTAGGGCAATAAACATCAATAGGCTTAAAATGCGAAATAAATGTGCATTCAGGATAATTTGTGCATCCATAGAATTCTTTTCCACGGCCTTTTGTTTTTCTTGCGACAATATGCCCATCACAGCCTTTGCGCGGACATTTTGCAAGCGGAACACTTTTTGTATTGTGGCACTCAGGAAATCCAGAGCAGGCAAGAAAGTATCCAAAGCGTCCAAGTTTTTTCACCATTGGCTTTCCGCACTTCTCGCAAATCTCATCAGTAGGCTCATCAAGAGTTCCTTTCAAGCTTTCCTGATTTTCCATGACTTCCTCGACACGATTTTTAAACGGTCCAAAGAAATCCGCAATCATATTGTTCCAGACAAGCTCATTCTGCTCAACCTTGTCAAGATTATTTTCAACTTCCGAAGTAAACTGCTCATTTATAACATCAGGAAATGATTCCACAAGAATCTTGCAGATGATCTTTCCGAGCATCGTTGGAACAAGCTGCTTGTTATTCCGCGTAACATAATAACGGTCAAGCAAAACTGAAATTATAGGCGCGTAAGTTGACGGGCGGCCGATTCCCTTTTCCTCCAAAGTTTTTACCATTGAAGCATCAGTGTAACGAGCCGGACCTTGAGTAAAATGCTGCTCAGGATAAAATTTTCCGCTTGAAAGAATTTCACCAATCTTAAGAGAAGGAAGGCTTCCTGTTACATCTTCCTTTGAAGAAAGTGTCTTTATGACATTATAAAAACCTTTGTGGCTTAACTTGCTTGCGCTCACACGGAACAAAGCGTCTCCAGCCTGAATATCAACACTAGTCGTCTTTGACTTAGCATTGTTCATCTGACTTGAAACAAAACGTTCCCAAATAATCGAGTACAAACGAAGTTCTTCACGAGTCAAATATTCCTTCACGCTGTCTGGAGTATACTTTACATAAGTCGGACGAATCGCTTCGTGAGCATCCTGTGCGCTCTTTCCAACTGCATATTCAATTTTTTCAGCAGGAAGATCCTCCGGGAAATTTTTTCCAATCCACTCTCTTACATCGTTTATAGCGGTCTGGCTTATGCGGACAGAATCGGTACGCATATATGTAATAAGTCCAACGCGAGTGTTTCCAATCTGCACGCCTTCATAAAGACGCTGGGCAATCTGCATTGTTTTTCTTGATGTAAAACTGAGCCTGTTTGCCGCTGCCTGCTGAAGTTTTGAAGTTGTAAAAGGAGGCTTAGGGCGGACAGTTTTTTCAGTTTCCTTTATGTCTAAAACTTTGCATTCGCTGTTTTGAATTTCTTTTATAATATCATTAACAGCATTTTCATTTTTCAGTTCAGGTTTTGTTCCTTTGTACTGAACAAGCTGAGCCGTAAATTTATTTTTTCCCTTCGCAAAATCCGCATCAAGAGACCAATATTCTTCAGGAATAAAATCTTCAACTTCCTTTTCACGCTCGCAAATAAGACGCAACGCAACAGACTGAACACGTCCGGCACTAAGTCCGTTTTTTACTTTTTTCCAAAGAAGCGGACTCAAATTGTAGCCAACAAGTCTGTCAAGAACACGGCGGGCTTTCTGCGCATTTACCTTTGCTTCGTCTATTTCACGTGGATTTTTTACAGATTCCTTTATCGCAACTGGAGTAATTTCATTAAAAACAATGCGATGTATGGGAGCTGCGGTTTTTTCCTTGAGCGCGTTATTCAAATGCCATGCAATTGCCTCACCTTCACGGTCATTATCCGATGCAAGCAAAACGCCAGAAGAATTCTTTGCATCTTTTTGCAGTTCCTTTAAAAGCTTTGCACGCCCGCGGACAGTTATATATTCCGGCTGAAAATTATTGTTTACATCGATTGCGATGCGGCTTTTAGGCAAATCAATAAGATGTCCCATAGAAGCCTTTACAGTGTAGCCAGTTCCAAGATAATGCTCAATTGTCTTTGCTTTCGCAGGAGACTCAACAATAATCAGAGTGTTCTTTTTTGCCTCTTTTTTCGATGTTTTTTTAGCAGTTTTTTCAGCCATAATTCACCTGTCAGCATGAATCAAAAAATTCAAGCTGTCCTTTATTTTTACAGACTTTAAATCCCGGAGCATTTTTTCTTACCGCGACAAAATCCGCATAGTTTTCTATAACCGGAGCTCCTTCCTCAATAAATTTTTCAGAAGTACGGACACTTTTCTTTCCGCCGTGCCCATTTTTTTCAGCTTCACTGCAAAATCCAGCCGAATGAAAAACAACATCGCGGTTGTAATCAAGGGCGAAATCAGCAGTAATAAGAGCGCCGCTTCCAGCAGGAGCATGAACAACGACAGTGCACGAAGACAAAGCCGCCACAAGCCTGTTCCGCTGAACAAACCTCCAAGGCTCAGCAGGAATGCCGGGAACATACTCGCTTGCAATAAATCCGCCGTTTTTTACAATCTGCTGGGCAAGGCTTCTGTTTCCATAAGGAACAACAGTATCGATTCCGCACGGAAGAATCGCCGCAGTTGACTGCAAAATTCCGCTGGAAAGAGCACCTTTATGAGCAAAACTATCAATTCCATTTGCAAGCCCGGAAATAACAGTCTGCCCGCAAAAAGCAGCTTCCTTTGCAAAGCCAAAAGCCGCATGCGCAGTTTTTTCACAAATGCATCGTGTTCCCACAACAGAAACACACGGCTTTTTCAAGGCTTCTAATGTTCCGCGGTAAAAAAATGCGTAAGGAGTATCTGGAATAGTCCTAAGCATGGCAGGAAATTCCGCTTCATAATAAAAAACGGAATTTATTCCTTTTGATTCTGCAAGGCTAAAACTTTTTTCAGCTAAAGCCCTGCACGCTTTTCCATTCCAAGCCGCCCTTCCCAAACTTCTGCCTATAATAGTAGAAAGCTCTTCTATAGACAGTAACGCAAGATTATCCATGCTGTCAATATTTTTCTTTAAAAGAATTTTTTCTTTGGCAGAAAGGAATGTTATTGATGAAATTGCAATGTCTAAAATATCCACAAGGAAAAGATATAAAAAACTGTTATAAAATGCAAATTTTATTTATACTGAAGCTCAAGGCATTTCTTTTTGTTTTCCTGCGCAGCCTTAACTTTTTCATCATTAGGTTTTAGCTCAATAATTTTGTCGTAAAGCTCAATAGCCTTGTCAAACTGATACGTTAAATAATACGCGCCCGCAAGAGCAAACATTGCATTTGTATCTCTGGTTTGAACAGAAAGAAATTTTTCAAGATAAGGAATCGCCTTGTCGCCCTGCCCGAATTCAAAAACGTAAAGAATTCCAAGTCCATACAAAACGCGGTAATAATTCGGGTTAATTTTCAATGCCTGAAGATACGAACTTTCCGCAAGCCGAAGATAATTCATTTTTTTTATCGCTTCATCTGACGAAGTTCCTTTAGCATCAAAATCAAGGCTAGCGTTCGCCATGTGGCCTGCACAGCTTCCTACATAATAATAAAGATTCGCATTGTCCGGATAATAAGACAAAGCCTTTTGAAAACATTCCAAAGCTTTTCCGTACATCTGCTGGTCAATATAACGAGTTCCAAGAATTTTATACCAAATTCCAATCTGACCTTCTGTAAGAGCCAAATCCATTGCGCGGGCATCGTATTTTTTTATAGCTTCTTCAAGTTCTTCTTTTGTCGTAGGATTTGAAACACCTTCTTCAATTCGCTGCATCCGTTTTATAGAATTATAAGAAGGAGAACAAGAAATCGCCGCAAAAGAAATCAAAAGAGCAAACGAAATTTTGATAATTTTTTTCATAAAAATCCTCCGTTGTTTTATTCAGTTTTATGACCCGGGAAAAAATCCCTGTGGCTTTCTTCAAGCCTTGAATCGTCTATGTGCGTATAAATCTGCGTTGTAGATAAATCCGAATGCCCCAAAAGTTCCTGCACAGATCTTAAATCCGCGCCGCCTGAAAGCAAATGTGTTGCAAAGGAATGACGCAAAGTGTGAACTTTCGCTTCAATTCCAGTTTTCTTTCCCATGGCCTTGAAATTCTTCCAAATTCCTTTTCTTGAAATAGGATTTCCTTTAGAATTTACAAAAACTTCAGGAATAATTCTACTTCCTACAAATCCTGGGCGAATTTCAAAAATCCATTTCTTAAGCCAAAACGCCGCATCCTCTCCAAACGGAACAAGACGCTCCTTGCTGCCTTTTCCGCGGACAAGAATCAGGTTTTCGTCAAAATGTACATTTGCAATCAAAAGTGAACAAGCTTCGCTTATCCGAAGTCCGCAGCTGTAAATCACTTCGTACAACGCGCGGTCTCTTATTCCAAGCGGCTTTTTCACGTCAATTGAAGCCAAAAGGCTGTCAACCTGCTCAACTTCCAAAACTTTTGGCAAAGCCCTTGAAACCTTAGGCTTTCCGATTTCATGCGCAAAATTTTCAATCCATATTTTTTTTCGGACTAAAAACGAACCAAAAATTCTAAGCGCAGACAAATCTTTTGCAAGCGTAATTTCTTTTCTTCCGGAAGTTTTTCTAAAAGCCGTATAATAAAGCAAAGACTGAACCGTAACTTTTTCTAGCGGCGTTTCACTTTTTTCCAGATAATCAAGAAATTCCTGAACACAAATCAAATAAGTTTCCACCGTCAGTTTTCCGTGATTTTCCACAAAGAGAAGCTCACTGTAAAATTCCTGAAGCAGAGATTTTTTTTCCATATATTAAAGCTGCGTCAAATCTATGGAGCGCGAAAGTCCGTTCAGGCGTTTTCTATAAATCGCCGGCTGATTTATGTCGTTCGGATCAATTTTTATTCCCGATGGAAGCTTGTGCCCAGAAAACGGTCTTTTTTCTTCTGCAGAATTTTTTTCTTCAGGCTGATTTTCAACAAGCGAAACAGTCTCTCGTTCACCAAGAGATTCCGCTGGAGCAAATGAAGTTTCGTCATTTTCTTTTGGTGCGGAATTCTCAACTGAAGAATTTTTAAAATCTATGGAACTAAAATGTTCGGAATGTTTTGCAGGTTTTGAATCGGATTCAGTTTTTCCGCCCAATGCACGGATAAATTCACCATAGTCGGCAACAGAATCATCTTTTTCATCTTCTTCCAAAGGAACTGAAGTTGCAAAGTCGTCATTGCCGCTAAAATCAGTTGCAATTACGGTAACAGAAACTTCGTCGTCTTCCATTGCGGAATTTTCTGAAAGTCCAAAGATTATTTCCGCCTCTTTGCTTGCAGAATGCTTGATTAAATTCACAATATCCTGCGTTTCTTCCAAATCCAAATTTCCATTACTTGTTATGTTAATGAGAATTTTTCTTGCGCCGTCAATCTGGCGATTTTCAAGCAGAGGATTTGCAATCGCACCTTCAACAGCTTCGTTGACTCTGTTTTCGCCCTTGCCTTTTCCAACGCCAAGAATTGAATCGCCTGAACCGTACATGATTTTTCTTACATCGGCAAAATCAAGATTTATATCTCCAGGCTGAGTAATAAGTTCAGTAATTCCCTTTACGCCAGCACACAAAAGTCCGTCCGCAAACTTGAACTGTTCTCTAAAAGTCATGCGGTGGTCAATATTTTCAACGGCCTTAAAAATCAAATCATTCGGAAGAACAATCAAGCTGTCTACATTTTGCCTAAGTTTTTCAAGTCCTTCCATAGCGTTATCCATGCGGACTTTTCCTTCAAATTCGAAAGGAGTTGTAACAACGGCAATTGTAAGAATTCCAGCATTGTGAGAAAGTTCCGCAACAACAGGCGCGGAACCTGTTCCAGTTCCGCCCCCCATTCCGGCAGTTATAATAACCATGTTTGCACCGGAAATAATTCGTGAAATACGCTCAGCATCTTCTTTTGCGGCATTTTCACCAACAGCAGGATTTCCGCCCGCGCCAAGTCCGCCTGTAATTTTCTGTCCAATCGGAACTCTTAACTGCGCAGTTGATTTATGCAAAGCCTGCTTATCTGTATTTAAAACAATAAACTGAACACCAGAAACTCCGTCTTCAATCATGCGCTGAACCGCACTAGAGCCTCCGCCTCCACAGCCAATAATTTTTATAACAGTAGGATTTATGTCACCAAGCTCGTCATCAAAATTCAACGGCTCGGCATTTTCAACGCTTGAAGCTGACTGCAAAACTGAACCACTCAGCGGCACATTCATTTTTTGAGAAGACGTATCTTCAACATTTGTAAATTCCATATTTTTCCTCCCGACCCGCGCATTCTGCTTCTTAATCCCCATTAAAAACAGAGCGCATCCAAAAATATTTAGTTTATCAATTTATCTTTTTTAACAAGTTTTTAAACCAGCTGGACATTGAATCCTGTTTTTGTTTTTTTGAAACTTTGCGGGAAACCACCGCAGAAGAATCATCATTTTTATTCGCAAGAACCAGTCCAACAGCAGTCGCAAAATCCGCATTTCTATAAGAATCATCAGTTCCACCAAAATCCGCACAACAGCCGATTCTAACAGCCGTAGTCTTCCAAACTTCCTGCGCAAGAGTTTCAATGCCAGGCATAAGAGCTCCTCCGCCAGTAAGAACAATCGTTCCCCTAAGTTCCGTAAGACCAGAACGCCTGACAACTTCTTTTTTTGCAGAAACAAGAATTTCTTCAACACGCGCCGTTATAATTTCACTTAAAGCCGCTTTGTTTGTAAGCTCAGGCGGAAGTCCTCCAACGCCAGGAATTATAACTTCCTCATTTTCCTCTCCTTCGTTAAGCCAACAAGTACCGTACTTTATTTTCAATTCTTCAGCTACAGAAAAAGGAACACCCATTACTTCGGAAATATCATTTGTAACACGGTTTCCGCCAGCTGGAATTGAAGTTGTAAAAACAGGAGCGTCTTTGTTCAGAACAATCACATCCGTAGAACCGCCGCCCAAATCAATCAAAATAGAACCAAGATCGCGCTCGTCTTCTCTTAAAGTCGCATAGGCAGCCGCCAAAGTTTTAAGCGTGATTCTTCTAAGTTGATATTCTGCGCGCATAATACATTCATTTATATTCGCATAGGCTGAAGTTGAAACTTTTAAAAGCAAAGTCTTTACTTCTAGCCGCACACCTTTTATTCCGATTGGATTTGCATATTCGCGTCCGTCAACAAGATATTCCTGCGGAAGAATGTGAAGAAGAATTTCATTCAGCGGAATTGAAACAGCCTGGGCGCAATCCAACGCACGGTTCTTTGCTTCCATTTTGATTTCAACTTCACGGTTTCCGCCTTTAGGATCTGCGCCAACAACACCCGTAGAAGGAAGACTTGTAACCTGTGAACCGCCGATTGAAGTATAAACTTCAACAACTGTTGTACCCGCGCTGATTTCGGCAGCTTCAATTGTTTCTTTTATTACATTTTTTGTTGCATCAATATTGACGATTATTCCGTTTCTAACTCCCTGAGACGGTCTTTTTGAAATTCCTATTATTTCAATTTCGTCATTTGCATTTACTTCTGCAATAACTGCCCTGATCCAGCAAGTGCCAATATCAAGACCAACAATTGTCCGAGCCAAAATATTCCTCACTCAACGGCATCTGTATGAAAGCGAATCGTATCGCAAATCGACTTCCACAACATCCGGTTCTATAGAATTTACAACGTCAAGAACAACCATCATATACTTCAGCGCGTCTTCAGTCAAAGAGCGGTCGGTAAGAACTCTGACCTTTGCCTGTGTAGGATAAAGAACAAGCTCGTAGTTTCCATACTCTTTAGGCACAACCTGAATTTCTGAAATCGCGGCAAAATATTTCTGAGACAAATTTCTTATCGCTGAAATTTGCTCCATAAGCACACGATATTTTGCCGGAAGTCTCATTCCTTCCTGAAGATTTTCAATAGGAAGTCCTGAAACAAGAGGAACAGAACTGTCCTGCAAAATGGAATCTGACTGTATGCTGAATAGTACACAATTTTCGTCAATTTGAACAGACTTTGACACACCATTTACAGAAAGAATAGTTTTTGCAACCGGAGCTCTTTCTTTTACGGAAATAAAAATCTTGTCTGGAAAACGCTTGTCAACGGAAACTCTTTCAATATAAGAAACGTTGCTCAAAATTGAAGCCGCACGGTCTGTGTCGAATCCTGTCCAAGACGAATTTGAAAGAGGCGCAAGCCGCTCAGCTATATCTTTCCGCGCAAAAGAATCCAAGCCTGAATAAATTATAGCCGGATGTCCAAAGCACGGAAGAACGAAAGCATAGATAATTCCTTCAACAAAAAGAAAAAATCCAAGCACAAAAACAACAATTTTGAGAGCAATATATTTTTTTTCACTTGCTTTCTTGTCTGCCTTTTCAGAAGTTTTTACACCTTCAAAAGAACCCCAAAATTCTTCAAAATCAGAAATCGCCGCATCACTCATATTCAACTACAACTCCCCCGATTGTTTCGATGTTATCAAATTTATTTTTCAAAGTTTGCCCTGATTCTTTATCGGCATCGCAGTGTGAAGCGTTTATAATAAATCCGCACATGCAAAGCGTTATTATAAGGGATGAGCCGCCTGAAGAAAAAAACGGCAATGGAATTCCAGTTGTAGGAGAAGCTCCACAGACAACGGCGCAGTTAAAAACCGACTGGCAAAAAATGCAAAGCGTGCATCCAAATGAACCGTAAGCCGCAAAACGATCCGGACAGTTAAGGGCAATTTTAAATCCGCGGCAGGCAAAAACTACAAGCAAAATAAAATAAGATGTTACGCCAAAAAGCCCCATCATTGTAGCCCAGCCTGCAAAAATATAGTCAGTCTGAATCTCTGGAATTGCAGAAATTCTTTCAAGTCCGTCGCCAATTCCAGTTCCCCAAATTCCACCTGAGCCAATCGCCCTTTCAGATGCTGAAGTTTGATAGCCTGCTGTCAGCCTGAATTTTTCAGGGAAAATATATGCAAGAATTCTCATCAAGCGGTATTCTTCCATGGAAACCAAAATCACTGCGGCTGGAATAGCAAGAATAGAAAACGGAATAAGCCATTTTAAAGATGCGCCAGACAAAATAAACATCGCCACACCAAGTGCAAAAACAAAAATTCCCGTGGATAAATTTCTCTGGCAAAAAATCACAACAACAAAAAGCAAAAGCGCCACAACTGGATAAATAAATTCCTTGGAGCTTTCCTCGTATTCAGAAGAGTGAGCGTCAAACATATGCGCCAAGTACATTACAATTGCGAACTTCACAAGTTCCGATGGCTGAAAAGAAAATAAATGCGGAATCACAATCCATCTTGAAGCGCCTTTTCTTTCGCTTCCAATTCCAGGAAGAAACGCAAGAATGCAAAGAACAAAAGAAATCACGGCAAACATAAAAACGAATTTTCGGATTTTCTTTACTGGAACAACTGCGAAAAAAATCAATCCAGAAAAACCTACAACAGAAGAAACAATTTGCCTATTTAAAAAATAATTTTTATTTCCGAAGAAGCGCTCGCCAACTCCAGGAGAACAAACATAAAGCGTAAAAATTCCAAGTCCCCACAAAAGCAAAGAGCAGACAATAAAAACAGAATCGCTTTTTCTATAATTTGACACAGGACGGTCAGGAAAAAATCTGTATTCTCCCATAATCACTCGTCTCCAGCAAGCAAAATTTTTGAAATCCGCTCAAGCCCCATTCCTCTGGAACCTTTTATAAATATAATTGAATTTAAACTTCCGTGCAAAACTTTTTTTATTTCCGAAGCAGCCCGCTCCATTGAATCTTGAGAATTTCCAGCAATAAAAATAATATTTTTTTCAGAAGAATTTTTCGCCTTTTTAAAAGCGGCTTTCATTTCTGTTCCAATAAAAATCACAAGGTCAACATCAGAATTTACAGCAAGAAGTCCAGTTTTTTCATGCGCGGATTTTGAATCAGAACCAAGCTCAAGCATATCGCCAAGAACAAAAATTTTTTTTGCGTCCGCTTCTTTTTTTACAGAGCCGATAAATTCAATTGCTTTTTCCATTGAATCAGGATTCGCGTTGTAGCAGTCCTGCATAATAAGAAATTTTTTTCCGTCAAGAATTTCAGAGCGGCCGGACAATGGCTTTAAACTTGAAATTCCATCTGAAATTTGCCGTGAAGAAAGTCCAAGAACCTGAGCAAGAGCAATCGCGCCCAAAGCATCTTTGTAGTTATATTTTCCAGGAAGCGGCAAAATCGTTTCAATTCCGTCTATGCTGAATTTTGTTCCTTTCAATCCCATGTCGCAAATATATTTTACAGAATCAGTGTCGTTTCCATAGAATACAACTTTTCCATCAATTTCGTTTTTTAGAAAATCTGAAAACTCATCGTCAACCGGAATTACGCCAGTTCCAAATCCGCCGAAATAACTGAAAATTTTTGCTTTCTCTTTTGCAATATTTTCACGGCTTCCAAGAATCCCAATATGTGCTGTACCAATATTTGTTACAACAGCAAAGCGTGGCTTCAGCACAGAAGCGATTTCTCCAATTTCATTTTCACGGTTCATACCCATTTCAAAAACACCGCACTCATGCTCGGCTCTTATGTTGAACACAGAAAGCGGAAGTCCAGTTTCGCTGTTTAAATTTCCTTTGTTTGAAATGACTTTGTATTTTTGCGAAAGTATTGAAACCAAAATTTCTTTTGTTGTGGTTTTTCCGCTTGAGCCTGTAACGCCAATTTTTATAAGATGCGGAAATTTTTCCACGTAACGGGCAGCCGATTTCTGCAAAGCTTCAAGAGTGTTTTCCACAGCGATAAAAATTACAGAAGGATTTTTTTCATGAAGTTCAACAAAATAATTTCCGTTGTCTTCAAAATTTTTCATGCTTATAAAAACTACGCTTGCACCTTTTTCAATCGCCTGTGGAATATAAGAATGTCCGTCCTGATTTTCTCCAATGAGCGGAACAAAAAGAGTATTTTTTTCAACCAAGCGGCTGTCTGTCTGAACGGACTTTATGCAAAGCGGACTGCTTCCAAGAACATGCACGCCATTAACGGCTTCAAGTATTTCTTCCAGCGACAAAAGCGAATCATTTCCGTTCATTTTTTCTCATCTCCACGCGCACGATTTCTTCAGTTTCAGCTTTTCTCATGCCCAAATCATTTTCTGCAATAGTTTCAATTCTATCCGAACTTGAAAGCACGCTTATATCCGTTATAAGTTTTTTATTTTCCGCTATTAATTTTTCCTGTTTTTTCTCAAGCTCCAAAACCTCTTTTTTTAGCTCGCGGTATTTGCTTGACTGAATTCCATTTAAAATCAAAAGTCCAGGAATTCCCAAGGAGAATATAACAAGACAAAAATTTTTCAGCAAACTTTTTATTTTCATTACAAAGCCTCCACTCCATAAAGCCGAAGTTTTTCCGCATCCCGAAGTTTTCGCACAACACGGAGCTTTGCGCTTCTGGAAGGCGAATTTGCTTTGATTTCTTCTTCGGAAGGCTCAACCGGTTTTCTTGTCAAAATTTCCGCGCAGGGAATTCCGCCGCAAACACATTCAGGAAATTCCCGAGGACAAACACATTGCTTTCCAAGATTACGAAAATAATTTTTTACAATTCTGTCCTCAAGCGAATGAAATGTTATAACGCCTATTTTTCCACCCGGAGCAAGAACATTGAACGCGGCATGGATTGCTTCCGGCAGCCTTTTAAGCTCACTGTTGACAAGAATTCTCAAAGCCTGAAAAGTCCTTGTCGCAGGATGAATATTTCCGTATTTATATTTTGAAGGAACGGCATTGAAAATTATATCTGCCAAAGCTTTTGTTGAAACAATTTTCTGAGACTTTCTTGCAGAAACAATCGCACTTGCAATCCGCCTTGAATATTTTTCATCTGAATAAAGATAAATCATATTTGCAAGCTCGTCTTCCGGCATTTCATTGACGATGTCGGTGGCGCTTTCTTTTGTGTTAGCATTCAACCTCATATCAAGCTCTTCGTCATGCCGAAATGAAAATCCTCTGCCGCTTTTTTCATAATGAAAAACACTTATTCCCAAATCAAACAAAATCAAGTCAGGCTTTCTTTCTTCAGAATAATTGCAATAAAAATCATTGAACCAGCCATTATAAAACTTCATCCGCTCTCCAAATTCCGAAAGACGCTCTTTCGCCCTTGCCTGAATAATGCTGTCGGCATCAAGCCCAAGAATTTTTAAAGTTGGAAATTTCTTTAAAAAATTAAACGAATGTCCGCCTTCTCCCAAAGTTGAATCAATCATAAAAGCGTCCTTTTCAAACGGCTCGCCAATCGGAGAAAGAAATTTGAGACATTCATTTAGCAATACAGGAGTATGAACAATTTCCACTTTTTTCCAGCCTGATTTTTTTTGAGCGGCAAAACTCACATCAAAATATCGCCCATAGTTTCCGCAGCCTTAAGGAAGGAATCTTCAGTTTTCTCAAGATAAGCCCTGTACTTTTCAGAATCCCAAAGCTCCATATACTTGTTGATTCCAAGAATTGTACATTCACCTTTAAGTCCCGCGTAATCTCTAAGCGTCTGGGGAATAGAAAGACGACCGGATTTATCAAAGTCCAATTTTTGTGCAGGCGCAATAAAGCGTCGCATAACAAGGCGTTTCTGGTCATTGAACAAAGACGCCGAGTCCACAATTTTTTTATTAAGAGAAGTCCATTCATCAATGGAGAAAATCATAAGACAGCGGTCGAGCCCCTGAGTTACAACAAGACTTTCCTGCTGCAAAACAGAGCGCAACTTAGCCGGAAACTGAATTCTTCCTTTATCGTCCAGCGTGTTGTTGTACTCGCCAAAAAGCATTTCCATGCCACTATCCACCACTTTACCCCACTATTTCCCACTTATTAAATATTTTATCAAAAAAAAACGTAATGTCAATGCAAAAACTCTCCGATAAACTGATTTTTATAGCTGAAAATTCAGTTGGACTTTAAAACTGTATAGTTGAGAATCTTTTTTATATCTGATAAAAATCCGCAGGCTGTAATAAAATGATAAACACACTGAATGAAACAAGCCTTCACAAATCGCTAAAAGCCATTTACAGAATCCAGTGCAACGGAAAATCAGAAGTAAAGATCGGCGCATACATTGCGGACATTCTTTGTCCTGACGGCGGAATCATAGAAATTCAGACAGGAACGCTTGGAAAACTGCTCAAAAAAACAGAATTCTTTTTATCTGAAAAACGAAAAATAAAAATTGTCTATCCGCTTGCAACCGTAAAGTACATAGAAACAAAAGATGCCGCCACGGGAAAAATTACAAGACGAAAAAGTCCTTTAAAGAAGAACATATATTCAGTTTTCAAGGAAATAACAGCACTTATCCCCATTCTGCTCGAAAAAAATTTCACACTTGAAATAATCGAAGCTGAAATAACAGAAGAGCGCGTAAAAACGGAAGAGCCAGTCCAGTCAAAAAACAAAAGACGAAGATTCAAAAAAAACTGGCAAAAAACAGGAAAGCGTCTTGAGCAGACAGGAAAAATTTTTACACTTCACGGAAAATCTTCTTACAAAAAACTGATTCCAAAAAATCTTCCAGACACATTTACTTCAAAAGACTTTTTTGAGCTTTTAAAGAAAAATGCTCCTCTTGTAAAAAGAAACGACGCAAATCTTATGCTTTGGGTTCTTTCAAAGATAGAAATTATAAACACAGTCAGAAAAAAAGGAAATGCAAAAATTTATTCTACGCAGACAAAGTGCTATGAAAATGTGTTATAGCACCGGCAAGAGCGTCCGCGGCATGATCCGGACGAGGCGGCTGCTTCAAATTCAACAAAAGCTGAACATACCGGGCAACAGTATCTTTATCCGCACTTTTTGTTCCAGTAACTGCGCATTTTATCTGATTCGGAGAATACATAAAAATGGGAATCGCCTGCTGAACAAGGCACAAGTTCACAACACCTTTTGCTTCCGCCACTGCAAGCGCGCTAGTCGTATTGCGAGCAAAAAATAAAGTTTCCATTTCGGCTTCTGTAGGACGAAATTCATTCAAAATCGCCAGAAGTTTATTGTAAATATAAAGCAAGCGGACTTCATGCGAATCGTTGCTTGAAGTTTCTATAACTCCGTAGCTCACAAGAGAAATTCTGGAATTTTCACAGTCGATTATCCCAAACCCGGTATGCGCAAGCCCAGGATCTATGCCTATAATCCGGCGTTCTTTCATGTATGCTGAAAAAAAACAAGGCACTTGGACGAAACAAAATTCCGCACCAAATGCCTGCACAAAAACTAAAAAGTCAAAACTTAGGCTTCTGGATCGAAGTCTTCTGGATATTCAACAGTTGAATAAACGTTCTGAACATCATCGTTTTCTTCAAGTTTGTCCAAAAGTTTCTGAACTTTCTTTGCAGTTTCTGCATCAACTGCTGTATAGTTAAACGGAACCATAGAAACAGCGGCAGAAAGAGTTTCCCATTCTTTAGACTGAAGAGCTTCAAGAACCGCATCAAATGAAGCAGGATCTGTTGTTACAGTGATAACTCCATCTTCATTTACAACATCTTCCGCGCCAGCTTCAACTGCAACGCTCATAACATCGTCTTCGCTTACTTTTTCTGCATCATATTCTATAACGCCTTTGCGCTCAAACATACGGCTTGTAGAACCTGTTGTTCCGAGATTTCCGCCGTTTTTATTGAAAATATTGCGAACATCAGCAGCAGCGCGGTTCTTGTTGTCTGTAAGAACATCCACGAGAACAGCAACTCCGCCCGGAGCATATCCTTCGTAAACAAGTTCTTCATAAGAAACTGCACCAAGTTCACCAGTTCCTTTCTTTATAGCGCGCTCAATATTGTCCTTTGGCATAGAAGCAGCCTTTGCCTTGAGCATAGCAGTTCTAAGGCGAGGGTTAGAATCAGGATCTCCTCCACCCATTTTTGCCGCGATAGAAATTTCCTTTATGAATTTTGTGAAAAGCGCTCCACGTTTTGCATCAGCAATACCTTTTGCGTGTTTAATGGTTGACCATTTACTGTGTCCTGACATACGGAACTCCTATAAATAATAACGAATAAGTATAATATACTACCATAAAACAAATAAATACGTCAATAACGAATCCATGGCTTCAAGGACTTACGCATGAAAAATAAAAATGAAAATATTTTACGTCAAATATACAAGAAAAAAGTAAAAATTATACAAATCAGCATTATTTTAATCGATTATGCTTATTAAAATCTGTAAATTAATTGATTTTGTGTTTTTTATGGCTTCAACCGTAATACAAAAATACGGCATTTTTTTCATGCTGAAGCCATGCCTGTTACTGGCTGTTTAACGTAGTTTTTATATGCCTTGGAAGCGGAATCTCAAAAGCCTGCGTTTTTCCATCAACCGGCAATGAAAGTTTTACAGATGCAAGCTGAAGTTTTTTTATTCCGATTTTTCTCGCAAGCTTATTCTTTTTAAAATCTCCGTGCTTGTCGTCTCCTGCAATCGGACAAGAAGCCTTCGCAAGCTGAATTCTTATCTGATGCATACGGCCAGTTCCCAAAGTGAGTTTCAAAAAACTAAGTTCCAGTTCTTTTTCTGATTCTGGAATTTTTACATTCCAAACTGATTCAACTTTAAAAAAAGTTTTTGCCGCCTGAGTTCTTCCGTGAGCCTCAACAGTTCCTTCCAGAACACCTGAATAGCATTTTTTTCCGTCTACAACAGGAATTCCAAAGCAAACCGCGACGTACTCTTTTTTCACTTTTCCGCCTGAAATCAAGTTCGTCCACTTTGCAGCTGCCTGCGCGTTTTTTGCAACAACAAGGATGCCGGAAGTTTCTTTATCCAAACGGTGAACAAGAAAAATTTTGTAGCCAAGCTGAATGGAAAGCTCCGCATCAAGCGGATGTGCAATGCCAGCTCCGCCTTGAACCGAAACGCCACCCTCCTTATTCACAAGAAGAATTTCTTCATTTTCAAAAATTATAGAAAAAGTTTTCATTTGCCGAAAATAAAATACAAAGAGCTTCAAAACTAAAACATTTTTGAAACTGGCTCAATATTTTGAGTTCCATATTAATTGAGGTTTATAAAAATGACAAGCATCTCAAAAAAAGCATCCGCCCTTGCATTACTTTTTTTTATTTCAATAGAAATTTTTGCGCACAGAGTTTCATTTGAAGGATTTTCAAATTCAGTTTTTATCGACTTGCCTGAAGAATTTGCGCTCGTCCAATCTCAAGGTGAAGACTCATTTCTTCTGCAAAGCAAAGTTGCGCCAGTCAGCTCCATAATTAAAATTTACAAAAAAGAAAAATTCATTTCAGCGCAAGAAGCATTGGGAATCACAATCCAAAAACTCAATCTTAAAACTCTTGAAACAAAAACTGCGCAATGGAGAAACAACGAAGCTTGCATTGCAGCGGTCAAAGGAAAAATTTCTGGCGCAGAATCTCAAGGCTACGCGGCGGCTTCTGTAATTCCAGAAAACAAAAGCATTGCCGTTCTAATTTCCTGGTGCGGCGCGGAAAATTTTAACAATGCAAATTTTCTTATTGAAAGTTTTATCGACTCGCTTTGCATTGATTCAGAAAGCTGTTTTTCGCCTGGACTTTTTACATCGTTGTATCATCCGGCTTCCGGCTATGAGCAAACGTTGAATCTTCTTATAGACAAAAAAGAAATTTCAACGCAACTCGATTCGCTTGACTGCAAAAATTCAGAATATCTCATTGAGCGCGAATACAAAGTGCTTCAAATGTACATGAACAGTCCGCTTTGGAAAGAAGCTTGGCAACGTTACTACAGAATGATTTTTAAAGATTCGTGCAAGAGGCTTCAAAAAGTTTCATTTGACATTTACAGAACTCTTGCGCCCGACTGCAAGGACGAAACTGATTTTGCGCAGAAAATTTTATCATGGACTCAAGGATTCAAATACGAAAGGGAAAAAACTGCAAGCGACTTTGCATCCCTTCCGTCTATAATTTCCGGTGGAGGAAGCGACTGCGATTCAAGAGCCATGCTGATTGCCGTAATTCTTCAAAGCATGAACATAGACTCGATAATCTTTGTAAGCAGCGAATTTCATCACGCAATTGCAGGACTTGTTTCGTCCCATCCGGGATTCGTTTTTACAGTTGATGGCAAAACTTATCTTACAGGTGAAACAACAGTGCCAGGATTAACTTGGGGAATTATTGACAAAAACCAAAGCGATTTTTCAAAATGGATTCCAGTAATGCTTCCCTGAACATTTTAAGCGCAAGAAAGCAATGCGGTTTTATTTTATGAGAAGATTGTAAGCATCCATAGGAGATTCTGAATTAAGAAGAGCTTCTCTCAAAGATGCGTCCTTTAGTTTTGCGCTAAAGAATGAAAGTGTCTTTAAATAATAGCTGTGCTGATTATAAGCCGCCGCAATCATAAAAAGAATTCTTACAGGAATTTCATCAACAGGCTGAAAACCAATTATGTCGCATTTTGAAATTCCTACGGACATAACAAGGTCAGTAACACTTGAAAGGCGCACATGGGGAATCGCAAGACCTCTTCCAATAGAAGTTGACATAAGATCTTCCCGCTTGAGAATTTCAGCCTCCAGTTCTTTTGCATCTTTTACCTGAGGCGCTGTGGCAAGATTCTGCGCAAGACGGACAAGAGAATCATGCTTTGTCTGATGATTCATAAAAACAATCCGCTCTGGAGAAAGTATATTTTTTACCTGAACAATAATCTCAGAATCATTTGACTTTCCGCCGGAAGAAAGCCGCTCATTTACCCATTTTTCAATTTCAGATTTTTTAAATCTCCAGACAGTTCCAATTTTTCCACTTGGAATTTCGCCTTTCTGAGCCCAGTCATATACAGTACGCTCGCTTACACGAAGATATTTTGCAACTTCTTCAATTGTAAGAATATCATCTTCCATAGATTACGGCCTCTTATTTTTATTAAATTTCAACAATTGTATATGTTGCGTCATTTTGCAATCTTTACGCTTTTTTGTCAATATTCGCAGAAGCAAAACAACAATGTAAAAATTTAGGCTTTATTATCTTTCCATGGAAAAAAGAAACCTTTTAATGTTCTTGGTCCCAAAAGTTTCCTGTCTTTAGCAAGCAAATCGTTCCAAGGCACATTCTTGCGTTCCTTTGCAGAAAGCCCAGGATTTACTTCAATCCAATCGTATTTATAAAGAAGAAGCCTGAGCGCATTTGTATTTGTGATTACGATTCCAGTCATTCCCGGATAAAGTCCAAAAGTAAAAATCGTAAGCAGAAAATTCAGAAAGTTTACAAAAGAAAGCGCAAAGGTAAATCCGATGTTGTCAAAGAAAATTATGTATGATTTTTTGAGGCATTTTTTAAATCCGTTGTTCATCAGGCTTCTTACAGGCAAAAACCACTGGAGCGCAAAGAAAGTTGTGACTAAAAACCAAAATATCAAAATCATAAAAATGAACCAAACATAGCTTCCGCTTGATTTCCACATTTTAAAATAAAACGGCAAGGTCACAGCCGCAACGCAAATCAATGCGCCGGTAAAAAGTCCGAACAACGCGCCGGTTTTAAATGAAATCAAAAATTCCTTGAAAAATTCACTGTATCTTGGAGCATCAAAATTTGCAATTTTAGCGGCATTTTTTCCAGCAGCAAATCCCACGGAACAAATCAAAATGCTGTCAATAATAACTGAAGCAAAAATCAATGTCGCTCTAATTTCACCAGAAAAAGGCAAACTATAGGCAAACATAAAAATAAGATAGGAAACAAAAAGCGCAATCAGTGAAAAAAAATTGCAGACAACAACGTAAAAAAGATTGTCCCAGACATCACATAAATTCTTTTTAAAGAAAAATCCAAACATGGAAAAAATAGTAATATAATTGCTGACAATTTTCAACGCCAATGATAAAATTAGAAAAATATGGAATACAACGTCAATTCTTTAATTTCGCTTATCTCAAGAATCCACACGCAGACCGCAGAATTTACAAACAAAATGCTTTCAAGCCATAATTTTGTGTCTTCCCACGGATTTATACTTTTTCTTTTGTCTGAAAACGCAGAAATGTCCATGGGAGAAATTGCAAAAAAAATAAACAGAGATAAAAGCACCACAACATTTTTAATCAGAAAATTAATAGACGAAAAACTTGTAAAATGCGAACAAAGCAGAAAAGACAGCCGGAAAAAAATAATTTCTCTAACTGCTGAAGGAAAAAAATACAACAACTTTACAAGCGAAATTTCAAACAAACTGCTTTCAATTTGCTATAAAAGTTTTTCCGCAGAAGAAAAAGAAACGCTTTTAAATCTTCTGGAAAAAATGAGTCTGAACCTAGAAACAGAAGAAACTCAAGCATAACAAAAGCACTTTTTATAAAACACAACACAAAAAGGGCTGTCCCAAAAAAAATGGGCGCCTGGCTTGAGCAGAAAGAAAAAGTAAAGGAACTTCTCGCAAGTGAAGAATATAAGACACTCATGAAAAAACGCTCAACGGAGTGTGAGACCGTCTTCAACCAGACAAAAGGCAATCCGGGATTCAGAAACTTCCATCTCCGCGGGAAAGCAAAAGCCGGGACTGAATGGGGATTGCTGATGATTGGATATGATTTCAAGCAGCTGGTTCGATTAATGAATACCTAAAGAAAAAAAGGCTGCCCTTTGTTGAAAAAATCTTCAGTTTTAAGGACAGCTCCATTTCTTTTCTATCTAAAAATTTAAAAGTTCTATTTTAAAGCCGCGCTTATGCGTTCCAAAACCTTCTTGCGGTCCAAAGGTTTGACAATATAATTTTTTGCACCGCTAAGAAGAGATTTTTTTACAAGCTCTTCTTTTCCAAGCGCACTGACCATTACAACCTTGGCATTTTTGTCAAAGGCAATAATCTGCTCAAGGGCTGTAATTCCGTCCATGCGAGGCATTGTTATATCCATAGTTACTAAGTCAACATTCGGACAAAGCTCTTTATATTTATCAACGCCTTCTTTTCCGTCCTGAGCTGTAGCAACAATTTCATAGCCATCACTAGAAAGAATCTGAGTGAGCTGTTTTGCAACAAACATAGAATCGTCTACAACTAGCACACGGTACTTTGTTCCGTCAAGTTTTTCACCTTCAGGCGGACGCTCATTAATAGATGGAAAATCCTGTTTTGTTTTCATTCTAAACTCCTTATATTATGTGCGCTCGCGAATTGCGACGTTAACTTCAATTTTGCCATAGTCAGTAATAAGAGGAACAATAAGAGCTTCTACATTGTCTGTTGTTCCGCCCAATGCCGCTATTTCCATTTTTTCACCTGCGAACAAGGCAGGAGGCGTAAGGTCAAATTTAAAACCAAGGTCATGCAATTTTGTAACAGACTGCGCTGTAATCAAATTTGCAAGCTCGCTGATAGTAGCCTTTGCCAAGTCGTCAAAAGCCGGCAATTTTTCCTCATTCATCTTGGAAGCAATATTCAATGCAGTTTCAAAAGTCATGTCAAAAAGAACACGGCCTTCAACATCTCCTGCAAGTCCAACAAGAGCCGCAACACCCATTACAGGCATAGCAGTTGACTTCAAATACAAGTCGCCTCTTTTTACTTCTGCCCCGCCCAAAACTTCTTTTAAAACACGGTAAGAAGTTTCGACAAATGGATTAATATACTCTACTCTCATTAATAACCCCCTGAAAAAAACATATTTTCTAGTCTATTTTTTATATACTGAAATATTTTCTGACGCATTTACTTTGTTCCAGCCTGGAATCTGAATATTTTCATTATCTCCAACAATTATAACACCATTGCCTTTAGTTTTTTCACTAAATTCAGACAAAAGCGTATTTCTTGAAGCATCGGGCAAGAACGCAAGCAAATCCCTTGCAAACACAATATCTATAGGAGGAAGATTATTTGTGTTTACGCAGTCATGGTATTCAAACATTATAGAATCTTTTATGTCCTTGTTGAACGCATATTCACCGCTTACAGTCCGAACAGTATAAGGCTGATACCAACTGTTGCTAGCTTCATCCGAAAGCGTCATAAGAGGAGCATTTGAAACGCTAAGCAAATCAATATCATGACCGTAAATTCTAATTTTTGCAGACGGATATTTTTTTCTTAATATGCACGCCAAAGAATAAGACTCGTAGCCTTTTCCGCATCCCGGATTCCAAACAACAATATTTTTTGCGCTGTTGTCAGGAAGCATCTTTTCCACAGCATCTGCGTATTCTTCTGTCCACCAGTTTCCATTGCATTTTGAATAGAAAGAATTTAAGAACAAATCCGCATCAGTTTCATTTTGAAGCTGAGTCTTTTCTTCGCCACGCTCATTGCACCATTCTGAATATCTTTTTTCAGTCCAATCCTTTGTAATCTCGCTTACATAGAATTTCTTGAAATTTTTAAGTGAATCAGCTATGAAATTCAAATCCTGAACAGATTTTTTTTCTTTTTCAGCAGGCTTTTCAATCTCAGGAACAGACTTTTCAGGAGAAGCCGCAGATTCTGCGAGTTCAGCTTCCTGCCGCAATTTTGCCTGATTTTGGGCAGTTTCCGCAAGTTCTTTTTCTTCTTCTGGAGTTCTGTGACCAAAAATTCTGTCAATGTCCAAAAGAACATAAAGATTGTTTTCGGATTCAACAACGCCGTAAATATACTTTATGTTTATGTCGCCAAACAAAGGATGCGGTGGCTGAATGGAACTTTTCTGAATTCCAACAACCTTGTCAATTTCGTCAACTACAATTCCAAATGTCTGCTCGCCAACTGAAACAATCAGCAAATTCTCAAGATAATCATCATCATGCTCATGAACTTCGCTGTTGAAGAAAAGGCGCAAATCAATAATCGGAATAATATCGCCACGCAAATTGTAGACACCACGGACAAAAGGAAGAGCATTCGGAACATAAGTAAAACGTCCGGCTTTTGCAATTTCCTTTACCTTCATAATATCTATGGCATAATCTTTTCCAGACAAAGAAAACGTAACCATTTTGAAATCTACAACTGTAATCTTGTTTTTTTCTTCTGCAAGTTGTTCCGAAGACAAGCCTTCAGCCCTGTCCATTGTATTTGCAAGCACACTAAGTTTTTCTTGAATTGTCGCCATACACTAACCTCTTGCCGCAGCTGATTTTATAGCTTCTGCTTCACGTACTTGCTGAGCATCAAGCTCCTGCTTTACACCAAGCTCAAGAAGCTGGTTCACATCAATAATAAGAGAAACTGAACCGTCTCCAAGCACTGTCGCGCCAGCAATTCCTGGAGAAGAAGTAAACTGATCCTGAAGTGGTTTTATTACAACGTCCTCTTCGCCAATAAGAGCATCAACCATAACGCCGATTTTCTTTTCCTGAGAACCAACAATGACAATAAAGCAATATTCATCATTATCTGTCTTGCGGATATTAAAGAGCCGTCCAAGACGCAGAATCGAAATAACTTCATTGCGCACATTCAAAACTTCATAGTTGTCAATTGTATTTATTGTGTCAAGTTTTACACGCTGGCTTTCAATAACATTGGCAACCGGAATAGAGTAAACTTCTTTTCCAACACGAACCAAAAGTCCCTGAATAATTGCAAGCGTAAGCGGAAGTCTTATTGAAAACTTTGAGCCTTTTCCTCTTTCGCTTGTAACATTGATTGTTCCTTTTAGTTTTTCAACCATTGTCTTTACAACATCAAGACCTACACCGCGTCCAGAAACACTGCTGATTTTATCGCTTGTAGAAAATCCCGGAAGGAAAATAAGATTATAGGCGTCTTGATTTGAAAGAATTTTATTAGGGCTTATAAGACCTTTTTTAATCGCCTTTTCTCTGACTTTATCAACTTCAATTCCCGTGCCGTCATCTATTATGTCAATGACAATCATGTTGCCTTCATTTGCAGCGCGCAAAGTCAAAGTTCCAGTCTCGTTTTTTCCGATTGCCTTTCTTTGTTCCGGCGGCTCAATTCCGTGGTCAACAGAATTTCTTACACAATGCATAATCGGATCTAGCAAATCATCAACAACAGTTTTATCAAGTTCTGTATCTTCACCTTCAATAACAAGGTTGACTTTTCTGCCTAAATCACGGCTTAAATCACGGACAACGCGCGGAAATCTGTTGAAAATAGTTCCAATAGGAACCATTCGGATTTTCATAACGCCTTCCTGAAGTTCGCCTGTAATGCGTCCAAGATTCTGCGTTGTAGAACGGTATTTTGTAGAAGAAGACTTAAAGTCAGTTTCAAAAGCATCGAACCAAGAAGACATAGAGCCGAATTCTTCTGTCATCTTCTGCATGATTTCTTTCATTTGACCGCCGTTTTGAAGCTCTTCAATATACTTCGGCATACATTCCATAAGACGGCGATGCTTTTCTTTGAAAGAAAGATTCAAATTCTGAAGTTTTACCTGCAAGTCAGCCATGTGAAGCCCATTCTGGTTAAACGCGGCTTTTGTAATAACAGTTTCAGAAACAAGATTCATAAGATTGTCAACACGCTTTGAATCAACTCTTAAAATTGAAGACTGATTTACAGCATGACCAGCAGCAGGCTTTTTTGCAGGCTGCGCATTGTTCTGTGCAGGCTCAGTTTTATTTTCTTCTGCCGGCGAAGCAACTGTAGTCTCCGCAGGTTCAGGCTGTTCTTCAGCAACAGGAGCAATCTGAACTTTTTCCTGCGCAGGAGACTGTTCAGCAATAGGAGCGGCAACAGCAGAAGAAGCACCAGAAACCGACTGGGCATCAACAGCAAGAGTTACATCATCTAAGAAAGCCGCATCTTCAAGGGCAGAACCTTCATTTGCAGAAGAAACATAGTAAACAACCTGCGGATGAAATTCGTCCTCGTAAAGCTCTTCAAAATCAGGAACAGTCTTTAAAACAGTTCCGCAATTTTTTAGAGCCGCAAAAACCTGAATTCCACCAACGCTGTTCATTGGATTTGATTCATCAAAAGTGACATTTACAGACCAAAGTTTCTGGTCTTCTGGAACTGCATTTTTAAGTTCCGTATATTCATCATCAGACAACGGCGGAATAGGTGGCATTCCACTGGAAGCCTGAACCGCTGGCTTTGGCTCACTGGCAACTGGTTTTTCAGCAGGAGCAGCACCAAGCATTCCAGACGGAAGTTTTACGTGCGCGCTTTTTTTTGGAACTTTTGCCGGTATAAATGAATTGATTTTCTGGACAATAGGAGTTATATCTTCCTGATAAACAGAACCATTGCTTCTTGCGTCAAGCATAGCTTTTATAGTATCTATAGAAGACAATAAAACATCAACAATAGGTTCAGAAACTACAACAAGACCACTTCTAAGCGCATCAAGCAAATCCTCTACATCATGGCAGAATGTTGCAAGTTCATTCATTTCCACAGTAGCCGAGCCGCCTTTCAATGTATGCGCCGCCCGGAAAATTTCATCTATGGCATCATGATTTGAAGGGTCATTCTCTATTACAAGAATGTTGCTTTCAAGAGTCTCTACCTGCTGTTCAGCTTCCGAAAAAAAATCCTTTAGAAGCTCTTCATTATTGGCATCAAGATAATCACTCATAACGTATATTTTAATCGAATCTAATAAAAAATCAAGTAAAGTTTAATCTTTTTTATTAGAACATCTCAAAAAAATCCAATTGTTAAGTTTTTTTTTATTCTTCCGAAAATCAAAGGACGGAAAGTTTTTTCTTTATTTTTTTTCACTGAATTTTTCCGCACGGAGGACTAATTGAAACGATTTCTTTGCGCAGCCGCCATTTCAATTTCAGCAGCTTTAAATTTATTTGCATTTGAAAGCCCGTATTTTAACGGATACACAGGATTTCTTTCCGGAATCCAAAATGAATACGACTCTGAAAGTTTTGATCCGGCTTTTACAGGAGAAACTTTTTTTGCAGGTCAGATTGACTTTGGCGGAAAGCTTTTCCTAAGAGGCGAATTCTATGCCAAGGCAAACGACATTTTCAAATATGACTCTTTGAACGGAGACACTCCAAACTCATATCTTAGAGTTGAAGAACTGTCCGCAACATACACAGTCAATTCCGCGCACGCTTCTCATTATATAAGCCTTTACTACGGAAATTTTGAACCGGTCGGCTCAGATTTGTTTCTTCAGCGTCAGTTCGGAATAAAGCCAATCCGCTCTTCATTTACAGAAAGTTTCCGCGGACTTGCAGGAGCCAGTTACTACCCTCTTTACGCACAGGGAATCGGCTACACATTTCACCCGGAAGGAAATTTTGCGGCGGGAATAAATCTTTACAAGAACAAGGCGGCGGAAGATGAAAATCAGGATGACGTTCTGAATCTTGACTTGAGGCTTGCTTCTCTTGCTGGAATTTCAACAATAGATTTTTCAGCGGGACTTGCGCTTCCTTCCGAAGTAAACAGCGAAGACAATGACGCGCTCGTGTACATAAAAGAGCTCCAGCTTCACGGCGGATTGAATTTTCTTATAGGAAACAGAAACACAACTTCTCTTTTGATTCAGGGCGGTGTAAACAAATACATTTTGAGAAAAGGCAACAGCGATTCAGATTCAGATTCAGATAAGATAGAAATGAAAGATATCTGGGCGTTTGTTGAGCCAAGAGCACAGGGAAAATACATTTCCATTGACACGTCTGGATTTATTTTTCCAGCGGAAGCGGCAGAAGACATGATTTTTCTTAGAAACATCATAAGAAGATACCCGGGAACAGAAAATGTTCTTGGAATGAATTTAAATATCCACACTGACAGGCTTTACGCAGGAGCAACACGGCTTTCTGTTGGAGCGCACACGACTTTTGCAGTTTCGCGTATTGATCCAGACGGAGATGACAAGCAAGAAAACAGCCTTTGTATTTCGCCTTATGCAGGAATTGAAATTCTTGGAGGAACACTGAACGCATCTGTTTCTGTAAATTTGCTGGATCTTAAAAGCGATCCGGAAAAAAGCTATTCAGCTACAATCGGATTTAAAACAAAATTCTAAAAGCTAAGCGATTTCTTCCAAGGAGTAGCCTATGCCGCGCGCAGTTCTTATCCGTGCGTTGACATTGAGCTGCTCCATTTTTTTTCTGATAAAGGAAATATAAACTTCAACATTATTATATTCCGCAGCACTGTTTCCACCCCAAATTTTTTCTATAATAAGCTCTTTTTTTACAACCTGATGCGGAGACTCAAACAAAAGTGTAAGAATCAAAAGTTCCTTCAAAGATATTTTCATAGATTCGCCGCTGGAATTTTGAATTTCGCATGAATTTTTATCCAGTAGAAAATTTCCTATTGAAACTGTGCTTGACTTGAATTCACCTTTTCTACGTGTAAGAGCTTTTATTCTTGCAAGAAATTCTTCAAAAGAAACAGGTCTCCTAATATAATCGTCCGCACCGGAATCAAGACCTTCAACAATTTCGTCAACAGAAGGATTCTCAGACATAAGAAGAACCGGAACAAAATTTTTTTTCGCGCGGAGAATTTTTACCACCTCAAGCCCGCTCATCTTTGGAAGAGCAGATTCAATAACAAGCGCGTCATAAATTTCAGAAGAGGCATATTCAATAATTTCTGTTCCAGTGTAAACTGTGTCAGTTCCAAAATGATTTTTTTGCAAGAACTCCGCCAAAGCCTGGGAATTTCTTACATTGTCATCGGCAAGTAAAATTCGCATAAAGTTTATTATAAGACAAATTTTCAGGAAACAAAAGGGCGAATATAAAAATTGTGATTTTAGTTTTAAAAACAAAAAAGCTGTCCAAAACAATTTATTTCAGACAGCCAAAAATGTTCTATAAAAAATTAAACAAGCTTGAATTTTTGCTCAACATAAGGCTCGCGTACAACCATTACAGAACAGTGTGCGCTTCCAATTATTTCGCTGTCTTGGGAAGAAATCACATCGCGTGAAAGTGAAGAAAGATGGTCAAGGTTTTTTGCACCGCCTAAAAGTATAAGATCAGCCTTAAATTCATCTGCGGCAGTAATAATTTCAGACCAAACAGCGCCTTTGCGAATTTCAGTTTCAATCTTTACGCCTTTTGACTTTGCAAGATCTGTCACATAATCCAGATTTTTTTCACTGTCAGATTCCAGACTTTTTGCAATAGACTCGCCTTCCTGCGAAACCATAAATTTCTGCAAAGTAAGATACTTTATGGAAGCAATGTCTACAACACTCACAACTTTTACTGCGCACTTGTAGACTTTTGCCATAAGAATTGCGTACAAAACTGTATGAAGAGAAGAGCGGGAACCATTGTAGCCAACTACAACCCGCTGAAAAAGAGGTTTTATCATTTTTCACCCTGCCTTTTTTTTAAAGACTTCATAACGAAAACATTATCACGTTCCCGTTCCTCAAGAACACCTTCAATATACTTCACAGTTTCCTTGTCCTGCGGAATAACCGTTTTATCCAAAGCATTTACGCGGCGCTGGGTTTTCTTGACTTCAAGAGCAAGCCTCCAAGCGACAGTTCTTATGCTCGCCATTTTTGTCAGAAGCGTCAAAAGCTCAAAAAAATCCGCCATGACTTCATCGCTGTCTGCAAAAGTTCCCATAAAAGAAGAAAAAAGCCTTCTCTGCGGAAGATTCACATCGATTGTTGTAAAAGACATTCCTGCAATTACGGCCGGCTTTTTTGTAATTTCAAAGTTGTAGTCAATTCCGTGCGCAATCCGCTCAACACGGTCGCCGCCGACAGAAACAAGCATTTTTTTCAGCGCAGGATAGGCTTTCTGAACGCACTTGTCAATCTGATTTTCCAGAAGCTTAACCTGTTCAACAATCCGCATAAGCTCCATTACAAGAATCTCGCGCTTTTGCTCAAGCAAGTCGTAGCCTTCAGTGCTGATTGCCAGCTGCTCTTTTATCGCGAGAAGATTCGATTTTGTCGGAGCAATATTCAGTTTTGCCATAGTCAGTTCTCTAAAGCTTTTGGAAGATATTTGTCAATCATTTCATTCTTGATTCTGTAAAGCTCTTCACGCGGAAGAATACTAAGCATTTTCCAGCCCAAGTCAAGAGTCTGATCTATTGAGCGGTCTTCATATTCGCCTTGGGTAAAGAATTTCGCTTCAAGCTCATTTCCGAATTTCAAGTAGCACTGGTCAAGCTCTGAAAGCTCCTCTTCGCCAATAATAGAAGCAAGGTTTCGGATTGATTTTACTTTACTGTAAGCGGCAAAAAGCTGGCTTGAAACAGGCGCATGATCTTCACGTGTCATGCCTTCACCAATTCCGTCTTTCATAAGGCGGCTCAAGCTAGGAAGTCCTGATACCGGCGGATACATCCCCTTCTGGCTCATTTCGCGGTCAAGAACAATCTGACCTTCCGTGATATATCCTGTAAGGTCAGGAATCGGATGCGAAATATCATCGTTCGGCATAGAAAGAATAGGAATTTGTGTAATTGAACCTGTGCTTCCCTGAATTTTTCCTGCACGCTCATAAAGCTCAGCCAAATTTGAGTAAAGATAGCCCGGATAACCTTTTCTTCCAGGAACTTCACCGCGCGTTGTTGAAATTTCACGCAAGGCTTCGCAATAGTTTGTCATATCTGTCATAACAACAAGAACGTGCATATTGCATTCATAGGCAAGATATTCAGCGGCGGTAAGAGCGCATCTCGGAGTAATAATACGTTCAATGGAAGGCGCATCAGCCAGCGACTGGAACATTACAACTTTTGACAAAACTCCAGACTCTTCAAAAGTATGCTTAAAAAACTGCGCGACATCGTATTTTATTCCCATGCCGGCAAAAACCATAACAAATTCTTCGTTGCTATTGAGAATTTTAGCCTGACGGATAATCTGGGCGGCAAGCTTGTTGTGCGGAAGTCCGTTTCCAGAGAAAATCGGAAGCTTTTGTCCGCGGATGAGCGTGTTCATTCCGTCAATTGAAGAAATTCCTGTCTGAATAAAATCGCGCGGATAAACACGTGCATAAGGATTTATCGGATTTCCGTTTACATTTACTTTTTTGTCGGAAATAATCTGCGGATAGCCATCTATAGGCTCGCCAAGTCCGTTGAAAATGCGTCCAAGAAGCCCTTTTCCAACACGCAGTTCCATTGGCTCTTCAAGGAATTCCACAGTTGTATTTTCCAAGTCAAGACCAGTTGTGCTTCCAAAAATCTGAACAATCGCAGTTTTTTCATTCAAATCTATAATGCGTCCAGTCTTTTTTTCACCGTTTTTATCGCGGACATAAACAACTTCGTCATAAGAGGAATTTTCACTGCGCTTTACAGCTACAATCGGTCCGTCAACAGAAGTCAGTCCTGTATATTCAATTCCTTTCATAGTGCAACATCCTTGCGGTACATTCTTTCAAGTTCCGCCATCTGATCGTCAAGGTGATTTTGAATAGTTGTAAGCTCGTCAAGCTTGTCGTTTGGAATTTCGCTTTTTGCCCTGATTATTTCATTTCGTACAGGAAGCTCGGTAACTTTCAAAAGCGGACAGCCGGATTTTATAACCTTTAGCGCTTTTTCATAGAAAGTCATCATAAGCAAAAGTATATTCACCTGTTTTTCAGGAACTGCATAGGCATCGATTGAATCAAAAGCATTCTGCTGCAAAAATCCGTTTTTAATCATTTCGCAGACAGTAAGAATAAGACGGTCGCTGTCCGGCAAAGCATCAGCTCCAATCAAGCGGACAATCTGCTGAAGACGCTGTTCACGCTTGAGCAAATCCAAAGCCTGAACACGGATTGCAGACCACCGAGGATCAAATTTATCCCACCAGCCTTTAATTTCCGCGGCATATTCTGAATAAGAATCAATCCAGCCAATAGCAGGATAATGGCGTGCATTTGCAAGCTCACGGTCCAACGCCCAGAAGCAGCGGATAAAACGCTTTGTATGCTGGGTTACAGGCTCAGAAAAGTCGCCGCCCGCAGGAGAAACAGCTCCAATAACAGAAACTGAGCCTTCTTTTCCGCAGAGAGAATTAACACGACCGGCACGCTCATAGAATTCAGCAAGGCGAGTCGGAAGATACGCAGGATAACCTTCCTCAGCAGGCATTTCCTCCATACGGCCGGAAAGCTCACGCAAGGCTTCTGCCCAACGGCTAGTCGAGTCCGCCATAATTGCAACGTGCATTCCCATGTCGCGGTAATATTCGGCAAGCGTAATTCCAGAATAAAGCGAAACTTCGCGCGCCGCAACCGGCATATTTGAAGTGTTTGCAATCAAAATTGTGCGTTCCATAAGAGAACGTCCTGTACGAGGGTCTATCAAAGTCGGAAATTCAGTCAAAACATCGGTCATCTCGTTTCCACGCTCACCGCATCCAATGTAGACAATCAAATCCGCATCGCACCATTTTGCAATCGCGTGCTGGGTCATTGTTTTTCCAGTACCGAATCCGCCTGGAATTGCGGCAGTTCCGCCCTTTGAAAGTGGAAAGAAAACATCAATTACACGAAGACCTGTAACAAGCGGCTGGCTTACTTCGAGTTTCTGCGAAAAAGGACGAGGCTTGCGCAAAGGCCAGTACTGGCTCATCGAAATATTTTCACCAAGCTCTGTAGTAGCGATTGTCTCATCAATTGTATAAGAGTCCTTTCCGGCAAAAGTCTTTAGAACACGTCCGCGGATTGTCGGAGGAACCATTATCTTATGAACGATAGAACCAGTTTCCTGAACAGTTCCAAGAACCATTCCCGGAGCAATGGAAAAACCTTCGCACATTTCTTTTCCATCAGAAGGATGAGCGGCAGGAATAAATTCCCATTTCTTTTTATTATCGATAGGCTCTGTGCGCTGTCCAGGAAGCAGGAAAACTCCGCCGTCTTCATACATTTCTTTTAGCGGACGCTGAATTCCATCGTAAATTGTGCCTACAAGCCCAGGACCAAGTTTAAGTGAAAGAGGTCGCTCGCTAGAAACAACCTGCTCGCCAACGTGCATTCCAGTAACATCTTCGTAAACCTGAATTGTAGCTTTTCCTTCACTCTGGCGGATTATTTCACCAATAAGCTTCTTTTCACCAACATCAACAACATCGTAAAGTCCACATTTTTCAAGACCTTCAGCATAGACTATAGGACCTGAAATTCGGGTTATTTTTCCAGTAATCATTCAGGCAACCTCCCGCCAAAAAGAGTCTGTGCAAGAACTCCTCTTTTTTCGTCTAAAATTTCCTTTATTTTTTCATCAAGCGTCAAACGGCAAGTAACAGAACTGTCCAAAGACTTCAATATAATTCCTTCCTTTAGATTGAATCCTTCAAGACTTTCGCGGGAAACAAGTTGAACGTCTCCAGCCTCGCACGAAGAAAGATTCTGCGGAAAAACTTCTTTCAGCATAGATTCAGCATCAGAAAGATTGAATCCAACAACAACTGCTGAAATTTTCTTTTCCTGAATTGCTTTTTTTGCACGCTCACAAAGACTTTGTATAACAAGAAGACGTTTTTTGTCTCCGATAGATTCAAAATACTTATTCATAGCTTCTATAATAGAACCATAAATGAAAGAAACCAGATAACGCTGCTTTTCAAGAGGAAGCGACGCATTTATATTTTTTTCATAAACAGCAATTCCTTCCGCGGAGATTTTTTCTGCGTCTGACTTCGCCTTTACAATGCGGGCTTGAACTCCGTCAATGAGCTGCTTTGCGCTTTCGTCCGCTTTTGCAAGAATTTTTTCTGCTTTTTTTACACTGTCAGAACGAATTTCTTTGTCCAGAACTTCCGTTGAACGTAATTCTTCCATAAAAAGTCTTCCTTGTATGGTTTCGGTATGAACCTTCCGCACAAAATGATTAGTTTTATAAGCCCCCTAAAATTCAGAGCAAGGGCAGTTCTTTCTGCATACATAAAGCCTTGCAACTGGATTTTTTTAGTTTTGCTTAAAATCCAAAATCGATGAATAAAAATTAAACTTGAATTCCAACTGCTTCCCGGATTGAATCAGTAAGAGTTTTTCTTCCCTGAATGTGTCCCTGAAGCCCAGGAATTTCCACAATAAGAGGAGCTTTTCCATGCATCTGCCAAGACTGAATTTCCTTGGACAGCATATCGGCTATGTCTTCCGTAAGAATAAGAACCTTTGGTATGTCACCAACGGAGCCTACGGAAGAATTTTGTCCGGTTGCCTTGTTAAAAGCATCCAAAGCTTCCTGTCTGTTAGAAACAGCCTTGCCTTTTACGCCCGCAAGCATAAAGCCAAGAATCAGTTCCCGTTCTCCAATTACAAAATATTCCATGATTATGCTTTTATGCCAGACTGAATTTTAAGAAGATAGAAGTACCCAAAATTCAGTCTTCAGCAAAAAATTCTATTACATTATCATAATGAACAAAGCAACAAGGAATCCCCAAAGACAAATACCTTCAGCAAGACCTACAAAAGGAAGCGCCTTTCCTGAAAGCTCTGCGTTTTCGCTCATTGCGCCCATAGCAGCTGAACCGATTTTTCCAACAGCAGAACCACCGCCAATACAAGCGATTCCAACAGCAAGAGCAGCAGCTACATATTTTATAGCTCCAGCATTAGAAGCCGCCTGTTCTACAGCCTGCTCTTCAGGAACAGAAGAAGCCTGCGCAAAAACGCCAGCAACAGCAACCAAAAGCATCATTGAGAGAGCAACCAAAAATTTCTTGTTCATAATAAAAACCTCTTGTTCTAAAAATTCTATAAATAAACTGCAAAAAGCAGCTGTCCACAAATTAAACTGTCTCTTTATAAACAAAAGAGAACGGCTTGAATTCCCGTCCTGTCTCGCTAAAGAATTTCGAGAAGAACTCGTAATACTGAAGACGCACAACCTGAATTGCAACAATCATTCCTTCAAGAACTACAACAATAGCATTTCCCAAAATGGCTACAGCAATTCCGCCTGCGCCAGGGGCAAGCTCAACAAAAGTATTGATAATATATCCCAAAACTGCGTGGGCAAGAGCAAATGCGCCTACACGGACAAAGCTCACTGTATTTGAAAGATAAGAAGAAATGACTTCTATAATTTCAACTACAGCGCCAATAACTGCGCTAAAAAGGCCGTTTTCCAAAATAGGACGCTCGCCGTCAACAAGTCTCTGGAATATTTCGGAGCAAGCCGTCAAAAACAGCGAAACAGATATAATAACCCAGTCATAAGCAGCAGGTGTATGCTTAAACAGCGCAACTCTAACCGCAAAGATAATCACATACCAGAAGAAAACCGCTCCTGAAATTCCAGTTTTTCCAAACAAAGCTTTTCCAATACGACGCAAAGAAAACTGATTTATTATATTTATTATAAGTCCGCAGCTGTTGATTATAAATCCTATTGAAATCGTAAAGCCAAAGAACGCAAACATTCTAGTTATAGAAGCAGGATCGCTTGAAGGCATCATGTGCAGAATCGGAGCGTGCGGAGTTCCAAAAAGTCCTGTAACCCACAAGGCGAACGGACGCAACAAAGTTTCATTTGCAAAAAACTCGCCGGTAAGAAGTCCCATAATCGTACTGCTTATTCCTATGCAGCAAAAAATTCCGCCGAACTTTTCCCAGCCTGAAATCTTGATTTTTTTGAGGCAGCAAAGAATTCCTATTATAAGGAAGCACAATCCCTGACCAGCATCCCCAAACATAATTCCAAAAAGAACCGTAAAGAACAAAGCCACAAACGGAGTCGGATCAATAGTTCCATACAAAGGCGAGCCATAGCTGAAAATCATGCGCTCAAAGTTTGAAACAATTTTTCCATGCTTAACCTGAACCGGAACCTTTTCCTGTCCGGAAATAACAGACGGAACTTCAGTTGGCAAAAATTCACGGATTCCAGCTCGGCTTTGTGTAAGCTCGTCTAAATCTTTCATTACTTTTCTAATAAGAAAAGCCGGAATCCAACCTGTTATTCTATATACAAATTCCGTGGACTCAAGAGAATTTTCCACAGAATAAATTTGGCTTCCAATTGAATAAATCTGCAAAAGCCTGTAAAGCTCGTCCTTGTGAGTTTCCGCAAAATTACGGCGTTCAGTCTGAATTTCCTCAAGGGCAGCGGCAGCTTCTGTTTTATTACGCTCCAAAGTAAGAAGAACCTCATCAGGAATTCCTTTAAAATCCTTTGGAACCTGAAGTTCTGTAAATCCGGCCTCCTTAAGTTCTCCGTCCAAGGCAAAGCGGGCTTTTTTTGACGAAGCGGCAAGAATTCTTGAATCATCATCGCCAAGTTTTACAATAATTCCACGTGAGCCAAGCCGAGCCTTTAAATCATCAATTTTTTCAGGATCTATTTTTCCGATTCTCAAAGTAAGAAAAGAAAGCGACTCAAGATCTGAATAAGAAACTTTCAGATTTGCAAAAGCCAAAGCCTCTTTATATGCGGAAACTGCCCTTTTTTCTTCATCAGCGGCAGTAAGTTCTTTTTTGTGAATATCTTCAACTGAATCAATAATTTTTGTCGCACTTTCAAAATCTGCGTCAGAAGGAAGCGGAACAGAAACTTTATATCCGTCCAAATCAGGCAAATCCAAAGCCGCCCTAACCTGCTGAAGCCGCTCAAAAATAGAAGCATCCGGGTTAAGTCTTTTTGCAGAGTCGGAAGAATCAGAGGCAAATTCCTGCTGGAACTGAAATTCGCCCAGTTCGCCAAGGTATTTAAGAACAGAATGTATGTCTTCCCGCAAAACCATAAGCTCAATAAGACGCATTGTGGTTGTTCTAGCCATTTATTACCTCCAAGGCTCCAGTCATCTGCATAGCCTGCGATGAATCTATACTAAGCCGCAGACTTTCAGAAGCCGTGCGGATATTGTCAAGTTCGTTTCTTTTTATAATAAACCAGCAGACAATCGGGCAAGCCGTAAACGGATATTTATGGAAAAGTTTGTACGCTTTTTTTACATAAAGACTTTTATACGAATTAGAAATCCATCTAGGATCTATTGTCCATACAACGCCTTCTTCATGCGGATTCAAAAGCCTGCTGTATTTCCAGTTTTTCCAAGCATCGTAATTGTCCAGTTCCAAGTCCAGTGTCTTTATAGCTTCATAGGCAAGAGGATCTGAACTTTCCTTTTTTTCTGTTGAATAAGCCAAAAGCGGAATTATTTCTTCCCTTTGCATTTTATAGTAAAACCGAAGCCGGATAGCCCAGACAATATTGTCTATTCTGATTTTTTCACCAATCAGCTTAAGAATTTCCTCCCTGCAAGATGAATGAAGCTGCTTGGCTGCATTCCAAAGCGACATAATGTAATGGCAGTCAAGCTTGTAATTCGCCAAATGCTGCTCTGAAACAGGAGGAATACTATTATACCAGGAAAGCGGTCCGCCGGATGTAACCGAAGCAATGTCCGGCCATTTATCGTAATTTATTATATTAAAAGGAGATATCTTTTGTATATCAGGAATTTTCTTTTCTCCAAGCGAAAGTGAAGCAGAAATGTCCTTAAGATTTTCATAGTCAAAACTTCTAAGCAAAGTTAAAACAATGCTGTCCGGCTCTGAATAATTCCCAACAAGCTTCTTATAGTCATAAATAAAACGTTCAAAGGCTTCCTGCTCCAAGGCATGAGCCAAAAGAGTTTCTGGAACGACAGGAACTTCTTTCTTGAACAAAAAAGCCCACAATTCCTGCAATGTATGAAAAGAAAACAACTGCCTTGCGCGTTCCCCGACATAAGACCGGGCAAGCATACCGCTGGCCTTTGCATAAACATAAGAATCAGCGGCGGACTTATCCATTGCCATATCGCTCTCCTATGAAAAAAGAATTTTATCCATAAGAGCGTTAAAAGACGTATAATCCTTTTCGCTTGAATTCAAATTCTGTTTATACGATTCCAGGTCTGCGGAATGTTTTTTTTCTATAGTGGATTTTGTATCTTTTTCTTTCTGCTCAATTTCAGAAACAACAGCGGAATATTTTGTCTTGAATTCAGATTCAGCTTGAGCACGTGCAGCCGCGATTTTTTCATCTGCTCTTTTCTGCGCATCAAGCACTGTTGTAGAAGCTTCTTTTTCTACATCAAGAAGATGTGTAATAATATCAATTTCTTCAGCAGCCATTATGTACTCCAAATAAAAGGTTTACACTTATTCTATTGAGATTCAGCCTCGCATAAAGCATCGAATACTTCCTGCGGCGAAGTTTTTTCAAAAAGTTTCGTTATAAACAGAGGATCTTGCAGAACAACGGCAAGCTCTTTTAAAATCTCAAGAAGAATATTATTGTCGTTCGGACTGCACAAGAGCATAAATACAAGATTTACAGGAGAACCATCCAAGGCATCATAATCAATACCTTTGCGGCTTATTCCTATTGCTCCGACACAACCTTTTACAGAACTGCAAATTCCATGCGGAACAGCAACACCATGCATTATGCCAGTACTCATCTGAGCTTCACGTGCATGAAGAACAGACAGTGCATCGTTCCTACCTACTTCCGGGTGTTCAGAATGGATAACTTGCACCATTTCCTCAAAAAGCTCATCTTTATCTTCGCTTTCAAGGTTTACAATTATGCTTTTAGGAGAGAATATTTTTGCAAAAACCATATTACCATCCTTAACAATAGAGCCACCAAAAACAAGTAGCTTTATTTTTCAGCAGGGCTAAGCTCCTCTTGAAGCCAGCTTCCGTTATCCTCAGAAGAAGTCTGTTCTCCCTGAATTTCCTTTACCGTAGATGACAAGTCTTCTTTCGCAGGAGCTTTGTTTAAAAGTGAAATTCCAAAAGCAGTTACAAAGAACAATGCGGCAAGAACACCAGTTGTCTTTGTAAGAACACTCGCTGAGCGGGCACCAAAAGCTGTAGACTGTCCGCCGCCAAAAGCGCTTCCCATGCCATTATTTTCTTCATTCTGAACAAGAACAAGAAGAACTAAAAGCACACAGATAATTACAAACGCAATGAGAAGGATTGTTTTTAAAACAGCCATTTTTTACTCCAAACACCGGACATTTCCGGCAAAATTCATTTTTAGTTTCATTATAATAATGAAATATTTCCGTTAGGTCAATTAAGAATCATAAAAACAATAGATTCCAAGCAGCAAGTACAAAATTAATCATATAAAAAATAAATTATCCTTAAACTAACAGTTTCTTAATTGGAATTTTACAGTTGGCATTTATCTTTTTGTAAAACATAATCAACGAGGTTTTTATGAAAAGACAATTATTTTATGCGTTGGCTGCAATGGCGGCTTTTTTGCCGGTTTCCTGTGCTTCAACATCAAAGGCAGGAGCAGATTCAACATCTCCGTTTGAAAAAGTCGGCTTGAACGGAAGCGAAGTTCCCTACACTGTTCTTGCAAAAACAAATGACGGCGTGGAAATTCAAAACGGCGGATACGGTTCAGACGCGTGCGCCCATCCAACGGATTCAAGTCTATTTTATTTAGTAACAGACCGCGGTCCGAACATCGATTTTAAGGGGAACAGAGGAAAAGGAAAAATGTTCCCGGTTTCTTCTTACACTCCAAGAATCGGACTTTTCAAGATGAACAAAGACGGCTCAGTTTCGCTCGTAAAAGAAATCACGCTGAAATCTCCGGACGGAAAAGAAATAACCGGTCTTCCAAACCCAAACGGAAAAGGCGCGACTGGAGAAATTGCCTACGACCTTGACGGAAACATTCTTGGAACAGACGAATACGGACTTGACAGCGAGGGAATCGTTGCGATGAAAGACGGAACTTTCTGGATTTCTGATGAATACGGTCCGCACATTGTCCACTACGATGCAGACGGAAAGCAGATTGAAAGAATAAGCCCGTTCGGAATGGACACAGGAAAAAGGCATCTTCCGGCAGTTCTTGCGCGCCGCCGGGCAAACCGCGGAATGGAAGGTCTTGCAATAACTCCGGACGAAAAAACTCTTGTAGGAATCATGCAGTCCACGCTTTTCAATCCTTCAAAGAAAGAAATTTCAAACAAGCAGCTTGTTCGCATTGTAACTTTTGATATTAAAACTGGCAGCACAAAGCAGTACGCTTATATTCAAAACAAGGAGACAGATTCCACCTGCGGAATTACGGCGCTTTCAAACACAGAATTTGTCGTAATTGAACGCGACGGAAAGTTTTCCGGCGAAAAAGAAGCACATAAGTATCTTTTCAAAATTGACCTTAAAGACGCGACGGACATAACAGGAGAAAATCCTGAATCGCAAGAAGGACTTCTAATAAACGGAAAAACTCTTGAGCAGTGCACAACAGAAGAAATTGAGGCCGCTGGAATTAAGCCTGTAAAAAAAGAATTCCTTGTTGACCTTGTGGAATATCTTCCGAACAAATATCCGCACGACAAGCTTGAAGGTCTTTGGATTTTGGACAGCAATACAATCGCCGTGGCAAACGACAACGACTTTGCAATAAATGTTGAAAACAACCAGCTTGTGCAGAAAAAACTTCCAGGAACAGGCAGAATTGATAACGATGTGATTTACGTGATAAAACTTCCAAGGAGCTTGAGATAAGGCTTTTTAGAAAGATATTTGCTCTGGCTGCGGGCTACTTGGTTTTCAAGAACCGAGCTTGCGGCTGGAGATGACATAAAATGGTAATATACCTAGTCCGTTGGGAAAAAATAGTTACTTTATTCGGGGAACTTAGTGTTAAAGCCTTTCCGTGTATTCGCAGTATGGATAGTTTGTGCAGCCGATGAACCAGTGCTTGTTTTTCTTGCCTTTTCTTTTTATTAGAAATCCGCCGCACGCAGGACATTTTTTTGAATTTGATAAAACTGTCACGTCATGAACAGAATATTTGCATCTTGGAAAATTTGAGCAGCCGACAAAAGATTTTCCGTTATGCTCAACTTTTAAAAGATTTCCAGTTTTGCAAAGCGGACATTTTTCCTGACCTTCGTTTGCAGTCTGTCTGACAGAAATAAAGCATACTGACTTTGAAGCTGTAAATTCCTTGAAAAACGGGGAAGGATTTCTGTTGTCTGTAAGAATGAACGTCCTGTTTTTCGTGCGGGTAATGGCAACATAAAAAAGGCGGCGTTCTTCAGCAAATTTAAAGTCTTCCGCATTTGTAAGAACAAGATTCAAAACTTTGTCATCTGCAATTTGGTTCGGAAATCCAAGTTTGTCATTCTTAAAATTTAAGAGAATCACATTGTCAGCCTCAAGTCCTTTTGATTTATGGACTGACATAAAATCAATCTGAAGTTCGGGAATTGGAATATACTCAAGTTTTTGTTTTCTGTTCTGATAATAATTTTTAAAAAGTCCGGTTTTCTTTGCAATTTCCAAATCATAGTTTGTGCGTCCCAAAAGCAAAACAGAAGAATTTACGCCAAAATCCAAGACAATCTTATTTATCATCTGCTGCAAAGATTTTCTTGGATCATCGTCGAAGCCCCAGAAAACAAGCGGATAATCAAGAGTTTTATCTGAACGCAAATTCTTTTTCAGCTGCATGGGATTTTTTAGAACAAAAGTTGAAGCCTCATCTATCAGCTGCTGGGAATTTCGGTAAGTTTTTTCAATCCGCAAAATTTTCGTATACCCAAAAGATTTTTCAAAATCAGTGAACAAAGAAATGTCGCTTCCGGCAAAACGGTAAATTGATTGCCAGTCATCGCCCACGCAAAAGAATTTCGCTCCGGTTCTGTCCGCAATCGCCTTTAAAAAATTGAACCTTGACTTTGAAATATCCTGATATTCATCAACAATTACATATTTATATGGAAGAATATCGCAGTCATTTGAAACCAAGGTAGCCGCATCATTTATCATGTCAGAAAAATCAATCGCATTATTTTTAGAAAGATAATTCCGATATTCTGCCAAAAGAATTTTTATTATATCAAGGAAAAGATTTGTCCGCTCGCAGAGGAATTCATTTTTTTCTTCCGAAAGATATTTTTGCCGCAAATTTTCAATTTCTTCTATTTTGTAATTGTTCGACTTAAAGAGAGTTATAAAAGTGCAGCAGAGTTTTATAAATTCGCTAAAATACTTGTTGCTTTTGCTTGCGTAAACAGTGTTAAAAATATCAGTAAAATCACGTGGCTTAAATTCAACATTATTTTCAACAAGAAGCTTCTCAAGTTTTTTTAGAAGAATTCCTTCCGAGCTGTAATACGAATAAGTTTCAATCAGCTTTGTACCGTTTTCCTTATGAAAATCTCGCTTCCATAAAATTCCGTCAAGATACTTTTTTTCTTCAACAGGAGAAAGCCAAGGAACTGTAAAATCTTTTGAAATGCCAAAATGCTCCAGATAAATGTCGTAATCACAAAGATAAAAATCCGGTCTGTATGATTTTCGTTTCGGGTCGTCGCTTTCAAACGGATAAAGTTTTTCGTATTCATATCTGATTCCGTGCATAAAAAGGAAATTGGCGATTTTTGTTTCCTCAACGCTTTTTACCTGCTCATTGTTCAGCGTTCTTAATGCCTTTAGTTTTTCTGCTCCAGTTTCACGGACGTATTTTTCCCGGTCGTATTTTGACTTTAAGGTTTCAAAGTCGAAAGTTTTTTCTGCTTCATATAATTCGCCAAGAGAAGAATAGTTTTCTATATTTTCAGGAATTTCCAGAAAGTACGCAAAGTATTCGGTAAGATTTTTTATAAGCTCAGGATAATTTAAAAGCTCGTTCTCAAAAAAATTATTGATAAAATCCCCAAAAACATTTTCATCGGAAACTTCCGGCCGCCTACCGTTTGCGTTTTTTATTATCTCAAGTCCAAGCCTGTGAAAAGTCGTTGCCTGTGCATTTATTCCAAGTTTTTCCTGAATCCGTTCAGTCATTTCCTGCGCGGATTTTTTTGTGAACGAAACAAGAAGAATTTCATCCGGATTTATATTTTTCACTTCGCAAAGATATTTTACTTTTGCCGCAATCGTAAGCGTTTTTCCGCTTCCTGCACCGGCTAAAACTAAAATTCTATCCTCATCAGTGATAACCGTCGTCCGCTGCTGAAAATCCAGATTCTTACCGTCAACATTTGAAAATAACGCATCATATTTTAAAGATTCATTTTGAATGAACTGCTCATTTGCATTTTCAAAATAATCGTGCAAAGAATCATAAACCGTTTTGAAACGCTCAATTTCCGAGAATTTCTCATCTTCATCACGAGCTTCTGTCTGATTCGCCTCAAGAAAAAGAAATTGCCATTTTTTTATAAACTGAAGCTTTGCGGAATGGGAAACATAATTTTCCGTAAGTTTGAATAATTCATTGAAAAATTCCGATATTTTTTGAGCAAGATTTTTGATTTTTTCTTTACGTTTTATTTCACCATTTGACCGCAAAATAATCTTTTGAAGATTTTTAAAAGTCTCCTTGAACTTGCTGATTTCTGCAAACGCCGCATTTTTCTTAGGAATTCTGTATCGGCCAATTTCAGAATAAAGTTCCTGCCATTTTGCGATGAACTCTTCTTCCTGTTCTTTTGTTATAAACTGATTTAATAAAAAACCAAGTTCTGCGAAAAATTCTTCTATCTGCTCCTGAAACAAACTGATTTTCTGAAGAAATTTTCTTGCCGACTTTCTTCTATAAATAAGAAGAATTATAAGAGAAAAAAATATTACAGCTACGACAGAAATTATAATGCAAACCGTCATTATTTATATTATATCATCGTTCAAGGAAAGGTTTCTAGGAAATGTGTAGTGGAAGCCATATTATAGGACAGGATCAGTCATTTTTGCATGCCCTTTTTTTGAATCCAGTTTTTTATGTCATCTTTTGAAAGTGATGAGTCGGCTACTTTTAGTCCAAAGTCCATGAGTTCTTTTTGAGTATATGAAAGTTTCACATTGTTTAGTGCCAAAAATACAAGCATGATATGAACACCAATTCTTTTATTACCGTCTAAAAATGGATGATTTTTTATAATTGAAAAAGATAACTGTGCTGCTTTGCCTGAAAGCTCAGGATAAAGTTCTTTTGAATCAAAAGTTTGAAAAGGCGAATTTAAGGCAGAGTCTAAAAGATTTTCATCGCGCATGCCATCGATTCCGCCTGTTTCTTTTATTAGAGAGCTGTGAATTTTTAAAACTTGTTCTTTTGAAATTAAAATCATTTTGCAAGTTCTCTGTACGCTTCAAGATTTTGTTTTATAAGGGCATCTGAAATTTTCTGCACTTCATCATCAGAAGCAAAAGTGCATGCAGGATTTTTTTCTTCATCAAGGACTGTAATTATAACTTTTTTGCCGTTGAATTTTTCAAGAGAATTATCTGATGCAAGAACAACATTTCCCTGAACATAGCCGGTTGTTGCAAACATAAACGCCTCCAATTTGAAGTGAAACAATTCTTAGGATTATATCATATTTTTTGAATTCCTGTTAATTTTTAATTGACAGAAAGGGATTTTTAACAGGTGATAAAACTTTTTGTTGTTTAGGAATTGTTTTTGGATTAAATCAAGTTGTAAAATTTCAATGCCGCTTTCAGTTTTTCAGCACATAATCAATTGCTTTGTCTATTTCAGAAAGCGCGTTTTTCGGGAGACTTGAAATCTTTTCTTCAAGCCTGAATTTGTCAACAGTAATGATTTGGTGGACTAGAGCGACAGAATCTTTTGGCAGGCTGGAAACTGTTTTAGGAAGAAAAACATTGCCTTTTTTGTCCGCGTGGACTGTGTTTGATGTAAGCGGAACAACAACGGTTGTGTTTAGGTTGTTCAAGTTTTCTTTGTCCGACTGAACTATGACAACAGGTCTTCGGTATCCCGGCTCGCTTCCAAACGGCACTCCGAAGTCAAGCATAAAAATATCACCACGTGTCATTTTTTAGTTCCTCCCATACAGTTTGAAGGCTCGCCTCACGCATTTTCTGCATGGATTTTTCCTCTCTGAGCTTTGTTTCAGCCTCTTCTGCCTTTTTTGTCAGATAGCCAAGATAATCCACAAGCGAGTCGTAGTATTCTTTAGGAAGAGCTTTTATCTGTTTTTCAAGAACTTCATATGGCATTTTTGATTCCTCCTTGCTATAAATATAGCACAGTTTTCGGTTTTGCGACAGATTTTATACAATGCAGGGCATGGGAAGAAATAAAGTAATCTGCTATTTTCGGGCGTGTCCGACTCAAACTTGCGTTTTCGGCGGTCGGGCTGTTCAGGGTTTCGCTATCGCTCCAGCCTCCTCACTTCGCTACGCTCCGTTGCGGTGGCCGCTTACCATCCCTCACGCAACAAAGCCAACTTGTCATTAGAGGGTTTGCTTCTCTGTCATTGTCGGGCTTGACCCGGCAATTCCCCTTTTTATATTTCTTTCTACATTTGAGTGAGTTTTACGGTGATATTTTTGCCGTTTAGTGTGATGTTTTTATTGTTTACAGTGACGTTTTCTCGTACTTCTTTATCTTTCCACCCCAAAAAACGTGTTTGCGTACAGCGGCATTTTTGGCATTGGATCTTTACCGTAAAATCTTCCAGCTGCCGTTCTTATCCGCGCCGAGATGCTGAATGATTTTTTCCTGCTGAAGCTTTTTCATGTTGCGGTTCACGGTTTCGCGTGCGATGTTCAGTTTTGAAGCGATTTCATTTTGTGTTATATGTGGATTTTCTTTTATCAGGTTCAGTATATCTTTTTGTGTTTGCGTGAGTTTTACAGTGATATTTTTATTGTTTACAGAGATATTTTCGCTGTTTACAGTGACATTTCGTGTGACATTTTTGTCATTTACAGAGACTTTTTTAACGTTTCGAGTGTCATTTTCATTATTTGCTGTGACTTTTCCGTAGTTTGCAGTGACGTTTTTGTCGTTTTCTTTGATTTCCAGGAAATCTTTTGCCCTGATGTGGAGAAATCTGTTTTTCAGTTCGTTGTGTTCTCCGAGCAGGAGATTCCGGAAGAATTTTTCAAGGAATTCCGGATTTTCATGGATTCCTTTCTGAAGGTTGTTGTAGTTCGCACGGACAAGGGCATTCCTAAAATACCAGGAATTTTCTGCAAAAAGCTCGTTGTCCGCATTGAATCCGAGCGAGCGCAGATATTTTATCATGAAAACCGCGGTTGTCCTTGTGTTTCCTTCTCCGAAAGCGTGAATCTGCCAAAGACGGGATACAAAGAAAGTCATGTGCTTTACGGTTTCTTCCAGCGTGAGATTTTTATAGCTGAAATGCCTTTCCTGCTCAAAATCGTAGTCGAGCGCGGCTTTAAGCTCAAATGCGGCTCCATACATTACGGAATCACCGTCCAGAACCCATTCTTTTTTTGAGATGTCGTAGTCCCGGATTTTTCCCGCAAATTTGAATATTCCGGCAAAAAGTCTTCCATGAAGCGCAATCAGGTAAGACGGAGAAAAGTTGAACGATTTTTCACTTAAAATCTGCGCGATTCTTGATGAAACTTTGTCGGCTTCTTCTGTTCTCTCGTTGTCGTTTCCTGAACGGTCTGTTTTTGATTCATAATAGCTGTCAATTATGGATGTCGCTTCTGCAACCGAAATTTCGCCGTCGATGTTGCGTTTCGCAGTCTCAAAAAGATATTTTGAGGGTGTTAAACCGTCCACCTGCTGCAGGCCGATTGCCGTAGTCCAGGCATAAGTCTTTTCCTTTTTTGCAGGCTCTGAGTTGCGGATATATTCTTCAAAATCAAGCTCGTAAGGCGATTTTTTTTTCGGCATATTTGGAAAGTCCTAATTTAGTTTGCAGATTAACAGAGTTTTTCTGCTTGTCTAATTATATTACACAACCCCTTATCTTTCCACCGTAAAAAACGTGTTCACATACAGCGGCATTTTTGGCATTGCGATATTCCAGAATTTCTTGAATTCTTTTGCCGGGATTCTTCCATTATAATGAGGTTCGTTGCAGTTTAAAAGCTCGGCGAGCGATTCTGCGACAAAGATGTTCTGTCCGTCGTAGCCGACAACCGGGATGTAATGCAGCCAGTTTTTGTCCGGTCGGATTTTTATCATCGCGATTACAGGATTTCCGGTGGCGACCTCATTTTTGAGCGCATTCAGGTTTCCTCGGCAGTATTTTACCTTGAATCCGTTTTTAGAAAGAAAATTGAAGATTCCTTTCGGGTAAACGTAGCCGCCGCGCATTTTGTTCGGCATTTTTTCGTAGGCTGAATTCCCGCCAGCGCGACATCAACAATCGTTGTTGTCAGAAAATATGAGATGAATGAAATTGCCGTGACAAGGAGAATCAGTTTCATGTCCTAAATGTAAGCGTACATTTTGATTGCAGAGAATTCAGCCTTGTGCTTGCTTTCCTCTTCCTCAAGGTCGTAAAGATTCTGAAGATTCAGCCAGAATTCCGCCGTTGTTCCAAAGAATTTTGAAAACCTGATTGCAGTGTCGGCTGTTATTGAACGCTTTCCGTGTATTATCTCGGAAATTCTTGTCTGAGGAATATCGATTTCCTTTGCAAGCCGATACGCCGTGATGTTCATCGGGTCAAGAAATTCTTCCTTTAAAATTTCGCCTGGATGAATGTTCGGCAGCTTGTCATCTGTGATAATCTTGTATTCCGACATCTTCGGCACCTCCATCTTCAAATCTAAAAACTATCCGCCACTGGTCATTTATTCTGATTGAGAAATATCCATCCAGATTTCCTGAAAGTTTTTCAAGCCTGTTTCCGGGCGGAATCCTCAGGTCGTCAACGGTTTTTGCGGCGTAAATCATTCTGAGTTTTCTTCGGGTGGCATTTTGAATTTCCAGCGGAAGTTTTCTGCTTCTTGTTCCGCTGAATATCAGCTCCGTTTCCTTGTCCGCAAAAGTCCGAATCATGAATATATACTAACGTTTAACAGAAGTATTTGTCAAGGAAAAATGTTTTTCACTTCCTCAGTTTCCCCGCAATCCTAAGTGCCGCCTCTATGTGCATTATCCAGTGGCGCGAGAACGGCATCTGAACAAGACCGCGGAAATCCTTGCCGCACCAGTAGTCAACCAGCCAGGCGGCGCTTTCGTCCGTGCTGACGACGTTCAGGGATTCAAGTTCCTTTCTGCGTTCGGCGGAAACTTTTTTCTTCAGGTCGGAATAGGAAATGGCGCAAAGGACTTTTTCAGTTTGGGCTTTGACTTCGCGGATGTAGTTTGTTCCGTTTATGTCGTAGTTTTTTAGGTCGATTGTAAAAAGATTTCGCATTCTGACTCCGTAAGATTGGCGATAATTGTTGAATCCTGTAACGGCGGTCAATTCCCGGACGGATTCAGTACGTTGCCGCCGAAGACCTTCAGGAAAAGAAAACAATCCGCGTGGTAACCACAGTCGAATATCTTTTAAAATAGAAACAGACTGACC